>ERZ650918.18-NODE-18-length-179254-cov-24.916808_pt1 | contig 179254 bp, 155 predicted proteins | sample MGYA00514758_ERZ650918 | MGnify/ENA metagenome assembly ERZ650918 | reverse complement strand
ACAAATCTGGAGATAGCTGGTTCTCCCCGAAAACTATTGAGGTAGTGCCTCGTGTATTGCTCCAGGGGGTAGAGCACTGTTATGGCTAGGGGGACATGGCGTCTTACCAAACCATGGCAAACTCCGAATACTTGGAAGTAAGAGCACGGGAGACAGAGCACCGGGTGCTAACGTCCGGACTCAAGAGGGAAACAACCCAGACCGCCGTTTAAGGTCCCAAATATTGACTAAGTGGAAAACGAAGTGTGAAGGCTAAGACAGTCAGGAAGTTGGCTTAGAAGCAGCCATCCTTCAAAGAAAGCGTAATAGCTCACTGATCGAGTCCTCATGCGCGGAAGATGTAACGGGGCTAAGTCAATAACCGAAAGCGCGGATTTGCACGATAAGTGCAAGTGGTAGGGGAGCGTTCTGTAAGCCTGCGAAGGTGGTTCGAGAGGACTGCTGGAGGTATCAGAAGTGCGAATGCTGACATGAGTAACGTTAAAGCGGGTGAAAAGCCCGCTCGCCGTAAGCCCAAGGTTTCCTGCTCTACGTTCATCGGAGCAGGGTGAGTCGGCCCCTAAGGCCAGGCTGAGAAGCGTAGTCGATGGGAAGCAGATTAATATTTCTGCACCATGTGCAAGTGCGATGGGGGGACGGAGTGCGAAAGATCATCCGGGTGTTGGATGTCCCGGTTTGTGAGTGTAGAAGGCCGACAGGCAAATCCGTCGGCAGATCTTCGAGACAAAGCATCGAGGTTCTACGGAACCGAAGTGATCGGAAGTGCTTCCAGGAAAAGCCTCTAAGCTCCAGCTTGCATGTGACCGTACCGTAAACCGACACTGGTGGGCGAGTTGAATATACTCAGGCGCTTGAGAGAACTCGGGAGAAGGAACTCGGCAAATTGACACCGTAACTTCGGGATAAGGTGTGCCTTTGTAGCGTGAAGAGAGAAACACTCGGAGCGTGAAGAGGCCTCAGAGAATCGGTGGCTGCAACTGTTTATTAAAAACACAGCACTCTGCAAAGACGAAAGTCGACGTATAGGGTGTGATGCCTGCCCGGTGCTGGAAGATTAAGTGATGGGGTGAGAGCTCCTGATCGAAGTCCCAGTAAACGGCGGCCGTAACTATAACGGTCCTAAGGTAGCGAAATTCCTTGTCGGGTAAGTTCCGACCTGCACGAATGGCATAATGATGGCCACACTGTCTCCTCCCGAGACTCAGTGAAGTTGAAATGTTTGTGATGATGCAATCTCCCCGCGGCTAGACGGAAAGACCCCATGAACCTTTACTGTAGCTTTGCATTGGACTTTGAACCGATTTGTGTAGGATAGGCGGGAGGCAGAGAAAGCGCAACGCCAGTTGTGCCGGAGCCGACGTTGAAATACCGCCCTGATTTGTTTGAGGTTCTAACCGCGACCCGTGAGCCGGGTTCGGGACCGTGCATGGCAGGCAGTTTGACTGGGGCGGTCTCCTCCTAAAGGGTAACGGAGGAGTACAAAGGTACGCTAGGTACGGTCGGAAATCGTGCTGATAGTGCAAAGGCAAAAGCGTGCTTGACTGCGAGACCGACAAGTCGAGCAGATGCGAAAGCAGGTCTTAGTGATCCGGTGGCTCTGAATGGAAGGGCCATCGCTCAACGGATAAAAGGTACTCTGGGGATAACAGGCTGATACCGCCCAAGAGTTCATATCGACGGCGGTGTTTGGCACCTCGATGTCGGCTCATCTCATCCTGGGGCTGTAGCCGGTCCCAAGGGTATGGCTGTTCGCCATTTAAAGAGGTACGTGAGCTGGGTTTAAAACGTCGTGAGACAGTTTGGTCCCTATCTGCCGTGGGCGCTGGAAGATTGACGGGGGCTGCTCCTAGTACGAGAGGACCGGAGTGGACGCACCTCTGGTGTACCGGTTGTCACGCCAGTGGCATCGCCGGGTAGCTATGTGCGGAAGAGATAACCGCTGAAAGCATCTAAGCGGGAAACTTGCCTGAAGATAAGTCTTCCCGGAGGCTAGACCTCCCTGAAGAGTCGTTCGAGACCAGGACGTTGATAGGTCGGGTGTGTAAGCGTTGTGAGACGTTTAGCTAACCGATACTAATTGCTCGTGAGGCTTGATCCTATAACCGTGCTGCTTGAAGTTTGCAAGAAACGATCAAGTAGATGAAGAAAAGGATTGGAGCTCGAAAAGAAAAAGTGATTGCGAGCCCGAAGAGCTTTGCTTCTTAGCCAAAGAATTCGACGAGCTGACCGAAAGGGTCAGTCAGTCAAAGCCTTTGCCTGGCGGCCATACCGAAGTGGTCCCACTCCTTCCCATTCCGAACAGGACAGTGAAACGCTTCAGGGCCGATGATAGTTGGTTGTATTTCCAGTGAAAGTAGGTCACTGCCAGGCTAAATCATTAAAGCGAACCCCCGTTGGAGTCTCTCCTTCGGGGGTTTCGTTTATGTGCTTGTTTTAAGCGAGAACCATTCATGTCTGAAGAAAACAAACCGGCTCGCCGTCAGTATCGACGCACCACCGAGCGCCGTCAGGAGATTCTGGTTGCCGTTGTGCAACTCTTGTCGGATCCTGACTGCTGTGGGGTAACGACGAAAGACATCGCTCGATTTTTGGGCATTGCCGACGGAGCTCTTTATAGACATTTTTCCGGCAAAGCGGAGATTCTCGAGGAGCTGATCGGTTTTTGCGACGCTTCTTTTGAGCGTATGTTCGATGAAATCAATACCGAATCGAACGTGACAATGGTGATGCGTGCGATGGTTAAGGCAAGAGCTCTGCTTTTGTTTGCGGAAGCCAACAGCGGCCTAACACGGCTTTTGACCGGTGAAGCACTTTGCTTGGAAGGAGCGCAGGTGCGTGAGTCGATGCAGAGGTGTTTGGCCAAAGCGGAAAAAGCCCTGTGCGCCAGTTTAGAACTGGCAGTGGTGCAGCGTGAGGTTGCTGCTGACATAAACCCTGCTGTGCGTGCCCGTCTCATCATGAGTTATGTGCAGGGGCGCTGGGCCCGGTTTGTGGCTTCCGGATTCGAAGAGAAACCGACAGTTGATTGGGATCAGGCACAGGTAATTTTGTTCAGTGATCTGGTTTCGGCTTAAGCTCTTCATAATAGTTGTTAACGGTGCTGTTACATGTGCAACAGCACCGTTTTTTTCCGTGACAGAAGGATGATCGGCGCATGAATGATTTAAGTGCTTGAATTTGCAGGGTTTCTTTAGAATTGAACCGCCGTTCAGTACGATGAGCTTCTTAAGCTTAACCTAAGAGATTGTTTTTACGGCACTTTTTATTCATTGCTTCGTTTACAAACGGTTTCTTCACAGTAGATTTCTTTGCACCATGGACAAATATCCATATGTACTATTCCAAGCACATCGATCTCCTTTCGTTTGGTTGAATCAAATACCGAATGTTTGAGGGCTGGGACGAAAAAGTCTCAGCCTTTTTTTTATCGTGGGCATTGCGCCCACGGAAGTGGCAGAATCCGACAATCGAAAGACATATTTTTTTCGTTTCGGATGGTTTTGAGTTGGTTGCGAAAACTGCACAATGTCGCAGTGTTGTTCATGGTGACAATTACCTTGATGGTCGCCTGGCCTGCTTATGGGGCAAGCGACGTGAGTCGAGCGCACGACCGACCGTTGCGCTTGGCAATTGTCAACACCTACGGACAAATACTTTCAAATATCTATTACGGCGAATCGTTGAAGAAGATTCGAGCAGCGATTGCGCCTCGGCCGCTTGAAATTCGTATCTACGGGCCGGATACGTTTCTGGATGCCGCCAGAAACGATCAGTTCGACATGTCGATAGCTTCCTATGGTTTGACAAGTATCATGTTGCGTCAAACCGGAGGGGCACGCGTCCTTACCGCCGTTAACAAGCGCTTCCCGAATCCTTACGCCGGAAACGGTGCCGCCATCATTGTGCGATCTGACCGGCAGGACATCAACACGATTGAAGATTTGCCAAACAAATCGCTGGCGGTGATGAGCATTACAGCTTTTGCCGGTTGGCAAGTTCCGATGGCTGAATTGACAGCTCTCGGAATTGACGTCAAACGTGCTTTTCGAGACATCAGAGTCACGGGTGAGCCGATGACGCAGATTCTTGATTTGGTGCACTCAGGAGAAGCCGATGTCGGTTTCGTCGTTAACTGCTTGCTGGAAGATGCTCATGCGCTTGGCAAGTACAAGGCAGATGACTTCAAAGTCATTGGTGACAGAGGCGCTTTCTCAGGTAGCAGTTGCAAGCATTCCACGCGCCTTTATCCCAATTGGTCGTTTTCTATCAAGCCTCAGATGAGTCCGGACGAATCGAAAGCCGTGGTGATGGCGCTTTTATCGATTCCCGCTTCAGAAGATATTTCGGTGAATTGGACGTTGACTCCTGACGGAACAGGAGCCGACGCTGTTTTTCAACAGTTAAATCTTCCCTATGCCGAGGCCTACGGTCTGAGAGATCTGCTGCTTGAATATTCCGGTGTGGCTTTTGGCGTCCTTGTGGCGGTTCTGGTTCTCATTGTCAACATCGTGGTGTTGACAGTTGCGGTGCGCATCCGAACCAAACAAACGGAAAAGGCGCTTGCTGCAAAAATGCAATCTGATCTGGATGCGCGGCGTGCGGCACTGAAGCTTCGTACCATGGAAAAACTCAGTGCCGTCGGTACGCTTTCGAGCATGGCTGCGCATGAGCTTAAGCAGCCGCTTACGGTGGTCAACAACTATGCAGGCAGTCTCAGGCGTCGACTGATGCGTAGCGAGGTGCCGCGTGACGTATTGATTGAAGCACTGACCGAGATCGAAGAATCCGGCTTAAAGGCTGCCGAAGTAATTGATTTGGTCCTCGGCTATGCCACCAATAAAGAAAGAACATTCGTGCGTACGGATTTGGCGATGACTGCGCGCCATGTCTTGGAGCGCAACCGCAAGTACGGGCATCTGATTCACCCGGACTTCCGATTGGGAACCTATGTGCAGGCCGATACGATTGAGCTCGAGCTGGTACTCACCAATCTTTTGAAGAACGCGGTGGCGGCTGTGGCTGATGTAGAGTTGCCACGTGTGGAATTCAAGGTCTGGCGAGATGAAACCTATGCATACGCGAGCATTGCTGACAACGGCAAACCGCTTACCGACGAGCAATTTGCGCAGATCGGTCAGATCGGACGCACCACGAAGAAAAACGGAATGGGCATGGGCCTTGCGATTGTTAAAAGTTTGCTTGAAGCGCATTCCGGTGCGCTTAGAATAGAGAGACTTGAGCCGTGCGGAATATGCTGCACGGTACGTTTGCCGCTTGATTTGTCTGAGGACGAAGCGCAAAACCAGTAAGAAAGGAAGGATAGTTTTTATGGTGGAGATGTCTTCTCTTCATGAAGAGTCGAATGCGCAGCTTGCACGCACACCGATCGTGCGTGTGATTGATGATGACGACAAAGTCCGTCGCTCCTGGCAGTTTGTTCTCGAAGGCGAAGGCTGGCAGGTGCAGGCCTATGAGAGCGCGGTGCGCTTTCTAAAAGAAGATGATCCGCAGGTTCCGGGGTGCATTGTTTGCGACGTGCGCATGCCCGAAATGAGCGGTATTGAGCTGCAAACCGAGATGAAACGCGCCGGCAACAGGATGCCGCTCGTTCTTATTTCGGCTCATGCCGATCTGGTGATGGCGGTCAAAGCTGTCAAAGACGGAGCCTATGATTTTCTTTTAAAGCCCGTGGAGACCGAACACTTGATTCAAACGGTGTCCGAAGCGCTGGAACTCGATCAGACGCGGCGCGAAGAAAACGCTGAAGTGGATCGTGTCCGACGCAGTTGGGACTTGCTAAGTGCACGCGAGAAAGAAGTTGCACGCGGTGTGGCCGATGGCAAGCTCAACAAACAGATTGCCTATGACTTGAATATTTCGGAGAAGACCGTAATTGCGCACCGCAGTTCGTTGTGCCGCAAATTGGGCATTCGGTCGGCTGCCGATATTACGCGACTGTTGCTTACTATCGAAAAACTCGAAAAGGAGCAAAGCAAAAAAGAGACCGTTGTGGTCTAAGGCGCTTTTTCCAGACCAAATGAAAACCGGGCGGTTTCCAAAGAAAAGTCGCCCGGTTTTGATTTTTGGAAAAAGCCCTGCTTAGGACTTGCCGAAGATTTCGTTTAACTGCTGGGTCACGCGAACGAAGGTCGTGCGCATCGTGAGTTCTTTGAGCTTGCGGGCGCCGACGTAGGTGCAGGCGCTACGCACACCGCCGAGAATGTCTTGGCAGGTCTGATCCACGGGACCGCGATCATTGATGTACACGATCTTGCCTTCAGCTGCGCGGTAGTGGGCCACACCGCCGGAATACTTGTCCATGGCAGCCTTTGAGCTCATGCCGTAGAAGGCACGCATCTTCTTGCCGTCCTTTTCGATCACTTCACCGCCGGATTCGTTATGACCGGCAAACATACCGCCAAGCATTACGAAGTCGGCACCGCCGCCGAAGGCCTTGGCGATATCACCGGGCTGCGTGCAGCCGCCGTCCGAGCAGATGCGGCCGCCTAAGCCATGTGCGGCGTCGGCGCACTCAATCACGGCCGATAACTGAGGATAACCCACGCCGGTCATTTTGCGAGTGGTGCAGACCGAGCCCGGACCGATGCCAACCTTGATGATGTCGGCGCCGGCAAGAATCAGCTCTTCAGTCATGTCGCCGGTGACGACATTACCTGCCATGATGACGACGTCGGGGAAGTTGTCGCGCATCTTTTTCACAAAGCTCACGAAGGCTTCGGTATAGCCATTGGCAACGTCAATGCAGACGTAACGCACGGCACCGGGAGCGGCCTTCATTACGGTACAGAACTGTTCGTATTCGGTGTCGCCGATGCCCAGCGAATAGAACGCGTCGGACTTGTGCTCGAGACCTGTGAAGAAGTCGATGTATTCCCGAGCACTGTAGTGCTTGTGCAACGCGGTCATCATGCCGTGACGGCCGAGCGCACGGGCCATTTCAAACGTACCGGTGGTGTCCATATTGGCGGCGATCACGGGGATGGCGTGAAAGCGTTCCGGGGACCAGCGAAACTTGATTTCACGGGTGATGTCCACCTGACTGCGGCTGGTTAGCGTCGAGCGCTTCGGGCGGATCAACACATCCTTAAAGTCAAGTTTGATTTGATTGTCTAAATGCATTGCGGTTTACTCCTCGGCAAGGACCAGACACGAAAAACGCCGGGTTCCTCGTTCGAAACCCAGCGTTGGTTGAGTTTAGCGGTTAATTACGGGAAATGCACGTCAAAAAATTGTTTGTTAAACAAATGCGTCCGTAGGAACCGTATTTTCCAAAGCCATGAGATCTTCGATCGTTTCGCGGCGGCGGATGAGCCAAACGCGGGAGCCGCTCACAAGCACTTCGGCGGCGCGACCGCGCGAGTTGTAGTTGGAGGCCATGGACATACCGTACGCACCGGCACCCGTCATCGCCAGCACGTCACCGGGCTGAGCGGCGAGCTCGATTGAACGCGCCAGGAAGTCGCCTGTCTCGCACACGGGGCCCACAACATCCCATAGGCTGGCTTCGTCGCGCTGCGTGCAATTCACAAGCGGCATTTGAGCCTGATACAACGTCGGGCGCACCATGTCATTCATGGCTGCGTCCACGATCAAGAAGTTTTTGGCTTCCGTCGGCTTGAGGTATTCCACGGTGGTGAGCAGGATACCGGCGCGAGCCACCAGAGAGCGTCCCGGCTCAAAGTAAATCGGCAGATCGGCATAACCGCGTTCAGCTGCCTTCCGCGAGACAGCTTTCACAAGTGTTTCGGCCGAGGGAGGTGTTTCATCCGTGTAGCGCACACCCAGGCCGCCGCCGAAATCAAGGTGATCAAGCATGATGCCGTTTTGCGCGAGTGCGTCTACGATGTCAAAAATCTTGTCGGCGGCATGCACGAAGGGCTCAAGTTCGGTGATTTGGCTGCCGATGTGCATATCGATGCCCGAAATTCGAATGCCGGGCAGTGTGGCGGCGTGCTGATAGAGCGCAACCGTTTGGTCGTAGGAGACGCCGAACTTATTGTTTTTGAGACCGGTTGAAATATAGGGGTGGGTCTTGGCATCTACGTCTGGGTTGACGCGAACAGAAACTGGGGCCATGCGTTTTTCTTCCAGTGCGACCTCGTTGATACGGTCCAGTTCCGGGATGCTTTCGACGTTAAAGCAACCGATGTCGGCGCGCAGCGCGGCGCGGATATCTTCCCGGCTTTTGCCTACGCCTGAATAAACGATGTCGTTACCCTTGGCGCCGGCCATGAGTGCGCGTCGCAGTTCACCGCGGCTGACGATATCAAAGCCCGTGCCCGAATCGTGGAAGAATTTCAGAAGCGCCAGATTGCTGTTGGCTTTCATGGCGTAGAACACACGATGGTTGGTGCCGGCAATGCCGCGCATCCAGTTCTCAAGAGCTGTCTTGAGCGCTTGGTGAGAATAGACGTAGAGCGGCGTTCCGAAACGTTGAGCCAGTTCCCTGAGGTTGAGCTCTTCGCAATACAAGGCACCGTCTCGGCGGGAAAAGCCGGACAGTGCGGAGAAGTCTTTTGACATAAATGGAATTTCCGAGGAGTTTTTTTGTTATGGTTCTGCTTTTAGTTGTCCCAGCGATCCTGCAGGAGGCTGTCGGAGGGAACGCCGCTTGGCTGCTGCTGCGTTTCTTGCGGAGCTTCTTGGCGCCTGCCGTTTTCATCGGTCATGTAAAGCGGACCTTTAAGGCCGCAGGCGGACAAAAGGGCAATGCTTAGAATGGCTAAAACGGTGCGCACCATGGTTTGCGTGCCTCCTTGAAACGAAAAAGCGAATATTTTTTGCGCAAAGAGCAATTATGACTGAAACGGAATTTCTTGAGGCAAGCGAAGCCTTGATGCAGCAGGTCGAAAACGCGATTGACGCTGCTGGACTTGACGTCGAATGCGATCGCTCTGGCAATGTGCTCACCATTGAAGCCGACTCGGGTGAGCAGATTGTGATCAATCGGCACACTCCGACGCAGCAGATGTGGCTTGCCACGCGAAAGGGCGGACTGCACTTTGAAAACGTTGGCGGGCAGTGGCGTAACACGCGCGATGCGACGACGTTTGAAAGTGCGCTCAATGTTGCCTTAAGTTTTGTCTGCGAAGAAGACGTTTCGCTCAGCCTTGGCTAAAGATGACAAAAACCGCGTCAAACACTTATTCGACGCGGTTTTTTGATTCCGGCTTAGAAAATCTGGTCGCGGACCAGTTCTTTTTGCAGGTTTTCTTGCTTGATTCGGCCATCAAGCGGAACGTCTCGAACGGCTTTGTCCACGCTGTCGGCATAGTAATAGGTGCCGTTCAAAAGCACGACGCTTGAGGGCTGACGACGACGATAGGGCGGCTCATCTTTGATGGCTGTCTTCATGTAGTCTATCCAGATCGGAAGCACCAAACCGCCGCCGGTTTCCGTACTGCCCAAAGGACGCATCTGATCGTATCCGACCCAGCCCACGGCCATCGTGTGCGAGGCGTATCCTGCAAACCACGCGTCATGCGCGTTGTTTGATGTACCCGTTTTGCCGCCCATGTCAGGGCGCTTGAGCTCGCGGTAGGCGCGGCGTGCGGTCCCGCCCGGAGCACTGACGACGCCGTTTAGAAGCGTGTGCATCACAAAGGCGTTGCGCTCGTCGATGGCACGAATGGTTTCATTGCCTGCTTTAGGATTGTTGACGCGCATGAGCACCTTGCCATCGACATCCGTGACTTTATCGATGAGGTAGGGTTTGACGCGATAGCCACCGTTGGCAAATACCGAGAAGGCTGCTGCCATTTCCCAGGGCGTGGTTGAGCCCGCGCCCAGCGCGGTGGTGAGCTGAGCTGGCGTGCGCGACGGGTCGAAGCCGAACTTTGAGACGTACTCTTGTGCGTAGCGTGCGCCGATGGCTTGCATTACTCGAATGGAAACGAGGTTTTTCGATTTGCGAAGAGCCATGGCAAGCGACATCGGACCATCGAACTTGTTGTCATAGTTGCGAGGCTCCCAGAGTTCGCCTCCCGTCAGACGCGGATCAATAAAGATCGGCGCATCGTTAATGATGGTGCCAGGATTGAAGCCTTTGTCGAGAGCCGCCGAATAAATGAAGGGCTTAAAGGACGAACCAGGTTGACGCAACGCCTGCGTGACATGATTGAACATGTTGAGGTAGAAGTCGAAGCCTCCCACCAGACTCTTGACGGCGCCTGTGTCGAAGTTCACGCTGATGAAACCTGCCTGCACTTCGGGGATCTGAGATAGCGTCCAGCCCTTCTTAACGCGTGAAACGCGGATGATGCTGCCGGGCTGCAGGCGCTTTTCCTTAGCTACCTTGTTGGTGAGGTATTTGCCCGCGAATTTGCGACTGTCGGCGTCCAAGTCCAACGTCTTGAGTTCTTTGCCGTCAAGTACTACGGCTTTGAAAGTCTTGTCCATGAGTTCAGTGACGACGGCGGGTTCGAGATTGTCCGAGGATTTGGCCTTGTGCAACGCCAGACGAATGGTGTCGTCACGGGTTTGCTCATCGCTGATGTCAATGCGTCCGCTCGGACCGCGATAGCGGTATTTTCGGTCGTAGGCGATCAGGTGCTTGCGTACGGCTTCCCATGCGGCAACCTGATCTTTGTCGCGGATGGTCGTGTAGACGTTGAGGCCACGCGTGTAGGTTTCTTCTCTGAAAATGTCGTAGACCAACATACGCGCCATTTCAGCGGCGTACTCGGCGTGAATCGTTTTTTCGTTTTCCGGCGTTTCCTTTGTGAGATCGACCGAATGCTTAACAGGCATCAGCGGAGCGTTGATTTCGTTTTCGTACGTGATGTCGTCAATGTACTGCAACTGATGCATGCGGCTTAGCACGTAGTTCTTGCGCATTGTCGCGCGCTTGGGATTGACGATGGGGTTGTAGGCCGAAGGTGCCACCGGAAGGCCCGCGATCGTAGCGGCTTCGCCGATGGTGAGTTCATTGAGTTTTTTGCCGAAATACACCTGAGCGGCCGAAGCAAAACCGTAGGCACGCTGACCGAGGTATATCTGGTTGAGATAGACCTCGAGAATCTGATCCTTGGTTAGGTGACGCTCGATTTTGTAGGCCATCGCCACTTCATAGAGCTTGCGTGTGTATGTGCGCTCGGAGCTCAAAAAGAAGTTGCGTGCCACCTGCATGGTGATGGTCGAGCCGCCCTGACCGCGGCGTCCCGTGAGAATGTTGGAAAGCGCGGCACGGGCAATGCCCATGAATTCGATGCCCGAGTGCTCGTAAAAGCCGTTGTCTTCGGCGGCAAGCACAGCATTGCGCACAAAGCCCGGAATTTCGTCAAGGCGTACAAAATCGCGACGCTCTTCGCCGTATTCGCCGATCAGGGTGCCGTCGGCACTCCAGACGCGCAGCGGTACTTTTGGCTTGTATTCCGTCAGCGAGTCGATGGGAGGCAACTGGGAGTACACCACAGAAAAAACGATCATAAAAAGGCTTGCGCCGCTCACGGCAGCGGCCAAGCCGACGCCGGTCAAGCGACCGAGCCACTTGAGCCAGCCGCGGGATTTGGTTTTGGATTTCTGCGTGGTCACGGAACGGGGACGATGGCGTCGCGTCGGACGTCTCGCTTTCTTGAAAAACACGTGTTTAAACTGGACTGATTATAGGGACGGCGTCTTTTCGGAAAACCGCCTCGAAACATTTTGAAAACAAGCGTCTGGCTTTGTTTTCACCTTCTTTCTGAGACAGACAAAGCCGTCGGAAGTCGACCGACGGCTTTGCGAAAGTTCATTGCTCAACGAAGAGGTTACAGCACGCGCTTGAGGAAGGCGCGGGTACGTTCTTCCTTCGGATTGACGAGCACTTCGCTGGGGTGGCCCTGTTCGACGATCACGCCGCCGTCCATGAAGACGACGTGATCGGCCACTTCGCGAGCAAAGCCGATTTCGTGTGTCACCACAACCATTGTCATGCCTTCGTCGGCCAAACTCTTCATGACGGCGAGCACTTCACCCACGAGTTCCGGGTCAAGTGCGGAGGTGGGTTCGTCAAAGAGAATGGCCTTGGGATCCATTGCCAGAGCGCGGGCGATGCCCACGCGCTGCTGCTGACCACCCGACAGACGCACGGGATAGTCCTCGGCTTTGGCTGCCAGTCCAACGCGCGTGAGCGTTTCGATGGCTTTCTTGCGTGCGGTTTCCTTATCTTTGCCGCTTACGACCATTTGGCCGAGCATGACGTTTTCGAGCACCGTCTTGTGCGGCCATAGGTTAAAGCGCTGGAACACCATGCCGAGATGCTCGCGCAATTTATTGATGTTTGTACGACGGCTGGTGACTTCAATGCCGTCCACTGTGATTGTGCCCTTGTCGGGATCTTCCAATGCGTTGATGCAACGCAGCATCGTGGACTTGCCGGAACCCGAGGGCCCCAGAATCACCACCTTTTCGCCGCGGTGCACATCAAGGTCGATGCCCTTGAGAACTTCCAAGTTTCCGAAGTGCTTGTGCAGCCCGCGGATGCTGATCATGACGTCTTTGTCGCTCATTTGTCGTCTCCCTTGCCGAGGCGCTTTTCAAGCATGTGGATAAGCCAGGCTAAGCCGAGCGTTGCCACCCAGTACATCACGGAAATCGTGAGGTAGGGCTCCCAGTAGCGAGCCGAGGCGCCCGCGACGGTGCGCGCGGCGTAGGCGAGTTCGGTAAGACCAATGGCCGATACCAGCGAGGAATCCTTCAAAATGGCAATGGCGTTGTTGCCCAGAGCGGGCAGCATGCGACGGAAAGCCTGCGGCAGGATGATGTGACGCATACACTGCCAATAGGTCATGCCTACGGAACGGGCCGCTTCGCTCTGGCCCTTGTCCAGTGACTGGATACCGGCGCGGAACACTTCGCTCATGTAGGCGCCTGCGTTGAGGGTGATCGCAAAGAAGCCGGCGAGAAATGCTCCGTAGTTGCTGCGGATTTCGCGTGCGAGGCTGCCCGAGATGATCAGACCGTCGACCGGGTGAATGAACACCGGCAACACGGCAAAGTACATCAGAAAGATCTGAACGAACAGCGGGGTACCGCGAAAGAAGCTCACCCAGATGGTGACCGGCCAGCGAACGCCGTAGTAAAGAATGGATTTCCAGGGGTCGTGACGGGCTTCGGCCATGCGGGCCATGCCGAGCAGCATGCCGAGGAAAACGCCGCAGATGACGCAACCGATGGTGAGCTTGAGCGTCATGCCGATACCTTCCGCAAACAGCGGCCAGTATTCGGCTAGAACATCAAAACGAAATCCGCTCATCGTGATTTCCTTGTTGAGGGGGATGGAAGAGGTTGCCCAACACTGTAAAAAAGTATTGCGCTCAAAAAATCGGCGGATATTTTACCCGATGCAGGTTCAGCCTTTTTGAACAATTCGGGCTTTTGGGAGTTAATCCCGATGCAAAACGGGCGCTTTTGTCGAAAAGCGCCCGTTAGGATGCGGATAATGGCCGATCAGTCCGATTTATTCAGGAATCGGAAGCTTGGGCGGCTGGGCCTTATCGCCGAACCACTTGGCGTAGATCTTGGCATATTCGCCGTTGGCGATGATCTTCTTTAAGCCTTCGTTGACCTTGTCGCGCAGTTCGGTGTTGCCCTTGCGGAAGGCGATGCCGAAATACTGGTCTTCAAAGGACGGATCGCGAGCCATGTTGAACTGTTTATCGGGATTCTGCAGGGCGTAGTAAGCAAATACGCCGATGTCGCCCACAGCAGCGTCCACGCCACCTGCGGAGAGCTCTTCGAGCACGAGCGGGGTGTTGTCAAAGCGCTTGATGTTGCTGCTTGCCTTGCCGAAGACCTTGCTGCAGGCAATGTCGCCGGCGGAGTTGGCTACCACGGCCACATTCTTACCTTTGAGGTCAGCCACGGATTTCACTGTCAGATTCTTCTGGGTGAGAATGAGCTGGTGAGCAGCAAAGTAGGGATAGGAAAAGTCAACTGCTTCCTTGCGCTGGGGAGTAATGGTGATGCCGCTGATGATCATGTCGCGGTCTCCGTTGCGCACGGATTCAAAGATCACTCCGAAGAGCGTATTGATGAATTCCACCTTGAAGCCTTGCTCCTTGGCGATGGCTTTCACGAGGTCGATATCAAAGCCCACGAGTTCCCTGTTCGGAGCCTGGAATTCGAAGGGACGATAGGTTGCGCCCGTGCCAACGGTGTAGGTCACGGGATCGGCGGCCGAAACCGGGCCGCAGGTGAGAACGGTTGCCGCACAGGCTGCGGCAGCAAAAATATGCTTCAGTGACATCGGGTTTGACTCCGAGGGATGAGTAACCAATGGAACATGCGTGAGATAAGCATGGCACACGCAAGCGTGTCGCACCTCCGCTCAACGTACAATTTTGGCGCAGAAACGCGCAAAAGAAAAACGGAATCGGTTAGCGATTACTCGAAAGCAAATACGTTCCCATGGTGACGGCGCTTTCAATAACGTGTCCGGCCATGGCAGCTTCGACTTGCGAGCGTGTGAAGTTTTCCGGCAGATCGAGTGTCGTATCCAGAGCGTAGAGCTTGAAATAGTAGCGGTGGCGCCCAATGGGCGGGCGCGGGCCGGACCAGCCGCGAACACCGCTGTCGTTGACGGCGATACGGCAGCCTTGGGGATAGTCACTGACGCCTTCGGCAAAACCCGCGGTCTCGGTCGGAATGTTCACGACGAGCCAATGCAGCCAAATGCGTTTGGGTGCCTCCGGATCTGGAGCGTCCGGATCGTCGGAGAGTAATACCAGTGAGCGAGCATTGGCAGGAACGCCCGAAAAAACGAGTTCGGGTGAGAGGTTTTCGCCCTCCTGTGTGTAGCGCATCGGAATTTCGGCTTCGTGCGCAAAAGCGGGGGTCGTGATGGTCAGCATAGATTTTCTCCCAAGAGAAGCTGCTCAATCGTCCGTTTCGTGGGCGGCATTGCAGTCGGCAATGCGGCAGAAATGCGTGAAGTCGTAGAGCGTTTTGTCAGCCAACTGCGAAGCGGCCACGCGCGTGGTACTCATGAAGAGATTGTAGATGCGGCTGTTGAACTCCTTGTCCCACTGAGTCATCAGGGCTTTGATCTCTTTTCGTTTTAAGTTTTCGCCCACACCGCACAGATCCTTTGGAAAGAGCGGATAGCCGCAGATCTCGGCCCATCGGCTCATTTCGTACTCGCGCAGATAGATGAGCGGGCGAATCACGGTGTTGCAGCCGTCGTCGCTGCGCAACACTGGCGGCATGGCTTTGATGCGCCCGCCGTAGAACATGTTGAGAAGCAACGTGGAGACAACGTCGTCCATCTGGTGCCCCAGGGCAATTTTGGTGCAGCCGAGCTCTTTGGCTACACGGTAGAGAATGCCGCGGCGCAGGCGGGCGCAGAGAGAACAGACATTTTTGCCAGAAGGGATGAGTTTTTGCGTGATTGAGTAGGTGTCCTGATTTTCGATGTGGTAGGTCACGCCTTTTTCCTTGAGCCAGGCTTCGAGCAGGTGCGTGGGGCTACCCGGAATATGCTGGTTCACGTGTACGGCGATGATGTCAAAGTGCACCGGGGCGCGAGCCTTGAGTTTCAGGAGTGCGTCGAGCAGCACGTAACTATCCTTACCGCCGCTCATTGCCACAGCAATTTTGTCGCCGTCTTCGATCATGCCGTAGTCTGTGCAGGCCATCGCGCACAGGCGCACGATGCGTTTTTCAAGCTTGCGCATCGACACGGAGGCTTCGATGTGTTTGCCGGGGGCGATTTCGATGAACTTGGCCTTTTCGGCGCGGCTTTTGGCCATGCGTACCGGACGCACGGAAATGTCGGGGGCGTTGTGTTCGGTCATGATGTGGGTTCAGATTCGGTGGCGGAAAGTTTCGACGGCCACGGCTTTGGCGCCGATGCAAGCGTGCAGTTTGGCAGTCTTGACGCGCGCTGCAGAAACGCGTTTGTCGGCGAGGATGCTCTCGAGCAGCCGATCACCGAAAGTTTCTTGCAGTCGGATGTGCCCTTCGGAAATCGTTTCGGTCACGATTTGCGGCAAGACGGAGTAGCTGTACACCTCATCGAGATTGTCGCCGGTGGCCGTGCTGTACTCAAACGGCACCCAAACTTCGATCGTGACGAGTACAGGCTGCGTGCGACCGTGTTCTTCGGCGTGCGCGCCGATTTCCATGTCGACCTGCAAATCCTCAAGAATGATGCGGCGGCAGGTCAGAGACAACGTTTCAAATAAGGAGGACATACGGATGGTTTCGAAAAGGAAGCGGCGCGGGCAGGGAAAAGTTGTGGAAGGCTTTACAATGCGCCAATGCGCTGGATTTTAGTTATTTTGATTTGCATCATGGTCTTGATGACCTGCGTGCCCTGGCTTTCGCGGTTCGGACTCGGACGTTTGCCCGGAGACATCAATTTCCGGGTGTTCGGTCGTCGCATCAGCATTCCGCTTGCCAGCACGATGCTGATCTTTCTTCTGTTTTTCCTGATCGGGAAGTTTCTTTAGAAAGCCGGACGTTTGCGATTGGCAATCTCGATGAGGTTGCCGTCAGGGTCGCGCACGTAGATAGATAAAAGGTTTCCTGTTGCGCCCGTACGCTCGACCGGTCCCAATTCCACCGCAATACCGTGCGCCTTGAAGTGTCCGGCCAAGGCCGCCACCGGTACGGTGCTTAAAAAACACAAATCGGCGCTGCCCGGCGCTGGACAAAGCGCGTGCGGCACAATTTCGTTTCCTTTGACGTGCAGATTGATCTTCTGGTCGCCAAAACGGATTGCCTTGCGTTTATCACCGAAGGTGACTTCTTCACAGCCCAGAACGCCGCAGTAAAAATCGAGCATCCTTTGCAAATCCGAGACGGTTAGAACCAAGTGATCGAGCGAAGCAAGAAAAGGCATTGCGGGAATCCTCATAGGCAAATGCGGAGAGCGGACTTCACTGCATCCAGTCGAGCCTGCCGCACGGCTTGTGCGACATTTTTGCCTTGCGCACGTCGAGCAGCGGCTCCGGCGTCGGTTTCGACAAATGCTCGTGCGGCCTGGCCCAGCACGTCGAAATTCGCATTTGGCTCAAAAGCTGCGTAAGCCGACAGGAAAGCGTCAAACCGAGCCGGGCGGCGCAAGACATCGGCAGCTTCCAGAAAAGCGACGTAGTCGTCGGCTTCGCGAAGCGAGGCAAGTGTGCTGTGTAATCGGCAAAAGACTTCGCACAGAGAGATTGTGTCGGCGTCAACACGAAGTGCCTGCAGACGTTGGCGCAGTTTGACCGGGTCGTCGAATTCAGAAAAAAGAAGCGCCGTGCGCTGAGCGGTATCCAGTTTACGCTGTGCAGCGCGCAACAGTGCCTGACGCACGCGAGCGGTGACGGCAATGTCGGCAAAAATTCGATGCCAGACGCCGCAGTCTTCCAGTACCGCGATCATGCGCACCGGATTGGTTTCGGCAAGTCCTCGGCGCAACTCCTGCCAGGTACGCTCGGGTACCAGAGCGTCAACTTCGCCGGAAGCCACCATTTGCCGACACAGAGCAAGTGTCTCGGGTGCAACCGTAAAGTCGGGGAAACGTGCGGCAAAGCGAGCCAGGCGCAAGATACGCACGGGATCTTCGCAGAAGGCTTCCGAAACGTGTCTCAACACACGGGCCTTGAGGTCGGCCTGCCCGCCCCACGGGTCAATGATGTTTCCTTTGTCGTCTTCGGCCATGGCGTTGATCGTGAGATCGCGCCGACGCAGGTCTTCTTCGAGTGTCACATCTGGGGCCGTGTAAAACGTAAAGCCGTGGTAGCCCTTGGCGGTTTTGCGCTCGGTGCGTGCCAAGGCGTATTCCTCGTGCGTGTGCGGATGCAAAAAGACGGGGAAATCGGCACCCACCGGCATGAAGCCGCGCGCGAGCATCGCTTCGGGCGTAGCTCCCGTCACCACCCAGTCAATGTCGCCCGTAGGGGCGTTGACTCCCTGTTCCCGCAAGAGGCGGTCGCGTACGCATCCGCCGACCTTATAGATTTGCATACTCATTGTGTTGCCTTTGCCGTTTTGGCTTTGCGGTCGGTACGTGGTCTGTGTTCAGCAAGAAACGCTTTGAGTGCAACACCCGTCGGGGTTTTCCTTTTGGCAATGGCAGAGGGGGCGCCCTCGCCTGTTACTTTGCCGCCCTCGGGGCCCCCTTCCGGACCGAGATCGATCACCCAGTCGGCTTCTGCGATGACGTCAAGATTGTGCTCAATTACTACCACGGTGTTGCCGGCTTCGACGAGCTTGTGCAGCACATTGATGAGCTTTTCGACATCGGCCATGTGCAGGCCCACGGTGGGTTCATCAAGGATATAGAACGTGTGTGCCGTGCGGCGCGTGCGCATTTGACTGTAGGCCTTGGAAAGTTCCGTGACAAGCTTGATGCGCTGCGCTTCACCGCCTGAAAGCGTCGACGAGGGCTGCCCGAGCCGCAGATAGCCGAGACCCACGGCTTGCAACAGTTCCAGTGGCTTTGCGATCTTGGGGCGGTTGGCAAAAAGTTCGAGCGCGTCGTCAACGCTCAGATTCAATACGTCGCCGATGCTCTTTCCCATCCACTTCACCGCAAGCGTTTCTTCGTCAAAACGCATGCCACTGCAGGCTTCGCAAGGCATCTTGACGTTGGGCAAAAAGCTCATTTCGACGCTCACCTGCCCCTGGCCTTCGCACACCGGGCAGCGGCCTTCGGGCGTGTTGAAGGAAAAACGCGTCGGCTGGTAGCCGCGTGCTTGCGCCTCGGGCGTTTGCGCGTACAGGTCGCGAATTTGATTGAAGAACGAAACGTAGGTGGCGGGGCACGAACGAGGCGTTTTGCCGATCGGAGTTTGATCGACCTCCAGCACGCGTCCCAAAGGAGCGTCTTTGTTCCATTCGATCGCCTCGCAGCCTCGCAGCTTGGCAGCCGGAGACTCCAGTTTTGCCTGAAGTGACGAGCGCAGTACATCGCGCACAAGGGTGGATTTGCCCGAGCCCGAAACGCCTGTGACGGCCACCAGACGGCCGAGCGGAAAATCAACGGTGATGTGTTTTAGGTTGTGTAGCGAGGCATTGCGCACTGTCAGACGCGGCGTGGTGTCGTCGACCGGATGCTTGGCTTTGCCGGTGTGTTCAAGCGGTTCTCTGAGCATGCGCCCCGTGACGCTCTTTTCGTTGGCGCAGACTTCTTCAAGCGAACCTTCGGCAATGAGCTCGCCGCCGCGGCTGCCGGCGCCCGGTCCGATGTCGACCACGTGATCGGCTCGTCGGATGAGCTCTTCGTCGTGTTCGACCACAATGACTGTGTTGCCTTTGTTTTTCAGTTCCGTGAGCATGTCAACGAGACGCGCATTGTCTCGGGCGTGTAGGCCGATTGTGGGTTCGTCAAGCACGTAGCAGACGCCCTGAAGCGTACTGCCGATTTGAGCTGCCAAACGAATGCGCTGCGCTTCGCCGCCCGAAAGCGACGGTGCGTCGCGATCCAGGCTGAGGTAACCCAAACCTACTTTTTGCAGGAATTCCAAACGAGAGATGATTTCCTTGACGGCATCCTCGCCGATGGCCTTGTCTCGTCCCTTGAGTTTGATTGCCCGCATTGTTTTGAGCGCTTCGTCAACCGACATTGCTGTGGTTTCACCGATCGAGCGGCCCTCAAACTTTACGGCTAACGCAACGGGATTCAGACGCGTGCCGTGACAGGCCGGGCAGACCGCTGCCGAGACCGCTTCATTGTCGTCGGCAAGCGCCTGATCTTCATTGGCGTTGATGCCGACTCGCCCGGTGCCGGTACATTGCGGACACCATCCCATCTTGTTGTTGTATGAAAAGAGGCGAGGATCGGGTTCGGGAAAACTTATGGCGCAGATGGGACATGCACGCTTTGTTGACAGAATCTCCACAGTGCCTTCTTCGGATTCGGGCGGAACATTGCTGTTGGGCAGTGCCTTTCGGCCGTTTGCGACGCACACTAGGCCGTGACCGTGAAAGAGCGCTTCGGTCAGCGCCTGAAGAATCTTTTCTTCGGTTGCCGGTTCAACCTTAAGTGTGCCGGTCGGCACTTCGATTGTGTGTTCCTTGTAGCGCGACAGCAGTGGGAAGGGAGAAGTGGGCTCCCACTTGCCGTCGACGCGGATTTGATGGGCGTTGAGTTTGGTGAGCGCCCACTGAGCGATTTCCTGATAGGTACCTTTTCGGGCCACGACGACGGGGGCCATCAGCGTGATGCGCTGACCGCGGTAGGTTTTCATGATGTGCGCGAGGATTTGCTCCCGTGTTTGTTCGCGCACGAGCGAGCCGCATTTCGGGCAATACTGTGTCCCGAGTTTGACATAGAGCAGACGAAGGAAATGCTGGATTTCCGTGATCGTCGCAACTGTCGACTTGCGGCCGCCGCGGCTTGTACGCTGCTCGATTGCCACCGTAGGAGCAATGCCCGTGATGCTTTCGACGTCGGCCTTAGGCGGAGGTTGTGTGATGGAACGTGCGTAGGCGTTGAGGCTTTCCAGATAACGTCGCTGTCCTTCGGAAAAAACGATGCCGAAGGCAAGCGTCGATTTCCCTGAACCGGAGACGCCGGTTACGGCAGTAAGGCGCCGTTTCGGAATCACGACATCAATGTTTTTGAGGTTGTGCTCCCGTGCGCCGAAGATGCCTAAGTCGCCTTGCCGCGCACCGCGCCAGACGTTCTGCAGTGACCGGCCCGGGACTGTGCGGTCGCGAGTGTGCGGCTGGGCGAAAAGGCCGGTCATCGGAACGCTTTCTTCCCCGATCATCTTGTCGTATGCGGCCAGCGCTTGCCCGGTGTAGCTTTGGGAGTTACCACGAAGATCCTCGGGGGTGGCGGCCGCCACGATCTGACCTCCTTCGTCGCCGCCTTCAGGACCGAGGTCAATGACCCAGTCGGCGGCGGAAATCACGTCAAGATTGTGTTCGATCACCAATACGGTTTGGCCGTTGAGTACCAGACGGCGGAAGACTTTGAGTAGCTTGCGGATGTCGTCGAAGTGTAGACCCGTGGTGGGTTCGTCGAATATGTAGAGATGCCGTTTGGAGGCGTAGCCCGATTCGGTTTCGGCCAGGATCTGTGCGAGCTTCAGGCGCTGCGCTTCACCGCCCGAAAGGGTGGAAAGCGGTTGCCCGAGCTTGACGTAATCGAGTCCGACGTCGATAAGACTTTGCAGCGCGCGTTCGATTGAACGCTCGCCGAGGAAATAGTCGCGAGCTTGTCGGACGGTCATTTCGAGCACCTCGGCGATGTTGACTTCACCGCGGCCGAGGTAGTTGAGTTTCACTTCCAGCGTTTCATCTCGGTAGCGGGAACCGTTGCAGTCCGGGCAGCGCAAGAGAACGTCGCTTAAAAATTGCATTTCAACGCGCTCGAAACCTGCGCCCTGACAGGTGGGGCAGCGTCCGGTACCCGAGTTAAAACTAAAAGTGCCCGCGGTGTAGCCGCGCTCATGTGCCTGCTGCGTATTGGCAAAGAGGTGGCGGATGTCGGTAAAGACGCCGCAGTATGAGGCCGGATTGCCGCGGCTCGTCTTGCCGATTTCGGATTGACTCACGTAGACGGCTTCACCGACAGGGCAGGTGCTATGGACGGAAGCGAAAACATCCGGCGGGTTGTCCTTGTTGTTTTTGTTTAGAAATTCAACTGCCGCAAGGATGATGTCGTTGGCGAGCGTTGATTTGCCTGAACCCGAGACGCCGGTGAGCGCCGTGAAAGCGCCGATCGGCAGATTGACCGTGATGTTTTTGAGATTGTGTGCGCGCGCTCCCGTCACGGTCAGGAAACCCAAAAATGCTTCCGGCAGCTTTTTGGGTTCTTCCGGCATGGTCGAGCGTTTGCCTCTGAGGTAAAGCCCGGTGAGCGAGTCGGAAGCTCTGACCGACTCGGGTGTGCCGTCGCAGACGATTTCACCGCCGTTGGTGCCTGCCCCCGGTCCCATGTCGATAATCCGATCGGCGGCGGTCATCACTTGCGGATCGTGCTCGACCACCACCAGCGTGTTGCCGCTGTCCTTCAGTCCGGCCATGATGCTGTTGACGCGATCCATGTCGCGCGGGTGCAGACCCACGGACGGCTCGTCCAGAACAAAGAGCGTGTCGGTGAGGTTGGTGCCGAGAGCTGTCGTGAGGTTGACGCGTTGCACTTCGCCGCCCGAAAGCGTGCGGCTTTGGCGTCCTAATGTCAAATAGCCTACGCCGACGTCAATGAGGTAGGTCAGCCGAGTGCGAATTTCTTCAGCAACCAGGCGAACCGCTTCATCGCAAGTCTCCTGCAGCAGTACGTCGAAAAAACGCTTGATGTCTTCGATCGGCAGATTCATCAGATCAGGCATGGAAAGCCCGGGCAACGACTCGAAGTTCTCAAGAGCCGTCTTTCCTAAGCCGCGCGGGACGAAGCGTTTGTAGATCCCTTTTTTTGGCAGCAAAGCGGCCTCGGACGCCTTGTGAGACCCCAGACGCCATAGAAGGCTTTCGCCGATGAGACGCGCGCCGCGGCACTCCGGGCACAATGCGTAACCGCGGTAGTTGGCCAGCTGAACGCGCACGTGCATCTTGTAGCTTTTCGATTCGAGCATATCGAAATATGCTTTGACGCCGTACCAATGCGTGCGCCAGTTTTTACCGTTGTATTCCTTGTCGCCGTGGATGACCCAGTTTTTTTGTTCGGCCGTGAGTTTTTGCCAGGGGACGTCAAGCGGCACGCCGCGCTTGGGGGCCCATTTTTCGAGATCTCGTTGACATTCCGATCCCGTCGCGGTGCGCCAGGGTTTGATGGCACCTTGCGCTAGCGTGAGCGTTTCGTCGGGAATTACCAGCGAGTAGTCAATGCCGATCACACGACCGAAACCGCGGCAGGTGGGACATGCGCCGACGGCCGAGTTAAAGGAAAAGCGCGACGGCGAGGGAGCAGCGTAATGATGCAGGCAAACCGGGCAGGTGAGATCGGTTACCCAGCGACGTTTGCTGTTGGAGCCGTCTTCGGTCTGTGCGTAGACGCACAAAATGCGTTCTTTTCCAAGTTGAAGCGATTTTTCGACGGCTTCGACCGCGCGCGACTTCGTCAGGCGCGAGGCGCGTACGCGATCAGCCGCTACCCACAGGCGCTTGCTTTCGTTTTCAATTGATTCCTCTTCAAGGATATGCGTGAAGCCTTGTGCAGACAAACCGCCGAGCACCACGTCACGCTCAAGATTTTTGGGAACCAGAACAGCAAAGCATATGCTCAGGCGAGCTTCAGGCTGAGTCTTGGCCCATGCGACGATTTCTTCGGCAATGTCGCCAGCACTGCGCTCTTTGACCGGCTCTCCGCATTGGCCGCAGAACAAAGCGGCATTCCTCGCAAAGATGAGTTTGAGGCAGTCGTTGATCTCTGTCATCGTGCCCACGGTCGAACGCGAGGTCTTGACGCTGTTGGACTGATTGATGGCGATAGACGGAGGCACCCCGTCGATTTTGTCGACTTGCGGACGGTCGCAGCGTTCCAGAAATTGGCGGGCGTAAGCGCTGAACGTTTCGACGTAACGGCGTTGTCCTTCAGCGTAAAGCGTGTCATAGGCAAGCGAGCTTTTGCCCGATCCCGAAGGACCGGTAATGACAGTCATTGTGCCTGGTTCAATGTCGAGATCCAGGTTTCGCAGATTGTTTTGGCGGGCTCCGCGAATGCGGATGGGACTGATGTCTGTTCTGTCGGCGACGTGAGACATGGCAAATGAATTCAGGTTCTCGAAAATAAAGACAGAAAGTTGGGCGACCAACGCCGTATTTAGCAGGGTGAGGCCCACTGGGGGCAGCGAACTTGCCACAGACGTCTGTCGGGCAATCGTACGCAGGTGAGTTGCCCTCCCCATAGACATCCCGTATCGATGGCGATTGTGTCTTCGCGCATCACCAGCCCCAGTGTCGACCAATGGCCGAAGCAGACGGTTTTGTTGAAACGACGCGGGTAGTCGAACCACGGCATCAGGTCGGGTGTGTCCTTTGGATTCATCTTGGCTTTGAATTCAAGTGAACCATCGGTTCTGACGTAGCGCATTCTGGTAAAGGCGTTGAGGATGGCGCGCATGCGGCCGGCGCCCTTTTTGTCCATATCGGTGTCGTCGCCGTACATTCCCTGCAAATACGCCTTCCAATCCTTGCTTTTGAGTGCATCGGACACTTCTTGGGCGTAAGTGCGAGCTTCGGCGAGTGTCCAAGCGGGTGAGATCCCGGCATGCACGAAAATTGTTTCGGGTGTTTCAAAAAGCAGCGGGCGATGGCGCAGCCACTTGAGCAGTTCTTTGCAGTCCGGTGCCTCAAGAATTTCGCCGATGGTATCGCTGCGGTGCAACTTACCTGCGCCCGCGGCGACGGCCAGCAGATGCAGATCGTGATTGCCGAGTAGGACAGCGCGACAGCGCCCGGTTTCGTCAAGCGCCTTGACGCGGCGCAAGGTTTCGAGCGAGGCAGGGCCTCGGTTGACAATGTCTCCGACAAACACGAAGGAGGCATTAGGATCCAGCATATCGAGAAGTTCTTCGAAGCTCTCCAGACAGCCCTGAAGATCTCCGACAGCATAAATCGGCTCGGACATAATCGCAGTATTGGTTAGAATTTCGACTCAGATTCTAACTGCGGCGTTTGATGGTCAGTGCGCGCTCTTGACACTGTTTTTGCGAGGATGTTCGTACCGGCAAAAAACGCCTTTTCATTTGGGAAGTGACATGAAACCCGTTCGTAAGGCTGTATTCCCGGTTGCCGGTTTGGGCACCCGCTTCTTGCCCGCCACTAAGGCAATGCCCAAGGAAATGTTGCCGGTAGTCGATAAGCCGCTCATCCAGTATGCCGTGGAAGAAGCTGCTGCTGCCGGCATTACCGACATGATCTTTATCACGGGCCGCTACAAGCGTGCCATTGAAGATCACTTCGACAAGAGCCCTGAATTGGAAGCCGATCTCACGGCCAAGGGCAAGTACGAACTTTTGGATCTGGTGCATTCCGTGACGCCGCGTGGCGTCAATTTCATCTTCATTCGTCAGCCCGAACCGCTCGGTTTGGGACATGCTGTGCTCTGCGCCCGACCTGTGGTGGGCGACGAACCTTTCGGCGTGATTCTGGCCGATGACCTGATTTACGCCCAGCAGCCTGCTTTGGGTCAGTTGATTGGCGCTCGCAGCGAAATGGGCGGCGGCAGCGTGCTGGCCGTTCAGAATGTGGCCCCGAAGGAAACCAATAAGTACGGCATAGTCGGTGTGGATGACGAACTCAAGCAGACGAGCTGCGTGCGTACGATGGTGGAAAAGCCTGCTCCCGAAGCGGCTCCCTCGACGCTTGCCGTCATCGGCCGCTATGTGCTTGAGCCGGAAATCTTTACCGCGCTCGAACACGTGGATCGTGGTGTGGGCGGCGAAATCCAGCTCACCGACGCCATCGCTTCTCTGTTGGGCGAAGGCAAGACCTATGCCCACCGCTTTGAAGGTCGTCGTTTTGACTGCGGCAGCAAGCAGGGCTTCCTGACGGCTACGGCGCACTACGCTCGATTGGCCGGCTACGACTTCATCTGAAGCTGAGTTTCCGGACAGACGCGGCTTGCCTGATAAAGAAAGAAATGTCAGGCGCCGCGTACTTTTTTGAGAAGCGCCGTCGTGGATCGTTGGTGTTCGAACTCAACGGTGACGGTGCGACCGCCCCAGGAGGCGACAAGAGATGCTTCTGGCAAATCTTCAATTCGGTAGTCGCCGCCTTTCACATAAATATCTGGGTGTGCCTCTTCAATAACCTTCAACGGCACCTTCTCCTTAAAGATGACGACGAGATCCACTGCTTCCAGCGAGGCGAGCACGGCGGCGCGATCGGCTTCGGTGTTGATGGGGCGATCATCTCCTTTGCCGAGCATCTTGACGGAGGTATCGGAATTGACGGCCACAATCAGACTCTTTCCCAGTTCGCGCGCCTGTGCAAGATAGGTGACGTGACCGCGATGAAGAATGTCGAAAACGCCGTTGGTCATGACGACCGGTTCGGGAAGTTGCGCTCGGCGCTTGGCGAGTTCTTCAAAAGAGACAATTTTGTGTTCAAAAGTAGGGGCGGGCAGTCGAAGAGCCATGACAACACGAAAAAAGATGGTTGAACCTGGAGCAACATCCTACCAAAAGCTCATGATCGGAGTGTTTGACGGAGAAATCGACACTCCAGAAAGCGTGTTGTGCTTCCACAGAGCCAAGAAAGTAGAGAAAGACGAAAAATTTTCGAGACATACAAACTTTTGATTTTAATAGAGAAAATGACATTTTTACGAAATTTTTGAGAAATTTCTTCAAAAATTTTCGCAAAAAGACTTGCATTTAAAAAAATATCGGTATATAGTTTCGACTCCTTCGGGGGTATAGCTCAGCTGGGAGAGCGCTTGCATGGCATGCAAGAGGTCAGCGGTTCGATCCCGCTTACCTCCACCAAGATTAGGTCCCCATCGTCTAGAGGCCTAGGACACAACCCTTTCACGGTTGGTACAGGGGTTCGAATCCCCTTGGGGACGCCACAAACAAGTCCGATACTGTCGCATGCAGTGTCGGATTTTTTGTATCTGCCCGTTTTATCGGGCAACGGCTGTCCCATCGAGTTTCATCGACTCCCGCCAAATCGCAGTTTTTTGGATGGTTCTATTGATGGGTTCTCACTAGAATGACCTTAAATGGTCTTTTTGGTGGGTAAGTAAGACACATGCCGAAAGTTGCTGCTGCATTATCTGATCTCCAAATTCGAAGGCTCAAAGAGGACGGTGTTTATGCCGTCGGAGGCGTCCCTGGTTTGATGCTGAGGGTCAAGGGTAACCACAAAGCCTTCTTCATCCGTTATATGTCACCTGTGACCAAGAAGCGCCGAGAAATGGCTATTGGTGCATACGGTGTTTATTCGCTCAAGCAAGCTCGTGACCGAGCTGCCGAATTGAGAATGCAGATTGGAGATGGCACTGATCCGCTGTATCTGAGGGAAGAAAACTTAAAAAAGCAGCGAGAAGAAGCAGTGCGCAAAGCGCAGGCAGCCTACATGGTTTCAAATCTGCTTGACGATTACATCCAGTACAAAGACAAATTTTCCGACTGGTCTGAAAAAGAAAGAGATCTTTTTCTTAGTCGGTATGGTCGCTACATTCGGCCGGTTCTCGAAAAACAAGCGGTTTGCGACGTTACAGCTGATCAAGTTGCTACGGTTTTGCAACCGTTTTGCAAGGAACATCCGGCGGTTGCCAAAAAGGTTCGCGGGATGTTGCGTCGGATGTTTGCATGGGCAAGAGCCAGGGGTGTTTTTGAGGGTGCAGATCCCGTTGATCCCAAAGTTCTGTTTCATCTATTGCCGCGTGCGCAACCGAAAGATCGTCACATGGCAATGTTGGCTGTCAGAGATGTTCCTCGATTTATGGCGATGTTGCGAACCAGGGAGGGGGCTGCTGCTCGTTGTCTGGAATTTGCGATCTTGACGGCAACGCGATCGAGCAACGCGCGGCTAGCTAAATGGGAAGAGATTGACTGGGACAAAAAGCAGTGGGTGATACCGGCGGAAAAGATGAAGGTCTCGGCAAATGATGACCACGTAGTCCCGTTGAGCGATCAGGTGGTAAAACTGCTTGAGGAGATGAAGGCGCAACGCTATTCGGAATATATTTTTCCGTCACCAAGGCAAGCCGCTTTGTCAGATGGTGCATTTAGATCGGTCATTGAATCTATGCACATGGAATCGTTGCAGCGGGGCGAAGGTGGCTTTGTAGATCCGAAGCAGAAGACGAAAGAAGGGTTACCCGCTATTGCGACTCCGCACGGCATCGCGCGCGCGTCTTTCCGCACTTGGGCGCAAGATGACGAGTTAGGTAACGATAGACGCTTCAACGAGAGAGTGGCAGAACTCTGCTTGCACCATAAAACCGGTGATGCTTACAACGGTGCCTATGAACGCAACCAAGCCATGAAGAGTCGCATCGAGATGATGCAGGCTTGGGCTGATTATTGTTTTAAGGGTTGTGATGACAAGTGATGCAAAAAAATCTATCGGAGCGTAAAACTGCATTAACAGTTGAGCAACGATGAAATAAGAACATGATTGCAATGCGGTGACTCCACTTGGGGTTGCCGCTTTTTTTTCAGTGCGTAACTGGTAATGCTGTTTCCCTGTGGACAATAAGCACAGGCAAAAATAGGTGCCTCTCAGAAATTCACAAGGCTTGAAAAAAATTGCAAATTAAAACCGTAAATGTTGTGTAGAAAGTCTTAACAGGAGGCAGACACAATTTTGTCACGATTTATTTTTTTGATTCATTTTTCAACATATTCTCAGTTACACACGCTAATTTGCCGTTGGTGCAAGCAAAAGAAATTTTCAGTCGCAAATTTCACGATAGATTGAACACTACAGTCAGTAGTGAGCATAGTCAACTGTGTCAGATAAGAAGATGAGGATCATTATTACAACAATTAAATCGTTTTAGCGCACAAATCATTGTGTGTTGAGTAAGAGGAAAAACTCACTGGTTTATTGTTGCTGCAGTGACTGCAACCGCTGTCACAGTTTTTCCAGACACAAAATTTCTAGCAAGTTGTACTTTTATATCGACTGTTTGGTGTCAATGTAGAAACAGCCAAAAAATTATTCTCTGAGAATTTTGTGCGTGAATTTCCTACATGTCTTTGCTCTTATCCTCTCGGTCTTCAATTTTTCTTCTTGCATGCTTACTACGATTAATAGAAAAAATTTTTTCGCTTACGTAATTCAAACCCAGTCTGTCCTTTCCTTGAGGATAAGAACATTATGTTGGATCAATTTGAACCATCGATAAGAAAATCTTCGCAGTTCCAAGTAATTCATTGCTAATTCTCAAGTTCACTCTTGTAATTTTTTGCGTGTCTTAGAGGCAGGTTAATCTGCTCACGTATACGCACAAATCATCGGCTTGATCTGGTCAGACACATGCGTAATTTTTTTCAAGTGAGTGCGCATCGCTCCAATTTGATCCCGCAAATAAAAGTGTGTAACGGTAACACCTAATGCATTGCATAAAAAAGTAACGTGTTCTTGTCTGCATAAGCAAGCACAGCTTCTCTACCTGCCATTTCTGTTGAAGTTCGTCGCGCTACTCAACAAAACAGTAAGAACAAAAATAACGCTCGCAGCCATAGTTTTATGGCTTCGACTTTTTTATTTTCCGAACAGTGTGAACTCCGGCATGGATTGACACGAATCAAACAGTAGCCAATGAAAATCTTCAATTTGTAATTCAGTGCGCATCAAAAATTGCTTTTTTTTGTCAGTCAGCAACAACGGGAGATGCCGGGTGCAGGTGTACTCCACATCTGTCCAAAACAGATTTGTGCGCTGGCTTATTGCGTAAGTTTCTTGTCCTCGAGAATTCGTAAATACATGATGTATGCGTCTCGATGAGGACAATCATGGATTGCGTGTTCCTTCTGCATCAAAAATTTCCTCGTGATTAAGGCACACAAAAATATGTCGAGCTTTTCGATTGAAAAAAAATGCGTGTGCATCACAGTTTCTACTGAAAAAATTCATTTCATAAAAAAATTGCTCGTGAGTGCGTCGTCTGCACGAGGTTTTTCGTGTCTGTTTTTTCGTAAATACTTAGCGTACACATCGCAGACGCATGTCCCCGTTGTGCAAAAAATTACTCGGGAATGAGTTGTCTGCACGAGATTTCGTTGAGTCTTTTTTTCGTAAATACATATCGTGCATATCACAGACGCACGTTCCCATCGCACAAAAAAAGCTTGTAGCTGATGCTTACCAGACTTGGCGGAGTATTGCGGCTACATAAATGCATGTACGCATCGCCGGCACCTGTTTCAGGTACGCACATATTGCCAACAAGTCAACAGAGCGCAATTTTCAGCGGTTTAACAGGTCTCACGTGATAGGTGTGAGAACACACCCTCCATACACGGTATCACAACGCAAGAAATTATTTGACTGGTGAAAAGTCAGGATTTTTTGCGCTTTCCTGCATTGTTCATAAATCGAGAATCAATCATCTGAAGGAGAAGAAATGAATTTAGAAAAATTTGTTCGCGTAGCTGGATTATCACAAATGCTCTCAGTTAGTCGTTCAACAATATGGCGTTGGGTGAACACAAAACATGATTTCCCTCAACCTGTACGCTTAACGAAAGGAGTCACTGTATGGTCTGTTGAAGAGATTAATAACTGGATAGAAAAAAACGTAAATAAAAAGTGAATTCAGACGAGGGCGTATGCCCTCGTCAACAAGTACGGAGGATAAAGATGCTAATGAATATGCCGTCTCTTGAGAAACTCGCCCATGAAATTGGTGCAATTTTGGATAAGCCCCTGCCTCGACCAGGGCAGAAAATCACGGTGAGAAGTGTTGAGGATCCTGTCGGAAAAACATCAATGCTTTTAAATGTATATGGAGAAATAAATGGGAAAAAGTGGGGAAGTATTTATAGCTTTAAAACATATATAACGTCGCTTTGGTCAGATCTAGAGGGAGGTCGATGGATCGCTGAGAAAAGAGTAAATAAAACGAGGAGAAATGAAGTAAGAGAAGAAATTAATCAATCTAACGTTGAATTAGTGAAAAAATTGCTCAATGTTGCAACTCAAATTGGGGATCATCCTTACTTAAAACAAAAAGGATTGACCAGATATGAGGATTGTCCGCTGTATGAGTTGAGTAGCAAATACGTAGATCGCATATACAACAAACGTAGCTTACGGGAAAGTCGAGTCATTTTGGCCCCTCTGCAAGATATACATGGATCTATCAGAACGGTTCAATTTATTAATGAAGCGGGGAAAAAATTTTTTATTAAAGGAGGAATGAAAGGTTGTTTTTTCCTAACCAAAGAATTGAAATCAGCAGAAATTATTGGGATAGCGGAAGGAGTAGCTACGGCGTTAAGTGTTTCTCAAGTTCAGGGTTTCCCTGTTGTTGCAGCTATGAGTTGCTGCAATTTGAAAAATATTGCTCAAATCATTAAAGAGCATTATCCAAAAGCAGAATTAATTATCCTTGCTGACAAAGGAGGTAATGGCGAAAAGATGGCAAAAGAAGCAGCGCGGCAAACTTCTTCTCGTGTAGCTGTGCCTGAATTTACAGATGAAGAAGTGGATAAATTTAAAAAGCAAACAGGTAAAGAGCCCAATGATTTTAATGACTATTACTTAGTAAGAGGAGAACTCTAATGGGAAAAGATGTGATTAATGAAGTTTTGAATCAAGAGCATAATAATGAAGATTCTTTGCAAGATTTTCTAAATAAAATTAGATCTTTGCCTGAAAATTCAAAAAAGGCAGAAATTAACAAAATTGCAACAGAATTTGGGGTTCCCTCATCTTTTGCAAATTTTGTGCACAATTATTTTTGTTGCAATGCAGTTGCTGTGTCGATTCCTGAGCCAAGTAAAAAATCATATTCTGCCACCAAATTAGCCAAGGTTATATATAAAGCACTGGCAAAATTTGTACACTGCCAAGAATATGAACGTAAAGCCTTAGTGTTATGGATTTTAAACTCTTGGTTTGTTGAGCGCGTAAAATATGTTCCGTATTTAATCATTGATTCGGCTGAGCCTGAATGCGGCAAATCGCAAACAATGGCTTTTCTTGAACAGACGTGTCGTAAAGCTGCATTTGTCCCGAGTTTAACCACTGCTGTTATTACTCGTATAATGACTACAGATACGCCGCCTACGTTGCTTATAGATGAGTGTGACGTAGCTAAGAGAACTTTAGATCAGGCACGTGACTTTATTAATGCTGGCTATCAACGTACCGGTAAGGCATTAAAAGCTGATTTAAATGATCAACGAAAGTTGATCAAGCTTGAGCCCTTCGGCAATAAAGCTTTCGCAGGGATTGATATTTGTCATACTTTCCCTGGAACAGTTATTTCGCGCTGCATTGTCATCCATCTGAAGCGTTATCTTTCGCACGATGATGAATGCTACGTAAACGATGTAACTCTAACCACCGAAAATGAAAATTGGGGAAAATTGCGTCAATATTTGCGTCGTATGGAGCTTAATTACTCTGATAAGTTTGAAGAAATATACAACGATCCAAGCTCGAATTTGGCCTATCCCCAAGGTGTACTAAGTAAGCGTGTCAAACAGATTTGGCGCGGAATTTTTGTTTTAGCCCATATAGAGAAAAACCAGGAAGGTGATTCTATGCTCCTGAAATGGGCGCAAGAAGCGCTCAAAAAGTTAGCACCACGAGATGTGGATATGCTTTCTGAAAAGGAACGATTCAAAAAGAATTTACAAGAAGTGCTTGCTGATTTTAAGGGGAATTTTATTTCATCAGATGAAATTCAAAATAAATTGAATGCAAATCCTGAATGGGGTTATTGTGACATGCGTAACGGACAAGGCATTTCCATTCGTCAAATTGCTATGTGGCTAAAGTCATATGAACAATATTCACATCGTGAATTCTCTGATGGAATAAAACAAAGTGGATACCATGTAAAAAATTTAAAGAAAATTTTTTAATTAGTTGTCAGGTTGACAGCTTAGACAAGATATTTTGTCATAAAGAGGAAAAGAAGAAGTAAAAATAAATATTAAATATTTTTCTTTTTTCTTTCTTTTTATAAGGGGGGGGGCTTCGCGCTCCCCTCGTCTTTTATCTATTTAAGTTGTCTATCTTGGCAAGATGGATTTTACAGAAAATTTAATTTAGTTGGATTTTTAAAGGATATCTTATGTATAACTCATACTTATTGCCAATCTCATCATTGCGTGGATTTGCTCAAGCAGAAGTTTGCGATGTGAAAAAAGGAAGTAAGCATCAATTACTTGTGCAACGTGATAGAGCCCCAAATTTTCAGTTTAAGTTTTTGAACAAAGACAGAGAAATTGTCGTGTATCTCAAAAAAGAAAATCAATGCTTGAATGATGATTTCGATAACTTTATCAAAGTAGGTGTGTACCTGGAATCTGATTTAGATTGTATCTTGAGGGCTCTGAAAGTTTTGTTTCCGAAAATGACAATTTTTCTTGTTTGCCCTACAAAATTATATCAATTGTGGAAGATCAAATTTAGAGATGTCCTGCTTGTAGAAGAGGCAGAAATCTTTGGATAAGAATAAGGACGGTTTCTACTAAGTGAAGCCGTCCTTTAGCAGTTTAGCGAACAACTTCAACTGGTTGATAGTTATCGGGAACGATAATTTCACGCGGTAATTGAACACGCTTGCCATCAACAATTTCCCAGACGTTTAGCACTTTGGCCTTAGTAACTTCGTCACAAGGCCATTCAGCAAAGCAATATTGTGTTTCGTTGGCTCTTGCCTGGCCGAACGGTTTGACTTCCATAAGAGCTTTATAGACTTCCTCGTCACCGTTGTAGAGTCCGACCTCAATCTCCAATGGGTTGTCAAATGGAGCGCTGGCAGTCAGGTTAAAGACTAGTGAGCAATAACCTTGACCTGCCATTCCAATGTCAACATTGCGCATAGAGATATAGCGCTCTTCTGCGCTTGCGGAGCAAGCGAGAAGGGCGAGTAGCGTGCTAAGCAGAACTTTTTTCATGGTAAAAAGAAATATTTATCAGCGCGTAATTTTTCCCTAACTTAGTGCAGGACTAAATATTAGCCAAAGCACAAAGTAGAAAAGAAACGTATTTGCAACTTCAAAAAATTTGCTTCTTCGACGCCTTCTAGATTTTATAATCATCCCGCGAGCTGGGAACATATAGTCTAACCAAAGTATAAGTTTGCCGGGCCAGAATAAAATATTGTATATAACGGTTAGTGGAGACATATTTTAAAATACGTCAGATGATTGATAGGATGATTATTATTGCTACAACAGCAACTCCAATTTTTAGCCCTAAATGATTATTCTTTTTTATGTAATTTTTTAGATCAAAATTATGATTCTTTATTTCTTGGAAAAGTGCTTCTTGCTCAGATGCTGAAAAAATCTTATGCGTTAGATTCTCGTTTTCAGTAATGTTGTTGTTGATAACCTGAATGAAAGGTTGGATGTCGTTTTTTCCTAATTCTGTTGAATTGGAAAAGGAGACCATGTTTACGTACAGTAAAATAGACTCCAAAGCGAATTTGGTTTGTAGTGCAAAGTTGCTTTGCGTGAGACTTATTCCTAGAGTTAAGACAGCAAATAAATGATCTAATTCAGCTTTACAGGCATCTGAAACTTTGTCATATGCCATATAATATTTTGTAGCCTTATCCGCATCATATGAGGCGATCTTTAGGAATGCTTCAAAAACGTTTTGTTGTAAGCACACCTCTATGCAGGGAATGTCTGCATTACTGTTTTTAGCCCTATCAAAACAAGCTTGAATATTTTTTATTTCGTTTTCAAAATTACTTGGGCTTAATATATGGAAATAGCATTCCAGTAAGTTAATCCATATGGAAGTGTCAGATGGTGACGCTACAGAAGCTTTGGTTAATTTCTCAATTGCTCCGCTATAGTTTTTTGATCTTAGCAGACCGAGGCCGATTTCCACATCTGTGTCTAAAGTTGATGTTTGATGATTATCAGGAGAATCTAAAAATGCTTCTGATACATTCCGGTTTAGAGCCTTCATTCCACATGTTGGGCAATTAAGAATAGCTTCATTCTCTGGAGTGCTAACCATCTTGCTTCCACACACCTGACACGTAATTTCCATCTGACACCTCAATCTTAGATTTCACGACGCCAGACAAAAACTTTCAGCATTGATGTCGTTTCTTTTTCTCCAAAGAGGCGCGCAAAGAAAGATGGTTTAACCGTGACGCTGGTTTCATCGACATGGTCAAATTCCCACCCTTGTTTGGCAAGTTCATTCAGTTCAAGTTCAAGTCGGGCCGCAATTTTCCCGCCAGCAACACCAGATTTAACTTCGGACAGTTTGACATCAGTTGTCTTTGACCACACGGCCTTATATTCATAAGTCATATTTTCTCCTTTTATAGAAAATTATTTATTGATAATTGTTATTACGTGATTAGAATGAATAGCCACCTTTGGCTTCTTTGTATTCAATTGAAATGCTTCCTGAAACTGGCCCTATAGTCGGATTTATCACGACCTGACCGTTTTCGATGGTTCCTTTATGATATGGCAAGCCTAGGATATTTGTTCCTGTTGAAAAATTCTTAACGCCATATTGCTTAATAAATGCCAAAATAAAACTATCATCAATACTTCCAGCGTTCCAAAATGACGGGCCTGAAATGATGATTTCTTTTACATGATTTGTGTTATCTATAACCGCTGAGATGTTTTTTGCAAAAAATGCTGTTTCATTTAGCCGATTGGTTCCAATCTTTGCCTCGAATCCTAGGGATTTTGCGCATGCACTAAACTCTTCCCAGTTTTGCCGAAGTTGTAAACAGCGGAATCGAGGCCCTGCCTTATCAATTGCCTCAGTGAGTTTTATTTTCTCTGATTTTTTCTGAAATTCGATCTCAGCAGCTAGCTTTTTCTTTTCTTTTTCAATATTGCTTTTTATATATTTGCAGCTATCAGCTTTTTGCTTGATGTTTCTCTGCTTTTCTGCGTAAATGGTGTTTAAATTGCTTGGAGCCTTTGCTTTGAGATCTTTTATTTCTTGATTTGTTTTAGCAACCAGAGCTTTGTACTCGTCTCGGCATTGATTGAGTTGATTTTCTAGACTGGCAATGTTTTCTGCTGTTCCTGCTGAAGCACTGCAAGCCCCCAATGTTCCAATCAGTACTGCAATATATTTTGTATTAAGCATGGTTAAAACTCTTCCGCAGTAAATTCACCGAAGCCGCCTTGCTGAATTTGTTTCTTGACTTGCTTTTTGTTGATAACTTCTTGAGCTTCTGCTTTGACTTGTTTTTGAACCTTCATTTTCTGATTGGCGTTAAAGATTGTTTTTTGCAGACGAGAGCACATATCTTCGGCTTTGCTATCAAACTCTGACGCACCACAGATTTTCCTGGGATCAGATTTGGCTGCCGCTATGTAGGCGTATTCGACACATTTGTGCTTGGCTTGGGGATGCCCAACTTTTGCAGCGTCGCAGAATTTTTGAGCGGCAGTGTCCCAGTCCTTATGCTTCACTGCAGTTTCTCCATCGTTAAAGAGGTGATAGCCTGGAGGAGCATTTTCGGGGGTGGTTCTTCCGATCGTGCTGAGTTGATCATTGATTTGAGCGCACCCTGTGAGAAGGACACCCGCAGCAGCGCCAAATGCGAGTAACAGGGCAGATTTAGAGTGAAGCATCTTTCAATCCCTCGTTTGGTTTGATCTATGTTGTTGCTAGGAGCATCGTTAGAAGTCATTTGCTCTTGTGCTCTGGGGCCTTTTCCAATAGCATTAGCGGCCTGGTTGAGCGGCGCCGTAAGGCGCCCGAAAAACGACTTCAGTTAACCAAACAAGTTTAGGCAAGCTGTTGTTTGTTTTTTGATGGGCTAGATGATGGGTAAGAGGGACTTTCGCTTGTTTTTGCCTTATAATGTAGGCTACTGCGGAGGCCCTTGGGACGCCAAATTTAGAAAGCTCGCCTTAATCGGCGGGCTTTTTTGGTATCTGCGGCAGATTTGATGAGAAAAAAACCGCCCGGGCGATGCCGGACGGTTTGCGATCGACTTCAAGCGCTAGGCGGGAAGTCGGGAAAGCGGTGCGACTCAATTAATGAGAATGACGCTTGTCGTTTTCCTCCTTGACCGCACGGCGAGCCGTATCAAACACTTTGTTGATGGCTTGCATGGCGTCAGGGTCGTTTTCCGTTGCAATCACGCTGCGGCCACCTGAGACAATCATGTCAAGTTTGACGCTGAATTCGCCGAGACCTTGGTGACCGACTTTCGTAATCGTTGCTTTGCACTCCGAGAGATTGTTGTCAAAGCGCTGGAGAGCTTCGAAACGTCTTGCGATGTCGGCTTCAGCCGCCGGGGAACGATCAACGCCGTGGAAAATAACCTGCAGCATAAAAACCTCTCTTTTTGTTGTTCGTAGGGTTCCAGTCAGACCGCAGAAAGTCTTCCTGTACGAAGTAGTTTACTCGGCATGAAGGTTGAAAACGCGCAAGATTGTTCGGATTTGGTGGAAATTTGTATTTTTCGACAGAGCCGGCACGACTCTGTCTATACTATTTAGTTGGGCGGCTTGCTGAGCAAGACCGCCGATTGTTTTCGATAAGGAAAATTGCAATGGCTTTCGACCGTTTCAATGACAAACCTGCACGCCGTGAAAAACGTGACGGCGATCGTTTCAGCGGCAAGGGCGGCCGTTTTGAGGAATTCGGACGTGGACGCGGCGAAGGTCGCTTCGGTGATCGCGGCAACGATCGTTTCGGCGCCCGCAAACCGTTTGCCGGGCGTCCGTTCAAGGAAGAGCTCGGCGGTCGTTCCGGCCCTCGCGCCAAGGTGGTGGATAAGCGCCGTTTCTCCGATCGAGCCGCGTTTGTGCAGAACGCAACGGTTCGTCTGGATTCGGATGTGGCTCGTTACTTCAAGTCGTCTGAGGACGTCAACGTTGCGTTGCGTATGGTGATTGCGCTCACGAAGACTGTTAAGACCGAAGAAACTCCGGCCAAGGTTGAGGAAGTTCAGTCGCAGGCCATTGAGACTGTTGCTGAGACCGACAACAGCGAAGAATAAGAGCCGACTCTTTTGATATTGGCAAAGGCGCTTCCCGATGGTGTGGAGGCGCTTTTTTCTGCCGACTGTTGCGTTAAGTTTTCGGGCAAGTTGCTCAGTTAAACTTGCGTTTGCACAAAAGAGGACGGCATGCCGTGCCGACTCGTTGTCGGCAGGCCTCAGTGCAAAAGGCAAATCCTCTTTTTCGACGACCACAAGAAGTGACACGAGACATGGACAAGAAGCAGGGCCCCTGGAGCCGCCGCGAGATGATTGAGCGTCTTGAGCGGCAGGATGAGTTTGACGTTGCCGTAATTGGCGCCGGCGCAACCGGGCTCGGTGTGGCGCTTGATGCGGCCAGCCGCGGCATGTCGGTGCTTATTGTGGACGGACAGGATTGGGCCTCGGGGCACGCTTCGCGCTCGAGCAAACACATTGGCAGCGATATTCGCCGCCTGGTTTGTCCTGCCCGATGGGATCGCGTGCGTGAAGAGCTCTACGAGCGACGTTTGCTTTTGCAAAATGCGCCGAGCCTTGTGCGTGCTCAAAACTACGTGATTCCCTGCCGCAGCAAGATCGGCATGACGATGCGAGCTTCCAGTCTGGCGCTCTATAGCCTGTTCTCAAGCGGCGGACGCGGTACACGCCCGGTGTCCATGCAGGGACGCGTCAATGCTCTTGGTATGTTGCCCGGTATTGAACGAAAGGGGCTGGCAGGTGCTGTAACCTTTACCGATGCTGTTTGCGACGATGCCGGTTTGGCGCTTGCTCTTTTAAGTGGGGCGGTGGAGTACGGCGCGGTGGCGCTCAACAGAATGCGCATGATTGACGCCGAAGCCGACGGGCGACGTGTCACTTCGGTTGTGCTACAAGATGCGGAAAACGGCCGCAAGCGCAAGGTGCGTGTCCGCACTGTCTTTAACTGCGCCGGTGTCTGGGCCGATGATGTCCGACGGATGGTGGACGTCACTTGCGGCAATATCGTTAAGATCGTGCGCCGCTCTTACATTGTGGTTGATAAGACGTTTATGCCCACGGGCAATGCGCTTTATCTGCCGCGCGGCTGCGGCGGACGCGGTCCTCTTACGATTGTTCCGTGGCAGGGGCGTCTTTTGATTGGTGCGACGGCCGTTGATCAGGGGCAGGCACCGATCGATCCGCAACCCACAGAAGATGAGGTTCGCTTGCTGATGGCTAGCGCCAATCGCTTGTTGAGCCGCAAAATTCGTCGCGAGGATGTGCGCGCTCGTTATGCGGGGTTGCAGGCCGAAGTCGGTGTGCGCGGACTCGACGGCGGCCGTGGTTTTGCCGTTGTGCCCGAATTCAACAATATGTTTACGGTGGTCGGCGGCTCCATGACGCTTTATCGAGCTAAGGCCGAAGCGGCGATTGATGCGGCTATTGCACGGCATCTGTTGCCCAAGTACGGCTGCATGACCCGTTCGATGCGTTTGGGCGGCAATTCTCAGATGGCTATGGAAGAACTGCAGAAAAGGCTGCTGGCGGGCGAAGCTCCTGCCGCGGAGGCGATCATGCAGCTCAACGGCTTTGTCAGCCGTCATTTTGCGGAAACCGGTGCACGTTGTGCCGATGATATTCTCTGGCGACGGCTCCGCTTGGGTGAGCTTGACGCGACTCGCGCCGAAATGCTCAAGCCGGTGGTCTCCGAACAGCTTACCGCGCTCAAGGCGCAGGAATAGTTAATTGAGGATATTGCGCGACAAGCGCCTGATTTTTCTGAAAAAACAGGTCTTGGAACGGTTGACAGCCTGAGTTTACTCTGTCATAATCTCGATCCCTTCCTTCGCAGGGAAGGAGCGCGCGTGCGCGCAACACCGTACGGCTTCGTTCGGTGGCGCAGTGCGCGTGATGTGTAATTACAAAAAGGTTTTGCCAACCGGGTAACCGGGCGCAAAACGGCGAGGAAAAACTACATGTACGCAATTATCAAGACCGGCGGCAAGCAGTACCGCGTTGCCGAAGGTGATTTTCTCAAGGTCGAAACCCTCAACGCCGACGTTGAAGGCGAAGTGGTTTTCAACGAAGTGCTCGCTGTGAGCACTGAAGAAGGCCTTAAGGTCGGTACCCCCGTCGTGGAAGGTGCTGCCGTGACCGCTGTCGTGACCCATCACGGCCGCGCCGACAAGGTCCGCATTTTCAAGTTCCGCCGCCGCAAGCACTCCATGAAGAGCGCCGGCCACCGTCAGAACTACACGGAAGTCAAGATCGTCAAGATCCAGGCTTAATTTAAGTAACGATTTTTTGAAGAGAACATAGAAAATGGCACACAAGAAAGGCGGCGGTTCCACCCGCAACGGTCGTGACTCTCAGGCAAAGCGCCTCGGCGTCAAGGTTTTCGGTAACGCCATGATCAACGCTGGCGGCATCATCGTTCGTCAGCGCGGCACCAAGTTCCACGCCGGTGACAACGTCGGCATCGGCCGCGACCACACGCTCTACGCTCTGGTCGACGGTGTGGTGACCTTCGAAGTGAAGGGCCCGAAGAACAACCAGTTCGTGAAGGTTGTTCCGGTTGCCGGCTAATTAAGGCGTCGGGTGCCGTGAAAGCGGCGCCTCGCTCCAGTGAAAAAGCCCTGACGGGACGTTGTTCTCGCGGGGCTTTTTTCGTTATGCTGTTCAAAGCGGCCTTCGAATGGCTGCGATTGACTTAATTTTTTACGGACGGTATTCAAGTGAAATTCGTTGACGAAGCCCGCATTGAGGTTCAAGGCGGCAAAGGCGGCAATGGCGTTGCGAGCTTTCGCCGCGAAAAATTCATTCCCAAGGGCGGTCCAGACGGCGGCGACGGCGGCCGCGGCGGCAGTGTGTGGGCGGTAGCAGACCGCAACATCAACACGCTCGTGGACTATCGCTATACGCGCAAATTCTTCGCGCCTAACGGCGAGAATGGCCGCGGTGCCGATTGCTTCGGCGCGGGTGGCGAAGACATCGTGCTACGCATGCCTGTAGGTACGCTCATTGTGGACGAAACCACCGGCGAAACGGTGGCTGACCTGACGCACCACGGCGACAAACAGCTTTTGGCTGCCGGCGGCAAGGGCGGTTTGGGTAACCTGCACTTTAAGACAAGCGTCAATCGTGCTCCGCGCCAATGCACGCCGGGCGAGCCGGGGCAGTACCGCGCAGTACGCCTTGAGCTCAAGGTGCTTGCCGACGTCGGCCTGCTCGGTATGCCCAACGCAGGAAAGTCGACTTTCATTACGGCCGTGAGCAACGCACGTCCCAAGATTGCCGACTATCCCTTCACGACGCTGCATCCGCATCTGGGCGTAGTGCGTGTCGGTCCCGAACAGAGCTTTGTTGTAGCTGATATTCCGGGGCTGATTGAAGGTGCAAGCGAAGGCGCCGGTCTTGGTCACTTGTTCCTGCGTCACTTGTCGCGTACGAGCCTGTTGTTGCACATCATTGACTGCGCTCCGTTGGATCCGGACACTGATTCAGTGGCCGAAGCCCGAGCACTGGAGGCTGAACTTGCCAAGTACGACGACGAGCTCGCCAAAAAGACGCGCTGGGTGGTACTCAACAAGATTGATCTGGTGCCCGAAGATGAGCGCGAAGAACTGATCGCACGTTTTAGGGCCGAGCTTGGAGGCGATCGCCCGCTCTTTGTGATGAGTGCGGCCACGCGTGAAGGCTGTGAGACGCTCATCAAAGCGATTGCGCAGGAACTGGATACCAAGCGGCGCGAAGCGCAGCAGATCGAAGAGCAACGCGACGACGTGCGTTTCGCTGAAACACACGAAGTAGAACTGTAAGCTGACAGTTATCTTGATCGTTGGTCAAGGGAGTGGAAGGCATGGAACAAAGTGCGCTTAAAAATGCCCGTCGCGTTGTCGTGAAAGTCGGAAGTGCTCTTTTGACCAACGACGGTCGCGGATTGGATCGACAGATGATCGAAAACCTGGCTTCTCAGATCTGCTCGCTGGTACACGACGGCAAAGAAGTGGTTTTCGTGAGTTCCGGCGCGATTGCCGAAGGCGTATTGCGGTTGGGGTGGAGTAAGCGCCCTGAGCGTATTTGCGAGTTGCAGGCCGCCGCTGCCGTTGGCCAGATGGGCTTGGTGCAGGCCTACGAAACGGCGTTTTCGTCGCACGGCGTTAAAACGGCGCAGATTCTTCTCACCCACGCCGATCTCTCCAACCGTGAACGTTATCTGAATGCCCGCGAAGCGCTCCTCGAATTGCTCCGGTTGGGCGTGGTGCCGATTATCAACGAAAACGACACGGTGGTGACCGACGAAATCAAGGTTGGCGACAACGACACCTTGGGTGCCTTGGTGACCAATCTCATCGAAGCCGACGTGCTGGTGATTCTTACCGATCAGCGCGGTCTCTATACGGCTGATCCCCGCAAGGATCCGACTGCTAAGTTCGTTTCCGAAGCTAGCGCGGGTGATCCTGCTCTGGAAAAGATGGCCGGAGGGGCCGCAAGCACTCTTTCCAAGGGCGGTATGATCACCAAGATCTTGGCGGCCAAACGGGCGGCACGCAGCGGTTCGAGCACGGTCATTGCCTACGGAAGGGAAGAGAACGTTTTGCCGCGTTTGGCACAGGGCGAAGCGATCGGCACGCAGCTTACCGCCGTGCAGGCGCCTTGGCACGCACGCGCCAACTGGTTGGCCGACCAACTGCGAGCTCAGGGGCTAGTGGTGCTTGACGCCGGGGCGGCTCAAGCTCTTTCGGAAAAGAAGACAAGCCTGCTTCCGGTGGGAATCAAGGCTGTTCAGGGCGACTTCGTTCGCGGTGATGTGGTGGGCTGCCTTGCGCCTGACGGTACGGAAATCGCTCGTGGTCTTGTCAACTACGACTCAGCGCAATTGCGATTGATTGCTGGGCGGCACTGCGACGACTTCGCGGCGATTTTGGGCTTTTCTGGACCGGAGGAAGCCGTGCATCGTGACAATATGGTGATGCTTGTCAGCAAAGAAAACAAGCAGCGGTGAAGGTCAGACTGAACCTTTGTAGCCGTTTTGGCGCCAGGCTTCAAATACTGTCACTGCAACGGCATTGCTGAGGTTTAGGGAACGATTCTCGGGCATCATCGGCAGACGGATGCGCTGAGAAGCTGGAAACGACTCTCGAATGGAGTCGGGCAGGCCGTGACCTTCGCTACCGAAAATGAGCCAGTCGCCTGGCTGGAACTTCATCGTTGAGAAAATGCTTGAGCCCTTGGTCGTCATCGCAAACATACGTGAGGTCGAGGGCCTTTCCGTTTCCAGAAACGCTTCCCAGGACGGGTAGGTTTTCATGGTCGTGAATTCGTGATAGTCAAGCCCAGCACGGATGAGATGTTTGTCGTCAACACTGAAGCCCAGCGGTTCAATCAAATGAAGCGTACAGCCCGTGTTGGCACACAAGCGAATAGCGTTGCCGGTATTGGGCGGAATTTCTGGATGCACGAGAACGACGTGAAACATGGTGTGAGCGTCGGTTGGTGGGCAAAAAAAGCGTTAGAGGATATCTTTGTCGGCGGCAAGTTCCGAGCGTAACTTGGCAATCGCCTTCTTTTCGATTTGGCGTACACGTTCGGCCGAGACGCCGAGTTTAGAGGCAAGTTCCTGTAGCGTCATCGGATCGGGATTGCCATCGTTGTCCGTGCGAAGCCAGCGCGCCTGCACAACGAGTCGACTGCGTTCGTCGAGTGCATCAAGTGCATTGCGAAGGATTTCGCCGGTGAGGCGATTGCGGTCGCGCTCTTCAAGTGCCGCTTCCGGTTCGTCTTCTTCGCGTGATAGCCAATCAATGGGGGCAAACGCATTGTCGTCTTCAGCGTCTGTCGATCCTGGACTTTCAAGAGGCGTGTCGCCGCCCGACAGACGCGCTTCCATTTCGCGCACTTCTTCGGGCTTAACGTCAAGTGTTTCGGCAATGCGCTCCGTTTCGGAAGTGGACAGAGACTTTTCGTCGGCCTTCATCTGGCGCAAATTAAAGAAAAGCTTGCGTTGATTCTTGGTTGTCGCAAGTTTCACCATACGCCAATTGCGCACGATGTATTCCTGAATTTCAGATCGAATCCAGTGGACGGAAAAAGTCATCAGACGCACGCCGCGATCGGGATCGAAGTGTTTGATCGCTTTCATGAGTCCGATATTGCCTTCCTGTATCAGGTCGGCGTGCGGTAGACCGTAACCGAGAAAACCACGGGCAATCGAGACAACCAAACGCAGATGAGAAAGTATGAGCTGCTGCGCGGCCATCAAGTCGCCCTCATCGCGCAGACGCACGGCTAAAGCGTGCTCTTCTTCGGCAGAGAGAATCGGAGCGGCGTTGGCATAACGAATGTACGCATCCAGGTCGCCCAGACGCGGAATGACCGCGGGCAGATACTGTTTCTTCTCGTAGGGGACGACTTCGCCTTTGACGGGGGCGGGACGAACAACAAGAGAACCGCCTTGTGTGCCCTGATATGGCACCAGTTGTTTGCTGCCGCTTTCGTCGGAGACGATGATTTGCCCTGCGTTTTTTCCGCGCGCAACAAGCGCTCCGCCGGCCGATTTACGGCAGACAGAGTCCGGTTCCGAAACAAGCGCCGTCGTGTCGGACGACTCGTTTTCGGTTGGAATCGAAATAGCAGGGGTGTCAGTCACGGAACTAAAGAAGCCTTTCAATTGAACAGCAGGATGCTACTGCGAAAAGACGTAACCGAGTGCAGTCAAGTTTGTCGGATTTTGACAGAAAAAGTCAGGGTTGGTGACGCAGCACGCGGGTGATGGCATCTTTGGCAGCAAAGGAGCCGACGACGTAGCCTAAAAGTGCGGCCGAGGCGACGTAGAGCAGGCACCAGTCAATTGCGGGCATGCGCAGTATTACTGTAACACCGTAGAGTCCGGCGAAATCGGCAATGGGTTTGGCAAGCAGGCTAACGCCGGTGGCAGTTACGCCGAGAGACAGAACGGCCGCCAGCATCAGCGTAAGGAAACCGCGCCATGAGTACGGACGGCGAATAAAGCTGGAAGTTGCGCCGAATAGGTGCAATGCACGGATTTCGTCTCGTTGCGCGTTGGTTGTGAGGCGCACGGATGCAAAGATCACGAGCAGCACCAACAGGAAAACCACGGTGCCGAGAATGCCGAGCACAACGGATAAAGCCGTGTAGAGCGCGTTGAGGTAACGCTGCCAGGAGTCGTCATAGGCAACGAGATCAACGTTTTTGATTTTGCGGAACTCGTCGGCTGCGGCGGCGAGTTCCTCGGACGAGACGTTGCTTGCGACTGTGGCAATGATGATGTCGGGAAGCGGATTATTCTTGGCCTTTTCTTTGGTGCGTTGATCCTCGGTTTTTAGACCCAGCGACTGATTAACCATGGCAAGTGCGTCTTCTTTGGGCATGATGCGTACGTCGGAGATAACGCTGTTTGCTGAAATGGCTTCAGCCAATTCCTTGACGGACTGTTCGCCTGCGCTTCGATCGGCAAAGATGGTGACTTCAGCTTGCGTCGGGACATTGAAGACTTGAGACGAAAGAGACCAGGCGAGTGTGGCGAGGAAAAACGGAATGGTGAGTGCCAGACCGGCCAAGGAGAGAGCCATCAAAAAGAGGCCTTTGAATTCCACAATGGCGCGAACGGTTTGACGGGCGGCCCAACGTGTGCTTGTAAACATGCTCATCGCAGGCCTCCCTGCAGCATGATGGGACGGCAAACGACGTTGGAGGGATTGAGTTGCAGATGTGAAGCCACGATCACGGAGACGTTGGATAGCGACACTTCGCCTAACAGATCCATCAGGTGTTGTGCGTTGTCCGCATCGAGATGCGCGCACGGCTCATCGGCCAGGACGAGTAGCGGGTCGTTGACGATGGCGCGGGCCACACTTGCGATCTGCTTTTGCCCGGCGGAAAGATCATGCGGTCTGGATTGGGCCAGATCGGCGATGCCGCATTTGTCCAACGCATTCATGGCGGCCATGCGGGCTTTTCCGTAGGATTCTTCGGCCGCAAGCGACGGCAGCATCACGTTTTCCAGTATGGTGCGGTTGTCGAGCAACAGACACTCCTGCATCATGATACCCATGGAACGGCGAACGATGGCCATTTCGCGTTCGTCGAAGTTGTTGAGACAGTCGCCGGCCACACGCACTTCGCCGAACGTGGGGCGAAGGATGCCTGCGATCATCGCGAGCGCCAACGATTTGCCCGAGCCTGTGGGACCGTGCAGACAAACGAACTCTCCGCGCGTCACGTTGAACGTGATGCCGGCCGAGAGGCGTTCTCCGTTGATTTCAATGCCGGCATTGATGAGCTCGACAAGTGGAATGTTGACGCCGTTGGAGACCATTGGATTGCGAAAGCCTGTCGTTTAAGATGCGTTGTTTTGCAGCGTGAATTCCATGCCGACGCGTGCCCAGACGAGCGATTCTTGCTCAAGCAGATAGCCCGTTAACGGGTGACGAGAAAGCCACTGCGGATCGACCCAGAGGCGGAACGCAGTTTTACGGGTGTGCGCGACGCGTTCCAACTTGATTTCCGGCAGGCGCAGCGTGCGGCGGGCATGTGCAAAGATCACAGCCAAACGCAGTGAGAGCAACATATTGACGAAGACGGGATCCTGTAATGCGCCTTCAACTTTCTTGAGGTTGCCTCGCTGACCGAGTACGAGCGTACTCATTTGCGTTTGATCGTAACGGGAGAACCCGGGCAGATCGGAATTCATCAGAATGTACTGACTGTGCTTATGGTAACCGCTCGGACTGATCACGCGACCGGTTTCGTGCAGCATGGAAGCCCACTGCAGCAGTTTGCGGCAGTCGTGTGTCTGCTGATCATCGGGACTGAGCGCCACGAAAAACTTGTCGGCAAGGGCCGCCACGCGGGCTGCTTGCTGCTTGTCGATGCTCGAGCGCTTGATAAGGGCCGTCACGGTGCTGTCGCGCGTGTCGCGTTGCTCTTGGCGTCCCAGCATGTCGTAGAGAAGACCGACGCGAAGCGCCCCGGAGGCCGGGCGCATTTCTTTGATCTTGAACGTATCGAACACGGCTGAGAGGACGGCAAGGCCGCCGGCGATCACCTCACGGCGATCTTCCTTGAGGCCCGGGAAGTTGATCTTGCGGATGTCGCCCGCTTCAACAAGCTCTTTGCGCATGACCTTCAAGAGCGCCGGTGTGACCACTCCGTTGGTTAGGCCCGAGGCGAGGCCGATGTCAGCAACGGCGCCGATGGTGCCGGCGCTGCCATATGCGGCGTCCCAGTTGCGGAAGGAGAATTCCTGATGAGCTTCTTCAAACTCGGCTTGTGCCGAGAGTTGAGCCTGCTTGAGGGCGTTGGCAGTGATTTTGCCGTCCGGAAAAAAGGCGCGAGAAGTGTTTACGCATCCCACATGAAACGATTCGCACTCTTTGGCGATAAAACCGCAACCGATGATCAGTTCCGTCGAAGCTCCGCCGATGTCCACTACCAGACGCTTTTCGCTGGATGGAGGAAGCGTATGAGCGCATCCCGAGAAGACAAGACGGGCTTCTTCACGGCCGGCAATGATTTCAATGGGGTGCCCGAGCGCTTCTTCGGCACGAGGCAGGAAGTCAGCGGAATTCGTTGCCACGCGCAGCGCTTGCGTACCGACGGCGCGGATGTTTTGCGGATCAATTCCGTCGAGTTTTTCTCGGAAGCGGCGCAGAGCAGCTAAAGCGCGCTCCTGAATTTCCGGCGTAAAGGCACCGTTTTCGTCAATGCCGCCAGCCAGACGAACGGTTTCCTTCCAATAGCTTTCAGTTGTGATTCGGTAGTCCTCAACCCGGCCGATTTCCACACGGAAGCTGTTGCTTCCCAGATCAACTGCGCCGAGCAAGATCGGCTGCTTGTCCTGTGCTTCACCCTTCATCTTGTCTTCTCTCAAGTGTCGTTTGCTATGGGCTGGAATTGGATTAATTGTCCTCGAGCTCTTCGCCGACAAGGGCGCTTGCAAAGCGTTTGGCGTCAAAGGGCTGCAAATCGTCGATCGTTTCGCCTACGCCGACGAAGTAAATCGGCAATGGGGTCTCGCGCTCGGCAGTGATGGCCACCAGTACGCCGCCTTTGGCGGTACCGTCAAGTTTGGTGACGATAAGGCCGGTGAGACCGGCGTATTGATCGAAGGCTTTGACTTGCGCCAGTGCGTTCTGGCCGTTGGTACCGTCCACCACCAGAAGCACTTCGTGCGGAGCACCTTCCATAGCTTTGCCTTGCGAGCGGCGAATACGAGCCAGTTCTTCCATGAGGTTGGTTTGCGTGGGCAGGCGTCCGGCCGTATCTGCGATGACGACGTCGGTGTTGCGGGCGCGCCCGGCCGAAACGGCGTCGAAAACAACGGCAGCGGGATCTCCGCCGCTTTGCGTGATCACATCAATTTTGTTGCGTTCGCCCCAGACGGCCAGCTGTTCACGAGCTGCTGCGCGGAAAGTATCAGCGGCGGCAAGCAACACGGTTTTATTCTGCGCTGCAAGCCACTTGGCAATTTTGCCGATTGTGGTAGTTTTGCCTGCGCCATTGACGCCGGCCATCATGATCACCAATGGCTTTGCCGCTTCCAGATTCATAGGTTTTTGAGCCGGCAACAGAATGCGTTCGATTTCGTCGCGCAGCGCCGCACGTACTTCTTGGCGTGTTTTGAGGCCCTTGAGCTTCACCGTATCGCGCAAACGCTGTAGGATGACGGACGTGGGCTTATAGCCGACGTCGGCGGCAATCAGCGTCTCTTCGAGTGATTCAAAAAATTCTTCATCAACAACCCCGCCTGAAAATAGACCGACGATGTTGACACGGGTTCGGGCAAGCCCGCTTTTTAAGCGTGAAAAAAATCCCATGACGAAAACCAAGAAAAAACCAGCGGCGCCCCAACGGCGCGCAGGCACCACAGCGGGCGAAAGAGTCCAACGCATTAGTTTACCAACCCGTGGTGCTGACGGCACGGTTCGCATCGTTTCGGGGCGATACAAAAGAACGCCACTTTCCGTTGGTTCGCGTGACGGATTGCGGCCGACGCCCTCTCGCGTACGGGAAACGCTTTTCGATTGGCTGCGGCATCTTCTTGGAGATTTTTCCAACGTGTCTTTTCTGGATATGTTCGCCGGCAGCGGTGCACTGGGGTTGGAAGCGGCTAGCAACGGCGCAGCGCGCGTGGTGATGCTTGAAAAGGATCGCAAAACGGCATCGGCTATTTCGCTGGTGATCTCCAAACTGCAGGCGCAGGACGTGGCTCAATGCTTTGCGGCAGACGCTTTTGTTTGGCTAAAGCAGTCCGACGAAGTGTTCGATGTGATTTTCATTGATCCGCCGTTTGCGTTGTCGCTGCATCAGCAGGCCGTTCAGGCGGCGCTGCCGCATCTGAAGGAAGACGGATTTATTTACCTTGAAAACGAAAGCGAAATTTCCGATGAGCTTTTGCGATCTTGGGGACTTGAGACTGTGCGCAGGGGCAAGGCGGGAGCCGTTTGCTATCTTCTTTGCGTTCCAAGTATCAGGTAAAATTGTCTATTTCTCATATTCTGATGAAAAAGCGTGGCTTTTCAGAGTCGCGCTTAGCCTTGAACGAATGACGACGGCCGTCTATCCCGGAACTTTTGATCCTTTTACGCTCGGACACTTAGATGTACTCAAACGGGCTGCCCGTCTGTTTGATCGCGTCATTTTGGCTGTAGCCGAAAGCGAGAAGAAAAAAACACTTTTTTCTTTGGATGAGCGCATCCGGTTGGCGCAGGCCTCCTGCCAAGGAGTGCAAGGACTGGAAAACGTAACGATAGAGGGTTTTTGCGGTCTTTTATGCGACTTTGCAAAGGCTCGCGGCGTGACTGTGTCCGTGCGTGGCGCACGTGCTGTGAGTGATTTCGAATATGAGTTTCAGATGGCGGGTATGAATCGAACATTGATGCCTGATGTCGAAACAATTTTTCTGATGCCCGCGCTTGACTGCCAGTTTGTAAGCGGCAGTTTCGTGCGCGAAATCGCTGCTCTGGGCGGCGATGTCTCCGGCTTTGTGCCGCAACCCGTGCGTTGTGCTCTGCAGCAGCGCTTCGCCATGAAAAAAGCGCAGCCGTAAGGATTCGTTTGATTCCGAACCCGCGCTGCTTTAAAACAACAAACAACAAAGGAAAATCAAAATGGAACCCTATGCTGCCGAGTGGTGGTCAATTGTTCCTCCGATTGTGGCCATCGGCCTGGCGCTCCTTACCAAGGAAGTGTTCTCCTCACTTCTGGTGGGCATTTTCACGGGTACGCTCATCTATGCGGTGGGCACCGACGCCAACATTGTCATGGGCACGCTTGAAACGGCCTTCACGATGATGGCCAAAAAAGTGGACTTCAATATTCTTATCTTCTGCTCGCTGCTGGGTGCGTTGGTTTACTTGATCAGCCTGTCCGGCGGTACGGTGGCCTACGGCAAGGCGTCGACGAAAGTCATCCGCGGACGCCGTTCGTCTTTGGCTGCAACGGGAGGTTTGGGAATCGCCATCTTCATTGACGACTACTTCAATTGCCTCACCGTCGGTACTGTCATGCGTCCGATTACGGATGCCTACAAGATCAGTCGCGCCAAGCTTGCTTACATCATCGATAGCACGGCGGCTCCCGTGTGCATCATTGCGCCGATTTCTTCTTGGGCGGCCGCGGTTGGCTCTTCGCTTAAGGATACCGGCGTTTTTGAGAGCGAGCTTGGAGCCTTTGTGGCCACGATTCCGTGGAATTTCTACGCTATCTTCTCTCTTTTGCTGGTGTTCTTCCTTTGCTGCACGGATTTTGACTTCGGTCCGATGCGTCGAGCCGAAGAACAGGCAAGTCGCCAGAGCGTCGATGCTACGGCTTCCGGAGGAACGTCTGACGACAAGCTCAAGTACAACCCCAATGGCACCACTTGGGACATGTTGGTCCCCCTCGGCGCGCTCATTGTGTTTGCTATGATGGCATTGATGTACACCGGCGGATACTGGGGGGCGGATGCCAAGTATCACACCTTTATGGCAGCTATCGGTAATTCGTCGGCTTCCATTTCGCTCGTGTTTGCTTCTTTCGGCGCCTTGATTGTGGCGTTGCTGATGTATGTGCCGCGAAAACTGATGACGTTTGCCCAGTTTGCCGAAGGTTCTGTTGAAGGCATGAAGCTCATGCTGCCGGCCAACATCATTCTGATTCTGGCTTGGACCCTGTCGGGCGTGTGTCGCGACCTGCTGTCTGCTCCTCAGTTCATGCAGCATGTGGTGACCTCTTCGGGCATGGGAGCGATGTTCCTGCCCGTGATCGTTTTTGCGATTGCCGCTTTCCTGGCATTTTCTATGGGGACGGCCTGGGGTACGTTCGGTATCTTGATTCCAATTGTGGTGCCGATTGTCGAAGTGCTCGACCCGAGTCTCACGGTGGTTGTGCTTTCGGCTACGTTGGCGGGTTCTGTTTTCGGAGATCATTGCTCGCCGATTTCCGACACGACGATTCTGTCTTCAGCAGGCGCCGGATGCGCGCATATTGAACACGTTTCGACGCAATTGCCGTATGCATTGCTGGTTGCCGGTTCGGCAGGCGTTGGCTACTTGGTGGCTGGCGTTTCGGGCGGCAGTCTGTGGATGAGTTGGCTTGCAACGGCGGTGGTACTGTTTGGCGTGACAATTTTCCTGCATGTCAAAGAGGGGCGTTCGGCGGCTAAAGCGTAACAATCCTTGCGGCCCGGGCTCGTAAGATCGTTCGGGTCGCTACAATCCCACCAAAGTTTTTAAGTAGCGCCCGCAGTTTGGCGGGCGTTTTGAGTGCATGATTTTTAACCGACTGTTGGTCAACGAGTTCGCAAGCAGCGCCGGAGGGGTCTTCACGGTGCTTTTTTCGGTCGTGGTGACGATCGGGCTTGTGACCATTTTGGGCGAGGCTGCCGGAGGCAAAATTGACTCTCGCTCCGTATTTGAGCTGATGGCCTACTCGTCGTTTACCAATCTGCCCGCATTGCTGTCGTTGTCAATCTTCATTGCCGTCCTGATGGTCATGATGCGCAGTTGGCAAGATAGCGAAATCCCCGTTTGGTTCAGTTCCGGCGGACTGAGTTTGTTGCGTTGGATCGTTCCGGTTCTGCGATTTGCCATGCCGATGATCATCTTGGTGGGCGTGATTTCGATTGCAGTGACGCCTTGGGCAAAAGATCAGATTGAGCGCACGGCTCAGCAATTCGAGCAGCGCGACGATGTCAACCGTATTGCCCCCGGACGCTTTATTGAGACAATGGGCGGGCGTCGCATCTTCTTCATCGAGGAGGTCAGTCCGGACGGCTCTTCGGTTAAAAATGTCTTCATGAGCGAGCAAAACGGCGAGAGTGAAATCATCGTGCGTGCCGCTTCGGGGGAAGTGAGGGCAACCGACAAAGGCGAGCGTTACGTGGTACTCAAAAACGGGCGTCGTTACGACACAAGTCGTACGGATGACGCGGCCTGGCGGGTGACTGAGTTTGATACGTATGAAATTCGCATCGGAACGCGCGCCGAACAGGCTTACATCAGTCGTGACGTAGAAACCATGACGTTTGAAAAACTTCTGGACTTGGATACGTCGCGCGCCAAGGCTGAAATCGTTTGGCGTTTGTGCTGGCCTTTGGCTGCATTCAATCTGGCGCTTCTGGCCATTCCCTTGTCCTACACGAATCCGCGTGCCGGTCGCAGCATGAGTCTGATCCTGGCGGTATTGATCTTCATTTTGTACCTCAACGGCATCTCGGTGGCCGAAAGCTGGATCAAGACTGAAAAGGTCAATTGGATCGTGGCTTTGGTGGGACTCAACGGATCGGTGGCGCTTGTGACTGCGCTTTTGTTCGTGCGTCGCGTGTGGATGCAACGCTGGGTACCGCTTGCGATTTCCGAACTTCCCTACAAGCTATTTGGGAGGGATAAATCGTGAAGGTCCTGACCCGATACGTTGCCAAAGAAGTTCTGATCGCCACGCTCTTCGTGTTGGTGGCACTTGTTGCGCTCATCGCTTTTTTTGATTTGGTGAGTCAGGCTCGCAACATCGGTAATCGCTACAGCATCTCGATGGCGCTCTTCTTGACGATGCTCAAACTGCCGTCACGTTTGTACGAAGTGATGCCGATTGCGGCGCTTTTAGGGGCTGTTTACACGATGAGCCGTCTGGCGTCCAATTCTGAATTTACCATCATGCGTGTGGCGGGCCTGTCACCCTTCCGTCTGGCGGGAATGATGACGGTGCCGGCGCTCATTTTGATTGCCATGACGTACTGTCTGGGGGAGTGGCTCACGCCTGCCGCCGACATGATGCGCAACGACATGGACAACATCCTTTTTAACAGGAAACTTTCGGCAAGAGGTTATTCGTCGGGTGTCTGGGTAAAGGACAACGTCAAGGAGCAGCAAAACGCCGGTCAGGCGACGGTGCGCTTTGTGAACGTACACAACCTGATTGCGGGTGAGCACAGTCGCACAGGTGCCTGGCGCGTCTTCGAGTTTGATAAGGACGGCAGTTTGATTCGCGTGCTGCACGCACCGGAAGCCAACTACATTTCCGGACGCGGTTGGCATCTTAAGGACGCTAAGGTCGAGACTCTTCCCAAGATCACGCACGATGAAACACCCATGGTGGAAAAGAGCTCCGCCCGCAAAGATGTGGATTTGATGTTGCCGTCCGAAATGAGACCGGAAATTCTGGGCGTGCTGACAATTAAGCCTGAACGCATGGGGATTTCCGACCTTTGGCAGTACATTGCTCATCTGAAGGAAACAAGACAGACATCGGACCGTTATCAGGTGGCGCTTTGGTCAAAGGTGTTTTATCCCTTGGCCATATTCGTGATGCTTGCTGTGGCAATGCCCTTTGCGTACCTCAATACACGATCGGGCGGCGTTTCGATCAAGATCTTTGCTGGGTTGATGATCGGTATTTCGTTCTATGCCCTCAACAACATCTTCTCCTTCCTCGGTGTCCTGAACACCTGGCACCCGATGGTGGTTGCGGTAGTGCCCACAAGCGTTATGCTGATATGTGCGGCGGTAGCTTTGTGGCTTCTGGAGCGAAGGTAGCGACCGTAAACGACAACAAACAAAACGCTACGAAAAGGAAGGATTTCGCAGCGTTTTCGTTGGTGGTGTGCCAATTAGCCGGTAACGCTCTTGGGATCCAGCGAAAAGAGCGATTGCAGTTCAGAGGAGGAAAGATCTCCGATCCAGGTTTCGCCTGTGGTGACGGTCAGATCGGCGAGACTTTGTTTCTCTGTGAGCATTTCGTTGATGCGCTCTTCGAAAGTGCCTGCCGTCACAAATCGATAGACCAATACATCGCGTCTTTGACCGATGCGGTAGGCGCGATCGGTAGCCTGTGCCTCGACAGCCGGATTCCACCATAAGTCATAATGTACGACGCAGCTTGCCGCTGTGAGATTGAGACCCGTACCGCCGGCTTTGAGTGAAATGATCATGGAATGAACGGAACGGTCTGTCTGAAAACGATCGACCATGTCCTGACGCGCTTTGACGGAAACGCCGCCGTGCAGGAAGTCGGGGCGCTCGCCGGTAGTTTTTTCAATCCAGGTTTGCAGACGTTCTCCCATTTCTCGGTATTGGGTGAAGATCAAAACTTTACGGCTGGCCTCGCGGCATCGCCCGAGAATATCAAAGAGGGCGGCAGCCTTGCCGGAGTCGGGAGTTGCTGCTTCGGTCTTGAGGTACTGAGAAGGCGAATTGCAAATTTGCTTCATGCTCGTGATGAGCCTGAGTACTTGTCCTCGGCGAGCTGTCTTAGCGTCGTTTCCGGTTGGATCGGCAGCGGCCTTTGCATCGAGCTTTTTGAGCTTGGCCATATGTTCTTCGAGAACTTTGCTGTAAAGAGCCGCTTGTTCGGCAGTGAGATTGGTGAACTGATCAATCGTATTGCGTTCGGGCAGATCGGCAATGATGGTTTTGTCGCTCTTTAAGCGTCGCAGCATAAAGGGTGCCGTTAGACGCCGAAAAGCTTCGGCGGCGGCTTCACTGTGATCCGTTTCGATGGGGGTGGCAAACGTTTCTGTGAAATCTTTGAGCGAGCCTAAAAGACGCGGCTGAACGGTTTCAAGAATCGACCAGTATTCGCTCAGGCGATTTTCAACGGGCGTGCCCGTCATGGCGATAGTTTGCGTGGCCTTGATAGATTTTGCAGCCACGGATTGACTGGAGGCGGCGTTTTTAACGGCTTGCGCTTCGTCGAGCACCAGCAGACGCCACTTGTAGCCGGCAAGTTTCTCGGTTTCCCGGCGCATCAAACCGTAGGTTGTCAGCGTCACATCTGGAAGATCCTTGACGGCTTCGGGAAGAACACGGTTGGAGCCGTGGTACACGCCGACGGAGAGATCGGGGGCAAATTTGGCGATTTCTCGCTGCCAGTTTGTCATGAGCGTTGTCGGTACGACGACAAGCGCCTTCGTTTTACTGAGTTCGCCGTCGTTTTTAAGTTGCAGCAATGTGGCGATCACCTGAAGCGTTTTGCCCAGCCCCATGTCATCGGCAATCAGGGCGCCGATGCCGAGCCGCAGATTTTTCATCAACCATGCAAAGCCGCGCGCCTGATAGGGACGCAGTGTGGCGTTGAGGTTCTCGGGCGGAGCGATGTCTGTGACTTCCGTGAGCGTTTTGAGACGTTGTCGAATTTCGGCGCTGACGAACACTTCGGCCTGCTGACCGTTTTTCTCATAGTCGCCCATCAGGGCGGCGCGCATTTTTTCCAGATACGTGGGTTGCGGCTGTTTGTCGACCGTTTCAGCTAAACGCGCGAGCTCATTGGGTTCAAGGTAAACGAAATCGTCACCGAGCTGAACGATTTCGCCGGCGTGTTTGACGAGTTCTTCGAGTTCTTGCTGCGTGATCTCTCGGTCGCCGACGGCTACACGCCAGTCAAAGCGCGAGAAGGCCTCTTTGCCCAGAAATGATTTGCCAGTGCCGGCATCCATGTGGGCGACCAGACGGGGCTTGAGCAGGTTCTTGAGCCGTTCGGGAAGCATCACGGCCACGCCCAAAAGCGTAAGCACCGGCGCAGCATCAAAGAGGAAGTTTTTGAGTTCGTTTCGCTCAAGCGTAACGGGGCTTCCGTTGGTTTCTTCGATGCGGCTCAGAGCCGGATAGGCCGAGGTTAACGTTTTGAGCACGGAGACGGCAGCAAACCGTTCGTCTTTAAACCGATCTTCTTTTAGAAGACGCTTGAGCATCACTGGCCGCTTGGTTGAGAGCGTTGTGGTGCGAGAGGAGGTTTCTTCATCGAAAAGGGAGTCTTCGACCGATTCAAGAACCTCAATCTGAGCGGGGTCGACTTCGCGCCCCAGAATGCCGTAGTTGATTTTGATACCGTCCGAATGTGTGCGTACTGTGAGTACAGGACGCCACGGGTAGGAATTGCCAAGCAGGAAAGGTCTCAAGCCGCGCAGCAAGCCCTTGAGCAGCGTCTCGGGAATTTCATTGCGGGACGGCAGTGGTGTTTGCATGGCCAACAGCATCGTGAGCGACCCGGTTTTGGAAAGCGCTGTGATTTTGTCGGCACAGAAACGAACAAGAGCGCAGAGAGCGGACGTGATTGCCAGAAAGACGGTTTGCCGCACAACGCCGGCCTTTTCCTCAAGAGCGCAAGCATCAAAGAGGTGCGTTGCATAGGGCTTACAGGCTTGAGTCAGTTGCTCGACAAGCAGAGCGACCCGCCGATTGCGAACGGCCGGTGTCCACAGGAAGAAGGGAACGGCCTTGGGGTTGTTTTTCGGCACGACAAGCGCAGGGACGATGGCTGAGTTCAAGAGCAGGCGTGCAGCCAGTTTTGAGATTTCGCGCCAGCATTCCACCTCCGGCGAGGCTTCCTGCGCTATGCCGACGGGCATTGTCAGGAGCAGTTCAAAGACGACAGCCGGATCGGAAAGGTTGATTTTATGGTCTTTCCCGTCCGTGTCTCGGATGCGCACGACAAGCTTGGTTTCAAAGCCTGTGTTGTTGTCTGCCCAAGCTTGCATGGCTAAAGACAGGGACGGAAGAGACGAGTCGTCGACAGCAATTCTTTTGCGATAAAGCTGTGGTGCCAAATACGAACTGAGCCAGTCCGACGCGTCAGTAGTGGGCGGAATTCGCTTGAGCTGTTGTTCTGTTCCGGTCAGGAGTTTTCGGATGTCGTCTCTGAATGTTTCATCGCCCGGCAACGGAAGCGACTTGGGCAATAGCGACAAAATGGTTTCTCGCAAAGGTTCAAGCGTTCCGTAGGGCAGGCTTCTCAATTGAGTCAGAGAGACTGTTTCGTCAAGACTTATCGGATCGGGTTTGGACTCGGTGGCGGTCGAAGCGAGTTCAGACAAAAAGAGTGGTCGCGCCGTCGTTGCCGATTTCAGATCAACTCCTCGGTTTTTGAGTTCGGACTGCAGATCAAGGCCGTGAAGTTTGAAGATCAGAAACGGGTTGGCATCAATCTGATCGGCTAGACAATAGAAGACGGCGGCGATGTGCTTGCAGATGCGGGCGCTGTCAGGGCAGGAGCACGATGTTCGCATTTCTCGCCAGGATTTGGGAAAGAGATCGAGATGTAGTTCTCTGCAAATGTCGGCGACGGCTGGAGACAGTGTGCCTTCCAGCAGTTCGGCAACCAGCGCCGGATCCTGTGCGATGGCGTCAAGCAACTGCCTTTCCTTTTCTTCTCCCCATTTGGGAAGCGCAATGCTGATTTCGTAAGGGTAGTAAGCCGAGCCTGAAACGAATGCTTCAATGGATTGTTCATGCGCGATCCATTCGCAACTTTCAACATGACCGGTGTTGTAATAGGTTCGTCCGCGAGGCAGACGGTTGTCATAGTCAACGTAGCTGAGAGCATCAAGCCACTGTTTGCCCCACCAGGTATTGCCGAAAGTTCTGCGTTTGGCCATAAGGAATTCGGTACAAAAAAAGCAGAAAGGCGTGAGAGCTTTTCTGCTTTGGTTTGCAAAAAGCGAAGGTTGCGCTTAGTGCGAGAGAATCTTGGAGAGGAATTGCTGAGCGCGTTCCGAGCGCGGCGAGCTGAAGAATTCTTCTTTCTTGGCATCTTCAAGAATTTCGCCTGCTTCCATGAAGACCACTCGGTCGGCTACCTTGCGGGCAAACCCCATTTCGTGCGTCACCACCATCATGGTCATACCTTCGCGAGCGAGTTCAACCATGACATCGAGTACTTCGTTAATCATTTCCGGATCGAGAGCCGACGTCGGTTCGTCAAAGAGCATACACACCGGATCCATGGCAAGAGCGCGAGCGATGGCTACACGCTGCTGCTGGCCACCCGATAGTTGGCCGGGGAACTTGGGAGCATGTTTGAGAAGACCCACGCGATCAAGAAGCGCGAGACCGCGCTCCGTGGCTTCCTCGCGCGAACGGCCAAGCACCTTCATCTGAGCGAGCGTCAGATTGTCGGTGATGGACAGATGCGGGAAGAGCTCGAAGTGCTGGAACACCATGCCGACGTGACTGCGCAACTTGGGTAGATCGGTCTTGGGATCACCCACGTTGATACCGTTGATGAGTACTTCACCCTGCTGGAACGGTTCCAGAGCATTGACGGTCTTGATGAGCGTGGATTTGCCGGAGCCGGAGGGGCCGCAGACGACCACCACCTCGCCTTTTTCAACGGACGTGGAACAGTTCTTCAGAACTTGGAAGGAACCGTACCACTTGCTCACATTTTTGATTTCAATCATCGCCATGGGAAAAAGGCCTCTTCTGTGGGTGTCTTTGAAAAAAATGCTTGTCTTTCAAGCGTAGCGCTTAATTGTAAGGTATTGCGGAAAATCGCGTCGACTCTTTTGCGCCGATATGCCAGTTCGGAGTATTGCGGGTGAGCATAAAGGTAAGTTTGCGGGCATTGCTTATTCTGTGTTGAGTTGTTGGCGGAGTGTCCAGTTAACATGCTGAAAATGAAAGAGAAATTCTCAATCGTCTACTTAAAGAGCAAGCAGTTAGCTGTGCATATTGATGTTTACGGCAGGAGGACTGGGCTGTCGAGATCGTCAATCACGAAGCATTTGAAGCAGGTACAGCAAGTTGGTTTGGAGGAAGCTACCAAACCGAACAAAAGCCCAAACTACGCTATCGGTTAAAAATATGAGGTGAAATGTTCAAAGCGATTGCCGTTAGTCCGAAGGTGACGCAAGATAGAATCGAATAGTCTTCAGGTATCTTTGGCACCGTAGGACATAACCAATTTCAGAATCTACTATCGAGGAAAATCGACGTGAATCCGTGGTCATGGACAGTCATGTTGTGGCTTGATCGATCCCTTGCGGCATCGATCTGGGGCGTTGCTGTGTCTGAATGGGTGTCGGCATGACGGAGCGACTCGGTTTTTCTTTGAAGCTCGCGCTGTTTGCGTTGCTGTCGACGACGCTTGTCAGTGCGGATGCGGTGTATGCGGCTCAGGCGCAGCAGGCACGAGCCGAAAGACCCAAATTGGGTCTGGTGCTTTCCGGCGGCGGCGCGCGCGGTTTTGCACATATCGGAGCGCTTAAGGCGCTCGAAGAGCTTCGCGTGCGTTTTGACGTGATTGCCGGCACGAGCATGGGTTCAATGGTGGGCGGCGCGTATGCGGCTGGCTACAGCGCCAAGCAAATTGAGGACATCACGCTTGCTGTTGACTGGCCTCGCATGTTTGCGCCGCGTCCAGATCGCGATCGTATGGACTGGCAAGGCAAGGACAACGACCGTAGAGGTTTGGGCCCCACTGAAATCGGCGTCACAGGGGACGGATTGCGCTTTTCGGGGCAGTTGGTTCCTTCGCAGGAACTCGACATCTTCTTGCAGCGTTCTACGGAGCCTTTTAACAGCGTCTACGACCTCTCCGAACTGGATATCCCGTTTGCGGCTGTCGCCACGGATCTGGAAAGCGGTCAAAGAGTGGTGCTTCAAAAAGAAATCTCTTTGGCACAGGCCATGCGTTGCTCGATGTCGGTGCCGGGGGCATTTCGTCCGGCCGAATACAAGGGCAGAGTCTTGGTTGACGGCGGTCTGATCGACAACTTGCCGATTGATCTGGCTCGGGATATGGGCGCGGATCGCGTGGTGGCGATCAACGTCGGCACGCCTTTGGGTAAGCGCGATGACATTAAAGGCGTGTTGGGCGTCATGGCCCAGGTGGTCAATATTTTGACCGAGCAGAACGTGCGCAAATCAAAGGAGTCCATTCGGCCGGGGGACATCTACATCGAACCTGATCTGGGGGAACTGACTTCCGGCGACTTCATGAAGTCGCGCGACATCATCGAAATCGGCTACAAGGCCGTGATGGACAACAGGGAGCTCTTTGAGCCCTACATCGAAGACGAATACGACTATCGGTTCTATTTGAGCGCTCGCTACGAAAAGACGCTCGTCGAGGGTGAACATAACGTTTCCGAAGTGAAGGTTGCGGGTCTGGAGCACGTCAATCCCGAGCACGTGCTGGCCACAATTGATATTGACACCGACAAGCCCGTGAGCAACGAACAAGCGGCAGAGGCCGCGCGCGACATCTGGGCCGAAGGTGACTTTCAGAGCGTGCCGTTTCGTTTTGAACCCGGCCCGAACGGCACGGAAGTGCTGGTGTTTGAGCCCGAAGAAAAGACAGTGGGCTACTCCCGTCTGATGTTCGGCGGCAATGTGCAGTCTGACTTCCAGTCGTCCAACACTTTTAACGTGTTACTGGCGCATACCTGGGGATGGCTTAACAAATGGGGCGGTGAGTGGCGCAATGAAATTCAGCTCGGTGAAGTCAAGCGATTCCTTTCCGAATTCCACCAGCCTTTGGGCGTGGGCGGACGCTGGTTTCTGATGCCGCGCGTGAGCTACCAGTGGGAACCGTTTGATCTTTACGTCGGCGACAGCGACACGCCGGTGGGTGAGTTCCGAACCGAGACGTTCGAAGCGGGTGTGTTCCTGGGGTACGAATTTCCGAGGCTCGGTCGCGTCTCTGCGGGGGCAGGCTGGTACGATAGCCGCATCAAAACGGAAACATTCATCACGGATCTGAAATACACCGAAGATTCGTCGTTTGTGTCTCTGCGTGCCAATTTCGATACGCTCGACGATGCGAGCTTCCCGCGCAGAGGTTTCTACTTCGACGGTTCGGTGACCTACGACTTTAATCCGCAGGGTTCGATCGGAGAGCCGGACTCCAACACGCGCTACGAGATCAAGGCCGCTATACCGCTTCAATTCGGCGAACGGACGACGGCTTTGGTGAGCGGCAGAGTTGCGGCGGCAAGCGAGGTCGGCAACTACAACATGGGCGGCGTCTTTAATCTTTCCGGTTCGCCCTACGGTCGTTATTCGGGTGATCGGCTGGCGTTCGGTCGCGTGATGATCTATCACGACTTGAGCCGCACCATGCGCGAACTGCGCATGCCGATCTATCTCGGCGGTTCGTTTGAAGTCGGGCGTGTGTGGAACGGCACGATCACAGAGGATATTGGGGATCAAGGAACGCCGTGGCGCAAGGCCGCAAGCTTGTACATCGCAAGCGACACCTGGCTCGGTCCCATGTATCTGGTCGCGGGCAGAACATTCGGCGAAAGCTCGTCTTTGACGTTCTACTGGGGGCGTCTGCTTTGGTAAGAAGCGGCAAAGCAGCGGTACTTGGCACATACCGGGCAGTCGGGGTCGCTCGCGAGCTTCATGCGGGTGAATTCCCACGACAGCGTATCGAGAATGAGAAGGCTTCCGATGGAAACGGGAGTTAGTCCTGCGGCAATCTTTAGTGCTTCTTCAGCGGCCATCATGCCGGCGATGGACGTCACTGGTGCCAGAACACCCGTCTGAGCGGCTTTCACGTCTGTGGCATTGTCTTCGGGGAAGGTGCATTGATAGCAGGCTGGGTTGCCGCTGCGGAAGTCGAAGACAGCAAGCTGAACGCTGTAACGCACGGAGGATGCAGAAATCAGGACTTTTCGCAACGCTTTGGCCGCGCGGTTGGAGGCGTGACGCGTGCGGAAATTATCCGAAGCATCAATGATGATGTCGCAGTCTCGGGCAAGAGCCGTGAGTTTTTCTTCGTCGACGTAGTCGGTGACGACATTGACCGGAACGGCCGGATTGACGGTGCGTAAGGCAATGGCCGCGCTTTGCGCTTTGTTCATGCCGATGCGATCGGGCGTGTGCAAAATCTGGCGCGGCAGATTGGAAAGATCCACCGCGTCAGCGTCGGCAATCGTCAGCGACGCAATCCCGCTTTCGACAAGCGCCAGAGCGGCGGGACAGCCCACGCCGCCCGCGCCGATGACGAATACGCGGCTTGCGGCAATGCGCGACTGCCCTTCAGCGCCGATCTCCTTCAAAAAAACGTGACGGCTGTAGCGTTCGTCGGTCATCACTTCTTTTCAGTTTCAGTTGGGGTGCCCGTCTTGTTTTGAGCTTTGCCCTGCTGCTTGTCCTTGGCGGCTTTTTCAGCCTTCTTCTTGTCGCGTTCGGCCTTGAGCTTGGCTTGCGTTTCCTCGTGCGTGACGACATGTTCACCCTTCAGGAAGGCCTTGGCCTGCTGCAACGGGAAGTCTTTTTCGTCACCAAAGATGTAGCGAAGCTTGGGCATGGTGACCTCTTCTTCGTCCGAGAGCTCTTTGGCGGCCTTCTTGTCTTCCTTATCGTGCGGGGCGCTCACTTTGTCGTCTTTCTTGACTTCAGGCTTGACTCCGTCTTTTTGACCGGACTTCTTTTCGTCCTTCACTTCAAGGTGATGCGCAAGTTCCGACTCGCGAATCGAGAAGGAGGGATAGTTGCCTTCAGGCGTATCGTCAACGGCAATGTCGGGCGTGATGCCCGTGGCCTGAATCGTGCGGCCCGAAGGGGTGTAGTAACGAGCCGTTGTGATTTTGACGCCGGTCGTCTGATCTTTTTTCATCCGAATCGGGATGATGGTCTGAACGCTGCCTTTGCCGAAGCTGCGTGTGCCCATGATGGTGGCGCGTTTGTGATCCTGCAGTGCGCCGGCGACGATTTCCGAGGCGGATGCCGAAGCTGAATTGATGAGGACAACGACGGGTACCGTCTTGGTGATTTCGGGCAGATGTGCGATGTTGTCCTGGCTCGACTTGCCGGTGGCGTAGTCCTTTTCAACGGCGTTGAACTTGCGTTCGTCTTCCGGATTGCGGCCGCGTGTGGACACCACAAGGCTACCGGGTTTGATGAAGGCAGCAGAAACGCCGATTGCCGCATTGAGAAGTCCGCCTGAGTTGTTGCGCAGATCAAGCACCACGCCCTTGAGCGGCTTTTCCTTGTTGAGCTTTGCGAGGGCATCAGCTACGTCGGTTGCCGTGCGTTCTTGGAACTGCGAGATGCGGATGTAGGCCAGACCGTCACCCAAGGATTTGGACTTTACCGACTGAATCTTGATGATGTCGCGCACCAGTTTGATAACAATGGGTTTGGCCACACCTTTGCGAGCGATGGTGAGCGTAATTGACGTCTTGGGTTTGCCGCGCATGAGCTTCACGTTTTCGTTGAGGCTCAGATCGGCCGTGGACTTGCCGTCAATCTTGACGATCAAGTCGCCGGCCATGACGCCGGCTTTAGCCGCGGGCGTATCGTCAATCGGATTGACGACACGCACGCCTTGCGCATCTTTGGTGACTTCAAGGCCGAGCCCGCCGAATTCTCCCATCGTGGACTCTTCCATGTCCTTGAAATCGTTGAAATCAAGATAGGACGAGTGCGGATCAAGCCCCTCAACCATGCCGCGAATAGCGTTTTCAATCAGATCCTTGCTCGGCACTTCATCAACGTAATAGTTCTTGATGGTGCCGAAAATGTCCGCAAAGAGGCCGATTTCTTCAAGAGGAATGCTTTCCTCGGCTTGCGTTGGTTCCTGCGCCTGGAGCTGTGTGTCAGCGGCAAGAACGGATCCGCCGAAGAGCGTACCGGCGGCAAGAAAAAAGGCAAAAGCGGTGCCTTTGAGTCGTTGAGAGGTCATGTTTTATTGCTTTCCAATGGCTGGCATTGAGTACAGTGATCCGTACGAAGCCTAGTTTTTGGCGATCCAACGCGACGGATCAAAGGGTTTGCCTTTGTAGCGGAGCTCAAAGTATAAGCCAGGGGCATCTTCGCCACCCGAGCTTCCGACGCTGGCAATTGTTTCGCCTTGTTTAACGGCGTCGCCCACGCTCTTATAAAGTGTTTCGTTGTTGGCGTAGACCGAAAGGTAATTGGAGCCGTGATCGACGATCAGCAGATTGCCGAAGCCGCGCATCCAGTCGGAAAAGACAACGGTGCCGGGGCCGGCGGCAACGACGTCCTGTCCTTGCTTGGCGCGAATCAGAAGTCCGCGCCAGGCAAGCGTGGAGGCGGCGCCTTCACGCTTCTGGCCGAACTTGGCTACGATCGTGCCTTTGGTCGGCATGGTGAGTTTGCCGCGCAATTTGCCGAAGTTGCCGGTGGTCGGAGCAACGGTGGTGCGGCGCGGATCCGGCTTGGCCATTTTTGCCGTCTGCGTCGTCTTCTTTGATTCTTTGCGTTTGGCTGCGGCCTTTTCTTGCTCGCGGCGCTTGGCGGCGGCAAGCGCTGCTTTCTTGGCGCGTTCTCGCGCGGCTGCCGCAGCAATCTGCTTGTCGATGTCGGCAATGAGGTCAGTGAGCTGCCGATCGTTCTTGACCAACTGCTCATAGCGGGCTTTTTGAGAGCTGAGTTCTTTTTTGAGCTGCGCAAAAGCGCTTTCGCGACGCGTCTTTTCGCGTTCGAGTTCCGAACGGTTCTTCTGTTCGGCAGTTTCGATGCGAATCAATTCCTGTTGCGTTTCATTCGTTTTGGCCGTCACGATTTCGATGTTCTTGCGGCGATTGGCCAAGCGGTCAATGGTGCGGTCCTGTTCGCGGGCCATGTACTGCAGGATGGCCGACATACGCGCAATGTCGTTGGGATTGTTGCCGACGAGGGCCGTTTGCCACGGGTGACGGCGTGAATTGACGAACTGAGCCTGACTGATGCTTGCGATGAGATCCTCGGCTTCCGAGACGTGCAGACTTACGATGCCGGCTTCGCGCTTGAGGTCTTCGAGCTGATTCTCGACATTTTGCTTTTTGTCGCCGAGTTCCTTGAGAGTTCGATTGCTCTGCGAGATGGCCTTTTCAGAAGCGGCAAGTTCGCTGTTGACTTTGTCGAGACTGGCTTCCTTCTCAGAAATCTCTTTTTTGATCGAAGAGATTTGCCCCTTGATCGAACGCTGCTCTTTTTGCAAAGAGCTTTTCTTTTGTTTCGGTTGGCTACTTGACTGCTTGGCCGGTGCCGCTGTTGCCTGTACGACAGGCGCGACCAGCCCTGCGGCAAATGCCGCAATCACGAACAGTTTGGCAGGAAGTGCGAAGAGCATGAAAGGGCAGTCGCAAAAACAAGCAGGCAACACAAACGCTCGCTGCGGACACAACGCACCGCCGCGAGGCGATCATAATTGTAGTGGAAGCTCGATTGGATGCGTTTTTTGGAGTGCAAGCTTTGGGCGCATATCTTTATAATCCGTTGCTCATGTTTAACGGCTTGCTGCATGGGTTGAAAAGTCGGGCTTGTGCCCCCACATCCTCCCGAGGCGACCTTTGAATAAAGGCCCGGGCAAGTCATTCAAAGAAACAGGAACATACGGCTGTGAACCAATTTCTGATCGACAATATCCTGCTTTTGGTCATCATTCTGGTCTGCGTGGTGACGCTTGCAGCTCCTTATATCAATCGCCGCCGCTTTGCGGAACTGGATAACGCTTCGGCTACCGATCTCATTAACCATAAAGGCGCCCAGATCATTGATTTGCGCGATCCGAGCGACTTCAAGAAGGAATGCATTGCCCGCTCGGTCAATATCCCGGCCGACCGCATTCATTATGAACTTGACAAGTTGGACAAGACCAAACCCATTTTGCTTGTTGACGAAGACGGCAAGCGTGCTCGCATGGCTTCACCCTTGCTACGCGGTGTCGGCTGCAAGCAGGTCTACATTCTGCAGGGCGGCTTGAATGCATGGCGTCGATCCGGTACGCCGTTTAGCCGCTAAAAGACACAAAGATTTCCATTTATTCACTCAAGAAAACCCATTGACGGAGTAAGCCAAAATGGCAGAAGAAAACCGCACGGAAAATACAGAAGGTCAGGCTCAGCAGGCTCAGGACAAGAACGAACCGTTCTTCCAGCTTGTTCGCTGCTACATGAAGGATGCGTCGCTCGAAATGCCGCACGCACCCGAGATTTTCATGACCACGCCCGAAGAGCAGCCCAATGTTGACATTCAGTTCGAAGTGTCTCAGCGTGCGCTTCAGATCCCCAACACGTATGAGGTGGTGGTGCGCGGCACGATCACGGTATCCGTGAAGGGCCAGGCTATGTTCCTCGTTGAAGGCAAGCAGGCCGGTATTTTTGAGATCCGTGGTATTCCGCAGGAAGGTGTTCATCACATCCTCAATGTGCTGTGCGCAAGCACCATCTACCCCTACTTGCGTGCCAATTTGGCCGACCTTATTAATCGTACGGGACTGCCGCCGGTGCATCTGCCCGAAGTTAACTTCGAAGGCCTCTATCAGCAGCGCATGGCGCAGCAGGCCCAGAAGCAGGCCGAAGCAGCCGCTGCTGCTCCTGCCGCTCCGGAAGCCAACGCCTAATCGTTTGGCAGAAACAGCGGATCTGCGGGTCCGCTTTGCTCGTAAGCCGCCGTCGGAATCTCGCTCCGTCGGCGGTTTTTTCTTTTGATGTCAGGATAATCCGCATCCTAAGTTATCCATATGTCCAAAAATGCGCTAACCTCAGGAATTAATTTTCGTCTGACATCGGAGTCGGCGATCTGCATTTAACCGATTAGCCTTTTTACACGTATGACTGCAGAAGAAACCGCAAAAAAAATCCGCATTGCGCTCATTGACGACCACACGCTGTTTCGAAGCGGCTTAAAGGCGCTGCTGACGCGACAGAGCGATTTTGAAATCGTGGGCGAAGCTGCCGATGGTCTTGAAGGCGTCAAGCTGGTCGAACAAATCAAGCCGGATATCGTTCTGCTTGATCTGGATATGCCGACGATGAGCGGCAATGAAGCTCTTGCGCAAATTCTCGAAACCGATCCCTCGATGAAGGTGTTGATGCTCACGGTGAGCGAAGACGGTGACGATCTGGCCGAGTGTATGCGTCTTGGCGCTGTTGGTTATTTGCTTAAAAAAATCGATGCTGATTTCCTACTGCAGAGCATTCGCCATGCTGTCGCGGGGGATTCGGTGATTTCTCCGGAAATGACCAGCAAGCTTGTGATGAAGCTGCGCAACGATACGTATCGCGCCAGTTCGGCAAGCGCTGATATCGAGTCACTCACGCCGCGTGAACGTCAGACCTTGGCATGGCTTGCGCGCGGTGTTTCCAACAAGGAGATTGCCCGCACGTTGGATTTGGCGGAATCCACGGTTAAGGTGCATGTTCAGAGCGTGCTTCGCAAGCTCAATATCAAGAGCCGTGTGCAGGCGGCGGTGTTTGCCGTAGAGCACCATCTCGACAAGCTTTAAGCGGTCTTTTGATCGTTTGCTTGCCTCCTTTTTCTAAGGAGATCGAAAAATGCGCAAGAGTTCAGGTTTGAAGACGGCCTTTCTTGCAACTGCACTGAGTGTCGTCGGCGTGTTGGCCGGTTGCGCGCATCCGCAGCTTGTTAGCATGGGTGAGACGCAACAGGAAGTGATAGCTTATCTGGGGGAACCGCATGCCAAGACGCAGATGCCCGACGGAACAACGCGTCTGACCTATAGCGGTCAACCTTATGGACAGGACGCCTGGTGGATCTTCATCGGTCAGGACGGTACCGTCGTTTCACGCGAACAGGGCCTGCAGGAGAAGTACTTCAATATGCTCACGCCGGGTAAGTCCACTGAAGCCGATGTGTGGGCGCTTTGGGGGAAGTGCGCGGAGAAGTACGAATTTCCGCTTGTCAACGAACACGCGTGGATGTACCGATACAAGGCTCCGGGTGGATTCGACATGGCCGTGTGGCCGCAGTTTGATGTCAACGGCGTCATGCGTTCGCTGGAAGTGACGTTGGACCCTTGGGTTCTCAATGACGGCGACAGTTTTGATTGATTTGTAAGGGCTGTCGAGATGAGCATCCATTTTGTGACGAAAGCCGCGGCATTGGCAACTGCCGTCGGAGCAGTTGCAGTACTAAGCGGTTGTGCGCACCCTCAGCTCGTTGAGATGGGGCAAACACAGGAAGACGTCATCGCTTATTTGGGAGAGCCGCAGGCCAAGACGCCTATGCCCGACGGTACCGTACGCTTTACCTACAGCGTGCAGCCTTTCGGGCAACAGGTTTGGTGGCTCTTTATCGATCAAAGCGGACGCGTTGTTTCTCGTGAACAGGGGTTGCAGGAAAAGTACTTCAAGATGCTTACGCCGGGCAAATCCACTGAAGCCGATGTGTGGGCTTTGTGGGGAAAGTGTGCTCAGGAGTATGAATTTGCCTTGGTGGACGAGCACGCCTGGATGTATCGTTTCAAAGACAACGGTGGTTTTGATATGGCTGTTTGGCCGCAGTTTGATAAAAGCGGTGTGATGCAGTCGATGGATGTCACCGAAGATCCTTGGAAGAACAACGATCGCAACAATTTCATGAGTTTCTAGTCTGCATCCCTTGATGCGGCTACTTACTTTCGAAAGCCTGTTTAGCATGACGACATCTGCCGCCACGCCTCTGACTTTGCGAACCGATTCTGCCGTGCGTGCTGCCAAGGGACGTTGGCCGGCCATTTTTGCCTCCTGCGGAATGGATGGCTCTTACTTTGTCAAGCAGGGGCGTCCGTGCCCTGTGTGCGGCGGAACCGATCGCTTTTCCTTTACCGATCGCTGGGGGCGAGGCAACTTTATCTGCCGCGGCTGCGGGTCGGGCGACGGTTTTGATCTGATTTCGCGCTACTGTCAGTGCGGTTTTATTGAAGCTCTGGAAGTGGTGGAGCGTTTTTGCGGCATTTCTTGGCAGGGCGAAAAAGCCGATGCTCGCGTGGAACTGACGCAGGCGCAGATCAAGGAAAAGGAGCAGGCACGCGAGCGCATGAAGCTTTGGAGTCAGGCTCATCCCATTGTGCTCGGTGATCCGGTTTGGACCTACTTGGCCGGTCGAGGACTCACGCCGAGTTGTGCCGGTTTGGAAGTGCGCTACCATCCGGCTCTTTCCTATAACCACGAGGACGGTACGGTTACGCAGCATCCGGCGATGCTCGCGCGCGTGATTGATCGGCACGGCGTGGTGATCAATTTGCACCGAACCTACTTGGATGGGAAAGGTGCGAAAGCGGATCTTCCGAAACCGAAAAAGTTGATGTCAGGGGCTGCCAAAGGCGGAGCGGTGCATTTCGGAGGCGAGGTCGAAGATGTGCTCGGACTTGCCGAAGGCATTGAGACGGCGATTGCGGTGCATCAGAAGCGAAGCATCCCGGTTTGGGCGACGCTCGGTTGTACGAACATGCACGATTTCATGGGTATTCCCTCCGGAGTCAAGCGTCTGTTGGTGTTTGCGGACAACGATGCCAAATTTGCGGGGCAGGCGGCCGCTTATGCGCTGGCGCACCGCCTTGCGACAACAACTTCAATGGAGGTGACCGTCCTGGTGCCGCCTATAGTCGGCACCGACTGGCTTGATGAACTTATTGGCCGGGCAGGAAGCCGGGTTCGTTGAGCGGATGGTTTTCAATGAACGGTCGGATGCTGTGCGTCACCACGCCCAGACATTGCCACCGGTTCTCGTCCCACGGAAACAGATCTTCGAAAACTTCGTCCGTCGTGGTCTCTGCCTTCAGACAGGGACATTTGATCTTGACGTCGTATGCGAGACGTCGAAGAAGCGTTTTGTCGCCGATTTGAACGACGACGATATCATCGGTGACGGGTGTGCGCTTGCTGTCGATCAGAACGGAGTCGCCGTGTGCAATGCCGGCGGCATTCATGGCGTTGCCGTTGACGGTTACGACAAACGTAGATTGATTGTTATGCAACGGTAGTTGGGTGAGGTTTACTTTTGTGGGTTCAATCTCAACGTCTGATGCGCTTTGGGCCTTGATGCGGCGGATGTCCGAATCCTTGGTCGGTTCGATGCAGTTTTCCAATGCCTGCATGTTGGTTTGGGTTTGCATAATCAGCGTGCGGATCCATCGAGAACCGCCGCGGTTGACGAAGGTGCTTCTTTGCTCTTCCGATACGCGAATGACGATGTGGCGGTTGTAAGGAACGCCTTCGATCGGCTTGCGGCCGGAACCGGGGCGATGGCCGCCGCGGCCTGAAGTTTTTTTGACGGGATCTGTCTGAGTCTGTTTCTTTGCTTCTTGCAGAGACATTGCCGAACTTGGGAAAAAAGAACCAAAAAACGAGGCAGAAGGGCCTAGATCAGTAGGGTTAAACGATTAATGGAAAACCCGATGGCAATGTTATATGAGAAAGGCGCCTGTTTTTGACGGATGAGAGCTTTTTTGCAAGAAATCAACCGGCATAACGCAGCAGTGCGACATGCGACGTTGGGGATCGAGAAAAACGAGATTAATGTCTGAGCTTGTAGCCGGTCACAAACAGTGTCGTCGCAATGGCGACAGCGGTTGCGCAGAAAACTCCGGTCACAAACAGCGAAATGAAGGGATCGAAGTCGCTGCGACCGAAAAAACCGTAGCGAAAGCCGTCGATCATGTAGAAGAAGGGGTTGAGAAGCGACGCTTTGGCCCAGAAATCCGGCAGTTGCTCGACCGAATAGAAGACTCCTGACAGGAATGTGAGCGGCATGATCACAAAGCTTTGAAAAGCGCCCATCTGATCGTACTTTTCCGCCCAAAGCCCGCAGATGACGCCGAGGCTAGCCATCAGTGCGGCACCTAAAATCGCAAAGCCGAGCACCCAAAAGACGTTTTCCAGAGGCGGCACGCTCCAAAGACAGGTGGCAGCAAAGACGCCCGCGCCGACAATCAGTCCGCGCGCGACGGATGCTGAAATAAAGGCCGCGGCAAGCTGCCAGCCTGAAAAAGGCGGCAGTTCAATAAAGACGATGCTGCCCATGATCTTGGACTGAAGAATCGAAGAGGCCGAGTTGGCAAACGCGTTTTGTAGCAGTGCCATCATCACTAGGCCCGGAATCAGAAAGGCGACGTAGTCCACGCCGCCAAGTACGGACATCTTGCCCTTGAGCACTTCACCGAACACTAATAGGTAAAGAATCGACGTGAGAATGGGCGCGAGGATGGCGTGAAGCGCAATCTTCCGAAACCGCAGGACTTCTTTGTCGAAAAGCGTAAGGAAGGCGGCAAACGGGCGGTAGTCGGTCACAACAGGTTTCATGGGCGTTTGTCCGAATTGGTTAGGTGCAGGAACACCTCTTCGAGGCTGGATTCTCCCGTGTGAATGTCATTGATGCGGGCCGTGCTTTGCAGGGCTTGTAGCACGGTCAGGATGTCGGTGTCATTGCGATACGACACTGCGTAGTCGTTGGTCTGGCCGATGCGCTCGAAGACAAAATCTTCGATTGTCGGCAATGAACCCGAGCGCAAGGTAAAGCGCAGGCGTTTACCGGAGAAGCGGCTCAAAAGTGCTTTGGTGGTGTCCAAAGCGGCCAGTTTCCCGCCGTTAAGGAGCGCAATGCGGTCGCACAAGCTCTGGGCCTCCTCGAGGTAGTGCGTTGTGAGGATGATCGTGTGACCGTGCGCGTGCAACTCCTGCATGAAGTCCCAGATGCGGTGACGCAATTCAACATCAACGCCTGCCGTGGGCTCGTCGAGAATGATGACCGGAGGCTTGTGAACGAGTGCCTGTGCAATCAGAACGCGACGCTTCATGCCACCCGATAGGCGTGAGACTTTTTCGTTTATTTTGTCGGAAAGCCCCAGCCTTGAGATCAACGTGGAAATCCAGATGTCGTTGTGACGGATGCCATAGAACCCGCTTTGCAGACGCAATGTTTCTCTTACGGTGAAAAACGGATCGAACGTGATTTCCTGTGGCACGATGCCCACTGCCATTTTGGTAAAGCGCGGTTCTTTGACCGTGTCGCGGCCGAGTATGTAAGCGCTTCCCGCATCGGGTGTGACGAGGCCGGCAACGGTGCCGATTAGGGTTGACTTGCCGGCGCCGTTGGGGCCGAGCAGGCCGAAAAATTCGCCTTGCCCAACCTCGAAAGTTACGCCATCAAGCGCCGGTGCCGCGGCGGCTTTGTAGGTTTTGCGGAGGTTGAGCACGCGCAGAGCGGTACTGTTCTCGGATTCTTTTGACGACATGAGTGCGTCCTACGCGTGCGGTTTCTCGGAGGCCTCTTGGCGTTCCCAAGCGAGCCACTCATCTTTATGCGCTCGGATAAAGCGTGTCAGACGCTGTAGCGAACTCACCATCTTGTCCGGAGCTCCGTGCTTATTCATGTCGGCAAGCTCTCGGGCAATCTGCGGCGGCGTACCGAAGATATCGGTGAAAAACGCTTCGATGGCCTGACGACGACGGCGTAAATCCTTGGCTGTGCTGAGTCCTTTCTCGGTAAGGGTGATCGTACCGTAGGGCTCGTAGTGGATAAAGCCCATCTCTTTGAGCGCTCGCATGGTTGAAGTTACGGTTGAACGTGTCACATTGGCTGCTTTGGCAATGGCGCAACCGCGGGCTGATCCATTGACGAGAAGCTCTTCATAGATGATCTCAAGATAGTCGGCTTGGATGGCCGTCAAACCATTGTGATCGGTTGTTGTTCCTTGTTGAATCAATGGGTTAGAAGCAAAAGACATGTAACGACAAAGGAGTGAAGAGCGGCTGAACAGAGATCCGACGAGGAATTATATCGGCAAAACTTACAGAAGTTTGATTGATCTAAATTTGAGAACGATTATCATTCGTGATATTCTGAGAGCTCGAAATTTTAAGTCGGTTCTCAAAAACGTCGAGTGCCGTCTTGTGACCGAAAGCGTTAAGGCGGTCGGCACTTCTCGGAGAAAAAAGATTGATGCAGGAAAATCAGACGAAGTTGTCCGTCGGCCACGGCGGTGCCGCACTCAAGCACGTGACCTTTGAAGCCGGTGCCAAGAAGATGAGCGAAAAGCTCAAAAACGGTACGGCTGAGAGTTTTTTTGCCAATGCAGCCGACCCTCTTCATGCGGCTTTTGAAGCCAAGGCGGTCATTCACTCTGGTCCTGGCGGTATGCCGTTGATGGGAAAAGAGGCACGCGACTACCTTGAGGCCGTCGCCGAGCAGCCGCGAAATGGCAAGACGCTTGCTTATTTGCATGTGCCTTTTTGCGAAACGCGCTGCCTTTACTGCATGTTCTATCAGAACCCTTACAGCAAAGAGGCTTCTTCGGTTTTTGCCCGCAATCTCGTGCGCGAAATCGAACTGTGGAGTGACAAGGCGGCGATGAATTCTCATCCTGTGCACGCCGTTTACTTCGGCGGCGGAACGCCTACGGCGCTTGAACCCGAAGATCTCAAGACGGTGCTTACCGCCGTCAATCGCTATCTGCCGCTTGCCAACGACTGCGAAATAACAATTGAAGGGCGAATTCACAATTTCGGAGACGACAAGATCGAGGCGGCCCTGGAAGGCGGCGCCAATCGCTTTTCGCTCGGCGTGCAGACCTTTGACGACCGCGTGCGTCAATCGGTGATGCGAGTGGACGGGCGCGACGCCATTTTGTCGCGACTCGACAAGCTGATTTCCTATGACGAAGCTGCCGTTGTGATTGATCTGATCTACGGTTTTCCTTGGCAGACGATGGAAGTTTGGGAAGACGACATTCGTACGGCGCAAAGTCTCAAGCTTGACGGCGTGGACTGCTACCAACTCAACGTCTTTGAGAAGTCTCCTTTGGCTAAATACATTGCCAACGGCAAATTGCCCCCGGCTGCTGACACGGCTATGAAGGCCGAAATGTTTGCTCTCTCGGTCGAACGTTTCACGAACGCGCAGTGGCGGCGGCTTTCAAACAATCATTGGGGCCAGACGATGCGCGAGCGAAACATCTACAACGCGCTCGGAAAAGGGCCATGCGACTGTCTGGCTTTCGGTTGCGGAGCAGGCGGTCGCCTGTACGGCAACAGCTTCATGATGGAAAGACGGCTTGCCGAATGGGAAAAGGTGCTTGAAGGAGGGCAAAAACCTGTCGGCATGCTGATGAAGCCCGGCCATCATTGGCACCTGATGCGAACGCTCAGTTCGGAAATGGAGTCGGGTCGCATCAATTTATCCCGAATCGAAAAACGTTTTGGTGTTCCTGTTAGAGCGTTGTCTGAGGATGTGATCAATCAGTGGATTGATGCTGGATTACTTCGTCGTGTAGACGATTGGTTGGTTCAAACGGTGGCTGGTCAGTATTGGCACGTGACGCTGGCGCAATTGCTGATCGGTCTTATTGGCATGCGATTGGGTGCCAATGGAATGAGCGGACGTCCGGCAGGTAATGCCGCTGTGTTTTCCGGCGAAAAACCCGCTCACGGTTAGGAACTCCATTCAAAGTATCCCCGTTGACACAGGAATTTAACGAACACGCCGCACCGTAAAAAACAAACCACAAGAGTGCGCGCTGTCTTTATCAAACGAAGGAAAAATCGATGATGTCCCGTACTCCCAAACTTGCGGCTGTCGCTGTATTGGCTGCGTTTTCCGGCCTCGCGCTGCAAGTACAGGCACAGGAAACCGTAGAACTTGATGAGGTCAAGGTCACAGCCGGTCGCGTGGAACAGGAACTGATGGACGTGAACATGTCCGTTTCGGTGATCACGCAGGAGGAGATTCGCCGTTCAAGCGCACGTAACGTGGGTGAACTGCTCGAAGACATTCCTGGTGTTCGCATCAATAACGACGGCGGTCAGGGAATGAAGCGAATCAAGATTCGCGGTGAAGATGCCTTTCGCACCCTCGTGATGATCGATGGGCAGAAGGTATCGGAACACAAGTCCATGTCGGGCTCGCCGATGCTGATCGATCCATCCATGATCGAACGCATCGAAGTGATCAAAGGGCCGGCTTCCGTTTTGTACGGCTCGGACGCCATTGGCGGCGCCATCAACATCATCACGAAAAAGGGCGGTACGAAGCCGATCGAAGGCGAGGTATCGGCAGGCATGAATACTTCGGCTTCTGGGAAGAACGCCTCGGGTTCGATTTACGGCGGAATTGATGGTTGGAAATATCGGTTAAGTGCGTCGATTGAAGACAACGACAATTTGAAGACCCCGAAGGGTGAAATGGAGAACACGTACTTCACGGCTCGTTCGGTTTCCGGCTTCTTGTCATATGACTTCACGCCGAACACCACGGTCGGAGCCTCGGTGGATTACTACGACCTTGAATTTGGTTCGAGCGACGTCAACACGCCGGGCTTTACGGTGGATGTACCCAAGTGGTCGCGATTCAAAACGGCGGCATTTGGGGAGTTTAGAAACATCAGTGATGCGTTTGTGCGATTGCGTACCGATGCCTTCTACCAGAAAAGCAAGAAAGACATGGTAAACAGCGTACCCGGATCAATGGGATCGATGTCTTATGTGGTTCAGCCGATGGCCTATAACACGACCGATCAGTATGGGTTCTCGTTGCAGACGGATTGGCAGTTGGGCGAACGCAATTACCTGATTGCCGGTTATGAACTTTCTTATGATGACTTATCGGCCCAAAGCATCACGCAAATGACAATGCCCATGATGACGATGGTCATGGGCAACAAGCTCTACGACGGCTATCAGATGACCAACGCTGTTTACGCTAGCATGGAAACGCAGTTGCCGGCCGACGTTACGCTGACCTACGGCGCACGCTACACCTGGGTGAAGACGGACATGGACAGCCGGGACGTCAAAAAAGCGGGGGACTGGAAGAATGCCAACCAGTCGGACGGTAAACTGATTTTCAACGCGGGTCTCTTGTGGCGGGCAACGGACAATCTGTCTTTGCGTGCAAGTTACGCACAGGGCTACCGCTCTCCCATTCTGCAGGAACTCTATGTGGATACCGCCATGGGGCAGGCCGGAGGCACGACTTATGCCAATCCGGATCTGAAGCCTGAAACGTCGGACAACTTCGAAATCGGTGCGCGCTGGTCTTCGGCTTATGTGTCGGCCGATATTGCGGCGTTCTACTCGGAGGCGGACGACTACATTGCGACGCTTTGGAATGAATCATTGGGGGGCTATAAGTACAGCAATGTGGCAGAGGCCAAGACGTTCGGCGTCGAGCTGACGTCATCCGTACGCATTGCCGAGACCGGCTTTGAACCCTATCTGACTGCGACGTGGATGCGTCGTCAATATCAAAACGGCAACGGTTTTTCGACGTACGACACCGCTACTCCGGCATTTATGCTGCGCTACGGCGTGCGCTGGAGCGGCATGTACGCGGGATTGGGGTTGAGAGCCGATGCTTTTGCCCGCTCGCAGACCGAAATCGAATACAACGATGGTATTCAGAGCGCAACGGACTCGAGTAGCTATCGACTCGGCGGCTACACCACGCTCAATCTGACGGCGGGTGTGGACTTCGGCCCGAAGCGCCAGTACACGTTTGATCTGGGGCTCTACAACATCTTTGACAAGGGGTATCAGGAACAGACCTCCATCTATGAACCCGGGCGCTACTTTGTGGCCAAACTGGGAGCTCGCTTCTAAATCACCCTCTTCAAAGGTCTGAAAAGACCGGGCTGATCCGGAAAGTGTTTGATTTGGCTTCCTGATCAACACTTTCCGGACGGCTTTTCCCGCACCTACGAAACGTTATGACGGACACTCCCATCAGAAAACGGCATTGGGAAGCGCGAGAGCTTGTACTTATCGGCGTTTTTGCCGCAGCGGCCAAACTCTCGAGCCTGTTGATCGCTCTGGCCGGCGGCGGCATGAACCCTGTGTCGCTGATTGCGAAAAACCTTGTCTATACGACGCTGATCATTGTGCTGCTTACCAAAGTGCCCAAGCCCGGCACGTTGCTTTTGTTTACGGTCATCAGCATGATCGTGAGCGTGTGTTTGATGGGCGGCAGTCTGACGCTGTTGCCGGCAGCCTTAGCCGGAGCTTTGCTGGGGGAACTTTGCATTTGGTTGACGGGAGGGGCTTTCAAGCCTTGGTCGCCTTGGGTGGGTGTCGGCGTTTATGACCTTGTGAGCAAAGGGTTGTCGCTTGGCGTGTCGTTTCTTTTCATGCGCGAAAGCCCAAGCTTGATGACGATGGTTGTGCCGATCGTCTTCATTGGTTATCTGGGGTCTCTCGGCGGACTTTGGTTTGGTTGTAAAACGGTAAAGGAGTTGCGACATGCGGGTTTTGTTCGCTAAGGGGGTGGCACAGTCGAGCGTGCTGCGAAAGCTCGACGCCCGTACCAAACTCATCGTGACGGCAACAACGGCGGTGCTGACTGTCGCCTCTTCCGGCATGGTGTCACAGCTCGTGCTTTTTGCTGTCACGCTTGTTTACGTGTTGTTGATCAAGCGCCCCGGTCTGGTCGCTGTCTTATACGTTCTGATGGCGGCGATGATGGCCATTGCAGCGCTCTGCGCGCTGGGTTTTCAGCTCTGGATGCCGGGGCTCGGAGGGCTGAGCGCCAAGATGCTCCTGATTCCCTTTTTGCGCGGACTTTCCATGATGAACGTGGTGATGGTTCTGGCTCTCACTACACGTGTGGAAGATCTGTTGCTGACGTTGGAACGCTTGAAGTTGCCTTTTGTCATCTTTTTGCCCACGGCCGTGATGCTGCGCTTTATTCCGACTTTTGCCAACGACATCAAACAGGTTTGGGAAACTCTTCGCATCAAGGGCTGGCCGCTGGGGCCGGCGATGCTCACGCTACACCCGATCCTATCGGCCCGCTTGATTCTGGCACCGATTCTGTTTCGGGCTTTGAAGAGCTCGGAAACGCTGGGCGTTGCCGCGGAACTCAAAGGAATGGGTGCCCGCCAGCGCACAATTCGCAGCGACGGCGTCGGCCTTTGTCCGATTGACTGGAATGTCTTGGGGTTGTTGGTTTTGACGACCGTTGCTGTGATTTGCTGCGAAATATGGCTTGCGCATATCTGGATGCCCGACGGGGGCGTCAAGATGATGCACTAGGGTTTGTGAGGTTCCCGACATGATCGAATTCAAGAACGTTTCATACACCTACGCCAATACGCAGACGCCGGCGGTTTCCGACATTAATTTCACGGTTGCTTCGGGGGAGCTCAAATTGGTGACAGGGGCGTCAGGCTGCGGCAAGACCACATTGATGCGTCTGGCCAACGGGCTTTGTCCGCAGATTTACGGCGGCCGACTCGAAGGCTGTGTGACGGTGGCGGGATTGAACGTATCTGAAACGCCGGTCGCTGATTTGTCCGAGGTGATCGGCACGCTGTTTCAGGATCCGGAGGAGCAGTTTTTTGCGCTCAACGCGGGTGACGAAATTGCCTTTGCTTTGCGCAGCCGTTCGTTTGACCCCAAGGATGTGCGCGAGCGTACGCTAAAAGCTGCCCGTAAACTTGGAATTGAGGAACTGCTCACGCGCGATATTCATGCGCTGTCCGAAGGACAAAAGCAGAAGGTCGGTCTGGCGGCCATTCTGGCGTTGGGGCCCAAGACGCTTATTTTCGATGAGCCCAGTGCCAACTTGGATCCGGAAGCAACACAAGCGCTTGCTCGCACGATCTTGGAGCTTAAAAAAGAAGGTGCGGCAATTTTGGTGGTGGATCATCGGCTTTACTGGCTCAAAGACGCTGCCGATGCCGTCATCGTGATGAGCCAGGGCAGGATCGTGACTGAAATGCCGTTTATCGGACTCTATGACGATGCTTTCCGTGCCCGCTGGGGACTGAGAAAAGCCGAGGTGTCGGATGTGCGTCGGGCCTTGCCGCGCATTGAGGTGACGAGCCAAGAAATAACACCGAAAACGCACGACGTATTTTCAGCGAGCCGCATACGTTTTGCCTACGACGACAAGCATGTCATTTTTGACGGCACGGGTTTTACTGTTGGGCAGGGTATTACAGCACTTGTGGGTGACAACGGCACGGGTAAGACGACATTGGCCCGCATTCTCACGGGCCTCAATAAGGCTAAAGGGGACTTTTACATTGGCGAGAAAAAAGTCGGCGACGAAGGATTGATGCCGTTTTCCGGATTGGTGCTTCAAAACGCCGATCATCAGTTGCAGATGCGGACGGTGACCGAAGAAGTCGAAGGTGCCATTGTGGCGGGTCGCATCGGTGCCTCTGGTGCCAGGGGATGGCGACGTTTGGCTGTCATGCGGCCGAGTTCTGAAGACAAGACTCGCGTCCATGAAATTTTGACAAGTCTCAATTTATTGGCGTTGGCAGAGCGCCATCCGCAAAGTCTTTCCGGAGGTGAAAAACAGCGTCTGGTGATTGCCTGTGCCGTCGCTAAAAGTCCCGCTATTCTGATTTTGGACGAACCGACAAGCGGACTTGACGGCGCCAATATGGCCGCTATAGCCCGCTTGATGCGCGAGCAGGCTGATGCAGGGCGCGCCGTGTTTCTGGTAACGCACGATCTGGAGCTTTTGGAATCGTGTGATCGGGCGTTGGTGATGACGGATTTGCAGAAGGAATGCGCCAGATAAATGTTTTGAAGAAGCAAAAGTAAATTTCAGCTCACATTTTTGAGGGGATAAAACGATGACGATTGAATATCGCACCGCAACCGAAGAGCAGAAGTCTGTGATCGAGGAACTGCTTGCCGCGCCTTTTCCGGCTACGCTTGAAACGATTGCTGCTCGTCTTGATCTGACGCCGCTTGCGGCCGCACAACTTCTCGGGCGCGACATGTGTTCGTTCGTGACGGGTGATGTGACGGAACGCTTTGATGAGGTGTGGGAGAGTCTCGCACAATGGGAGCGCGCTACGCTTTTCATTCAGCACGGCGGCCACGTGTTTGAAATCGAAGCGAAGCTTTCTGCGGGTAAGCGCGCCCAAGGTTACTACAACATCCTTCATAAGAACGCTGTGGTGGGTGGACATTTGAAGTTCGACGCCGTCGGTGCCATCGCGTTTGCTTCCATTCCCTTCATGAAGCGCGAATCGCATTGCGTGATTTTCTTTGACAAGGAGGGTAAGGTTTCCTTCTCGGTTTATCTCGGACGAGAAAATCACAAAATCATCGAGTCCGTCAAGACACTGTTTTTTGCGGGCAAGGAAGCCTTCTGCGCTTAAAAATGGGAAGCATCATGAAACCTCTGATTGTTGTCAGTTCGAAAACGGGAAATACCCGTGTCATTGCACGCGCTCTGCAAGACGGCATTGGGCCCTGCGACTATGTCGAAGCCTCTCAGGTGCCTGCCGATCTGAGCGCATACAACCCGATCGTGCTTTGTTTTTGGTGCGATCGCGGCATGGCGCCCGAAGACACCAAGGCTGTTGCTAAACGGATTAAGGGCAAAGACATTGCCTGCTTTGCCACGATGGGCGGTGATCCGGAAAATCCGAAAGCCAAGGACTGGATGCATCGTACGAGTATGACATTGGTCGAGGCAGGAGAGGACAACACGCTCAAGTTGGAATTTTTATGCCGAGGACGCATTGATCCGGAACTTTTTGCCCGCATGACCGCCATGATGGGCGGCGAAGTGACGCCCGAACGTGAAGCGCGCCGCAAGCAAAGCGAAACGCATCCGGATCGACTTGATGCGTTGGCGGCCGTTAGGACCTACCAAGATGTGTTTGGTGCCTGAGTAAATATCGCAATATTTTGTTGAAACACAGGGGATCGGTGCCGGTGTGCATACGGTCCCCGATCTTTTTTCGAATGTGCGCACTACCACAAAATCAAGGTGTTGGGAGCCTGTGAAAATTACGGAATTGTTCTGAATTTTCAAGTCATCTCAAAGGCTTGCAAACGCGAAACAATGTTGATCCCAATGTTTTGCAGCTTTCAAAACTTCTAAGGATCAACCAAACATGAGCGACAGACTCGCGGACTTTCCCGTCACGTTTCACAACCGCCAATATGCACCGCTGATGGTCGGAGGCATGGGAGTCAACATTTCCAACGACACGCTTGCGCTTGCTGTAGAGAAGCTTGGCGGCATTGCGCATTTGTCCGATGCGCTTTTGATGGATATCGCTGACAAACAGTTCGGAACGGGGTTTTGCAAGGACAAGATTCACCGTTACAAGAATCTTGTCGACACCTATGACAAGTCGGAAATTGCGTTTGATCTCGATCGCTTGGCAGAGTCCACGCGTCATTATGTTTCTGACGTGATGAGTCGCAAAACTGGTCGCGGCCTCATTCTGATCAACTGCATGGAAAAGCTCACGATGAACGCAAGCGCCGCAACGCTCAAGACGCGTTTAAATGCGGCTCTGGACGGCGGTATTGACGGTATTACCCTTTCTGCCGGTCTGCATCTGTCGAGTATGAAGCTCATGCAGGACAATCCGCGTTTCCGCGAAGCTCTGATCGGTATTGTCGTCTCCAGTACGCGTGCGTTGCAAATCTTCATGAAACGAGCTCAAGCTGTGAACCGCTTGCCTGACTACGTCGTGGTTGAGGGACCGCTTGCAGGAGGCCATTTGGGTTTTGGAGACGATTGGGCCGAATACAACCTTGAAGACATCGTGCGCGATGTGGTGAAGTGGCTCGAAGATAATCACTTCGATATTCCGGTGTTTGCGGCAGGCGGAATTTTCACAGGCGAAGACGCCGTGCATTTTGTGCGCGATGTGGGCGCTGCGGGAGTGCAGGTGGCCACACGTTTTGCCGTGACACAAGAAAGCGGCCTGCCGCAGGCTGTCAAGCAGCGTTACGTTGACGCTACAGACGAGGACGTGCAGGTCAATCATTTTTCAACGACGGGATATCCGATGCGGATGCTCAAAGATTCTCCGGCTATTACGAGCGACATTCGTCCCAACTGTGAGGCGTACGGTTATTTGCTGCAAAAGGGCGAATGTTCTTACGTCAAGGAATGGTTTGCCCGACACGGCAAGATTGATATTCAACCGGTACCCGAGCACACTAAGTGCTGCCTGTGTACGCATATGCGCAACTTTAAGGTGTGGACGTGCGGTGCGAGCGTATCGCGTCTGAAAGATGTTACTAAGCGTCTGCCTGACGGCACTTGGCAGTTGCCGACAGCCGAAGAGGTGTGGCGCGATTACGTTGAGACCGAATGCGTGCGTCAGCCCAAGGCGGCCTAATGCCTTGAAGCTTCAACTCGTGGAGTTGCGGATTTTCTGAGTCGACCAAAGTCGAATCGGGTATTATCTTTCGCACACTCCGGCGGATCGCTTTGTAGTTTCTGACTCCGAAGCCGAGTGGTTGATTCCTCTCGGCTTCTTTTGTTTTTTGTGCGGTCCGTGCATCCGATCAAAGAGGAATGTCTATGACGCGCAATGTTTTGTTAATGATCCTAGACGGCTGGGGAATTGGCGACGGCTCCAAGTCGGATGCCATCCGTGCCGGGCACCCCGTTTATATCGAGGAGCTCACCCGTAGCACTCCGCACGCCACTCTTCGTACCGATGGCGAAAATGTGGGCCTTCCCGAAGGCCAGATGGGAAACTCCGAGGTGGGGCACCTCAACATCGGTGCCGGCCGCGTGGTCTATCAGGACCTCGTCAAGATCAACCGTGCCTGCCGTGCGCAGGATTCGGAGAGCCATTCGCTGGCTCAGAACACGGAAATCCGCGCAATCATCAATCATGTGAAAAGCACGGGCTGCGCACTGCACGTGATGGGGCTTTTCTCCGACGGCGGCGTGCATTCTTCTCTCGAACATCTCGAAGCGCTTCTGGCGCTTGCTAAGCGCGAAGGGATGGAAAAGTGTTATGTGCATGCTTTCATGGATGGCCGCGACACGGATCCCAAGAGCGGTCTTGGCTTTGTGCGCCAGGTTGAAGAAAAGATGAACTCGGGTGCGCTGGCCGGGACGGTGGCCAGTCTTGTCGGCCGCTATTACGCTATGGATCGCGACAAGCGCTGGGAGCGCGTGCGTGAAGCCTATGATCTGTTGGTCAAGGGGAAGGGAACCGCTTACACCAACGCGGAGGATGCCGTGGCAACTTCCTATGACGAAGGCGTGACCGACGAATTCATGAAACCGCACGTACGTGTGGACGTGCAGGGACGTCCTGTCGGTCGCATTCAGTCGGGTGACGCGGTCATTTTCATCAATTTCCGCAACGATCGCGCCAAAGAACTGACGACGGTACTTACGCAGGCCGAAATCGAAGGCATGAAGCCGTTGGATCTGTTCTTTGCCACGATGACGCCCTACGATCCTACCTACACCGGCGTGCATGTACTTTTCCCGAAAGAAAACGTGCCCGACACGATCGGCGAATGGGTTTCCAAGCAGGGGCTCAAGCAGTTGCGCATCGCTGAAACGGAAAAGTATGCGCATGTGACGTTCTTTTTGAACGGCGGCCGTGAGGCAGTCTTTGAAGGTGAAGAACGCATTCTGGTGCCGAGCCCCAAGGTGGCGACTTACGATCTGCAGCCAGAAATGAGTGCTTATGAGGTGGCCGACAAACTGGCGGCGGCTTTGGCTGAGCGTAAATACAACTTTGTATGTCTGAACTTTGCCAACGGTGACATGGTGGGACACACCGGTGTGTACGAGGCCATTATTAAGGCTGTGCACGCGGTCGACGATTGCGTGAAGACGGTCGTGCAGGCGGCCAAGGCCGCCGGCTACGAGGTGGTGATCATTGCCGATCACGGCAATGCCGACAATGCCGTCAATGCAGACGGTTCGCCCAATACGGCCCACTCGCTCAATCCCGTGCCCATCGTTGTTGTGTCCGATCGCGTGGCATCGGTTCAAAACGGTGTGCTTGCCGACGTGGCGCCAACCGTGCTCTCGCTCATGGGCGTTGAACCGCCTGTCGCGATGACCGGCAAGAGTCTCATTGAGTTCAAGGCCTGACGGCAAAAACTAGCGGACAAACAATGTTTCGGGCGCCCTTTCCACTGAAGGAACGGCGCCCGAAATACATCAGAGCAAAGGACTGAGCAGATAGGAGAGACCTTCGAGGAAACGCTGCCCAATATGGCGGCGGTGCCACCGTACCGGATCGATCGGCATGGATTTTGCTTCGTAGTGTCGATGCAGAGTAGTCATGTCGGCGACAAACTTCGGGTCGAAAATCAGCAGCATCATTTCGAAATTCAGGTGCAGGCTGCGTTTGTCCAAATTGACGGTGCCAAAAAGGCTGAACGTGTCGTCAACCGTGATTGCTTTGGTGTGCAAAAGACCGTCTGTGAAAAAGGAAATCTTCACACCCGCGTTCATCAGGTCACTGAAGTATCGGCGGCTCGCCCAGCGCACAAACTGTGAATCAGGTTTGCTCGGGATGCACAGACGCACATCGACCCCGCGCATGGCGGCATTTTGAAGCGCCAGGATCAGTGTTTCGCCCGGAATGAAATAGGGCGTTGTGAGATAGATGCGCTCGCGCGCACAGCTGATGGCTTCCAAAATCAGGCGTTGGTTGGCGTCGTCAACTGTGGTAGGACCGGAAGGAACGACAGTCACGCAGGCTGAACCCACAGCGGGAACGGGAGCAATCTTCTCCAGTGAGATACGCTCGCCTTCAATGTCAGGCTGCAGTGCCCAGTCAAAGAGAAAGACCTGATTGAGGTCGCGCACCGCAGAGCCTTCGACGCGCACCATCGCATCGACCCATTCGCCGACACCTTCGGTTGCGTTGAAGATGTTGGGATCAATGAGATTGAGGCTTCCCGTGTAGCCGAGGCGATCATCGATGATGACCGTCTTTCTGTGCAGGCGCAGGTCGGCACGGCCCTTGGTGATCGGGAAAAGACTCACCGGCAATGCACGGGAAACGTGTACACCTGCAGCGAGCATCTTGGAGGGCCAAGAACTGCGAAGCCAGGCGCGGGCTCCGATGTCGTCGACGAGGATGCGGCATTCGCAGCCGCGTTCTGCGGCGTGGATGATGGCCTGAGCAACTCTGTCGCACCATCCGCCGACGCCCCAGATATAGAACTCCATGGAGACGGATTTCCGAGCGTTGTTGACGTCGTACTCAATACGGGAGAGTGCTTCGACGGAGTCGGAAATCAATTCCAGGCGTGAGCCGCAACTCATCGGCAGGTCGCCCAGACGCTCGGCCAGACGCGTGAGTCCCTTATGGCGCTGGCCGTGCGGCATTGTAGGAAGCGTGCCCGAGATGGCATAACCCTCATCGGTCACCTCTTCCCAGTGCTTGAGCAAATGGCGCAGTCTCAAGGTTCGCCAGCGGCCGATGGGGCGCTCGCCGAGCCAGACGTAGAGAATGAAGCCGATGTAGGGCAAGATCGTGACGAGCAGAATCCAGGCAAACGAACTGCCGGGAGGGTGACGCGTGAGAATCACGCGCAAGATAACACCGGCCGTGAGGAGAAATTGGAGCAAAACGGCCGCCGCTCCTGCAAGAGTCACCCAGAAGTCTTGATTGATCAAACTTTCGAGCACGGCCGTCGTCCTTCGGTTTAGTTCTTAGCGCAGGACTGTGCCTTTTGCGTGAGGAATTCCCAACGTTCGTAGGCGGTTTCGATTTCCTGCGTGAGCGCTTCCGATCGGGCCGTTACGGCTTGCTGTTCGGAAACGGGAAGCCTGAAGAAATCGACCGAACTCATCTTCTGCATGAGTACTTCCTGCTCGGACTCCAATGTATCAATGGTTTCGGGAAGCGTTTCAAGTTCCTTGTTTTCCTTCCAGCTCATGCGTTCGGCGCGTTGACGCACGGGTTTCTTTGCGGCGGGCTTATCCGGTACTGCTCCGGTTTCGGGAGTTTCAATTGCGGGCCGCTGACGTACCCAGTCTTCGTAGCCGCCGGCAAATTCCATCCAGCGTCCGTCGGGAGCAAGATAGTTGACCGGAGCGAGCACCTGCGTGACGACGCTGTCGAGAAAGCGGCGGTCGTGGCTCACCAGAATCACGGTGCCGGGGTAGTTTTCAAGCGTCTCTTCAAGGAGTTCGAGTGAGTCAATATCTAGATCGTTGGTGGGTTCGTCGAGCACCAGAAGGTTGGCAGGCAGAGCAAAAAGACGCGCGAGCAGGAGGCGATTGCGCTCACCGCCCGAAAGGTTGGCAACCGGAACTTCCGCGCGATGCGGAGCAAACAGGAAGTCACCGAGATAGCTCATGACATGCTTTTTCACGCCGGCGATTTCAATCCATTCGCTGCCGGGACTCACGGTTTCGGCCACGGTTTTGGTGTCGTCGAGCTGTTCGCGCAACTGATCGAAATAGGCGATTTTCAGATTGGTGCCGAGTCGCACACTGCCTGCGTCAGGTTCGAGTTTTCCCAAAAGCAGCTTGATGAGTGTTGACTTGCCTGCACCGTTGGGGCCGACCAGGCCGAGCTTGTCGCCGCGCAGCAGACGAAAATTCAGATCCTTGACGACGGTTTTGTCGCCGAAGACTTTGCTCAAAGACGTGACTTCGGCCACCAGTTTTCCGCTTCGCTCGCCTGCGTCCACTGTCATGGACACGCGTCCCATACGCTCGCGGCGAGCGGCGCGTTCGCGACGCAGGGCTTCCAGACGGCGCACACGGCCTTCATTGCGGGTGCGGCGTGCTTCGATACCCTTGCGAATCCAAACTTCCTCCTGTGCCCAGAACTTGTCAAAACGCCGGTTGGCAATGGCTTCAGCATTAAGTTCTTCGTTTTTGCGGGTTTCGTAGGCCGCAAAATTGCCCGGATAGCTGCGCAGGATACCTCGGTCGAGTTCGAGAATGCGTGTGCAAACCGTATCCAGGAAAGCACGATCGTGCGTCACAACGATGAGCGAACGGTTGCTGCGATACTCTTGCGTGAGAATGCCTTCAAGAATTTCGATGGTTTCAACGTCAAGATGATTTGTCGGCTCATCAAGCAACAGAAAATCGGGCTTGAGGCTGAGCGCTAGGGCAAGCGCCGCTTTTTTCTTTTCACCGCCCGAAGCGGCTTGGGGATTTTGTTCGCTTGCCGTGCGCAGGCGATGCAGGTATTCATCGAGACGAGCGATGGCTGCCCACTTTTCACGTTCGTCGGCAATGTCTTCAAAACGGCCGCGTGCGAGCAGACTTTCTCGCAGAGTAGCGGCTTCGGGAAGGTTCGGTTCTTGTTCGAGATAAACCGAAACCAGACCATCTTGACGCGTCAAAATGCCATCGTCCAGTTTGTCGCGACCGGCAAGAACATGCATCAGAGAACTTTTGCCGGTACCGTTGCGGCCGATGAGGCCCACGCGCTCACCGGCATCAAGCTGCATTTGGGCTCGGTCTAGAAGGGGCAGGTCACCCCAAGCAAGCTGCGCGTCTGCAATCGTAATAAAAGGCATGGTGGTTTAGGGAGCAGGCGTGGTTGCCGTTTCTGTGGTTGTGGCTTCAAGAGCATCGTCGAGTTCTTCAGGGGTTTCTGCCGAAGATTTCGCCGGTGTGTTTTGCATTTGTTGCAGGAGTTCGGACTCTAGTTCCGGGTCGTTGGGCGCTAGCGTTCCTGCTTCCTGTGCAGCACGTTCGGCTTCGCGCGTCAGACGCTCCAACGAGCGGCTTTGGGCTCGCAGACGCTTGCTTTGACGCAGAACTTCAAATTCCACCAGGTCTTCTTCGCTAACCGGCTTGACGACACCGCCCTGAATCATGGCGGTCTGAGCACGGCGATCCACAACCGGCGTGAAATTGAGGTTGTAGGTGAGCGTACCAAGAAGTCCTTTGATCTGAGCCGAGGAAATGCCGTGAGCTACAGACTGCGACAGAGCATAGGCATCGGCGCCGAGCGCAAAGAGTCGCTTGTCAAATGTTGTTTCAGGCACCGGAACCTGATATGTCTGTTCGAATTCTTCGGGGTTGAAGTTCAGAATCAGCGGCGCGTCTACAAGGCCGACTTGCAGCAGATCGTATGTCATGGCGCGGGCGGCCGAATCAGTGGCCGTTTCGCCGGGATTTGTCAGCGAGGTGGCCCACACGCGTGTGCGAATCGGCAGGCGCGAACGAACAAGCGAGGCGTTTTTCGCATCCATGGCGAGGAACGCGGCATAGTAGGGTGGTTCGGAAAGAGCCACGCGGGCGCGCTTGGCAGCTTGTAGACGACGGATGCGAATTTGCTGCTGACGCCAACCGACAGGGTCGGCTTCTTGGTCGATTAATACCTCGTCGAATTCTTCGGTATTGAGCTTTTCGACAACGAGTTCGAAGAACTTGCGCAGGCGCGTGAATTCATTGAGGTCGACCGTCAGTCGATCAGGCGTAAAGCCCATGCGGATCAGTTCTTGCTCGAAGGCTTGCGAGACGCGCTTTTCAAGCGGCGTGTCGTGGTCGATCAGCAGTACTTTGGGTTTTTCACCTGCTTCCGTGGTTTCGGGCAGGGCGGCTACGCCGAGACGGGCGACGTATTCAGCGTCATGTTCCATGGACATGCCGAGCATGAGCATGTTGCGCGGGAATTTCAGCGGCGTACGGTTGTAAAAGGGCAGTTCGATTTCTTCAGCCAACACCAGTCCCGGTACTTTGGTTTTGTTTGAGATGCGACCGCCGGTCGGCTGATTGTCGGCGGCTTCTTTTTCGGCCATGGCGGCTTCAAGCGGACGCTCTTCGGCGGCTTCGAGAGCTGCGGCGTTTTTCTGCGCTTCACGCAAACGGCGTTCGGCGAAGATTTCGTCCTGTGTCATCGGCGTGAGCTCGTTGAGTTCGATTTCGTTGAGCGTCACCAAGGGAAGCGGCAGGTAGTTGAGCTTGGCGATTTCGGAAATAGCGGCGCGATCGAGCGGACCGACGGCCACCTGAGCGCCCGCACGTGCCGCGGCTTTGAGCTGATCAACGGCCGAACCATTGGAACCTGGACGCACCAGCAGGACTTCGGCAGGATGCTCTGATGCATAATTGGCTGCCAGAAGGCCTAAGAGAGCCGTCTGTGAGGGACCTTCCAGAGGAGAATCAGCGGCCGGTAGTAAAAACGCCATGCGCATGCTGTACTCTTGAGGCTCGCCGGAGAGCTCTTCGGAGGCCGCACTGTTAACCGCAAGTGGAGTTTCCGACGTCTGGCCGGATTCCTCGGAAGATGAAGTCGGGACAGCGTTGGAAGACAGTGCGTCAACCGATGAGGCGGCAGGGGCGGTCGCAGCGGGCAGAGCCTGCTGCTGAGCTGCTTCAGCGGCTTCGGCAGCTGAAACGGTTCCGAGAGCGGCTTCAAGCTCGCTGTTGACAGTAGCGGCTGGCGCGGTTTCGACAGCGCTCATGGCCGGGGTTGTTTCTTGAGCCGCAGCAGCACAAGTCAGTAACGAAAAAGCGCAAAAAAGACCAGCAACGGCAGGATTTTTCACGATGCAGTTCACTTCAGATATTGATGAAACAGGACAAGGGACACGATCGTCGCAGTTTGCGGCAGACCCCCTAATGCAGAGCGCACAGACGGCGCAGCAGACCTTTCCGCAGTCAGCGCTCTATATTGTAGGGCTTCCGATCGGGAATGCGGCAGACATTACCCTGCGCGCGCTTTGGGTGTTGGACATCTGTGACCGTGTGGCCTGTGAGGATACCCGGGAAACTCGCAAACTTCTGGATCGCTACGGGATTTCCACGCCGACGATCAGTGTGCATGAGCATAACGAACGTTCGGCATCGCAAAAAATCATTGACTATCTTGCCAAGGGTGAACGCATCGCTCTTGTGACGGATGCGGGTACTCCGGCCGTGAGTGATCCCGGAGCCAAAGCGGTTCAAAGCGTTCGCGAAGCGGGCTTCCGTGTGGTGCCGGTACCGGGCGCGAGCGCGGTTGTGACGGCGCTCTCGGCAAGCGGCTTGGATTCATACAGCTTTACGTTTGCCGGCTTTGTGCCGCCTTCCGGCAAGGCTCGCCGAACGGCACTTTCCAAATTGGCGCAAAAAGAAGAGGCGTTCGTACTTTACGAGGCTCCACACCGTATTTGCGATCTTCTCAAGGACTTGGCTGATGTGCTTCATGCCGGACGCCGAGTTGTGGTCGCCCGCGAACTGACCAAAAAGTTCGAAACTTTCGATGCGATGACGGCGTCCGATTTGCCCGATTGGGCGCAGGCTCACGATCCGCGTGGCGAATATGCCGTGGTTGTGGATATGCAGGACAAGAGTGAGGAAGGGCTTGACGCCAAGGACCTCAAATGGCTGCGAGCCATTGCGGAAGAAATGCCCAAGAGCAGAGCGGCGGCTTTGGCCGCGAAGGTTACCGGTATGAAGCGGGATGCGATCTATCAGATGCTCAACGCCGAAAATTCAGAGTGAAAACTGAAAACAAAGTCCTTTTCAGTTTATTTTGAACTATTTGCAAACCGTTGAATAAAAAACAAAAACAATTCCTGTTGTAGAAATTTGTGAGAGCCTACCGTGGATCTTTTTGAGTTAAAGATCAGTTCAGGAGGTACCTTATACGGGCAATGTGCTTTATGCCGGAGATACGGTACGATCATTCGGCAATGGTTGCTTTGCTGTTCCGTTTGTTTTGATGTGGAGTGATTGCTGGAGAAAATTCAGCCCGGCGCAAAGGGCAACCGGGCTGAGGTGATGGCAATTCGGTCAGAGACCGAGCTCTTTGGCGCGCGGTTTTTCTCCGCGACCGCTTAGTGCCCAGTCGAAGATGGAATCGGGAAGGATTTTCAGGAGACGTGCCACCCAGGCCATCTGCCAGGGAATCACACGATAGGAATCCTTGTCGAGAATCGCCTTAACAGCGCGCTCAGCAAACTCTTCCGGTTCCAAAATGAAGGGCATTTTGTACGGGTTCTTTGCAACGAGCGGGGTGCGCACGAAACCCGGGCAGATCGTTGTGACGGAAATGCCGTACTTGCGCACGTCGTTGCGCAAACTTTCCAGATAGCTGATCACGGCAGCCTTGCTGGAACAATAAGCTTCGCTGCCGGGAAGACCGCGGATGCCGCCCACGGAACCGATGCCGGCAAACTGGCCGCCGCCGCGCTTACTCATCGGTTCGATGAAGGGGTGGAAAGTTGCGGCCATTGCAAAGACGTTCGTGCGGTAGACCTTTTCAAGGACGTCCAGGTCTTCTTCGTATTCCGTTTTGACGCCGATCGAAATGCCGGCATTGGCAAGCACGATGTCCACGGGCGCTTTGCCGTCGAAGTCTCGAGCCGCAGCAAAGAGAGCAGCTCGGTCGGTAACGTCGAGCGCATAGGTGGTGTGCGCCTGAGCGTTGTGCATGCCCGAAAGCACGGCGTCAAGCTTTTCCTGACTACGACCGACAAGACCCAGCTGAGCGCCCATGGCGTCGAACTTCTTGGCCGTCGCAGCGCCGATGCCGCTGGAAGCCCCCGTGATGAAAACGCGCATTATTTTTCCTGACGGATTTTGTTGATGAGCCACTGCACTGTGTCGACCGTACCCTGACGCGTACCGACGAGATGCGGAGCAGTGATATAACGGCCGGCAACGCCTACGCAAGGCGTGGAGTCCACACCGTAGTTCTTCCAGGTGCGGGTGGCTTGGCGAGCTTTGCTCACAACGGAGAAGCTACCGAGCGTCTGACGGAACTTGTTCTGATCGAGCCCATGCTCTCCGACCCACTGCAGAACATCCTTTTCGATGTCGGCTGCCGAGCTCCAGTCGTGAGAGCCGCGGATCACCCAGGTCCAGAATTCCATATGCAGATCGCCCATGCGGCCGAGCGCTTCAAAGGCGTAGTAGGTATGCGGGAAGATGGCGAGATCGTCGTTCCAAGCCACGGGAACGGGCACAACTTTCACTTCCGGATTGCCCTTGACGGACTCGATGAACTTTTCCATGACCGGCGCAAAGGTCAGACAGTGCGGGCAGGTGTAGGCGAAGAAGTCATGAATGACGATCGGCTTTTTGGGGAATTCCAGAGGAGGACGCACCTCGATGTAGTCTTTGCCGAGAACGGGATCCGGAGCGGCAGCGAAAAGCGAACCGGAAAAGCCGGACGCGCCAACGGCGGCGGCAGAAGAAATCAGGAGTCGGCGAGAAATCATGGTCGATAGTCCTTGTCTCTTACGAAAATTTAGTTGGGTTGATGCATGACGGTACCCTGAATACCGTTGTCGGCCAGGGTCTGTCGAATTTCTTCAGCAGCCGTTTCGTTGTCAAAGGGGCCGAGGCGAACGCGATAGACACGCTTGCCGGCTTCACGACGGTACTCGATTTGAGCGTCGTTGCCTGTAAAGGCAATCTGGCCGCGCACTTTTTCGGCATCCGGCAACTCGGAGAAGGTGCCAGCAGTAACCCAGTAGCGATCGGTTGCAATGACTTCGGTAGCATCATTGTTGCCTGCCGTAACGGATGCAACCTGACTTTCGGTTTGTTCGCTGCCTTGGCCGGAGGCATAAAGCTTTTTGTTCGGATCAATGGTCTTGCCGTCAAGAAGCTTTTCATCAACCGAGGTGCTCACCTGCTGAATCTTGTTGACGAACGGAATCGGAGCATTCGAAATAAAGATGAAAACGGCAGCCGCAAGGATGAGTGCCGTTACGACGCCCATCGTAAAGGACCAGAAAAGCGCTGCCCCGGAATATTTACGCATCGTCATCTTTGTTCCGTTTTCTTTACATACGTTCGGGAGCGGATACGCCGAGCACTTCCAGGCCATTGGCAAGGACGCGGCGCGCCGCCATGCACAAGGCCAAGCGCGCGTTGCGTTTGGCTTCGTTGTCGACGAGCACGCGTTCGGCGTTGTAGAACGCGTGGAAGTCGGCGGCAAGTTCCTTCAGGTAGACGCAAATGAGGTGCGGAGCTAGATCACGGGCCGCAACGGCGAGCGTTTCGCCGTAACCGGCAAACTTGGCTGCCAAAGCGGTGGCGGCCGTGCCGGTCAGGCTCGACAGATTGAACTCTGCGGCTTCGGCTTCGGCCGGAATGGCAAAGCCCTTTTCCTGAGCCTGGCGCAGGACCGAGCAGATGCGGGCGTGCGCGTACTGCAGATAGTAGACCGGGTTTTCGTCGGACTTTGAGCAGGCCAAGTTGATGTCGAACACGAATTCGGCATCGGACTTGCGCGAAACGAGGAAGAAGCGGGCGGCGTCGCGACCGACCCAGTCGACGAGGTCGCGCAGCGTGACGTAGGTGCCAGCGCGCTTGCTCATCTTGACTTCCTGACCGTCTTTGACCACCAACAGCATCTTGTGCAGAAGGTACTCGGGGAAGGTCTTGGGAATGCTGATGCCGAGCGTCTTCGAGGCGGCCTGCAAGCCGATGCGTACGCGAGCTACGGTACCGTGGTGGTCCGACCCCTGAATGTTGATGGCGCGGTCAAAACCGCGTTCGAATTTGGCAAGGTGATAGGCAACGTCCGGCACGAAGTAGGTGTAGTAACCGTCCTTCTTGCGCATCACGCGGTCCTTGTCGTCCTTGAAGTCCTTGAAAGCTTCATCGGTAGTGCGCAGCCACAGGGCACCGTCTGCTTCATAGGTAAAGCCCGCCTGTACCATGGCGTCGACTGCCTTCTGAACGCGACCGTCCGTATAAAGCGAACTTTCAAGATAGAAGTTGTCGAAGGCTACGCCAAGTTGCTTTAAGTCAGCATCCTGTTCGTTGCGCAGGTAAGCCACAGAGTAGCGGCGGATGCATTCGAGATCAGCCGTATCGCCCATGCTCTCGATTGTTTCACCTGTGGTCGTGACGACAGGCTTTTTGGCGCAGTAGTCGCGGGCGATGTCAACGATATAGTCGCCGTGATAACCGTTTTCGGGGAAAGCTTCGGCGGTCTGTTCGCCTGCAAGCTCCTTAGCGCGGGCCTGAACGGAAATCGTGAGATTATGAATCTGAACGCCGGCGTCGTTGTAGTAGAACTCGCGCATCACGCGGTAGCCCTGCGTGGCCATGATGCGGGAGAGCACGTCGCCTAGAGCCCCCTGACGAGCGTGCCCCAGATGCAGCGGCCCGGTGGGGTTGGCCGAGACGTACTCGAGAAGCACGCTCTTGCCTTCAAAAGCTTTGCTAGTGCCGTAGGAGGAACCCTGACGCAGCACATCGCGCACGGAACGCACCTTGGCTTCCTGTGAGAAACGGAAATTGATAAAGCCGGGGCCGGCAATTTCAACGTCGGAGAGGATGTCGCTGAAAGCGGCGTCCTGCTTCATGGCTTCGACCAGAGCCGCGGCGAGTTCACGGGGGTTCTTACCGGCTTTCTTGGCGCATTGCAGTGCGATGGTACTGGCAAGATCACCGTGGCCGGCCTGCTTGGGGCGTTCAAGGCGGATGGGTTCCTGGGAAAGACCGCAAGCGGACAAGGCACGGGTCAGAAGTTCAGTGAGAGCCTGTTTCTGGTCTTCGATCATTTTTTTCGTCTTCGTTGAAATGAAGCGGGTGAGAGCCTGTTTGGAAAGGTCGGCCGCAGACATGACAAAGAGGCGGTCGAATCGACCGCCTATCTGCCTGAGATGTTCCTGAATTTTACGCGAGACGCTTGTCGCGGGAAATCGTTGCGTAAGCGGAATGGTTATGAATTGATTCAAAGTTCTCGGCTTCGGCTCGGTACCAGAGCACTCGATCGTCGGCGTTGAGCTGCTTGCAAACGTCGCGGATGATGTCCTCGACGAACTTCGGATGATCGTACGCAAACTCCGTCACGAACTTTTCATCGTTGCGCTTCAGACGGCTCCAAAGTTCGCACGAGGCAGACGTTTCGGCAAAGCGGATCTGCTCTTCGAGCGAAATGGGTTCGGACAGTTCCAGCGCCACAACAATGTGAGAGCGCTGATTGTGGGCGCCGTAGTCGCTGATTTCGCGGCTGCAGGGGCACAGACTCGTGACCGGAACGGTGACCTCCTGAATGACGCGTGTCTTTCCGCCGACTCGTTCGGCCAGGAAGCGTACGTCGTAGTTCATGAGGCTCTTTAATTTGGACATGGGACTCGTCTTGGTGACGAAGAAGGGGCAGGAAATTTCGATGTAGCCCTCTTCAGCTTCCAGAAGCGTGAGCATTTTTTCGAGTGTCTCGCGCATCATGTCGCTTGAAAGCGGAGCATGGTTGTCGGCAATGAGCGAAACGAAGCGCGACATATGCGTGCCACGCTTGTCGGCAGGAAGTCCCACGCACATGCACACATTGGCGACGGTGGGCTGGGCGCCCTTGACGCTTTGCACCTGCAGGGGGACAGTAAGGCCGCGGATGCCGACGCGGTCGATCGGAATATTGCGCCCGTCCATCAAATTCTGAACGTCGGGCAGGGCATTGCTGGTCTTATCCATATCAATAACAGTCAAGTGCGATCCCGTCGTGCGTTCTTATTGTTATTTCACGGTGTTCGGAGCGCCAGCCAGGGCCTCAAGTAAGACAGCGAAGAAGGCGGGCCGGAATGGGCGGCGATAGACGCACGGCGACACAAACCGAGAGGTCTGTCGGATCATGAAATTTCGTTGGAGAGCGAATAATAATGGATTTGTGAAGAACATATGACAAAAGTCGTGCCTTTACCAACTGTTCATCAACGAAGACAATCAGCAAGTACTGGAAAAAGCTATGGCACGTCTCCATATAAAGAATAGACAGCCGAAACAAACGGTTGCCAACTGCGATAGAAACATACGCACTTGCCAGGTGTGCATCGGTACACTGAGCGCACACCTTAAAGCACCTCTACAGAACAAGGAACTGCGAGCATGGCTCTCTACATAAACGGCCGCCCCGTCAATCCCATCGTAACCTTCCTGGCCTCCGCCGTTGTCATAGCAGGCATTATCGGCTTGGGGATTTTGCTGTTGCCCGTGATCGGCGGGCTTTTCGTGATCGCTCTTTTGATCGTGGCGGGCATTGCGCTTTACGGCGCCTACTGCCGCTGGCGCTACGGCGATCCTTTTGCTCAGATGCAAAAGCAGGCCGAAGAAATATTGCGTCGCCGCGCACGACCTCAAGAGGAGCAGCCCCAGCAGCAGACGGTGCAGGACGAACCTGACCTTAAGGCCGGAACGGCCCGCACGGGCATCAAGCGCGTGACAGTTGTCGAAGATGCTGTTGTTGTGGAAGAAATTCGACACAAGGACCTTTGACTTAGGTCAAAAGCAATGCGGAAAATCTGTTAGAACAAGACTTTATTTGCAGTCTTCGTATTTCCTGGGTTAACCCTCAACAGGATGACGAAGCGATGTTCCAAAAGAAGGCATTTATAATTTCACTACTCATTAGTGAGTAGGTCTTATTGTTAAGAGCTGATTTTTTATTGATGTAAATCAACAAATAATAGGCGATGAGGCCGTTTCGACTTTAATCAATCTCCCTTTGGATTGCGACAAAACTCCAACCTACCTGAAGGAAGTCTTAAGGTAGTCTTACAGTGCTCGCGATGCCTCAAGGTATTGCGGCGCTTCTGCTGTCTCCCCCGACGGCAGGGGTTTAAAAAAGATTTAGGAGATTGAGATGACAACAAAAATGATCAAAACGGCGGCTGCAACGCTGTTTTGCTCCGCTGCTTTGGTTGCGTCTGGTGTACAAGCTGCCTCTACGGGCCCTGGCCTCGGCACCAAGACCGTGAATACCATTACGCAGAAGGTTTGGGACAATCCGTCTACGACTGAAAAGGAAATGGGCGTCAAGACGCTCCAGGACTACATCGTCCAAGAAAAGGAAATGTGGGACTACCTTTTCCAGAATCACCCGGTGTTTAAGTATGCTGAAAAAGGCGCCATCAAGGGTGTGTACAAGATTTCGACCCGTGGTTCGGAATTCTTGACGGAAGGTAATGCTCAGACCTATTCGAAGCTTGCCGGCGGCCGTCCGAGCGCTTCCCAGTACCGCCTGGCTGCCAAGTCCGTGCTGGACTTCCCGAACCGCTTCGTCGGTCCGGAACGCTGCGGTGAATGCCATGCGATCCAGTACCAGAAGTGGAAGAGATCGCGTCATGCTCAGACGTTGCGCTTCCCGGGCGAACATCCCGAAGTCAACAACGATCTGAAGAAGAAGCTTTATGGCTCTCAGGCTTCGATTCTGCCTGATGGCATCATGCCTGACGACATTTACGTGACCGTCGGTACGCCGCGCACGAAGTATGGCTTCATCGACAAGTGGCTGGTTCGTGGTTCCTACCACGTCCGTGACGGTCTTCTGAGTGACCTCTCCGGTACGATTGTTGCCGGCGGCAACCAGTTCTCCCGCGGTTGGGCACAGTGGCTCACCCCCGAAAAGGCCAAGGAAATTCAGAAGGTTATTCCTGATTTCCCGACTGAATTGAGCAAGTTCGGTCCGTCGGCTTCGCACCAGTGGGGTATGACCTCCTACGGTTCGACCTACGAACAGACTCTGTTGTTCCAGTCCGCTACCTCCTACTGCGAAGTCTGCCACTCGTTCAAGTTTGACTTTAAGTCTAAGGACGAATTCTTCAAGGCTCTTGGCAACGCCAAGGAACTGCAGAAGCACACGATTTCTCGCGGTATTTCCTGCGAAGAATGCCACGGTGCCGGCGGCCACTTGGTTGGCGCTGAATCCAACGGCTTCCAGACGAACTGCGAACGTTGCCACCAGCGTTCCAACTTCGTCGAAAGCGACTACAAGCTTCCGTCCGCTCAGGGCAAGCTTGAAAAGGGCTTCAACATCAAGACGAAGTCTTCTTGCCCGTCCTGCGGTACCGAAGGCTCTCAGCTCATGATGTCCAAGCACTATGAAAAGGGTATGCGTTGCGTGACCTGCCACGATCCGCACGAAGTGACCAGCAACGATTGGAAGGACTACTACACCAAGCCCGCCATCCGTCAGACCTGCCAGGACTGCCACAAGACCCAGGCCGACGTTGTTGCTAACACCAACACCCACAAGAAGATGGACTGCGTGGACTGCCATATGCCGTTCACGATGAGCTGCGAAAACTTCACGGCTATCCAGCGTCCTGACATGGCCGGCTTCGACGCCGTCCGTCGTTCTCACCTCTTCAAGATCGAAGTCGATCCGGAAAAGAAGATGATGAACCCGGGTGCCGGTCAGTCTCGTGCTTCCAACTCCAAGGGCTGGCACGTTGCACGTGACGAAGAAGGCCATGGCTACGTTGACCTGATGTGGTCCTGCGCCCGTACGGCCAACGCTGAAAAGGGTGTGATGGACAACAAGGGTTGCCATAGCCTGTTCCTGTCCGAACTCGAAAAGGGCCTGCAGTACGGTGATCAGAAGGTCATCTACGGTGAAGTCATGAAGTGGCAGAACCCGGTCAAGGACGGCTTCAAGACCGCCAAGGCTGCTCTGGAACGCATCAACAAGCTTCTGGAAGTCACCAAGCTCACGGTTGAAGCCAAGACCGAAATCATGCTGCTCGTCGACAAGGCTGCCGACATCACCAAGCAGGTTGAAGAAGACGGTTCCTGGGGTGTTCACGCTCCCGATTACCTCAAGCAGCGCGTTGATACCGCTAACGCCTACTTGACGCAGGCTCAGAAGATTCTTGATAACGGCAACTTCCCGCTCATCAAGACTGAAGCCAAGAAGTAATCTAAGCGACTAGTAAACCTTGATCTCCTATTCTCGAGCGAAGGGAGTGACTCAAAACTCCCTTCGCTTCGAGGGTCAGATGGAAAAACAGGTTCATTGGAACACGAAATGAAAAAACAACTGCAAAATCTTGCGGTCTGTGCGCTTCTAGCAATCCCGATGCTCGGCTTTGCCGGCGGGGATGCTCCTTTGGAAGCGGCCGAGGAATATGTCTACAAAGTCAGACAAGTCTCGATTCCCGAGGCCGAACAGCTCTTTATGGAGCCCGGTGTGCGCATCTTTGATGTCAATACGCTCGAGCTCTGGGCTGAGGGTTACATTCCAGGAGCGGTGTTTTTTAACGTCGGCAACTGGAAGAAGCTCCTTCCCAAGGATAAGAACACACTGATTGTGTTTTATTGCGCAAATCGCTTGTGCAGTTCCAGTCAGATTGCAGCCTATGAGACCATGAAACTCGGCTACACCAACGTGTGGCAGATGCCCGATGGAATCTATGGCTGGAAGCTTACGGGGCGGCAAGTTGAGCTTCCATAAAGAAGCGGCAATAAACCAAGCAAGCTTTTGCGCAGTACTCGATTCCAGTTTTGGAAGAGTACTGTGGGTGAACTGTATTAACTGAAGAAAGAAACCACAATGCAATCCCTCAAGAAAATCGTGCTGACGGCCTCCGTTCTGATGTGTGCCGGTACCGTTGCTTTCGCTGGCGAACTTGACACGCAGCAGGCCAAAGAGTCCTACAGCATGGGGGCATCGGTCGGAAACTACCTCTCTGATCAGATCTACAAGCAGAGCAAGCTCGGCTTGTCGGCTGACATGGCTCTTATTGAACAGGGCTTCCAGGATGCGATTCGCGGAAAAAGCAAACTTTCTGACGAAGACATGCTGAAGTTCCTCAACAGCCGCGCTGAAAAGCTCAATAAGCTGGATGTGGCTGCCAAGGAGAAAATGGCCAAGGAAAACAAGGCCAAGGCCACCAAGTTCCTCGCCGAAAACGCTAAGAAAAAGGGCGTGACGGTTACGAAGAGCGGCCTGCAGTATGAGGTGCTCAGAAAGGGGTCCGGCGCAACGCCTCGCATTGAGGACGTGGTCACTGTCGGTTATACGGGCAAACTCATGGACGGCACGGTGTTTGAAAGCACGTATGAGGCCAAGCAGCCTGCCCGTTTCGTGGTCATGAGCATTATTCCGGGTCTGGAAGAAGGCCTGAAGCTGATGAAGGAAGGTGCGCAGTTCCGTTTCACGATTCCTGCGAACCTTGCTTACGGCGAATTCGGTGCCGGTCAGATCCCCCCGGAATCTCCGCTGATCTTTGAACTGGAACTGATCAAGGTCGAAAAAGTCGGAGCCCATCAAGGCATGGGTAAGACCGTGATCAACGGTATGCCCAACCCGCACAAATAAATGTGCTGGTGATGACGACTTGACTTTCTGAGCAATAAACAAGCTCTTTAACAAAGTGAAGGCATTTTCGTGAACGGCTTGGACGTTTTGATTGCATTGACTGCCGCACTCTTTGCATTTCTGCTCGGGGTGTATGCGTACCGCGTCAAATTTCGCTCAATGCCGCTAACGGTCGGGTTTGCAGTTCTTGTACTCGCATCAAGCGTTGCCGTTTATGCCGGTTTCGGTAGGTATGCCGACTGGCAGAACGAGCAAACGGGGGTTGAGACGAACTACATGCTCGCAGCAAAGATTGCCGAAGCGCGGCGCATGGTGAAAAACATGCCCAACAATGCGCGGGCGCAATCGGAGCTGGCCGAAGCGCTTTACGAAGCAGGCCAATACGATGAGGCCGTTGAGGTTTTCAACGAATTCATCAAGGTGGGCGGAGAAAGTGCGGAGGCACTCGGGAGACTCGCGCGTGCGATGTACTATCGCGACGCCAGAGTGATAACTGCCGAAACTCACCGTGTGATCGAGCGCGCTTTGTCGATCAATGCGCTGGATGTGCAGACGCGAATGCTCCTCGGGGAGGATGCGTTTATGCATCAACGTTATGACGAAGCCGTCAGCCACTGGAAGATGCTGCTTGATGCGGGCGTTGCACCCGCTCAGCAAAGAGCGCTCAGAAATGCCATCGCCAATGCCGAGTCCAGGGCTCGGTTGCAAGACTAATCGGCGGAACCCTTTGTCTTAGCAATAAGAAATTCGGTTCTGTCTGTGGAGAATATTGTGAGCGAAAAGATTGACAGGAGAAAATTCCTCGCAGGTGCCGGAGCCGGCTCGCTGCTCCTGTCGCCTCTCGGTGGGGCGGCAGCTGCTGGCAAGTCCGACGGCGGCAACCGGCCGCAATATGTGATGGTCTTTGACCAGAACAAGTGCGTCGGCTGCAGAGACTGCAGAATTGCCTGCAACGAGACCAACAAGTTGCCGAAAGGCCGCTCGCGTCTGTTACTGGAACTGCAGGGCAGCAAGCTCGAAACCGATCGCGGCTACGAGCCCAACCGCCGCTATATCCGCGTTTCTTGCCAGCAGTGCAAGAACGCTCCCTGCGTGAGAGTGTGCCCGACCGGCGCCGCCCATCGCGATCCCAAGACGGGTATCGTTACGATGGACACTTCCAAGTGCGTCGGATGCAAATACTGCATCGTGGCATGTCCGTACAACGTGCGCTTCATCAATGAAGAGACCAAGGTCGCTGACAACTGCGACTTCTGCCTGCATACCCGCCTCGAAAAGAACGAGCAGCCGGCATGCGTGGAAAGCTGCAAGTACGATGCGCTGATCTTCGGCGACATCAACGACCCGAAGTCGTATGTGAGCAAGTTGCTCGCCGTGAAGGATTCCGTTCGTATTCGTCCGGAACTCGGCACTGAGCCGCAGCTTCGCTACATTCCCATTGTGAAGAAAGGAGTGTAAAGATGGATATCACCATGAACTTTACACTTGGTCTGACGCAAGGCATCAGCTGGCCGTGGCCGATTGCCGTGTACCTGTTCTTGGCAGGTATTTCGGGCGGCGCGGTGGCCGTTGCCATCATGCTCAACCTGTATAAGAAGCAGACCGCGCAGAACACTCCGATTCTGAAGGCCGCGTCGCTGATCGGCGCCGTGACCATCATTCTCGGTATGGTCTGCCTGGTTGCTGACTTGACCAATCCGCTGTGGTTCTGGCGGATCCTGGTGTACTACAACCTCACCTCCGTGATGAGCTTGGGCGTTATCGCGCTTATTGTCTACATCCCGTTGGTGTGCATCCTCACGCTGGTTGCGGTTCGCGACAGCTTCAAGATCGGGTTCCTCGACGGCCTTATCGGTTGGTTTGACAACCATCGTTGTGGCCTTCAGTGGATCACGCTGGTGTTTGCGTTGACAATCTGCGCATACACGGGCTTCCTGATCAGCGCGCTGATCCGCTTCCCGCTGATCAATCAGGCAGTGCTTCCGGCCCTCTTTGTGGCTTCCGGTCTTTCCGCCGGTACCGCCGCTGCGAAGATGGTTGCCGCCGGCATGTTTGGTGAAGATCAGCACAGCGCCGACCAGAAGGTGCTGCACGGCGCCGAGTGGCCGATCATGGCTGCCGAAGCTCTGTGCATCTTCATGATCGCTGTGGCGCTGTTTACCGGCAATGCTGCTGCTCAGCACGCCGCTCAGGCCTTCTGCACGGGCACCTGGGCCACGCTGTTCTGGGTTGGTGTCGTCGGTATCGGCTTTGTCATCCCGGTGGTGCTCTGCAAGGCCAAGGGTTCGGGTACGTTCTACCTGACCGGTCTTTGCAGCGTTGTCGGTATGATGTGCCTGCGACTCTTCATCCTCTACGCCGGTCAGACCTACGCGATCTGATTGCTGAGGATCCCATAAGACTTTAAGTCTTAAGCAACTGCGGCGGAAATTGCTCCGCCGCAGTTGACTCTTCTCATAACACTAGAAGACTGATATAACGGTCTTGTCGAACGGGCCGCCGTTATCGGCGGCGTTTTTACAATTGCGCGGTGCAAATCGCAGAAGACGGAGTGTTTACCGCACGTCGAAAGCGCAAATCCGTGCAAACCCTCCAGAGAAATAGTCCTATGAAAAGCCTGATTAAACTGTGCCTTGGCGCGGCTGTTGCCGTGAGCCTGTCCACCGCCGCTGTTGCCGGCCCCTTCACTCAAACGGATCAGTGCTCTTCCTGCGCCATGGTGATCAAAAAGTATCCCGGCCCCAAGGGACTGCTTGTTCTCAAAGATAAATCCGTACAGAAATTCTGCTCGGCTCGCGGCACGGCTTGCGGCTATGCGGCGGCCATGAAAAAGACCGGCGTTGTTCACGTGTTCATGCATGACGCTGGCGCCGTGGATTGGAAAAATCCTGACGACTCAAAGTTAATTGACGCTACCAAGGCGTGGTTCGTCTACGGCTCCAAGGTGAAGGCCGTGATGGGACCGTCTCTGGCTCCCTTTGCCACGAAGGAAGCTGCGCAAGCTTTCCAGAAGGCAAATGGCGGCAAGCTGATGAGTTTTGCCGATTTAACGCCTGAAGCACTTGGTTGCGGAGAAAAATATTGATGTCTCTTGTTCGTAGACTGGCGCTGGCAGCGATAGCTTGCGCGGCGCTTGTCGGCTGCTCGGAAGAAGCGACAGAGGTTGTCAAGGCTGTTCCTATCGGAGCGCACGATCGCTGCAAGATGTGCGGCATGGTGATCGTGCACTATCCCGGCCCCAAGGCTGAGATCTTCATCAAAGGGGCCGATGGTGAAGCCGTGAAGTTCTGTTCCGGCCGCGATGCCTTTACCTTTGCGCTACAGCCTGAAAACGCGCGTCGCCTGATCGGTTTTTTCATCCATGACATGGGTAAGACCGGTTGGGAAAAGCCTGACGATGCCGCGCTTGTAGATGCGACAAAGGCTGTTTACGTTTACGGCCACGACGTCGACGGAGTGATGGGCAATGAGCCCGTGGCGTTTACCTCTCAGGATAAGGCGCAGGAATTCATCAAAAAGCACGGCGGCAAGTTGTACGCCTACAAGGACGTGACGCTTGAGCTGCTTGACAAGTAGTACCGGTACCACGATGTTTTTGCGTTTGACGCCCCTGGCGGCCATTTTTCTGGCTTTGAGCGTGCCTGTGGCAAATGCTGCGGTATGGCGCGTGACGCCTGCCGACGACGTGGAAGACATCGTGGACAATGCCGAAGAGGGCGACACGATCATCTTTGCCAAGGGCGAATACAAGGTCAATCTGCTTCTTACCGAACCTTTGAGTCTGAAGGGAGAAGACGGCGCTGTGATCAATGCCGGAGGAAAAGGCTCGGGCATCACGATTCGCCGTTCCCGGACGACGGTTGAGAATCTGACCATCAAAAACTACGGCGGGGATCTCTACAAGCGAGACAGTGGTGTGCGCGTGATGGACGGCTGCACCGGTGTGAAGCTAACGAATCTCAAGCTTTCCGGGTCTGGTTTCGGCATCCGTGCCGATCGACTGGACAACCTGGAGATTCGGGACTGCGAAATCACGGGCAACTCGCGCCGGCATATCCTGGATCGCGGTGACGGGGTCTTTCTCAACTACGTCAAGCACTCCAAACTCATCAATAACAGGGTTAAGAACGTTCGCGACGGTTTTTACTTTGAAAACACCGATGCGACGGAGGCTGTCGGCAACCATTTCGACAACACCCAATATGGCATCCATTGGATGTACACCCGCAATGACATCGGCTACGACAACGTGACTGTAAATTCCGTGGGTGGTTTTGCCCTGATGAGCAGCAAGCGAATCATGTGCCGCGACAATACCGCGCGGGACAACGTCGAGTTCGGCATCCTGCTTAACGTCTGCGAAGGTTGTACTGTCAAGAGCAACCTGGTTGAAGGTGTGCACAACCCCAAAGGGAAAGTGGCGCTTGATACCGAGGGCAAAGGACTTTTTATCTACGGCCCCGGAGCCAGCCGAGTTGAAGGCAACGCTTTTACGGGGGCTGATATCGGAATCGGCGTGGCATTGGGCGGCGAGAAGACGATCGTGACCGAGAACGTCTTTGACAAGAACACGATTCAGGTGCGCTACGTCGGTAAGGCTCCGCTAGAGTGGAGTGAAAACGGTCGGGGTAACTACTGGAGTACGTTCATGAGCTGGGACGCCGACGGCGATGGCATTGCCGATACGCCGTATCAGCCTAACGACAGCCTGGATCGTATTTTTTGGATCTATCCGGAAGCGAGATTTTTGATGCAAAGTCCGGTCACAGCGTTGTTGCGCTGGTTTGCTGCGCGTCTTGAAATTGATCGCGGCAAGGGCGTGACGGACAGTTATCCGCTGATGACGGCACCGATCGTCAAAGGAGCGGCGCAATGAGCGCGAAACAAGAAACGATTTGCGTTGATAACGTCGGTTTTTGGCGTGGTCGCCGTAAGGTTCTCGACGGCGTGAGCTGCCGACTGCAATCTGGAACGCTGACTGCTTTGATCGGACACAACGGCGCGGGCAAATCAACCTTGATCAAAACCATTTTGGGATTGATTCACCCGGCTGAAGGAAATGTGACGGTTTTGGGTCGCGCGCCCGGAAGTGATCCGCTTAGCATCGGTTATCTGCCCGAAAACATCAGTTTTTACGAACAGATGACCATGCAGGCGCATCTGGAATATTTTGCGGACCTCAAGGGAGTGGCCCGTTCCCGTGTTGATGAACTGTTAGAAGCGCTAGGCCTGTCGCATGTACGCCGCAACCGCATGAATCAGTGCTCAAAGGGGCAGCGGCAGCGCCTCGGTCTTGCGCAGGCGCTTTTGGCTCAGCCCAGAATCATGATTCTCGACGAGCCGACGGTTGGGCTTGATCCTCAGGCTTCGTCTTGGATGTACGCTCAACTTGCGCAACTGCGCAGTCAGGGTTGCACGGTGATTGTCTGCACGCATGAATTGAGTTTGATCGAACCCTTTGCGGATGTGGTTCTGATGCTTGCCGCGGGCAAGCTGCGTGCCAGCGGTTCGGTGGCCGAATTGCGCCGTCAGGCCAATCTTCCTGCCGTAATTCGCGGTTTTGATGCGGCGGCAGTGGCAATGACATCGGCTTCGAAGTATCTCAAAGGTGACATGCTGTGCGTGCCCGATCACGATGTGGCCGAGGTGGTACGCGTGCTCACCGAAGAGACGAAGGATTTTGATTTCGACATTCGCCGTGCCGGACTCTCGGAAATTTTCCGGGCTTATTGCGTGCCTGCGGCTCAAACGGCGGAGGCATCGGCATGAGAAGCATTTGGTTGGTTGCCCGAAAGGAATTTCTAGATTGCCTGCAAAGTCGTTGGCTGCTCTCCGGCGGCCTGCTCTTTGCAATTTTGTCGCTGGCGGTGTTCTACGGTACGGCGGCCATTGGCGGCAGCTTTGCGTATCCGCCGCTTTCGGTCGTCATGAATTCACTTGTGAGCCTCACGGTCTTTTTGCTGCCGCTTCTGGCGATACTTCTGAGCTACGACGCGTTTGTGGGCGAACTCGAAGGCGGCATGCTGATTTTGATGCTCACCTATCCAGTGACGCGAACGGCGTTTTTACTTGGTAAAGCCGCTGGGCAAGGGGCGGCACTCTTCATCGTTCTGACGGTTGGTTTTGCCGTGATGCCCATTGCCGCTTCATTTGCGGCCGTGCCTTACAGTGTCGGCGAATTGGCCGGAACTTTGACGGTGACGGCGGGGTCGGCCTGGCTTCTGGGGCTCGTCTTCATGTTTGCGGCGTATTGTGTGAGTCTGGCCGTGCGCACGAAGGCTCAGGCGCTTGCCATCCTGATTTTGATTTGGCTTGCCGCCGTGCTGCTTTATGACCTGGGCCTTCTGGTTGCGGCCGTGTCCTTTACGGGAGGCTTGCCGCGAGGTGTTTTGAACGCCCTGATGCTTGCTAATCCTGCCAGCGGCTTCCGACTGCTCAATCAGTCGCTTTTCGGAAGCGTACAGACCACGGTTCCGATTGCGGCTTTGGCAGGTGTGCTCGCGGCATGGGCGGTGGCTCTTTTCGCGCTGGCTCGCGGCATTTTCGCAGCCAAACGCTTCTGAGGCTTCAGCGTCCGTGAAGGTTTGCCCGTTAAAGTCTGTTGGTATGTCCATGTGCGCCGAACTGTCGGTGTGAAGAAACGAAAGGTGCTTTCAGCGTGATTGCGGAATTCGGCCACTATCTGTTGTGTTTGGCGGCGGCCTGCTCGCTTTTCGGGGCGGTTGCCGTTTGGGCGGGACTTGTAAAGGGGCAGCAGGCGGTTGCCGGTCTTTGGCGTGTCTGCACGCCCGTTGCGGCATTGTGTCTGGCCGTTGCCACCGGCATTTTGCTGCGTGCCTTTCTGATCGATGATTTCTCGATTGCCTACGTGGCTGATCATTCCAACACCAAGCTTGACGTCATCTATAAGGCGGCAGCCTTGTGGGGCAGTCACGAAGGATCCATGCTGTTGTGGATTCTCCTGATGGCGCTGGCTGCCTGCATTGTTGCTTTTGCTCAGCATAAGAACGACGAGCTGAATGCTCGCATTCAATGCACGATGCTTGCCGTCATCGGCGTTTTCTGCTCGTTTGTCCTGACCGTTTCCAATCCGTTCCTGCGTAATCTGCCGGCAGTTCCTTCCGAAGGGCGTGACCTTAATCCGATCCTTCAGGATATCGGCATGATCCTGCATCCTCCGGTGATCTTTGCTGCGTATGCCGGTTTGGCAGTGATTTTTGCTGTGATCGTGGCAGTGCTGTGGCAAAGGCGCATGTCGCCCCAAGCCGTCACCTCGCTCAAGCGCATCGGCATCGTGACCTGGATCTTTTTGACTGCAGGCAATGCTCTCGGTTCCTGGTGGGCCTATACCGAACTCGGTTGGGGCGGTTGGTGGTTTTGGGACCCGGTGGAAAACGCCTCCTTTATCCCCTGGCTTTCCGTAGGCGCCTTGCTGCATGCTCTGATCCTGTTTGAAAAGCGCGCCCGTATGCTCAGGACTGTGGTAATGCTCGGCATCGTTTCCTTTGCGCTGTGTCTGCTTGGCACCTTCATTGTTCGAAGCGGTCTGATGCAGTCGGTGCATGCCTTTGCGTCCGATCCGGAACGCGGTACCGTGCTTTTGTTTGCCTGCATTCTCGTGATGATTCCCGGGTTGGTTCTCTATACGTTGCGCATTGATGCCGTGCAGGCTGCCGACGGCCGCGAAGCCGACGAGCCCAATGCGTTTGATATGGCGCTAACGCTTGCCGTTTGCGTGCTGTGCGTGGCTTCCGCCGCGGTGCTGGTCGGCACGCTCTATCCGGTCTTCTACGACATGTTGGGCTTGGGTACGCTCACTGTGGGAGCTCCTTATTTCAACAGCTTCTTTGCGCCGATGACGCTTTTTGCCGCAGTGGCGGCGGGCGGTGCCCAGATTCTTGCTTCTAAAAACGTGAAACTCACGGCGAGTGTTTGTGCGGTTGTAGCGTTGGGGTGCGGGGCGATTGCTTTTGCGACCGATCCCAAAGAACTCGTGATGACGTTTGCGGCGTTTGCTGCAGCGGGGTGGCTTGTGACCACAAGTGTGGCGGCGGTTGCCAGTCGAGGTTTCGGTCGTCCGAGTTTCGGCGCTGTGCTTGCTCACGCGGCCATTGCTGTGGCCATTGTCGGAGCGACGGGTATTGCGCAATACGAGCAGGAAGCACTGGTTCGCATGGGGCCGGGTGCGGGCAAACCCGTCGGTGACGTGATTTTTGTTTATCGTGACACTTACAAGGTCAACACGCATGCGTACTTTGGCGACGCAGCTCACATCGAAGTGCTCAAGGCGACGGACGAAAGTCACCTCACGGATCTCTTCCCGATGCGACAGACGTTTGTCTCAAGCGGAATGCAGATGACGGCGGCGGGCATTGATCACGGCGTGTTACGCGACCTCTATGTGTCGATGGGTAACAAGCTTTCCGATACCGAATGGTTGGTGCGTTTGTCCGTCAAGCCTCTGGCAAGCTGGCTGTGGCTGTCGGCGGCGCTGATGATGATTGCAGGTGTTTTGCTGTGCGTGCGTCGCCGCAAGGAGAAGGAAAAGAATGCTTTGGCTTAAACGAACGCTTGCGGCATTGGGTTGTGCTGCCGTAGCATCCTTGGCTTTGCTGTCGATGCCTGACGGTGTGCAAACGACTGTGTCTTGGTTTGTGGCTCATGCTCAGGCGGCTGAACAAACAACCGCTACAAACAGCCAGTCAAAAAAGGGATTGAGCGGACGCGAGCTTTATGACGAAGCCATTGCCGTTTCCAAACTTTTGCGGGATCCGAGTTCGGCTAACAATACGCTGTTTGAATCTGAGACCGCGCTTTCGGGCGAACTCAAGGCTTTGATCTATCAGAAGCTTCGGGAAGGAGCTACGCGCGGTGAAATTTTGGATTACATGGCCGAGCGCTACGGCGAAGCTGTGCGCTATCAGCCTGATTTCAACGCAACGACATTTCTTTTGTGGGCGGCTCCCTGGATTGCCGTGGTGATCGGAGCCTTTGTTTTTTGGCGTAGCATGCGACGCAAGACAAAGCCGGCTGCCCGTACGTAATGTTTTTGGACTTGTTATTTCTCAGGAGTATCAATTGAAACGTCTTCTGCTTAGCTTGGCTCTGGCAACGAGCCTTTCTCTGTCGGCTGTGGCGGCTGAAGCACCCGCTACGGATCACATTCCTGCCTTCCAGACGAAGATCGTCGAAAACGGCGAGCCGATTGCCGGCAAGCCCGGTCAGTTGCGCGACTTCCTGGAAATGCGTCATACGCGCGGCTTTTCCAAGGCTGTTCTGCCGGATCTGAATGGTAAACAGGTGGCACTTGACTCCTTTAAGGGTAAGTTGGTGTTGATCGACATATGGGCGAGCTGGTGCGAACCGTGCATCCGTACGATGCCGGCCATGCACGAGCTGCAGAAGAAGTTCAATCACGATCCCAAGAGCCGCATCCACATTCTGTCCGTGTCGGTTGATGACAAGGTCAAGAACGTGCAGAAGTTCATGAAGAAGTATGGCTTGGGTAAAGATTTTGAAACGCTGATCGACGCCAAGCAGGTGATCGGCGACGATGTGCCGCTCGATGTGGTGCCGAGCTTCTTTATGCTTGACGGTCAGGGCAATCTGATAGGGTTCGTTCGCGGATTTGTGGACTGGACCGGCCCTGAGGTGATCGATTATCTCAATAAGCTTGCCGATAAGTACGCCGGCCGCGACTATTAAGCCGAGTTAGCTCTATTCGAAACAACGCCCGCTTTTTTCGTATTGAGAAAAGCGGGCGAATTCTTGGCGCATTGGAAATGCGGCTAGAAGCTGAAGAACTCCTTGACGCTTTGCCAGATGCTCTTTTCTTCCTTCTTGGAAGGCACGATGGGTTTGCCTTGTGCGCGACGCAAAGCCTCGGAAGACTTCTGCCAGTCGAAGTTCCAGGCCGGAGCGGCGCTCTTGCCGTTGAAGGCTGCCGTGAGGTGAATCGACGGAATGCCTTGTTGCGGCGCGAAGTTGAGGCTGCAGTTGCCTTCAAGTGTGCTTGCCGCGAGATCGAGTTGTGCATTGGCGCGGGCTCGGATGTATACGGAGCGCGCCACGATGTCTTTGAGTGTCAACGAGTTGCCGTTGAGCGTAAGCGAAAGCGTGGCCTCATCGAGGTCGGTACGAGCGCCTTGTCGCGTGATAAGAGCCGTATCGGCGTTGGTGACCAGATGATTGCGCACGGCGGCGGCGTCCAAGCCGAGATAGGAAGGGCGCAGTATGCGCAGTTTGGAAGTACCGGTTAGGGTTTCTGCCGCGAATCCTTTTCCGGAAATGGTCAGATCGCCGTTGGCTACGCCTGCCACCGGAGAAGCTCCCGCTACCGGAGCAATGAACTTGTCCAGTGCTACTCCATCCACGCGGCCATTAAAGAGCCAGGATGTATCTTCGGCGAGTTCAAATGTGCCGAATAGGCGCCCTTCGGCGGTATTTACGACGAGAGAGTCGACGACAGCTTTTCCTCCCTTTACGGCAAGCGTGCCGCTCAACTGGGTGCCGGTGATTCCGGCAGCGGCAATACGCCCGACTCGAACGGCTCCCGAAAAATCAAAGTGACGCATCCAAGCGAGCATTTCTTCACCGGGCAATGTGTCGCGGTTGATTTCGCCCACCATCAGTTCGCCTTCGAGTTCGGGCACGCCGACAGTTTGACGAACGGTACCGTTAAAGGAGATGGGGGCTCCAGCAAAGTCCCCCGATAAACCGACCTGAGCGGCATTTTCGTTCCAATCGGCCTTGATGAAGCCCGATACTGATGCGTTGAAGTCGGTGGGCAGGGCTGCATCGCCCGTGATGCTTACGCGGGCAGTGAGATTGTCCAGATCGGCAGACTTTTTGACAAAGTCGGCTCGAACGGAACTAGCCACTTCAAACGTACTGACACGGCTGCCGCGTTCTTCGGTACGCGAAAAGCGCATTTCGGGACTTTCGAGAATACCGGGACGCACGCGGAAATCAACGGCACCGAGATGGATGTCGCCAGTTGTGTCATCAGGCTTGGAAAGAGACGCGGATAGGTTGCTACCGGAAACTTCGTTGCCTTTGAAACGAACTCGGTCGGCTTTGGCGACCGTGGTCCAGGCAGAGCCTTTGTTGTTAAGTTCGCCGGCAAAACTGACGTCTTCGACCATCACGTAGCGGTCTGTGACGGAAATTGTCAATATACCCTTGGCAGAAAGATCTCCGGCAAGCGTCTCGGGGTCGAAACTGACAAAGGTTTGTGCGGCTTCGCTCAGAGCCTCCTGAGCGTGTGCGTCCTTAATGAAGCGAATGTTCCAGGCCGTTGTGGAGGATTCCGAAGTCGTTTCTTCGGGGATTGGAGCAGGGGCTTGTTCAGGGGCTGGGGGCTGTGTTTCGGGCGCAGGAGCTTCGGTCGGTGCCGTTCCTTCGGTAGTTTGTTCATCGGCAACAGGTGTCGACTCAGATGCCTGAGTTTCGACAGCTGGCGCTGTTTCAGTGATGTAGTCCTGCGGCTGTTCAGGGGCAGCAGGTGCTTCGGTTTCAGCGGGAGTCTGCGTATTTTGGGCTTCGGAAGCGGCCGCAGGCTTTTCCTGAACGGGTTCGGTGGACGGGACTGTCGGTTCGGGTGTTTCAACAACAGGTGCTTCGACAGCGGGAACCTGAGGCTCGCCATTGGCGCCGATCGCTTCAAAGTGAGCCGACACTTCAAACGGCGTGTTCATTTCAGGCGAAAAACGCCCCGAAGAAAGCGTAAGCGCGGAGATTTTCCATTGACGGGCAGAATCGGCCGAACCGGTCGTAAGCGCGATCTGAGCATTGTTCAGACGGAAGTTAGAAACGCGCAGATTGTCTGGAAAACGTACGGAACCGAACGCTTCTTCAAAAAGCGCGTCACCGCTGGCGCGGGGAACGGCCAATGAGAGCTGAGCGCCGTCAATGGTGATGTTTTTAACGTTGACGGCGCCAAGAAGCGAAGACCACATGGCAACTTCGACTTGTGCGCCGGCGATCGCACCGATTGCTTGGCCGCTTTCGATATCAATGAAGCGCAACGCAGGGAGCTGTACGTGAAGCGATGTGAGATGCTTGAGTCCGATCGGCCCGCTGTACTCTACGGACGCGTTTAGCGCCTCTTTGGCGTAGGTGTCGATTGTGTCTTTTACCGCCTTTTCATCGAGCACATAAAAGAGAGTGCCGACAGCCGCAACTGCCAACACAAAAATCAGAATGACAAGCGCCAGAGCTAGGCGCGCAATACGAGGCAATGATGAAAGGAACATGGTTCGAGAGCTCAACAAGCTATCAGTTTGCCACATTTGACAACGTGCGGCGCGTTCCGTCGGGGTCACTTTCGCAATCTGTTGTTTTTCAGGTGCAAACACTTGCTTGCATAGCACCGCTTTGCAGAACTGCTGGGACTGGTGGCTGGTACGAAAAGTGGACTTTTTTTGGATTAAGTCAAAGAAAATCGCAAAAAATACAAAAAAAGCGTCATGCACTTTTAAAAACGATCGTGTGAAAATCGCCTTAAAAGAAACGCGCGTGTTTGAAAAAATAAAGCACGCGCGTTTCATGACTGTGACACTTCAAAAGGAAGATAGAAATGAACAACTACACGAAGTACGGCCTGATTTTTCTCGGTGGCGTGGCACTCGGCGCACTCGGTGCGATGGCGATTTCCCGCGGTCGCGTGCAAGGGGTCAAGCCCCTGGCGACCGACCTAGTGGCCGGCGGTATCGCTTTGCGTGACAAGCTTATGGCGGTAGCCGAAGGCGTGAAGGAAGACATTGAAGACGTTGTGGCTGAAGCTCAGCTCAAAAATCAGGAAAAAAAGACGGCCCAGGAAGCTCAGGAAGCAGCTCAGACTGTGCAGGAACCGGTCGTTGAAAAGACTCCGGCTTGATTTCTCGCAAACGGTTTCGCCCTCCTTTTCGGACGCATAAGGAATGTTTTTTAAGTTAGTTCATGAAGTTGGCAATCGACAGCGTTGGGTGACGACCGGAACGATGACGACAGCAAGCGCCGAACGAATTGCTGACGACGTATCGGGCATCATCGGCGTTTCCGGCGTGAGGGTCAATCCTCGTACAGGCTCTGTAATCGTTTTTTACGACAATGCCTGTGGCCTGTCGCCTGTGGCCGAGTATCTCAAGAGTTTGGCAGTCGTGCCGCCGATTCTTCGCGACGCCCGCAAGATTCACGTTGATACCGCCAAAAAGGCGCAAACCGAGTCGAGAGCGGCATTGTCAGTGCCGCCTTCTGCTGGGGCGCCGGCTGTATCCACGGTTGTGCAAGCGTTGCGCTCAATGCCTCTGCTTCGTGTTTTATCGCGTCCGTTGCATCGACTCAACCAGGTTCTCAGAGAGCCTCAGTCGGGAGAACTTGATTTTTCCCCATTGGTTCGTTGGGTGGTGGTGCGCCCCTTTATGCCGCTTGTGGTCAACGCAATCAATGCGGTGCTCGGCGCGATTCCTTTCTTAATCGAAGGGGTAAAGCAATTGCGGCGCGGAAAATTGACGGTGGAGGTGCTTGACGCTGCCGCCATCGGTATTTCGCTTTTGAGGCGAGATTTCAAGACTGCCGGCCTGGTGGCTCTGTTGCTGGGTTTGGGTGAAATGCTTGAAAACTACACTCGCAAGAAATCTCTTGAGAGTTTGGCTGACCAGTTGGCTCTCAAGGTTGATCGCGTTTGGGTGCGCAAAGGTGAAACTGTTGTCGAAGTGCCGCTTGTGGAAGTGTCTGAAAGCGACGTAATCGTGGTTCGTGCCGGCAGTACGATTCCTGTTGACGGAACAGTTGTGGGAGGCGAAGCCGACGTCAATCAAGCGACGATGACCGGTGAGCCGTTGCCGGTTCACCGTACGCACGGCGGGCAGGTCTACGCCGGTACGGTAGTTGAAGATGGAGAGATTGACATTCGGCCAACCAAATTGGCCGGTGAAACCCGTTTGTCAAAAATCATCGAATTTATTGAAACCAGCGAGAAAAGCAAGGCGGGTATTCAGGGGAAGGCTGAACGTCTGGCCGATGCCATCGTTCCCTATAACTTTGCGCTCGCCGGCCTTGTGTTTCTCCTTACCCGAAATCTCACGCGCACGGCCGGCGTCCTGATGGTGGACTATTCCTGCGCACTGCGTTTGGCAACGCCTTTGGCGATTTTGGCCGGCATGAAGACCGGAACAAGAAACGGCACCCTTATCAAGGGCGGACGCTATCTTGAAGCGCTCGCTGAAGTTGATACGGTAGTGTTTGACAAGACAGGGACGCTCACGGCGGCTTCTCCGAAGCTTTCCGATGTTGTGACGTTGGATGCGGCTCGTGACGAAAAAGAATTGCTGAGTTTGGCGGCCTGTTTGGAAGAACACTTTCCACATCCGGTTTCCCGAGCTGTGGTACAGGCTGCTGTTGACCGTGATTTGGACCACTTCATCGAAAAACACGATGCACAAGTGAACTATGTCGTGGCACACGGCATCTGCTCAAGCGTGGATTCGGCCAAAGTCATCATCGGGTCACGGCACTTTATTGAAGATGATGAAGGTGTGGACTGCTCAGCGGCTAGCGAGCATGTGGAACGCCTTGCCCGCGAGGGTAAATCGATTCTCTACATTGCTTGCGCGGGAAAACTGATCGGGTTGCTCGGCATTGTGGATCCGATTCGGGAAGAATCAGCGCGGGTAATTGCTGAACTGAAAAAACGCGGCATCAAGCGCGTCGTGATGCTAACGGGTGATGATGAGCGGACGGCAGCCGTGGTGGCATCCAAGCTCGGTGTGGATGAATATCGTGCGCAGGTTTTGCCGACCGATAAAGCCGGTTATGTGCAAAAGCTCAAGGAGGAGGGTTGCAAGGTTCTGATGGTGGGCGACGGTATTAATGACAGTCCGGCGCTTTCCGCGGCAGATGTCGGCGTTACATTGCGCGAAGGCAGCGCTATTGCGCAGGAAGTGGCCGATGTGGTGCTCACCCGCAATACGCTCGAAGACCTGCCTCGTGCCATTGATCTGGGACGCGCGGTGATGAAGCGCGTACGCACGAACTTTGCCGCTTCCGTGGGGCTTAACTCAGCTTTTATGGCCGGCGGTATCTCCGGAGTGCTGCAGCCGGCCATGGGGGCTGTTTTGCACAATCTCACGACGATCGGCGTTTGTTTGAATGCTATGCGACCGGCAGACAACGGTCGCATTGAATGGCATGATGTGATCGAAAAGGTGAGGGAAGTGCTTTTGCAACAGCCTCATACCGAACATTTGGCGGGATTGCTGGGCGAGTCGTTCCGACATTGAAGGGCAAAGACAATGCAACTGGATAAATATGTCAGAAGTTTTGCAAACGGTCGACTGCGCATTCGGCATCCGGCCTTGGTTGGACTTTCTGCAGACGAGTACAAGACAATAGAGACGATGGTTTTGACTGTTGAAGGCATCACGTCGGTGCAATTGAATCCGTCATTGGGTAGCGCACTGCTTTTATGGGATCCTTTGCGACTCGATGCTGAAACTTTGAAGGATCATTTGCAAAATTGGCTCGTGATGGTTGGTGGTGAGAACGAAGTGGCCGATGAAGCGAACGATTCTGCACCGAAGCCTGAAAGATGTTCGTTGGCGGAATGTGCGAACGAAGTGCTGGCACCAGCCAAGAAACTCGGACAGACGGCACTTGACAGAGCGGCCAAGATGTTGGTTCCCGAAGTGAAAAATACCAAGCGTGCTCGACGCATGGCACAAAATCGAATCATGCTGGGACTGGGTTCGGCTTCAGTGGCTTCGCTGGTTTTCAACAAAACCGGTCACGGCTATCTAGGCTGGGGTTTTGCCGCTTTCGTGCTGCTGCATCTGTGGCAACATCGCCGCGTTCTTTAGACAACAGGTTGGGTTATGTCGCGATCTTGGGCGGAGAAGTTTGCCGTTGTTGCCATGGTGCTGGGGCTTGTGGCCCTCGTGGCCGTGTCGGTAGCGGCGCTTCTGACTGCTGCTGGTGTTTTTATTTGTTTGGTTGCGCTTCTCTACATCATTAATCCAGCAGGTATGCGAGCCGCCTTGAAGGTGCTTGCCGATAAAGTTGATGCTTGGTTGGCCAAGGCACACGAATGGCTTGATGGGCTTAAGGAAATCCTTTCAGCTTTTCAGTCAGCTGCGCAGGCTGCGGCCGGGGTATCACAAGAAGAGAAAAAGCAGGGTTTCGATGAAGCGACGCCTGAGCCGAAGCCGCAGGACAAGGATGAAATGGAGCAAACGCCGAATCGGAATTGACCGAAGACGCACAAAAGCAGAAACCGCCGGACGACGGGAGTTTTTCCCGTTGAACGGCGGTTTTTCTTAGCGAAGATTGTGACTTACCGTAGAGTGTCGCGGATTTTCTTCTTGATGTTTTCTTTGAGATTGGGAGCCAATCGCTCAAGCGCATCAAGCGTCATGAAGACGGAAGTCTTACCGCGTAGCGAAAGCTCACGGAAGCGGTTCAAGAGCTCGCTCTCTTCCTGCACAGGGCGATAACGGTCGCCGGTGATGATGAACATGACGTCAAAGCCGATGGAGTAGAGTCGCTGCATGCTGAAAATGCCGGGATCGTCTTCTCCGGATTCGTACTGAAGGTAAACCTCCAGTTGAACTCCGAGAAGCTGCGCAATTTGCAGCTCGGTGTAATTGAGTCTGCGGCGCTCCTGGGCGAGTCGCTCCCCGATGGCTCGTCTTTGTTTTGTCGTTGTGAGGGCCATTGTTCTCGAAAGGCGTTGATTTTTTGAAATAAAAATCAACGGCTAAGGATTAACTAGAACAAAAGTATAACGGCTGACACAGCGTCCGAACGCGTGATTTTGTTTCCGTTTGCACACAAAAACAGCCCGGCAAAGAAAAAGACTCTGTCGGGCTGTCTGAGGTGCATGCGCTAGAGATTAGGCTCATGCACCCGCGCAGAAGAAATTAGTCCTTCTTGGGTTCGTTGCGCAAACGAATGTGCAGTTCACGCAACTGCTTTTCATCAACCGGGCTCGGAGCGCCGGTGAGCAAGCACTGGGCGCGCTGCGTCTTCGGGAAGGCGATCACATCGCGAATGGAGGGTGCACCCGCCATCATCGTGACGATACGGTCCAGACCGAAGGCGATGCCGCCGTGAGGAGGCGCACCGTACTGCAGGGCGTCAAGCAGGAAGCCGAACTTAAGCTTGGCTTCTTCCGGACCAATCTTCAGTGCGCTGAAGACCTTGCTCTGAACATCGGCACGGTGGATACGGACGGAACCGCCACCGATTTCCCAGCCGTTCAAAACCATGTCGTAGGCCTTGGCGTAGCAGTTTTCGGGATCGGTTTCGAGCAGATCCACGCATTCGTCCTTGGGCGAGGTGAACGGATGGTGGCAGGCCACCCAACGATCTTCCTCTTCGGAGTATTCAAACATCGGGAAGTCGACGACCCACAACGGGCGCCAGCCTTCTTCAAAGAGACCGTTCTTCTTGCCGAATTCGCTGTGACCAATCTTCAGACGCAGAGCGCCGAGGCTGTCGTAAACGATCTTGGCTTTGTCGGCACCGAAGAAGATCACGTCACCGGACTGAGCGCCTGTGACTTCGACAAGTTTGGCGACGACTTCGTCGGAGAGGTTCTTCACCACAGGTCCCTGCATGCCTTCACGGCCGGCCGCGACATCGTTGATCTTGATGTAGGCCAGGCCCTTGGCGCCGTAAATCTTGACGTACTCGGTGTAGCCGTCGATTTCGGAGCGCGGCATGGCGGCGGCGCCAGGAACACGAAGAGCGACAACCTTGCCGTTGTGGATGGACTTCACGGAGGTGAAGACCTTGAATTCACTGTTGGCGACGATGTCGGTGACTTCAACGAGCTTGAGCTTGACGCGCAGGTCAGGTTTGTCGGAACCGTAGTCGGCCATTGCCTGCTTGTAAGGCATCACGAGGAAGCGTTCGCCTTCTCCGGCGAGATCGACGTCGAGAACCTGCTTGAAGACGCGGCGGATCAGGTTTTCCATGATCTCGCGGATCTCTTCTTCGTTGAGGAACGACGTTTCAATATCAACCTGGGTGAATTCGGGCTGACGGTCGGCACGCAGGTCTTCGTCGCGGAAGCACTTGACGATCTGATAGTAGCGGTCGAAGCCGGCGATCATCAGAAGCTGCTTGAAGAGCTGCGGCGACTGCGGCAGAGCAAAGAAGTGGCCGTCCATCGTGCGGGAGGGAACGAGGTAATCGCGGGCGCCTTCGGGCGTGGACTTGGTGAGGAACGGCGTTTCGATGTCGATGAAGCCGTTTTCGTCCAGGAAGTGACGGAAGGCCTGAGCGACCTTGAAGCGCAGCTTGAGGTTGCGCTGCATTTGCTGACGGCGCAGATCCAGAACGCGATAGGTCAGGCGAGCCGATTCGCTCACTGTGTCGTCGTCAAGTTGGAAGGGCGGCGGCAGTGACGGATTGAGGATTTCGAGCTTCTGGCAAAGAACTTCGACGCCGCCCGAGATCAGGTGTTCGTTCTTGGTGCCTTCGGGACGAGCACGCACGACGCCGACCACGGCCAGGCAGAACTCGTTGCGCACCTTGTCGGCCGTAGCGAACACATCGGGACGGTCCGGATCGCAAACCACCTGCACAAGACCTTCACGGTCGCGCAAGTCGATGAAAATCACGCCGCCGTGGTCACGACGACGATGAGCCCACCCGTAGAGGGTGACGGTCTGGCCGATGAGTTTTTCGTCGACCAAGCCACTGTATGTGGTACGCATAATTGCTCCGGTTTCCTGTTTTTCTTTGTTTCGGCCCAAACTGGGCCGTGCCGCACATCAAAAGCACGGCCTTCAGATTACACAATGAGGCAATATTTTAATGCCTGTGGACTTTCTTTGCGCGGACTTCAATAGGCTGTCGTTGCTAATCGGGCACTTCGACGGAAGCAATCCGGCACAAAGAGCAATGTTGGTTCACGAGTTGGCAGGCATCCATAAGCAGAACTGCTTACAATGCAGAAAACTGCCGAACAGGCGGGTGCGCCGTTTCATTCACACAAAGAGAATTTCTATGCAGCTTGATCGTTCTATTTTCAAAGCCTACGACATTCGCGGCATTGTTGGAAAGACGCTTACCGAAGACGTTGTGCGCAGCGTTGGCGAAGTGCTTGGCACCTGGGCCGCGCGCAAGGGAATCAAAACGATGTGCGTCGGACGCGATGGGCGCCTTTCCGGGCCGTCTCTTTCAGCGGCTCTCATGCAGGGCATCGTGTCTGCAGGTGTCAACGTTAAGGACATCGGCATGCAGCCCACTCCGGTGCTTTATTTCGCTACGCATCACTTCGGCTGCGGTTCGGGAGTTGCGGTTACCGGTTCGCACAATCCTTCGGAGTACAACGGTCTGAAGATGATGTTGGGCGGTCTGACGCTCTTCGGTCACGAAATTGCGGCGATTGCCGATGCGATCGAGGCCGGAGATGTGATCAAAGCCGACGCGCCGGGTACGATAGAAACGGTGGATGTGACACCTGCTTATCTTGAAAAAATCTGCGGCAATGTGAAGCTTGCGCGCCGCATGAAGGTTGCTGTCGATTGTGGCAACGGCGTGGCCGGCCCCCTAGCAGCTCGCCTTTTTGAAGGACTGGGAGCAGACATCGAGCCGCTTTACTTCGAAATCGACGGCAACTTCCCGCATCACCATCCCGATCCGAGTAAGCCCGCCAACCTCAATGACTTGATTCGGGCGGTACAAGCGGGCGACGCCGAACTCGGTTTGGCCTTTGACGGCGATGCTGACCGATTGGGTGTTGTGACGCGTTCGGGCAACATCATTTATCCCGACCGTCAGATGATGCTTTTTGCTGAAGACATCCTAAAGCATCATCCGGGTGCTCAGATTATCTATGACGTCAAGTGCACGCGCGCTTTGGTGCCGTGGATTCGCGAGCGTGGTGGTGTGCCCACGATCAGCGCAACGGGCCATTCGCTTGTGAAAGCACGTTTGCGTGAGACGGGGGCTCCGTTTGCGGGGGAAATGAGCGGTCATCTGTTCTTTAACGACGGACGTTGGCCCGGCTTTGACGACGGTTTGTATGCCGCGGCGCGTTTGCTCGAAATTTTGAGTCGCAGCGACAATCCTTCTGCGGTACTCGATGCACTGCCTACGGCTGTCAATACGCCTGAACTGCACATTGAATTTGCTAAGGAAGGCGAAAATAAGGCCTTTATCGAAAAACTGCGCCAGGCGGCGAAGTTTGACGATGCCGAAGACGTGATTCTGATCGACGGCCTGCGTGTGGAATTCAAGGACGGTTTTGCTTTGGCGCGTTCGTCCAACACGACGCCGGTGGCGGTGATTCGCGTTGAAGGCGATACGCCCGAAGCACTCGAGCGCATCAAAGAGCGCTTTGCCGCGTTCATCCTCTCGGTGGATCCGACGGTGAAGCTTCCGTTCTGATAACGGTTGATTGACGATGCAAAAACGGCGCAAAGACCTAAAGTCGATGCGCCGTTTTCATTGACGCAGGCAAACGCGTTAAAGCGGCTGACCTAGCGCGAACACCAGACCATTGGCACCTTCAAAGGTTTTGCCGGGAGCAAAGGCAGTGACCTGACGTTTAACAAGCATCTCCGGCCAGGGGCCGAACTGTGCGCCGAGTCCTTTGAGGATGGCTACTCCGGTAGGTGTCACTGTTTCGCCTGTTCCGTTGTAGGGACGCACGGCTACGCCTTCGAGCTGAGCAAGCGTTGCCGGAGCCGGGTTGGGGACTGCGCCATGGGCGCAACGCACCATACCGTCGGCTAATGGCAAGGGAGAAGCGATGAAGGCAACGGGATTTACGGAGGTGAAAATTTCAGCAATGAGTCCCACCGACAGAATATTGGTCATGCGGCCCACTTCGTGAAAATGAACGGATTCAAGCGGACTGTTGTGCACGCGGGCTTCGGCTGAAGCCACGTTGTGCCAGATGCGGTGGGCAACTTCCAGGGCAGCTTCGGAAAGATTCGAGGCCGTGGCGTAATAGTGAAGAATGTCGCCCGGGGTGCGGTGGACGTGCCCTTCGACGGGAGCGTTGAATCGGGCCGTTACGCCGGCAATGCCGTTGACGGAAAGGGGGTGGACGTCAAGCGAAGCTTGCGTTTCAGGAAAACGCAGTTTCAGGAGATCGTTTGCCGTTGAAAAAAGTCCCATGCCGCCGACGGCAAAGAGGCCTGCAAGAAGGCTCGCCGCATTTAATCCGGCGTGCACGCGCACCGTCAGAACGGGACGGCTTATCACAGTTTTGGAAGGAGACATTGCTTAGTTTTCCGACGGGTAGATGGCGTTGAGAATGCGGGCGGCCGCACAGGCAGCTCCGTAACCGTTGTCGATGTTCATGACGGCAAGTCCCGGGGCGCAAGAGGAAAGCATGCTGCTTAGGGCCGCATGTCCTCCTTGAGCAACGCCGTAGCCCACCGATGTCGGGACAGCAATGAGCGGGCGACTCGTCAGTCCGCCCAGGACGCTTGCAAGTGCCGCATCCAAGCCGGCGGCCACGATGACGACATCGGCTTTGTTGATGTCGTTGATGACGCTTTGAATGCGCCACAGGCCCGCTACGCCGCAATCTTCGAAACGTTCGCACGTCCAACCGAGATAGGTAAGAGTGCGCGAGACTTCGCGTGCGACGGCACCGTCGGCGGTGCCGGCAGAGACGATCGCGGCACACCCTTCGGGGCGTTGCGACATCTTCGCATTCCATGCCGTACGGCTTAAAGCGTCGTAGTCGTAGGCACGGGTGATTTCTTCCTCAAACGAATAGAAAACGTCTTGCGACAAACGCGTAAAGAGAATCGGAGCGCTCTTATCCTGAGCAAACCGTTGCAGCAGTGTGTGCAGTGCGCGACGAGGCTTGCCTTCGCAGAAGACGGCTTCGGGCAGGCCGATGCGTTTGGGTCGATCATTGTCGAATCGAATGCAGGGCGTATTCTTTTCAGTCATGGCAGGCGGACAAGGAGAAACTTCTTTTCCGAAAGAATAGCCCGTGCGGACTTTGGAAAAGTCTCGGCACGGGCCGAAAAAGAGGATCAGGCAAAAATTTGCGAGGTGGTGTTACTCAACACGCGGCACCGTGAGACTGCCTTCGGGCATCAGAATGATCGAAGGTTTCTCGCCCACAAATTGTTTGGCAATTTCAAGCGCCTCCTCGACGGTATCGACGGCACCCGTAAAGAGCATGTCTTTGGCAAGCTGACGATCCAAACGGGTCACGAGAATGTAACGGGCGTGGGAAATCGGACGCGTGATGGCAAAAGCCTTGTTGGCGCCGATGCGGAAATTCGCTTCGAGTTCGGCCTTGATGGCTTCGGGGGTCTTCAGGCGACGGAAGGTTTCTTCAAGAACCTTGGAGCCAGAGCCTTCCTCACAGTCGGCGAGCAGAATGACAACGCCGCCTTCTCGAACAGCGCACATGGCGTTGTCCATCGTCTTTTGCATCTGATAGACGTTGATGTCTTTGGGGAATCCTCCGCAGGAGGCAATCACGAGGTCGGCAAGTTTCGGAATCACGCAGCCGTATACCTCATCGACGAATTTGCAGGCTTCCTGATGTGCGGCAATGTAGTCGCCCGCGAACATGCGCAGAAATTCGTGCTTGGCATTGAGAATAGCGTTGAAGAGAAACAGCGAACGGCCCTTAGCAAAGAGCGCGACGCCTTCCATTTGGTCTTCGTAGCAGGGATTGCCGACCGTGCGGCCCAGACCTGCATTTTTATCGAGCATGAAGCTGTGGTTGACGCGCACCGTTTCCATGGCGGCGCAGCCCGGCAAAATGGCCTTGCGGCCTCCGCCGTAGCCCGAGAAGTAGTGATGCACGATGGTACCCGTGAGAATGACGTGATCGACGTGGCACAGATGCTTGTTGATCCACACGGGAGTGCCGCGGCTCGTCGTACCGAAGTATTCGAAGTCTTCGTCCTTGGTGGCGGTGCTGTTGTACATCTTCAGGCGTGAGGAGACTTCTTCGCCTACGGCTTCGACCATTTCCTCATGCGTCATGTCGCGGTGCGTGCCCAGAGAGAAGACGATGTGCATGTCTTCGTCCTTGACGCCGAGCTTGTTGAATTCGTTGACGAGCACCGGCATGAAGTCGTAGCTGTTTGCCACGCGCGTCGGATCGTTGCAAATGAAAGCCACCGTATCGCCCGGCTTGATGATCTTGTCGATGGATTCGCAACCGATCGGGTTGTAGATAGCATCAAGCACGCCTTGCTTGATGTCACTCATCGGCGTGAATTCTTCGGTGCGGACTTCCTTGATGACAAGGCTTTCGTCAATGGAAAACTCTTTGCGGCCGCGGCCGTAGGCAAAGTCGTAGGTCTTCATCTTTTTCAAAAAAAATAGAGCGAATCAACTATCAGTGCCGGCGTAGAAAAAGCGCCGACAGACAAACCAAAAATTATAAAAACGAGCAGCAAAGAGGCGCCTTAACTTTTGGACGCCTCTTTGCTCAAATCAAAAGCAGAACGCAAACTTACGCGGCGTTGTCTTCCGCAAACAGATCAAGGAGCTTGCGGGTGGTTTCCACGTCAAGCTGGCCCGGGGCGGAGGATTTCACAACGCTTGCAAAGGTGGCGCAGGAGCCGAAGGCGGCGGCACCCACACGCGTGACGGCACCGGTCTTGCCCATGCACATGGCAATAAGCGGCTGCGGTGCGTTGAATTCGGCGCGAATGACCGAAACTTCTTCGATAAAGCGGGCGATGTCGATACCTTTGTCTGGCATGGCAACGATCTTGAGAACGTCGGCCCCTGTGTAGGACATCTGTTCGAGCTTGCCGAAATAGCCCAATTCTTCGTCGTATTCGCCCGGCACGAAACTGTGCCAGCTTACGATCGAGGCGATGCCTGTTTTGCGGGCGGCTTCTACCAGGAATTCGGCTCGGCCGCGGTCAAACTCAATGTCGACAGCATCAAAGAGCTTCGAGTCGATGGCGGCAAGTACCTTCTTGCGCCAGGTTGTGTTCGACATCGGTTCCGTGCGAACACCGCCTTCGGATTGACTGCGGAACGTGTAGAGGATGGGTTTGGAGACAACGGCTTTCATGGCTGTGGCTGCTTTCTGCCACGAGGCATCGTCAGCATAGTAGTCGGCACGCCACTCAATGATGTCCGCGCCGGAGGCTTCGATGGCTTTGGCTTGCTCGATCATTTCTTCGACCGTGGCGGCACAGATGCTTGAGATGATCTTTACGGGAGCGCGGCCCAAAACGACGTTGCCGATATGCGCTTCTTGAACCGCTTCGAAGGAGGGTGAACGGAAAGCCATGGGAAAAACCTCAAAAGAATATGAACGATGCGACAAAGTGTAATTCTTTGTTAGGCGTAAGATAAGCGCTTGGCGTTGAAACGTTTCGTAAAAATAAGGACGCCGAAGGGAACAACAACAAAATTTAGGGAGTGAATCATGACCGGACTCGGAATCATGATGATTGCCATCGTGGCGTTGGCCGTGGGTTATTTCGGATACGCACGATGGCTTGAAAAGACGTGGGGCATCGATCCGAACCGCCCTACGCCGGCCGTTGAGAAAAACGACGGCAAAGACTTTTCGCCGGCTTCCCGCTGGACGGTGTTTGCACATCAATTCACGTCGATTACGGGGGCGGGTCCCGTCACTGGCCCGATTATCGCTGCTATGTTCGGCTGGGCGCCAGCGTTGCTTTGGATGATCGTGGGCGGTATTTTCTTTGGGGCCGTTCAGGACTTCACGGCGCTTTACGCGTCCGTCAAAAACGGCGGCAAGTCCGTCGGCATGATCATTGAATCCTACGTGGGCCGCACGGGTCGTCAGCTCTTCTTGCTTTTCTGCTGGCTCTTCACGCTTTTGGTGATCGCTGCTTTCTGTGACATGGTGGCCAATACCTTCAACGGTTTTGCCAAAGACGGCTCGCAGATCATGCCCAATGCGGCTGCTGCCTCGATTTCGTTGCTCTATATGTTCGTGGCTGTCGGCTTCGGGCTGTATCTCAAGTACTGCAAGCCGAGCTCTGGTGTGCAGCTTGGCGTGGGCATCGTGCTCATGGTCGTCATGGTGACAGCGGGCATCTATTTCCCGGTCTACGCCGACGCCGTGACGTGGCGCTACGTGGTGTTTGCCTACCTCTTTGCCGCTTCCGTCATGCCGATGTGGCTTTTGAAGCAACCGCGTGACTATCTGTCGATGTTTCTTCTGATCGGCATGATTATCGCGGCCGTAATCGGCGTATGCATTCAGAATCCGACGCTCAATATGCCGGCTTTTGCCGGATTCACCGTCAAAGGGCTTGATCTTTTCCCGATTCTTTTCGTGACAATTGCCTGCGGCGCTGTTTCGGGCTTTCACTCGCTGGTGAGTTCCGGTACCAGCTCCAAGATGATTTCGAGTGAAAAAGACATGCGTCTGGTCGGCTACGGCTCTATGTGTGTAGAGGTGGTGCTGGGTGTCGTTTCGCTTATCGTGGTCTGTGCTGCGGCTTCGAACGGCGTTTTGCCGTCGGGTACGCCCTTTCAGACTTTCTCGGGGTCTGTGGCGGCTTTTCTGACCGAAATCTTCGGCGTGCCGCATCAGATCGCGGCTTGCATCCTCACGATGTGCGTCTCGGCTTTGGCGCTCACGTCGGTTGACGCTGTGGCTCGCATCGGCCGTATGTCGCTGCAGGAACTTTTCATGCCTGAACCCGGCAAGGAAAAGACGGCCGTACAGAAGCTCTTTACGAACACGGTATTTTCGACGTGCCTCACACTTTTGGCCGGTTACGCGCTTTGCATCGCCGGTTACATGAGTGTTTGGCCGCTTTTCGGTTCTGCCAACCAGCTGCTCTCGGCTTTGGTGCTCACGGGGTTGGCGGTGTTCCTGAAGTCCACCGGGCGCAAGGGCTGGATGCTCTACGCTCCCATGACCATCATGTTTGCCGTGACGATGACCGCACTTGTTCAGGCGGTGATCCGCATCATCGGTGCCTGGATGGACGGTACGTTTGTTTGGATGATTCATGGTTTGCAGTTCGTGGTGGCCGCTGCGCTCATTGTGCTGGCTCTTTTGGTTGTGTACCACTGCGTGCTCAAACTGAGGGATGCGGCGCCCATCGTCAAACGCGATTGAGCTTTGCGGTACAAACTCCGTCTGACGGCGTATTGCATTCGTTATTCATTTAGGGTATAACGCTTCTGCATGAATACAATCCTGATAGTCGGGTTGGAGAAATAAAGCTAGAACAACGCCTGCAATTTTTCAGCATGATTCTTTAGGAGCTACATCATGAAAATTTCCGCTCGCAACTGCCTCAAGGGCACCATCATCGCCATCAAGGAAGGTCCTGTGACCACCGAAGTGACGATTGAAACCGAAGCAAAGGAAAAGATCGTTTCCTCGATCACCACGGCTTCCGCTCAGAGTCTGGGCCTTAAAGTCGGCGGCGAGGCTTACGCCGTGATCAAGGCTTCGTCCGTGATGGTTGCCGTCGCTGAATGAGGTAAGTAAAAGGGCACTCCGACGGAGTGCCCTGCAGACTGCGGGAAACAAGTTTTTTTCTCTGGGTCGTGATCCTGCCGGGGCTTGCAGCAGCAAGGAGCAGGATCTTTTTTTGCCTGAATTTCTTACTTTTTGGCTGCCTTGGCCTTTTTCTTTTCCTCATCGGCCGCTCGCATGGCAGACAGAACGGCATTGACCTGTTCGATCGTCACGCCGGCAGACAACACAACGTTGTTGGTGTCGGTGAGTCCCTGAGCCTTGAGTTTGCCAACAGCCATGCCAGCGCCGCGTCCGCTCTCAAAGCCCACGGAGGTCAGAAGCGTTTCGGCGCCTTCGGTGAGTTTGAAGTAGAAGAGACCGTCGGCTTCGCGGTATTGTTTGATTACGCCGAGCGGTTTGACGGTGGTCTTCACTTCGGTCGTGGTTTCTTCGTTGCGCAATGCCGTGAAGCTGCGAAGGCCCACGGCGTGGCGAAGCTCTTCGATGAAGGGCGAGGCAATCTTGCGGGCTTTTGCCGCGCCTGCCTGCAAAATGGCTTCGAGTTCGGCCGGGTGCGAAACGTAGTATTCGTACTTTTCGCGCATCGGACCGATTTCGGCATTGATTTTGTCGATGAGCTTTTTCTTGGCGTCGCCCCAGCCTAGGCCGTCACGCAATTCCTGGCAGAAGGCTTCGTAGTCTTCGCGTGTGGCGAAAGCTTCGTAGATGCGCGTAAGCGATGTGCTTTGCGGATCCTTGGGTTCGCCGGGCAGCTTGCTGTCGGTGACGATGCGGCCGATCGCTTCGCGCAGCGCCCTTTCGCCGCCTTCAAAGAGCGGAATGACGTTGTTGTAGCTCTTACTCATCTTGCGGCCGTCGAGTCCCGGGAGAATTTCGACGTTTTCATCGATTTGCTCGAAGGGCAGCACGAAGAATTCCTTGCCTCGGCCGTACATGTTGTTAAAGCGCGTGGCCATGTCGCGGGCCATTTCCAGATGCTGAATCTGGTCGCGCCCCACAGGGACGCGGTCGGCGTTGAACATCAGAATGTCGGCGGCCATCAGAACCGGGTAGCAGAAAAGCCCCATGGACACGCCGGCGTCGGGATCTTCGCCCGCGTCCTGATTGGCTTCCAGGAAAGCCTTGTAGGCGTGCGCACGGTTCATGAGCCCCTTGGAGCACACGCAGTTCAACATCCAATTGAGCAGCGGAATTTCGGGGATATCGCTTTGACGGTAGAACGTCACGTGTTCGGGGTCGAGGCCGCAGGCAAGCCAGCTTGCCGCAATCTGCATGCGGCTCTTTTCAATGCGGTCGGGATCGTGACATTTGATGAGCGCATGCAAGTCGGCCATGAAAAAGAAGCTTTCCACGTCGTCGCGTTTGGAAGCCTGCACGCAGGGGCGTATGGCACCGCAGTAGTTTCCGAGGTGAAGCGTGCCCGTGGTGTTGATGCCGGTTAAGACTCGCATGAGAGTTTTCAATCCTATTGAAAGTGATGCGGACACGGGGAAGTCCGGCCGCGAAAGAAACAACAGGTGCGAAGTTTACCGCGCGGCAAGAATTCAAGCTTGGCCTGCCGGTCAAATAGGCCGCTTTTGCAAACGCATTCGAAGTAGTTCTGCAGGCTTACGCAACGTTGAGATCCTATCCGTTGAGAGGGAAAACGTATCGCAAAGAACTACTACCAACGGTGGGCGAGTTCCGAGAAGAACTGTTCGGTGAAATGGCGCTGAGGCTTGATAAATGCGGCATGGCGCGGGTATCGATAGAGGTATAGCAGGGTAGAAAACAAGCGCTATTTACTTTAGGTAATAATGAAAAATGCATCAATTGGCTCGCCTTTCGGGGAATTGACGCTATGGGCGGAGTTCGAGAAACTCACGGGCAACCCGTGCAATTTGCAGAAAGACAATCAGCTCGGGTCATAAATTTTCGGCCATCTGCTGCATGAGACTGATTCAGCACGTGCGCCCAGCGTTGCGCATTGACGAGAGCAACGATTCGGGACAGTTCGCAGACAGCAGACCGAGACTAGGAGAACCCAATGGAACTATCCCGCAGAAGTTTTTTCAAGCGATCTCTTCTGGCTGCTGGAAGCGGCAGCGCTGTCGCCTTTGCTTCCGGCTCAGCACGAGCCGAAGCCGACTGTCTGAAAAAGCCTTATAAGCTTGAAAGCGTCAAGGAAGTCACGAACATCTGCTGCTACTGCTCCGGCGGCTGCGGCACGATTTGCTCGTCGCGCAACGGCGAACTCATTAATCTCGAAGGCGATCCGGACCATCCGGTCAACCTCGGCGGTCTGTGCCCGAAGGGCGCCGCCATGTGGGGCCTTCGTAACATCGTCAATCCCGACCGCACCGTGTCGGCTCATCCTGACCGCGTGATTTACCCCATGGTGCGCCGCCCCGGTTCGACCAAGTGGGAACGTATCTCATGGGACCAGGCCGCCAAGGAAATTGCACGCCACGTCAAAAAGACCCGAGATGCGAGCTTTGTGGAAACCGAAGACGGCGTGACGGTCAACCGCTGCGACGGTATCGCAAGTCTGGGTGCAGCACAGCTTAACAATGAAGAAGGGTGGCTTGTTCAGAAGTTCGCCCGTTCTCTCGGTGTCGTTGCCATTGACAATCAGACGCGCGTGTGTCACTCCTCGACAGTGGCCGGTCTTGCGCCGAGCTTCGGCCGCGGCTCCATGACGAGCCATTGGTGTGACTTTGCCAATTCCGACGTCATTCTCACGATCGGCTCCAACAATGTCGAAAACCATCCGTTGAGCTCGCGCTGGGTGGAGCGCGCACAGGACCGCGGTGCCACCTGGATCGTGGTCGATCCGCGTTATTCTCGTTCGGCGGCCCAGGCCGACATCTACGGTCGGTTGCGTCCGGGCACCGACATTGCGTTCTTCGGCGGGATGATCAACTACATCCTGCAAAACGAGCTCTATCACAAAGACTATATCCTCAGCTACACGAACGCAGCCTGCCTGCTTCGCGACGACTACAAGTTTGATCCCGATACGGGCCTCTTCTCGGGCTGGGATCCGGTGAAGCAAAAGTACGACAACGAATCCTGGGGCTACGACTCCGATAAGAAGCAGCTGTGGAACACGGCCGAAGGCACGGCTTTTGCCTGGGTCAACAAGCCGGGTACGCCGAAATTCAAGACGCCGGCTCTCAAGGTGCTCAAGCGCGATGAAACGCTGCAGGATCCGCGCTGCGTTTTGAATGTCATGAAGGCGCACTACTCCCGCTATACGCCCGAAGTCGTCGAACGTATCACGGGCATGGACCATGACGTGCTTCTCAAGATCTGGCAGACCTATGCTGCCACGGGCCGCCCCGACAAGGCCGGTTCGATCCTTTACGCGCTTGGCCAGACGCAGCACACCTATGGCTCTCAGAACTGCCGCATCATGTGCGTCGTGCAGCTTCTGCTTGGCAACGTCGGCATCGCCGGCGGCGGTATCAACGCACTGCGCGGCGAACCCAACGTGCAGGGCTCGACCGACGTGGGTGCTTCCGTGCATCAGGCTCCGGGTTACCTCTCTTGGCCTACGGGTAAGAGCCACCCGACGCTCGCCGACTACCTGTCGGTGGAAACGTATGCCGCCGGTTACTACAGCAACAAGCCCAAGTTCTGGGTTTCGGCCTTGAAAGAATGGTTTGGCGACAATGCGACGGTCGAAAACGACTACTGCTACGACCTGCTGCCAAAGATTAGCCCGCGCTACGACTACGCGCACTATTCGACCATCATGACGTTCAATCAGATGCGCGACGAGAGAATCAAGGGCTACTTCTGCTGGGGCATGAATCCGGCGCATTCCACGCCCAACGCCAAGCACGCCCGCAATTCCATGGCCAAGCTCGACTGGCTTGTGGTGACCGACTGGTTCTTTACGGAAACGGCTGATTTCTGGCGCGCCCCCGACATGAAGCCCGAAGAAGTGAAGACCGAGTGTTACTTCCTGCCCGCTGCGCTGATCTATGAAAAGACGGGTTCGATCAACAACTCCGGCCGCTGGATCCAGTGGCGTGAAAAGTCCGTTGAGCCGCCCGGAGAAGCCAAACCCGACTTCGATCAGCTGTTGCTGCTGTGGCGCGAAATTCGTGCGCTTTATGAAAAGGAAGGCGGCGCCTGCCCCGATCAGATTCTCAAGACCAACATGGATTACACGATCGACGGCAAACCAGACATCCGTGCGCTGTGCTGGGCGATGAACGGCTACGACGTCAAGACACGCAAGCTGTTGCCAAGCTACGGCTCGCTTCAGGCCGACGGCAGCACCGCCTGCGGCATCTGGATTTTCTCGGGCTACTACAACAACGAAGCCAACAAGATGGATCCGATGAAGCAACCGATGACGCGCCGCAGCAAGGATGACCCGACCGGACTCGGTTTGTTCCCGCAGTGGTCGTTTGCGTGGCCCGCCAACCGCCGCATTCTTTACAACCGTGCTTCGGCCGACGAAAACGGCAAACCATGGAACCCAGAACGCGTGCTCGTCGAATGGAAGGACGGCAAGTGGCTGCAAAACGACGTGGGCGACTTTGTGACGGCTGTGCCGCCCGATCGCAACGCGTTCTTTATGACGTGGGAACAACAGGCGCGTCTTTTTGCCTATCCGATGGGCGACGGACCGCTGCCCGAGCACTTCGAGCCGCATGAAACGCCGGTGAAGAATCTTCTGAACGGCGCAGGCGGCAACCCGTGCGCGCTCTTTACGAAGGATCCGTCCGTCAAACGCGGCAACGCCAAGGACTATCCGTATGTGGTGACGACCTATTCTGTGGTCGAACACTGGCAGAGCGGCACGCAGACGAGAAACATCCCCTGGCTCAACGAACTGATTCCGTGCAACTTCATCGAAATCAGCGAAGAACTTGCCAAGGAAAAGGGCATTCGAAACGGGCAGATGGTGCGTGTTTGGAACAATCGCGGCGACGTGAAGGTGGCTGCCATGGTGACCAAGCGCATGAAGCCGATGAAAATTGACGGCAAGGTGACGCATGTGGTGGGTATGCCGCACCACTTCTCGTGGGCGACGAAGTTTGCCACCGGTGACAACGTCAACGATTTGACCCCTAACGTCGGCGATCCGAATTCGTGGATTCCGGAATACAAGGCTTTCCTGGTGAACCTGGAACCTGTTGCCTGACCCGTGAGACAAGGAGAAAATAATGGCTAAGAGTAAAGAAGTCGCCATCTTGTTTGACGCTTCGCACTGCACGGGCTGCAAGGGTTGTCAGGTGGCCTGCAAGCAATGGAACGGGCTGCCTGCTCCCACCGGACTCAATTCGATTCCGTTTACGGGCAGCTATCAGTCGCCAGCGGATTTGAACGGCGACACACGTCTGATCATGACGTTTGCCGAGCACGAGTCCGGCAACAAGTTTCAGCCCTTAAATTTCGCTATCGGCCGCCGTTCGTGCTACCACTGCACGGACGCCGCCTGTGTGGAAATCTGCTCGTCGGGAGCGCTCTACAAGACCGAAAAGGGTGTGGTGGCCTTTGACACCGACAAGTGCAACGGCTGCACCTACTGCCAGTCGGCCTGCCCCTTTGACGTGCCGCGTTTCCGTCCGACGGACAAGCGCATCGACAAGTGCACGCTGTGCCTGGATCGTCTCGAAGAAGGCGGCATTCCGGCTTGCGTGAAGACCTGCCAGCCCGAGGCGCTTTGCTTCGGTCCGCGCGAAGAAATGATTGAAAAGGGGCTCAAGCGCGTTGAATTCCTCAAGAAGAAGGGCTTTGAAAAGGCAGAACTCTATGGCGTCAACGAAATGGGCGGTTTGCATACGCTGACTGTTTGCAAGCACGGGCATGAAGCCTACGGCTTGCCGACCAACCCCGTGAAGAAGGACGTGATCACCATGGGAACGGCAATGCGCACGGTCACGGCCGTGGGTACCGCCGCGGTGGTCGCCGGTCTGGCTGTTTCTCTGGTGGCCGCACGCGGCTATCGTCGAGAAGAAATGACGATCGAAGAAGCCAAGAAGCACTGGACGCCGGAGCAGCGCGAAAAGGCCGATCGCGAAGTGGCGGCTCTCAAGCGCGACTCTCAATAGATCCCACTAGGAGTAAAAAACATGACTCGCTACATTCAGCGTCATTCGCTTTTGACTCGTGTCACGCACGGGGTGGCCGCGATCGCCTGCATCCTGCTTGCGTTTACCGGTTTGTTTGTGTTCGTGCCTTCGCTCGGCGGCGGCATCATGGGGGGCGACTTCACGTACGCCATGCGCATGCTGCATCGCGTGCTCGCCATCCCCTTCATCTTGGTGCCTCTCTTTGCGATTCTCAAGAGCCCCAAGGGTTTCGTGCATCTCTTCAAGGAAGACATTTTCGGAAAGTGGGACAAGGACGACGTGGCTTGGGCCCTGAAGTTCCCGCTGTACCTCTTTGCGCCTTCCAAGGTGCATATGCCCCCGCAGCACCACGTGAAGTCCGCACAGCGTCTGGCTGACGGCGCGCTTGTGATCTTCGGTGTCTTCATGGCTGTCTCGGGCATGATCCTGTGGCTTAACACCGGGCTCTTACCCGACGGCACGGGCAAGGTGAACTTTGCCCCTGAAACAGTGCTCGTTGCCAAGCTCGTGCATGACATCTTTTTCTTCCTGACGGTGTTCGTTGGCATTGCGCACGTTTATCTCGGCGCAGGCATCTTCCAGCCCTACCGCGGTACGATCCGTCTGATGTTCGGCGACGGCAAGGTTTCCGAGTCCGATGCGGCTTACCATTGGGGTTATTGGGCCAATGAAGAACTGGCGCTCGGTAAGAACGTCACCGAAGAACCTGACAAAAAAGGCGGCAAGTAAGCGCAAAACCATCGTTTTTGCCGCATAATCCGCCACAAGACTGTGCGTGAGCGTGTCGCAGCGCCCACGCACTTTTTTCTAGAGATGCACTGCGGTCGGCGACGACCGAAACACCATGCTTAGCTTGAAAAAACTCGATCGTTTGTTTGCCAAATACAACATCAATCCCGCCGAAGACCAGTTTTTGGCGATGCTGCACGAAGCCGCGCGCCTGAAAACCGAGGTGACGGTGCCGGAAGTTGAGTGGACGCCTGAAGAAATGCAAGATGCGCTGCACGGCAAGAAGCCGCTTTTTGCAAGTCGTTTCATTCAGATTCCGCGGGAAGAGTTTTTGCGCGTCTTCGCAGCGATCCGCGCAGTGGCTGACGCGAGCGTACCTTCGGGGGATCCGTGTCTCAATATTCCGGCACCCGAAGCGTTTTTTACGCAGGACACGCTCGACGCTCTTGCCAAGTATCCCGACGCCTTGTGGGATCGCATTGAAGAGGCCGGCATGGACCTGACGCTTGCCGAACTCTATTTCGTGCCCGTTACGGCTTTTGCCATGCGCGTGTTTCTCGACGATGCCGCGACTGAGGCGAGCCGTGCCTTTGACCGCATGGTGCCCGATACGGTGCATTTCAAGCGCAGCATCACTTGTCCGGTCTGCGGCACACGTGCTTCCATGGCGGCGGTCGGTGCCACGCAAAACCGAGGCAACGTCAAGCGGCTGTACTGTGCCTGCTGCGGTGCGGATTGGCAGTTTGAACGTATCCGCTGTGCGGTGTGCGGCGACGAGGCCACGTCCGAATTGCAGTACGTGCATCTCGAAGGTGACGACAAGCACCGCCTGCATGTTTGCAGTGCCTGTGAATCGAGCGTAGCCACGGTGTTCGGAGCCGAAAGTGAAGACTTTGATCCGGATTTCGAATCCTGGCGCTGTGCCGAACTGATGGTTGCCTACGCACAGACGCGTGAGCAGGCTCAGCAAGATGTCTCTCAGGCTGGCAACGCCTAGAAAGAAGCGAGACTCACTCATGAACGACGTGCAGTTTTCCGCCGACGGCGAAACGCTAAACGTGCCGACTGGAGCGCAGTCCGTAAGCGTCCTTAATCTGGACGGCTCGCGCAAGTCCGACTTCGTCATCGACGAGGTGCCCGCAGCGCTCGTCTACAACGGCATTTCGCACACCGTGATGATGGTGACGCCGCTGCATCTCGAAGACTTTGCGCTCGGCTTTTCTCTGGCCGAGGGTATCGTGCAGGATGTTTCCGATATCTACGACATCGAGGTTCAGCCCGGCTGCGGGCGCGGCTACGAAGTGCACCTCACGGTCTCCTCCGAGTCGTTTTGGAAGCTCAAGGAGCATCGCCGCACAATGGCCGGCCGCACCGGCTGCGGCATCTGCGGCACCGAAAGTCTCGAGGGGGTCATGCGCCCGCTCAAGGCGCTTCCTTTTACACAGCGCTTTGATTTGAAGCACTACGGAGCGGGGCTGGCCGGGATTGCTCAGACCGAAGAGCTCCGAAGTCTCACGGGCGGCACGCACGCGGCCGTCTGGCTGCGACACGACGGCACGGTCGCGTTCGGGCGCGAAGACGTCGGTCGGCATGTGGCGCTTGATAAGCTTCTTGGTTGCCGAGCGCGTACCAAAGAGTTTGACGGAGCGCTTTTTGTGAGTTCGCGCGCTTCCTATGAGATGGTGCAAAAGGCTGCCGCCTGCGGCGTGGAAATCCTTTTTGCAGTGTCGGCGCCCACGGCCTTGGCCGTTGAAGTGGCCCAACGCTGCAATCTTACTTTGGCGGCGTTTTGCCGCGACAAGCGCGCCAACATCTATACGCATCCGCAGCGTCTGATCGGCTTATGATCGAGCGCTAGCCGATCTCTTGCAGATCGTACGGTGTTTCCTGATACACGAAGTAGTTGAGCCAGTTGGCAAAGATCAGGTGCGCGTGCGCTCTCCAGCTCATGCGCGGACTGGCTGTCGGATCGTTGTTGACATAGTAGTGTTCGGGGATCGGTACGAAAAGTCCCGCTTTGATGTCGCGGCGATATTCAGTGTCGAGCGTTTCGCGATCGTATTCAGCGTGTCCCGTAAAGAAAATCTGACGGCCTTTGTCGGTGGCAACGGCAAAAATGCCGGCTTTGTTGGACTGTGCGAGCACTTTGAGTCTCGGGTCGGCGCGTACGGCTGCTTCGTCGACGGTCGTGTGCCGCGAGTGCGGCAGATAAAACACGTCGTCACAGCCGCGAAAGAGCATATTGCTTTTACGCACGACTTCATGGGCAAAGACGCCCGAGAGCTTCCGGTCAAGAAGAACCTTTTTGATGCCGAAATGATGATAGAGACCTGCTTGCGCAGCCCAGCAGATGTGCAGTGTGCTGTAGACGTGCGTTTTGCTCCAATCCATCAGTTCGACGAGTTCGGGCCAGTAGTCGACGTCTTCAAATGCCATGCGTTCAACGGGCGCTCCCGTGATCACCATACCGTCGAATTTCTGATCGCGTACTTCGGAGAAGGTACGGTAAAAGCTCTTGAGGTGGCCTTGCGCCGTGTTTTTCGAGACGTGTGAACCCATGTGAACGAGCTCAAGATCGATTTGCAGCGGCGTGTTGCTCAGTAGCCGCGCAAATTGCGTCTCTGTTGTGATCTTGTCGGGCATGAGGTTTACAAGAGCAATGCGCAGCGGTCGGATGTCCTGCGTCTGCGCGCGCGCCTCGCGCATGATGAAGATGTTTTCTCGGTTGAGAACTTCGACGGCAGGCAGCGTGTTGGGTATCTTGATGGGCATGCCTCAACCTCCTACGCCGCAATTGCATCAAGCGCCTGGGCGACGTCGGCGATCAAGTCTTCGACCGATTCGATGCCGCAGGATAGACGCACCAGTTCTGGGGCGATGCCGCAGGCGGCAAGCTCTTCGTCGCTTAGCTGACGATGCATGGTGCTCGCCGGATGCAGGCAGCAACTGCGCGCATCGGCAACATGCGTTTCGATGGCGGCGATGGTGAGCTTCTGCATGAAGTCCTGCGCAGCCTGTCTGCCGGCCTTCAGACCGAAGCTGATGACGCCGCAGCTACCGTGAGGCAGATACTTGAGGGCGCGTTCGTGTTCGGGGTCGGAGGCAAGTCCCGGATAGCGTACCCAACTGACGGCCGGATGTTTTTCAAGGAACTGTGCGAGCGCAAGAGCATTGGCACAGTGCTGAGCCATTCTCAGATGCAGGCTTTCAAGCCCGAGATTAAGGAGGTAAGCGCTCTGAGGTGACTGCGTACTGCCCAGGTCGCGCATGAGCTGCGCCGTGGCTTTGGTGATGTAGGCGCCCGTCAGACCGAATCGCTCGGTGTACACGAGTCCGTGATAGCTTTCATCGGGCGTGGTGAGTCCGGGAAACTTCTCGGCGTGTGCCGTCCAGTCGAAGTTGCCGGAGTCGACGATGCAGCCACCCACCGCACAGCCGTGACCGTCCATGTATTTGGTGGTGGAGTGCGTCACGATGTCTGCGCCCCATTCGAACGGGCGGCAGTTGATCGGCGTGGCAAACGTGTTGTCGACAATGAGCGGCACACCGTGGGCGTGAGCCGCCTTCGCAAAGCGTTCGATATCGAGCACATTCAAAGCGGGATTGGCGATGGTTTCGCCAAAGAGCGCCTTGGTGTTGGGACGAAAAGCGGCTTCGAGTTCTTCGGTGCTGCAGTCGGGCGACAGAAAAGTGAACTCAATACCCATCTTCTTCATCGTGACGGCAAAAAGGTTATAGGTGCCGCCGTAAATGGTGGAAAGTGCAATTACATGATCGCCCGCGTTGGCGATATTGAAAACGGCAAAAAAGTTGGCTGCCTGACCTGAAGAGGTGAGCATGGCGGCGGTGCCGCCTTCAAGCGCCGCGATTTTGGCTGCCACCGAGTCACAGGTTGGGTTTTGCAGGCGCGAATAGAAATAGCCGCTGGCTTCCAAGTCAAAGAGTTTGGCCATCAGTTCGCCCGAGTCGTACTTGAAGGTGGTGCTTTGAACGATCGGAAGCTGACGGGGGTCGCCGTTTTTCGGACGCCAGCCGCCCTGAACGCAGATGGTGGAAAGTGAATGACCGCTCATGAAAGGTTCCTCATATGTAATTGTTGACACAGTCAGAGCAGTGTATGGGTAGCCGGAGCGGCTATTGAGGGAATGCGAAAGAATATGTGCACAAGTTTTGAGGTATTGCCGTCAGACGACACTCAAAAAAGGCAAACCGCCTGCGGCGGAGCCTGCAGGCGGCTGAAGGCCGTCGCGCAAACGACGGCCGGGTGGAAAACGAATCCCGATTAGCAGAACATTTCCTTGAGGATGTCGGCCTTGTCGGTCTTTTCCCAGGTGAATTCAGGCTCTTCACGGCCGAAGTGACCGTAAGCGGCGGTCTTGGAATAGATCGGACGGCGCAGGTCAAGCATCTGAAGAATGCCGCCCGGACGCAGATCGAAGACCTTGCGAACGGCCGCCGACAGAGCGTCGTCGGAAACCTTGCCCGTACCCATCGTGCGAACGGTGATGTTCATCGGTTCGGCCACGCCGATGGCGTAGGCAACCTGAACCTGGCAGCGGCTGGCGAGCCCCGCGGCCACGATGTTCTTGGCGACGTAACGGCAGGCGTAAGCGGCCGAACGGTCAACTTTAGTGGGATCCTTGCCGGAGAAGGCGCCGCCGCCGTGCGGGCAGCTGCCGCCGTAGGTGTCGACAATGATCTTGCGACCGGTCAAGCCGCAGTCGCCCTGCGGACCGCCCACCACGAAGCGGCCGGTCGGGTTGACGAGGAACTTTGTGCCCTTAAGCCATTCGGCGGGCATCACCGGACGGATGATGTTTTCAATGACAGCTTCGATGAATTCGGGCTTCATGCTCATGCCGTCGCTCCATTCGGGCGAGTGCTGAGTCGAGAGCACGATCGTGTCGGCTGCCACGGGCTTGCCGTTTTCGTAGCGCAGCGTCACCTGACTCTTGGCGTCGGGGCGCAGGTAGGGCATTGTGCCGTCACGGCGCAGCTTGCTTTGACGCAGCATCAGCTGGTGAGCGTAATAAATGGCTGCGGGCATGAGCGTGGCGGTTTCATCGCACGCATAGCCGAACATCAGACCCTGGTCGCCGGCACCGATTGTGAGCGGATCGGCGTTCTTTGCGTCCACGCCCTGAGCGATGTCGTTGGACTGCTTGTCGTAACCCACGAGCACAGAGCAGCCCTTGTGGTCAATGCCGTATTCGGTGTTGTCGTAGCCGATGCGCTTTAACACGTCGCGCGTGAGCCCAATGTAGTCAACGGTTGCGTTGGTGGTGATTTCGCCGGCCAGAACGACGAGACCGGTGTTGCAGAGCGTTTCGGCGGCCACACGACTCATCGGATCCTGAGCCAGACACGCATCGAGAACGGCGTCGGAAATCTGGTCGGCGACTTTATCCGGATGGCCTTCGCTCACCGACTCGGAGGTGAAAAGATAAGAATCGGACATCTCTTGAATCCTTTTTTGAATATTTGCAGTAGCTGATGGAAAGCGCCCAACGCAAATACTCGAATTCAAGCCGATGTCCGGCAGATCATTTTTGCGACAGACGCTTTAGCGGTTCTGTTTTAACGTCACTCCGCAAGTTGTCTTGTTAACTCAGTGACGGTTTTATAGTTGGCGCAATCATACGCTAAATTGGACGCCAATGCGTTAAAAAATCTTAAGAATTCCGTAGCTTACCGTGAATCAGACAGTAGATCACGGCCACCAGAACGGCGCCTCCGACAATGTTGCCGAGCGTAACGGCAGGCAGGTTGTCGATGAAGAATTTCGACCAGTCGGCAGTAAGCGGAACGGCAGCTCCTGTATTGACCAACTCTACGTAACGCGGGTCGCTACCGGCAAAAATGGCTGCAGGAATGAAGAACATGTTGGCGATGCAGTGTTCCATGCCCATCGCAACGAAAGCCATCGTCGGAAACCACAGCGCCAGAATTTTTCCCGCGATATCTTTGGCGGCATAGCTCAGATAAACGGCCAGACACACGAGCCAGTTGCAGCCTACGCCGCGCCAGAATGCTTCGCCAAAGGACAGTGACGTTTTACCGTTGGCTAGTTTCACCAGCCCTTCGGCCCAGGGCATGGCGGCTACGCCTGCGGCCGTGGGAACTTTCTCAAAGATGATGCCCGTGGCCCACACCAGGAAATAAGCCACAAAAAGCGCCCCGATGAAGTTTCCGAGCCAGGCAAAGGTCCAGCTGCGCAATACCGCAAGCCAATCAACACGGTTGTTGATGCGGGCGCTTGTGAGCGTCATAGCATTGCCGGTGAAAAGGTCGGCACCGCAGATGACAGTCAGAATCAGCCCCAGCGGGAAGACCGCGGCAAACACGAATTTGCCCATCGAGCCCCATTGATCCCACGACAACCCCAAGCCGCAGCGCACGGCCAAAAAGCCGCCCAAGGCAATATAGGCTCCTGCAAGAAACGTCATGAGCAGTGTTTGCAGGAAGCTTTGGTTGGCGCGCGAGACGCCGCCCGCCACACAGGTTTCAAGGAGGGCTTTGTAGGGATTGCTCGGGGCTGGGGTTTTGTTTTCTGGCATGTTTTCGGAAGGAGAATCAGAAGGGAGGGACAAACTGGGATTTTCTCACGCAAGAAGGCAAAAATCTTCCGCCGGAAGGAGGAGAGGCTTGCTACTGCTTGCGTACAATGTCCGCACTCTGAGTTGCTACGTTTTTGGATGGTTATGCCGGAACTGCCGGAAGTTGAAGTAACGCGACGCGGTCTCGCACCGCACTTGGTGGGCAAAACGCTCACTGAAGTCGTTGCGCGTGTGGGAGCGTTGCGCGGTCCCTTGGATCATCTGGCCGACATTGAGGGCCTGCGGTTGGTGAATCTTGAGCGTCGCGCCAAGATGCTCATTTGGGTTTTTGAAGACGCCGACGGCACGCGTACCTGGATGGCTTCTCATATGGGAATGAGCGGTTCCTGGCGCGTCTACGAGCAGCCGTGGCCCGAAGTGCAGAAGCACGAACATGTTGACTTGGTGTTTGGCGAAACAGTGGCGCGCTACCGTGATCCGAGGCGTTTTGGTGCAATGACGGTGATGGATATTGATCCGCGCAGCGTGCCGCCATTGAGTCTTCTGGGGCCCGAGCCGTTTGATGAAAATCTCACCGAAAGCGCGTTTGCTTCGAGTCTCAAGAAAACGCATCGGGCGATCAAGCAGGTGCTTTTGGACGGCACTGCGGTGGTCGGCTGCGGCAACATTTACGCGAGCGAAGCGCTCTTCGACGCCCGTATCCATCCGGCCAAACCCGCAGATACCTTAACCAAGCCTCAGGTTGCCCGCTTGCTGTCGGCAGTACGGAAAGTACTCCGATCGGCCATCGAAGCGGGCGGCAGCACGCTGAGGGACTTTCACGGTGCTGACGGTGCATCCGGTTGGTTTGCGCTGCAGACGAGCGTATACGACCGGGAGGGCGAACCGTGCCACGCGTGCGGCACGCTGATTCGGCGAATCGTGCAGGGGCAGAGAAGCACGTACTTCTGTCCGAAATGTCAGAAAAAGTGAGGTGCTTTTCGTGGATTCGCAAGAATTTGCCCGCAGACTCTGCGCATGGCAGCGAGAAAAGGGGCGAAAGAACTTGCCTTGGTTTACGAGCGACCCGTATCGCCGGTGGCTGAGCGAAATCATGTTGCAACAAACGCAGGTGTCGGTTGTTACAGATTACTTTGCGCGTTTTTTGCGGGCTTTCCCGACGGTTGAAGATTTGGCAAATGCTTCGGAAGAAGACGTCATGCGCCTGTGGTCTGGATTGGGTTACTACAGCCGCGCGCGCAATCTGCACAAGGCGGCAAAACAGGTTGTCGCTGCGGGGCATTTCCCGCAGACGCGATATGAATGGGAAACATTGCCCGGTGTGGGACCAAGTACGGCTGCGGCGCTCGCAAGTTTCTGCAACGGGGAAGTGGCTGCCGTGTGCGACGGCAACGTCAAGCGCGTTCTTGCACGAATCTTTGCTTTGTCTGATCCCATCAACCAAACGAAAACGGCGAAGATCATGCAGCAGCACGCCGAAGCGCTTGTGAGCCGTTCGGATCCGGGCTGCTACAACCAAGCCATGATGGATTTGGGAGCGATGCTCTGCTCACGTACCAATCCCAAGTGCGAACAATGTCCCGTCAGGGACTTCTGCAAAGCGTCAGCGCAAGGCAATCCGTCAACCTATCCCGTGAAGGTGCCGACCAAGACCAAGAAGACGGCGCTTGTCCACGCGTTGCTGTGCGTCAAGCGCAAGGAAGGCGAACCCTGTGTGTGGCTTGAGCTTCGCGATGAGGCCGAAAAGGGAATGGGCCACTGGAAGGGTTTGTGGACACTGCCCGAAACGGAGCATCCGCGAGGAGCAGAGGTGGCACGTATCGAACACGTGATGTCGCACGTGACGCTGACCTTGGCAGTACATAAGGCCGAAGAAAGCGAACTGCCGCCGAAGGCCTTTGCCGTGCCGGCAAGTCGCCTAGTAGACGGTCCATTGCCCGCACCGATCAAGAAGCTTCTTTCGACTCTGTTGTTCGAACCTTAGCTTTTGTGACGCGTCTGCGCCGCCTCGTAGCGGGCAATCGCTTCGGGCATCTTGGTCGAGAGATTACGGTGGCGCACGACCGTGAGCGTCTTGTCCTTGAAGTGCTGACCGAGTGTATTGGCCACGTACACGCTGCGATGCTGTCCGCCCGTGCAACCGATGGCAATTGTCAAATAGTGGCGATTCTGCGCCTCGTAGGATGGAAGCCACTTGGTCAGGAACTTCTCAATGTCGGCAATCATTTCCCGCACGTTTTCAAACTGAGCCAGATAATCAGCCACGGGCGCGTCTAGTCCCGTGAGCGGGCGCAACTGCGGATCGTAATACGGGTTGGGAAGATTGCGGACGTCAAAGACGAGGTCTGCAGCCACTGGAATGCCGTTTTTAAACGCAAAGCTTTCAAAGGCAAGCGTCATCATTGATTGCTCGGCTTGAGCAAAGATGCGCACCCAATCGCGCAATGTGTTGGGCAAAAGTCCCGTGGTGTCAATAACGTGCGCGTATTGCGTGGCTGGCGCCAGGAGTTCGCGTTCCAGACTGATGGCGTCGTTGAGCGTGCGGTCAGCCGAACCGTCTTCTTGCGGACCAGTGAGCGGATGACGACGGCGGGTTTCGGAAAAGCGCCGCACCAGTTCGGGTGTGGAGGCCGTCAAGAAAAGAACTCGCACGTCACAGCCTGCGGCGGCAAGCTGCTGCATGGCGCCTCGGGCCATCTCCAGATTTACCTGACTGCGAGCATCGATGGATACGGCGAGTTTCTTGAGTCCGTGTTGCGCCAGATGTGTGACGACACTTTGCAAAAAGTCGGCCGGAAGATTGTCCAGGCAGTAGTAGCCGCTGTCTTCAAGCTGCCGGATAGCAATGGACTTGCCGGAGCCAGAAAGCCCCGTGACGATGATGAGCTGGGCGGAAAGACGGACGGAGTCGGACATGACGGTGCTCTTGTTTAAAATAAACAACCGAACGGTATTGTCTCATGGACAATGCGTTCGGTCAGAGTTTGCTGAAGAAAAAAAATTCAATCGAGACAGTGGCTTATGAAGTTTCGCCGTTTTGCTGATTCTGTGTTTCCTCTTCGGAGTCCGCCGGCCACTCTTGAGGCACGAAGTCACTGATGATCTGACAGATGGCCACGGGGTCGGTCTCGTTTAGAAGTTTTTCCTTGACGTCGCGATCCTTTAATAACGCGGCGACGGTGGCCAACACCGGCAGGTAGTGTTCTTCGTCGTTGGCGGGAATCAGGATGCCGAAGAAAAGTCGGGCGCGGCGATTGTCGGGCGTATCGAACACGACGGGGGTCTTGGTGCGCAAGATGGCAACGACGATTTTGTCGAGGTCCTGAACGCGGCCGTGCGGAATGGCAACGCCGCCTCCGAGAGCCGTACACCCGAGACGCTCACGGGCGTTGAGAGCGTCAAAGGCTTCTCTGTGGGGAATACCGGCATTTTTCTCAAACAAATGCGCGAGTTCCTCGAACGCACGTTTACGGCTGGGGGCATCCACATTGAGCGCAATGCCGTCGATCGTCAGAAGCGAAGCTACGGGATTCATACAAAAAACTGCCAACAGAAAAAACGCTTCTGTTTGGCTCGAATTAAAACACTTCGCGCATTGTACCGCCTTGCCCGAAAGAGACTCGATCTGTTTTTTCAGCGGCGAAGTGTATGGCTTGTCAGCTCGTCCGTTTACGCAGGCTTTTCGGAGGAATTTGCTCGATTTCCCTGTATTTGGCAACCGTACGGCGGGCCAGATGGATGCCGTGAGACGCAAGAATCTCGGCAATGGCCGCGTCCGACAGCGGCTTGGCAGGATTTTCTTTGGATACGGCTTCCATGATGAGCTGTCGGGCGGCCGCGGCACTGGCTGTCTGGCCGTCGTCGCTTGGCAGAGCACTCGTAAAAAAGTACTTCAGTTCAAACGTGCCCGAAGGACTCTGCAGGTATTTGCCTGCCGCAGCTCGGCTCACGGTGGATTCAGAAAGGCCGAGCCGAGCGGCGATATCCTTGAGCCCCATGGGTTTGAGCGCTTTGGGACCTTCAGTGAAAAAAGCTTCCTGCATATCGGCGATTGTCTGAGCGACGGCCGTGATGGTGGAGTAGCGCATTTCGAGTGCGCGCACAAATCCTCTGGCATCGCGAGCACGGGCTTTCCACTCGGCTAGATCTTCTCCATGCAGTTTGGCTTGCGTCAGAAGGTTGTACGTCTCGTCGTCAAAACGCAGTCGGGATACGACGGTTGGATTGAGAATAGCCTTCCAGCGGCCATCGGCTTTCACCAACAGCACTTCGGCGATGACGCAACCGGCTTCGTGTATATCGGCAAAGGCTGAAGCTGGGTGGGGATTGAGTGACAGAATCAGATCGTGAGCCTGTTCGACATCCTCAACGGCAACGCCAAGAGCCTTGGCAGCGGCTTTGTGGTCGCGCCTAGCGAGAGTCTCTGGCATGTGCGAGAGTAGTTCGCAGGCAAGCGAGCGTATCGTTTCGGGGACATTCAGACGCGACAGTTGAATGAGCAAGGCATGTGTCGGAGAACTGGCAGCTACACCTGCCGGATCAAAGCTTTGAACCAATCGTAACGCGCAGCACCACGCATTCTCGTCGTCGCTCACGTTCAGGGCCTGTTTGCCTTCCTGTATGAGTGCTTCAAAGTCCTCCGACAATAGACCTTCGTCGTCCAAATTGCCGATGATCCATGCACAACGTATTCGTTCTTCATCGGGCAGGTGAAGACATCCCAACTGATGCATCAGATAATCACTCAAGGTCTCCTGTGAGCCGATAGTGCCGTAGGGGTCAAACTCTTCGATGTCGGGAGTTGTGCTGCGCCAGGTGAGATAGTTGGGTTCACGAAAGTCGTGTGCGACACCGGCTTCCGGTGTCGGTCGATAACCGACATCCTCGGCTTTGGAGGGTACGTCTTCAGATTCGGGTTCTTCGTCCAATTTGAGGAGAGGATTGGAGAGCAGTTGTACTTCGAGTTCGCGCTGCAACTCCGGTCCAGAGAGCTGCAACAGTTCCACAGACTGCCGCAGTTGCTGCGAGAGCACGGTCTTTTGCGTGATCGTTTGCGACAGAGAGGCTCTCGGCATAGCAGGCACCCGGGGTAATGAAGGTTACATACGGAAGTTTTCGCCCAAATATATTTTTCGGACGGATTCGTTGGAAATGATTTCTTCGGGCGAGCCTTGAGCGAGCACTTCGCCTTCGTTGATGATGTAGGCGTGATCGCAAATGCCCAGCGTTTCACGTACGTTGTGGTCGGTGATCAGAACGCCGATGCCGCGGTCTTTCAAAAAACGCACGATGCGCTGAATTTCGATCACGGCGATCGGGTCGACACCGGCAAACGGTTCGTCAAGAAGAATGAAGCGAGGGTCAGCCGCCAAGGCTCGGGCGATTTCCGTACGACGTCGCTCGCCGCCCGAAAGCGACAGAGCTGTATTGGTGCGGATGTGCTGAATCTGAAGTTCATCAAGTAGATTGTTGAGTCGCTTTTCGATTTCAGTGCGAGACAAACGAGCGCCTGTTTTGTCGTACTGCAGTTCCAGAATGGCGCGGATGTTGTCTTCAACGGTCAGTTTGCGAAAGACGCTTGCTTCCTGCGGAAGGTAGGACACGCCGAGCCGAGCGCGTTTGAAGATCGGCAGGTGCGTAATCGGCTTGTCGTTTAAGAGAATGTCGCCTCCGTTGGGCGGCACAAGCCCCACGATCATATAAAAGGTCGTGGTTTTGCCGGCACCGTTGGGGCCAAGAAGGCCCACCACCTCACCGCTTTTGACACTCACGGACACGTCGCGCACCACTTTGCGCGCACCGTAGCGCTTCATGAGGTTTTTGGCCGTGAGCGTATCAATCTGTTTTTCGGACAAAACGGATCTCTCTAGGTTTGTTGTTCGGTGTGCTTACTGACTCAAGCGAGTCGAGCCTTGCATGGGAGCGGTTGCACCGGTACTGGCGGAGGGAGCTGCTTGCTTGCCCTGTTTGCGGGGGGCCAGAACGGTACTCACGCGGTTGCGTTTGCCTTCGACCACGGCACCTTCCACACGCGAGCGGGCGGTGCGCAGGTTGTAGACGATCTTTTCACCGGCGCTTGAATCCTTCACGAGGCCGTTTTCACTGCGTGCGAGCTTGGCAAGTTCCGTGAGCGTGATCACGTCGCTTTGTTCTTCGTAGACGGCCGTAAGGCTGCTTGCGTGCACCCATTCTTCGACACCGGGCGTCTTGACATCACGCCGTTCCTTCATGCGCACGGGGTTACCCGTGACCGTGATGGTTCGGTAACCCTCGGGTGAAATCGTCACCGTGAGCTTGTCGCCGAGAATTTCGAGTGTGCCTTGGTGCACCTCGACGCGGCCCGTATAGATTGCTACCTGCTTGACTTCATCGCCTTGAAAGTTGTCGGCGTTGATTTCAATGGGCTTGCTGCGGTCGGCCGTCTCGGCGTTGGCGGTGCCAAAAGCCGTCAACAAGGCAAGGCCGCAGGCAAGCGGCAGTGCAGTCGTTTTCAAACGCATCTCGAATTATTCCTTTTCGTTACGCGGGCTAAAACTTGATTTTACGTTGCTGTGGATGTTCACAGTGCGCTCGACATTGTCAAACGTCATGCCGATGCCGGTTGTGACGTCGGCACCATTGACAAGTTTGACGGGAGCGCCGGTTTCAAAAATTTCGGTGTCCGGAAACACAGTGAGTTGTTCGGTTTCAAAGCGCATCGGTGCGTTTTCCCGATCACCCGCACGTGTGACGATAACGTTGCCCGTAAAGTGCACCGTTTCGCCCGCATCCGAACTGATGCCCGTGTCGGCGCTTGCTTTTACTTGCGGTTTGTCAACCGAAAGCGTCACCAAGCGCGGACGAAGGCTCGTCATACGGCCGTCTTCGTAATGTTCGGCGTAGTCGGCGAAGATGCGCCGTTCGGCTGTCCCATCGGCTTTAAATTGCGTGAGTGCGATATTGGTGCTCGTGAAGTCGGGCGATTCGCGGATAATTTCCGCGCGCAAAGCTTCCGTCTCGGTGTGTATCGAGTAGTAGTAGCTCATGGCGGCAAGGACAGCCAAAACACTGACGCCTAGACCTGCTGTGATGCGGTCGCGCAGATAGACCTTCACGAAAGGTCTCCTTCGACATAGTTTTTCTGAATCAAACGGTCCCACTTGCCCTGCGAGCGCAAAATGAATTCAGCCAGGCTGCGTACGGCGCCGTTGCCCCCATTTTGAGGGCTTACCCAGTGAGCCAACGGCAGGATTTCTTCAGAGGCGTCGGCCGGAACCGTCGCCAATCCTGCGCGCTGCAGGATGGGAATGTCGGGCACGTCGTCGCCCATATAGGCCGTTTGTTCGGCAGTTACACCGTGTTCTGTAAGAATTTCTTCCCAGGCGTGTGTTTTGAATCGTTTGCCTTGCTTGACGCACGTGATACCGAGTTCTTTGGCTCGAGAAGCCGTTTGTGCGGAAATGCGCCCGGTGAGGATGGCAACAGGGATTCCCGCAGCCTGCAGCATTTTGATGCCCAAACCGTCGCGGGTGTAGAAACGTTTGACGAGTTCGCCGTTTTCACCCGTCCAAATAGACCCATCGGTGAGCACCCCGTCAACATCCAGTACAACCAGACGAACGGAGGTTGCGCGAGTAAACAAATCTGTCATTAGATTACCTTCGATGCCATGAGATCGTGGATGTGGAGCGCCCCGACAAGATGCCGCTCGTTGTCGATCACTAGAAGCTGGTTGATCATGCGATCGTCGATGATCTTAGCGGCGGAAGCAGCCATGGCTTCCGGTGTGATCGTAGCAGGGGTGCTGGTCATGACTTCGTCGATCTTGACGCCGCGGATATCGCCGCGTTGTTCGATCAGACGACGCAAGTCGCCTTCGGTGAAAATCCCCAGAACCTTATTGTCGTTGTCGACAACGGCCGTCATACCGATGTGCTTTTTTGTGATTTCTCGCGTGGCTTCCAGGACCGTGGTACCGGAGCGCACCACGGGAACTTCGTTGCCGGTACGCATGACGTCTTTGACGTGGGTGAGAAGTTTGCGGCCGAGCGCTCCGCCCGGATGGGAACGAGCGAAGTCTTCCTTCGTAAAGCCCTTGGCGTGCATGCAGGCAACGGCAAGCGCATCACCCATTGCCAACGTGGCCGTTGTGGAAGATGTGGGTGCTAAGTTGAGCGGACAGGCTTCGAAGGGGACGTGTACGTTGAGATTGACGTCGGCGTGACGCGCGAGCGAACTGTCCGGGTTGCCCGTGATGGAAATAAATTTGGCGCCTTCTCGGTTGATGATCGGAACGATGGTGAGAAGTTCGTTGGAACTGCCCGAATAGGAAATGCCGATGACGACATCGTCAACGGTGATCATGCCCAGGTCACCGTGAGCGGCTTCGGCAGCATGCACGAAAAAGGCGGGCGTACCGGTGGAAGCTAACGTTGCGGCAAGTTTGCGGCCGATGTGCCCCGATTTTCCCACGCCGCTCACAACAACTCGGCCTTTGCAGTTCAAAAGCATTTCGACGGCTTTTCCGAAATGCTGCGCGTCGAGCGTATCGGCAAGATCTCTGACGGCTTGCGCTTCGTGCAGGAGCACTTCGCGGCCGAGCGCAATGGCGCCGTCGCAGTTGGCAGTATCGTTCATAAAACTGAATCAAAAGACCTAAGGAAACACATAATTTTAGCGCGTGAGCCTCTTTTCCCATTGAGCAAAATTGCGGCTAAACTTTTCCGCCGATTTTTTTCTTTTTACTCGCTTATGACCGAATTGCAATCCGTCCGTATTGACAAGTGGCTTTGGGCCGCCCGATTCTTCAAAACACGTACGCTTGCGCAGGAAGCTGTCGAACTCGGCCGCGTGCGTCTGGACGGCAACCGCATCAAGTCTTCTCGTGAAGTCAAGCCCGGCGATCGACTGGAAATCACGCGCGGTGAAGAGAAGTTCACGGTCTTCGTGGAAAAGCTTTCTGTGGTGCGCGGCCCCGCGTCTGTGGCACAAACGCTTTATCGCGAAACGGACGAGTCAAGAATTTTGCGCGAAGAAAACGCCGCGATTCGAAAGCTTGCCGCCGAACCGGCACTTTCCATCAAAAAGGGGCGCCCCACCAAACGCGACGCCCGACGCATTCGTTATTTCACGCGCGAAGGTTTTGAATAACGAAAAAGAGCCTTCACGAGAAGGTCTCGAAAAGGCTCTTTGCGATATCAACCGAAGTCGCGCGGTCAGACGTTAAAGAGGAAGTTCATCACGTCACCGTCGGCTACGACATAATCTTTGCCTTCGGCACGCATCTTGCCGGCTTCCTGTGCGCCCTTTTCGCCCTTGTAGGCGATGTAGTCGTCGTAACTGATCGTCTGCGCGCGAATGAAGCCGCGCTCGAAGTCGGTGTGGATGACGCCGGCGGCCTGCGGTGCCGTATCGCCCTTGTGAATCGTCCAGGCTCGCACTTCCTTGACGCCGGCCGTGAAGTAGGTTTGCAGACCGAGGAGGTCGTAACCGGCGCGAATCACGCGATTAAGCCCCGGTTCGTGCATGCCCATGTCTTCCAGGAACATGGCTTTGTCTTCATCATCAAGTTCGGCGATTTCAGCTTCGGTCTTGGCGCAGACAGCTACCACGGGGGCGTGTTCGCCGGCGGCCAGGTCTTTGACGGCGTCAAGCAGAGGATTGTTTTCAAAGCCGTTTTCGGTGACGTTGGCAACGTACATGACGGGTTTGAGTGTGAGCAGGAAGAGGGGACGGATGATCGCGAGTTCTTCCTTGGAGAGCTTGGCTGCGCGAGCGGGCTTTCCTTCGTTGAGGAAGGGCAGAACCTTCTCGAGGACCTGCACGAGCTTCAGAGCTTCCTTGTCACCGCCCTGACGAGCCTGTTTGCTCCAACGGTTGAGCGCCTTTTCAACGGAGGCAAGGTCGGCAAGAGCTAATTCCGTGTTAATGACTTCAATGTCATCCAGAGGAGAGACTTTGCCTGCGACGTGTACGACGTTTTCGTCTTCAAAACACCGCACGATGTGTGCAATGGCGTCGCACTCACGGATGTTGGCTAGGAACTGGTTACCCAGGCCTTCGCCCTTGCTGGCGCCTGCGACGAGGCCGGCGATGTCCACGAATTCCACGGTGGCCGGCACGATGCGTTCAGGCGAGACGATGTCGGCGAGCTTCTGCAGACGAGGATCGGGCACTTCCACAATGCCCACATTGGGCTCGATGGTGCAGAACGGATAGTTTTCCGCTGCAATACCGGCTTTCGTTAACGCGTTAAAGATGGTGGATTTGCCGACGTTGGGCAAACCGACGATGCCGCATTTCAGTCCCATGACGATTAAGTTCCTGTGCGAAAAATGTGAAAGCGATAGATCAAATAATTATGGCGCAGCAAGCCGGACTTTTTCAGGCTTGGGCTGCAGGCTCTTGCTTTTCGGGCGTTTTTTCGGTTTTGGCGGGTTTGGGCGGATGCGCAAACTTGCCGATGGTGCGCTCGGCGCCTTCGAATTTTCCCAGAGCCAAATTGTCGATAGCCTTGAGAGCGCCCTCGAGACATTTCGAGATACCTTCGGACTGTTCGGTCGTGGCGCGTCCGAGTACCCAGTCGATCACGGCCATGCCCGGGCACAGCTGACGCGGATGACCGATACCGACGCGCAGGCGCCAGAAGTCACCCGTTGCAAGGCGTTGCGTGATGTCCTTGAGGCCGTTGTGACCGGCGTTGCTGCCGCCGAACTTCAGGCGCATTGTCCCCGGCGCGAGATCGAGTTCGTCGTGAACTATCAGAATTTCTTCCGGAGAAATTTTGTAGTAGGCGGCCAACGGCTGTACGGCTTGCCCCGATAGGTTCATATATGTGGTGGGTTTAAGCAGCCACACGTCGCCGGCGGGCGTCGAAATGCGGGCCGTTTCGCCGAAAAATTTAGCCTGATGTGAAAAACGCGCGCCTTTGGCCTGAGCCAGACGATCGACGAAGTCAAAGCCGACGTTGTGGCGGGTGTTGCGGTATTCGTCTCCCGGATTGCCGAGACCGACGATGAGAGCAATGGGCTTTTGAGCCATGATGCAGTCTTCCTTTTTGTCCGAACGAAACGTTATTCGTAGAAACGAGACGTATCGGACGATTTTTTCTTTTTATCCTTGGTTTTGCCGCGGTGATCCTTCTCGCGATTGTCTTTTTTGTCGAATTTTCGTTTGGGTTTGCCGGCTCGGTCTTCACGCTCTTCAAAGCGCTTCGGAGCTCGATCGAACCGAACCGTCACGCGGCGGCCCTTGATCGTGCTGTCTTTGAGCGAGTTGACAACAGCAGAAGCAACGGACTTTTCTACTTCCACGAGCGTAAACGACTCGGTGATCTCAATAGCGCCGATCTTACGGCTGGCAATTCCAGCCTCGTTGGCGATGGCGCCGACAATATCACCGGGACGAACGCCTGATTTGTGTCCGGCACCGATGAAAATGCGGCTCATGCCGACTTCCGGAGCCTCGGTGAGGCGGCTGGGACGCGTCTTTTCGCGCTTGGGACGATCGAAAAGCGACGGAGCGGGGATCTCCTCTTCGTCTCCTGCACCGTTGACGGCACGGTTGGCAAGCGAGACAGCCGCGCAAGCGACTTCCATCGGATCAAACTGCGTGCACAGCGACTCCACGATCACGCGGCAGCGTTCGATCTGTTCGGTGTTGGAAAGCTCTTCGGCAATGGAATTCTTCAGTATCGAAAGACGTTTGGCTCGTGCATCGGTGAGCGTTGGGACGGTGCGCACTTCGATCTTGGCCTTGGTGTGAGACTCCAGAAGACGCAGACGGCGATGTTCACGCGGCTCAATCACGGAAATGGCCATGCCGGAGCGACCGGCGCGTCCCGTACGTCCGATACGGTGCACGTAAGTTTCCGGAGATGCGGGCAATCCCAAATTGACCACATGCGTGAGGTTTTCTAGATCAATGCCGCGGGCGGCCACGTCGGTGGCGACGATGAGTTCGATGGAGCCATTTTTGGCTCGCTTCATGACTCGATCGCGGCTGGCCTGATCGAGCCCGCCGTGCAGGGCCTCAACGGAAAATCCTCGTGCACGCAGGGCCTCCGTGACTTCGTCGACTTCCACGCGGGTACGGGCAAAGCAGATGGCGAGCACCGCTTCTTCCACTTCGAGAATGCGGGCGAGAGCTGCCAGGCGATGAGGACGCGCCACAACATAGGCCACCTGAGGTACGCGGGGTGCTTCTTCCGTGGTGTTTTTTTCGATGACGATGTGCTTGGGGTTCTTGAGATGCTTGTTGGCGATTTCAAGGATGCGCTCCGGGAGCGTTGCTGAAAACAGCGCCGTTTGGTGCGTTTCAGGCAATGCCGCCGTGAGCTCCTCGAGTTCTTCGGCAAAGCCCATGTCGAGCATCTCGTCGGCTTCGTCCATCACAAAGAACTGAACTTGGGAGAGATCGAGCGTCCCGCGGTGCAGATGATCAAGCGCGCGTCCCGGCGTGGCAACAACGACATGTACGCCGCGTTTTAAAAGTCGAATCTGACGCGTGTAGTCCTGACCGCCGTAAATGGGGCAGGTTTCCAGACCGCTGTCTTGTCCTAGGTTGACAAAACTTTCGCTCACCTGCAGGCAGAGCTCGCGCGTGGGTGTAAGAACGAGTACGCGGGGAGCACCGGGCTTTGCTTCAGTACCGGCAAAGACCTCTACGGCGGGCAGCGCGAAGGCTGCGGTTTTTCCTGTGCCGGTAGCGGCCTGACCCAAGACGTCGCCGCCTTTGATGAGTTCGGGGACCGCGGCGGACTGAATCGGCGTCGGCTCTTCAAAGCCCAGACGCGCAACGGTCTCGCAGAGTTTTTCAGAAAGCCCCAGAGGAGCAAAGGCGGAGGTCATGCAATAGGTCTCAAGTCAAAGCGCTCAGAAAAGCGCAAATAACGAAAAAACCCGTTTTCTGCGGCAGCACCCAACGGATGCCTTCGGCAAAGAACGGGCTTGGGCTGCGTACGGCCGCGCTTTTTTGAGAAAGGCACGGCCGTTGATGCAACGAACTGCGCGGATTAGGCAGCAGGCGTAGCAGCTTCCTGGGGAGCAGCGTTGTCGGCGTCGTCGCCGGCAACGTTGGCAACCGTAGCAACCGGGGTTTCGGGGTTGACAGCGGTCACGCCGGCGGGCAGGGCGATGTCGCCCACGCGCAGCGTGGTCTGGCTGGTCATGCCGGAGAGATCCACGTCGATGAATTCGGGCAGATCCTTGGGCAGGCAAGAAACTTCCACAGCACCCACGAGGTGGCTGATGAGGCCCTTGTCGATCTTGACGGCCGGGCTGTTTTCACCACCGAAGAAGTGCAGCGGCACGCGCATCGTCACGTTGGCGTTCGGGTCGATACGCTGGAAGTCCATGTGCAGAACTTGGTTCTTGTACGGGTGCATCTGGAAGGCACGCAGGACCACGAGCTGTTCAGTGCCGTCGAGTTCCATCGTCAGAATGGAGGAGTGGAACTTTTCCTTCTGCAGCGCGTAGAACATTTCGTTGTGATCAATGGCGATCATGGCTGCAGGCTGGTTCAAGCCGTAAAGGATTGCGGGAACCTTGGCTTCGCGGCGAAGGCGGCGGCTCGCACTCGTACCTTGCGTTGCGCGGGTAGCGGCGGTGAATTTCATGGTTAAGTACCTCAAAATAAACAAAAAAGTGTTCGCAACCGCGACCAGTTGCGAACAGGTTTTCAAAAAGGATTCGGATTGTAGCGGATTATTCGTTAAAAAGCTCGCTGACCGAATCTTCGCGTGCGATACGCGAAATCGTTTCGCCCACCAGAGGCGCACAGGAGAGCTGGCGAATCTTGGGGCATTCCTGCGCTTCGGGGCGCAGCGGAATCGTGTCGGTCACCACGACTTCGTCAAGAGCGGAGTTCTTGATGCGTTCGATGGCGTTGCCGGAGAAAACGGGGTGTGCGGCATAAGCAAGCACACGAGTAGCGCCGCGCTCCTTGAGAGCTCCGGCGGCGTTGCACAGCGTGCCGGCCGTATCGACGATGTCGTCGGTGATGACGCAGGTGCGCCCCTTGACTTCACCGATGATGTTCATGATTTCGGCAACGTTGGCGCGCGGACGACGCTTGTCGATGATGGCGAGGTCAACGCCGAGTTCCTTGGCCATAGCACGGGCACGAACCACACCGCCCACGTCGGGCGAGACGACCATCAGGTCAGGGTACTGGTGCGAGACCAGATCGTTCAGAAGAACGGGTGTCGAGTAAATGTTGTCGACCGGGACATCGAAGAAGCCCTGAATCTGGTCGGCGTGCAAGTCCATCGTGAGCACACGGTCGATGCCTACGCTCTGGAGCATGTTGGCGACAACCTTGGCGGAGATGGCCACGCGGGCCGAACGGGGACGACGGTCCTGACGAGCGTACCCGTAGTAGGGCATCACGGCGGTGATACGGCGACACGAAGCGCGGCGCAGCGCATCGACCATGATCATCAGTTCCATCAGATTGTCATTGGTCGGCGCACAGGTGCTTTGAAGCACGAAAGCGTCACAGCCGCGGACGTTCTCGTTGATTTCAACCATAACTTCGCCGTCGGAGAAGCGGTTGACGGTTGCCCGTCCAAGCGGGATGTTCAGGTACTGAGCCACTGCATGAGCAAGCTTGGGATTGGCATTCCCCGAGAAGACCTTCAGGCTGTCAGAAATCATTTTTACCCTCTGAAAAGTGGGTGCGTGCACGAATGAACAACGCAGGAAATTTTGATGTGAAACACATCCTCGGACGGGAAAATGTTTTTTCTCGCCCGTAAAAAATAAAACCGCGCCAAGCAGTCTAGGACGCTCTTTACAAATTGCAAAGATTTTCCGAGACGCCTGCGCAGTTCGTTGTGCAGGAAAAACACTCAAAACAGTGTTTTGGCAGGGGTGGAAGGATTCGAACCTTCGCATACCGGAATCAAAATCCGGTGCCTTAACCGCTTGGCGACACCCCTGTCCGTTTTTCTCGTCTTTATCAGCCTACTAAGCAACCGACGGACGGATGTTCCTGAAGAATCTTCGTCACGTATCCCCGCATGGGGTACGAAACGGCTTCAAGCGCTTGTTTGGCGCTTTCTTCCGAGCCAAACAGTGCGAAAACCGCGGAGCCGGACCCCGTCATCCGGGCGCCGGAACCGAGAGCCTGCAGGGCTTTTCCGATCTCAGGATTGATCCGCACAGCAACAGGCTGCAAATCGTTTCGGCCGATGAGTTCCGGCCACTGACTGCTCAGTTGCTGAGAAAGAGCCGAAATTTTCAAGGATTTCGTGTCTCTTGTCAAGGCTGGATGCTGAAAAATCAATGCAGTAGAGGTAGGCTTCGACGGCATGGCAACTGCAACCCAGGCTTGCGGAACGGCGATTGGCATGAGAATGCCGCCTGTACCTTGAGCAAAAGCGTTTTGTCCAAATAAAAAGAATGGAACGTCGGCGCCGAGCGATTCGCCGATGGACATCAGTTTCTCTTGGGGCCAGTTGAGTCCCCAGAGCTTGTTAAGCCCCATCAGAGTGATCGCACAGTCGCTAGAACCTCCGCCCATGCCTGCACCCGCTGGAATGCGCTTTGTAACGTGGATGCGGCATCCGATCGTTGTGCCGCTGATTTGCTGAAGACGGCGGGCGGCTCGTACGCACAGGTCTTTATCCATGTCGCCGATAACGTCGCCCGTGCGGGAAATTTTTCCGCTTGGATCAAGCTCCAGGACGATGTCGTCGCACAAATCAATCAGAACGAAAACGGACTCGAGCAGGTGCATACCGTCGGTTCGGCGTCCAACCACATGCAAAAAAAGATTGAGTTTGGCCGGGGCCTTGAGTTCAATCGATGTAGCAGACATGGCTATTCAATGGCTAGTGTCAAAGTGATTTGTCTCGGAGCTGTTTGCGAGAGTGCCACGAGTGCCGGAGAGTTGTCGGTTTTGCGGCGCTTGACGGCAATTTGCCAGCCCGCTTGAATAAATGCGTCGTTGGCGATCTGAGCGGGGGCTTGAGGCCAGGGCATGCCCGAAAGCCATGCCGAAAGCATATCGGCGGGCAAGCCGAAACCTAGATGTTTGCGCATCAGCTCTAGAGCGTTTGCAGCCGAGTCGGACGCCTCCTTACCTTCTTTGTTAGGGCGTTCGAGAACAGCGGCAGCGGGCGTGACGGTGATGCGGGCGAGAATCCCGTAGAGAGGAGTCATGAGCGTGAGTTCCGTGAAGTCTTTTGCTTCGACGAGCTTCCAGCGGCCAGTGACGGCCTCGATACCATCGGGGCCTTCGGCGCGAAATGAAAAACGCCCGGCGCGCTCCCGGCTATCGAGCGGCTGCACGGCAGCGCAACCGCTCAAGAGCATGAGGCTGCCAAAAAGCAACGTGCGGCGCTTCATTTTGCTGGGCCGCGATGGTGACGCAGCTCTTTGGCTTTCGTGTTGTTCGGCTCTCCTTCGAGCACCGAAGCGATGTAACTGTCCGCTTCGACCGTCTTGCCGACAACATAAAGGATTTCAGCCAGATGCAGGGCGATTTCGGTATCGGCCGGCATGGCGTTTTGGGCTTTGCGTACCAACTTTTCGGCCTCTTCAAGACGTCCCTGGCGGTAACGCAGCCAACCCAGGGAATCGGTGATGGCTGCATCCTTGCCTCCGCTCAATTCCATAGCCTTGTTGAGGTAGCGCTCTGCCTTGTCCAAATGCATTGCGCGTTCGGCCCACAAAAAGCCCAGAGAGTTCCAACCGTTGGGGTTGTTCGGGTTTTCGGCGATGAAGCGCTCAAAGAGTTTTTCGGCATCCTGGAAGCGATCCTGCTGTACGGCAAGGATCGCGGTGCGATAAAGCAACTCGGGATTCTTGGGGCCGGTTTCAAGCGTTTGGATCAGCACGTCAAGAGCCGGCTGAATTTGTTTGGTTTTTAAAAGCAATTCGGCGCAGGCTACATCCAAGCTCATTTTTCGTTTGGCGTCGGAAGTGCGGATGCCGCGTAAAACCTTGCAGGCACCGTCCACGCTACCGGATTCAGCCAAAAGTTCGGCCTGTTTGATGCGCGCAGCCTCGTATTTATCGCCGCCTTCAACGCGGCCAAGCCATTCAATGGCGGCCTGACGGTCCCCTTGCGCGAGTTTGACCATTCCCAGACGCACGTATGCTGTATCGGGCAGCAACGCCGTTTTTTCGGCTTTGCTCAACAGCACGAGGTAGCGCTTGTAGTAGAGTTCCGCACGCTCGTAGAGATGGGCCTCTTCGGCGATCATACCGAGCAGCATCATGCTGTGCGCGTCGTCTCGACGGCCCACTTCAAGACGCTTGAGTTGAGCGTCAAGCTTCTTGTCGTTGCCGGTGCGAAGCAACGACTTGGCGTAAGCCAAACGAAGCTCGAAGGCGTCCGGATGGCGCTGAAGGTAGTCTTCCAAGCGCTTCATGGCCTTTTTGGGGTCGTTTTGGAATTCTGCATCAATGCCCTTCATCAGCACGTGCGGACTGTCGGGCGCAAGATCCATTGCTTTGCTTGCGTGCATGGCAGCCTGCGGCGTCATGCGAGCGCGAGCTGCGAGTTCGGAGAGCACGAGTTGAGCGCGGGCGTCGTCCTTGAGATCCGCAGCCGCTTTGACGAAAGCGTGGTAAAAGAGATCCTTGGCCGGAGCTTTCAGCTGCATGGCGCCCAGTTCGTCCAGGGCCCCCGCCGGATCGCGAGCCGCTTGTACCAGTCCTTTGACGAGTTCTCCCGCTTCGTCGTATTTGCCTTGGCTGAAAAGTTCTTCAGCTTTGGTCAGACGTATCTGGCGGTTGTTGGGATCAAGCCCCGTCCAAATTTTGAGGGCCTCATTGGCCGCTTCTTCGTTGTCTGCTTCCTGCGCAATGTCAAAGGCGCGCCCGGCCGCTTCGGCAGAGCGTCCCTTTTGCGCCGCGTTCAGAAAAGCCTTCCAAGCGAGTTCCGAATCGCCGGACTGTACGGCGAATTCGCCGACAAGAAGACTGCGGATAATGTCAGAGTCCTGTGCGGCTTTTTGCGCGGCGAGTTGATCTGCGCGGTCAACCGTGTCCGAGGCCAGAGGAGATGCGGCGTGTACGGCGGCAAAGCCCAGAACGGCGCCGAGAAGAATGCTAAGCGAAGTACGAATGGCGGACATGCGAAAAAACGTGCGATACGGAAAAGAGTAGGCATCAGCCTTCTTTCAAACGAACGATGAGTATAGCGGGCGCAGACCGTAGACGGCTTAATCCGCACGTCTAGTTGTTACAATCAGTGGGCCCAATCAGGATTTTGTTGCCATGATTTTTAACCTGTTATCGCGGTTCTGGATTGCCGTTATCAAAAGCCTCAGGCACATGCCTGTGAGCGCTCGCTCAGCGTTGGCCGGCTTTCTTGCGCTCTTGTTTTGGATAGCCATCCCGAAGCGCCGTCGCGTGACGCTTACCAATCTGAGGTTGTGCTTTCCGGACAAGACAGACGCTGAACGCAAGAAAATAGCAAAGAGTTTTTACCGAAAGCTCATGCGCGCGGCGCTTGATCACGGAGTCTTATGGAGCGGTACCCGCGAAGAGGTAGCCGCAATGGTGCGTTTTGAGGGTGTCGAAAACATTACCGAAACCGTGGCTCGCGGTGAGCATTTGATCGTGATTTCCCCTCACTTCGTCGGGCTCGATGCGGCGGGCATCGGGCTGAATTTGCACGTGCGCGGCTGTTCTCTTTACCAAAAGCAGGCCAATCCGGTCTGGGACGAAGCGGCTCTGAAGGGACGCCTGCGTTTTGCCGATCCGGAACTGATTGCCAAGCACGGGCGCGGAGACCTAAAGGCTGTGATTCGCGCCATGAATAAGGGGCTACCCTTTTATTATTTGCCCGACATGGACCACGGCCGGAAGAACTCCATTTTCATTCCGTTTTTCGGTGTGCCGGCAGCAACCGTGCCGATGGCTTGTCGTTTGGCGAAGCTTACGCGGGCGAAAGTGTGCATGTGTATTGCCGAGATGACGGACGAGGGCTACACGGTTCATATTTCGCCTGTCTGGGAGAACTATCCGACCGACGATGTCGAAGCCGATACTCGACATATCACGGCCGAACTCGAAAAGTGGATTCTCAAACTGCCGGATCAGTACCTTTGGTCGCATCGACGCTTTAAGACGCGTCCCGAAGGGGAACCTTCCGTGTACGACTAATCGGACCAGTAACTATGCGATTTACCAAAATGCAGGGCGCGGGCAACGACTTTGTCATGCTGGACGCCACGCAGGAACCGTTTACCTTGACGACCGAACAGATCCGCGCGTTGTGCGATCGTCGCTACGGCGTCGGATGTGATCAGTTGTTGGTGGTTGAAAAAAGTGCTCTGCCCGAAGTTGACTTCAAGTACCGCATTTTCAACTGCAGCGGCGGTGAAGTCGAAATGTGCGGCAATGGCGCGCGTTGCTTTGCTGTTTTTGTGCGAGAACTTGGGTTGACCGACAAAACGACGATTGCCTGCGAAACGGTCAAAGGCGTCATTCGTCCGCACATGGAAGATGACGGCTCGGTTACCGTGGACATGGGGCGGCCCCGTTTTGAGGCTGCTGATGTCGGGCTCATGACACAAGGGCTTGAAACGAAGACCGAGGGTGAAGCAACGCTCTATAAAATCGCGGCTGCAGGGCTCGACAACTGGGTGAGCGTTGTCTCGATGGGAAATCCTCATGCCGTTCGTTTGGTCGAGAACGTTGCAACCGATCTGGTTTGTTCCGTGGGCAGCGCTTTTCAGAAGATGCCGGTGTTTGAGCATCAGGTCAACGCCGGCTTTATGCAGGTCGTCAGCTCAAGAGAAATCAATCTGCGAGTTTACGAGCGAGGCGCGGGTGAGACGCTTGCCTGCGGTTCGGGAGCGTGCGCTGCGGTGACTTCGGGCATTCGCCGCGGTTTTTTGGGTAACGACGTACTCGTTCACATGCGTGGCGGCGACATTCGCGTGCGTTGGAGCGGCGAATCCGAAGCGTCCGTTTATCTATCGGGACCGGCCGTGACCGTTTTTACCGGCGAAATTGACCTGGATCGGATCGTGTTGCCGACAGCCAATTTTTGAGAAAGAATTTTTGACACGAATTTGAGAATTGATATGCAAGACATCGTTCTGAAGAAAGGCAAGGAGAAAAGTCTGCTGCGCCGGCATCCGTGGGTTTACGACACTGCAGTTGCCAAGGCCGGACAAAAAGGCGTAAAGATCGCCGCCGGCGAAATGGTGCGGGTGGTTTCGCACGACGGACGCGAACTGGGTTACGGTGGTTGGTCGCCAGCTTCCACACTGCGAGTGCGCATGTTCACTTACGCAGGGGAAGAGGCTCCGCAGCCGGGTTTTCTCACGCATCGCATCGAAAAAGCGGTTGCCGCGCGAGCTCATCTACTGGAACGTACCAATGCCCGCCGACTGGTCTTTGCCGAGGCCGACGGCATTCCGGGGCTGGTGGCCGATATGTACGGTGATTGGGTGGTGACGCAATTTCAGAGCGCGGCCGTGCAGGCCAACAGTGCAGAAATCGTTGACGCTTTGATGAAGGCTACGGGAGCCAAAGGCGTGTTTGACCGATCGGACGCAGCCACCCGCAAGCGCGAAGGGCTTGAGGAGCACGTAGGCGTACTTGCCGGCGAAGAACCTCCCGACATCATTGAAGTCGTGGAAGACGGAGTGAAGTACGGTGTTGATGTGCGCGTGGGGCACAAGACGGGTTTTTATGTCGATCAGCGAGAAAGCCGTCTGGCCGCACAAAACATCGCTCGAGCTTTTAAGAAGGAAACCGGTCGCGGTCTTCGTGCGCTCAATTGCTTCTGCTACACGGGCGGCTTTTCGTTGGCGCTTGCCGCGGGCGGCGCCGAAGAGGTTGTAAGCGTCGACTCTTCGGCAGAAGCGCTTGCCCGCGCTCAGGCCAATGCCGAACTCAACGGCTTTTCGTCTGATGTGTGCAAGTGGCAGCAGGCCGACGTCTTTGAGTATCTGCGCCAGGCACGCGAGGCGGGCGATACGTACGATCTCATTATTTTGGACCCGCCCAAGTTTGCTTCGAGTCACTATCATGTGGATCGCGCCGCAAGAGCTTACAAGGACATCAACCTCAACGGATTGCGCTTGCTTCGCGCCGGCGGCCAGTTATTAACGTTCTCCTGCTCGGGAGCCATTGACACGGATCTTTTTCAGAAGATCGTGGCGGGAGCTGTCATTGATGCACGCCGCCAGGCATGGGCGCTCACGCGCTTTGGAGCCGGGGTTGATCATCCGCTTTTGATGACGTTCCCTGAAGGTGAGTATCTCAAGGGGCTACACCTGAAGCTTTGCGATTAAGATGTTGTAAAACTTGAAAAAAGGCGCCTATGACCAGGCGCTTTTCCTATTGAGGGCGAGACGAAAATGACGGAAGACTTTGATCCGATGGCCGAACCGGATATTTCGGTTACGGTACTCACGGGCTTTTTGGGCGCCGGTAAGACGACGCTCTTGAACCGTATCCTTAAGGAGAATCATGGTCTCAAAATTGCCGTGATCGAAAACGAACTCGGCGAACAGACCATTGACAATGATCTGCTGGTCCAAGACGGCGCCGAACAGATCGTGACGATGAATAACGGTTGCATCTGCTGCACGATCCGCGGCGATTTGTCGCGTGTGCTCACAAACTTGCGCATCCAGCGTGACAAGGGCGAAATCGATTTTGACCATGTTGTCATCGAAACAACGGGCGTAGCCAATCCTGGCCCCGTGTGCCAGACCTTCTTCATGGACGATGCTGTGGCGGCCTTTTTCCGCCTCGACGGCGTGGTGACGCTCGTGGATGCCAAACACGCTGCTGAAACGCTTGCCAAGGAGGAAGTGGCTTTTGATCAGATCGCCTTTGCGGATCGCATCTTTATTTCCAAGGCTGATTTGGTAAGCGCCGAAGAACTCGCCGCCCTCAAGGAACGCCTGATTTCGATTAATCCCCGCGCGCCGATTGAAGTTGCTGACATGGGTAATGTTCCCGTTGACAAGGTGATCGATATCTATGGCTTTAACATGAATGACATATTGGATGTTGATCCGACTTTCTTGACCGGCGCCCATAAGCACCACCACGGTGACGATGTGGCTGCTTTTGTTTTTACTTCGGACAAGCCTTTCGACGCGCCGCGTTTTGAGCAGTACTTGCAGAGTCTGGTGGCGGTCTATGGGCCCGATATGTTGCGCTACAAGGGCGTGCTCTATTTGAAGGGAACGGATCGGCGCTGCGTTGTGCAGGGCGTGCACATGGTTTTCGGAGCCGACGTGCTTGGTCCCTGGGGCAAGGATAAACCCGAAACCAAGTTTGTGATCATCGGTCGCAAACTTCCAAAAGAGGCGATTCTCAAAGGGTTTGAATCGTGCCTGGCTTAACGTTGATTTGAAAAACGTTACAAGTCGATGCGAAGAAATGGCTATGGATTCAAGCTTTTGTGCTATTGTGTGCGCCTTCAAAAAGCCTTGATAATTGTGCGGCCTTGTTTTTATGGCCGTCCGTGCGAAGGCTACTTCTGTAGATCGAAAGAGTTTTATGGCAACAAAAAAGACTTTGACCGAACAAGAGCTCTTGGCGATGTCCGATAAGGACTACATGAACGACAAGCAGCTGGAGTTTTTCCGCAACCGTCTGACGGAGATGGAAGCAGAACTGCGCCACAACGCCGGCCAGACGACTGAAAATCTGCGCGAATCGACTGTGGTGCCTGATCCGGCCGATCGTGCAACGATCGAAGAGGAACACGCACTCGAACTGCGCACCCGTGACCGCGAACGCAAACTTCTCAAGAAAGTGCAGGCTGCAATCAAGCGCATTGATGAAGGCGAATACGGCTATTGCGAAGAAACGGGTGAACCGATCGGCGTGCGTCGCCTTCTGGCTCGTCCGACGGCTACGCTTTCTCTGGAAGCGCAGGAGCGCCGCGAGATTAAACAGAAGATGTTCGGCGACTGACACGTCAACGTCAAGTGCGGTTTTTCGACGTTCAGGTCCGAGAAAATTCTCGGGCTTGAGCCTTAGTGCAAATTTCTTTTGTCGGCAACCGCGCAAAAACACGTGAGAGGAAGGCTCGAGCCTTCCTTTTTCGTAAGAACGAGCCGGATTTTTGAATCAATCCGGACGGATTCAGAGGGGATTTCATGGAACAGTTTCACGGAACGACTATCGTCTGCGTGCGCCGCGGCAACACCGTGACGATGGGCGGCGACGGGCAGGTGACGCTCGGCAACGTCGTCTTCAAGGCCACCGCACGTAAGGTGCGCCGCATTTATCACGATCGCATTTTGGTGGGCTTTGCCGGCGCAACGGCCGATGCTTTTACACTGGTGGAACGCTTCGAAGGCGAACTTGAAAAACATTCGGGCAACCTGATGCGCGCGGCGGTGGAGCTTGCCAAACTTTGGCGTACTGACCGTATGTTGCGTCATCTTGAAGCCATGATGATTGTGGCCGATAAAGACGCCACGCTGGTGCTCTCGGGCAACGGTGATGTGATCGAACCCGAAGGCGGCATCGCTGCGATTGGTTCGGGCGGCAACTATGCTCTGTCGGCGGCGCGTGCTTTGAAGGAACATACCGAAATGGATGCGCCTTCCATCGTCAAGGCGGCCTTGGATATCGCCGGTGACATCTGTATCTACACCAACCGCAACCAAACCATCGAAACGCTGCAAGGCTAATTTATTTTTCTAGAACAGTTTTTTCGAGATGAACGAAACCGACCGCTCCATGCTCACGCCGCGCGAAATCGTGAGCGAACTCGACAAATACATTGTGGGTCAAAACGACGCCAAGCGCGCCGTTGCTGTGGCGCTTCGCAACCGTTGGCGCCGCAGTCGCGTGCCTGAACCGCTACACTCGGAAATCACCCCCAAGAACATTTTGATGATCGGACCGACAGGCGTTGGTAAGACCGAAATCGCTCGTCGCTTGGCCAAGCTCACTGACGCGCCGTTTGTGAAGACGGAAGCGACAAAATTTACCGAAGTTGGCTACGTCGGCCGCAATGTGGAATCAATCGTGCGCGATCTGATGCAGGCCGGCATCAAGCTCGTTGAAGCGCAGCAGAAAAAGCGTGTGATGACGCGAGCTCGCGAACAGGCAGAAGAACGCGTGCTTGATCTTCTTTTGCCTCCGCCCGCTCCCGTTGAGGGCCAGGCGGCTCCGGTGCCGGTCGAAGGTGCCGCTCGCCGTCGTTTCCGCGAAGACTTGCGCGCTGGCCGCTTGGATGACAAGACCGTAGAAGCCGATGTGGCAAGTAATGCTCCCGTCTTTAACATGATCGGTCCGGAAGGCATGGACGATCTGGAAAATCAGCTCCAAAGCGTCTTTGACAAGATCAATGCTTCGCGTCGCGAAAAAAAGCGTCTCAAGATCCGCGAAGTGATGGAAATCTACACGGACGAAGAAGCCGGAAAACTGATTGATCACGAAGACCTCACGCGTCGAGCGATCGAAAGCGTGGAAAACAACGGGATCGTTTTTATTGACGAAATCGACAAGATCGCGGGTGGTGCCGAACGTCACGGTTCGGGTGATGTTTCGCGTGAAGGCGTGCAACGCGATCTGTTGCCGTTGATCGAGGGCACCTCCGTGAAAACCAAGTACGGTTGGGTGAAAACCGACCACGTGCTCTTTATTTGCTCGGGTGCCTTCCATCTTTCCAAACCTTCCGACTTGGTTCCCGAACTGCAGGGACGTCTGCCGATTCGTGTGGAGTTAAAAAGCCTTACCGAAGAAGACTTCGAGCGTATCCTTACCCAGACCGATGCTTCTGTTGTCAAGCAGTACGAAGCACTTCTGGGGGCCGACGGCGCCAAGCTTACTTTCACACCCGAGGCGATCAAGGCGATTGCTCATTATGCGTTTGAAGTGAACGAGCGAACGGAAAACATCGGTGCCCGACGCCTCTACACCGTGATGGAAAAGCTGCTTGAAGAAGTGAGCTTTGACGCAGGCTGCCGCAGCACGATGGAAGTGACGATTGACGAAGCGTACGTGCGTGAGCGTCTGGACGTGCTCGCTGGCGATCAGGACTTGTCCCGCTACGTGCTCTAACGATTATTTCGCATGCAAGGCAGAGCCTTCTCGGCTCTGTTTTGCTATCTGCGAACACGTGGCGTTCGCAAGTCGCTGTGTGCGGTATAGTTTGGCGCGCTTGCGACGGCGCTGACATAAAAAGAAAGTATCATCAAAGCAACGCCGGAGACGTGTGTCTTTGCTGCAAGTGAACTGCTTTTTTCGGAAGCAATCCCTCGGTCATCAAAGGACAACAAACAATGCAGACTTCCGCCCCCAACACCAATTTGGTGCCCGCTTCGCTCAAAGCTGAAGTTCTTTCCGAAGCCCTTCCTTATATTCAACGCTTTCACGGCAAGACGATTGTGATCAAGTACGGCGGCAACGCCATGACGGATCCGAAACTGCAGCGCGCTTTTGCGCGAGATGTGGTGCTTTTGAAGCTTGTCGGCATGAACCCAGTGGTTGTGCACGGCGGCGGTCCGCAGATCAATAGTGCCTTGAACCGCGTGGGCAAGGTGAGCGAATTCGTACAAGGTATGCGCGTCACTGATCCCGAGACGATGGAAGTTGTCGAATGGGTGTTGTGCGGTGAAGTGCAGGGCGATCTCGTGCAAATGATCAATTCCTTCGGCGGTCATGCCGTGGGCTTGACTGGCAAGGATGGTAGTCTCATCAAGGCGCGCCGAATGAAATTGCAGGACACCAATGATCCCAATGTTTATCACGACATCGGTCAGGTGGGCCTGATTGAGGAAATCAATCCGTCGCTCGTGCAGGCGCTTGAACAGGATCACTTTATTCCTGTGATCAGCCCCATCGGCATGGGAGAAGACGGTTTGGCCTACAACATCAATGCTGACGTGGTGGCTGGGAAGATGGCCGAAACACTTAAGGCTGAAAAGCTCGTGATGCTTACCAATACGCCCGGTGTGCTTGATCGTGAGGGCAACCTTCTGAGCGGTCTGACGGCCTCTGAAATTGATGCGCTTTTTAAAGACGGCACGATTTCGGGCGGCATGCTACCCAAGCTTTCTTCTGCGCTGTCGGCGGCTCGCAACGGCGTACGCAGCGTGCATATTATTGACGGACGTGTCAATCACTGTTTACTTCTTGAAATTCTCACCCCGCAGGGCGTGGGTACGATGATCTCGGCCGATGACTGATAGCAAAAAACGCCGTAACAAACCGAATGAACATGCCGACGACGGACAAAGCCGTGCGCGGTTGTCTCGAGTCAAAGTTTGGCTGATTGACTGCGACGATACGCTCTACGAGTCTTCCCGTGGCATGTTTGCCGCCATCCATTTACGCATGGAGTCGTTCATTGCGCAAAAGCTTGGCGTGTCGATCGAAGAAGGCCGTCGCCTTCAGCATGCCTATTGGGCGCAGTACGGAGCGACTTTTTTAGGACTTGAAAAACATCACGGAATCGCACCCAAGGAATTTTTTGATGCCACGCATCGGTTTGATCTTTCCGAAGAGGTCCCTGAAGATTTCTGTCGCACCAAGTTGCGAGACAGCCTCAAAGCTCTGAAAGGCAAGCGTGTGTTGGTGACCAACGGTCCCGAATGCTACATACAAGCACTTTTGCCGCTTTTGGGCATTGCCGATTTGTTTGATGCGGTGGTAAGCGCCGACGATATGCGCGTTTTGGGCGCCTGGCGCTGCAAGCCTGATGAAACCTTATTTGCCAGTTTGGCAGCGCGCTTTAAAGCGCGTCCTGAGCAGTGCGCTTTCATTGAAGACAGTCCGGTGAACCTAAAGACAGCCAAAAAACTCGGCATGCTGACAGTGTGGTGCGCAGGCTATCGCAAACGCGAGCCGCACCGTGTGCACGCGCATGCTTGGGCCGATGTTGCCGTGGACTCCTTGTTTGAGCTTGCCCGCCGCGTGCGTAACGCTCGCTCGCAGGCTTGCCTGACGCAGGAGAGATGCAAATGATGAAGGTGTTGAAGACTTGCTGGCGCGGATTGGATTTTCTTCGGCGTCTGACTCTGAACCTGGTTTTTTTGTTGGTTCTTGGCGCGGTTATTTTTGCCTTTTTCTACGAAAAGCCCGTGAGTGTTCCCAATAACGCCGTGTTATTGGTGACTTTGTCGGGGCAGATTGTGGAAGAGGATGACTTTGACGGCCAGGGAACATTTTCTTCCATGGTTGACGGCTCGGACTCCTTCACGCGTCTGCGCGACGTGACGCGGGCTTTGTCGCTTGCTGCCGAAGACAAACGCATTGCGGCGGTGCATTTCCGTGTGCAGGATCTGCAAAAAGCGGGCCTGGCTTCGCTTCGCGAGATCGGCGCAGCAATGGATCGCGTGAAGGCTGCCGGCAAGAAAATCACCGTTTGGTCGACAGGCTACAGCCAGATTCAGTATGCGGTTGCCGCGCATGCCAACGAGGTCTTTGTTCACCCTATGGGCGGCGTGATGCTCAAGGGGCTTTCCGGAACCCGCCTTTACTGGGGCAGCGCGCTCAAAGAGTTGGGCGTGACGGTGCATGTATACCGCGCGGGTGACTACAAGAGTGCTCCAGAAATTTTTGTGCGCTCCGAACCCTCCAAAGAATCGCTTGCGGCCGATCGTTTCTGGATGAAAGACATCTGGTGGCAATACACCGCCAACATCGAGTCTTCCCGAGGTTTGATGCCGGGTGCTGTCGACAAGGTGATTGCTACGTATCCCGAGCTCCTTGAAAAAGCGCAAGGAGACATGAGCCGGGTAGCACTCGACCAAAGCCTGATTGATTCGGTGCATACGGCCGATGAGGTGATCGATATTCTGCGCACCCGCATGGGGTGGAAGAGTGCGACCGAAGAAAAGCTGCTCGATTACCGGCTTTACCTTGAAGCCGCCGAAACGGTGCCTTCCGGCAAACGCATCGCCGTGGTGACGATCGAAGGTGAAATCAAGGACGGCGGCGACGGCCCCGGCATGACCGGCGAGCGCGATGCCGTGCGACGTATCCGAGCCGTGCGCGAATCGCCCGATTATGCGGCGCTGGTGGTGCGCATCGATAGCCCCGGCGGCAGTCCGGTTGCGTCTGAACTCATTCGCCGTGAACTCGAACTTGTCAAGAAGGCTGGCAAGCCTGTGGTGGCAAGCTTTGGCGACTATGCTGCCAGCGGTGGCTATTGGGTGGCGCTCGGCGCCGACACGATCGTGACTGATCCGATGAGCATCACCGGCTCCATCGGTGTCTTCGGCATGATGCCGACCTTTGAAAAGGCGATCTCTCGTCTGTCGCTTGGCACGGGCGGTGTGGCGACGTCGCCATTGGCCGATGCCATGAATCCGCTCAAGTCCGTGACGCCTGAGTACGGAAAGATGATGGAACTGTCGGTGGCTCGCATCTATCGCGATTTCATTTCATTGGTCGCCAAGGGCCGCAAGATGGATGAGCAGAAGGTGGCAGCGCTTGCGCAGGGCCGCGTCTTTACCGGGCGTCAGGCGATTGATATGGGCTTGGCAGATACGTTGGGGGGTCTTGATGTTGCGCTCGCCAGAGCCGCCGAAATGGCCAACGTCCCCGGAGCGCAGGCTGAATTCATCGAGCGCGACGGATCAGGGCTTTCGGTGATGGTGATGCGGCTGATGCGCCGCGCCATGGTCGAAACAGGTTTTGCCGAAGCAATGCGTTTGGCGACTCCTGCCGTGCAGGTGCTCGAGCCCGTCCAACGCTTGCAGCAGACGGTTTCCGGCAGCATGCCGCTCTATGCGCATTGTCTGTGCACGCCGCAGTAGCAAGTAACTTAACGACAATTCTTTTGGTATATGGCGATAGCGACTCAGATTGAAGCCTACCGTCAAATGCGAAAGCAGACGGCATGGTCATTGCTTGCCGCCGATACTGGCCCGGAGACGATTGCGTATTTGCAAGCGTTGCTCTACGACGAAGAACGCGAGTTGGTGGAGTCTGACTTTGTGGATCGTCTCATGCGTCTCATGAATCAGGTCTCGCCCGACACCGTCACCCGCGAAATGGCTGCACAGCGCGTGGCAGCCTGGCGTCACGCGGGTTTTGTCGTGCGAAGCCTCACCGATCGCGATGCCGAGCCCGTTTATGCGCTGTCGGTGGGAGCGTTTGAAGCGGTGCGCTTTATTTCTTCGCAAAACGCCGTACGTATTTCGCCTACAGAAAGTCGCTTGGAACTTCTCATCTACGCCTTTAAGAAGCTTGTCGACGATACCGATGAAAACATCGAAAAACGCGTAAACCGTCTGCTGCATGAAAAGCGAGAAATTGACGAACGCATCAAGGCTCTGCGGGAAGGCCGTATCAGCACGGTGAGCGACATCGAGGTGCAGGCTCAGCTTTCGGACATCTTTGCCATGATTGAAGCGCTCGACGGCGACTTTCTGCGTGTGCGTGACGCTTTCATGGCGTTGGCCGAACGCATCCACGCCGATGTGATGGGCAACGACGAAACCCGCGGCGCCATTCTCGAAAAGTTCTTTGCCGGATACGACGCGATTGGGGAAAGCGACGCCGGCCGCACGTTCAGCTCGTTCTATCGGTTTCTTATGAGCGATATGGCCACGCGGGAAATCGAGGAGCTGATTGATGCCATCGCCGAGCGAGCGTTCTGGAAAGAAGTTGACGAACGCCGTCGCGATGCGTTGCAGGATGTGCAACCCAAACTCAAGACAAGAGCCCGCGAAACCCAGCGCATGATGTCACGGCTTGCGAAGTCGCTTCGCTATTTCGTGCAAAGTCGAGAGTATCAGCAAAATCGCCGCCTGGCGGAACTTATCGATCAGGCACGCAAGCTGGCTCTCACAGCAATGCAGGAAAATGCGGTTTCCACCTACAGTCCCGTGATTGAGACGGGGCAGACGTTTGTTTCCGTTTCGAGCGTCGGCATGTCCGCACTGTTTGACCCTCAAAATGCGGGGCAGGCGCAGGAATTGACAATTGCACAGCCAGCAGATTTGGACTTAATGTCCTTGTCCAAGCGATTGAGTGCTTCGGAAATTAATTACGCTCAACTCAAGCAAAACATTCGCGATTGTTTGCGCGATCGCTCGACAGTGAGCATTGCGCAAGTGCTTGAAATATTTCCGGCTTCCCAAGGTTTGGCTTCCATCGTGGGGCTTATTCGACTGGCTTTGCGTTACGCGCAGCCGCCGGTTGAAGGTCAGGAAGAAGTGGTTCGATGGTCGGATCGGCTGGGGATGCAAAAGCAGGGTAAGTTGCCGCGTTTTGTGTTTGTTCAAGGGGTTTTGGAAGAAAATAACTGAAGATGACGGCGGAAGAGTTAAATTTGAATGAAGAAGTCGAAAGGCAGGACGGTGTCGGACAGCCGGAGAGACAAGAACTGTATCCGGGCGACTGCGGCACCCTGTCTCTGCCGCTTCGCAAGCTTCTGGTGACACTGCTCAAAGGACCGTATCTGTACCGCGAAAAACGCAAGGAAGCGTGGAATTTGCTCCTCAACAACGTCTCGCTGGTGAGAACGCAACTCAGCAACTTGCTCCTTGAGCTCATCATCGACGACGAATTGGGCGTGGCATACATCCGCAAGCCCGAGCTCGATGGGATTGACGCGCCTTCGCTGCTCAACCAATACGTCTTTAAGTTTCTCGATTCCGTGCTTCTCATCGAGATGCGCGACCGTTTGATGCGAGCGCAGCAAAGCGGTGAGCGCGCCATGATGTCGCTTGATGAAATCAGTACGCATCTGGCCGTGTTCGAGTCGTCGGCCCGTACCGACACCTCGCTTTTTGCCAAACGCATGGACGCAGTCGTCAAACGTATGAAGGAACGTCATCTTTTGATCGAACTTGGCAAAAATGCCGACAGTTTTGAAGTGAGCCCCGTGCTGAAAACAGTTTTTGACGCCGCTCAGGTTGATGCACTTCGCGAGGCTTACGTCAACCATATTGAAAAGGCACGCCGCGCGGCAGCGATTGTGGCTGAAGCTGACGACAATGAACCGCGAGAGGATGCCGATGCTTGATCAGACGTTGAATCTTTTGGAAGGCAGCGAACAGTACGTTCTGCGGCGGCTGCAGGTGGCCAATTGGGGCACATTCAGCGGCATTCACGACGTGCCGATCGCGGCCAAAGGGCACCTCTTTGTCGGTGGCTCCGGTTCGGGCAAATCCACGATTTTGGACGCGATTTCGGTGTTGTTGACGCCGGGCCGCATCAACTTTAACGCGGCTGCTCGCCCCGGGGAGAAACGTTCGGACCGTTCGTTTATGAGTTACATCCGCGGCGCCTGGAGCAGCGAACAGGACAGCGACGGACGAGCGGCAACGCGCTTTTTGCGCAAGGACTCGACTTGGTCGGCGGTTGCGGCGACGTTTGAGAGCAATCTGCAAAGTGTCGTGACGCTGCTTTTTATTGGTTACGTACGCGGCTCTTCGCGTGAAGAAAGTGCGGTTGTACGTAACTATTTCGTGCTGCCTCAGGCCTTCAATCTCACGGACATCAGCGACTTTTCGGCTTCGGACTTCAATGTTCGATTGATCAAAAAGCGTTACCCGAACAGTCAGCTGTTTCCGACATTCGGTCCGTATTTCGACTGCTTCAGCCGCTATTTCGGCATTTCCGATCAGAAGGTGCTACACCTTCTGCATAAGGCGCAGTCCGCCAAGAACATGGGCAATATCGATGCGTTCTTCCGCGAATTCATGCTCGAGATGCCCGGCACGTTTGCCATTGCTCAGACGCTCGTGGAAGAGTTCAGCGAGCTCAATCAGGCATATGAAATCGTCAAAAAGACGCGCGAGCAGGTACAGCTTCTGGAAGTTGCTCATAAATCTGACGAGGCGCGTCGAAACGCAGCTCAGAACGTGCAGCAATACCGAGCACTCAAAGCGCAGACGGAAACCTGGAAATTCGTGCGTCTGAACGGCTTTTTGGACGAGTTGGTGCCGCAAGCCGAGTTGCGGCTTCTAAACGCCCGTACCGAACTCGAAGCACTGGAGGCGAAAAAGCGAGAAATCGAATCGCAGCAGGATCGTTTGCGCATGGAATTTGCGCAAAGCGGCGGCAATGTCTTGCAGCAGCTGGTGCAGGAACGGGATATAAAGCGCGAACATCTCAAAAACGTGCAAAAACACCGCTCTCACTTGGAAGTGGCCTTTGAGCAGATTGACCGTCGGATTCCGAATGTGGCCTCGGCTTTCAACGCCCTGCAGCAAGAGCTTCAAAACGAACGAAACGAATTGGTGGGTGTGGTTGCCGAGCTGGATGAAAAGCGATTGGCAAGCAAAGTGGAGGCGTCCAAGAAGGAAGAACAATTCAAGACGTTCTGTCACGAAATCGAAGTGATGAAACGCCAGCCTTCGAGTATCCCGGCTCGCATGCTCGAACTGCGAAACCGTCTGGCTGAGGAGTTGGAGTTGACGCCTCAGGAACTGCCTTTTGCCGGGGAATTGATGCAGATTCTGCCCGGCCAGGAACGCTGGCAAGGCGCGTGCGAACGCGTGCTGCGGCCGCTGACGATTTCCGTGTTGGTGGCCGATAAGAACTACGCGCGCTTTGCCAAACTCGTCAACGAAGAAAACCTGGGTGCGCGTCTTGTCTACAACCGCACGGTACGCCGCACTGAGAGTAAGGCGTGGACCGAAAATTCAGTGCCGTCCAAATTTAAAATCAAGGACGGCCCCTGGGCATCGTGGCTGCGTGACGAACTGGCTGCGCGTTTTGATTACATCTGCGTGGAAGATACGAGTCGCTTTGCCAAATACGAGAAGGCTGTGACGGTGGCCGGGCAAGTCAAGCACACGGCAAGCCGCCACGAAAAGGACGACCGAAAGCGTGTGGGGGACCGCAGCAATTGGGTCACGGGCTTTAGCAACGTCGAAAAGCGCCTGTACTTTGAAAAACAGGCGGCTGATTTGGCCCAGGAAATCGAAGCGGATAAGCGCCAGGAGCGCAGCTGCGGCGAAAAGCTTCGTGTCATGCGTGATCGGCTCACGGCCATGCAGAACATCGGTTCCTATACCTGGGAAGAGGTTGATACGGCTTCCATTGCCGATGCGATCAACCGAATTGAAAACGAAATCCGAGAGCGAGAGCGCAACAACGCAACGCTCGAAGAGATTGCCGCTCGCATCGGGCAGGCTAAGGAGCAGCACCAACGCATTGATGAGCAGCGGACCAAGGTCATCAAGCGTATCGGCCAGATCGAGGATCAGCTAAAAAAACTCACCGAGCAGCGAGATGCAGCAAGACAGGCGCTTGAGGGGGTGGAAGTCTCGACGGAGCAGATGATTGAACTTGATCGACTGGATCAGCAGCGAGCCAAGACGCCTTTGAACAACGAAAACGTGGAAGCGCGCGCATTGTCGCTGGAGACCCGACTGCAAGAGATGGTTTCCAAGGAGGAACTTGCTCAGACACGCAGCGAAGGCGAAATGGTGGCGATCTTTCATGACTTCAAGATCCGCTGGCCGGTGGATGCCGACACGATGGACGAAACGATTGCGTCTGCTGACGATTACTTTGCTCTGTTGGAACGTCTGCAGAGCGACGGGCTACCGCGCTATGAAGAGCGCTTCCGCGATTTGCTTGACAACCATGCCAAGCAAAATCTGATTGATCTGGTCAACGAACTAGATACGGAGCGCCGACAGATCAAGGAACGTATGAGGGAGGTCAATGCATCGCTTGCCGAGGTGGCGTTTAATCGCAGCGAAAAGGGTGAAACACACCTGAAGATTGCCGTGACGGATCGCCGGCTGCCCGAAGTGGCCGAATTTAAGCAACTGCAAAGCGAAATCATGCGCGACAGCTTTGAGACGAAGTCTCAGGCACAGGCCGAAAAGTACTTCGGCAAGCTTTCGGGACTTGTCGACAAGCTCAATATGGACAACGCTCAAGATCATCTCTGGCGAGAGCGAGTTCTTGACGTGCGCGGACATGTGTCCTTCCAAGGCATCGAATTCGATGACGATGGCAACACGCTCGAAGTGTTCGCGAGCGGTGCCGGCAAGTCGGGCGGTCAGCAGCAAAAGCTCACCATGACATGTCTGGTGGCCGCTCTGCGCTACCAGTTGGGAGGGACGCGAGCGCAAAAACCGAAATTTGCTCCGGTGATGATGGACGAAGCCTTTGACAAGGCCGACAGCGAATTCACCGACATTTCGATGCGTATTTTCCGGGACTTTGGATTCCAACCGGTGATCGCGACGCCGGAAAAAAGCCTGTATACGCTGGAACCCTATATGGGCTCGTTCTCGTACGTGAGCTGTAAAGATCGCAAGGCCTCCAGCGTGATCAATCTGCAGCCTGAGCAGATCGGGCAGGCATTGCACAATGAGGCGTCGCAGACGCCAACCGAATAAGAGGTTGATGTGAAGTCGATTCACGAAGTCGGTGAACTGCTGGCAAAGCGTTATGAAGCCAATCGATCCAAATGGCTGCGGGCGGCTTATTTCGGAGAAGCGTTTGTCTTCGAGGCGCCGCTTAATGTCTCCCGAAAAGAGGCGGCAGCCGACATCGTGCATTTTCGTCGTTGGCTGTCGGACTGGAAGGACTTGATCGAGGCTGACGATGAAGGCCTTGAACTTCGCTATAAGGTTGTCGTCTGGCGTGAACTAGGTTTGTCGACTGTTCCTTCGCGCATTGACATCAAGAATATGACGGCGGCTTTTCGGGTGATGCCCGAAGGCGAACTGAGGAAAAAGAAGTTTGCATTGGCTTTGAACCGCCTCAGGGGCATCGAAACGCGCGCCGGGAAAGCGGCAGCCGAGGCATTTGCCGGGGAATCAAAAGCCATGTTTGACGCTGATGAAGCTGAATTTGAACGGCTTTTGAGCGTGGTGTTGTGGCTCAAGGATCATCTGAAAGCCAACTGCTTTATTCGCGAGCTTCCCATTGAAGGGGTTGACACCAAGTGGCTCGAGAACAACCGGGCCGTGACGGCTCGCATTCTGTCAATTCTGCTCAACGAATCGATCGGTGCGGAAGATCTCGCTTTACGATGGGGGCTCAAAACGCCGCCCATTTTGGTGCGCGTGCGTCATGCTCAGTCTATGGTGGAAGGATTGCCGCCGGAAGCTTTCGTCGCGCTGCCATTGTCTGTACTCGAGTCCTGCAAGGCTCCCGCCATTTGCGTGATTGAAAACCTGCAGACGGGATTGGCGCTTCAAGTCGACGACGACATCCCCGTGATTTGCGGCATGGGCAACGCCGTGCGCGTGCTTCGGGAAGTGAAAGCCTTGCAGAATATGCCGATTTTTTACATGGGCGATCTGGATCAGCATGGACTCCGTATTCTGGCTATGTTCCGAAGCTGCATAGACAACGTCACGGCGGTACTCACCGACTGCGAGACATTGGCTCGTTACCGGCACCTTGCCGTGACCGATCCGACGGAACCAATCGCAATTCCGCCTGAGGGTCTGACATCGGATGAAACCGAACTTTTTGAAGCACTGCAGAAAGACGGACTGCGATTGGAACAGGAACGCATCCCAATGTCGGTTCTCAATCGAGCGTTTGTTTCTCAGATTGACAGGCTCAGAGAAGCTTTTTGAGTGCTTCCACAACTTCAATGTCAGCCGGAAGCCAATCTACAGTGTCAAGTTCATCGCGGGTGAGCCACTTCATGGCTTCATGCTCGACCAATTCGATTTCGCCCTGCGTGATGCTCGACAGGAAGCAGTGCATCGTGAGGTGAAAGTTCGGGTAGTCGTAGTCGACCGTCGTCACGAACTTGTCGGGGTGAATCGTGATGCTCAGTTCTTCTTCAATTTCGCGCACGATCGCTTCTTCGGCGGTTTCGCCTTGCTGCACTTTGCCGCCGGGGAATTCCCAGCCGTCTTTGTATTCGCCGTAGCCGCGCTGTGTGGCAAGAATTTTGCTGTCTTTGACAATGATGGCGGCAACGACTTCAATGGTCTTCATTGTGTTTGTGCCTTCTTAATAATGGGTAGCAAGTATACGTGCCGACATGTGAGGGATTGTTCACTAAGCTGCAGGTATGCTTTGTGACGAATGCGAAGAAACGCTCAGAATAAAATCGGCGACATAAATGGTTTTGATGTGATCACGCTTGCGAGAGGATTTCAAAGTGAACGCTCCTAGGATTGAATGGAGCTGTGAGTAGCAGGAGAACACACGGCACCAAAATGAAAACTACGCTGTCTTCGTCGAGTTTCTGAGTGCTTCGACGAGCTCCGTGGCCCAACGAATCTGTCGTTCCTTTTGCGCAGGGATCGCAATTCGAATGTGGCGCTGCGCCCAGGCGTTGGTGAGCTTTATCGCACGGGTGCGCGGGTGGGGTTGTGCTTCGAAAGCGACGCGGCTGGCGATGCCGATTCCGACGCCTGCGGCGGCCATCTGAAAGAGGATCGGCTGATTGGAAACGCGAACTTTGGGAACGAGCTTGTGGCCGAGTTCTCTAGCTCTTTCGTCGACGAAACGCTGCATTTCGACGTGTTCGCTCAGGGAGACGAAGTCCTCGTTCAGACATTCGGCGAAATCCAATGCTTCACGGTGCGCCAACGGGGAATCGATGCTTACGATCACCACAAGATCGTCGCGGGCGTAGTCTATGAAAGTAACGCCCGGATAGTCGCCAACGAAGGCGCTCAGGCCGATGTCGGCTCTGTCTTCGGCAACGGCCTCGACCACGTCGCGTGAAGAACAGCGATGGTGAGAGATCGAAACGTCAGGATGTGCCTTCAAAAAACGCGCCAGCCCATCGGCCAGAAAGTTCATGGCAGCACCGTAGTTAGAGACGATCCGAAGCGTGCCGGCCTCGCGACTCACGAAAGGCTCGAGATCGCGAAGCATGCCATCAATGTCGCGCTCAATGCGAAGAGCTCCCTGCCGCACGATTTCGCCGGCAGGCGTTACCGCCATACCCTGTGCCGATCGTGTGAAAAGAGGCACCCCCAAACTTGACTCGAGTCCTTTGATGCGGGCACAGACGGTCGAGGGACTCAAATGCACTCGTGCAGCTCCTCGCGTGAGATTGCCTTCGTCGGCCACGGCGCGAAATGTTTTGAGATCAATTAGGGAAAAGTGCTGCATTGCGAAAGCAAAAAAAGTGCGATTCATTCGGAAATTCCGAACGTAACCTTTGAAAAAGACTGATGGATGAATTCTTTTCCTAAGCTTAACATGCCTGTAAGAAGTCCGAAATTATTAGCTCCCCAACTGATTTTGGACTTTGCCGAAAAAATTCGAGTTTCTGAGAGGGATTCGGATTTGCTAAACAATAAAGCAAGGAGAGAAAGATGAAATTCCAACGACTGACCATTTTGGCGAGTGCGGTTATTCTCGGCCTCGGTTTGTCGTCCGGCGCCTATGCGTTTTCAGCCGAAATGACGAAATCCTATTCGCAGGGAGACAAAGCCTCGTTCTTGGCGGGCGCCCACAACCAGAAGGGAATCTCTTGTCAGATGTGTCACACCACGGACAAGGTCAGTGATTCGGAAACGGAAATTAATAAGCAATGCGTGATGTGCCACGAGCCCAACGCATTGGTCAAGAAAACGGAAAAGCCGCATCAGCCCAATCCGCACAAGAGTCACTTGGGTGACGTTCAGTGCACGGCCTGCCATTCTGGCCATACGCCTTCCGTTGCGTACTGCACCAACTGTCATGATTTCCCGTCCATGAAGGATATGAAGTTCGGCAAGGGTGCCAAGCCGGCTTCTCAGTATGAAGATCTGGCGAAGTACGACAACGCCAAGCCCGAACGGACGGAAACCACCGATATTCTGGTGGTCGGATCCGGTGCGGCAGGCTTTGTGGCAGCCTTTACGGCACAGGAAGCCGGTGTGAAGAACATCATCATGGTCGAAAAGATGGCGGTGCCGGGCGGCAACAGCCAGCTTGCAGCTGGCGGCATGAATGCGGCCGGCACTCCTTATCAGAAGGAAAAAGGCATTGAGGACAATGCCAAGCTGATGTTCGAAGACACGATGAAGGGCGGCAAGAACGTGAGCAACCCCGAGCTTGCAAAGATACTGGCCGAACGTTCAGCTGATTCGATCAAGTGGCTTGCCGATCGCGGTGCTGTGCTCTCGCATGTCGGCCGTGGCGGCGGTGCCTCGGCAGCTCGTATGCACGGACCTGCGGGCGGCGTTTTCGTGGGACCGTATCTTTCCAAGTTCTTCCGCGATCACGCTAAGGAAACCAATCTTGATCTGCGCTTGAACTCCAAGATGGTCAAGCTTTATACCGACGACAAGGGCAATGTGACCGGTGCGCTCATCAAAGGCAAGCATTCGGGCCTGTATCGCATCAATGCCAAGGCTGTGGTTTTGGCTACGGGCGGCATCGGCGCCAATGCTAAGCTCGTTCAGTCGCTGCGTCCGGACATCAGCGCGGATGTGAAGACGTCCAATCAGCCGGGCAGCCAGGGCGACGGCATGGTGCTCGCACAGAAGGTTGGCGCGGCTGTGGTCGATGCCAAGGAAATTCAGCTCAATCCGACATTGTTGGTCGGCAGCCCCGTGATTGTTTCCGAAACGGTGCGCGGAGCAGGTGCGGTGTTTGTGAACCGCGAAGGCAAGCGCTTTATCAGCGAACTCACCACGCGCGACGTGACGAGTGCTGCTGTGTCGAAGCAAACCGGCGGCACGGCTTTTGAAATCTTTGACGATAAGGTTCGTCAGAGTGTCAAGCAAACCGGTGCGGCTTTCGAACTGGGGCTCGCCAAGGAAGGCAAGACGCTGGCTGAACTTGCCAAGAACGCGGGCATCGATCCCAAGAACCTTGAAGCGACAATTGCTCAGTACAACAAGTACGCCGAAGCCGGCAAGGATCCCGACTTCAACCGTCCAGGTCTGAATGCCAAGCTCAAGCTCGACACGGCTCCGTTCTACGCCATCGAAATCACGCCGGCTATCCACTACTACATGGGAGGCCTGAAGTTCAACGGCAAGACGCAGGTGATCAACACCTCCGGCAAGCCCATCGGCGGCTTGTATGCGGCCGGTGAAGTCACGGGTGGCGTGCACGGCAAGAACCGCCTTGGCGGCAACTCGATCAGTGAAACCATCACGTTCGGTCGCCTGGCCGGTGAAAACGCTGCTGCTCAGGTCCTTGGCAAATAATTTGTCTCCTCAGGCGGTTTTCCGTGAAGGCAACTTCTTCGGAAAACCGCAATCTCCTTGACGGGCAAGGTGTTGTGCTTTGCCCGTATTTTCGTGGTCCAGGACGAAGGTACAATGGTCCGAACGGTGTCTTCTACGTTTGTGGACCTCTCAAATGACTTTGTCAGTCGAAGACTTTCTGCTTTCGATTCAGAAGCTGATACTTGGCAACGATCTCAACACCACCTACAAGTTGGCATTGGTGCTGGCCGTCACGAACAAGGCAGGAGAAATTCCTTTTGAGAATCATCCTGATGCGGAAGTTTTTGAGATCAGCTATCGCGAGCTGGCGCTTGAGTTTTTGCGCATCTATTGGCCACAAGCCAAAGCCTATCCGCGAGCCGACAAGAGTGCTGTCAAAGACGCTGTGTTGCGACAAAGCTTCGGCGGCAGCAACGCGCTTGTCATTTCGCTGATTCAGGCTTTTCAGGAACGGTTGTGTCCGGCAGACGCGCAATGGCTGACATTTTTGCAGGCGCAGCGTTTTGAGAAGGATTTCGATCGGTTGGTCAAGGACTGTCAGACGCGAGTTCTGAAGAAAAATCCGCTGCAGTACATGCAAGGCTACGAATTCCTGTTTGATAAGGACGATCGTACCAATCGGATTTATGTACGTCGAGAAGTCGCAGTTTCGCTGTGTCGGTTTCAGCCGATCGTTCAGGAACTGATCTTTTCGCGCTGGGAGAAGATGCTGCGCTCGATCCGGGCCAATTCAGGAGTGCTTGGCGAGACTCCGGAATCCACGCTGCGCGACTTTCTGTTCTATCCGCATCGCTCGGAAACGCTTGCGGCCATTCGAGACGTGTTGAGGGAATCGACGCCTGCGCAGACGTGTTTTTACAGTAGAGGCCGTAAACCCCCTGACTTCAGCCAGGGGATATAAGGCCGATCGTGCACCGCACGATAACAAACGGACAATACTGGCGCGTATACAAAATTTCAGGCATGATTCTCTGATCATGAAAATCATCTGCGGTTTCCGGTACGAACTCTATACGACAGACGAGCAGCGTTCTGCATTGAGCAGAAACGCCGGCTGTCGTCGTTTCGTGTTCAACAAAGCCCTGGAGCTGCAAAACGAACGCAAGAAAAGCGGTTTGTCTCTCTTGCGCTACAAAGAGCTATGCCTCGAGCTTGTTAAATGGAAGAAAGAGGAAAAGACTGTTTTTCTCAAAGAGGCGATGTCCCAACCTCTGCAGCAGGCGCTCAAAGATCTCGATCGAGCCATTGCCGACAGTTTTCGTCCCAAAAGTGATTCTGCCCGCAAAGAATGGCCGAAATTCAAAACAAAAGATATTGGGGACGGCTTTCGCATTCCGCAGTTCAAGCCTGAACATATCGATGATGCTAACGGCC
>ERZ650918.7-NODE-7-length-208803-cov-17.978692_pt1 | contig 208803 bp, 178 predicted proteins | sample MGYA00514758_ERZ650918 | MGnify/ENA metagenome assembly ERZ650918 | reverse complement strand
CTTAACAGAATTTAGAAAGGAGGCGGCGCTTCCTCCCCTGCATAAATGCAGGGGTGTCTGCGCCGAATTTCTATGATCACTGTGCTTCAGCAGTCTCTACCTAACAACAAAAAAGCTTCGACTTTCGTGAAAAGCAACACGAGAATCGAAGCTCAAGGCGTGAAACCACGCCACGGATAAGGAGACCCTTAATCCGTTCTACGGCGGATAAATTTAGCGAAAGACCTTATTGATCACTTCGTCGACGCAGGCCAGAGCCACCGTGTTGTCGGGAAGTTCCAGCAGGCTCTTGCCTTTGGCGTCGTATTCCTGAAGCGTCGGGTCATAAGGCACAACACCGAGCACCGGAAGTCCGACAACAGCTTGCAATTCATCGACCGAGCGGTTGTCGCCCTGCACGCGGTTAAACACCACACCGACGCTTTCGCAATAGGGGACAGCGCCGTTTTTGACGAGTCCTTCGATGTGATGAACCGTCTGAACTCCTCGATAAGAGGAGTCCGTCACCAAAATCAGCGTGTTGATCTTTTCGACAACTTGGCGGTTGATCTGTTCCAGACCGGCTTCACCGTCGATGACAATTGTGTCGAACTTCAGAACCAACTGTTCCAGAGCATCTTTCAAGAGGTCGTTGACCGAACAGAAGCATCCCTTGGCATTCATGCGGCCCATGGCAATCACCGAGTAGCCGTCTTCTTCGAGAAGCGAACTCGTAATGAGGTAGTCAAGTTCATTTGCAACCTCTGCCTGGGAGCCGGCATTGCCGCTTTCTGCGGCAGCGAGCACCTTGTCGCGAACCGCACCGATCGTCTTGTCGGTCTCGACATTGAGCGCATAAAGCAGTCCGAGAGCGGGATCTGCATCAACCACCAACAACCGCCCGGTGTCGGCACGTTTCTTTAACTGACGGGTAAGCATGGCGGTAAGAGCCGTCTTGCCGACGCCGCCTTTGCCGCAAACGGCGATCACTTTTTGCATGTTGTTTTTTCCTTTTCTTTGCGAACGAGTTTGACCTTCGCTTGAATCTTACGCACCGAGGCGCAAGTCTTTTTGTCGGAACAGCTGCCGCAGTGGCCGGCAAGCTGACAGGATTCATAATCGAAGCCTCGTTCTTGCCAAACCCCTGTTTTCAGTTCCCGAAGCGTCTTTTGACAGTCCTCGGCAACAGGTTTGAGCAATTCAATGAGCTGCTTATCGTTAAGGACAAAATAAAGCTCAACAGTTTCGACAGCTTCAAAAGCTTTATGAATCCGATCTATAAGACTTGCAGCAGCAATCTCTAAAGCCTGAGCAGGATCGTCGCCTCCCACACGGATCCAGACGTTCGTTTTGTCAGTCTTTACCATCCAGCCCGGATGGTCTGCCAGCCTAGGAAAGCGCAGTGTGAACTGATAGAAAGTTTGTGCGTCTAGTGCTTTGCCCGAAAGAAGAACCACCAAACCAAAGTCAATGGTCTTGCCTTTGAATTTCTGCAAATCCTCACCGATGCGCCACGCGCCTTCACATGCCGTCTCATTACTGTAAGCAAGCGATAAGACAGACGCGCGACCGGGTCCGGCCAATTCGCAAAACGATTCGTTTTGCAGGATAAGCCCTGCTCGAGCCTGCGGCGACGGCAGATTTCCCCCCTCGACACCGCAATCTAAGGGTGCAACTGGGGAAAGCGGTTCAGACAAGCACTTTCTGAGTTCGGCAACTTGGGCTTCAAACAGACTCATTGCTGAGAGTTCTCCAAAGCAAAAATTGCCGCGCCGACAGCGCCCATGAGCTGAGGATTTTCTGGCAACTTCGCCATCGCACGACCGAAAATGGCTTCGAGAGACTTAATGAGCGCGACATTGCGAGCGCATCCACCCGTAAGCACCACCTCAGGTTCAAGACCGACCTTCATCACCATGCCGTTGATGCGGCGAGCAATGGAATCGTGAATTCCGGCACTGATGTCTTCGAACGGTACGTTGTTGTTGACCAGCGAAATCACCTCGCTCTCGGCGAAAACGGAACACTGCTTGGAAATCTGACAGGGATGTGTCGACTTCAATGCCGCGTTGGCCAGTTCCTCAAACGAGCAGTCAAGCACTCGAGTCATGACTTCAAAAAAGCGGCCGGTGCCTGCCGAGCATTTGTCATTCATCTGAAAATCCTGCACGCGACCGGATTTGCTCAATGAAATAACCTTGCAGTCTTGTCCGCCGATATCAATGACGGTCCTGACAGCGCTGTTGAAATGATGCACACCGCGGGCGTGACAGGAAATTTCCGAAATATCCTCGTTCATGCCCTTGATATTTGTACGTCCGTAACCGGTGGAGACGAGGTAGTCGATTTTGATGTCTTTGGGTAGTTTGGCATCGGCCAGCGCGAGTTCCATCGCATGGTCCGCCGTTGCTTGAGGGCCATGAGCCGATCGAACGATAGACGAACCGAGAATCGTTTTGTTCTCGTCCATGAGAACAATTTTTCCGGTGGTCGAACCGATATCGCATCCTGCAAAAATAGGCATAGTCCTTGATCCTTTGCTTATTTTTAAAGCCTGCCGGAAGCCGAGTGACTTCCGGCAGGGAAAATCAACCCTTCTTCAGTCCGATCTTAGTGCTTTGCGCGTTTGAATCCGGAAGCCGAGAAGAAATTCGAGAGGTCGTTCTTGACCTTGTCAAGCGGCGTGTAGCGCTCATCAAACAGACTTGTCGTCATATTGATCAGCGGCACATCCATATCGCGGCAAATGCGCTTCAGGAACTCACCGGAACCGGATTGATCCTTATGCCCCATGTGTCCGGGGAAGACAACGGCGTTGATGTTGAATTCATTGATCATCTTGGTGACGTCTTCTTCAAAAACGTCGACCCAGCCGCGACCCTGACGGATCATCGGCACTTCGGCTACAGCACGACGAGCAAGACCGAAGAACATGGCCTCTTCGTTGCTCGTATCAACATCAGTATAGGGAGTGCCGCCTTGGAAGGTCTGCACGACAACGGCATTCCATTCGCTCGCAAGCCAAGCGCCGAGCTTGTCACCCCAGAGCGGATTGAGGTCGGGCCACAGGATACGGATCTGTTCGTTCATCACCGGTCCGACATGGTTGGCGACATTGTGCTTGGCAAAGTCGAGGGCTCCCTGCATGATGGCTGTTGCCGTCGGATGACCTGCCGGCAGATGCTGCGTCAGCGCCCAGAAAGCGTCAGGCACGGCAAAAGAGGGCATCGGGCAGGGAGAGGCGCGAAGCTGTTCGTTGACTTCGGCCCAAATGCGATACTGCTTGTTCGTTTCCTCAACCAGTTCAGCCACGCGCTTGAAGTCGTACTTGGCACCGGTAGTGCGTTCCAAGAAAGGAACCATTTCCTGACGAAGCTGACGGGCGACGTATTCGAAATCCTTATCTTCGTGCCCGTAGCTCGGGTCAAAGGCAAAGCAGGGGACGTATTTAAGATAGTCAGACCGCTTGAAGGCCTGATGCAGCATGACCTGTCCGTCGCACGGTTCCATCATGCAGATAAAGGCATCGGGCTTCGGATGCAGGCGATTTTCCATCGACCACACCGCATAGCGCACAAGCGAGCAGATCTTGTCGTCAAGCGGGAACTGATCGCATTCTTTGGCGTCGGCATAATCAGTGAACTGCAGGTGGAACATCAAGTCCATGACAGGGTTGTAGTACTTGATGCCCATGCCGGCAAAGATCTCCTGAGCGTTGCCATACCAGGTGCAAACGAGAGGCTTATGATTCTGCGCGGCATCAAGAATGCCTTCGTTGTATTCACGCATGAAGTCAATCAGCGCAATCTGAATGGGATTTTGCTGCTCTGCGGGCAAACCGTGCAGCATCTGACTGATGCCGGCAAGACGCTCGCGGTACTCCAGACGCCGCTCAAGACCGGTTTCATATTTGGGCATATTCTTTTCTCCTCAATCCAATTAGGCGCTGCGGCGCGGCAGATTCTCGACAAAAGCCTGAACGCGTGTGCGAACCTGGCCGACACTGTCCATCAAATAATTGATTTCAAGCTCAAGACTCGGAATATCCTTCTCGCGAAGCAGATTGGCCAGCATGTACTGTTCAAAGGCCCACAGGTCGCACATGGTTACACGGGCCGAAACAATGCCGTCGGCGCGGTATTCGTCAAAGAGTCGCAGGTAGGTTTCAAAACGACGATCCTGCGTGCCGAAAGCACGAGGCATCGGAGTCTTGACATTAAAGTAGAAGTCGCAGAGCGCTGCAAACGGATCACCTTCTTCGGAGATGTCCTTTTCAGCCATGCGCAAACCGTTGGAGGCATCGTCCACAACAATCAAAGCCCCCTGACTTTCGAGTGCGCTCAACAATTCGGGCGTGTTGGCGTGACCGGAAAGAAGCATCAAACGACGGCGCGGCTTAACAGATTCGCCGCCGGCTTTCAATTCGGCAATGAGTTCCGTGAGCATGGCGTTGTACTCAGCGCGAGGCATGGATTCGCCAGCCGTAAGGACATTCATGACTTCGGTGCCGTCAATCAGAACCTCGTCGCCCTTGCGCAATTCGTAAAGTTGGCGGATCAAAGCGCGGGTCTTGTTGCTTTCAACGATAGCTGCACGCAGTGCATCAGCTGTGATCTTGACATCGTAGGTTTCTTCAACAGACTTGATCAGCGCCTGAATTTCCTCGCAGAAACGCGGGTAGGTAGAGGCATCCCAGCGTTTCGGGATATAAAGGAAATGGAAGTTTTTGGCGTTGGGCAGCAGCTTCCAGTTATCGTCAATGCGGCGCATGTGATCGCAGCAGTTGTAGACAACGGCGCCGTCCAAAAAGTCATACTGACCGCGGACAAGCTCGTTAAACATGGAGCGCGTGAAGTCGCACGTGAGCTGCTTGAAATATTTGTCGGCATATTCCGTGCTTGTCGCACCCGTGCCGCGTAATGCAAAAGGCATCAATCCGGCAGCTTCGAAAATTTCAAACGGAACTTCCGGGTCGAACGTGCCGATGACTTTTCCACCCTGAGCCTTAAAGGCTTCAACGGAAGGGTTATTGAGCGAGGCTGCGTACTTTTGAGCTTTTTCAAGCGCCGCAATCGGTTTGGTTCTGTTCATTCAGATTCTCTCCTTTTTGTTAGCAGCAAGCCGGCGGTGAGCAATAACGCTCGCTGCCGGCTGCTCGCTTATGCATTTGCGGGGTGACGATCAGACCCAAGGTCCGATCGTAGCGACTACTTGATCGCTTCTGCAGCGTTCAAACCGGCATGGCGACCCGAATAGGCCGCAAAGCCGAACGCATAGCCCGATGTCCAGGTCGTGTAGGTGTGGCCGACAACCTTGGAAACTTCCAGACCCGTTGCATAAAGTCCCTTGATGGGCTTGTTGCTCTTGTCAAGCACTTGGAAGTCACGATTGACAACCAGGCCGCCGAAGGCCGAGAAGAAGTAGGAGCCCAGGCGAATGGCATAAAGCTTGCGCGTGTTGATCGGGCGCATGTACTTGACGTTCTTAAAGAAGACGCCGTCATGGCCGACCTTGCAGGCCTCGTTGTAGTCGTCGATTGCCTTGTCGAGGTTCTTGTAAGGAACACCGATCTGTTTGGCGAGTTCGCGAACAGAGCTTGCTGCCTTAAAACCGTCGCTCTTGGCTTGCAATGCCGCCTTGATTTCTTCCTTGAGCTTAGTAAGTTTTGCGCCGACGCGAACGATCACACCGACACCCGAGTCAACGCCGCGTTCAATCATGTAATCAACCTGGCTTTCATCGAAAATCGACCAGGCATGATGACCATATTGCGTGTAAATGATGTTGGCAGCCTGGCTGAAGGACAGCGAAACATCTTCGTTAACGAAACGGTTGCCGTCAGAGTTGATCCAGATGGTGGAGGGCTGCCAGCTGGTGGTGTAAAGCTGGCTGGCAAAAGCGATACCCTTGCCCTCGGTGCCCAAGTGACCGATAAAGCTCACGGGACCGCGCTGTGCACCTTTGTCCAACGCCATCAAAATACCGTCGCCGGTCTTATTGATCGGCAACGAGGCTTTCCAATGGTCGGGATCGCGAACCGCCCATTCGCGAATAAGCTTCTTGTTTTCGCCAAAGCTTCCGGAAGCCAAAATGACGGCCTTGGCATTGATGGTGATGTCGGCTTCGTCGTCTTCACTGTGAGCAACGACACCGACGATAGCTCCCTTGTCGTTGGCGATAAGCGCCTTGGCCGGCGTTGAGAGCATCGTCTTGACGCCGAGCTTGTCGGCATGGTCCTTGAGAGCCTTCACGAGCGCCGAACCGTGGATGGATCCTTTGTATTCAAGAATCTCATGCCAAGTGGCTTCTTCCCAAGGCGTCATGCGAACGACGCGGAAATTGATGTCGTGCTTATGCAGCCACTCGATGTTTTCGGCAGATCCGTAGATAAAATCGCGAACCAAAGAAGGATCCACTTCATATTGGTGGCGTTCAAGGTAACCGCGGAAAGCGTCTTCACGGGTCTGAGGATCGCTGCGCAGACGCTGATATTCGGATTCAACGGCAAAAAGGCCTTCGGCATGCTGCGAATTGCCGCCGACGAAGGGATTCTTTTCGAGAAGGACAACCTTGGCGCCTTTTTCGGCAGCCTGTACAGCTGCGGCCAGGCCGGAAGAACCTGCGCCAACGACCACAATATCGGTGGTGATTGTCTTTTGGGCTGCCAATGCCGGACTCATCCCCACGACAGCCAAAGTCGCGCCGGCAGCAATGCCGCGAATAAACGATCTGCGAGTGATCATGATTTTTCTCCTTACCCCTTACGAAAAAGGGGAATCTCAACCTGAGAAAAATCTACGATCGACACCGTAGGCAGATCGTTAGGCAAAAAACGGTTTAAGGGTTTATACGCACTATCAACGCCTGAGCAGCATTGTTAATGAGATCGTCGTTGTGTGCCGACTTGTCGTGAAAACCGAAGCAAACGGCTCCTCGATATAATCAGTTCGTTTGAGAACAAAAGAGCAATGATCAGCACACGTAAATACGTGTGCAGCACCACCAAAAGGAGAGAGCGTGAGGCAGGTTTTTCGTGCGCGTCCCTGGGTTTTGCCTCCTGAACCGGCGAAATTGGCGGAATTATTCCGAGACGGTCACGTGGTGACACTCGATGCCGGAGCAACCTTCAGACACGGCGGAACAGAAGGTTATGTTGCTCTTTTACTCGAAGGACTCGTCACATTTTCCTTTCTCGATATCCGAGGCAACTACCACACATTTGCCTTGGTGCTGCCCGGACGCACCATCGGCGATCTGGATGCTCTCAATCCGAACCGTACCAGTGTCATTGCCGAGTGTATTCGGCCGAGTCGCGCGCTATTGATTCCCAACTCCCAGTACCGGCGTGGGTTAAGGACTTCCACGGAACTTATGGAAATGTACGCGGACATGTCCATCCTCAAGGAAGAATCCATCATCGAAAGCGCGTTTGCCAATTTCACTCTTGACACAGATCGGCGACTGCGGGTTTTGTTGCTTTCTTTCTTTTTGGAAGGGGGCGGACAGATTAGTGCCAACGAATGGAACGAATGTCCCGTGTCTCTTTCAGTCACTGAAATCTCGAGAATCATCGCTGCAACGCGTTCGTGGGTGAGCACGCGTCTGTCCGAATGGCAGCGTGAGGGCATCCTGAAGAAAACAGGCAGAACTTTTGCCGTGCGAACCGAACTTTTTGAAAGCGTCAAAGACTGGCTGCCTCCGATCAAAACCCCCGAACCGATCAGTATCGAAATTCCTTAGCTGCTGCCTTTACACCACCGAGAGCAAATTGTTCTGCTCACAAAAAACCGCCGTCTCGAGAAAATGAAACGGCGGTCGGTCTTTTAGAGAGGAAGCAAATTTAGGTTAGAACTTGTGGTTGATACCCATGAAGAACTGTCCCTGAGTGGTACCCCAATCGTTGGTGTAGTGCAGCGAGCTGTCGGGGCCGGCTTCCACTGAGTACTTGGCGTTGGAGTCGTTAAACACGACTTCGTAGCCAGCATAAATCTTGGTGCGCTTGGAAAGCGGATAGTCATAGCGGGTACCGAAGGAGTAGGCGTCGGCATCATCCTGCGTTTCGTTGGAAAGCATGGCTGCCGAAACCGACCAGCGGCCGCCCCACAACGGCGTGGCGGCACCGATCTGAGCTACCCAGAAATTGGGAATTGCAGCAGTATCTTCGCCGTCCTTATACATGAAGGCGCCGGAGAGCTTGGTGATGCCGAAGTCATAGGTCACGCCCAGGTTGTAGTACATGCCGTGGCCGTTGTCCTGCTGTCCCGGGGCAGGATCCTTAGAATTATCAAGCTGGTACCCCAAGTTGGTATTCTGATTGCCTGAGTAGTCCTGGTACAAGACGCTGGCCATCACAAACAGCGGTCCGTTGACGTAATTGGCCGCAATGTTATAGACATTGCCGTCTTCGCTACCGGTGATATTGCCGTCATCATCCTTTTCTTCGCCCAGAGCTGCGTATGCAAAAAGCTGAACGCCGGCCATACGCGGAGAAACGTAAAGCACAGAGTTATCGTGACGCACAAGGCTGTCGTTGACTTCACCGTTTACGCCGGTGGGCATCGGGAAGAAGAAGGGCGAATAGGCCGAACCCAAGCTGAGATCCGTCGGATCGGTCATGGCCCACGTCAGGAAGTGCGGCGTGTATTGACGACCGAATGACAAGGTGCCCCAGGTATTGCTGTGCAAACCGACCCACGCTTCACGTGAAAAGAGACCGTTGTCGCCGGCGCCGTCAGGGAAATCACCCGTGTCAGTCAAGAAGGCGCTTTCGAGTTTGAAAATGGCCTTCAGATCAGGGCCGATATCTTCAGTGCCCTTAATACCCCAGAAGGAGGCGGAAGCACCGCCGCTGCGCAACGAAACGTCCGTTTTGCCGGCGTTATGGTTTACAGCAATGTAGGTATCAACCGTGCCGTACAGTTCAACCTCAGCAGCAGTTGCGGCACCTGCAACAGCAGACAGACAGGCCAAAGCGATCAGACTTTTTCTCATTTTTCTCTCCCGGTTTGAAGGCGGCTGGGCCGCCCAAACTCAACTATGCTGACTTGATCAAAGTGCTTTCGATCTTATGTTTATCGAGAAATCGCCAGTGTTTGCCAGTTGACAGTCAGGCAGGGCGAGAAGAAAAATTACGGGTAAACCCGAGTGCAAAACAACAACACAGAAAGTTGAGCAGACTGAACCGTTAGCATGCTTAAGTCGTGCAAACTGGTGAATCAGAACAACTCGGGCGAGAACCGCCTTGAGTAGAGCTGATAGGTTGATCACGCCAGCGACGGACTTGTGTTTCAAGCGAAGTATTGCCAAAGCGTCTTGGCAAAAAGAGCTAGCAACACAATGAGAATGATGGGCCGAACGATTGCAGTGCCGTTTTTAACAACAAGCGTTGCACCCAGATAATGTCCAGCTATTCCGAAGAGCCCGGCAATCAATCCGAGATGCCAGTCGACTTGTCCTGCCAGAGCGAAAGTCACCAGCGCTGCACCGGCTCCGGCAATGTTGACGACCTTTGTTTGACCGGAAGCTTCGCGCACATCCAAGCCGCCGAATGTGGAAAAAGACACGAGAAGGAACGTCCCCGAACCCGGCCCATAGAACCCATCGTAAGCGTTGCAGACGAACGCGCAGGAAGAGAGGATGCCAACGCGCTTTGCGTAAGGCATGTCAACGTGTTCTGATTCGTGCTTGCGCTTGCGAAGGACGATCGCGGCCACGATCGGAAGAAGCGCAAGCAGAATGATCTCAAAGACTTCCGGCGGAAGGTTGAGAGCAATGGACGCGCCCGCGTAACTGCCGACGAAGGAAACCATAACGGGAAGAGGGGCTAGCTTCCAATCCACAAAACCGCTGCGGGCGAGCTTGAAGATTGACGCGGCCTTGCCCATGCAGCTTGAGAGTTTGTTGGTACCGATTGCCATATGCGGCGGGATGCCTGCCAGTAGATAGGCAGGCACGGCAATCAGAGCGCCGCCGCCACCGACGGCGTCGACAAAGCCGCCAAGAAAGACCAGCGGACAAACAACCAACAGAGTATTGAAATCCATTTCGATACAGAACGAAACGTGTAACGAAATCAGTCTAACACCGGGATAATCTGCAGGCTAGCGCTGTGATAGGCTTGTCCGAGAAGATATTTCTGCCAGATGTCTGTTTTGCCATGCCGCGCTTTTCGCTTTGTCACCGCTATCTCAACGCCTTTCTCGTCTGTGCCCATGAAGCCGTCTCTGCAGAGATAGAACAACGACCGAAAAGAAAACCGCGGTAGTCACGAAGCGCCGAGGCTTTCTGAAGTTTGTTGTCGCAGTCCTCTCAATAGCGGCCGCATCCGTTCAGCATGCTCGGTACTGGCAAGAATGGATCGTTCTGATTTCCGGAACCACCAACTTTCGCATCTGGAAGAAAACCTGCGCTCGCTTGACTTCAAGCTGGAGCAATCCGAGTGGGAAGAACTTGAAAAAACAGTGGCTGCCATTCCAATCGTAGGATCTCGCTATAACACAGAACAGCAAAAGCAAGTTCAGTGACAATTTTGAAGAGCGTCGATAGGTGTTTCCAAATCAAATACCTCGGCGCTCTTTTTGTCTATCGTTTCTCCATGGCATCCATAACTGTACGAAACTCAAAGAAAGGCAAAGTTAGGTAAAGCTCGAAGTTATTGTCGCAATTTGAGGTGATAATTGTTCTCAGCAAATACTTTCGGGATTTCACCATGCACTTTTTCTTCGAACTCTTGCTTCTGGCAGGTCTCGTTGCTCTGTTGATTCAGCTGCCCGCCAAATTTCTCGCAATCGCCCTGGCCATCGGCGCCATTGTTTGGTTTTTGTTGCCGGGAGGCCCCGGCGGATTTCACTTCGGAATCGGCTGCGACTGGCTAACGCGTTTCGGCGATGTCATGCACCACGGTTTCGGGCACTTCGGTTTTCCGTTCCACGGCTTTGGTGGTTTACTGACGGTTGCACTATTGATTGCGGTTGTCTGGCTCGCCTGGAAGGCATTCGGGCGAAATAAGAGTGCGGACAAGACGAACGAAAACGTCTGATGCAGTATTGACGCGGCGAGTCCAACTTGCCGCGTTTTTCGTCGAGGGTCAAAAATATGAAGAAGCTTTCGTTGGCAATGATCGGTTGCGTCGTGTTGGCCGGATGTACGGCACCTCAACAAACTACACCGCCCGTCATGGAGAAATCGGCACTGATGCCGATCGTGCAGACGGTTGTTCCCGAAGAACCGATCCTTAAGGCCAACGAAACGGTCACGGCATACACGCTCTTTGACAAGGCGATTCGCATCGGCTCGGTCGACGCCCGGTTTTCGGACTTCTACGTGCTCTTCAGTCCCGACGGAAAGCTCGCGCACCTGTATTCAGACGCCGGAAAGAAGCATGAGACATTGCAGCGCCAGTCACTGCCCAAAGGCGGCTACGTTTGGAATGTGGAAGACGACGACACCAAGAATCTGCGTCACAAAGACGGTGTTTGGACCATTGAAAAGCGCATGCAACTCATTGCCTCGCAGTCCAAATCTGACGTGGACGCGTCGCTCGGTCCGTGGGAAGAGGAATACTTCGAAGGCGTGCTGCCTGCAGCTTCCTGCCCCGGCATCCGCTATCAGCTCACGGTGCGCCACCGCTCTTATAGCGGCGACGGCGCGTATCACCTTGCGATGACCTACCTGGAAGCGGAAAAGGGTAAGGACGTGACGTTTGAGTCAATCGGCAAACGCCTCACCCAGCGCGGTACGACGGAAGATGAGGACGCCACGGTGTGGCAACTTGTGGGAGACGACGGCAAACCCGAAGCCAATTTCCTTTATGACCCGATGAATCAGACGCTCACGATGCTCACCAAAGACTTCAAGCGCATCGAGTCGAAGCTCAATTACACGCTCAAGCCTACGAGCAAGAAGCAATGAGCTTAATGTGCAACCGGTTCGCGGCGGTCAACCTTTTCTGGCGTTGATCGCCGCATTTTTACCGACACGTCGCCCCATCACAAGGCAGTTGGTCATGCTCGCGCCGCCCAGTCGGTCAGTGCCGAAGATCCCGCCAGCGATTTCTCCTGCCACGAAGAGCCCCGGCATCGGCAGCCCTTGCACCGACAAAACACGCGCGTGCTCATCCGTGCGGATGCCGTCAAGCGTCGTGTGTATGTAGATTGACTCCGTTTGTCAAAAAGCAACAAATCTACCGCACACGCCTTTTGACATTTGTTCGTTCTAAACACCCACGGATTCCGTGAGGTCAGTCAGGCGCCCAACGGTTCATTCGATTCCAACGGCGCCTTTTTCTTTTCAGCACTCCACTTTCGTCCTCGGTGAGGTCTGTCGACTCGACCCTTCGGGCTTTTCGCGACTAGACCGTCTCCGGCTTCGACTACGGTTGGAGCGGGTTTTCTGCTGTTCGGCGCCAATTCAAGACCGCAACAAAACACCCTTTTGTTGACTGAGTGTTTTTACCTATTTTTTCTCCCTCAAAAATTTAAACTCAGGCGTAGACTCAAATTGATTGAGACCCATGAGAATCGCTTAAGGCTTCCACAAAAAACCTGCACGATTCTTGTTCGCCTCAGACATTTCGATTCGTTTGCTCAACTTCAGATAGGAGAGAGGAAAGATGAGTATTCGCAAGGTTTGTGCGGCGTGTCTGACTGCGATGTTTGCTGCCGGCGCAGCAACGGCTCTGCAAGCAGCCGAACCGGCCAAGACGGCTCCGTCGACGTTCAAGCCCGGTACCTACACGGCTACCGTCAACGGCCACAATGCTCCGGTCACGGTGAAGGTCACGGTCAGCAAGAACCGCATCGAAAAGATCGACACCTCCAAGAATCTTGAAACGATTGGTGTTGGCCAAGTTGCTCTGAAACTGATGACCGACAAGATCATCAAGTACCAGTCGCTGGGCGTGGATGCGATTACAGGCGCTTCGATTTCGAGCTTTGCCGTTTTGAGCGGTGTTGAAAAGTGCCTGGAACAGGCCGGCGGCAATATGGACAAGCTCGGCGAGCAGGTTGAAAAGCATCCTGCCGGCACGAAGACCTATGACGCCGATGTCGTCGTGATCGGCGGCGGCGGTTCCGGTCTGGCAACCGCCATTGCCGCTTATCAGGCCGGTGCCAAGAAAGTGATCGTCATTGAAAAACTCGGCTATCTCGGCGGTTCGACCAACGTTTCCGAAGGTGCTCTGAACGCCGTTGACCCGAAGCGTCAAGGCAAGCAGGGCATTGAAGACAGCTTCGAGAAGTTCTATGACCAGACGATGAAGGGCGGCCACAACAAGGGCAATCCGGAACTCGTGAAGTATTTGACACAGAACTCCATGAAGTCGGTCGAATGGCTCGAAAGCATGGGCGTGAAGTTTAAGGACGAGATCGGCACGGCTACGGGCGCTCTCTGGCAGCGCAGCCACTATCCTGCCACTCCGTCCGGCAACACCTACATCCGCAGCTTCGAACAGGTCATCAAGGACACGAACGGCGCAATTCAAGTTCTGACGGATACGGCCGCCACCGACCTTCTGCAGGATAAGGGTCGCATCACGGGCGTGACCGCCAAGCACTTCGACCAGAAGGTAATCCTCAACGCCAAGGACGGCGTTGTGATCGCCACGGGCGGTTTCGGTGCCAACATCAAGTTCCGCCAGGAAGTCAACACGGGCGTTTGGAAGAGCGTCAAGCTTGACAACTCGATCGGCTGCACCAACATCCAGAAGGCCGCTCAGGGCGACGGTCTGATCATCGCCAAGAAGCACGGCGCCGACTTGATCAATCTGGACGACATCCAGATTCATCCGTGCGGCACGCCGGGTACCGGCCTGATGGAAAACATCCGTACGTCCGGCCGCAACCGCATCTTTGTGAACGTTGAAGGCGACCGCTTCGTCAATGAAGGGGCAGCACGCGACGTTCTCGCTGGAGCCATCTTTGCTCAGCCCAAGAGCACGTACTACGTCGTTGTGAACAAGGTTCGCTATCCGAGCCGCGACTGGGTTGACGCCAACGGCGCCACGATCCGCGACATGGTTGCTCTCGGCTCTGTTGTAGAAGCCAACACGCTTGAAGAACTTGCCAAGAAGACCGGCATGAATCCCGCCAAGTTGAAGGCCAGCGTCGACAACTACAACAAGATCGTCAAGGGCGAGATGAAGGATCCGCTGGGCTTCCAGGCCAACAACAAGGCTGACACGACCTTGACGGAAGGCCCCTGGTACGCCTGCAAGAAAGTGCCGACCGTTCACCACACGATGGGCGGCATCAAGATCAACGTCAACGCTCAGGTCATTGACGTCAACGGCAAGGTCATTCCGGGTCTGTACGCTGCCGGTGAAGTCACGGGCGGCATTCACGGCTCCAACCGTCTGGGCGGCAACGCCATTGCCGACATCATGACGTTCGGCCGCACGGCAGGTACCAATGTCGTGAAGATGAAGTAACGCAAAATCGGCACTCGCTCGCCGTCACGGCGAGCGTTCCGAAAACCGGCAAGAACTCAAAGAGGAGTTTCCTCGAGAGTTCGAGCCGGTTTCTTTTTCGCTCTTATCGCTGGTCATGACGCAAACGATCTAGGGCATTTGCCTCAAGACAAGTGAAATAGCCGCTCCTAAAATCATCAAGATAGGCTATGAGCCGAGAATAAGCATCAAGCGAACACATAGAACAATGAAAGCTTGAAAAGACAACGGGAGATAAAAAATGAAAGCGCTTGCCGCCTTAAGCCAATTTGTCAATAAAACGTTTGCCCTGTGGGTGCTTGTCTTTGCGGCAATCGCCTACGCCGCGCCCGATCCATTTAAACCGCTGGCCGGTTGGATCTCTCCGCTTTTGGGTTTGGTGATGTTCGGCATGGGGCTGACCCTTTCGGTCAATGACTTCAAACTGGTGCTCTCAAAACCCGTGGATGTGTTGATCGGCATCCTCGCCCAATTCATCATCATGCCGACGCTTGCTTATCTGCTTTGCATCGTGCTGCAACTGCCGGCCGAAATCGCTGTGGGTGTGATCCTTGTAGGCTGCTGCCCGGGTGGAACCTCGTCTAACGTCATGACCTTCCTGGCGCGCGGCGATACGGCGCTATCGGTTACCATCACCAGCTGCACGACGCTTCTGGCTCCCGTCGTAACACCGGCTCTGATTTGGCTATTTGCGCACCAGTGGATTGAAATCGACCCGTTGGGCATGTTCTGGTCGATCTGCCAGATCGTTTTGATTCCGATTGCCATCGGTGTGGCCATTCATACGATTCTCGGTCAGGAACGCGTGGCCGTTGCCGCAACCTGCCTGCCGCTCATTTCTGTGGTGTCGATTGTTCTGATTGTGATGGCAGTCGTTGCCGTCAGCCAGCCCAATATCGCCAAGAGCGGTCCGCTGGTGTTTGCCGTGGTTGTACTGCACAACGGTCTCGGCTATGTGGTGGGGTATCTCGCCGCCAAGCTCTTCAAGATGAATCTGGCCAAAAGAAAGTGTTTGGCCATCGAAGTCGGCATGCAGAATTCGGGGCTTGGCGTAGCGCTTGCCACCGTACACTTTGCCACGATGCCGCTAGCCGCTCTGCCTTCGGCCATATTCAGCTTCTGGCACAACATTTCCGGCCCGATCGTCGCAACGATTTTCCACCGTTGGACGGAAGAAAACACGAAGTCGTAGTGCTCTGAGCACCACCGAAAGTTAAGAAAATGCCGGCGAGCTTTCTAGCTTTGCCGGCATTTTCTATTGTCAGTGCGATTGAGCGGTCGCCGCTTTGGGCGGAATCACACCGCCTCGGAATAACCCAAGGAGTGTACCGACGGCTGCCGCGAACCAGACGGTCAGGAGCAGAGCCATCAGACCATAGGTAATCAGGCCAAGAAGTTCTAGGTTCGCAAGGCTCGAAAGTCGAATGCTCAACACGGTCATCGCGCCGACCGGAAAAACGAACGCCCACCAGGAAAGCGCAAAGGGCAATTTGCCTTGCAGCGCATTGCGAACGGTCATGGCCAAAGCCAAAAGAAGCCACCAAAGCGAGGCCCCCATAAAGCCCATCGCGACCAACAAGCCGTAGCTCATCGCGGCTTCGTTACCTGCGGCGTGCAAAAGCGACAAAAGACTCAGCGGAATCACACCGAGAGGAGCCAGATGCACCCACAGCGTCGGAGTCATCTTGCCTTCGATGGCGGGCATCAGGAAATGGCGTGCCATAGTGATGGCCACCAGTGCGATGTACATGAAGAACCCTGCACCCATGCCGAGCATGTTGACGCCGAAATATACCTCGCGCATCAGGCCTTGCGCCTGAGCCGCCAGGCCGGCACCGGCCACCGGAATCACCACGAGACCCACCGCCGGGATGAAATGCGCGGGCGTGACCATCTGAAGCTTCAGGCGATCAAGCGTAAAAAGCCGAAAGAGAATCAAGTAGCTTGCGGCAAAGGTGCCGATGGCGCCGGTCCACCACAGCAAAGCGACCCAATTGGGATCAATGCCACGCATGCTCCATTGACCTGCCATAACCAATAACGCGATAGGGAAGGTCGCGTAGAAACTTCCCTCGACAGGATGCGAGATCGTTTCAAAGACCGCGCGAGGGTAGATGAGAATGCGAAGCACGGCAGCGATGCCGAGCACCAACAACATCGCTATCGCTGTGTAGTGAAGAGCGTCGGCAATCCACACCGCCGCGGTTCCCGCAAAAAGAAGCTGAGCGGCCAAGCTGGCCACCGACGTACCCATGACGGAGGCAAACCATCCCGGGGCCATTGTTTTGACAAAGTGCATCGTTAACTTTCCTCAGAATCGGTTGAAATGGTCAACAACTTGGGCGACGAAGCCTTCCAGTCCTGTACGCCGTCGGAGAGCACATAAAGCGTCTTACCGTGTTTGGCAAAGATTTCCTGAGCCTGCCGCGCCAGAAAGCAGTAGGGACTGCGGCAGTAGGCGGCAGCGGGAGTTTCCGAGTCCAGTTTTGTAATGGTCTCGGAAAGACTTGCCAGTGGCATGCTCAGGGCGCCGGCCAGATGTCCGCTTTGGAACTCTTCGAGCGGACGCACGTCGATGAGCTGAAGCTTTCCCTGCTGTGCAAGCGACAGACCTTCGGACAGCGAGAGTTCATCCTTGACGTCCGTTTGCGGAGCCCCAAGAAGTGTCTCGGCCGTCGTGCGAAGCAGCACCGCCAGTTGCAAGACTTCCTGACAGCGCACGGCGTACCAACGGAAACGCCCTTTGCGCTCGACCGTCAAAAGACCGCATTCGACCAACACCTGAAGGTGCTGGCTCACGCTTCTGATGTCGGTCTGCAAAAGGGAAGCAATCGTCTCGACGCTTCTAGGAGCCTGCGCCAGGATCTCGATGATCTCCAGACGCGTCTGCTGACCTAACGCGCGGCTCAAGCGCCCCACTTGCGCGTACAAGGCATGCTTCTGAGCAAGATATTCAGACATAGAAAAACTCGATCGTCGTGAAGTTGTTTTCCGTCAATCTACAGAACGTTGGAATGTTGGGCAATACACTTGCAAAACAATGAGTTACTCAAATAACAGAAAGCATCTTAAGGGATATTTCAGATTGGCCGATCGGCGCCATACTCATCAATTTATGAGTGCCCAACATAGAAAATATCTATTGAGCCGATGATCAAAAAAGAACAACGATGGGTACTCCTTCGGGATAGAGCGCAAAGTTCGGCGAATCGGGGCATTAAAAAAGAAAGAGGAGAGAAACGAGAATCGTTTTTATCGGCAAAAGAAGTAGAGCGACTCCGCATAACGGATTAGGGAAGAGATTCGGGAGCCGTTCCACAGAGGGAGAGACAGAAAGGAAACGAACGTTAACAATGGCTCAAACCTTGGCGAAAGGCTCTCACAAGAGAGCATTCGTCGGAGTCAAAAGCTTTTTGTTTTTTCCACTAGGAGAGCCCCCATGAACGAGTTCCTCGGACTCTACCCGGCCTGGCTTGAGCCCGGCATCGGTGCGGGATGGGTGATCGGCTTCATCGCCACGATCCACGTGCTGTTTTCGCACGCTTCGGTCGGTGCCGCGCTTGTCTTTGCGTGGCTTGCACGACGTGCGGTGACGGCCAACCAGCCCCAGCACCTTGACTTTATCCGCAAATACGGCGCCTTCCTGCTGATCTTCAGCTACGTGCTCGGCTCCGTCACCGGCCCCGGCATCTGGTTTGCCGCCACAATCGCCAATCCCCGCGGCATTTCGGCGCTGATTCACAACTTCGTCTGGCTCTGGGCCACCGAATGGGTGTTCTTCCTGATCGAAGTCGCCGGCGTCTATCTGCTCGTGTACCTCGCAGGCCGCGTGCCCGTCAAAACCTATCTGCGCTACTGCACGATCTTTGCCCTCTCGAGCGTCGGCACGCTTCTCATCATCGTGGGCATTCTCTCGTTCATGCTCTGGCCCGGTCAGGATTCGTGGTACCAGACGGGCGGGGTGCTCTCGGCCTTCTTCGGAGAATCGATGTTCGCGCAGCTCTCGGCCCGATTCTTCTTCATGCTCACCATCACCGGCGTCGTGGGCGGCTTTGCAGCAGCCAAGACCGCGGATCCGGCAGAAAAGAGCTACATCGCGCGCACGCTCTCCGGTCTGGGCGCTGTGGGCGCCGTGTTGGGTACTGCGAGCCTCTACTGGTTTGCCTCGACTTTGACGTCGGACGCCACCATCGTTTCGGCTACCCGCATGCCCGAAAGTTTTGCCGCGATGATGTGGGCAGCCCTCGCGGTCACACTCGTGTACTTTGCGCTCACCGCCTGGCGACCGTCCGTCATGAATCTTCCGCTGACCGTCGCCGCCACGCTCGTTATCCTCGTGCTGGGACTTGCACCGAGTGAGACGGCCCGTGAAATCGTTCGCAAGCCCTGGGTGGCCGGCCGCTTTGTCTATGCCAACCAGATCATCGGACGCGACGTACCGGCACTGGAAGTTAAGAGCGAATTGCCGGTTCTCTCCAAAAACGGGTTCCTTGCAACGCACCCGTTTATACCGGAGAACCTTCGCAAACCCGAGGGCAAGTGGGAGCGTCTGGAAGCCGGCCGCCTGATTTCGATTGCCGCCTGCTCGAGCTGCCATTCGCTCACCGACACCGGCATCCGACCGATCGCCAAGTACTTTCCAGCAGAGGCCGACGCTGCCGGCATCAAGGACTGGCTCTCGGCAGGGCTCTACCGCGGCCACATCGTCTACATGCCGCCGCTGCCCTTGCCTGAACTCGATCGCGACGTGATGAGCGAATTCCTCGCCGAAATCATCGCCGTTCAGAAAACCGATCCGCAACGGGCCGCGAATTACGCTGTCAAAGGCTTTCCGAAGGACCCTGTGGGAGGTAAGTAATCATGAATGAAAATCTGACGACTGCCGCTGCCGCCATGACCGCGGCTCTGGCCGACCCCGCGGGCGCGCCCTCGCATCCGGCCATCTTTCTGGTGTTGGGCGTCGTGACCTTTGCGCTGCACATTGCCGCCGTGTCAATTCTGCTCGGCAGCACAGGGCTCGTGCTCTTTGCCCGCTACAAAGCGACCGACGACTGGCTGCGTCTTGGCTCGACCATGGCCTTTACGGCCAAGGCCGCCACGGGAGCCGCAATTGTCCTGGGCGTCGCGCCGCTTCTTTTCGTGCAGGTCATCTTCGACCCGTTCTGGTACGCCTCCAGCATGCTCTCGGCCGTCTGGACTCTGGTGTTCCTGGGCCTGCTGATGATCGGTTATCTCGCGCTCTACCGCGTTCATTCGATCCTTCACACGCAAGGAGGGGAGAATAACGGCCGAGGGGCCGTACTGTGGCTTGCCGTCGCTCTGGTGCTTTTTCTTGCCTGCGGCACGCTCATGCACGTTCTCTCAAATCAGGCGCTCTTTCCGACGCACTGGCTTGAGTGGTACGCGCCCGAGGGTCAGGTCGACACGTCCGGCCGCGGTCTGCACTACGTGCTGATCCCAAGACTGCTCTTTTTCTTTGCCTTGTCGCTGCCCGTTACGGCCGCCTGGATCTACGGCATGCGCCGCTGGGTGCTTTCCAAATCGCACCAGACCATGGAAGACGGGCTGTATTCCGATTTCTTGGAAAAGGTCGCCTTCGGCATGGGCCGCACGGGTGGCATTCTCGTGGTGCTGTTGGGCATCGTCTGGATGGCATGCCTGCCTTCCGAGCAGTCCTGGTTCCTGTTGTCGGCCTGGCCCTATGTTGGGCTGATCGGCGCACTCTTCTTCGTGGCAATGCCGTTCATCCAGAAGCGCCGGCGTCTGTGCACGACCTGCAACTACATGGCTTTCGTGATGACGATTGTCATGACGGTGCTGCTTGCCGCCGTGCGTGAAGCGCTGCGCGTGGGCACGCTCCTTGAATCTGCCGGCTTCAACCCAATGAATCTGGCCGTGCATTGGGACGTTCCGAGTCTTGCCATCTTCTTTGTGACGTTCCTTCTGGTGGGCGGAACGGCTCTGGCGTACATCTTCATTTCAGCCTGGAAAGCGGGACTTGCGACGGCGGGACACCCCGGCGCCGTCTGGACCCCGTCAGCCGGTCTGGAACGTCTGGGCTTCTGGGCCAGCGCACTGCTGGGCCTTTGGATCGTCGGCTACTTCGTGGTCGGCTTCGCGGTTGTTTTGCAATAAGGGAGACGACACGATGCAAACCAAACAGCTGAAGTTTCTGACTGTTGCGGCGGCCTCCGTACTCATTGTCTCAGTCGCCTACGCCGCCGACAAACCGGCAGATTCCACCAAAGAACCGTCGGGCGCAACCTTTGCGCACACCTGCGCGGCCTGTCACGGCACCTACGGCTACTCCAACGACTCGGCGTTTCCGGGACTGGCCGGCATGGACCACCAAGTCTTTGTGCGGGAGATGAAACGATTCCGATCCAAAGACCGTCCGAGCTCCATCATGAGTCACATTGCCGACGGTTACAACGATGCCGAACTCGAGCGAATGGCCGCGTTCTTTGCCGCTTTACCAAAGAAACCTGAGGGCAAGTCCGCACCCGAACAACCGAGCAAAGGGGAGACACCGTGATGTTTGATACCTTTAACACCAAGGGCCTTGCGGGCCGCAGCGCGACCTCGCTCTACACACGCCGCCGACTTCTGGCAACGGCAGCAGGCTTTGCCGCTGTTTCAATGTTGCCTGCCGCAGGCGCTCTAGCCAATGTCAAGAGCCTTGCCAAACACCGCGTTCTCATCGTAGGCGCCGGGGTGGGTGGCGCAACGGCAGCGCGTTATCTGAAGATGTGGCAGCCCGACGCCGACGTCACCATCATCGAACGAAATCCCGTGTTCATCCGTCACTACGGCAGTTCCGAACACCTCACCGGTGCGGTTTCGATGTCCGACCTCACAGTAAGCTATGAGGGCCTACGCGCGCACGGCGTCAAAATTGTGCAGGGTGTGGCGCAAGCGCTTGACCCCGTGAGAAAGGAAGTCGCCGCCACCGTCAACGGTTCGGTGCAAAAGTTCGGCTACGACTCTCTGATCGTCTCGCCCGGTGTCGAGCTGCTCTACGACAAGATTGAAGGCTACAGCGCCCAACTTGCCAACAGCACGATTCCCTCGGGCTGGATTGCGGGCGTACAGACCGAGATCCTGCGCCGACAGCTTCTTGCCATGCCTGACGGCGGTACCGTTGTGCTCGTCGCACCCCCGAATCCGTACCGCTGCCCGCCGGGGCCATACGAGCGCAGCGCTCTGATGACCGAATGGCTCGGTCACTACAAGCCGCGCAGCCGCGTCGTGATCGTCGACCCGAAAAACGACTTCGTGACCGACGAAACGATGATTCTCGGCTGGAACCATCTCTACGGCTTCCGACCGCCTCAGCCTTACTACGGCAAGCTTGAAAAATTCATGGTCGAGCCCAAACCCGACTGCAGGCTCGAGTGGATTCGTCAAATGGACGGCGGAAAGCCGCTTTCCATTGATCCCGCTACCCGAACCGTCACGGCTGAAGGCGGAAAGATCAAGGCGGACGTCTTGAATATCGTTCCACCGATGCGTGCGGCCAACGTAGCACGAGCCTTTGGGCTCACGAATGACTCCGGGTTCTGTCCGATTGATCGCCGCACCTTCGAGTCGACAAAAATTCCCGACGTATATGTGTTGGGCGACGCCTCGATTGCCGACGCCATGCCCAAGTCCGGATATTCGGCCAACACGCAGGCAAAGGTCTGCGTACGTGCTCTCATCGGCAAGGTCACGCAGACCGGCATTCCGGAACCGGCGTGGTCCAACACCTGTTATGCGCTTGCGGGCGACGACTGGGGGCTTTTCGTGGCCGACACGTTCCGTATCGTCAACGGCAAGATCGCTCGCACCAACACAAGGGCGCGCTATCAGGATCTCAGCGCTTCGCGTGAAGAACGCATGGTCGCCTCGCGCTACTTGAGAGCCTGGATGCGCAGCATCACGGCCGACGCATTCGGTTAGGAGAACACACGATGAAGACTTTGAAATATCTTACCGCAGCCGGTCTTCTCGCGGCAGCCGCCGCAGCCGTTGCCACCGAAGGCAGCTCGGTGATCTCCGAGCAGGCGGGCGCGAAAAATTCGACAGTGACGGCAGACGTCGCAGTACAGGCGCCGACCCCCGCAGTCAAACAAAAGACAGCGCTTTCGCCCGAGGAGTGGCAGCGTGTATTAGCGGCCATGCCCAAAGCCGAAGTCATGAACGGCTTTGCCGTGCACAGCAAGCAGTTCTGCGCAAGCTGTCACGGCAAGGAAGGCATTGCCGATACGCCCAACTGGCCGGATGTGGCAGGCCAACCGTATGCCGTCACCGTCAAGGCCCTTTTGGACTACCGCAACGGACGCCGCAAGGGAACGCCCGCGTCCGACCTGATGTCGGCGGCCGCCGCCAAGCTCACCGATCAGCAGATTGCCGACGTGGCGGCGCTCTACGAGTACCTCCCGGGACGCAATGCCAAGAAAGCGGCGCCGACCACACCCGCACCGGAACTTGTCAATTCGGGCGACGCCTCGCGCTACATCACGCCGTGCGCGGCTTGCCACGGCATTGACGCCCGCGGCAACAACAATGGACTGGTGCCGGTGCTTCACGGCCAGCAGGCAACGGTTCTTGCCGCCGCACTCAAGGACTACCGCTCGGGAGCAAGACAGTCCGACATGCTCGGCGAAATGCGCGTTTTCAGCCGCAAGCTCACGGACGCTGAGATTGAGCAGTTAGCCTACTGGTACGCCGCTCAGCCGGGACGCGTCGGTCAGGAAGAAAAGAAGGGAGAAGGGGAGCCGTAACCGGTCAAAGGAACGGACTTAAGATCCTATCGCTGAACAGGGCCCGTTGGTTTCGTGCCAGCGGGTATTTTTTTATCTGAGAAAACTGGTGTCAATGCCGTGCAACCTGTCGTTCGAAGAAAGCAGCGGCACGATCTACCCAACCTTCTGCCGCCGTGTTTGTACCGAGACCAAAGCCGTGCGGCATACCTTCTATGCGCATATATTCGACTTCAGTTCCCAGCTTCTTCATGGCGCGCATTCGCCAATCGACCACCTCCACGCGTGCAATGGAATTGTCGACAGTTTTAGGCAAAAACCAAAAAACTGTCTACTTATTCAGTCACACCGCGGAAAACTGTCAACCAATTTCAGGCAAGATCATCGAAACGTCTCGGAGTTTCCATTTCAACTCTTCGTCGTTGGGAACATGAAGGACGCTTGGTTCCAGATCGCACAAAAGCCGGGCACCGTCGGTACGATTTGGCGAAGATCGATGATGTTCGCCCGATGCGGTCGGCTTTGGATGCATTAAAACCGAAAAAGACGATTGCTTATGCGCGGGTTTCGAGTCGCGACCAAAAAGCCGATCTTGAAAAGCAGGCACAAGTGCTGGAAATGTTCTGTGCTCAGAACGGCTGGCAGTACGAGGTGATTACCGATCTCAGCAGCGGAATGAATTACAGCAAGAAAGGCTTGACTCGACTTCTCAATCTGCTAATCTCCGGCGAGGTTGGCCGTTTGGTGATCACCCACAAGGATCGACTATTGCGCTTTGGTGCAGAGCTTGTCTTTTCCGTGTGCGAAATGAAATCGGTCGAAGTCGTCATCATCAATCAAGGCCCCGACAGCTCATTTGAAGAAGATTTGGCCAAGGATGTGCTGGAAATTATCACGGTTTTCAGCGCGCGACTTTATGGCTCTCGCAGCAAAAAGAACCAAAAACTTATTGATGGCACGAAAAGCGCCGTGCAGGCTGCGAAGATTGAAGAATGACGACCTTTCAGCTGGGATTTCGTACAAAGCTTGATCCGAACAAAGCTCAAGCCAACTATTTTGCGCGAGCCTGCGGCGTTGCCCGGTTTTCCTACAACTGGGCGCTTGAGCAATGGCAAAAGCAATATCAAGCGCACAAGAAGGATCCGAGTCTTCCCAAACCCAACGAAGCCGCACTTCGTCGGCAGATCAACAGCATCAAAAAGACTGAATTTCCTTGGATGTTGGAGGTGACCAAGTGCGCCGTGCAGTACGGCATCAAGAACTTGGGAAAAGCCTTCCAGAACTTCTTCAAGAATCCCAAGCACTTCAGCTATCCGCAATTCAAGAAGAAATTCCAACACGACAGCTTTACGCTGTCCAACGACGATTTTAAGGTCGAAGGTTCGCGCATTCGCATCCCGCGTATCGGCTGGGTGCGAATGCACGAGGCTTTGCGCTTTGAAAATGCCAAACTGCTTTTTGCGACAATCAGTCGCGTGGCAGACGACTGGTACATCAGCTTTCAGCTGGAACTGCAGGACTTAAAGCATCTGACACCGGCTAAGAACCACGGCCGTGTCGGGGTTGATCTTGGAGTCAAGCAAATGGTGACGCTATCGGACGGGCATGTTTTCGAAGCACCCAAGCCTTTGGGCAAGTACTTGCAGAAGCTCAAGCGGCTGCAGCGCAAGATGTCGCGCACAAAAGCCAAAGGAAGCAACCGGGCAAAACTCGGTAAGGTCATTGCAAGACTGCACCGTCGGATTGCTGACATTCGAAATGACGCACTGCACAAGGTGACGAACTTCATTGCGTCAAACTACTCCACGGTCGTGATTGAAGATCTCAATGTGAAGGGCATGCTTAAGAACCACAAGCTGGCCCGCTGCATTGCAGACGTCGGCTTTGGAAAATTTCGTCGGCAGTTGAGCTACAAAATGCAGTTGCGCGGCGGCGAGCTGATTGTCGCAGACCGATGGTATCCGAGTTCAAAGACGTGCCGTTTCTGTCACTGCAAGAACGAAGACTTGACGCTGTCGGATCGAGAATGGGTCTGCCCGCACTGCGGCAGCAAGATCGAGGATCGAGATCTGAACGCAGCCCTGAATTTGTGTCAATACACAGAAAGCTGGGGATCTGAGAGTGCTTCGGCACCGAAAGATCCGTCCGAGAGTTCACCGGACTTAGCCCCGCCAGTGGTAGTCTGCCGGCAAGACGAGCTGGTCGGCGGCATTGATTCCCTGCGGAACAATGCCTCAACCGATGAGGGAGCATCAATGCTGAAGCGGCATCCTGAAGTAAATGCTTCCGTAGACTGGGGAAGAAAACCAACCATTGAGCCCTCTAAATTGCTGGTGGGTAGAAATAGTTAGGTTTTCAGTAACGGATAAAAGAAAAGTCCCGCGTCCTTGTGAAAAAGCGGTATCCAAATGCGATCGTCCGCCTTGGCGCGGACCTTGAGCCGGTTGAGAATGCCGCAGGCAGCCGAAACATCGACGTGAGTGTGGTACGGCAAAAGGCGAGAGAGGCGGGACAACGGCATCTGGCGATCAGTCTCGCTGAGGTCGCGATAGCGGGAAACCGTCTCAAGCGGAAGAAGATAGCGTGCAAAAGGCTCAAACAGCGGCTCGTCGAGCACGTCGCCGACGGTTGACTGCGGCGTGAAGGTACCGTTCGCAATATCACGAGCAATGGACATGGGGCCAAAACAAGAAAAAGAGGCGGCAGCAAGGAACGTCAGAAGCTGCCGCCTGGAGCCAGGGTTATGCACCATGGTCAAACTCTTGGGATGGATGTCACTCACTCAGTCAACCGTTGCCTCCGTAAAGCGGCTGTTGTAGCGGTCGCACTGAATGGGCAAAGCGTCGAGCATGCGGTTGAGTTCGGTCATTTCCTCGTCCGTAAAGACCACATCGCCAGCGCCAACGTTTTCTTCCAGACGATGCAGTTTCGTAGTTCCCGGAATCGGCACGATCCACGGACGGCGCGCCAACACCCAAGCCAGAGCAATCTGAGATGGCGTTGCGTTCTTGGCCGTAGCCATATTGCGGATGAAATCAATGATGCCTTGGTGAGCCTTGATGTTTTCAGGATAGAACAACGGCAGATTGCGACGGAAGTCCGTTTCCACGAGCTTTTCGTTGGGATTGATCGTTCCGGTCAGGAATCCGCGCCCCAGCGGACTGTAAGGAACGAAACCGATGTTGTGCTTTTCGAGGACATCGAAGACACCGTTTTCTTCGGACTCGCGGAAGATCATCGAAAATTCGTTTTCAACCGCTGCAAGCGGGCAAACAGCCTGTGCACGCTCAATCGTCTTGGGGCCGACCTCTGAGAGTCCCCAGCCGAGGATCTTGCCTTCGGCAATGAACTTGCCCATGGTCTCAGCTACGTCTTCCACTGGCACCTTCGGATCGACGCGGTGCAGATAATAAATGTCCACGTGGTCGGTGCGAAGACGCTTTAACGATCCTTCGAGCGACTTTCTCAGAGTCTCGGCTCGTGCGTCCAAAATCAGATTGCCGTCGGCAGCAAAGGCGATGCCGCATTTTGTGGCGATACTGACTTTATCGCGCAAACCGTCGAGCGCCTTTCCGACGAGCTCTTCGTTGATGTATGGACCGTAGCTTTCGGCGGTGTCGAAAAGCGTCACGCCCATATCCACTGCCTTATGGATGAGCTCGATCATGTCCTTTTCGGGCGACGGACGACCGTAGCCGAAGTTCATGCTCATGCAGCCCTGGCCGATTTCCGAAACCGTGATGCCGCTTTGTCCGAGAGTGCGTTGTTTCATTTCTGTATCTACCAAAAAGGGGTTTTTGACAGGAAAAATCGTATCGAGCGGCCTCGTCGTTCTTTTGCCGAAAGTCCGCTCGTTTTTGCCAATTCCTGCCGTTTCGGTTTTCATCAGTGCTCTATGTGACGAGAGCACATCCACTCGATGATCTTCGGGTCACGGTGCGAGAAAAACTGACTGGTGTTGGTATCCAATGCCGCAATGCGTTTCATGTCGTCCTCTTCAAGCTCGAAATCAAAAATGTTGAGGTTCTCGACCATGCGTTCGGGACGAACGGTTTTGGCAATGATGACAGCGCCAAGTTGGTGGGCGTAACGCAACACGATCTGGCCCACCGTGCGTTCATAACGATGAGCAATGCTCTCAAGCGTCGGATGCGTGAACAAATTGTTTTTGCCCTCGGCAAAGGGGGCCCAGGCCTCAGGCGTCGTGCCGAACTTATTCAGAATCGGAAGAGCATCCTGCTGTTGACAGAAGGGATTGATCTCAATCTGATTGACATGGGGGCAAATGGCATTGTGATGCGCAAAATCAATGAAACGATCCGATGCGAAATTGCTCACGCCGATGGCTCGAAGAATCTTGTTCTGGTAGAAGCTTTGCATCGTGCGCCAGGCGCCGTAAACGTCACCCACCGGTTGGTGAATCAGATAAAGGTCGAGGTAATCGAGACCGAGCAAGTCGAGAGAGCGGTCAATGGCTCGGCGCGCACCTTCTTCGCTTGCATCCTCCACCCAAAGCTTGGTTGTGATGAAAAGTTCTCGACGATCCAACCCGCAAGCCTTGATGGCGTGACCGACGGCAGCTTCATTGCCGTAAGAAGCGGCGGTGTCAATGGCACGGTATCCGGCAGCAATCGCATCTTCTACGGCTTTCTGGCATTCCTTGAGGTCGCGAATTTGGTACACACCGAAAACGGCGGCCGGCATCAGTACGCCGTTGGAAAGCGAGACGTTTGGAATCCTAGACATTTGTTTTCTCCGAAGGCGGCAGACAGAAGAACAAGCGATTCCGCCGCCGAAGTGTTTCCGATGCCGATCATTCTCGGCCAGGAGATGGGAACTCAGCTACGGCAAAACAAACCGATCTTTTGCCTTTTTCTGCCTCGAAGGTGCTGAATCGTTAACGGACGGCCAATTACCTGAGGAAAACCGTCATCGGCAGTTTTAGGCAAAAATCAGAAATCAAGCGGCAAAGATTTGACCAAGGCAAGTGCGAGGATGCTCGTGAGGAAATATCTTTTGCCAAGGAGTTCATCATGCTCGAGCTCACACGCCGCGAACTGATCTCAAGCGCCATCGCCGCCGCAGGCCTGATGGCCACGTCACCGATTTCAAGCGCCGCCGCACCCACAAAGCCGATCGTCTACTGGACGCCGGAACTCTCGGGCGACGCTCTGTTGCGTCTGTACCAACTGATCAATAAGGACATCACAGGCCGTGTCGCTCTGAAACTTCACACGGGCGAACCGGGCGGACCTAACATTCTGCCGCGCGAATGGATCAAGCAGTTCCAGCGCGCCGTACCGCAAAGCACGATTGTCGAGTCCAATGTTCTCTACAAGAGCCCGCGTCAGACAAGCGAAGGCCATCGTCGTGTTCTCGCGCAAAACGGTTGGAACTTCTGTCCGGTCGACATCTTGGATGAAGAGGGTGACACGCTGCTTCCCGTCAAAGGCGGCATGCACCTGAAACAGTTCCATGTCGGCAAGCACTTCTTTAACTACGACTCCATGGTGGTGCTGACTCACTTTAAGGGACACGGCATGGGCGGCTTCGGCGGTTCGCTCAAGAACATCGCCATCGGGTGCGCTTCGGGCGCACACGGCAAAGCGGAAGTGCATGCGGTAAAAGCCGACGGGAGCTGGACGACAGGTGCAGCCTTCATGGAACACATGGCCGACGCCGGCAAGGGCATTACGCAGCACTTCGGGAAACGAATCGTTTACCTGAACGTGCTGCGTAACATGTCGGTTGACTGCGACTGCGCGGGCGTTGCCGCAAGCGAACCGACGATGCCGGATCTGGGGATTTTGGCTTCGACCGATTTGGTTGCCATCGACCAAGCGTCGATTGACATCGTCTACGCGATGCCCAAGTTCATGAACCATTCGCTCGTCAAGCGCATTGAGTCACGTGAGGGGCTCCGCCAACTTTCGGCCATGAAGGAACTCGGAATGGGCACGGGGCAATACGAAATCGTACGAGTGTTGGATAAGAAACCCGGTCAGAGACCGATCGGTGACGGTACGGACGAAGCGTGAGCCAATTTGCGCGAACTTTGTCAAAATAGAGAACCAAAGCGAAACAGCGGCCGCTGATCGTCAAAAAAGCTTCTCCCTCAAGAGCTCAGCGGCTGCATTTCGCTTTTCCTCTTGTGCAGGTGGACAATGACAGGCGACACGACCAAAATTTTCAACGCAATTGACACCGTCGAAGAACCGGAAGTCAAAGCACTTCGGGAACGGCTGATCGAGCGCGTGCGCAATGCCGTCAAAGGCGACACGCCCGTCGATCAAATTCCGGGATTGCATCTGTCCTACGTTGAGCAGGCGCAGACTGTCTCCAACTGCTTTTACGTGCTCTCTGTCGGACTGATCCTCCAAGGCACGAAAAACCTCGTGATAGGCGACAAGAGCTACCGCTACGGAACGGGGTCGATGCTCGTCACTTCGGTCGATATGCCCACGTCCTACGAGTTGGTCGGCGTCAAGCCTTCAAACCCGTTTGTATCACTGTCGCTGCGTTTGAATCCCGCCACAATCGCGGATTTCCTTCTGGAAGAAGACCCGCCGCAGGACGGTGTGCGCGATGTCTTTAACGTCGAAAAGCCCACGCAGGAATTGCTCGAAGACTTTGAGCGGCTCTTGAAGCTTCTTGATCATCCCGAGCAGATCAAGGCCAGAGCCCCGATCCTGATTCGCGACATTCATTACCTCGCGCTTTCGAGCAGCTCGGGCGCCTGCCTGCGCGCGTTGTATGCTCCGAGCACCGTTGGCCAGCGCATCCGAAAGTCCATTCAATGGCTGCGAGCCAACTTCAGGGAATCCGTTTCTGTTGAGCAGATGGCTTCCGTTGCCGGTATGGCGCCGACAACGTTTCACCGGCACTTCAAAAGCTTCACATCGCTGTCGCCGCTCCAGTATCAGAAACGGCTGCGTCTGTACGAAGCGCAGCAGTTTATGCTCAAGGGAGAAGGGGACGTAAATTCCGCGGCCTACGCCGTGGGCTATCAAAGCCCTCAGCAATTTAACCGAGACTACAAGCATCTGTTCGGAATCTCACCGGGAAAAAGCATCAGAGAGCAGCGCCAGTCGCTCTATGAGGCACTGACAGAAAAGCCAACTGCGCCCTGACTCCGAATTGATCTCCAACGAGCCGCCGTTCTTCCTTGAGCGGCGGTTTTCATTGTTCAGGGCGATATCAAGCGACCGAACCAAGCCGTTTGTTACCTGAAAATGTTTGGAAAGTTTTCAAACGGACGTTTTGCCTTGCTAATCATATATTCTGGGTATATGTTTTGCGTACAACGCCTAAGAATGATTTTCGTTTCGGCGTAGAGAATTTTTTCAACATACCCATACAGGAAGAAAACCATGCTGACCTCCCGTCAAAAAGAACTTGTCAAAGCCACCGTCCCGGTCCTGCGCGAACACGGCGTTGCGCTGATCTCGCATTTCTACAAGCGCATGCTCACGGGCAACCCCGAGCTGCAAAACGTCTTTAACAACGCGCACCAGGCGCGCGGCCACCAGCAGCAGGCATTGGCGGGCGCCGTTCTGGCCTACGCTGAAAACATTGAAAACCCGACGGTGCTTCTGAACGCCGTCAAGCACATCGCCACCAAGCACTGCACAATCGGCATCCGCGCCGAACAGTACGGCATCGTGGGCAAACACCTTCTCGCATCCATCAAGGAAGTGCTGGGCGAAGCCGCCAACGACGAATTGATCGAAGCGTGGGCTGCCGCCTACGGTCAGCTGGCCGACATTCTCATCGGCGTGGAAGGAGGCATCTACAAGGAACAAACCCTGGCTGACGGCGGTTGGTCGGGCTGGCGTCCATTCGTGGTCGAGCGCAAGGTGCAGGAAACCGAAAACGTCACGAGCTTTTACCTGAAACCCGCCGACAAGGGCACCGTTTCCGCGTACAAACCCGGCCAGTTCGTCTCGGTGCGCGTGTATCTGCCTGAACTCGGCATCATGCAGCCGCGTCAGTATTCGCTCTCGCGCGCTTCGCTTCAAAACGACGGTCTGCGGATTTCTGTCAAGCGCATTGACACCGCGTGCGACAAGCCCGCCGGTCTCGTTTCCAACCATCTGCACGCCCGCGTCAATGTCGGCGACGTGATCGACGTCTCGGCTCCCACAGGTGAGTTCTATCTCAAGGAAGGCAACAACCCGGTCCTGCTCGTGAGCGCCGGTATCGGTATCACGCCCATTCTCGCCATGCTTCAGGACATCGCCGCGAAAAACCCGCAGCGCCCGGTCAAGGTCCTGCACGTGGCTCGCACCGCGGATGACTTTGCGCTCAAGAAGGAAGTGCACGAAGCTGTAGCCAAGCTCGAAAAGGGCGAATGCGTCGTGTATCTGACGCGAGCCACCGAAACGAAGGAAATGTGCCCGTGCTTCAAACTCAGTCGACCGGACGCCGCTGCCGTTGCCGCGCTGGAGCCTGCCGCTGAGAGCGACGTCTACATCTGCGGTCCCGTGAGCTTCATGGAAGATATGCGTGAAACGTTCGTGGCTGCGGGCGTTCCGGCAGCCAACGTGCACTCGGAAGCTTTCGGTACGGGCAATCAGAGCTAAAGATCATGAAAAAGCCGACTACATGATGACCGGTGCCATCGTTGGCTTTGAAGGCGGTCATCGCTTTGACCTTAGCCACAATATGTTTGTGGAACCGCAGGTACAACTGACCTATAGCCGGTTGCGTGCTTCCTCGTACTCAACCGACATTCGTACTGTTGATTTGGAAACGATGGAAAGCCTCATTGCTCGTGTGGGCTTCATGGGCGGTGTCAAGTTCAACGAGAACAAGGGCGCTACTTATCTGAAGGCAAGCTACAACCATGACTTCCTGGGTGACGTTGATGCCAAGTTCAGCGGTGTCGTTGACGGCAACCCCATCGCCCTTGGCATCAATGATGAGCTTGATGACAATTGGGGCGAAGTCTCGCTGGGTGCCAGCTACAACGTTACCGATTCCGTACACGCGTTCATTGATGTCGGCACCAGCTTCGGTGGCGATATTGACCAGAAGTGGCGCGTGAACTTCGGCGGTCGATACGTCTTCTAACGTGAGTCATATGCCCTGATAAAGGGTTAAAAGGACTCCATATGAACATCCCCAACGAGACCATTAATTTCGTTGGGGATGTTTTCATTTGAATCTAATTTACGAATCAATCTGAGACCACTCGGATTGTCGCAATTTTGTCCATTGGAAAAACTGCGATCTGATCGAGTGTCACCCCGTCAAGTTCCTTGTAGAACGCCTCGCGTGCATTGAAAAGAACTCCGCGCAAGCGGCAACCGCCGTTTAAAAGGGGACAACGGGGTTCGTCGCACTCGACAAGCTCTTCATTGACTTCCGTGAGACGCACGATGTCGCCGACGCGATATTCACGAGCAGGTTTGGCAAGCGACACACCGCCGGTGCGACCGCGAACAGCCTTCAAATAGCCCTGCTGCACGGCTAGGTGCGCGACCTTGATCACCAGATTCTTGTTCCAGTTGAGCGCTTCGCTCAAGTCGTGAATCGAGACGTGGTCCTCATCGGGGTGAGAAGCCAGATACACGAAAATGCGAAGAAGGATGTCGGTGGCGCGCTTGAGCTGCATGGCATCAGGTGATTGGAAAGAGAATTGGTTAAACGAATGATAACGGCCAAAAAAGCGACAAAAATGAACGGCGCCGTTCGAAATCAAATCGAACCGGCGCCGTTTTTTCAAACGATGTGAAGAAGGATTACTTCTTGGCGGCCTTTTCCTTCAGAGTGAAGTTGTGGCAGCTGTTGCACATCAGTTCGGGCTTGGCCTGGTTGGCCTTGTGGCAGTCCTCGCAGTTGACCTTGCCCATGTGGTTGTCATGGGGGTTGGGTTCGAGGTTGGCCGTCTTCTTGGCGAGATCTTCGTAAGAAACGTGGCACTTCAGGCACTGATTCTTCGTCACAAACCCGTTTTCGGACTTCGGCCACATGCCCTGATGCTTCTGAGCGAGGGTCTGTTCAGCAGCAGCGGCGGCACCGGCAGCAAACGAAAGGCTCACGCTGAGAGCCAAAGCGGCGATAAAACTCTTTTTCATTTTGTCTTTCTCCCGGTGATTGGTTACTTCTTGGCGGCCTTCTTGGCGCGGTTGGCCATTTCAACGCCGGCCACACGGCCGAACACGGTAGCGGCACCGAGCTGTGCACCGCCCGCGTAGTTGTGGAAGAAGATGCCGCCGGCGGAGTTGCCAGCTGCGTAGAGACCCGGGATGCTCTTGCCGTCGAGGTTCTGGATTTCCGTCTTCGTGTTGATCAACGGACCGCCGAAGGTGGCCGTCATACCGCCCTGAAGCGGAACGGCGTAGAACGGAGCCTTGGCAATCGGATGGGGCTTCTTGTAGGTGCAGGGCGGATTCATTTCGCCGAGCTTGCCTGCCTTCATCTTTTCGTTGTATTCGTCAACGAGCTTCTTGACCTTTTCTGCGGGCAGACCGACCTGCTTGCACAGTTCTTCGATCGTGTCGGCCTTGCCGTAGGGCGAGTTCAGGCGGTCGAATTTCGGAATCACCTTGTCGAGCACGGAGCAGTCGCTGTCAACAATCACCCATGCGGTGTTGTCGAGCGTCATCTGAGCCGTCGTACGGGCCTTGATGACGTAGGTGTTGTTTTCGTCCATGTAGCGGTTGCCCGAGGTGTTGACCTGGATGCCGTAGCCGGAGTTGAGAACGTCGGCGGGGTTGACGTGAGTCTTGCCGATGATCGGACCGGAGTGGAACTGGTCCATGTTCACGAACTTCGTAAAGAGCGGCAGGGTGAGGGAAATGTTTTCGCCGGTAATTGCAGGAGAACCACGCAGCACCATGCGGGTTGCCCAGCCGCCGATGTAGCGGTCGACCATTTCGGGATTGCCCGAGAAGCCGCCAGTGGCGATGCAAACGCCGCCGCGGGACATGAAGGTCTTCTGGCCGGCCGGAGTAAGGGCCTTGACGCCGGTCACGGCGAACTTGTCGTCGTGCAAAAGTTCGATGGCCTTGTGTTCGTAGCGGATGTCGATACCGCGCTTTTCAGCTGCCTTGAGAAGAGCCTGAACGAGGCGGGCGCCACCCGTTTGGCCTTCGCCCAGAACGCGGCAGGTGCGGCCCAGACGCGGATAGGGCATGGGACGGATCTTGCCGAACTTCACGCCGATATCCTTTTCAAGCCAGTCGATGCCTTCGGAAATCTTGTCGGTGTAGAGGCGGTTGAGAGCCTTGTCGCCCATCTGCTTGGAGATGTCCATCATCATGGCGTAGAAGGCGTCGGCCGTATCCTTGATGCCCTGTTCAGCCTGGTGGCGCGTGCCCCAGCCGCAGATCGAACCCAGAGCGAAGATGGCGTTGCCGTTGGGACGGTCGCACTTTTCGAGCACGACAACCTTGGCGCCGGCGTCATGAGCGGTGATGGCCGTGATGAGGCCGGCGGGACCGGCACCGAGCACGATGGCGTCAAACGTTTCCGCCTTGGCCTTCTTGGGGGCGGCTTCAGCAGTGGAAGCCAAACCAAAGCCGGCGGCGCCGACGGCGGTCGCGCCCACGAGCGAGCTCTTAAAGAGGCTGCGGCGGCTCATTTCTTTTTCGATCATTGTCTTCTCCTGATTGAGGTAGGCAAACGCACCGTCGCGACATTCAAGACGCCGACGCCGCTCTTAAGACCGATCGGATCAATGACTCTCCGACCCTGAGCACCGGCGCCGCCTGACGCGGTCGATACGCCGCCAAAAGATTCGAGGTCTCTTAACAGACCTTCTCTTTGACTCAAGCGTATTTTTAGACCTCGTAGGTGCTACGTAGTTTTGACTTAAATCAAAGAATCAAGAGTAGGCGGGTTTATCCGTATCAGCTGAAAACAGATAGACCGGATCAGAAGAAATGTTCGGAAAGAACAACCTGAGGAACACCGGCGGAATTGATTTCCACCCAACCTTTGCGCGGACGCTGCCTGTCGTCGAGATCCCAATCGGGGATCACGGTGCGTGTGAAGTTGTCATGAACATAATGCGCCGGACGATGCGTATGACCGTGAATTACGTGGGCGCAATTTTTACTTAAAACTTCATTGCGGACGTCGGCAAGCACCACGTCCATCATTTCGCGCGAGCGGTCGGTTTTCGTCCTTTTGGACTGCGCGCGCGCCTTCTTCGCGAAATCAATGCGCTCCTGCACAGTCATGCGCAAGGCCATCAGCTGAAAAGATTCGTCGTGCATCTGGCGCCGAAAATCCTGATACTCGTCGTCCAACGTACACCATTTATCGCCGTGAGACAGAAGAATGCGGCTGTCGGCACACTGCACGACGATACCGTCGGCAACGAGTTCGGCGCCGCAATGCCGCGCGAAATCTTCGCCGAGTAGAAAGTCGCGGTTGCCCTGCATGAGGTAGACGCGTTTGCCAAGAGAAGCGTATTTGCGCAACGCTCGAGCCAGGGGTTCGGCCGGAGACGAGGCGTCGTCTCCGATCCAGTATTCGAAAATGTCGCCGAGCAAAAAGAGCTCGTCGAAGCGCTTGGCCTGCGTTTTCAGGAACCAAAAAAAACCCAGTACGGTTTTCTTGTTGCGGCCGGACAAATGCAAATCAGAAACAAAAACGGGACGCGACAACGGCGCCATGTCGGTCAGACCGCTGACACAGGGAGCCTTGAGCGGCTCGGTGAGTTTGAGTCCCGTAAGCTTCATTTCTTTAAACAAAAGAAGCCCCCGCCGAGAAAGCAAGGGCCGAGTTCTGATTAGATCTCTTCAACCTTTTCCATCACAACGTCTTCCACGGGCACGTCACCGTACCAGGAGCGGGAAGCCGTGCGAACGGCGGCAATAGCGTCAACCACATCAGTACCGGCGACAACCTTGCCGAACACGGCATAGCCCCAGCCGCGGGGAGTGGGGGAGGTGTGATTCAGGAAATCATTGTCGGCCACGTTGATGAAGAACTGACTCGTAGCAGAGTGCGGATCGTTGGTGCGAGCCATCGCGATCGTGTACTTGTCGTTCTTGAGGCCGTTGTTGGCTTCGTTTTCAATCGGAGCCTTGGTTTCCTTTTGCTGCAGACCGGGTTCAAAGCCGCCACCCTGAATCATGAAGCCGCTGATGACGCGGTGGAAAATCGTGCCGTTGTAAAAACCCGAGCGAACATACTGCAAAAAATTTTCACAGGTCTTCGGTGCAGCTGCTTCATTGAGTTCGACGTCAAAGACGCCCTTGTTGGTCGTAAAGCGAATCATGATTGAAGATCACTTCCCAAAGTAAAAGAAATAAAAAATTCAAACGCCGGGCAACAAGAAACCCCGCCCTAAGCGGAGCCCTTGGGTTACTAGCGCTTGATCTTGACGGAGAGGATTTTAACGGTTTGCGTCGGAACGTCACGCATGCCCATACGAGTGCCCGTTTTCACAGAACTGATCTTATCGATCACATCCATGCCGCGGATCACGCGACCGAATACCGTATAGCCCCAGCCGTCGCGGGCATTCTTGGCATCCAAAAAGTCGTTGTCGACCGTATTGACAAACCACTGGCAGGTGGCAGAGTGCGGTTCGTTTGTACGAGCCATAGCAATCGTACCGCGTTGATTCAGAAGGCCGCCGCGGGCTTCATTGACAATGGCTGGGTGGGTGGCGCGCTTTTGCTTGAGATCCGGTGTAAAACCGCCGCCCTGAACCATGAAGCCGTCAATGACACGATGAAAAATCGTACCGTCATAAAAGCCTTCGTCGGCGTAGCGAATAAAGTTGGCGACCGTAATCGGGGCGCGCTGAGCATCCAGACGCACGGCAAAGTCGCCGAGCGACGTAGAAATCTCCGCAATCGGCTCATCCTTGGGAGCGGCAATGGCAGAACCGCCGAAGAGAACGGCGGCCAGGGCCGCAGGTAAGGTCACTCGAAAACGATTTGCAATTTTCATGATGGATGTCTCGAAAAAGGTGAACTTATCAAAAAGCCGACAAAAAAGGATTACTCTCCCAGAAGCTTGTTGAGCATCTGAATGTTGGCATTTAGTTTTTCTTTATTCCCGCCCGTTTTGATGGCAGTGTTATATGCGTTTTTAGCTTTTGCCAAATAGAGATTGCCTAAATTCATGTGGGCAAGTGCAAAGCCGGGACGCAAGGCAACGGCCTTGATAAGGAGCTCTTCGGCACGCACGAGGTTGCCGTTGCGTGAATAGAGTCCGGCAAGATTGTTGTAAGCCTCGGGGATTTCGGGATAGGTGCGTATGAATTGCTCAAAACCGTCGATAGCCCTGGCGCGATCTCCCATGCGTTCGTAAACGACACAGCGCTGAAAGCGTAGCTGAGCGGAATGAGGATTGGCTTTGAGACCGTCGGCAATGAGCTTTAAGGCGTCAGCGTAGTCTCCGCGGTTGATGAGTTTGTCGACAACACCGGGCACCTGACCGTTATTGAGAAGCACGGAAGGAGCGTCGGGATCGACAAGCGCCGCGTTGGCGGGCAGAGTTACAGCCGCCACAAGCGCGCAACCGGCAACCGCAAGCGCCGGACGAATGAAAGAAAGCAGTCGAGTCATGGGACAACAAAAAGAACCTTGGAACGACACACGGAAAAAAGCCCGAAAAAGGTGACTCGGACTAGATTTTTCAGGGCCGCTGAAGGCACGAAACTGTTAAACTCCGTAGATTGTAATGCATCGCCGCATTCGCTCCTTTGCGCCTATCTGTGGCTCTTTGTTACGGAATGCGGCAGGCAGCACGAAAAATCAGAAACGAAAGTACGAAATGACCCTTCAAATCTATTCGACGCTCAGCAAAGACATCCGCCCGTTTACGCCCATCGAACCCGGCAAGGTCGGCATGTACGTCTGCGGCGTCACGGTCTACGACTACACCCACATCGGCCACGGCCGCACCTTTGTCGCCTTCGACGTCGTGCGCCGCTGGCTTGAGGCAAGCGGTTATGCCGTCACGTTCGTGCGCAACGTCACCGACGTCGACGACAAGATCATCAAGCGCGCCGCCGAGCGCGGCATCTCCACGAAGGAACTCACCGACGAATTCACCGCTGCAATGCAGCAGGACATGCTGAGTCTCGGGTGCCTTGCGCCCACGTACGAGCCGCGCGCCACCGAATTCATCCCGCAGATGCTCAACCTCGTTGAAAAGCTCGAGCAAAAGGGCCTTGCCTATGCGGCCGACAACGGTGACGTCGACTACGCCGTACGCAAGTTCGCCGGCTACGGCAAGCTCTCCGGACGTCAGCCCGACGAAATGCGCGCGGGCGCCCGCATCGAAGTGGCTCAAGCCAAGCGCGATCCGCTCGACTTCGTACTTTGGAAGGCAGCCAAACCGGGCGAGCCCGCCTGGGATTCGAAGTGGGGCAAGGGGCGCCCGGGCTGGCACATTGAGTGCTCGGCCATGAGCTGCCACTATCTTGGCAAGACCTTTGACATCCACGGCGGCGGCCCGGATCTGATCTTCCCGCACCATGAAAACGAAATTGCGCAAAGCGAAGGCGCCAATGACGCTCCCTTTGCCAACATCTGGATGCACTCCGGCCCGCTGCGCGTCAAGCGCGAGGACGGCACCGAAGAGAAGATGAGCAAGTCTCTGGGCAACTTCTGGACGATTCGCGACGCATTGAAGGAAACGAACAGCGCCTACGGCGAAGGCAACGGCAACGAAGTGCTGCGCTTCTTCCTTTTGAGAAGCCACTACCGCAGCCCGATCAGTTTTGCCAACAGTCTCATTGACGATTCGCACAAGGCGCTGCAGCGCCTATATACGGCGCTCAAGAACGCTCCGAAGGAAGAGAACAACGAAGCGATCGACTGGACCGATCCGTGGGCCGCGAAATTCAAGGCTGCGATGGATGAAGACTTCAACACGCCCGAAGCGATCGGCGTGTTGCAGCAGATGGCCGCGGAGATCAACCGAACGGGCGATGCTCAAACCGCTTCGCTTCTGAAAAAATTAGGCTCGGTTCTCAACATCCTGCAGCTTGACGCGGAAGTGTTCTTGAAAGGTGCCGTCACGGGGCTTGACGAAGCCGCCATCGACGCCAAGGTGGCCGAGCGCACGGCCGCCAAGAAGGCGCGCGACTTTGCCCGCGCCGACGCCATCCGCAACGAACTCGCCGCGCTCGGCATCGTGATCGAAGACGGTCCCGCCGGTTCGACCTGGCGCCGTCAGTAACGTTTTCGCTCGTCGGTTATGGCAATCGTCACCTGGTGGAACGAAGCGCTCGAGGCTCTCTCGGGCGAAGCGTATTTCCTTGAAGCCCGTCGCAAAACGGCGGGGCAGGGACTTGTTGCCTGTGAAAATCTCTTTAACACGTATGTGCGCGCCGTATGCGGTCAGCAGGTCAATACGGCTGTGGCTGAAAAAATGGCTCAGTCGGTCTTCGGGTACGCCGGAGACAGAGGCGACAACGCAGCCAACGCTCTGGCCGGAAGTTCTGTCGACGCGCTTCGTGATCTGGGACTCTCGCAAACCAAGGCGGGAGCTCTTGTTGCGATCGCGCAAAAGTATGTCGAGGGCAGCTTCACTGCGCCGGCGCTCGAATCGCTCGACGACGCGGCGGTGCGCGCTCGATTGACCGCCGTCAAAGGTGTGGGACCGTGGACCGCGGACATGGTGCTGATTTTCGGATTGAACCGACCGGATGTTTGGGCGCAAACGGATTTCGGGCTGCGCAAAGCGCTGGAAAAGACAGGGCTCGATGCCAAGGACCCGCAGGTGTGGGCTCCGTGGCGCACGGCTGCCACATGGCTTTTGTGGCAGAGCCTCACCGCAACCCCCGTACAGTATTAGTTAGTCAAGGCGAAACCGATGTTTTGCCGTTAGGAACATAAGCATGGCCAAAGCAGTATTTCTGGATTTCGAAAAGGATCTCGGCGAAATCTACAAAAAGATGGAAGGGCTCGAAAATAAGGAACTGGAAACAGGTGTGAGCGAAAACGAAGCGCTCTCCGAGCTCAAGCGCAAGATGCGCACGCGTACGGCCGAGATCTACGCCGATCTGACGCCGTGGCAGACGGCTCTGGTGGCACGTCACCCCAACCGTCCGTACACGCTCGACTACATCGACGCCATTTTTGAGGATTTCCACGAACTGCACGGCGATCGTACCTTTGCCGACGATCAGAGCATCGTGGGCGGTCTGGCGCGTCTGGGCGAACACGCCGTGATGGTGATCGGCCACCAGAAGGGCCGCGACACCCGCGAACGCACGCGCCGCAACTTCGGCATGACCAAGCCCGAAGGCTACCGCAAGGCTCTGCGTCTGATGAAGCTTGCCGAAAAGTTCAGCCTGCCGGTCTTCACGTTCGTCGACACCCCGGGCGCCTATCCCGGCATTGATGCGGAAGAGCGCAATCAGTCCGAAGCCATCGGCCGCAACATCTATGAGCTTGCCAAACTGCGCGTTCCTGTGATCTCCACAATCATCGGTGAAGGCGGCTCGGGCGGCGCATTGGCCATTGCCGTGTGCGACTCGCTCATCATGCTGCAATACTCCACGTACTCCGTGATCAGCCCTGAAGGGTGCGCCTCCATTCTCTGGAAGAGCGCTGACAAGGCTCCTGAAGCCGCTCAGGCTCTGGCACTCACATCCGACCGACTCCTTGAACTCGGCCTCGTCGACAAGGTAATCAGCGAACCGCTCGGCGGCGCACACCGCGATCCCAAACTCATGGCTTCGACCCTGCGCAAGACCTTGGTCGATCAGTTGAAGGCGTTCCTCACGATGGATCCGGACGCTCTGGTCGAGCGCCGTCTCGGCCGTCTGATGAACTACGGCCGCTTTGAGGAAAAGTGCAGCAGCGCTTATGAACTGCTGTGCCAGGCTGCGCACGAAAGCGAACTGCCGCTTGAAGAGTCGGCGGCGGAAGAACCCAAGACGAAGGAACCGGAAACGCCCAAGAAGCCGCGCCGCAGCTGCGCATTGCGCCGCAAGCCCGTAGCGAAGAAATCGCAAGTGGCAGAAACCGCGGAAACCGTCGCTGAGACCGCTCCGAAGAAACCTGCTCGCCGCCGCCCCGCGACGCGCAAAACTGCTGCAAAGAAGGAGGCTCCCGAAGCCGCTTCCGCAGAACCCGCAAAGGAATAAATTCAGGCGTAAATGACGCATAAGAAGCAACGTGCGGCCACGTCTCCGGCTGCCAGGCTCACGCTTTTGCTTGCCGACACGATCGATACGATCGCCGACCGCAAGCCCGCCGCGAGCGTCGAACAGTTCTGTTTGACGCCCGTCAACCCCGTGCGCATTCTGGTTGCGTACTCGGGCGGCAAAGATTCGACGGCGCTCGTCGACGTTCTCGCGCGTCTCAAGAAGACCGCCTACAAGAACGTGATCGAGTCGGTGTCGGCCGTGCACGTGCATCACGGCTTGAGCAAGATGGCCGACGAATGGGTGCGGCACGCCGAGGAGCAGTGCGCCAAGTGGCAGATTCCGCTGCGCGTCGAGCGCGTCTACGTGCCTCAGCACTCGGCCTGCGGCATTGAAGCCGCTGCCCGTCAGGCCCGCTACAAGGCGCTCATGAAGGTCGCCCGAGAACTCAATTCGGACGCGATCTTCACGGCGCACCATTTGGACGATCGCATCGAGACCTTCCTCATTCAGTGGATCCGCGGTGCGGGTCCCGAGGGACTTGCCGCAATCAGCCCCGTGCGCATGCTCGAAAGCGCCGGCGACGATGCGGAGCTTGTGCTCGCGCGTCCCTGGCTTGAAGTCTCAAGCAACGAAATCGCCGCCTACGTCAAGCGCGCCAAACTCACCTGGGTCGAAGACGACAGCAATGCCGACACCCGCTTTTTGCGCAACCTCATTCGCAACGACATTCTTCCGCCGCTGGACGCCGCCCGAAAAGGCTGGAGGTCGGCTGCCGCTCGCTCCATCACCCTTGTGGCGCAATCGGCCGAAATTCTCAGCAATCTGGGTGAAGACGACTGCGCGCATTGCGCAGGCGACAAACCCGGTTCGCTCAACATTGCCAAATTGCTCAACCTCGGCTTTGAACGACAGGCCAACTGCCTCAGAGCATGGCTCGGCATGTCGGGCGTACGTTCTCCTTCGCACGCCAAACTGAGCGAAATTCTGCGTCAGCTGCGACAGACACACGCCGATACCAAGATGAGTTTTCGCATTGGCGGCAAAGAACTCCGCCGCTGGGGCGTCAATCTTGTAATGGTCGATCCTGTAACGACACCGCGCGGCGCCGAACTTTTGATGCCGATCGAATGGAAAGGAGAAGAGTGCGTCGTTCTCGCCCCATGGTCAGGCATTCTGAAGTTTGTCCGCTGCCAAGGCGATGAACCCGGACTTGACGCTAATCTTCTTCGCGAAGGAAAAATTGAAGTGCGGCCAAGAAGGGGTGGGGAGAAAATCAAGCTTTACCGACTGCGTCCATCGCGTAACCTCAAGCACCTGTTCCAATCGGTGGGAGTGCCCTCGTTTGAGCGCAGCAAATTACCGCTCATTTGGATCAACGACCGCCTCGTGTTTGCCGCGGGGCTCGGTACCGACGTGCGCATGTATGCCGATCCTGTGCTTTGCCCCGAACGCGTACGGCTTGTCTGGGTGCCCGACAAGCCGCTGCTGGCACTCGGTCCAGCCGACGATGACCTCTAACTTCACACGATTAAACGCATCATGGGCCGCAGAGAAACCAAAAAACGCATGGGCGATCTTTTCAACGACGTCATGCTTGAAGACAGTGCCGATCTGATTGCCGGCGTCGACGAAGCCGGTCGCGGACCGCTGGCAGGTCCCGTGGTGGCCGCCGCCGTCATTCTCGATCCGATGCGTCCGATTGCGGGGCTTCGCGACAGTAAGAAACTCACCGAAGAAGCTCGAGAGACACTGGCCCCCGTCATCAAGGAAAAGGCTCTCGATTGGTCGGTGGCCCACGCTACGGTTGAAGAGATTGACGAACTCAACATTCTGCAGGCCACAATGCTTGCGATGAAACGCGCCGTCATGGGACTTACCGTGCGCCCGAACCTTGTTCTGGTCGACGGCAACCGCGTGCCGCACATTGACATCGCGGTCAACGCCATTGTCGGAGGCGACGACAAAGTGGCCGCCATTTCCGCCGCGTCCATCATCGCCAAAACAACACGCGACCAATGGCTTATTGAACTTGACAAAGAACACCCTGAGTACGGCTTTGCCAAACACAAAGGATACGGTACGGCCGAGCATATAGCAGCGCTTGAAAAGTACGGACCGTTGCCGGCGCACCGCAAAACCTTCGGTCCGGTGAGAAAAGTGATCGAGATGCGCAGAGGCAAAGAAGGCGAACTTGAATTGAGTTAAGTCAATCAACTCTTTCTTAGCAAGACAAAAATCAACAAAAAATGTGCCTACTCGATAGACACATTGAATCTTTGCGCAAAAAAGGACGGCGTCTTCGGTTTTTGTCCTCAGAACGCCGTCCAAACTGAAGGAGATCTTTTTTCGTCAGATCAGACGTCTGATTGTCTCATCAGAGATACTGCAGAACACGGGCGAGCGTACGGACACGGTTTTCGATCGTATCCACGCGCAGATATTCGCGTTCGGAATGGAAACCGGCACCGGCGGGAGCCACGCCGTCAATGACGGGCACGCCGACCTGAGCGATGCGGTTGGCGTCGGAGCCGCCGCCGGCATCGACCCAAGTGGCTTCGTAGCCTTCTTCCTTGGCAGCACGATTGACCATTTCAACGAGTTCCTTGGTGGCGTCCGTGCATGGCATAGCCGGGGACTTGGAAACACGCGTGGCTTCGACCGTGATGCCGTCGCCCCAATTCTGCTTGGCCAACGCTTCGATGCCTTCGTCAATTTCGCGGCCGTCTTCGTCATTCCAGCAGCGGGTGTCGATCTTAAGGGTGCACTTTTCCGGAACCGTGTTGCAGACCGTACCGCCTTCGATAACGCCGACCGTCACGCTCGTGCCCTTGCCTTCGAGGTCCTGGAGGTTGGTGATGGCGATTGTGAGGTGAGCGGCTGCCAGAACCGCGCTGCGGCCGTCCTGCGGGTTGTTGCCGGCGTGAGCGGCCACACCGTGCACGACCACGTTCCAAACGGAGCGGCCCTTGCGGGAACGAACGAAGGCACCCGTGGCGCGGCCCGGTTCGCAGACGATGGCTCGCTTGCACTTGGAAGCCATCTGCTGAAGCCATTCGCGGGAGGAAAGCGAACTGATTTCTTCGTCGGGGTTGTAGCACACAGCGATGGCCAGACGATCAAGGTCTTCCTTGCGGGCGTTCTTGAGAGCGTGGAAGATCGCGATGACACCGGCCTTGCAGTCGGCGCAACCCGGCCCCGTCACCTTGCCGTCTTCAACCTTGAAGGGACGTGCGGCGGCGGTACCGTCGGGAAAAACGGTGTCGAGGTGAGCATTGAACATGATGTCGAACTTTTCGGCACCGGGCTTGTTCGTCGCAAACAGACCCTTGCCGGCCTTCGGGCCGAGGTCCACAAGTTCCGTCGCAAAACCGATGGAGTCGAAGTGGCGTTTCATGATGTTGGCCACCTTGGTGACGCCTTCGCAGTTGGCGCTGCCGCAGTCGAGATTGACAACTTCGGCGAGGTCTTGGAGGTAGGTCTCGAGCATTTGGTTTGTCCTTAAAAAAAGTCCCTTTCCCGGGAGGTGTATCGGATAGGGACAATTCTTCAGGATTGAGCTCGAACTCGCCTTGTACCTTGGTTCAAGACGATGCGATTTCTCCGATGGCAGCCAAATATTTATGCGCTTCCAGAGCCGAGCGCACACCAAGCTTCTTGCAGGCGTTGGCTCGATGAATCTTCACCGTGTGTTCCTGGATGCCCAGGTCGATCGCGATCACCTTATTGAGTTTGTCGTCGGCAACTAAACGGATAATTTCCTTTTCACGCTGCGTGAGCGTCTCAAAGGCGCTTCGCATCATGTCGATACGGAATTTTTCTTTTCTCGCTTCTATGTTTTGATCCGACAACCGACGTACGGTCTGACGCAAACGCTCGGGTTCGACGGGTTTCTCACAGAAGTCGCCCGCACCTTTTTGCAGTGCCATCACCGCCATGGAAATGTCGCCGTGGCCGGTGAGAAACACGATCGGCAGATCAATGCCGCGGCGCAACATTTCGTCCTGAAGTTCCAGTCCGTTCATATCGGGCATGCGCACGTCGAGAATCACGCAACCTGGGGTACGAATATCGTCATTTTCCAAAAAGGCAGCGGCGCTCTCGTAAGCCACGGCTTCGATACCTGCCACGCGAAGCGTAAAGACGGTGGAATTACGCACCGTTTCTTCGTCGTCAATGACGCGAGCCAGAGGCCGCAGAGCTCGGCTGCTCAGTTCTTCGGTCATGCGGTTTGCTCCTCATGAGGTTGATCGGCGGCCGGAATGCAAAGCGAGACGGCCAAGCCACCCGGCTGATTGCGGGTGAATTCCAGTCGGGCCGCGTGACGCTCGGCAATGGTACGGCTGATCGACAGGCCCAGGCCGAGCCCTTCGATTTTTTCACTCGCCACGGGACGCGCAAGCATACGGAACTGCTCGTCGGAAACGGCCGGACCGTTGTCTCGGACCTTGAGTCTCCAGAAAGCTGTCGTTGTACTCGATTCGGAAGTCAGCGAAATATGGATCTCTCCCTTGCCATCGGGGTTCTTTCGAATCGCCGAAAGGGCGTTTTTGAGGCAATTGACCACGAGGAGCTCAAGCTCCAAGGCGTCGCCCGAAACAAACGCTTCTGTCGGAAGCGAAGAGAGGATGCGGACACCGGTGAGGTCGCTCCCTGATCGGAAGGAACCGAAGGCATGCTTGACGATGTCGCACAGATCCACCGATTGATGCGCCTTCTCACGGTTCTTCGCATAGGCCCGCACGCGATCGACGATGCTTGCCACGCGCTCGGCCTGCTTGGTAATTTCGCGGGTAGCCTCGTCAATCACCGGGTCCTTGCCTCGGCCGCCTAGGTATAGCGACAAGCCGTCGGCATAGTTGATGAGGCTTGCCACCGGTTGCCGAAGTTCGTGTGCGATCATGCTGGAGATTTCTGAGACAAAGCCAGCGCGTTCAAGTTGCGAGAGGCGCTCTCGGTCAATGCGGGCAGTCTTTTCAAGCTCCGACTTTTCGTCGATCACCTCTACGAGCTTTTTGGTACGGCGCGCCACGGTTCGGCTTACGGCAAAGCTATAAAAAACGGCGGCCAACAGCAGCAACACGCCAATTAGAAGCGCGTACTTATATCGATCAATCATCACGCTCGAGCCCGTCGTGCGCACGGTCGGACTGTACCCCAAGCGCTCGACGAGATGGCGAGTTTCACTCAAATTCGCACCGACGGTCCACCCGTATCCAGACTCGCTCATCGGCATGGAAAGGAGCGCCGCGGAAAGTCTGCGCTTGATGTCGGGTGACAAGGAGGCCTGAGCCGCAAAGATGAGATCGGGATATAGATCGGTCGAACGCAGACAGGCAAAGGTGTCTTCGGGTTTCTTGCCCACCACCTTGATCGTATTGGGCGCCACCAGCCCTCGGGCCACCAGGCTTTCGAATTCGCAGGTGCGCAGAATACCGAAGTCGACTTCCTTATTGAGTACGGCCTCGACGATGGGCATGCCGGACTTGTCCTTGAAGTATGCCTTGCCAAAGTAGTTTTTCGGATACTGCGTGATGTTGGAAATTTCGCCCAAAGCAACGATCCAGCCCGCAAAGGACTGGGGGCTTAAGGCAGCAACACGTTTGGAGCGCAAGTCGGACGTACTCGTGATTCTCGCGTCGTCGGCACGCGCAATGAATACCGCGCCCATGGCCTTGCCCGGATCTTGCGACTGAGGAGACTTGCGCACGGCCAAAGCCGTAGCGCCGGAGGTTTCAAGGTAGGTGTATAAGCCGCTTGTGACCACAAAGAGGTCAACCTCGTGCTTGACGGCAGCCACCGTCAGATCGAATTCGGTCAGAGGAACGACTTGAAACGCGTACTCGGGCATCGCGTTTTTGAGTCGCTCGATCGTGACTTCCATCAAGTCGGTGCGGAATGTGAACAGCGGCGAATAGTACACGCCTACACGAAGCGTTGCAGGCTGCCGGGCAGGCTTGCGCGCTTCGGACGAGGCTTGCAGATAGTCGGCGGCATCCTCCACGTCTTCTGCGGTTTGAGCAAACGACGGAGAAACGAAGCCCATGATAAGGGCGCAGACCAAGGCCGAGGCCCTGGGCGAAACCTTGCGCAAGCAGTTGCTCAGAAGCAAGCTGTGTTGAGTATGGGCCATCGGTACCTTTTTCCGAGAGATCGACAAATTTTGATTGTACCAATACGAAAAAGACAGGCTGTGCGCCCGAAGAAGGAACGCTCAGCCTGCCCAACAGGAGGACAATGATTGGAAATTAATTGAGCAGGATCGTGGTCACCACCATCACGATCAAGCCGCCGATCATCGGAATTGCCGTACGGCGAATGAGCGCGAACGGACTGATGCCCGAGCAACCTGCCACAGCCACCACCACGGCGGTAATCGGAGACATGTTGCGAGCCATGCCGGTCGAAAGCTGCATCGGCATGAGAAGCAGGATGGTCGAGACACCGAACTGCTGAGCAAAGTCAGGCATCAGCGGCGAGAAGGCGTAGAACGGAGCGTTGCCCGAACCCATCACGACGGAGGCAATCGAAATGAAGGTCACGACGACGATCATGATGGCATAGGCGGGCAGGCCCATGTTCTTGGTGACGTCAATCAGATAATCGATGGTACCCGTGGCGATCAGGCCCTTGGCAAAGAGTTCGCCGGCAACGATCAGGGTGATCACGGTTGCAAACTGACGACCCATCGTGTTGAAGAAGTCCATGGCGGTCGTGAGCACTTCCTTGGCGGGCTTGCGGATCAATTCGCAAACAAGAGCCACCGTGAAGGAAATGAACATGGCTGTCGGCACGTCAAGCTTGATGCTCGAAATCACGAAGCGGTTGAACACGAAGAGCATGATGAGCGGCAGCATCGGCAGGAAGCCGTACCAAGCCGGAGCGCCCTTGCTGTCGAGGTCATTCTGCTTGGCAACGGTTTCGTCGATTTCGTTGGCCTTTTCACCGTCCCTAGCATCAAAGTACTTCTGGGAGAAGTAGTGCAACACGGCCACGGCAATCGTGGTTACGATACCGACGGGCAACTGGTATTCGATGAAGTAGGTCATCGTATCCATGCCGGCCACCTGAGCGGCGTAGTTGGCTGCGCCCGATGTCGGCCCCATGTCAAGGCAGGACACCGTGATGATCAGGGCAGCGGCGGAAAGTCGGGAGACACCGAGGCGCACGAGCACCGGATACATCGTCACCATCAAGAGCATGGACAGACCCGAAGCACTCGGAATGAACAAGTCAGCCACGGCACCTACGACGTAACTCAGAGCAAGCACGAGGTAGGGGGACTTGAAGACGCGCAGCGGACGGGAGATGTAATCGGCCATCAGAGCGCTTGCGCCGATCTTGGCCATGTAGGTGGAATAGCCCGAGGCGGCCATGATCAGCAGACCGATGCCCGCCACGCGCGAGCTCATCAGGGAGGAGATGCATTTAAAGAGGTCAAAGCCCACGAAGCCCGTGCTCGAAACACCCTTGGGAAGAATCTGAGCACCGTTGGGGAGAAGCCCAAGCGCATCCATGGCCAGGGCACTGACCAACAAAACCAAGCCGCCGAAGAAGAGCACGAACTGGGCTTTCATCTTCTTGAGCAGAATCCAGACCACCAGGACGGTGACTGCAAGTGAAATTAAGACGCCGATCATTTTTTCGGAGTTCCTTTCGGTTGAATTTGCATACGTGTTTGTTATGTGGCAGACAACGCATCGATGTTGCAGCAAGCGAAAAGTGCGAGAAGAAGTGCTTCTTTTCGCCGACGTGTCAGATCTGTGGATACATTGCCGCCGGTTTTCGAGTGAAATTCTGAAGATCGGCGTCAAATTTCTCCTTGTACCTTGGTTCAATACGGCACATGATCACTCTTGAAAAGCCGATGCCATGACCGTCGGGCCCAAATTGCGCTATTGTCCGAAAGACAAGAAACGAGCCGGCCTCTCATTTAAATAAGAGAGGCTTTTCGACGAGCGAAAAGGAAATTTCAGATGCAGACAATTCAATCCGTCGCCCTCATCGGCATGGGCGCTTTGGGCATTCTCTACGGCCACACCATGGCCCGGAAGATGAAAGAGGGGGCCGTAACGTTTTTGGTCGATGAGAAGCGCAAGCAGCGCTATCGCGCCGATCCCCCGACCTTTAACGGAGAACCTTGCCGATTTGCCTTTTGCGCGCCCGAGGACTACCCGGGCAAAGCCGAGCTTTTGATCTTCGGAGTCAAAGGCACGCAATTGAAGGAAGCGATCGAATCCGTGCGTCCCGTTGTGGGCCCTAAAACGATCATCGTGTCGCTTTTAAACGGCATCACGAGCGAAACGATTCTCGAAGAAGCCTTCCCGCAGGCCACCGTTCTTTATAGCGTCGCGCAGGGCATGGCCGCAACGCGCGTGGGCACGCACGTCATCTGCAAGAATCCAGGTTTTCTCTTCATCGGGGTGCCCGCACGCCACGCCGATCGGCTGCCTGCCCTTAAAACCGTCGAGGATTTCTTTGACTCCACGGGCGTCGTCTACCGCCACGAGGAAGACATTGAGCGCCGCATCTGGTGCAAGTGGATGTTCAACATCGGCGTCAACCAAACAATTGCCGTTGCCAAGGGCACATTTGCCGACATCCAAAAACCCGGCCCCGTGCGCGATCGCTACATTGCCGCGATGCGTGAGGTTGTCGCTGTAGCCGAAAAAGTCGGCGTGGACGTCACCGAGCGCGACCTCGAGGAATACATCCGCATCGGCGACGGACTTGATCCGGAAGGGATGCCCAGCCTCAGACAAGACACCAAGGCTCACCGTCTGACCGAAGTCGATTTCTTCTCGGGCGCCTTGATTGAAAAGGCGAGGGCGGTCGGCGTTCCGGTGCCCGTCAACGAAGCGCTGAACCGAGAAATCAAAGCCATTGAAGCAAGCTGGAAAAACGTCGATGCTCCCGTTGTCGACATGCTCTGCGCACATACCTCCGTGCGCGACTACACAGACGAGCCGGTGTCGGAGGCCATGCGTCAGAAGATTCTTGATGCAGTCTTTGCCGCGTCAAGCTCGTGCTTCCTGCAGCTTGTCACCGTCATTCGCGTGACCGACCCCGAATTGCGCCGAGTGATGTACGAAGCCAGCGGCAACCAGTCTCAGGTGCTTTCCGCACCTGAATTCTGGGTTTTCTGTGCCGATTACCATCGTGACGCCGGTCTTTGTCCGAAGGCAGATCTCGGCTGGACCGAGCAATTCCTGACTTCGACACTTGACGTAGGCATCTGCGTGCAAAACGCTATGGTGGCTCTGGAATCGCTTGGGCTGGGCGGGTGCTTTATCGGAGGTCTGCGCAACGGCATTGCCAAGGCCGATCAGGCGCTGGGACTGCCCGAAAACGTCTATCCCGTGCTGGGGCTCGCTTTTGGTCATCCCGCCTTCAAAAACGAAGTCAAGCCGCGTTTGCCGCAAGCGATCACCGTCATGGAAAACCGCTACATCAAACCAGATGCAGACGAACTGCAAAAATACGATGCCGTCACCGAAACGTATTTCGCCACACGCAGCCGCTCGCCACGCAAGGACTCCTGGACCAAAGGCATCGGCGGCGTGCTTGCCCGCGAACGCCGACCGTTTGTTTTGGAGTTCCTTCGCTCCAAAGGTTTTGCAAAACGATGAGAAAAGGCAAGGAGGCTTCTGAAAATTTCGCGCTATACTTGATTCCGACATTTGTCGGAAACGATATTGCAATTTTGAAGTATGCCCAGACCCAGTCGTTGTCGTCGTGTGTGTTGTGAACCGCTGGTGCGCCTCTTTGCTCCGCAAGGGGGCGAAGATCTCACTCCGGTTGTCCTGCTTGTCGAAGAGTACGAAGCGATTCGCATCGTTGACCTCGAAAAGCGCACTCACGATCAATGCGCTCAGCAAATGCAGATTTCCCGCACGACAGCAACCGAGATATACGAAAAGGCCCGCTTCAAGATTGCCGATGCGATCGTCAACGGCAAGCCGCTTGTAATCGAAGGCGGCAACTATCGGATTTGTCAGGAAACAAACTGCTGCGCATGCGCCGGACGATGCAGACGCAAGACCGTCGCTCAGTCAGCCGCGCAAGATGAAATTCAAGGAGTTTCGCACATGAAAATCGCTCTGCCAGTCAAAAACGACGCTATCTTCCAACACTTCGGCATGGCGCCCAACTTCAAGATCTATGTTGTGCAAGACGGAGCCGTCATTTCGACCGAAACGATTGCCGCAGGCGGCCACGGTCACGCCGCCGTGGTGAACCTTCTCGTAAAGAACGCCGTTGACTGCGTCATTTGCGGCGGTCTCGGACCGGGCGCCGTGAAGTCGCTCGCGCAAGCCAACATCGCGCTTTATGCCGGCAACGAAGGCGATTGCGATATCGCCATTGCTGCTCTCATCGCCGGAACGCTTCAGAACAACGTTGAAGCCGCGACCGCCGGCCGAGGCGGCCACCATTGTCATGGTCATGAAGAAAGCGGATGCGGATGCCATGGACATCTTGGACACGAAGAAGAAGGCTGCGGCTGTCACGGACACGGAAAAGAGGGGGAATGCAGCTGCGGCGGCGAATGCTCGTGCGGCAAAGAAACATGCGACTGCCACAACGAAGGCCACCATTGCGGTTGCCACGGTCATGGTCACGGACACTGCGGTTGCGGCAAACACTGATCTTAGCTGCTGACCACTTTTCGGTCTCTCAATCTTCCTCAAGTCTCCTGCTCGGTACCGCCTCGGGCAGGAGTTTTTTCTGCGATCAAACCCTGGGCTCTTTCAGTCGATTTTTCACTGAGAGAAAATGCTTAGTTGTGTAGATTCACTACAACACTTGTCAAATCAGCACAAAATAGGCCTTGACAGAGTTTGCCTGCGCCAAATGCCTACCGATAAGATCAGACGCACTGCCTCGGCAGAAAACTATTCCCAGTAATAAAAACATATCTCCTAGGGAGACTTTAAGAATGAAAAAGATCGCCATCGCTGTTGCAGCCGCCATGACGGCCGCTACCGCTAGCGCAATGGATTTCACCCTTTACGGTATTGTTGACACGGGCTTGGGTTATACCAATGTTGATACGCTCCGTAACCCGACGGTCAATAAGTTTGAGATGATCAACGGCTACAACTCCGGATCCCGCTTCGGCTTTAAGGGTACCGAGGATCTGGGCAACGGCTACGCCGTCTCTTTCGTGCTTGAAAACGGTTTCCAGTCCGACTCGGGCAAGCTGGGCCAAAACGACCGCATGTTTGGCCGTGAAGCTCAGCTGAAGTTCCACTCTCCCTACGGCACGCTGAGCTTCGGCCGCGCCGGCACGCTCATTTCCGGCGCCGGTACGCTTGACATCTGGGGCGTCAACGCTGACGTTCTGCCCGGCGGCTGGGACGGCATCTTCAACATCGGCAACTACCAAGGCAACGGCATGCGTCTGGACAATATGGTGACCTACCAGACCCCGACAGCTGCCGGCTTTACCGGCTATCTGCAGTACTCGTTTGCTAACGACACCACCGACGGCGACGATGACTCTCAGCCTAACGAACGCAACAACAACCGCTACTTTGCCGCCGGCCTGACCTACAACAACGGCCCTGTGGGCGTTGTGGTGATCTATGACACACTCATGTTCCGTCATTACGGAAGTCAAGAAGTTGATAGCAAGGGTAATGCCGCTGACGTCGGCGACAGCCGTGTGCTCAGCATCGGCGGTCACTACGACTTCGGTTCATTCAAGCTGACGGCCTTCGGTCAGTATGTCAAGGGAGCGCGCTCAGGCTTCGGTGACGGTCTCGGCTACAGCATTCCGTTCTGGAGCGATGACAAAGATAATCTTAACGACGGCCCTTACTACTACGATGCCGACGGATACAACTTCCACATCGGTGCTCAAATCCCGATGGATTCATGGGGCCGTCTGTATGTCGGCGCCTACTACGGTTATCTCGAAGCCAACGACGATTCGCTTAACTCGGAAGCCAAGAACTTTAACGTCCTAGTAGGCCATGAGTACGACCTCTCCAAGCGTACGACCATTTATTCCGGCGTTGCTTACAAACAGATGGAAAATGAAAACGATGAAAGACAGCTTGGCAAGATGAAGGCCACTCAGGTTATCGTCGGTCTGCGTCACATCTTCTAATCGGAACGCTTTCTCGAGCTAACCGATTCCAAGATCAGTCCCGTCGGCTATCGCAGTCGGCGGGATTTTTCTTGTGCGCGTTAAAATCCGTGCACGTTTTCATCTCGACCTGAAATCCCATGACTTTTGCCAATCGCCGAGTTTTCGTTGTGCTGCCCGCCGCAGGCTGTGGCTCCCGAATGCAGTCTGATCGTCCCAAGCAATATCTGCCGTTGGGTGATAGCGGACAGACGGTGTTGCAAACGACCGTGCTCGCACTTTTGGACGTTCCGGAAATCGACGGCATCTATGTCGCCGTAAGTCCCGAAGATCAATACGTCGACTCGCTTGCCATCCCGGCCGCCGTGATGCGAACCGGCGGCAATACTCGGGCCAAAACTGTTTTTCAGACACTCGAAGCACTTTCGGATACCATCGCCGACGATGATCTGGTTCTGGTGCATGATGCCGCCCGCCCCGTTGTACAGCCGCAGGATGTCTCCAATTTGATCGCCCGAACCGGGGAAGTACTGCAGGACAAAACGGCCGCAGGGCTCGTTCTGGCCGTCCCCGTATGGGATACGGTCAAGCGCATCGATGAAAGCGGTCTTCTCGTCGAAGATATCGATCGCAGCGGCTTGATGCGTATTGCCACGCCGCAATGCTTCCCGTACGGGCAGCTCAAGGCTGCGCTTGCCGGCAACAGTGACGCCACTGACGAGTCGAGTGCCATGCGGTCAGCCGGCTACGCTGTTGGCGTCGTGGAATCTTCTTCGCGCAACATCAAACTCACGCGTCCTCAGGACATTGAAGACGCCAAAATTTATATGGAGAATCCCATGAAAATTCGCGTCGGCATCGGTTACGACTCTCACCGTTTGGTTGAAGGCCGCAAATTCATTTTGGGTGGGATTGAAATCGAACACGCCTTGGGGTTGGACGGCCACAGCGATGCCGATGCGCTGTTGCACGCCATCACGGATGCCATTCTGGGTGCGGCCCGTCTGGGAAACATCGGTACGTTTTTTCCGGACACCGACCCGAAATACAAGGGTGCCGACAGCGCAATCCTCTTGAAAGATGCCTATGAGGCGGTTCGCGAAGCCGGCTGGCGCGTAGTCAACATTGACGCCGTCGTTGTCGCTCAAAAACCCAAACTCAATCCGCACGTTGCCGCCATGCAAGCGCGCGTTGAAGAAATCCTCGAAATTGAAGAGGGGAGCGTTTCAATCAAGCCAAAGACCAATGAAAAACTCGGTTTTGAAGGCAGAGAAGAGGGGGTAAGCACACAAGCAGTGGTGTTACTCCAAAGCGATTGCTGATAAAATCCCGCGTCTACTGCGAAACATCTATTCAAAAACGTACTGGAAGATCGTCATGGCTCAATCAACGAAACGCGCCATCCGCGCCGCCGCCGGCGAATTCAATCAATTGACGAACGATGAACTGCGCAAGCGCGTTCAGGAACCTCTGACCGAGAGCCAGTTTGCCGCCATTCAGCGCGTTTATGCACAACGCGGTATGAAGATGCCCGAACAGCACGGTGAAGTCTCGGAAGATCCGGCCCCCGGCACGCGTGTGATTTCGCTTGAAGAATTCTCCAGCGCAGATTTCGGTCTGGAAAAGCGTAAGCCCGGCATGGGCTGGCCCGAAGCCGTCGCTGTCGTGGTTGGCATGGTGACCGCGGTGCTCTTCTATCAGAAGTCATTCTTTACAGCCACCTTGTTGGGACTTGGTATTGCCATGGTCGTCTACGGCATTCTCATCTTCGCCCGCAAGACCTGGCGCGAACTTGCCTTTAAGTCCGGCAAGATTGAGGAAGTCAAGGTTGGACGCAAGAAGCGCAAATAACTTTTTGTCTTCTTCAAAGCAAAAAAGCCTGTCTCGTTAACACAGGCTTTTTGCTATTTGGCCCCGAATCTTCAGACTCTCCGCAGGCAAGCAGGGCCCTCAACAGGGATAAATGCAAGAGCATCGGTTGCGATGAGTTCCTGGGCGTCCGGTCCAACCTCAAATTGACAAATCTCGAGCTGAACCGGTTCTGCCGTCACCACAGTGAGTAGTGTTTGCCCATCGCTGAAAAAACGTACCGACGCCGCGCTCTGAGCGCAATGACCGACGTACGGGCGATCGCATGCCGAGCAGAACGGCACATTCATCTTCACAGCCGATTCGTACATACCGAAGAAACAATAGAAGTCGGCCACTCGGTTTTCCGCCGCATCCCAATGACGCTTATCAAATAGCCGGGTAAATATTGCTTCATTCACACGACTCGGTTGCATCACTTCCATATCAATACCCACAGGCACGGAACTTACGATTGCCCCGATCCATGTCTTTGTATGGGAAATTGAGGTTTCCGAAACATCCGCGCCTTCAATACGAGGGGACCGAGGAGGGATCTCTACAACGGCGGCCTGCGGTTCGTTTTCCAGCAATTTGGCAAGCAACACACGCGACCAGAGAAACTCCAATCGACGTTTCGGGCTTAAAAAAGAAGCGGCGCGCAGAAGAGCCTCCGCACTGACATTCGCCAGAAGCCGATCGCCGGGCAACGATTCTGCGTGAGGAACCACAGCCAAACGCAGCGTGGGGACTGAATGGGAAGAATTGTGAGAGGTCATATGAGAATGATGACACAGAGCCGCCGTAGAGCGCATCAGATAAAACTCGAAGAATAACTTCCCATCTATCAAAATTCAAAAATAATAGTTATTTGATTGTAGATAGCTACGTCCCTATAATCCTAGACAAACAAATAACGGCGGTCAGGATCAGTGACGACTCGTAAAGTCGACCTTTTCCCTGAGCCGCTTTTCAGTACAATTTGCCAATCTTTTTGAGGCCTTTTATCAAAGGCGGGCTTCCGGAAGCAGCAAAAAAACAACCCCGCACCGGCTATGCCCTTTCGTTTCCACCCGGCAACGAAATCTCTGCAACAGGAGAGAAACAAATGGTCCGCTACGGCGTATGGAACGGGATCAAGTACGACAACACACTGGGCAACGACAAGACCCCGGAGGGACTTGACCTCAAGGCCCTCATGAACTTCAATCCCGGCAATCCGATTGACGTTATCATTGGGAACGCCGGATTTCTGGTGTTTGACGATTCCGTGAGTCTTGCCGGCGTTTTGCTGCGCTATTACGAGAAAGTGTCGGAGGCTTCCTGCGGTCGCTGCACACCTTGCCGTACGGGTTCTAGACTCATTGAACTCGCCCTGCGCGATCTGGTTGAAGGACGAGGCGCCGCCGTTGACTGGGACCATATCTATGAGTCCGCCGAGCAGATGATGCTCACGAGTCTTTGCGGCATCGGCCGCACTGCACCCGCGGCCTTTGTGGGAGCCATGAAACACTTCCGCGAACGCCTCTTTGAAACCGCAGAAGCCATGCGCGGTGATATGTTCGTGACGATCACGGCCAAATGCATCGAAGCCTGCCCGGCTCATGTCAATGTGCCGCGATACATTGACTACGTGCGCGACGGACATCCGGAACTCGCCGCAGGGGTTTTGCTCAATCACTATCCGCTGGTCGCCACCTGCGGCCGCGTGTGCGTACGCCCCTGCGAAGCGGCCTGTCGCCGAAACGAAGTCGACAAGCCCATAGCCATTCGAGACATCAAACGATGGGTAAGCGACAACACGGGCGTGCCGATTCATGAACTCTTCAACGGCATGAAGCCCACAGTGGATCGCAGCAAAGCTCGCGTCGCCGTCGTGGGTGCCGGTCCTGCAGGGCTTAACTGTGCTTACCACTTGCTTTTGATGGGGTATCCGGTCGACATCTACGACAAGGATACAAAGGCAGGGGGTATGGCTTTGCGCGGCATTCCGCCGTATCGCCTGCCCAAGGGCCTGCTGCAGCAGGAAACGGATGCCATCACCGAACTCGGCGGCGTCTGGCATTACGGCAAGCGTCTGGGTAAGGACTTCTCCGTCTCGAGTCTCTTTGAAGAAGGATACGCCGCCGTATTCCTCGGCATTGGTTGCGCTGAAGGCGCCTACTTGGGGTTGCCCGGTGAAAACCGTTCTCTGTCCGGTTACCAAAATGGCATCGACTTCCTTTTGAACGTCGAGACCCAACTATCCGAAGGGAAAACGCCTACGCTCGAAGGCGACGTGGTTGTCGTCGGTTGCGGCAATGTGGCCATGGACTGTTGCCGATCGGCACGCCGTATTGCCTCGGGCAAGGTACACGTTGTCTACCGTCGCACCCGCAACGAAGCCTCGGCCGATCAAGAAGAAATTGATGCGGCCATTGACGAAGGCGTTGAATTTCACTTCCTCACCAACCCGGTGGCCATCAGCGGCGAAGAAGGGCATGTCACCGGAGTTCGTCTGACCAAGATGGAGCTCACCGAAAAAGATGCCCGCGGCCGCCGCGGTGTGCGCCCGGTCGAAGGCAGCGAATTCGATCTGTCATGCGCTACGGTCATCGCCGCCATTGGACAAAAAGTTGAGCGCGACGTTTTCAGCGAAGCCGACGGTGTACTTCTGAATCGTTGGGGTACCATTTCGGTGACACCGGCTCTTGCCACAACGCGCCCGGGCGTATTTGCCGGCGGCGACTGCGCAACCGGTCCGACCACGCTCATCGGTGGTTTGTCTCAGGGCGAAAAAGCAGCGTACTCGATTGACGAATACCTCTCTCGCGGTTCCGTGGGCTTCACGCCGCGCTCTCGCATGGGTGAAATCATCCGCGACTGCAAGCTTCTCGAAGACATTGAACCCGTTACCCCGGTGCGCACTGCACCGCGACAAAAGGTTCCGCATATTGCTGTGCAAGATCGCGAAAAGAACTTCTGCGAAGTTGATCTTACGTTTACGGACGAACAGGCCCGGCTCGAGGCTCAGCGCTGTATGCGCTGCTACCGCATCTATGCTGTCGTGACACCGCGTCCGATTCCCGGCAACTATAACAACAAGCGCACCGTAAGCTCGGTGTTCTAAAAAGGCAAGGGGACAAAAAAATGAAAGCCTGGATCAACAACAAAGAATTTGAATTCCAAGAAGGCGAAACCATTTTGCATGCCGCCAAGCGTCTGGGTATTTTTATTCCAACGCTGTGCGCCTATCTGCCTTTGAACCACACGCCCGGAACGTGCCGCGTCTGCCTTGTGGAAGTCACCGATGACCGCGGCCGCGGTCAGATCGTGACAGCCTGTACGACACCGCTCACCAACGGTATGCGAGTTCAGACTCGCACCAAACGCATTCGCGAAATGCAACGCTGGCAGGTTGCCTGGATCTTCTCAGATCACGATCAGGACTGCGCAAGCTGTTCGCGTCACGGCAATTGTGAACTGCAGGACGTGGCACTCTACGTGGGCCTGCAACACAACAGCTGCAACGGCCGCTTTACCGAAAAACGCCCTTTGGACTGGTCGGCCAATGGCCTGGTGCGCGATGCCAACAAGTGCATTCGTTGTTACCGCTGCGTGGAAGTCTGCCGTCAGGTTCAGGGAGTTTCGGCTCTTACGATGGACAACATCGGCAACGAATGCGGCGTGGGTATTGCCGGCGCCAAACTCTGGGCCGACAGCGCCAAGTGCGTGCAGTGCGGCCAGTGCTCGCTTGTTTGCCCGACGGGCGCTCTGAGCGAAAAGGATCAGACCGAAGTCGCCCTGGATTGGTTCTCCGACCCCGAAATTAAAACTGTCGTGGCATTTGCTCCGGCCGTGCGTGTAACCTTGGGCGACGCCTTCCAGGCAGCTCCTGGCACCAACCTTGAAAAGCGCATCGTAACGGCTTTAAAGCAGCTCGGCGCCGACTACGTCTGTGACATCAACTGGGCCGCCGACGTCACAATTATGGAAGAGGGTACAGAACTGCTCGAACGCCTCAACGACGGCGGCACGCTACCGATGATGACGAGCTGTTGCCCTGGCTGGGTGAACTTTGTCGAAAAGGTGCATCCGGAAATCATTCCGAACCTCTCGACCACGCGCTCTCCGCAGGCGATCTTCGGGTCCCTTGCCAAGACTTGGTTTGCCCGCGAGCACGGCATCAATCCTGACAAGCTTCGTTTTATCTCGATCATGCCCTGCACGGCCAAGAAGGACGAAGCTGCCCGCAGTCAGCTCAAGACCGAAGGCATGCCCGACACCGACCTTGTGCTCACTGTCCGAGAATTCGCCCGTGTGCTGCGTCGACACGGCATCAATCTGCCGCAGATCCCGGAAAGCGAATTCGACAGCCCCTTCATGTCTCAGAACACGGGCGCCGGCGCCATCTTCGGCGTCACGGGCGGTGTGATGGAAGCGGCTGTGCGTACGGTGTATCACGTGGTCACGGGCAAAGAGCTCGGCCATGTTGTCTACGAACCGGCCCGCGGCAGGGAGTGGGTCAAAGAAGGAACGGTTGATCTCGGCGAAAAGGGTAAGGTAAAAATCGCCGTGGTGCACGGTCTGGCACATGTCGAACAAATCCTTGAAGACATTCGCGAAGGCAAGTGCGATTACCACTTCATAGAGGTTATGGCTTGCCCGGGCGGCTGTGTGGACGGCGGCGGTACGATCCGCGAAAAGAACAGCTATCTCGATAAACTTGATGCTCGCACGCAATCAATCTACAAGATTGATGCCGAACGCCCGATCCGTCAGAGCCACCGTAATCCGGACGTTATTCGTCTGTATCAGGAATTCCTGGAAAAACCGTTGAGCCATCGCGCTGAAACGCTTCTGCATACGAACTACAAAGATCGTCAACAGAAGCGCCGCAATCCCGGTATCGCAGAGATATGGGAAAAAGTCCGCTTAGGCTAGACCGGAAGGATAGCCGGTAATCAAAAGGACGCCGAATCCGCACACCGGACGGCGTCCTTTGTTATGTGAGAACAGTTTCGAAACTCAGAGCTGCTCAACGTGAATGCCTGCCGCGCGCAAAAACTTAAGCCCTGAATCGTCGCGATAAATTTCATGGTAATAGACCGCTTCGATTCCGCACTTTTGAATCAGCAAAGAGCAATGCATGCAGGGGGAGTGGGTGATGAAAATGCTCGCTCCGTGGCTCGAATAACCGTTGTAGGCCAATTTGCTGATCGCGTTCAGTTCAGCATGCTGCACCTCCGGCCGCGTCACCAATTTCCCGTCTACCTCGATCTCACAACAGTTGTCATACCCTGTGGGCATCCCGTTCCAACCGAAGCTGATAATCGAATTGTTTTTGACAATGACACAGCCGACTTTCAGACGCTGAGCATAGCTGCGGTTGGCAGCAATCTGCGCAATCTGCATATACATCGCATTGTCTTTTTTGATGTCCATAATCCTAGACCTGAAAGAGTAATTTAGTATTATTTAAGGTAGTAACTATAACAATACTGTCTACAACAGCTACCCGAAGGCCCCTTGCATTTGGCGAATTTCAAGGAGGTCGGCACCGGCTGTTTCGGCGATGCGACACCACTCGGAAAGTACCTGCATGAATTCTAGCCGCATCGCTTTGGCGTCTTTGATCGAGACACCAAAATATCGAGAAAGCACAATAGCGGATTCAGGATCCGCGACATTGGCGCTGGGTTTTAGTGGTGTCGACAAAAACCGAGCCGATAAGAACGGCAACTGCGCACAGGGAGCATACATAGGCAAAAGTTTCCATCCCATTTCGGTCGGAGTGAACCAAAACTGATCGAGCCGATCACGGTTGTTTCCCGTAAGGGTATTGAAAAGCAATCGTGCAAACAGAGCACGCAAATCAGCTGTCGGATCTGCGCCGCAACGATTGAGAATATCGGCGATGTCAAGATAGGTCTTGGGTGTCGGATGAAGGATCCGTTCGCGCGTCATCTGCCGTCGAACAAGCGTCGCGGCCGACAAACAAAGCAGGGGAGATCCGTCCTCGGCGCGGTCAAAGCGGCGTTCCGCATAAAGTCTCGGTGCAATCAGCTTACCCTCGACAACCTTGATGCCGCAGGCCTGAGCGAGCTCCCGCGTCACAGCCATCCATAAGGCAGAGTTAACGGGTTCACGTGCGGAAGCGTGGCGTACGACCCACTCATCGTCGGACTTGCCCAGACGCACCACGCATTTGGGATTGGTGCCGCCAAGCTCCATAGCACTTGAAAGCAGCATCTCCACAAGCTCTTTACCTCGAATTGAGGCTCCGGCGTTCAGTGCCTGCATGGCCAAACCCAGATTTTTGACCGATTTTGAGTTTTTGCCGAAACCCTCAATTTCAAGAACGGGTGGCAAAAATTTCGTGTGAAATCCGTGAGTTAGAGGAAGGGACAGGGCAGAAAATCGACCGAAAACGTGTCCTGAGCGCGTCCATATTTCGGTTGACGCGGGTGCACCCTCAAGAAAATCAATTTTGAGGTCATTTAAATGCGCCTGCCGAATCAGTTTCTCAACCCACTTTCCGGGAGCATGGTCAGCAAAGAACCCGAAGACATCGCTTCGAGCTGCCAGCACCGGATCGGTTTCCATGGAGTCGGTCAAAGGGTAAAGAATCGTCGGACTCAACGGAAGATCGCTACCGAGAGGAAAACCGGACGAGAGCCATTCTTTGTCGTAGCGGAAAGCCATCGACGCTCCCTGGCCGGAGTCGTCACTAAGAACCAACTGACCGATGGGAACGGTCTGGTCCTTTTTGAGCCAAGCAATGGGAACAACCTGAGGCATGACTATTTTCCGGATTTGCGAATGCGCTTCGGAAGGGTCTCAGTTTCGAGCGCCAGGGACAAAGGGTCGCTTCGTCCGATTTCGGCGAAAGGGGTGCCCAGGTCGAGAGCGAGGAGAACGGCTGCGTAACTTGCAATCGCGACTCCGCCATTGCCGTTTTCTATTTTGCACAGAGTCGACAGAGAGACACCCGCGCGTTCGGCTAGGATGTTTTGGGGGAGGCGACGCTTCAAACGAGCCACTTTCATATTGTGACCAAGCGCTACCAAAGATTCTTCAACAGCAAAGGACGGTCTCATATCTATTTGATTCAACTTGTTATACCAGATAACTCTTTTTATTATGATAATTATCTCACATTTTCAAGATTTCTAAAAATCGTGGTAAGACCTTGATTAATCGTTCTGATTTTATGGATTTCTTTTGCCTTTCTTGTAGGATTTCAGTTTTTATCATAGTTTACTAGTTTGATCTAACGTGTTATTAAGTTCTCAAGCCGACAAAAACTTGTTCAAACAACGTCGTTCTTAGTCAGGCGGCGTTGTTTCGAATTGACAAAGTGGCCTGTTTCCCTTTTCTGAGGGTCCAGTGGGTCTACCTCTTCGTTTCCATAGCGAGGAACTATTAAGTATCCATAAATTAAGTAGGGTTAAATGACATTAGATCTTGTATGGTTTTTCGTGTGTTTTGACCTCAAGACACAAGCGCGTTTAAATGCCCTCAAAATTTTCGTCTCGAGCATCCGACCATTCGATTGTCTTTAAACACGTTCCGTTTTCCCGCTCTGTTCGGCACGCATAAGCGACACTAAAGACGGTCATGGCAGAATCGAGGTCACATCAACATCAAACAAAGAGAGAACCATGCTTCGCAGGACTTTCCTTCTCGGTGCAGCTCTGGCCTTGACCGGCTGCGCAGCCACCGGCCCGGTTTCCAAAGGTGCTCTGAGCGCCAGCTATGCAGAAGGCTCGGTGACATCCGTCGTCGTCCTTCCGCTTCTGTATTCGTCCAGAGTGGCGGCTTACCAGCCAACAGTTCAGTTCGAACTCGCAGCCGCTCTGCAGGAAAAGAACCCCAAGCTTCGCTTCATGGCCACGAATGAAGCACTGACCCGTCTGTCCACAGGCGACGGCGTGCTCGCTAGTCGTGATCTCTCGTATGCCGTCTTTAATAAGCAAGAAGTAAAGGCTGAGAACCTCAAGATAGTCCAGACAGTGCTCGGCGTTGACGCCGCCATGATCGGCGGCTACGTGGACGCGGAGGGCAACCGTGTTGAAATGCCTCTGACCATCATTGACCTGCGTAACGGCAAGATTATCTGGACCGGGGTTTCCGCCGGCTGGTTCAAGGCCTCCGTCACCGACAAGCGCTTTTCGTCCGATCTGGACATCACGATGAAAGAGGGGCTTTCCAAACTCCACTCGATGATGCCAAAGTTCTGATTTAGTATTTTTAAAGATACAGTCTTAACAAATACTATTTCATACAAACAGCCGGCCGAGTCGCTCTGAAGAGCATTTCGAGCTAGACTCGGCCAATCTTTGCATCATTTCCAATCAAACAAATGTCCGCTCTGAAGAACATCAACCAAGAGAAAGCCGCCCAGGTTCTTTTCGTGCTGTTTCTGGCAGCTGCGCTGTGGGAACAATTCGCGCCGCAACCCGAACCGGGCATGATGGAATACAACCAGGCCAAGTTGGTGATGAAGTCCGATCCGTCGCCTGAGGATGAGAAAAAAGCCTGCAATTTGTTTGCCACGGCTGTGCGTGCCGGCAACAAGGATGCTGCGTTCGGGTTGGCTGATTGCATCAGCAAGAGCCACATTGGAGATGAGATACAACGCAATTCCATCCGGTACGCGTTGCTCACGATCGCAATGGACGCTCGTCATGAAACGCGCAGCGCCCGCAATGAACGTGACGCACTTGGTCTGACCGATGCACAAAAGAAAGAAGCTCTCAAGCTTGACGTAATGAAGATTCTTTCCGGTGACATTTCTGCACTCGATTTGAGCAGTGTTGGCGTTGTAAGGTAAGCTGAGGATCTCAACTGAACATAAACAAGAAAAGAGGCGGAGTCACAAAAATGCGTTCTGCCTCTTTTTTTTAGTCGTTATTCAACATAACTACTATTATGTTGAGTTGAATTTTTGAGATTTTTGATGTTTTTGGGCCGATTTCGAAACATTCGCTCTCGGCCCATTTTGTTTTCAAGGTTATTTCACCGGCGTCATTGCCGCGGCGATGTGAGCTCTCACACCAGCCGGCATTGCCGATTCATCCGGACTGAACTTGTCTGAATGGTTGTTGGGTGCGTTCTTCGCATCTTTGGAGTCGCCGCCCAGGAACATGAACACAGATGGAACTTTCTGCGCGTAAAACGAAAAGTCCTCGCTCGCACCCGGATTCCAATCTGAAATCTGAGCGTCCACACCGTAAACCTTCAGTTCCTCTGTAATACGGCCAGCCAACGCCGGATCGTTGACGGTAACCGGATAGATTTCAATGAGTTTTGTCCTTGCCACAGCACCAGCTGCTTTTGCCGTACCGTCAGCAACCTGAGGAATGCGCTCCAGAAGTTTGCTGCGGATGGTATTGTGGTTTGCTCGAATCGTGCCAAGCATGGAAGCGGAGCCCGCCATCACGTTCCCCGTCTCCCCTGCCTGTAGCTTACCGACAGTGATGACTCCCATACCTTGTGTGAGGTTCACGTTACGAGCAACGATTTGTTGAAGAGCCACAACTGTCTGAGCGGCTGCGAGGGTTGCATCAACACCGGTCCACGGCATCGCGCCATGCGCCTGGCGACCTTCGATGTCAATTTGGAAGGCGTCGGCTGAATTTAGAGCCGTTCCCTGCGCCACCAGCATTTTGCCGGCGGGGACTCGCGCCATCACGTGGATGCCGTACATCTGCTTGATATCGTATTTTTCAATGAGACCGTCTTCAACCAGCGCACGGGCGCCCGAGAGCTTCGGATTGTCCGTTACAAAAGGATTCGTAATCGAATCCCCCTCTTCGGCCGGCTGAAAGACCAGCACAACCTTGCGCGGGACGTCTTCCTTGTGTGCAGCCAGAATACGGGCTGCCGACAGAAGCATCGCCATGTGCATGTCGTGACCGCACATGTGAGACACGTCGGACGTTTTGCCCCACATCTTTCCTTTTGCTTTGCTTTCGAATGCGAGGCCCGTGTTTTCCTTTATCGGCAAGGCGTCTATATCCGCTCGCAGGCCGATGGCGTTTCCTTTCTTGGGATTAATGACACCGATAACAGCGGTGGGCGAGTTTTTGTAACCCACCAGAACTTCGTCCACACCGAATTCCTTGAGCTTCTGAACGATGTAGGCCTGGGTCTGCTTTTCCTGGTTGCCGAGTTCCGGATTGGCATGCAGGTGGCGACGCATTTCCACAGTATTAGCGGACTCGGCACTGACAGCCACATCAAGCCACGCAGGAGCGGCGGCAAAGGCGCTTGCTGTCAAAAGCGACAAGCAGGAAAAGGCAAAAATGCCCAATGTTTCATTCATCGTTCGGCCCCCCTATTTTCCAAGTGTGAATTTGCTAACCGCCGGTTAGCTAACCGGCCATGAGCAAACGCAACCTTCAATATGCACATGTAATTATGGCGCGGCTGACCTCTTTGCATCAGACCGCGTTAAGCTACGTCTGACAAAGCTATCCGAAGGAGTGTATTCCATGTTCGACCTGCTTCTGAAAAACGCCCAGGTCGTTGATCCCCTAAACGGCATCAACGATGTTTGTGATGTCGCCGTTGAAAACGGCCTGATTGCGGCCGTGGGACCCGATCTCGGTTCCTCCGCACGCGAAGTGATCAATTTCACCGGTCTGGTGCTGCAGCCCGGCATCATCGACAGTCACGTTCACCTCGGCACGATGTGGGGATCGCCGTTCGGCCCGAAAATGCTCGCGATGAACGGTGTCACGACTTGTCTGGATATGGCCGGCCCACTGGACGACATTCTCGACAACGTTCCGCAGTATGGCGCAGGCATCAACATGGCTATCCTGCAGTTTGCTTCACCGCCGTTTACGTTCAAGTCGACGACGCCCAGCAAGCAAGAAATGGAAACGCTCATCGATGCATCACTTGAACAAGGTGCTTTAGGCGTCAAGCTCCTCGGCGGCCACTATCCGCTGACACCGGCCGTATCGTCCGAACTCATCAAAACTGCTCTTGAGCGTCGTGCTTACGTCGCGTGGCACGCCGGTACGACCGAGCACGGCTCCAACATTGAGGGCATGATCGAGGCAGTTGAGATGGCCGACGGCTATCCGCTGCATTTGGCGCACATCAACGCCTACTGCCGCGGCGCCATTAAGAGTGATATAGAAGAAGCCGGCATCGCCATTGATCTGCTTAAAAAGAACCCGAACATCTTCTGCGAAAGCTACATCTCGCCCAAGAACGGCACTCGTCTGACATGCGGCCCAGACGGCAAGATTCAGTCGAAAGTCACGGGCAACTGTCTGCGTCACTTCGGATTCTCGGAAGATCGAGACGGCGTTCGCGCGGCCTTGTTGGCCAAGAAGGCCTTCGTGGTTTACGACGCGGGCGGCTATTCGGATCTGGTCACAGGACAAGAAGCTCTCAAGCTTTGGGAAGAAGCCGGTAGTGACGTCGGCGGCAGCTTCAACATCAATCCGCCGCTGCCGCGCATTGCGCTCGCGCAGGCCAAGCGAGATGACGGTTCGTTCGTTGTCGACGCAATCTCCACGGACGGCGGCTGCATTCCGCGCAATGTCATTCTGTCCCAGGGGCTGTCGCTTGTGAAGCTTGACGTGCTGAGTCTGCCGGAATTCGTACAGAAAACGTCCCTCAATCCCGCCCGCATGCTGCGTCTCAAGAACAAGGGTCACCTGTCCGTCGGTGCCGACGCCGACATCACCGTCTACGACTACGCCACGCAGACACCCAAGGCGTCCTTCGTGGCCGGTCAAAAGGTTCTTTTCGACGGAAAACTCTGCGCAAAAGGCGCCACGGTCATTTGCACCGAGCGCGGCCAAAAGGCCATTGAAGCCCGAGGCATGAAGGCGATCGTCGTAGATCCGGGAACGCAGATCGAGCGTATGCCTGCGCTTTGATAAACAAGGTGCGTTCATACGACGGCCGGATGCTTGACGAAGTGTCCGGCTGCGTTTTATCTGATCGGTTCAAATACAGGAGGTGCTTTGACACCGCAGTTCTTGGCCTGTTGGAGCCACTGATCCAGGCTGTCATCCACTTCTTCTAGAGCGGCTTGCGCCTTACGGCGAGACAAGCCGAAGTCTTCACCCAGACGAACAAAGAGCGATCGCGCTGGAGACTTTCCTACACCACTCAGGGCAGTCATGTGTTCGAAACCTCCGATGTTCGGAACCAAGTCATAAGCAGGCGACAAGCGCCAACGGCCTTTGCCGTCCATCAGGAAACTAAAGTTTTTCGCATGATCGTCCCGATTGTCGATGACGAAGTTGAAGTATGCACGCTTGAGCATTTGCTCCAAATCACAGGCACCTGCCAAACGCTGTGTCAACGCCATCAGTGTCTGATAGTCAAGACAAGGCTGCCGAAAATCGCAATGCAACAACCCGGCTGCCGTTGCCATGTGCATCTTTCCGGAAGAAGTACGATCGAACCGGCGGATACCGAACCATCCCGCACCTTTGGAAGACTCGAACAGATGGGTTTCGGGCATGTCGATGCCGGCACTCTTGGCCAGAAGCGACACTGCATACTCGAGGGCGCCTGTGTCCGCTGGATCTGTCGAATTTCGAAATTTAATCAACCAAGGTTCTGCGCCATTATTTGCAACATTGCCGGGTTTGAGCGTTCGGCGATCAGCTGAAACCAGACAAACAATCTTCGGTCGAGCACCGCCTGAAGAACCGTTGAGAGATGCCAAGGCATCCAATGCAACACCTGACTCACGATCAGCCAAAATCGCATCTGCGTTTTCGGCCAAAGTATCAAGTCGAATATCAGATGAACAAAACTCCTCCTGGAATTTCTCCTCAGGCTGATATTCCAACGCCCCCATGCCCTGGCAGCCACCCCAACACAAACGTCTCAAGGGATCAATTTCAGACAGTCGTTCACCGTTTCTAACCAGTTGGCGATGAAGCAATAAGTTTCCCCAACCATCCGGGAGACTGTCCGAGGCAAAGCCCGGCAACCCGCCAAACGAACCCCTGTTGAACACCCATGTCCGTCGTTGTAAGGGCACAGAAATAGGAGATATTTCGAGCCTAGTGTTTAAGAAGTCGTCTGCATACTGAAAAACAGTGGCGTTCTGATCTGACGACAAAACACCTACAAAATAACGCCTGCCTTCGAGGTTTAAAAAGACTTCTGTTTTCACTGCCTAGCCCTCTGCCTTGGCTTTGGTTCTGGTCTGAACAGATCAATATTTCTGTCCAGTCGAAATAACTGCTCCATGTCCTGAGCTCGGTTGAGCGCTATAGCAATCAACATCAAGTTCTTGAGCGAGATTTCGCCTTCCTTCTCAAACCTCCTCACGGACGCAAGAGTCACACCTGATCGTTTTGCCAAATCCGTCTGACGCATATTTCGCGTAAGTCGCAACTCCCGAGCCCGTTCAGCCAATTGCAACCGTAGTTCCTTGGGCGACTTGAGATTTGCTATCGCCGAAATGTTTCCCGTGAACACAATAAACGCTCTTATGTTAACAGTTATGGTCAAAAAATGATCTTATACGCCTAAATATTAGCAGTTATCGGATCCCGTCTTCCATCGAAATACACAATTTTTCCTTTGGTGCTTTAAAAGCAAAATTTGCCAATTCCCACCATATAGCAAATTATCAATGAATTTTGCGCAATATAATAGTAGTTATGTTTTGCATGCTGATTTTAAAGGATTTTATTCGGACATTGCAGTTTCATTTCACGAGACATTTCCCCTCTTCCGTCATTTTCTCAAGCTCAGCGACTTGAGAATATCGTGCAACGTTTCGGCACCCAACTTGCCCTGCTGCTTCGGATAATGAAATCAACAAAACACTGACCTTCACGAGGTGTTCAATGTCGGAAAAATCTCTTTCACGTCGCAATCTTTTGGGTGGGTCCGCCGGACTCGCCGCAGGAGCAGTTTTCATGTCCGCACTCAATCCGGCCGCAGCCGCCGCACCGGCTGTTTCCGATCTTGCAAAGACCGATCCCGAATACGCACGTTTCTTCAAGCACTTTGATGAGGAAGAAGTCGCCAAGACGGTCGAGCCCGTTCTGGGTAAAGCTCACCGTCACTTCGTCATTCTTGCCGCGCTGCTCGGTTGCGGCGGAAAGGAAGAATTCGAGGTCCGTTTGCCGCAGGCGCTCGACGCCGACGTAACGCCCACGCAGGTTCGCGAAATCGTTTATCAGGCCACCGCTTATCTCGGCATAGGACGTGTCCGCGGATTCGTCGACATCATGAACCGTGTCTTTACCTCGCGCGGCGTAAAGCTCCCCCTTCCCGATACCACCGAACAGAAGGATGTCGAGCGTGTCGTCAAGGGTGAAGCCGCTCAGGTTGAAAACTTCGGAGCGGGCATGAAGGGCTTTGCCACTTCCGGCCCCGAAAAGACCGTTGCCATCCGTCGCTGGCTCTCTGCCAACTGCTTCGGCGACTACTATGTTCGCTCCGGCCTGTCACTGCAGGAACGTGAACTCGTTACCTTCTGCTACCTGGCCGCGCAAGGCGATACCACCGCTCAGATGGCAGCACACGCTGTTGGCAACCTTAAGATGGGCAACAACGAGGAAATTCTGATCGCCACTTGTCTGCAGTTTGCACCTCTCCTCGGCTACCCGCGAACGCTCAACGCGCTCGCGGTCGTTGAAAAGGCTGCTCATCCGGCTAAATAAAAAAGTCGGAGGCAATTCAGGCTGCCTGCGTTTCCTCTTTGGCAGGTAGCCTGAAACATTTTTAAACAGAGTGCCTTTCCAGCTAACTACAATGCAAAGTTTGTGCAAAACTACGGGTGCAAAATGAGTACGCTATGGCTTTCCAATTGCCAATGCGAGTGTGATGACAAACCTTGTTCGGAAGAACAAAGAAAGGATTCGCTTGTGTTCGAGATTACGCTTTCAGAAGATCTTCGCGCCCGTCTGGATGCGCTTAAGGATATTGCTCTGAATCAGTGGAGAGAAAACGGTGTCTCTCTTTTTTCTCCCAAATCAATGCCTCGGCTGCACTTTCATGTGCAACCCTGTCAGATCGTCAATACCAATACTTTTTACACGCTTTCAACCGGTCTAATTCTTCAAGGTCGCAAGCGCAGCACGACTGACGGACAAAACATTGAGTACGGTAAAGGCACGAGTTGCACGACGGCGGCGGACTCCCCTGCCAGCTACGAGGTGACATGCGCCTCAGATTCCAAGCCTTTTGTTTCGATTTCCGTTGAACTTGATCCTCAGGTTCTAACCGACCTTTTAGCTACTTGCCCTGAAATCGCCGCAAAACACAAAGGAGTCGTCGTTGGGCACTCTGTGCATGCATTCACAGCAATGCCGGCCACTGTCGACATTGTTGAAGCCTTCGAGCGTCTATTGCGCTTGGTTTATCAGAATCCTGAACAACTTCCTACACGCGGTCCGATCATTGAACGGGAACTGACTTACGTGCTTTTGATGAGCCCGCAAGGCGCCGCCCTGTCCCAGTTCTTCAGCCAAAACACGCCCGCCAACCGCATCAATCGCGCGATTCAGTGGATCCGTCAAAACACAGGTAAACCACTTGATATTGATGCCCTTGCCGAAATGTGCAACATGACACGTTCGACGTTCTATCGACATTTCCAGACGGTCACAAAAATGACGCCGTTGCAGTATTACAAACGTCAGTGCCTGTTCCTCGCTCAGCACCTGATGGTGGCTCGCGGTTACAGCGCGAGTCAGGCTGCCTACGAAGTCGGTTACACAAGTCCGAATCAGTTCAGTCGCGAATACAAGCGCACATTCGGTTTGCCGCCGAAAAAATCAATAACCGAGCGAAACTGATCAGCTCATTTTTTCTGCGAAAAAACAGCAGAGCCTTGCCGAAACGCTCTCGACAAGGCTCTGTTTTACTTCAGCTCAGACAAGAATCAGGCTTTCTTCTTGTGTAATACGGCCGCAAAGAAGCCGTCCGTGTGATGGCGGTGAGGCAACATCACAAAAAAGTCACCAAATTCTTCCTTCTGGAAATCTGGCAACATTACGCCCTGCTTCGCCAGGACGTCAGTAGCATTCAGAAGTTCAAACTCCGGATGAGATTCCTGGAAAGTCTTAACGACGTCCTGATTTTCCCGCTGAAGTACCGAGCACGTCGCGTACACAAGGCGGCCATCAGGCTTAAGAAGCTTCGCCGCCTCTTCCAGCACACTCTTTTGCACCGCGTTGATGCGATCGAGTTCCTGCGGTGTTAGGCGCCACTTCAGGTCCGGGTTACGGCGAAGCGTGCCGGTACCGGTACAGGGCGCATCCACCAGAACACGGTCAAATTTACCGCGCAGACGCTTGATTCGGTTGTCCTTTTCATCACGGATGGCGACCGGATGAACGTTGGAAAGTCCGGCACGGCGCATACGCGGGGTGAGCCCCTGCAAGCGCTTTTCATTGATGTCAAAAGCGTACAGACGACCGGAAGACTTCATCAGTGCACCGAGAGCCAGTGTCTTGCCTCCTGCGCCGGCACAGAAGTCACACACCATTTCGCCGCGCTTGGCGCCCACAAGACGCGCAATGAGCTGACTGCCCTCGTCCTGAATGTCGATTCGGCCTTCCTGATAGACAGGCCAGCGAATCAAACCGGGCTTATCCGTCAGGCGAATACCGTCGGGCGAGAACTGCATGAGTTCAGCCGTTACCTTGTGTTCGGAAAGTTCCGCAATGACGTCTTCTCGCTTAGCCTTCAACGTATTGACGCGCAAATCAAGCGGAGCTGCCTGAAGCGAAGCTTCAAAAAGCTGCGGTGCGGCTTCGCCGTACTGCTTGCTTTCGAGTTCGTACAGCCAGAACGGCATCTCGGCACGGACTTCGGGCGGAGCCTTTTCGAGCTTCAAGGCAAGCATATTGGTCACCGGCCCTTTTTCGGAACCGAGAACCTGATCGCCCATGCTCTCGACACCGTACTGCATCGCCAACGTCAGGAACGCAGCCACCTTGGGAGCGCGCTCGGGCTTGACGGGCTTCATGCGCCAGGCAATTTCGGAATAGTGCCGCAGCGCATAGAAAATGGCTTCGGCCAAAATCGTTCGATCACGGCTACCCAGCTTAGGGTTGGACTTGAAGAACGCCTTCATGAGCGTATCAGCCGGTCCATCGAGCTTAAGAATCACCGCAAAAGCGCGCGCCAACTCACCCGCGATCAGATTGGTGATGCGGACTTTGCTCGGATTGAGTTTTTGCTGACGCATTGCAGCAGGAACGCCTTTGACGGGAGCAGCCTTGCGATTTTGCTCAGCCTGACGCTTTTGCGCAGCGCGCTGACGTTCCGTAAGCTTCTTTTCCGTTTTTTCTCGACGGACCTTAACCGGCGCAAACGGCATCTTTTTGGTTTTCTGTTCCATGGTTGTGTTTCTCAAGCGCAGCAATCAAAAACAGCAAGAGACTTAGCCGTTTCGTCATCCGTCACGGTGCGGCCGTCGACAAGCTTGACTTTGCCGGAAGCCACGGCCTTGACGGCACGCGGATAAAGAATGTGTTCGAGACGAAGCCCTCGGTGGGCAAGCGTATCGGCATCGTCACTGGCGAGCACCGGCACGACGGCCTGACCGATGATGGCCCCGCCGTCGAGTTCGGAACTCACGAAGTGCACCGTACAGCCGTGCACGCGAACACCTGCCTGGAGTGCGCGGTTGTGCGTATCGAGTCCCTTAAAAAGCGGCAACAGAGCAGGGTGAATATTGAGAATCTTGCCTTCGTAATGATCGACAAAGACAGGCGTCAAAACACGCATGAACCCTGCGAGCACCACCACGTCCGGATTGTGCTTGTCGATGATCTCAATCATGGCGCGCTCAAAAGCTTCACGGGTATCAAACGCCTTGTGATCCACCACGGCCGTTTCAATACCCATTTCCTTGGCGCGATCAAGCCCGGCCGCATCGGGGCGGTTGGAAAGCACGAGCGAAATACGGATACCCTCGGCAGCCCAATTTTCCCGTTCGCAGGCCTGAGCAATCGCCACAAAGTTCGAGCCGCGGCCCGAGATCAAAACAACAATGTTTTTCATAAATGCAAATGCACCCGAATCTTTCTCAAGACCGGGTTGACACATATCTGATTAATAGAAAACTGGAAATCTCGAATAGACAAGAAGTGCCGAAACAGCCGTCGGCACTCGCTCCGTTATGGCAGGGCAATTGTACTTGAGTTGCGGCAACCGCAGAAGATTCCGGTGAAACAAGAATTTGCCTTACATGGCCTATGTCGCATTCGTATAATCTGCGACAGCAAGTTTTCTGCGCATAATCCTAAACAACCTTCGCAAGAGCTTGACCAGTATTTAGGCAACCTTCACCCTACAGACCGGCATGCAAATCATTCGCGGCCTTCCCGGCCCCTCTCACAAACGTCCCTGCGCAGTTGCCATCGGAAATTTCGACGGCGTTCATCTCGGCCACCAGCGACTTCTTCGGGCGGTAACAAAGGAAGCGCACGCTCGAGGTCTTGCCGCCGCAGTCGTTACGTTTGAACCGCACCCGCGTGAGCTCTTTGGTAAGGAGCCCTTTGCCCGTATCAGCACGTTACGCGACAAGATGATTGCCATTGCCGGCTGCGGCATTGACGCTGTTTACATCATGCCCTTTCACAAACGCTTTGCTGCGCTCTCGCCCGAGGCGTTTGTTCGCAACATTCTTTCTGAAGGCATCAGTTGCCGCTGGGTGACGGTTGGCGATAACTTCCATTTCGGCGCAGGCGGCTCGGGTGATTTTGCCGATCTCAAGCGACTGGGCGAAACCTTTGGTTTTGAGGCTCTTGCTACCCCTCTTCTCTATCAATCGGCTGAAAGAGTGTCGAGTTCCTGTATTCGCGAGGCGATGGCTTTAGGCAATCTCAATGAAGCACAAACCATGCTGGGCCGTCCCTACCGTGTCACCGGCCGTGTCATTCACGGCGCAGCACTCGGCCGGACACTGGGCTTTCCGACGCTCAATGTCGCAATGCTGCCTCCCGGATCCAAGGCCGTCTGCGCGCTGCATGGCGTCTTTGCGGTGCGCGTCAAGGGGCTTGACGGCGACACTGTTTTCGGTGGCGCCGCTAGCCTAGGCTACAAACCGACTGTAGCATCCGATCGGCGCTGGCTACTGGAAACGTTCGTCTTCAACTATTCGGGCAACGCATACGGTCGCATCGTTGAAATCGAATTCGTGCAAAAGCTCCGAGATGAAAAAAAGTTCTCGGGACTCGATGAACTTAAAGCCGCCATCCAACGCGACGCAGAGGCAGCAAGACATCTTTTGGGTGTTTAGGGAACAAAAGAAAGATTCGTCTTAAGAGATTCACGCAACGTATCGCTTTAGCCGATTCACTCCGAGAAGCTGGCCGAGCACCATAAGCAAGCTTACCTATAGCAAACGAAGCGCTTCTGACTGTAAACTAACGGCTCGTTGCGCTTGCGCCTTCCTGACAGCGCTTTTTTATCGCGCATCTCAAAATTTATTCCTTTTCAATCTTTCAGAAGAGCCCGAGGGGGCCTGGAGTTTGACACATGGCTAAAGCCGATAAAGCCGGCAATACGGCAAAGTACCCGCTTAATCTACCCGATACCGCCTTCCCAATGCGTGGCGACCTGCCCAAGCGTGAACCCGTCTGGGTTGCCGACTGGGAAAAACGCGATCTCTACCACACGATTCAGAACACCTGCAAAGGCCGCCGCAACCGTTTCGTTCTGCACGACGGCCCGCCGTATGCCAACGGTGAAATTCACCTCGGCCATGCCTTAAACAAGATTCTCAAGGACATCGTCAACAAGACCAAGCTTTTTGAGGGCTACGATGTCCCCTACGTGCCGGGCTGGGACTGCCACGGCATGCCGATCGAAATCCAGATCGAAAAGATGTACGGCAAGGGGCTCGAAAAGACCGACCTGATGGCCAAGGCCCGCGCCTATGCCAAGGAACAGGTCGCCAAGCAGAAAGCCGGCTTCAAGCGTCTGGGCGTTCTCGCCGACTGGGAAAATCCGTACCTGACGATGCGCCCGGAAACGGAAGCCGCCGAAATCCGCACGCTTGCCCGCATCGTGAAGAAGGGCTACGTGTACCGCGGCTTGAAGCCCGTTAACTGGTGCTTTGACTGCTGCTCGGCGTTGGCCGAAGCCGAAGTCGAATACGCCGACCGCGAAAGCTACGCCATCGACCTCGCCTTCCCTCTTTCCGAAGAAGACAAGCCCAAGGTTGAAGAACTGATGGGCGTGAAGATTGAAAAGCCCTGCTACACGGTGATCTGGACCACGACTCCGTGGACGATCCCGGCCAACCAGGCCATTAACATGCACCCGGATCTGTCGTACGCTCTCGTTGACTGCGGCGACAAGTACCTGATTCTGGGCACCAACCTTGTGGAAGATTGCCTCAAGCGCTACAAGCTCGAAGGCAAGATCGTCGGCGAAACCAACGGCAAGAATCTCGATCACGTCCGCTTCATGCACCCCTTCAGCCAATTGCACGAAGGCTTCAAGCGCTTCTCGCCGGTGTTCCTCGGTGAGTACGTGGAAGCCACGAGCGGTACGGGCGTCGTGCACTCGGCTCCGGCCTACGGCCTGGACGACTTTGTTTCGTGCAAGGCCAACGGCATGACCAACGATCAGATTCTCAACCCGGTGATGGGCAACGGCGTCTATGCCGACTGGCTCCCGCTCTTCGGCGGCCTCAACATCTGGAAGGCTCAGCCCAAGATTGTTGACACGATGCGCGTGGCGGGCGTGCTGCTTAACTGCGAAATGATCCAGCACAGCTACATGCACTGCTGGCGCCACAAGACGCCGCTCATCTATCGTGCAACGGCTCAGTGGTTCATCCGCATGGACAAGCCCACGGCCGACACCAAGGGCGTGCTCAACACCGAAGCCGAAGAAAAGAGCCTGCGCGAAACGGCTCTGGCAGGTGTCGATGCCACCAAGTTCATCCCGTCCTGGGGCTACAACCGTTTGCACGCCATGATCGAGAACCGTCCCGACTGGTGCATCTCGCGTCAGCGCAACTGGGGCGTACCCCTGCCCTTCTTCATGAACAAGGCAACGGGTGAACTGCATCCGCGTACGCTCGAAATCATGGAAGAAGTCGCCCAACGCGTTGAAAAAGAAGGCATCGAAGCCTGGGTGAAGGCTAAGGCCGAAGACTTCATGCCCGCCGAAGAAGCCGCTCAGTACGACAAGACCACCGACATTCTCGACGTGTGGTTCGACTCCGGTTCCACGTACGAAACCGTGATGAACGGCTCGCACAAAGACGTCTACGACGGCAAGCCTCACTGCGACCTCTACCTTGAAGGCAGCGATCAGCACCGCGGCTGGTTCCATTCCTCCCTGTTGACGAGTTCCATCCTTTACGGCCGTCCGCCCTACGATGCGCTTCTCACGCACGGCTTCCTCGTCGACGAAGAAGGCAAGAAGATGTCCAAATCCCGCGGCAATGCCGTGGGTCCGAAGGAAATCTACGAAAAGTACGGCGCCGAAATCTGCCGTCTCTGGGTGGCTCAGACCGACTACACAGGCGACCTGCGTATCGGCCCGACCATCATCAAGGGTGTTGTCGACAGCTACCGCCGCATCCGCAACACGCTGCGATTCCTGCTTGCCAACACGAACGACTTCGACATCAATAAGGATGCCGTGCCGGTCGATCAGATGCTCGAGCTTGATCGCTGGGCGCTGGCTCGCGTTGCCGAGCTTCAAAAGCAGATCATTGAGGCAAATGAAACCTATAGTTTCCAGCAGGTCGCCACTCTTTTGATGGGCTTTGCGACCGACGATCTGGGCAGTTTCTACCTTGACATTCTCAAGGACCGCCTCTACACGACAAAGACCGACGGCCTGCCGAGCCGCAGCGCTCAGACCGCTTTGTGGCACATCACTGCCGCCTATCTGCGTCTGATGGCTCCGATTCTTTCCTTTACCGCTGAAGAAGCCTTTGCGATTTTCAGTCCCAACAAGGAAGGTACGATCTTTACCGAGCTCTATCACACAGTTCCCGCTGTTGAGGGTTCCGAAGTCTTGCTTGCCAAATGGTCGACAATTCGAAACGTCCGCGCCGAAGTGCTCAAGAAGATCGAAGAGTTGCGTATGCAAAGCCTCGTGGGCTCGAGCCTGCAGGCTGAATGCACGATTGCGGCCAGCGGCGAGACCTATGAAGTTCTATCCGGCCTGGGCAACGAGCTCAAGTTTGTGATGATGACCTCTCGTGCCGAACTCGTAAAGAACGAAGGCAACCTCGAAATCACGGTGACTGCCACAGAGCAGAAAAAATGTTGCCGCTGCTGGCACTACGTTCCGAGCGTCGGCAAGAATGCCGAGCATCCTGAACTGTGCGAACGCTGTCTTACCAACTTGTTCGGTGACGGCGAAGTCCGCAGCAAGGCTTAAAGCGTCGTGACCGAGATCAAACGATCCACACCCCGGAGTTCCGCTCCGGGGCGTTTTGTCCTCTGGCTGATCGTCGCCTTCGTCCTTCTCGTTCTCGACAGAATCACGAAGGCAGCGGTGATCAATACGCTCGCCTACGGCTCTTTCGTTCACGTCACGCCTTTTTTCAACCTCTGTCACGTTCGCAATACAGGCGCAGCCTTTTCGTTTTTAGGTGACGCCGGCGGCTGGCAGATTTTCGCCTTCGCAGGCATTGCTCTGCTCGTGACCGCGGCGTGTCTGTTCTTTCTGTGGCGCCATGCCAAGCGCAATCTCTTTGCCTGCTCAATGGCTCTGGTTATTTCAGGCGCCCTGGGCAACCTTTGGGATCGACTCGTTTACGGTTACGTTACAGACTTTCTGGACTTTCACGCATTCGGCTACCATTGGCCGGCTTTCAATGTCGCAGACATCTGCATCTGCATAGGCGCGGCACTTCTCGTGTTCGACGAATTCCGCCGCGAAAAGTAAATTCTTTTGTGCTGATACTCCTTACGGCAAAAAAAAACGCGTCTGTTTGTGCACGACGCGTTTTTTTGCTGTGAATAGTGTCTTGGTTAGATCAATTCGTAGGTTGCCGCCTGAATCGGCGTGTTGAGATTCGGAAGCACCCGCTCAAGGAGAATACCGTCACGGTTATCCATCTTGTACCCGAACGTGGAGCGGATGCCCTGCAAAATGAACTGAGCGGCGCGATCAAGCGCAATCGGAAGGCTGTCGCCCTGCAGGAGGCTGCCCGTAATCACGCTCGTGAAGCTGTCGCCCGTGCCGGGATAATGTGCGGGCAAGTACGGACAGGTGACCTTCCAGGTGCGCAGATCGGATTTGCTGCGTGCGATGACGGATGTCAGTCCCGACTGCCCCGGCACCGGAACCCCTGTGATGATCACCGTATCGGGTCCCATTTCGGAAAGTTCGGCAATCAAGTCTTTGAGTTCCTCGGTCGTGCAGTCCGTCTTGTATGGCCGAGCCAAGAGCGCAAACGCTTCAGTGAGATTCGGCGTAAGCACGTCGGCTCGGCGTGCCAGACGACGCATCTGCTCGACCATCTCCTGCGTCATCTTGCTGTAAAGGTGCCCGTTGTCACCGAGGACAGGGTCCACCACCACGAGCGTCTCGTCCCGTCGAAATCGCTCAATAAAACCGCAGACGATCTCGATCTGACGCGGCGAGCCCATATACCCCGTATAGATCGCATCGAAATTGACGCCGAGTTTTTCCCACTGATCAATGATTTTGGGCATCTCTTCGGTGAGATCCAAAAAAGAGAAGTCCGGGTACTGAGAGTGATTGGAAAGAATTGCGGTTGGCAGCGGACACACGTTAAAGCCCATGGTGGAGAGAATCGGAATGACGGCCATCAGAGACGTCCGGCCAATTCCGGACAGGTCGTGAATCGCCGCAATGCGGCGAAAGTTGGGCTGGAAACGCATGTCGAAGACTTCCTTTTGGCTTCTGTAGTTTTCGAGGTTCCTAAAGATACCACTTCGCAAGACGTCAAGCATCTGCACTCGGCAATATTTGAGAACAATCGCGGCTGTGCAAGTTGCTAAACTCACCGCACTCAAAAATTTTGACTCTTGGAGAATTGACAATGTTTCAGATCGGAGAAACCGTCCTCAACGTCAAAGGCCCCTCCACGGCAGGCGACTTTGATTTGCAAGCCCAACGCGGCCGCTGGGTGGTGCTTTATTTCTACCCGAAGGACAACACGTCGGCCTGTACGATGGAGGCGCGCGACTTTACGGCTGCCGTGCCTCAGTTCGAGGCTTTGAACACCAAGGTGATCGGCGTCTCCCGCGATTCGGTCAAGACCCACGAAGGCTTTTGCACCCGCCAGGAACTTGGTATTGAACTCGTGAGCGACAAGTCCGAAGAGCTCTGCACAGCCTTTGATGTCATCAAGCCCAAGGTTATGTACGGCAAACCCTGCCGCGGCATCGTTCGCTCCACCTTCCTCATTGATCCGCAGGGTAGGCTCGCGTTTGAGTGGCGCGGCGTCAAGGTTCCGGGTCACGTGGAAGCGGTACTCGAAAAGATCCGTGAGCTCTCTTAATCCAATCCTCCGGCAAGACGTCTACACTGTCTTCTGATACTCGACTTCAATCTAGAACTGCTTCACGATGACTGCAAAGCTATACTCTCGCCTGGCTGCCAAAAACATTACGGTGGCTGTCACGGGCGGCATCGCCGCCTACAAAACCTGTGAGCTCGTAAGGCTTTTGGTCAAATCGGGAGCAACGGTTCGCGTCTGCATGACGCAAGCCGCGACAGAGTTTGTCGGTCCGCTTACGTTTGCCGCGCTCTCAGGACATCCGGTACAAACCGAGGCCTTTGACGGCACAATGCAACACCTAGCACTCACTCGCAACTGCGACCTTCTGATCGTTGCGCCGGCCACCGCCAATATTCTTGCCAAAGCGGCCAACGGCATTGCCGACGACCTGGTGAGTTCCGTTATTCTCGCAAGCTCCTGCCCGGTCGCCGTATGCCCTGCAATGAACAGCAATATGTGGGCCAAAGCAAGCACGCAGCGCAACATCAATCAGTTGAAAGTCGACGGCTTTGCCGTACTTGGCCCCGCGTGCGGGGAACTTGCCTGCGGCGTTTCAGGCGCAGGCCGCATGATCGAGCCTAAAGAAATCGCCGCACACGCCGCGCGCCTGCTTTCTCCGAAGATCCTGCAGGGTAAGCGCATCGTTGTCACGGCAGGTCCCACCTATGAAGCGCTGGACCCCGTGCGCGGCATCACCAACCGCAGCTCAGGCAAGCAGGGTTACGCCGTTGCGCAGGCCGCTTTTGAAGCTGGAGCCGATGTGACGCTTATTTCCGGCCCCACTTCTATCAAAGCCCCATACGGCGTCAAAGTCGTGCCAGTCGTTTCGGCAGAGGAAATGAACGAGGCCGTGCGCCGTGAGGCAACCGGCGCCGATGTCTTTGTGAGCGTCGCTGCCGTTGCCGACTGGCGTGCTCAGACTGTCGCCGATGAAAAAATCAAGAAGTCCGATGAACCGCCCACGTTAGAGCTCGTGGAAAATCCGGACATCCTCGCGCAGGCGGCACGAGAATTTCCCTCGCTTTACTGCGTCGGCTTTGCCGCCGAAACCGAAAACGTGCTTGAAAACGCTCGCGGTAAGCGCATCCGCAAGCACGCTCGCATGATCGTGGCAAACAACGCTCGTAGCGCCATCGGCTGCGACATGAACGAAGCGATGATCGTGACGGCCGACAAGGAAGTCGCCACGGGTCACGTGAGCAAAGACAAGCTTGCGCAGACCATCATCGAATGCATCGCCGAAGACCTCGCAAAGGAGGTGTAGATATGGCCTTCAAACTCAACGAAAAAACGCTTGAGCCTCACAACGGCGACTACATTGCGTTTTTGAAGGAAATCGAAAAAGGCAACGCCAAGGTAAGCGGCCTAACCGTCTCCGTCAACAGCGACATGCCGGGCATGGTTACCGTGCGGCGCGCTAACGAATCCGATCAGGCTTCCTCGTCACCCGGTTTCATCGCCAAGAACAAGAACGCCATGCCTGCGCTGTTGCGCCTTGCGGGCAGCGTGATCGCGCTTTTCGGCGTGTTGTTCATCATTGCAGGCATGTCCGAGCCGAGCCTTCAAAATTTGATTCCTGTCGGAATGTTCGTAACATTCGGCGGTCTTGTTTGCGCGCTCTCACAGCATCAGAAGCTTGAGCGGCTCAAACGGCTTGAAAAAGCTGAACAACCCAACAACCAGTAAGAAAAAATGAAACTTGCACTCAAGGTCCTTGACGAACGCATCCGCGAGCACCTTCCGCGCTATGCAACGCCGGGCTCCGCCGGCCTCGATCTTCGCGCCCTTCTCGATGAGCCGCTCACGATCAATCCCGGTGAAACGGTCCTCGTAAAGACCGGCCTGGCGATCCATATCGGTGATCCCAATTACGCCGCCGTCATTATTCCCCGCAGCGGAATGGGCCATAAAAAGGGCATTGTCCTCGGAAATCTGGTGGGTCTGATTGATTCCGACTATCAGGGCGAACTGATGATCAGCACCTGGAACCGTGGCAAAGAGCCTTTTGTTCTGGAACCTTTCGAGCGTCTGGCACAGTTGGTGGTGCTGCCTGTCGTGCAACCCGAGTTTGAACTTGTGACTGATTTTGAAGCAAGTTCGCGCGGAGAAGGCGGTTTCGGCTCGACCGGTACGAAATAACCTAAACAGCCATCGCCATGAAATCAAGGCGCTTCTTTTCAGAGGCGCCTTTTTCATGCTTGCACTTTTCAGGCAAACCTTTGATACCGCCCGTCTCGACCGGTCATTTGCAGCGCGATAGCATGTTTGCAAGTCCACTAAACACCAATCGGAAAGGAACAACACCATGCGTGCCCATCGACCACTTGCCTCGCTCCTTGTCTGCTTGGGTCTACTCTCTTCAGGAACCGCTATGTCCGAAACCATCCAAGTTTCTGTTGACGGCAAGAGCTATCCCATCGAAATGGCCGATAACGCCGACGCTCGCACTTTCCTCGCCCGACTGCCGATGACGCTCACATTTGAGAACTTCGGTCGCAACGAACGTATTGCATATCCCAAGCCTGCTCTGGAACTCGAACGCGCCGCCCGTCACTTTAAGATCACGCGCGGAACGATGACCGTCTACAAGCCTTGGGGCAATATTGCGATATTCCTCGTGGACTTCCCGTGGAGTTCCGACTTGGCCGATCTCGGTCAAATCAGCCCGGAAGGTCTTGAAGCCATTCGTAAAAGCGGCGACAAACCCGTTACCTTCTTCAAGTAACCTGCCATAAGTAAGACGCATCCTGCGATACGTCTTACCTTCTGCGTTACCTAAATACGGATTTATTTTTTTGGACAAGTATCAGACTGACAGCCAGAAGCGCACACACCATAAGAAAAGCGCCTTGCAGCGACACCGCCGAAGATATCGCTCCGATCAGGGCAGGACCGGCCAACAGGCCGCCGTAACCGACAGTCGTTACAGCCGTAATGGCTTTAACGCTATCCATTACTGCCGATCGCGACGCAGCCGAGATGACAATCGGAGCAATGTTGGCAATTCCGAGCCCCATGATAAACAAGGAGACCATGGCGCTTGCCGGATATGGAAAGAGCACCAACGCCAGAAGCGTTGCGAGCATCATGGCGATTCCAACGGAAAGCATCGTCACAGCGCCGAACTTCATTGCCAATTTGTCGCCGATCAGACGTGAAATGGCCATTGCAATGACAAAAAGTGTGTACCCGACAGCGCTGACTTCCTGAGGTACCCCGGCGTAGTCTCGCAAATAGATAGCACTCCAGTCGAGCATGCTGCCTTCGGTCAGAAAGATGACTGCACAAACCAGCGCAAGAATGGCTACGGATCCGTTAAACGCCAATCCGTTGCTGCGCTTTTCTTTTGTTTTTCTGGGCACCTCAATTGGATGGTTTTCTATACGCCGCAGCAAAACAATCATCGTTAAAGCCAGCAAGGCCATCAGCGTTCCTACGGCCTGCCCCGGAGCAAGCCCCAGCACAAACAACGAAGTAAGCGCTACCGCCGAAACAACTTCTCCGATGGAATAAGCGGCATGCAAGCCGCTCATTAGCCGAGCTTGGTTGCGATTTTCCAAATGCGTACCGTAAATATTGACGCTCACTTCCAGACAACCCAGTGTCACGCCGTAAGCCAAAAGTGCGGCGCACTCAATGTAGAACCCTGGCACAAGCGAAAGCACCACCAGCAAAAGGCAGGACGCCAATCCGGAAAGCAATATCGCATTTCGAGCTCCGATACGCTGCGTCAACCGACCAGCCAAGGGCATGCCGACAAAAGAACCGACTCCTAAGCCCAACAGCAAGAAACCCAAAACATAGGGCTCCAACAGCAATTGCGCCTGAACAAAAGGAATCAAAGGAGCCCACGAGGCCACTGTAAAACCTCCGGCGAAAAAACCGATGCGGGCAGCCCAAAGTTCAGCTCCGGAAACAGCATTCATTCGATTGCCGCTTCCCGCATGGATTTTCTCGTCAGCCTTTGCATCTTGCAAAGAATGTTGAGCAGATAAATTTAGATCAAGCGTCGCAACCGCGCTCATCGGTTTCTTTTTGAGAGAGGAATTCAAAGACATAGGCCTGTTCCGTAGAGTTAGTCATAACGAAATTTTCTCATCAAAATTTTGAGTAATCTAGTTAGAATTCATCAATAAATTGATAGATACTAAAAGGCGCACTGTCCCATGGGATTAAAAATTGATGAACTTCGCTCCTTTGTTGCCGTTGCGGCAACAGGTTCATTCTCTGAAGCGGCACGAAAAATGAGACGGGCTCAGTCGGTGGTGTCGATGCATATTTCAGGCATGGAGGCCGAACTTGGTTACAAGCTTTTTGACCGGACGCCCAAACCTGTTTTGACACCCAGAGGAACTGAACTTCTGGTCGGCGCGCAACGTCTTCTGGCTGAAGCGGATCGTCTTGAAACCCGAGCCCTGTCGCTTACCGATACGCCATCCCCTGCTCTTTACATGGGCATTGATCTTGTCCTGGAAGCTCCGGTCATGATTGACTGGCTGCGGCTGTTTGCCCGACGCTTTCCATCCGTACGGCTGCAGGTTGAAAACATAACCGGTTCTGAAGCAGACTGGTTTTTCAGCAAAGCCGGCATGAATTTGGCTCTGATTTTTGCATCCTCCCCATCTTCTCACTGCGATGAGAGATTGCTCGGGCACTCACCCGTGTCCATTGTTGTCGCAAAAAACCATCCGTTGGCCTCCCTTTCTCGGCCAACCCTTGAAGATTTGCGCTGCTACCGACAAATCGTGGTGCACGCCAGAGCACCGGAAGCAACTCCACCCCGTGTTATTTGCAACGACCATTGGGAAGTTGACAGCGGCCTATGGGCTTTGGGCTTGGCTGCAAAAGGGGTAGGCTGGGCGATTCTGCCCAAATTCTTACTTTTAGGTCAGTCGCCGTACAAGAACTTGGTTACTTCCATCGATTCAACGCTTGCGCTTGCTCCGGAACGTCTTGTGTTACGAAGCCGCGACGGTGAAGTTGATCCCGAAATTTTAAATTGGTGGGCAGGCACAATCAGTAAGTACAAAGCCAAAATCGGTCTTACCTAAAAATCCGTCGCATTCCTTCCAGCAAGAAAATTTCTTCAGTCGGTGCCTGGAAATACCGTCAGCCGTACACAAACATACTGTACGACGTTGAAAGCGGCCCCAAGGCTGTAGCTATTCGGCTCTCGCCTTGATCCAATTCTTGATCTCGTCGACAACTTTTTCTTCCCGACCATTGAAACCATGGTACGCAAATGCCTGACATGGCTTACCTTTGGTCTTTCCGCCGGATACGGTCACGAAGTCGGCATTTAGCTTTGCCGCAAGTTCTCGGGCCGCATCGTAAGGCGTGCTCTTGCAGCCATCGGAAACATGGTGCACAAAGAGTTTAGGGACCTTGATTGCATCCAATGGGATATCTCTGAGCTCTTTCATTGACGCAGTAAAGACCACACCATCGAGACGGTCACGACATTTACCGGCGACTTGAGCCGCCGCCAGCGTACCTCTGCTGGTTGAGACCAGCCAGACTGAGGCATGCGGATACAGTTGCCGGATTCTGTCGAGCAGCAAAGAAAAACGCTTTTGATCACTCGAAGCATCGGTTGAGACCGTTGCAAACTCATTGTCGGCCAGAAGTAAACGGGAGCGAATCAGAAAATTGTTGCGCTTACCGAAGAAAATCTTTCCGCCCGTTAGGTGCGCCGCGACACGTCCGTCGCCACCCGGGAAAAGAATCAGGACATATTTCGGCGACGGACTTTCGGCTGTCAGAATGCAAGTAGCCGTTGGATCAGTCTTATCAAAGTTCAGCAGCGAATCTCCGGCAAACACTGTCGACACAGCAAACGCCGTTACACTCAAAACAAGTTTTGCGAGTCGCATTTTTTCCTCGTCTTCTCTGTAAACAACCTCCCTGCTGCCTTCGCCCGACCTTATCTTGGAAGTCTGAAAAAAAGCAAAGGCACCGGTATCACTTGTATAGGACACCGGTGCCTCTTGTGGATTATGGATCTGCCAATTCGAGCAGATCAGAGCTTCTCAGTGAGTTCCTTGATCACTTCGACCGCATCTGCCTCCAAATAGTAGTCAGACATTTCGAAGATCGGAGCTTCAGCATCCTTGTTCACGGACACGATAACTTTGGAGTCCTTCATGCCGGCTACGTGCTGAATGGCGCCGGAAATACCGAAAGCCATGTAGAGCTCGGGAGCCACGATCTTGCCGGTCTGACCGACCTGCGTTTCGCTGGGTACCAGGTTCATATCCACCACGGCTCGGGTGGAACCCAAAGCTGCCCCCATCTTTTCGGCAAGCTTATCAAGAGCGGCAAATCCTTCTTCGTCGAAGAGACCGCGGCCTCCGGCAACGACGCGCTTGGCAGTGAGCAAATCCGGACGATCGCTTGCCGCTTCTTCCACACTCACAAATTTAAATCCGCGGGAAGACGGCGTCACAGAAAGCTTCTCAACGGCAGCATTTCCGCCTTCGGCTGGAACCGCCTCAAAAGAGGTAGCACGGACACTTGCTACAACAGGTGTTGCGGAGGTTTTGACGGTAGCCAGAACGCCGCCCGCGTAGATGTAGCGCTTGAACGTATCGGCGGAGATCACGCCTGCAATTTCAGTGAGAGCTGACACACCGAGTTTGGCGGCCGTGCGCGGCATAGCGGCCTTGCCGGACGTGCCTGCCGTAAAGAGGATGTGGCTATAGCTACCGGCCTGCTGAGCTGCCAGCACAGCATCCGTCAATGCTTCGGGCAGGCAGTGATTAAATGCTTCGCCTTCGGCTACAAGCACCTTATGCACACCGGTCACAGAAGCCGCCTGCTTGACTGCCCCTTCGCAGTTTTGCCCAGCCACCAAAACGTCAACTTCAGAGCCGAGTTCAAAAGCCGCCTTGAGCGTATTCAGAGTCGAAGACTTAAGCTGAGCATCGCTGTGCTCTGCAATCACAAGAATAGTCATATTCCTTCAATTCCTATTATCAGAGCACCTTGGCCGTGTTTTTCAAAACGTCAATCAGTTCATCAACACTGTTCAACTTGACGCCGGCACTGCGAGCGGGCGGTTCAATCACTTCCTGCAGATCAAGCGTGCGCTTGCCGATGTCAGCCACGTCGGCGGCTTCAACAGCATCCACGGGCTTCTTCTTGGCCTTCATCATATTGGGCAAGGTCACGTAGCGCGGTTCGGCCAGACGCAGGTCGGCAGAGACCACGGCAGGCAGTTCGCCTTCAACCTTCATCAGCCCCGTATCGGTTTCTCGCACGCAGATGATCTTGCTGCCTTCAAGCTGCAGACTGCTGACGTTGATTGCCACGGGCCAGTCCAGAAGAGCCGAGAGCATCTGCGGCACCTGACCGGCATCATTGTCAATAGCCTGTTTGCCTAGAAGCACCAGAGCGGCCTCTTCTCGCTTAGCAATAGCAGCCAGGAGTTTGGCAACGGCCAGGGGTTCAATCTTGGTGTCGGGATGCTTGATATGAATCGCACGGTCAGCACCCATCGCCATGGCCACTCGTAACGTGTCGACCGTCTTATCGGGACCGATCGAAACGACCACAACCTCGTCAGCCTGGCCGGCTTCCTTCAGCCGAACGGCCTGCTCGACGGCGATTTCGTCAAAAGGATTCATGGACATCTTGACGTTGGCCGTATCGACATCCGAGTGGTCGGGCAAGACGTGAACTTTTACGTTGTAGTCCACAACTCGCTTAACCGCAACAAGAATTCGCATAACAAGAACTCCAATAGCCGTCCGAAACGAGCAGTTGTTGAGAACCGTTTGCGGACGTTTTTAAGCTGCACTATAGAAAGACGGCGGCAATTATAAAGAGCGCAAAGCCGATTTTGACACCATCAAAAATGCGAGTTTACGCACAATGCTGATGGCCCCCCTAACAACGATTTATCAAAGAAAAAGCCGCAAAAATTTAAATTCAAACGTGAATACCGATTCAGCTGAAAATGTACCGAAAAGCAGACATAAGCCCTTGAAATCACGCATTTTTTTATTTCATATGTGAGAAAATGTAATCAAAGAAAGACATATGGTTCGGGCGCTTAGCCCCTTTGGACACATACGGGATCGAGAGCTATGAGAAACAACACAACACCGAGACTGCCGCATTTGAAGCAAATCCTTCTTTGGATCGCCATTTGGCTTGCCGTTTTTATTGTCATCCGCATGATCGGATGGGGCGTGGGTGAAGCCTGCGACGGAACCATAAACTGTCTTATTTAATCGGTCTGAGCGATAATTGGATCGGATATGGCTTTGGCGGCCCGAGCGCAGCAGGAAGCCCTCCTGCAGCTCGTCTCCTTTGCTTCCCTTAGCGCCTCTTTTACAGCGCCTGCTCTCCGGCCGCCGATCGGGCCTGGCCTCAATCCGAGGCATCCTTCTTTTTGTGTACGTCTTCTGGCGGCGCTTTTTCACTCGCAAGTTGCATCCTTTTGTGGCATATTTCGGTGCACTCTCACACGGTGACGCGCAACATACTGTCACCGAGCGAATTTCATCGTCTCAAATTCCTTGTTTGTTGCTCTTATGAAGGTTGAGCTCGCCGTTGTCGGCTTGAGCTCCCGCTGTTCTTTTTTGTCACCGGCTCGCTTGGAGCCGTTGGGAGGTTTTGCGGTCTTTTTCCCTCTCCCCTGTACCTGAAGCACAAACACAACGATCAATTTTTTCACCTTTTTGTCTTTTAACTTTTTAGGAGTCACATTCCGATGCTGTCCGACATTGAAATTGCTCAGAGCGCCAAACTCAAGCGTATCGACGACCTCGCTCATGAGTGGGGATTGGAAGACAACGAATTTGAACCGTATGGCTGGGACAAGGCCAAGCTCACCCTCAACCCGGAACGCAAGGCTGACGCCAAGCTGATTCTCGTCACTGCCACCTCCGGCATGCCCGCCGGTTCCGGCAAGACGACCACATCCATCGCTCTTGCTCAGGCACTCAACCGACTCGGTAAGAAGGCCGTTCTCGCGCTTCGCGAACCCTCCCTCGGTCCGGTCTTCGGCATGAAAGGCGGTGCCGCTGGCGGCGGCTACTCGCAGGTGTTGCCGATGGAATCCGTGAACCTGCACTTTACCGGCGACTTCCACGCCATCACCGCCGCCAACAACCTCATTTCCGCCTTGGTCGACAACGCCCGTCACCAGCGTCAGATTGATCTCAAGGAAGTCACCTGGCGCCGCGTGCTTGACGTCAACGACCGTCAGCTGCGTAACATCGTGACCGGTCTGGGCGGCAGCGCCAACGGCACCCCCTCGGAAGCAGGCTTTGACATCACAGCCGCCAGCGAACTGATGGCCGTTTTGTGTCTTGCCACCGACCTTGATGATCTGCGTGCCCGTATCGATCGTCTCGTGCTGGGCATCAAACGCGACGGTTCGGCCTTCACCTGCGCCGAACTCGGCGCCACGGGCTCCGTCATGGCTCTGCTGCTTGACGCCATGAAGCCCAACCTTGTGCAGACGCTCGAAGGCACGCCCGCTCTCGTGCACGGCGGCCCGTTTGCCAACATCGCCCACGGCTGCAACTCGGTGGTCGCCACGCTTGCCGCCATGAAACTCGGTGAATACGCCATTACGGAAGCCGGCTTCGGTTCCGATCTGGGCGCTGAGAAGTTCTACGACATCAAGTGCCGTCACGCGGGTCTGCGTCCTGCCGCCGTCGTTCTTGTCACCAGCCTCAAGGCGCTGAAGTGGCACGGCGGTGTGGCTCTGCCCGAAATCGGCAAACCCAATATGGAAGCTCTCAAGGCCGGTCTGTGCAACCTTGACGCACACGTCGCCAACCTCAAGGCTTTTGGCCCCGAAATTGTTGTTAGCATGAACCACTTCTACAACGACCCGGAAGACGAAATCGCCGTCTTGCGCGCCCGTTGCGAAGAACTCGGCGTTCGCTTTGCTATCAGCGACGGCTTTGCCAAGGGCGGCGAAGGCGCCGAAAGCGTGGCCAAGGAAGTTCTTGAAGCCGCAGCTGCTTCCAAGGGAGAACTGCACTTCACAGTGGAAGATGAAGATCCGATCGCCGTCAAGGTTGAAAAGATCGCCAAGCGTGTCTACGGTGCCGGCTCAGTTTCGTTCTCCGAAGCCGCCAAGAAGGACCTCAAGACACTCACCGACATGGGCTTTGGCAATCTGCCTGTGTGCATCGCCAAGACTCCCTTCTCGCTGACAGCCGACCCGAAGGCGCTCGGTGCCCCCAAGGGCTTCGATTTGCCGGTTCAGCGCGTGATTCTCAATGCCGGCGCCGGTTTTGCTGTCGTCACAACTGGAGCCATCATGCGTATGCCGGGGCTTCCCAAGGCCCCTGCTGCCATGCACATTGACGTCAAGGACGGCAAGATCACCGGTCTGGCCTAATCGGACAAACGCATCGACATAAACCGAGACACTTCTCTCGGTTCGTCAACGGCAGATTCCTTTCCGAGGAGCCTGCCGTTTTCGTTTTGTTACAAAAGCAACATCATCACGTCAAAAGGCACAGCTACTGTCTGCGCCGATGCATACAGTAGAAAAAGTTGAACAAAAACAAAGAAAAAGATGTCGCAAAATGCTCTCTCCGTCTGCTATGAAGACGCAAACCACACCGCTACACTTATCGGCCGTGTTTCTCTTCGAAACGGATCGATCGCCTTTGAATCCAATCACTCGGTGTTCAACAAATCTTCTGGTTGGAACCCCGCCTGCGAGATAAATGACGAGAAGCAATTGACGAGCCTTATCGTTGATTCGCTTCCGGATCTCTGGGGGCGAAAAGTGGCTTCTGAACTTCTCAAAGCTCGCGCGCGCAAAGATGAAGTCCGCCCAGCTCCTGTCGATGATGCTCAACTTCTCAGACTCGTCTGCGACAGTGACCGCATGGGGGCTCTGCGATTTGTCGATGAAAAAATGCCCGGGCGTTATCTCGGCGAAAGACGCTTCACGCCTCCAACAACGGTTGACTTGGCCGAACTCTGTCAAACAGCTCGTCGCATCGAAACCGGCGACATGCTCTCATCCGCTTGTCTCGAGCAATTCGCAGAAAACGCGACGGCTCTCGGAGGGTCTCGCCCTAAAACAAGTTTCATCAACGAGCAGAGTCAACTCTGCATCGCCAAATTTCCGAGCATCAACGATGACAGAGACAAAGGTGCCTGGGAGTACGTAACCGCGCGTCTGGCTCAACAAGCCGGCATCCGACTGCCGGACTTTGAGCTGATTGACATTGACGACCCTTTCGGTCGCGTCTTTGCCTCCAAGCGCTTTGACAGGACTGAAGCGGGGTCTCGTCTGCACTTTCTGTCCGTCAGAGCCTTGCTCGGTGCAACAGATAACCGTGAACCCCGCAGCTACCGAGACCTGACATCACTGATCGAAACTATCTGTCACGATCCGGAAAAACAAAAAGAAGAATTGTGGCGGCGCACCATCTTCAAATGCCTCATCCACGACGGAGACGATCATCTGCGCAACCTGGGTTTTCTTTTCACTCCGGCAGGCTGGGAACTAGCACCCGCATTTGATCTCAATCCGTCACTTTCTAAAAACCACCTGACACTCACCTATGGCGACGGATACCGAGACATTACCCCTGAAGCGCTTTTGAAACATTCTTCCGACTGGAGCATTCCTTCGGATATCGCCGAGAAAATCGCTTATGAAACAGTTCAGAGCATTGCCCGCTGGAAAGACGAAGCTCAATCCGCAGGTATTTCAGAGGCGCAGATCAAAATGATGCAACCCGCCTTTACAGAGCACTTTGATTGCATTTAAAGAATCAACCACTTCCTATTTCGCCAAAAATTCGCCATATCTTCATCTGAACGATAGACATCATCAAAAGAAAACGGCATACGGCATCATCTAAACAAAAACGAAAAAAGGCGAACAGGCCAATTCACTTTCAAAATTGATCGCAACAGGCCAAAAATGCATCTTTTGAATCAGAGCTCCGTACTTTTCCCTAGTCAAATTGGGGAGTTCTGCCTATGTGGAAATAAATCTTTTCAGGTTTTTCGACCTACTCCACCGCTCTCTTCGACTATGTCTGTTAGGCTGTATGCCCGTTTGTCATACAGTTCGCTGTAAAAGAAAGGATCGTTTCAATGCCGCAAATCCTCTTTATTCACTCAAGCGCGTTCGCTTCTGAGGTCCGCAAGGAGAACCAGGGGTCATATACGCGAAAGATGGCTCGCATCCTGCGCGAGACCATTCGAGGGCGCGGCGTCAAAATCGTTGAACGTGACGTAGCCGCCAAGCCGCCCGGAATGATTGATCAATCCTTCTTGCAGGCAGCCAGAACTTCCGCCTCTCACCGCACCCCCGAGCAAATTGAACGTCTGAGGGAAAGTGACGAATTGGTGGGCGAAGTTCTCGCTTCCGACGTACTCGTGATTTCCTGCCCCGTCTACAACTTCGGCATCCCGGCGCCTTTGAAAGCTTGGATCGACAATATCGTCCGCGAAGGCAAAACGTACACCTTCGGAGAAGGCCGCAATGCCAAACGAGTCTACGGTTTGTTGCACAACAAACTTGTGGTGTTGCTCCAAAGCTCTGGAAGCTCCGGCTTTCATACCGGTGGTTCCCGCGAGTCACTCAATCACGCCGATAAGGCTGTGATTGCAGTTTTCACGGAGCTTGGCGTACATAAGTTTGAAAAAGCCTCAATGGAAGGCGTGTGTGAAGAAACAGACGAAACACTTGAGCGCAACTGGATTCAGTGTGAACGCCGTTTGGCCGAAATCGCTGATCGCATCAAAGTTCGCTGGCGCGATCAGCATCGCGTCTAAACAAAAGCGCAGGCCCTTTCGAGACTGCGCCTATCGACTCATAGCCGACGCGCCTGTTCGAGCGCGTCGGCTTTTTGTTGTCTTTACTCTTCGTCATCCTTGCTTGCCGGTTTGGCAGGCTTGGAACGGCTGGCTTCGAGCTTGTCCAGATAAGCCTCATCAATGTCGCCCGTAACGTATTCGCCGTCAAAACACGAGCAATCGAAGCGGGAAATATTCGGATTAAGATCGGTGAGCGCTCCCTTAAGTCCTTCGACCGTCTGGAAGATCACAGCGTCGGCACCGATCTGACGCGCAACTTCTTCGGCAGAAGCCCCGTGACCGCAGATCAGTTCAGAGCGAGTCGGCATATCAATGCCATAGACATTGGGATACATCACGCGGGGCGCGGAAGAAGCCACGTAGACCTTCTTAGCTCCGGATTCACGAGCCATCCTCACAATTTCGCGCATGGTTGTACCACGCACAATCGAGTCATCGACAAGCAAGATGTTCTTGCCGGCAAATTCCACCGGCATGGCATTGAGCTTCTGACGAACGCTCTTTTTGCGCATTTCCTGACCAGGCATGATGAAGGTGCGGCCAACATAGCGATTCTTGATGAATCCTTCGCGGTATGTAAGCTTTAGCTTTTCGGCGAGCTGCTGCGCGCACGGACGACTCGAATCGGGAATCGGCATCACCACGTCAATATCGCGCAGATTCAGGTGTTCTGCTACCTCGTTGGCAAGGTATTCGCCCAACCGTAAACGAGCACCATAAACACTGATGCCGTCGATATAGCTGTCGGGACGTGCAAAGTAAACATACTCAAAGGCGCAGGGATTGAGCTGCGGCTTTTCTGCGCACTGGCAGCTGAAGAATTCACGATCCTTGGAAATAAAAATTGCTTCGCCCGGAGCAAGGTCACGAACAAAGTCGTACTCGAGACCGACCATAGTGACCGATTCTGAGCTCACCAGATAGTCAGTCGTGCCGTCAGCCTGCTTTTGAGTACCAAAGCAAAGCGGGCGAATACCATTGGGGTCACGGAAAGCCAACAGTCCCTTACCGGCAATCAGAGCCACGACCGCATAAGCACCCTTAACACGCTTGTGCACGCCCTTGACGGCTTCGAAAGCCACTTCGGCAGTGAAATATCCCGACGGAGGAACAATCTTCATAAGTTCGTCGGCAAGCACGTTAAGAAGCACTTCCGAATCACTCGAAGTGTTAATGTGACGACGATCCTGATTGTAGAGTTCGGCGGCAACTTCCTGCGCGTTGGTGAGGTTCCCGTTATGCGCAAACAAAATGCCGTAGGGAGCATTCACATAAAACGGCTGACTTTCTTCATTGGAGCTAGCACACCCCTGCGTGGGATAGCGCACGTGGCCGATGCCCGAACACCCCGTCAAGTCACGCATATTGCGCGTCCGGAACACATCACGCACAAGCCCCATGGCTTTGTGCACGTGAAAAGTCAGCCCGTCAAGAGTTCCGATACCGGCAGCGTCCTGGCCGCGGTGCTGCAACAGTAGCAGTGCATCGTAAATACGCTGATTGACCGGTTTCTGGCTGATCATGCCGACAATGCCGCACATTTCCCTTTATTCCTCAAGGCAACATTAAAAAAGAGCGCGAATTGTACCCGACAGGTCTCTGATTCGCTTTCAAAATATCAAAAATTTAACGCCGGCCCTACAAACGGTCGACCGGCGTTATCTTCAAAAACTTTTCTTAGCACGCATCTCCGCTATCGTGGCCGGCAAATACGGCAACGAAAAGTCGATCACTCGCTCTGCGGGGACAATTAAGACGGAGTTGCGCCAGTAACCCGTCTTCACAGCACTTGTCAACCCCATAACGAAAACGACGGCACAGACAATCACAATGCCTCGCATCAAGCCAAACACCGCCCCGATCGCACGATCTTCGAAACTGATTGACGCTGCGGCAAGAAGCTTGGAAAAAATTTTACCGGCGATACCAATCGTAAAGAGAGTCACCACAACTATTCCCACCGCCGCAAAAGCAGTGCGAATCAGAATTGACACGGACGGCAGCGGAATCAGTTCAGCCAGCTCCGGTGCAAAACGCAACGACAGAAATATCCCGAGCACCCAACCGACGATAGCGAGAATCTCCCGCACAACACCACGGGATACACCCAAAATCGTCGAGAAAAACAAAACGGCCAAAATGACCCAATCGATCTCATTCATTCTTGTGTTCTAGCCTATTTGTTTTCCGTATGAATGCCACCGTTGCTGATTGCATTGAGAGCCAAAATGTCTAAAGCGCGTTTTGCATCGTCCTGCGATGCAAAGCGTCCGACACGTACACGCCACAAGTCGCTGCCGCGACGACGAACAATCTCCGTATAAGAAGGCAAGCCTAATTTTCGCAGATCTGCGGCCACCTTTTCTGCCGACTGTTTCTGACTTGTAGCCACAACCTGAATAAAGTACCGTCCGTTTGAAACCGCTTGCAACGGTCCTTGAGTTGCCTTAGTGGCTACAACCTCCTTTTTCTGTTCTTCTTTATTTTTTTGCGATTTTTCTACTGATTTTGCCTGCCCTTCAGATTTGGCAACCGCCTTGGCCTCCACCGACTTCTGTTCCGGCGTTGTTAACTGCTTGGCACCCGCCGTAACCGGATTATCGCTTTTCAAACTTTGGGCTGCCGCAGGCTCTGCCGTTGCGAGATCCGTCGGGATTGTCGGCACCTGTTTTTCCTTCCGGTTGATCGGTACGACCTTTGCTGCAGTGTTGTCCTGCAAGGAAGGAATTTCCAACTTGGCACCGCGCTGCGAGTACATATCGTTCGGCTCAAACAAAGCCGGCGCAACGACCGCAACAGCCGCCACAATAGCAAGCAACCCGATCAGTCGACGTTTGTTCTTGAGTCGGGCAATTTGTTTGCGGTGCTCCTCGTCTTCGGCTCCCAGATCCATATCTTCCATAGGCGAACTGGTGTGTACAGCACCTTTACGAGGAGGATTGGGGCCAAAAAGTTTTTGAAACTTGTCGATCATGCGAACCGAAACGCTCGAAACGTCGTTCAATAAAAAACACCAACTGGACGATGTATCAAAAAAAGGACCCGCAGACCGGATACTCCGGTACGGGCCCTCTTTTGTTGCTGCCGCTACAGATTACTTAACCTGACTTGCGGCAAGCTGTTCTTCGCGAAGATCATGCTTGAGGGATTCAATAATCCCTGTGACCGTCACAAAAGAGCCGAACCCGATAATTTTAACAGTCTCGGGCCCCTCAGTGAGACTTTCTTTCAAAGCTTTGCGAATGGCATCGTCTACAGAGCTACAGGTAACCACCTTGCCCATATCGACACCGCCTTCCTGCATTGCATCCATCAGCTCAAGAGCTTCGGCGCCACGTGGCTTTGGCAATCCCGTTACAAACCAACGGTCAATATGTCGGTTCATGATCTTGGCAACCGAAGCCATGTCCTTGTCGGCAAACATACCGAAAACAGCCCACACCTTGTCCTTTGGCGATGTGGTGCGCGCTAGATTCTCAGCGAGCACTTCCGCAGCCTGCGGATTGTGTCCGACGTCAATCGTGACACTGGCACCGTATTGATCACACTCCTTGACCTTCTCGAAACGGGCGGCAATGACGACGTTTTCCAAACCCTCGACTACGGCCGAGCGCGTCACCGGCAGGAAATCCTGCATCACGGCCAGAGCAGCCAAAGCGCCCGCTGCATTCTGCAACTGAGCGACTCCTGAAATCGCCGGTTTGGGTAGATTGCGCCATTCGGTCGTATGAATCGTTGCCATGGACCGCAGGTCCATCTCGAAGTCCCACATACCATGGTGGCGATAAGTCAAAAAGTCCTTACCCCACACATAAATCGGCGCGAGCAGTTCATGCGCATATTCAATCACCGATTCAGGCGGTTGCGGATCAGTACAAATCGCCGGCTTGCCATGGCGGAAAATATGCGCCTTTTCCCAGCCGATTTTTTCGCGTGTATCACCAAGATACGCCGAGTGATCAATACCGATGCTGCACAAGATGGCACAATCCGTATCAATCGCGTTCATAGCATCGAGACGACCGCCCAATCCAATTTCCAGAATCACAGCGTCAAGATGTGCCTTTTGGAAGATGCGCAGAATCGCCAGTCCCGTAAATTCAAAATACGTCAGCGGTTTATCGCCGCGGGCCTTCTCGACTTCCTTAAACGCCTCAATGAGCGTGTCATCGTCGACTTCATCGCCTGCAATCACGCAACGTTCGTTAAAACGCAGCAAATGCGGAGACGTATGCATACCCACGCGATACCCCGAGTAACGCAGGACAGATTCCAACAAAGCACAGGTGCTACCTTTACCGTTGGTGCCTGCCACGGTAAACACCGGGCAAGTAAACTCGATTCCCATGCGAGCAATCATGTCTTTCATGCGCTCGAGACCGAGATCCATGGGTTTTTCATGGATTTTGCCGATGTAGTCAAGCCACTCATTGAGACCGGCTTGCTGCCCGGGAGCAGTAAAAGTTGTTGTATTGGCCATTGAGTCGTACTCCATGCCTTTTTTTCTTGGCGGCGCTGATCACACCCGCCGCCCGTGGGTGTCTGCTTCGAATTCGTTTCTAGCGTCTGGCACACACGTCCAGACAATCAATCTCATTATGCCGCGGCTTGACGGCAGCGATGCGCTGCAGATAGCGATCGTTGTCCGCACGGCCGTCTTCATACGCCAATATATGCCAATCGGACGGGATCAGATGCAGCAACTCTCTGTCTTGCAGAAAATGCTGAGGATTCTTCGGCCCGAAATTGAGCATTGTCTGATGTCGCGTGAATGTCTCGTACAAGAAAAAACCGCCGGGTTTGACACAGGAGCATAACGCGTCAAATCGATCACGCCAGAGGTAGTTGATGCCGATGACTGCGTCAAAAGACTCGGGAGCGAAAAACCAATCCTCTTTTTCCAAATCTCGTTGGATATACTGCACCCCTACTAACGGTTCAGGTACAGGATTGATGTCGACCGCCGTCACATCACAACCAAGTCCGACCAAAAAACGCGTGTTGCGACCGTTACCGCTAGCTATCTCAAGAACGCGGGTACCTGTCTTAAGATATGGCGAAAAACGAATGAGCCATGCGCTTGGCAAATCAGCTTTGGTACTCAGGTCGGCAGCCATCGTTAAAGTCCTTTCGCAAAACGTCAGAAGATAGCGTTGACAAGCCAGCTGCCGAACATAAGAAACGGCCGCACAAAATAACTCACAAGCCCGGTCACAATCAAAATCAACAGGATACCCATACCCCAAGGTTCTGTCCTCTGATAGGCAACTGCTGTTTTAAGAGGCAGCAATCCCGAGACAATGCGGCCGCCATCCAGAGGAAGAATCGGTAACAAGTTAAACGCCATGAGCATCAAGTTCACGGAGATGCCGGCGTAGCAGAAATCGAACAAAAGCTGTGCGGCGGCTTGCGATGGCATCATGCCGATAAAAAGCTTCAGAGCAAGAGCCCAAAGTAAAGCTTGAACCAGATTGCAACCAGGACCGGCGAGGGCAACCCAAATCATGTCCGTCTTGGGATTGCGCAGCAAGCGGAAATTAACGGGAACAGGTTTAGCCCATCCGAACAGCAAACTTGATCCACCGCTAATCAGGCTGCCGAGCAATAAAACACCGGGCACCAAAAGCGTCCCAACCGGATCGATGTGCCGAATCGGGTTCATCGTGACGCGGCCGAGTACCCAGGCGGTACGGTCGCCGCAGAGCTTAGCGACGTAGCCGTGCGCGGCTTCGTGCAGCGTAATGGCCAAAATCGCGGGAATGGCCCAGAGAGCAATGGTGGAGACGGTGTCTAACATAATGGTTTTGATGCTACCACGCGAAATAGGAAAAACGATAACGAGAGGCGGCCTGCGGTGAACAATTGTCAATGCGTCAAGACGGTCGGCTTAGAACCCTTCTCTTCTGCCCTAGTTCGTTGATTTTCAGGAGTTTTTACTCCTTGAGAATCAATTTGCGAAATATTTTGAACCGTTTTCCCAAATACAGTTGTTAACGAAAAAATAAAGATCCCCGCCATTTCTGACAGGGATCCTTGATTTGTCTATTTGTTTGTCGGAAGCGCCCGCTTTAAGCAAAGCGCTTCATTGACTCGCAATTAGAACACTGCGCAAGCAGCAAAGCCGAGTGCCACGGAGAACACGATGGCGAGCACGCCAGGCAGGAAGAAGGCGTGGTTGAACACCCACTTGCCGATACGGGTCGTACCCGTGTCGTCCATCTGCACAGCACCCAGAAGCGTCGGGTAGGTCGGCAAAACAAACAGCGCGGACACGGCGGCGAAGGAAGCAACCAGCATGTAGGAGTCGCCCGGGTTGCTGGCGGAAATACCGAGAGCAGCAACGACAGCAGGCGTAATGGCCTTAGCGGTAGCAGCCTGAGAGTACAGGAGCATAGCAGCAAAGAAGTACACCACAGCGAGCAGAGCCGGATACTGGGCAACGGTCGCGGCAGAGAATTCCTTGATTTCGGCAGAGTGACCGGACACGAACGTGTCGCCAAGCCAAGCAACGCCGAGCACGCAAACGATAGCCACCATACCGGACTTGAACACGGACGTGGAAGCAACGTTACCAACGTCAATCTTGCAAGCCATAGTGATACCGCAACCAACCAGAAGCATCAAGCTCATGATAGCAGCGTCACGGCCGACAACCACGTTCTTGATGATGCCAACAGCCGGCGAAATAGCGGAAGCATAGAGAACCACGCAGAGAACGCCGATCAGGAAGATACCGACGGAGAGCTTGGCACCGGGCTTGAGGTTGTAGGTGCGAGCACCTTCAGGAGCCTTCACGAGCCCCTTAGCCAGACGATCCTTGTAGACAGGGTCGCTGTCGAGGTCGAGGTTCTGAATCATGGTCATCACGAAAGCGGTGAGCATGCAGCCGATGAAGGTCGTCACAATCCAGATACCCAGCAAGGCGGGATAAGACCAGCCGAACGGTTCCAGAACACCGGTCATGTAAATCACAGCAGCCGACACCGGAGAAGCCGTAATGGCGATCTGGGAAGAAACCACAGCAATAGACAGCGGGCAAACAGGACGAATCTTCTGTTCCTTAGCGACTTCAACGATAACCGGGATCATCGAGAAGGCGGTGTGGCCGGTACCGGCGAAAAACGTCAGCACATAGGTCACAACAGGAGCCAGATAGTTGATGTACTTGGGATTGGAACGAAGGATACGTTCAGCAATCTGGACGAGGTAATCAAGACCACCGGCGAGCTGCATTGCGGAAATAGCAGCGATCACGGAGGTGATGATCAAGATCACGTCCCAGGGAATGTTACCCGGCTTCATGCCGAGGCACAAACCCAAAACCAGCACACCGGCGCCGCCGGCGTAGCCGATACCGATGCCGCCAAGGCGAACACCGATGAAAATCGCACCGAGAAGTACGATTATCTGAAGAATAAGCATGATATCCATGACATCTCCAAAGGGTTGTTAACAACTTTGTTTTATTTATGCTACAGAGCAGCTCGCAACGAAAGTCACGGCCGCTCTGCAGTTTCAGATCTCTTGAGGCGGATTCCGGAGACCGCCCCAAGGATTCCCGTAGTTCCGATCAGGTTACTGAACGAACTTCGGTGCAATCAGGTTCTGCAGATTGAACGTGGCATCCCACTCTTCCTGAGTAAGAAGCTTGCGTTCTTCCACAACAACCTGGTGCAGAGACTTGCCCGTGTGATAGCACTCGTGTGCCATTTCAGAGCAAACCTTGTAGCCGAGATGCGGCTTCAAGAGGGTGACGATACCGCAAGAGTTCATAACCATCTGAGCGGTACGTTCGGCATTGGCGGTAATACCATCAATGCACTTCGTGCGCAGGGCGTTGCAAGCGTTGGTGAGCACGCGCATCTGCATGAACAGAGCAAACGTGATCACAGGTTCCATAACGTTGAGTTCGAGCTGGCCGGCGGAAGCGGCAAGCATCACCGTGGTGTCGAGGCCGATAGCCAGGAAGCTGGCCTGGTTCGTCACTTCGGGGATAACCGGGTTAACCTTACCCGGCATGATGGAGGAACCCGGCTGCAACTGCGGCAGGTTCAGTTCGGCGAGGCCGCAACGCGGACCAGAGGCGAGCAGACGGATGTCGTTGCAAACCTTGGTGAGCTTGACAGCGAGGCTCTTCATAGCGCTGGACAGAGCTACATAAGAACCGCAGTCACTCGTGCAAGCAATCAGGTCTTCGCTGTTCTTGAAGTCGATGCCAGTCAGCTCAGCAAGCTTGGCGGAAGCCTTTGCCGGATAATCCGGATGCGAGGTCACGCAGGTACCGATAGCGGTAGCACCGAGGTTGATCGTCTTCAGGTGTTCCTGAGCTTCGCGAATTACCTTGAGTTCGTCCTGAATGGTGAAGCCCCAGCCATGGAATTCCTGACCGAGAGTCATCGGAACAGCGTCCTGGAGGTGGGTACGGCCCATCTTGAGCACGCCCTTGAATTCTTCGGACTTCTTGAAGAATGCATTGACCAGATCTTCAACAGCCTTGAGCAGCACGTTGCTACGCAGCAGGAACATCAGGTGAAGAGCCGTCGGATAGGTGTCGTTCGTGGACTGACCAAAATTAGCGTGATCGTTCGGGGAAACACGCTTGGAGTCGCCCTTCACCGTACCGAGCTTTTCGCAAGCCAGGTTGCAGATCACTTCGTTGACGTTCATGTTCGTCGAAGTGCCAGCACCACCCTGCAGCCAATCGGTCACAAACTGATCCTGATACTTACCAGCGATCAATTCGTCGCAGGCCCACACGAGAGCGTCAGCAACATCAGCCGGGATCGTGCCGAGTTCCTTGTTGGTCAGAGCGGCAGCCTTCTTCACATACGCATAGGCGATCAGGAAGAACGGCTCCATGTTGTTCGACATTTCCGTGATGTGGAAGTTTTCCTTGCCACGCAGCGTCTGAACGCCATAGTAGCAATCGTCAGGAATTTCGAGCTGACCAAGGAAGTCACTTTCAAAGCGAGACATTTAAATTTACTCCTCAATTTATCGAGTTGTTCACGACCGGTCTGTCGTGAGTTCGACCGGACGCGAAATTTTTCAACCTTCTCTGTTCCATGCCCCTTGGGCAAGTGGTCTGAACAGCGAAGCGTTCGAAACAGATCCGTGGAACCCGCCATAAGACGCGCACCAATTTTCTGTGAGGTAGATAATACGCCTTAGTTTCGAAATGGGAACATGCTTTTGTCGGTTTTCGAAGCCCCTACCGTGAACGTTCTCACCTACAACATTTCACTTAGATAGCGTATAACTTTGAAAAATGCTTGATTTTGGGGCATTTTTTGCTATTTACCAACAGGATCCTCTTGTTTTTTTGCGAATGTGTAAAGGTGTTTTTGACTGTCTGATTTGCGTCAAAAAAGACTCACTTCGTCTTTTTTATTACTCCAATAGGGGTAACCAGTCCTCTCCTCTACCCTGCTTTTTTCTACAACTTTTGTCTCACTGCATACAACCTATTGCGTTTTTCCCGTCTTAGTACCACATTTTGAACCAACATTCAGTTTCGTTGTTTGGATTTGACTTTCCTCCTGAGTCAATAACTAATATCCTGTTTTGAAAGAAAATATTTTTGTCGATTTTCAAAAAAATTCGTTAGATAGCAACCAGTAGCCCGCTGTTTACCTCTTTTGTGGTAAGTCGCTGCTGGTATTTTTCGTTCAATATATAAACGCTATCCCCCTAACTAAGTGTAGGTGTCGGCAACTTGATCAATAGCTCGCATTAAGACTGCAACGGAGCAACAACCGGCTTTTTGATCACCATACAATACTGCCGGTTCCATTTTCTCTCTCTGGTGCACGCACTCCAAACGATGGCTTTTGTCAAGAGATCTCGGTATTAAACGGAGAAAAAAATTCCGCTCCTCGAACATACTCGAGCAGCGGAATTCGTTTCTCCGATCTCAAACCAAAGGAAATTGACCGGAGTATGGATCAAGAAGTCGATTAAGCGGCCTTAATCGGAATCTTTTTGCCGGTCTTCGGCGTCGGAAGAACCTTGTCGTAGTTCTTGATACCCTGTTCGGCCATCTTACGACGGATGAACGCGATCTGGGTCTTCAAGGGCAGATCCTTCGGGCAGAAGTCGTGGCATGCGAGCAACGACATGCAACCGAACACGCCGGAATCGTCACCGATGACATCATAGAAGTCACCGTCATTACGGGTGTCACGCGGATCGAGGCGGAAGCGAGCGATCTTGTTGATGGCAACGCCGCCGGCGAAGTCCGGGCGCAGGCGTACCGTACCGCAACCGGCGATACAGCAACCGCATTCCACGCAACGGTCGAGCAGATAGATGTCTTCAGCAAGCTGCGGATCCATCGGCTCTTCCTTCTTGCGAAGGTCGATTTCTTCAGACTTCATGTGAACCCACGTTTCCATGCGTTCAGACATGTTGCGCATCCACTTGCCGGTGTTGACGGACAAGTCACCGATCAATTCGAACGCCGGCAACGGAGCGAGCGTGAATTCGGTCGGAAGGTCGCGGGTCAGCGTACGGCAGGCCAAACCGGGCTTGCCGTTAATCAGCATCGCGCAGCTGCCGCAAATACCGGCACGGCACACGAAGTCGAACTGAAGAGTCGGATCCTGGTGATCGCGAAGTTCATTCAGAAGAATGAACAGCGTCATCGAATCAGCTTCTTCGCATTCAAACGTCTGCATGTGCGGCACGCTTGCGGGATCAGCCGGGTTGTAGCGCAGGATGCTGATCTTGAGCATGCGGTGCTGCTTCTTCACTTGAGTACTCATTTAAGTCAGCTCCTAGTAATTAAGCGAGGGGTTCATCGATGCGTTCGTTCTTACCCTGCAGGCGCTTCGGCAGCAGGTCGTGGAACGGCATGATCGCATCCTGAATAGCAAAGCGGTCTGCACCTTCAGCTTCCATCTTGGCACGGATGGCGTCGACTTCGGCCTGACGCTTCGGGGTTTCGGGGTTATCGATGTAGTTCTTAGCACCGTAACCACGCCAACCCGGCGGCAGTTCCATCTTGCTGATGTCGAGTTTTTCGTAGGAAAGCGTCGGCAGCGTGTCGTTTTCATTCTTCCACGTTGCGATCGTACGGCACAGCCATTCGGCGTCGTTACGAACCGGGAAGTCTTCACGGAAGTGAGCACCACGGCTTTCCTTACGAGCAGCAGCGCCGCAGGCGATAGCCAGAGCGACCTTGAGCATCTTACGGGTGCGGTAAGCGTAGACGAGTTCGGGGTTGTTGCCGGCCTTGTCCTTGACGGAGACCTTGTAGGTCTTCTTGAGGAGGTCTTCGAGTTCGGCAACGGCACTTTCCATATCTTCGCCGCGACGGAAGATGCCGATCTTGCTCGTCATCAGGTCCTGCATACGGGTACGGATGGCAACCATGTCTTCCGTGCCGGCATTCTTGATGAAGCCGTCGAGTTCGTTCTGAACCTTGGCGATCGAGTCGTAGATCACAGAGGTCGGGATGTCGATGCCGTTTTCAGGCTTGTCGCAGAAGTCGGCGATGAATTCACCGACGATCATGCCTGCAACCACGGTTTCGGCAACAGAGTTGCCGCCGAGGCGGTTGAAGCCGTGCATATCCCAGCAGGAAGCTTCACCGGCTGCGAAGAGGCCCTTCAACTGACGGGATTCGCCCGTGTAGTTGGTACGAACGCCGCCCATGGTGTAGTGCTGAGCCGGACGGACAGGGATCCATTCCTTCGTCGGGTCGACGCCGAGGAAGTAGTGGCAGATTTCATACACTTCACGCAGGTTGTGCTTGATGTGATGTTCGCCGAGCAGCGTGATGTCGAGCCATATGTGTTCGCCGAAGCGACCCTTGACGCCTTTGCCTTGAGCAATACGTTCTTCCATACGGCGGGAAACTACGTCGCGGGAAGCCAGTTCCTTCTTTTCGGGTTCAACGTCGGGCATGAAGCGATGGCCATCGACGTCGCGCAGCAGACCGCCGTCACCGCGGCAGCCTTCCGTCACCAGAATACCAGCCGGGAAGATGCCGGTCGGGTGGAACTGAACGGCTTCCATGTTGCCGAGGCCGGCAACGCCGCTTTCCAAGGCCAGAGCGTGACCGGTGCCTTCGCAAATCTGAGCGTTGGTCGTCACGCGGAAGAGCTTGCCGGCACCGCCCGTAGCGATAGCCGTAGCCTTGGCAACGTAAGCGTAGAGTTCGCCCGTGATCAGATCACGAACCACAGCGCCGTAGCAGCGCTTGCCGTCATGAATCAGAGAAAGAGCTTCAACACGTTCAATGACCGGCACCTTTTCGGCGATCACGCGGTCGGAAACGGCGTTAAGCATGGCGTGGCCAGTGCCGTCAGACACGAAGCAGGTACGCCACTTCTTGGTACCACCGAAGTCACGCTGACCGATCAGACCAGCAGCTTCCTTACGTTCGGTAATGGTGACCTTTTCACCATTGATAATCACCTGGCGATCGCCCGGGGTGATACGGCTCCAGGGCACACCCCATGCAGCCAGTTCACGCACAGCCTTCGGCGAGGTGTTCACGAACATGCGAACCACGTCCTGGTCAGCACCCCAGTCCGAGCCACGAACGGTATCGGCGAAGTGGATGTCTTCGTTGTCGCCAACACCCTTAATGACGTTAGCCAGGGATGCCTGCATGCCGCCCTGCGCCGCCTTGGAGTGCGAACGCTTCGGAGGCACCAGCGACAAAACGATGGAATCATGACCGCGGCGCTTGGCAGCTACTGCCATACGCAGACCGGCCAGACCGCCACCGATCACCAGTACGTCGGTGTAAACAATCTTCATTTCAAGGTCTCCTTGATCCGTTAAGAGGATCCGCTTGAACAAGAGCGCAACAAATTTCGTCGAGCTCTCAACAGCAGGGTCAATTAACTTACATCTTCCTCAGATTCTGCCAATGCGGCGTTTTTCCGCTCCGGCAGGCGCCCGATATGGTAAACCCGCAGGAATTCACATCGCCAGCGCAAAATAGAATCTCACTGATAAAACCCAAAGCAAGCCGGACGCTTTTACACATCCGACTCGCTTTCAGTCGAAGTCTCAAGGCAGTCGTGCCGAAGCACGTCGCCTCGTCATGCTTCGGCACCGTGAGATTCAAGCTTTGCAATAAAACAAAGCAATGCCGCCGCATCAAACCGTTTCGGGTCAGTCTAAGTCGGGTTATATCCCAGACAAATTTTACAGAGATACAAAGAGTAACAGTCTCACGCACACGCGCGAGCACCCAAGACAGACTTCTATCGGTGCGCAGTCTAGTTTTTCTACCTCCTCCGAACTATCGGGAAAAACCCTAGGACAGTTGTCCTATACGACCTGTTTTTCGCTTTAAAGACAGTAGCTTACCGAAATCTTTGCAATTCTCAAAACATTTGCATTTAATCAAATGTCTACAAATTTTTGTCACAAAACCCTCATAAACTACCTATTAGTAGGTATTTAATGCTAAAAACGAGACAAATTTCCAATTGCATTTTTGGCATTCAAAGTTTCTTCTCTCACGCACGATTTGCCGATTGAAAGAATCTATCAGTCTAGGATTTTGGTAGGATGAGCCGAGCGGCTATTCCAATTGCCGCTTCTGTATTTTGGAGAAAAAACCATGAATACCGTAATCTCGACAACCAAAGCATCTGCCGCTGTCGGCCCCTACAATCAAGCAATCAAGGCCGGCAATACCGTCTACTGCTCCGGTCAAATCGGCCTAGATCCCGCCACAGGGACGATGGTCGAAGGTGTGATTGCACAGGCCAACCGTGCGTTTGACAATCTCGAAGCTGTTTTAACCCAAGCCGGTGCAAAAATGACCGACGTCGTCAAGTTCACGATCTTTCTAACCGACATCAATGACTTCGCCCAAGTCAACGAAGTTATGGCATCCCATGTTCCCACTCCCTACCCCGCCCGCAGTTGCATGCAGGTCGCCGCGCTTCCCAAGGGCGCACTCGTGGAAGTCGAGGCGATCGCCGTCATTTGATTGATTCCGAGCTATATCAATACTCGGTAATTAACCTTTGAAGGCAATTAAACTCGAACCTTTTCGTTGTCAACCATGCCGCAGACGTCAAAAAACCCAACAAATTCAACTGCTAATTCGAAACCTGTGAAAAGAAAAGCAGAATCAATCTCTACTGCAGAGCGTGTCGCTCGCTTGGGCTTGGTCAACGATTGGGATTTTGTTCTTCATCTTCCGCTTCGCTATGAGGACGAGACTCGAATTACCCGAGTCTGCGACCTCAAAGCGGGCGACTGGGCTCAAATTCAAGCCACTGTCACTTCGAGTCGTACTCAAGGCGGTCGTTTCATGCAGCTCATCGCCACTGTTTCGGACGGAACCGGAACCATCGAAATCCGCTTTCTTCATTTTTACCCGAAAATGCGTGAGCGCTTTAAGAGCGGTACTGAACTGAGACTTGCCGGACAGGTGCAACAGCAACCCGCTCAATTCGGCGGCGCATTGCAGATGCTGCACCCTAAAATCAAAGATCCGATCTCCGATACATCTGATCTGCCCTCAACTCTCACGCCCGTTTACCCGGCCGGAGAACATATCACGCAGACATGGTTGAGAAAACGCATCGACCGAGCCATGCTCGATGTCGATCTCACCGATATTGTCCCGTCAAGTTTCACCCAAGCTTTATCGTTGCCTTCGCTGCGAAATGCTCTTAAGAGTCTGCACCATCCGAATCCGGGTGCCAACTACGAAGCCTACAGCGAACGACGAACTCCCGAATGGCGGCGCCTGAAATTCGACGAATTACTCGCTCAACAAATCACTCTACGCTACGCAAGGGAAGTCAAAAACAAACTTCTGGCTCCTCGTCTTCTCGGATCGAACGGAACCTTGCGTAATGAATTCATCGCGCGTCTTCCCTTTGCTTTGACGGGTGCACAAAATCGAGTTCTCGACGAAATTTATGCCGACTTGGTCCGCAATACGCCTATGAATCGCCTCGTTCAGGGCGACGTCGGATGCGGCAAAACCATCGTAGCGGCACTCTCTGCGCTTCAAGCTGTGGACAGCGGTTATCAAGCGGCTCTCATGGCTCCCACCGAAATTCTTGCCGAACAGCACTTCCTGAAACTCAAGCCGTTGCTTGAACCACTCGGCGTACAAGTGATCCTACTCATCGGATCACTGAGAGCCAAAGAAAAAGCACTTCGCCAGGAAATGGTCGCCTCAGGTCAAGCTCAAGTCGTCATCGGCACGCATGCACTCATTCAGGAAACCGTAAAGTTTCACAAACTTGGGCTCTCGATCGTCGACGAACAACATCGTTTTGGCGTTGAGCAACGCTTAAAGCTCAGAAATGCTGTTCAAGAAGGCACACTTCCGCATTTGCTCATGCTCTCGGCAACGCCCATTCCGCGAACGCTAGCGATGAGCTATCTCGCCGATATTGATGTTTCCGTAATTGATGAATTGCCTCCGGGGCGCACCCCGATTGTCACTACGCTCATCAGTATGGATCGCACTGCCGAAGTCACGTCTGCTGTTCAACGAGCCGTATCAGCCGGCTCACAGATTTACTGGGTGTGCCCGCTGATCGAAGACAGTGAAAAGTCCGACCTCACCGCCGCAACCCTACGTCATGATGCTCTTCAAAAAGAGCTTCCAAACTGCCGCATCGCTCTGCTACACGGTGCCATGACACCTGAAGAGAAACAAAGTGTGATGAATGCGTTCTGTGCCGGTGAAACCGATATTCTGGTCGCTACGACCGTCATTGAAGTCGGTGTAGATGTCCCCAACGCCTCGGTAATGATCATTGAGCACGCCGAACGTTTCGGCTTGTCGCAGCTTCATCAGCTCAGAGGTCGCGTAGGTCGCGGCAATAAAAAGAGTTTCTGCCTGCTTCTTTACTCACCCAACCTGTCCGAAGTTGGCAAAGAGCGCCTGTCGGTCATTAGATCAAGTACCGACGGTTTTGAAATCGCCCGCGAGGATCTTCGCTTGCGCGGTCCCGGCGAATTCATGGGAGCCAAACAGTCAGGAGCGCCCTTGTTGCGATTTGCCGATCTGAACCATGACACCGAGCTGCTTGAAGCTGCACGACAAGCCTCTCAATCCTGGCTCAGCACCGACCCGGAATCAGCGTTGCTTCATGCTCGACGTTGGTTTGCCGAGTCGGGAAACTTTTTACAGGCCTGATCTAAAAAAAACGCATACGGACTGAAAAGGAAATTTTCGATGACACTCACTGAACTTCGCTACATTCTGGCCGTGGCACGCGAACGACATTTCGGACGCGCCGCCGAATACTGTCACGTCTCTCAGCCTTCTTTATCGGTTGCCGTCAAAAAACTCGAAGACGAGCTGCAAGTAAAAATCTTCGAGCGCCGCAGCAACGATGTGACGCTCACGCCCACGGGAGCAGCCATTGTCGAGGAGGCCGAACAAATCCTCGCCCGATGCGACAAGCTGCGTGAATGCGCCGCTCAAGGTCGCGATCCCTTGACCGGCTCATTGAGATTGGGCGTCATCTACACCATAGCCCCGTACCTCGTCCCTCAGTTGGTGAGCAGCATTCATTCAATCGTGCCAATGATGCCGTTGATTCTGTCGGAAAATTACACGTCTGTTCTACTCGATCAACTCAAAAACGGCCAGATTGACTGCGCCATCATGGCTTTGCCCATTTCTCAACCCGGTCTCATGATGCAGCCCCTCTACGATGAGGACTTCGTCGCTGCGGTCCCCTCCGATCACCCCATCAGCCGCAACGAGCACCTCGTGCGCGAACAACTCAAAGAAGAACCGATGCTGTTGCTCGGCAGCGGCCATTGCTTCCGCGATCAAATTCTCGACTTCTGCTCGGATATTGCTCGCACGGACGGTTTTTCCAAACGTGCCGTCGAAGGAACCAGCCTGCAAACCATTGTCTACATGGTAAGTCAAGGCCTAGGACTTACAGTACTTCCAGCCAGTGCTGTCCCCTATTACAACTCCAACCCGATGATCAAGATTCTGGAATTTGAAAAGCCCAATGTCCCGCGTCGCCGCGTTGTCCTGGTCTGGCGCAAGTCCTTTCCTCGAGAGGCCGCCATTGAAGCCGTCACAAAAGCCGTCAGCGCACTGAAACTCAACGGAACACGCATTCTGACTTCTTTGCCGGCTGTTCCGGCCTAAGCCATCAGCAGCCGTTTTGTGACGTGTACCGACTCGCGTATCATTGCGTCCGACACAATTCCTTTAAAGAAGCCGCCTTTTAGCAGGCGTCTTTGTTCCTATTTCGATGACGAAAAACAACAAAAATCAGAAAAACGGACCGGCGGCAAACGAAGTCAATCGCGTACCTGCCCTCTTCAGCCCCTTGATGAGCGTGCTTTTTACGTTGCTTTTCACGCCGATGTTCGGCGCTTTCCTTCAGGGCCTTAATTGGCGTGAGCTCGGCAACGACGAACTGGCCGCCCGGAACATGGGATGGGTAAAGTGGACCTTCATTACGTTTGCCGTCTATACGTTTTCCGAGCCTTTCATTCGCGATACGTTCTTTGGACGCTATTTGATGATTGCGCTTTTTATCGGCTTTTGGGTGAGTTGGACTTTCTCGCTCGGCATCAAGCAAATCAAATACGTCAAGAATTTTGTTCCCGTTTACACGAAAAAGTTCATGGGCCGTGCGATCATGATCGGAGCTTTCGGTTGGGTTGCCTATACGGCGGTCGCACTTACGCTCGTTTTGATGCTGCACGTCACCGGGATCGATCCTTTACCTGCCGATGCCCCGATTCTTCAGCAAAACGCCCCGACTCAGGAACTCTCTTCCACCAAATAAGACAACACGATCGTCATGAAGCGCAACACGGATCTTCGGTTTGAACTGCCGCAGAACAAAGTGACGTCTCCTGTGGGCGTTCTTGCGCTTTTGCAGGGTCAGGTACAGACTACGGCAAGTTCTGTGCCAGACCAAAACACAGTAGAAATGTGGCAACGTGAGGCGGCCCAGGGTTCTCCAAACGCTCAGTATGAACTTGCCAAAATGCTCACCAGCGGCGAACCCGTTTCCGCCGACAACCGTGCCGCCGTCAAGTGGCTGAAAAAAGCCGCAGAAAAACAACACGCCGAAAGTCAGCATATGCTAGGGGTACTCATTGCCCGTGGGCAAGGCGTGCGCGCCGACCCGGCAAAAGCAGCTGCCCTCTTTCGTGCAGCTGCCATCATGGGTAATGCCAACGCTCAATATGATCTGGCAAGGGCACTTAACTGGGGCTTTGGTTGTGAAGAGAACCCTCGTGAAGCGCTTACGTGGTTCCGTTTAGCCGGTGCACAGGGAAATATTGCCGCTCAGTTTGCCGTCGGCGTCGCCTACGCACAAGGACGCGGCTGTGAACCCAACCTAACACAGGCAGCTTCCTGGTTGCGCAAGGCGGCTCTGAGTCATCATGCCGAGGCTGCATTTCGACTCGGTGAACTCTACCTTCGCCCCGACAATCCGTCCGCTGACAATACCGAAGCTTTCCGATGGGTTGCCGAAAGCGCCCGAGCCGGATATGTTCCCGCGCAATACACGCTTGCTCTCTTTTACTGGGCCGGTCGAGCCGTCAAACGTAACCCCAAACAAGCCCAAGCATGGGCAATGCGTGCAGCTTCCAAAAATTCCGCTGAGGCTTTGCTTTTGCTCTCCAAGTTGACCGAGACCGGCGAAGCGGGAACAGCCGATGCCGGCGCGGCTTACGCGATCGCTTTTCGTGCAAAAGAGGTCACGTCAAATGAGTCTCTAAAAGAAGAAGCGCAACTGCGTTTGCGTGAACTTTCGCTCAAACTTTCAACAGACTGTATTCATAGCGCGCAAAAGCTCTGCGAGGTCCATCCGGACACCTCGACCTTGCTTCATCTACTCTTAGATTCTCAGTCTGATGTTAACCACCTTTAGTGGTTTAAACCTACCTCTTAATGGTTAACAGCTAAACCTGAACCCCATAAAAAAAATCGCTGCAGCATTGCCGAGAAACCCGACCATGTCTGCAGCGCAGATACCACTTAAGGAGATGCCAGAGACTAAAACGGCTCTGGCCGCTCTCGCTCTGCACTGCGCATTAGAACATTTTTTCCGTCAATACACAATCGTTTTCTGACTGTCGAGTTTTGCTGTTTGCAAAGAGTTGTTTACAGCAGAGGATTTCTCGATATACCACATTGGAGGTACTCAAACTGAGATTCCCACGAATTTCGGGCCATTCTCTTCATCCACGTACTTCTTTATCCTAACTTCTCCTTTCAGGTGATTTACAAACTGATACGTTTACGGTTCGAGTTTGTCTCCCTTAACGGTTGCGACAAAGATTTGCGTTGAGCAAACAAAAAGAACGGAAGGCGGACCGTTCAGGCGCGTCAAATTCGCGAAAAAATCTTGAGTTAACTCAAAGAATCATTACGTGTTTTGCCGCATTTAGTCCGAAGAACTACTGCATTCCTTGACTGTCGGGGCTATCATTGGGGCGTTGTTTCACCGTGTTCCTTTTGGGCCGTGCTTTGAACACAGCCGATGAGGGTACAACTTCTAAAATGCGGCAGATCGGAGAGTCGATTTTGTTGCCGCTCGACGCTTTTTTTTTCGGTGAAGCGGCACATTGCACAAACACATACGGAGATAGCCTATGAATCGCATGGATCTTGTCGAAAAGATTGCCGAAAAGAATGCCATTTCCAAGGCAGAAGCCAACCGCATTCTCGGTACGGTAATCGAAGAAGTTATGGCTGCTGTTAAGAGCGGCGAGTCCCTTACGCTCGTTGGCTTCGGCACGTTCAAGCTTCAGGATCGTCCGGAACGCACCGGTCGCAACCCCGCTACGGGCGACGCCATCACCATCCCGGCTGCCAAGGTCCCGAAGTTCGTTCCGAGCTCCGCCTTTAAGGCTGCTGTGAACTGCTGCTGCAAGAAGTAATTCTTCTCGGTCGCTTCCTATGACAAACCCGCGCTCGATGCCTTCGAGAGCGGGTTTGTTTTGTTCAATGCCTCTCGAGAGGCCGCGTAAAATTTCACCAGCTTCGATTCGCCTTCGCAAAAGGCACTCATGCTTGTTTGCCTCATAAGCCATGTCCGTTCGTCAGAATCTCATCTCCGCTTGCCTGCTAATCCTCTCCGCGAGCCTTACGACGCCCGTCTATGCCCGTTCCGTCACAGACCATCTCAACCGAACCGTTGAGGTACCCGATCACATCGAGCGCGTCGCCGTAGCCGACATTTTTCCGTACGCTTCTGCCGCTTGTGTATATCTGGGAAGCTGCCGCAAGATCGTTGCCATGCATCCGAGCAGCATGAATGCGGCAAGGAGCGGCCTGCTCCATGAGCTCTACCCCGAGGTTGCCGACATCAACACATCCGTCATGCAAGGTGCTGAAGTCAATCTTGAAGCTCTGATGGGATTAAGACCCGACGTAGTCTTCGTCAACGCCGGCAACAAGCGCTTGATTGAACGCCTGGAAGCAGCCGGATTACCTGCTCTGGCTGTAAGTACCGGAAAATGGGATTATGACGTTCTAAAAACTTACGAAAACTGGATTTCACTTCTGGACAAAACCTTTCCCGGAGAAGGCAACGCCGCCACCGCACTTAAATACGCTCAGCGTATCGAAAAACTTGTCTCGGAGCGCACCTCCGACCTCGCACCGGAAAAACGCCGCAAAGTCCTCTTTCTTGTGCAATACGACAGCAAGCGCATTGTCACAAGCGGCAGTCGCTTTTTCGGGCAGTACTGGTCAACAGCCGCAGGCGCGCTTAACGTCGCACACGAAGTAACGCTGGAAAAAGGCAATGCTGTCATTGACTTCGAGCGCATTCTCGCCTGGAATCCGGATGCGGTCTTTCTCACCAATTTCACCAAAGCGCAACCCGCCGATATATACGAGAACAAATTCCATAACTGGGAAAGCGTTGAAGCCGTCAAGCGCCGCAATGTCTACAAAATGCCCCTCGGTTTGTACCGAAGCTATACCCCATCAGCAGATTCTCCAATGACGTTGTTGTGGCTTGCCGCAACGCTCTACCCCGAGCGTTTTACCGGTATCAAACTTGAGGACGAAGTTCGAACGTTTTATCACGATTGTTACGGTATTGAACTGACGCCGGAACGTGCCCGCGCCCTCTTTCCTACAGCCCGCAAATGAACTTTAATAAAAGCCGAGCCGTTTTATTGTGCGGCTGTGTGATTTTAATTGCTAGTTGTCTGATTTCATTGGGAATTGGCGCGCTTTCCCTGCCCATTGAACAAGTCGTATATGCACTTTTAACTCCGGTATGCACTAATCTTGACATTTCAGCTCAAACGCAGTCCGTTGTCTTAAATGTGCGTCTGCCCCGTATTCTTACCGCAATTGTTTGCGGTGCTGGATTGGCTGCCTCCGGCGCCGCTTTTCAAGCCCTTTTTTCCAATCCTCTAGCAACTGCCGATACGCTCGGCGTCTCCACAGGAGCAGCGTTCGGCGCCGTGCTCGGCATTCTTTTCGGTTTCGACGCTTTCGGCGTACAAACGCTATCACTCATTGTCGGCTTAGCTGCGGTGTTCGGCGTTTGGCAACTCTCACTCATACACGGCAAAAGCTCGATCCTGATGCTCATTCTCTCGGGTCTCGTCGTAGCGGCCCTTTTCAGTTCCCTCATCAGTCTCGTAAAGTTCGCGGCAGACCCGCAGGATGAACTGCCTGCCGTCACGTTTTGGCTAATGGGTTCTTTGACGGGGGCTGACTGGAAGTCTTTAAAACTCGGCCTCCCGTTTGTTGTCATCGGCTCGCTTGTGATCTGGGCCCTGCGTTGGAAACTTAACGCGCTTTCTCTTTCCGAAGACGAAGCGAAAAGTCTCGGCCTGCCAGTTTCGCGTTTGCGGTTGATCATTGTGACTGCCGCCACTGCCGTAACAGCTGCAAGCGTCAGTATGTGCGGTTTGATCGGTTGGATTGGTCTGTTGATTCCGCATTTTGTACGTCTCGCCTGCGGAAGCGACAACCGAACGGTGGTGCCGGCAAGCTTCCTTTTCGGCGCAGTTTTTCTGCTGGTTTGCGACACTATCGCACGGTGCATCGCACAAATGGAAATTCCCGTTTCCGTGCTCACCAGTCTCGTCGGCGCACCAATCTTTTTGATCTTGCTTCGACGCAAAAGCACTTTTCTTTGATGGGAGGCAAATGTGTTACTTTCCGTTGAACAAGCGGCGTTTCACTACCCCAATCGCTCTCTGCTTTTTCAGAATTTGTCATTTGAGTTGAGAACACCCTGCGTCATGAGCGTGCTCGGAGCAAACGGTGCCGGCAAAACAACACTTTTAAAATGCATTCTCGGCTTTGAAAAGTGGTCTGCCGGTCGCCTCCTGTTGGATAACGTTGACGTATCTCACCTGCCATCTCCCCGGTTTTGGCAACGCATTGCCTATGTTCCACAGGCGAAAAGTGCCCCATTTTCCTATACCGTGGAAGAAACGGTGTTGCTCGGCAGAAGCTCTCGCGTTGCTCTTTTCGGAAAACCTTCGGCACACGATCTTGAAGTCGCGCATAGGGCAATTGATTTCATCGGTATTAAGGACTTGATGCACCGCAGTTGTGCGCAGCTGTCCGGCGGTCAGTACCAAATGGTCCTGATAGCCCGTGCCCTTGCCGCCGAACCAGAACTTCTAGTAATGGACGAACCCGAGAGCAACCTTGACTTCAAAAACCAGCTCAAAGTACTCTCCTGCATCCGTCAACTGCGTGAGCGCGGTGTCGGCTGCCTTATCAACACCCACTACCCGGCACATGCCCTTGAAATCAGCGATCAGGCGCTCTTGATGCTTCCTGAGCATCAGTTCCTCTTTGGCAAAACCGAAGATGTAGTCACACCCGAGACCCTCACCCGTGCCTTCGGCGTTGAAGTCACGGTTTTTAAAACACAACTGCCCGACGGCCGGATCGTCAGTAACGTCGCCGCTGTGTCAGCATAGTCTGAGGAGTCATCGCCTTCAAAAAATTAAGGCGCTAACGGAGAAGAAAGAAGTTCGGTGGAACCAGTTGAAGCCGGTTGATGCGAAGGAACGGTCAACGTGGCAGAAGGTTCGGCTACCTTGGTTTCTGCGGGAGCCGACTGACGAAGCAAACGCACGTCCGGACCAGAAGACTTGCGAGCGCGCCGACAATCTGTCGGATCGTTGCAGTTGTAGGGAACGCCGGCACGCATTTCGACATGCACCTCAATCACCTGACGGCGAAGCAGTTCGCGCTCAGCAGGTGTCATCTTGCGGGCTTTGAGATTCTTAGCCTTCTCGGGCGGCAACTGATCAATCACAAAGCGCCGCTTAAGATTCTTGCGCTCCACCGGCGTCATATTTTTACGCATAACACGCCGTTCGTCCTGCGTCATGTGTCGCCACCGCAATAGGCGCTGCTCGTGCGTAAGAAGCGGCCAAAGCTGGGCTCGCTGTTCGGGCGTCATCTGCTCCCACATCAGCACCTTGGGCTGTTCGTCTTGGTTGGGACCGAAGACAAAGAACTGCACCGAGGAGTCTTGAGCGACAGCAGCGCCGCAACAACCACAAGCACAGGCAGAAATTAAAAATTGACGCAAGTTGAGGATCATCAGAGAACAAAATTGCCCAATCTTTGAGACTCTCGAAGCTTAACCTGTTTTTCACGAGCTGCGTACGTGAGGATTTAACCCATTTGGCAACAGCCCTTCTAAATTTGTAACAAGGGTTGTTGGATTCACCCGAGCCAATTTGTAACAGGCACAATGTGCAAAACGTATCGCGGCCGCTAATCCTGCTGTTTCGATAAGCACTGACCTATCTGCAAAACGGGCCGCACCGGGAACAAGAACTCATTGGAAAGGACATCACATGGCTGAACAAGAACGCACGCCGAAGGTATTGATTGTTGACGACGACCCCCGTCTGCGCGACCTCTTGCGCCGCTATCTCGGCGATAACGGCTTTAGCGTTTCGGTGGCCGACGGCGCTCCCGCGATGAATCGCATTTGGATGCGCGAACGCTTTGATGCGCTCATCCTTGATCTGATGCTGCCGGGCGAAGACGGCCTGCAAATTCTGCGTCGCCTGCGCGCCAGCAAAGACATGACGCCGGTGCTGATGCTCACAGCCCGCGGCGAGGATGTCGACCGCATCGTCGGACTGGAACTTGGTGCCGATGACTACATCGCCAAGCCTTTCAATCCACGTGAACTGCTTGCACGCATCCACGCCGTACTTCGCCGTCGACCGCGCGCCGACGAACCCGGAGCACCTTCCCTTGAAAAAGAAGTGGTGGTGTTCGGCGACTTTGAACTCGACCTCGGCCGACGCGAACTGCGCAAAAATGGCGAACCTGTGTCGCTCACGACGGGTGAGTTTGCAGTTTTGAAAGCCTTTGCACGGCATCCGCGCGTGCCGCTTTCTCGCGACAAGCTCATGGAAATGGCCCGCGGCCGCGAGTACGAAGCGTTCGATCGCTCGCTTGACGTCCAGGTAAGCCGCCTGCGCAAACTCATCGAACCCGATCCCAGCAAGCCTCGCTATTTGCAGACGGTTTGGGGTCTGGGCTACGTCTTTATTCCGGACGATCCTCAGGACGCCAACAAGGCTTGATTTTCGTTGTCGCCTGATCCGAAGCTGTCTCAGGAACGATCTTGAGACAGCTTTTTTGCACTTTGCCGCGGCTACAATGTGCAAACCTTTATCGTTCTTCGATCGTTGATCCCTATCCGATCTACTGTTTTTCCGGTCCCGTTACAATGGCCAACCCCCAGAACACCCGCGCTCCCAATCTTTTTTGGCGCACATTCATTCTCATGATGCTGCTCATCGTCTTTTGCGTGATGGGCTGGCTTCAAAGTTTTCGTGTTTTAAACGAAACACCCTATGCGATCGGTGCCGCACGCCAAATCGTTACGATGGCCAACCTCACGCGCTACGCCCTGATCAGCGCCGATCCCTTCTATCGTCCCGATTTGCTGATGGTCCTTGCCAGTCGAGAAGGTCTGCGCATTCTTCCCAAAGAAAGTTCCGACGTCGCCATGCCGTTGTCCTCGGATGTAGGCTCGCCCTGGTCTGTCGCCGATATTGAAAACTACGTGCATACGCACCTGAGTCCTGACACCGTGATTGCCAGCGCAGTTAACGGAGAGCACGGCCTTTGGGTTTCGATTTCAATCGACGGCGACGAGTACTGGTTGATGAGTAATCTCACGCTGATCAATCCAAGTTACGGCACAACATGGATATGGTGGGCCCTCGCCTCTCTTGTCGCGTCTATTCTCGGCGCCACCGCACTCACGCGTCGCGTTATCGATCCGCTCAATAAACTATCGGCTGCCGCTCGCGCTTTCGGCCGCGGCACCATGCCGCAAAATCTCCCCGAAGAAAGCGGCCCGATTGAATTGCGCGAAGTGAATTCGAGCTTCAACCGTATGGTGCAAGATATCACACGCGTTGAAAACGACCGAGAAATGTTGCTTGCCGGTGTGTCGCACGACCTGCGTACGCCCATCACACGTCTGCGTCTCGAAACCGAAATGGCTAATCTGCCCGAGGATACCCGCAACAATATGATCAGCGATCTCGAGCAGATGGAAACAATCGTCAACCAATTTATGGCGTATGCACGCCGCAGCACACAACCCATGGAAAAAATCAATCTGTCCGAGACAGTCAGACGCGCCATTTCAACGGCTCGTCTGGAAATTGATCCGGCAGTAAAGCTCAAAACAGACATCGAAGACGACATACTTATTCACGCCAACCCGATCGAATTCTCTCGTGTCGTACAAAACCTCTTCACCAACGCCCTTCGCTACGGCAAGAGTGAAGACGATCTTCTGCATCTTTCGGTGGAGGTCTACCGTGAAAAGACCGGAGCCGTCTTGTCGGTGAGCGACGAAGGCCCCGGTCTTGACATGAGTCAGGCCGATCGTTTGATGCGCCCGTTCGAACGTGGCGACAGCGCCCGCGGTGGCGTTACAGGTACCGGCTTGGGTCTGGCCATTGTTGATCGCATCGTTCGCCGCAGCGACGGCACAGTCACGCTGGAAAACAACAAACCGCACGGACTTCGCGTCAAGATCCGCCTGCCTTTGGCCGATCAGAAAGCCAAAACAGCGAAATCCGTTTGATTTTTGCATCAAGCCGATCTGATCTCTTCGGAGGATTGACTCATATTAAAAATGCGAGTCAATCCTCTTTTTATATAAAATCTGCGATAACTCTATTAATTTTGCGATCAGAATCGCCACATCTACAAAATCGGCGTTTCAACGTCCTTCGGACAGGTTTCTCATGTATTGCGGGTACAGTTACCTCAGAGACACATTTCGAACAACCGCTCTTTCGCTCAGCAACGAAGCCGTTGTCAATTTCGGCGTCAACAAGCTCGTGCGCGCCGATTCGCATCTTTTCGTGCCGCCACGCATGGCGCCCGACAAAAACGATTTGATGGCTCACCTTGTCTTTGCGCTCAAGCACGAAGGCATCAACCTCGAGATTCTTTCTCAGGTGCTGCCGAAGCTGGATTCCGCACTTTTGCAACAGTCTCTAGACAATAAACCGAGCAGCGCCATCTATCGAAAAATTGGTTGGCTCTGGGAAGAGTTCACGCAGAATCAGCTTGATTACGAACGTCCGTGCGGCAATTACGTCGATTTTTTTGACGACAGCCTCTACTTCACCGGTCCCAAGCGTCAAATTCCACGTTGGCGCCTCATTTTCAACGGTCTTGGGAACCTCACCTATTGCCCGATCGTACGTAAAACGGAAAAACTCACCGACAAAAACACCGAATCTGTGTTCGCCGAACTCAATCGGCACCTCTCATCAATACCGTCCCAATTGCTGCAGCGCGCCGCAGACTGGGCTTACCTAAGTGAAACGCGCAGTTCCTTCGAGATCGAAAAAGAGGCGCCCAACGGCAGCAAAGCTGAGCGTTTCGTCGCTCTCCTAAAGAACGCAGGTGCCTTTGATCGTTTAGACGAAGACTCTCTTTGCGAGATTCAGAATCGGATCGTTTCGACCGTTTATAGTCAGGCCGTCAGTTACCGTACCGAGCAAAACTGGCTTGCCAACACAACGGGGGCAGGGTTTCGACGCATCACCTACGTTCCGCCGCCGCCCGAAACACTTGATGACTTGATGTCGGGACTTCTTAGAATGATCGCCGAAGCACCGGGCGATACCAATCCACTGGTTGCTGCCGGGACAGCTTCGTTCGGTTTTGTCTATCTTCATCCGTTCATGGACGGCAACGGCCGTCTGAGTCGTTTTCTGGTGCATCAGCAATTGATTCGCAGCGGCGTATTACCTAACGGTCACATTCTTCCCATATCCGCCGCCATGTTGCAACACGAACGCGACTATTTACAGGCCTTAGAGACCTTCTCGGCACCTTGCCGAGAACTCTGGGAAACAGTGCAGATTGATGACGGCCAGTACGACTTTCAATTCCACGGTACCGCCGATGTCTACCGTTACTGGGATGCTACAAGGCAATGCGAGTTTCTTTACGAAATGGTTAAGGAAGCCGTCAGCACCTATCTGCCGGAGGAAATTCGTTTTCTGGAAACTTACGACAGGATTTACCATGTTCTGAACGACTCGTTTGACGTCGTGCAAAAAGATCTGGACGTGTTGGTTGCTGCGGCAATTCAGGCCGGACGCGTTTCGCTGAATCTTAGGAAAAAGTACAGATACAAAGTGCCGGAAGCTCTATTTGACACACTCGAATCTTTGCTCGAAAAACAAAATGCTTAACAAGAGGATCAAAAGTCAATCCGTAAATACTGCATGTCTTTGAGACAGATGCCGTCTTCGATAATCGGATGGTCGTAATTGGCTTCAAAGAAGCCGTCTACGATATGCGACTTCGCAAAGCCGCATTTTTCGTAAAAGGACACGACTTGGGTATCGCGCCCAGTGCCGACGAAAAGTGTCTTTGCACCCGCCTGACGACAGAGATCAACAACGAAGAAGACCATTCGGCGACCGAAACCACAGCGCTGATGTTCCGGAGCCACGGCAAGGTTCTTTATCTCGAAAAGTCCGTCTCCTTCGTTCGTGAGCACACACACCGCACGAAGATCTGAGGCCGCATCGTTATGTTCGTACAGCGCAAACAACCGCCCACGGTGGATGTAGCGTTTGATCATTGCTTCTGACTCATCGCCCAATAGGAGCAATGGCAGAAACTTGACCTTGTCTTCTTCGGAAATTTCAGAAATCCGGATGAAAGCGTGCCTGCCTATTGCAGTCTTTTCTTGCGCTTGCTTTACTTTCTCTTCGTGCATTTACAGTACCGAGTGACACTACAAACGGTTTGCAACATCCCGACAGAGCACAACGTCATGATTACGTCCGCTGTGGTTTTGCGAGCTTGTCCCGACCTTCTTTAAGTCTAACGTGGCAACGAGCGTCTCTCTGGAAAATATTGGTGAGCTTTCGACAACTTGCAAAATCCGAGAGCCTCCCGATTGTCGAGTTTTTGCCAATCGTCTCGCAGCACCAGCCGTATATCCTTGAGCAAGCGATCTAAACAGCAACCACTTATACACGTGTGTACTATTGGGCGCACGCTTGAAAAGCGTCAAGACGACCTGCATCTTGACGCTTGACTTTCAGTGACACTTAACCGGCTGTGATGCAGGCCGGCAACGACCCGTCTTCTCTCTCTCCGCTCAACACATAACGTCGACCCGCATAGTGCGCATGCTCAATCGTCATACTAAGCTCGCCTTGCGACAGCCGTAGGGTAAAGACGCCGTAGGACTCATCGACGGCATCCTTGAGTGCTTCGTCAAGAAGTCGTGCGGGCGAATGGTCGGCCTCCGCTCCCATCAGTGTCAGCATGGTCTTGGCCAAATCATCGTGACCGGCGGGTGCTTTGTGGCGACGTGCAGTCGGAGTGAATGCCAAACCGGCGCATGTCAGATGCGCATGCAGTTCTGCCGGGGTAAGTCCACCGTGGTTGCCCGATCCCAGGCCATAGTGTCCTCCACTTAATATGCGGCCCGTGCTGTTGTCACCGCGTCCCACGATGCGCAGATCGGGGCCTCGCTCGTTTTCACTGAAAACAAGCGCTTCGGAAAGGGTGCCCGGCACGCGTCCGGCAACAGCGTCTCGGTACTGTTCGTTGGGTTGTGAGAACACCAACCCAACACCGGGATCGGACGTGAGAATCTGAGCGATCTGCGTAAGATTTTCCACGTTCGCATCCTTAACCCAGAGGCCTGCAGTGTAGTCCCCTACCAAAACCATTTCAGCTTGGTTCGCATCGGCCCCTTCCAGAATTTCTTGGTCGGTGACGACCGTTCGGCCGGCTTTCCGAAGAATTGCCGCAAAGTCGACGTGCCCTGCAATTTCACCGTGACCGTGATCCGACATCGTCACAAGTTGCACATTTTGATTGCGCCCTTCTTTGATCCACCAGTCGTAAATGCGGCCGAACAGCTTGTCGGCATGCGTGCGCGCACGCTCCGTGAGTTCGCTTTTCAGACCGATCTCGTGACTTGAATGGTCAGGCTCTCCGATCCAAAACACCGTCATGTCGGCAAGCGACTGCGCGCCTTTGTTCAGTTCGTCTCGGAAAAGAATCTCGAGCATTTCCGACTGTGCGGCAAAGTCCGGAAAAGTTAGCGGCATCTTGGCCGGACTGGACACAAGCAATCGGTTGCGTTCCTCAACAGGAATGGCCTGTTCCAGAGCATGAATGCAAGCGTTCAAGTGCCCCGGATAACGATCGGCGTGCATATTCTGGAGACGGGTGCTGCCGGCTGAATTAGCGCACAGCACTCGCATGGTCTTACCCTTTTGAGCGAGCAGTTCAGCCATATCAGGCACAGCGTAGAGACCCTCGGGACGCGCTTTGTCCTGCGCCGTCACACTGTCAGTATCCCAGCCGCAGAAAAGCTGCGCTTTGCCCTTAAGATCAGGGCAGAAGAAACTGTTGGCAATCAGTCCATGAGCGTTGGGGCGAAATCCTGAAAAAATCACCGGATGATTGACGTAAGTCTCGGTAGGAAAGCTTGCGAGATAATTCTCCCAAGTATGGTTTTCGTCTCGAAAGCGGGCCAAGTTGGGCATCACATCGGGCGTAATGTCGCACGGACGAAGGCCGTCAAACCCCACCAAAAGAAACTTGCAGGGAGAGATATTTTTATCTGTCATTTGCATCAATCGATATCACATTGATCATCAACGGGACTGCGGTTCAAGCTTTTGCTGTACCCAGTCACCCAACACGGACATGGAAAGCGTCGAAATCACAATCGCCACGCCGGGCACCACGGCAATCCACCAAGCGGTGGTGAGATAGTCTCGACCGAATCCGAGCATGGTACCCAGGGAACTCATAGGAGGCTGAACGCCTACACCCAGAAAGGACAGACTCGTTTCGAGCAGAATCATGCCGGGGAAGTTAAGCGTCATGTTCACAACAAGGGCACTGGCGATATTCGGCAAAATGTGCTTCAAGAGAATACGGCGCGTGGGCAGTCCCAAACCTTCCAAGGCTCCGGCGTAGCCTTCCGTATAGGCCGAACGAGCCAGGTTGCGTGAAAGCTTTGCATAACGATCCCAGCCGTAAAAAGCCATGATCACAATGATCACTTTGACGTCTGTACCCAGGAAGGCAAGGATTGTCAGAGCCAAGATAATGAACGGAAGCGAAGCCGTAAAATCAACGCCGACATTGACAAGATCGTCGACTACACCTCCAAAACGGGCGGCCAGAAAGCCCAGAGCCGTGCCAAGAATCGCTCCGATCAGCGTGCCGCAGACGGCAAGCACGAAAGACAGACGTAAGGAGTAGAGAAGACGCGTCAGAATGTCGCGTCCGAGTTCGTCTGTACCCAAAATGTGAGCGGAAGACGTAAAGGGCGCCACCAGACGCGCCATCAAATCCATGTCCTCGAGACCGTAGGGCGCAATCCATGGAGCAAGCAGTCCGCCGGTAAAGAGAATCGCCAAAATGAGCGCTGCGGTTGCCGCCAACGGGGACGGACGGTTGGCCGCCCACGCCGATATCGTTGTTGTAGCTGTTGCGGTAGTCATAGCATTCGTACGTGTTGTTTAGTTGCCTTTTCTCAGTCGCGGATTGAAAACGAGCGCGAGAAGATCCATCAGAAGATTGGCAGCGATGAGCGAAGCTCCGGTAGCAAGAACAATCATCTGCACAACCGGAATGTCACGGTTGGCGACGGACTGCACCAAAAGCTTGCCCACGCCCGGCCACGAGAACACCGTTTCGGTGATCACGGCGCCCGCCACGAGCGTACCCAGGAAAAAACCCAAAATGGTCAGAATCGAGAGCATGGCGTTGGGCAGCGCATGCAGCCAAATGATGCGGGTGCGGGGCAGACCGCGCATCATGGCGGCTTTCACACTCGGCAGACGCATCGATTCAATCATTGCGCTACGGGCGTAACGCGAGAAAATCGCCGCTTCGGTAGTTGCCATCGTGATGATCGGCATGATGTAGTGAGCTGCAGTTGCGTTGCCGTATGAGGGTAGCCAACCGAGCCAGATCGAAAAAACAAGCAGAAGCAAAATGCCCATGAAGAAGTTCGGAACGGCGTAGCCCATGACAGAAGCCACCATCATGGCTCGATCTGCCGTCGTATTGCGACGCAGGGCGGCAAAGACTCCGGCCGGAATGCCGATCAGAAGCGTGACAATGGCCGTCGGAATCATCAGGTCAAGCGTGGGCCCCAGCGCCTGCAAAAAGACATCCTTCACCGGAAGGCCGGTAGCGTAGCTCTTGCCCATGTCTAGACTTAGGGCGTTTAGAAGATAGATTCCGAACTGTTCCCACAGAGGCTTATCCAAACCCCATTGATGACGAAAGGCCGCAATGGCTTCCGCCGAAGCATCGCTGCCGAGCATCAGACGAGCGGGATCACCCGTCAGATGCAGGACGAAAAACACGCAAGCAGTCAGCAAAAGCAACGTCAGAACGGCACGTCCCAAGATTCGAAAAACGAGTGCAGCCATTTATGCGGCCTCCTCTATGCTCTCGCCGGGACACTGTGCTTTGTCGGCATCCCGAGCTATGGAAAAAAGATACAGATCATCAATGTGCATGGCCTTTTCGGCTTCAAAGCACGCCGCACAACGTCCCGGAAGCACTTCTTGCAGCGGCGGAACTTCAGACTGACAGCGCGCACCGGCCAATGGGCAACGATTGGCAAACACGCAGCCTTTCGGGCGATTCATGGGACTTGGCATGGCGCCCTTCGGATAGAAGTTAACAACCTGACCGTTGGCACCCGGCGTGCAGGCTGTCAGCAGTCTTGTATACGGATGCACCGGACGGCGGAAAACTTCTTCAACACTGCCCGTTTCTACAATGCGGCCGAGATACATCACCATCACACGATCGCAGATGTAACGCACGACGTTTAAGTTGTGCGAGACAAAGAGCATCGACATATCGGTGGCTCGTCGGAGATTGTTGAGAAGTTCGAGCACCTGTGCTTGAATTGAAACGTCAAGCGAGGCGACCGGTTCGTCGCAGACCAAAAGCTTGGGTTCAAGGGCAATGGCTCGTGCAATGGCCGCTCTCTGAAGTTGTCCGCCCGACATAACACCAGGCCGCTTGACGGCATGGTGTTCGGGCAGCCCCGAAGCCTTGAGAAAACGCAGCGCTACCGTTTGGGCTTCGGCCTGAGTCATGCCTTTGTGAATCATCAGGGGCTCGGCAACTTGCTCGACGATGCTCAGTCGTTCGTCAAAACAGGAAAACGGATCCTGATAGATCATCTGTGCCAACGGACGCTGAGCACGCCACTGACGCGTTCTCGGTTCAGGGTAGGGTTCACCATCAAAGGTTACACGTCCCGAAGTCGGACGCATCAGTCCCAGAAGAAGGCGCGCCAGCGAGGACTTGCCACAGCCCGACTCGCCCACGAGACCGAGCACTTCGCCGCGATTGATCGTAAGTTCAATATCCTCGAGTACATTCCACGGCGTCTTGCGGCCGAAAAAGCCTTTTCGAGTGTAATAGCAGTGCTTGGCGATCGAGGCCTCAACAAGAGGAGAATCGTCCTCGTGATCGACTTCGTCGATAGCTTTCTTCACCGGAAGCTCACCTTGAGCCTCTTGATTTTCTTCGACAACCTGAACGATTTTCTGCACTTTGTCGAGATTCTTCACCACGGCCTGATCGCGCTTTTGTTCCTGTGCCTTGAAAGCTTCGTCAAGTTGGGCAGCGTGGCATTGTGCTTCCATGCAGCGCGACTGCCAGCCCTCTTCAACGGGCTGCATCGCGGGAAGCGTCATGCGACATTGCACACGCGTCAATGGGCATCGACCGGCAAATGGGCAGCCGTGACCGAGCTTGTCGGGCGGCGGAATTTCCCCCTTGATCGGCTGCAGCGTACCCTTTTCGCTTTCCATGTCCGGCATGGCGTCGAGCAGACCTTCTGTGTATGGGTGCGCAGGATTGGGTAGCACACGGGGTACGGGACCGGTTTCGAGGATATAGCCCGCATACATGACGCTCACACGATCGGCAACGTCGCGAGCCAGATGCAGATCGTGCGTCACAAGTAACATGCTCATTGATTCGCTTTTGACGATCTCTCGCAGTTCCTTGAGGATTTCACGCTGCACCACCACGTCAAGAGCTGTGGTGGGTTCGTCGGCGATCAACAGTTTCGGTGCGCCGATCAAAGCCAAGGCGATCATCACGCGCTGGCGCATACCGCCGGAAAGCTGATGCGCATAACTGCGCATTCGCTCGGAAGGAGCCGTAATACCGACGCGCTTGAGATAATCAACGGCAAGCTTTTTAACTTCTTCGCTTGCCATCAGCGTCGTTTTGTTGTGAGGATTGTCTCGATAGTCCGGATGACGATAGACGATTGTTTCGCAGAGCTGATAACCGATGGTACGCATCGGATTTAAGGCAGCCATCGCGTCCTGCACGATGATACCGATGTCGGCACCGCGCATTTTATGCATCTCTGCGTCGGTCAGATCCAGAAGGTTCGTGCCGTTGAATTCGATTACGCCCGTCGTGCGGGCATTTTTTCCGGCCAAGCCCAGAATGGATCGGGCAAGCACCGATTTGCCGGAACCCGATTCGCCGATAAGGGTGAGCACTTCGCCGCGTCGGATTTCAAGATCAACGCCGTGGAGCACTTCGGTGTTGCCGAAGGAGGTACGAAGGCCGCGAATCGAAAGCAATGTTTGTTCCGGATTCCTGTGAGGTTCTGTCATAGATGTCTTCGGTTGATTTGAAAATAAAGCAAGGCTACGGGGGACAACCCCCCGCAGCCTCTTGCAGACGATTTACTTGAAGCTGAGACCGCGGGCGCTCAGATCGAGCGAACCTTGCGTACCAGGTTCCCAGACCACGTTTTTCTGCTTGGCGTAGATCATCGGCAGGGAATAAAGCGGAACAGCATAGGGATTGGCGTCAAAGAGCTTGAGCATCTCGCCCCAAACCGCCTTGCGACGGACCGGATCAACACTCGAATCAAGTTCCTTGCCCAATTCGCAGATGCGCTTGTATTCGTCAGAAGCCGGGAAGTATCCTTCGGCTTCCCAGAAGCTGCCCGGCTTCATGCGCCGCCACAACTGGCTGGCTGGATCCGGGAAGTAAGCTGAAAAGCTCGCGTTATTGATCATGCGATCCTTGCCGGCGGCTTCAACCTGCGTCCAGTTTTCCTTGACATCGAGGCGAATGTTGAGCCCGGCCTGCTTGAGCATAGACGCCACAGCCTGGCTCACAGTCATTTCAAGTGTGTAGTAAGCAGGCTGGATGCGCCAGACAATCTGCTCGCCCTTGTAACCGGAAGCCTTGATGAGTTCGCGAGCCTTCTGAAGATCGAACTTCTTGGTTTCAAATTCCGGCAAATACATCTCGCCAAAGGTCTTCGATTGGAAACTGTTTGCGGGCGTCGTCTTGCCCGCAAAGAGAGCCTGCACGAGAAGGTCACGATCAATAGCGTGCATGATGCCCTGACGCAATTTCGGATTGGCCATCACCGGATTGGACTTAGCGTCAAACACGAGCGCATAGATGTTGTCAATTGCACCGCCCACAACGTCAATCTTGCCATCCTTGCTCAGAGGCTTGATCTGATCGGGAGGCACTTCGGTAATGAGATCGAATTCACCCGAGCGAAGACCGGCAACACGAGAAGACAATTCCGGCACTTCGACGAACGTGAGCTTGGCAGCGGGAGCCTTATCGCCCCAGTAGCCGTCGAATCGTTCAAGGGCCAGACGGTTGCCAACCTTAAAGCTGGTGATACGGTACGGACCGGTGCCGATCGGATTCTTAATCCAGTTGTCCCAGCCGCCGGCTTTCATCCAGCCGTCTTTGCTGATGATTTCCGACATACGTGCTGCAAAACGGCGCTCGATCAGAGGATCAGCCTGCTGCATCGTGACGCGAACAGTGTAGTCGTCGATTTTTTCAACGCTTTTGAGACCACCCAGGAATTCGACAGCTGCGGCACGCCCCGGAGCGTCCTTTGCCATAAAACGCTCTTGGCCGAAGGTAAAGACAACGTCGTCAGCCGTAAAGTCGGTGCCGTCGTGAAACTTGACTCCCTTGCGCAGCTTAAATTCAACGCTCTCGGGCGAAACGCGCTTCCAGCTCTCTGCCAGACCCGGAAAAAGTTCGCCGGTCTTCAGATCGGCGCGAATCAGAGTTTCGTAAATGGAGTAAGCCACGCGATCGAGTGCATTGTTGTTGATGCCTTGAGGCTCAACGATCACAGGCAACTGCTGCACAGCAACAACCATATTGTCCGGACCGGCTACGGATGCGTTGGCAGCAACGACAAGGGCGGCGACGAGGCCGGCTTTGGCGAAATTCTTAGGGTTCATCTCTTCAATCAATATGTCAGTCAATGGCCGGCGCCGCTTCAATTCCACAAATCAGGCGCCGCGTGATTTCACAACCGAGTGAGCGGCAGTATTTGTTCACCGTGCCGCAATAACTCCCGTTGTGATGGCGCACATTGTCGGGGTCCAATCTGACAGCTTGATGGCACTTTTAAGACAGCTCCTTGACAGCCTGATAACAAAACGATGACAAAGGCAAAAAAGAGCTGAAAAGCGTGCAAAACAAATATATTTGCGGCATGATGCCGGCATCAAATGACCTGGGCGTAACCTTTGCCGTCCCCTTTCCTTCAGTTCCTTTTAGACATGAATACAGCTTCCAGCCTCTTCGATCTGGTGATATCCGGCCCGATCTCGGCCTCCCTTGCCAATTCGCTTTCCACTTTTGCTCCCGCAGCCAAAATGCTTTGCGAAGAAAACCGTTTACGACTGTGCGGCCTCGAAAAACATGTGTGTGAAATGATTCGTCGAGATGTTTTAAGCGGCATAGCGACGTGCGACACCGCTTTTGTGCCGGCCGGACTGTCTCTTCGCGACTTCCGATGCGCCTTTTTTGACATGGACAGCACCCTGATCGGAAACGAATGCATTGACGAATTGGCGGCGCTCTATGACGTCAAAGATCAGGTTGCGGAAATCACGGAGCGGTCAATGCGCGGCGAACTTGATTTCGAACACAGCCTGCGCGAACGCGTCAAGCTTCTGGCCGGAGCACCTTCGTCAATCATCAATAAAGCAGCCGCTCTCATCCGTCCGACTCCTGGAGCCAAAGAAACGCTTGCCCTTTTCCACTCGTTTGGTGTCAAGACGTACATCGCCTCAGGCGGCTTTACGCAATTTGCCGAAATCGTCGCGCGAGACTACGGCATGTCCGGTTTCGTTTGCAATCGTCTGGTCATTAAGGACGGCAAACTCACCGGAGAGACCACAGGCCCGGCCGGCGGTAAGGTACTCGACCGCGCAGGGAAACGCCGTACCATGGAAGTAATCGCGCAGGTTAACGGTGCCTCACTCTCCCAGTGCATCGCTGGCGGCGACGGCGCCAACGATTTGGAAATGATCGGTGCCGCAGGCTTTGGTTTTGCCTACCACGCCAAACCCATCGTGGCTCAAGTGGCTCCGTACAAGATTAACGTCGGCACTTTCGCTGTCGCCAGCGACTGGTTTATTGAAAGCTGGACCTGAACGGGAGTAGGCCGTGACCCAACCGAAAAATCCGGATCCGAATGTTATTTTTCCAAACGAGTACAAAACATCCGTTTTTCTGAAAAATATCGTATCGGCACCCAATATTTTTGTAGGCGACTATACCTACTACGACAGCCCGGAACATCCGGAGAACTTTGAAAAAACGCAAGTTCTTTTCAATTATCCGATCTTCGGCGACAAGCTTGTCATCGGCAAATTCTGTCAAATCGCGCACGGCACAACTTTTATCATGGGTGCGGCCAATCATCGCCTCTCGAGCGTGTCGACCTATCCGTTCAACGTCATGGGCAAAGTCTGGCACGAAGTAACTCCGGATCATTTAAGCGAGTTACCGCGCAAGGGCGACATTGTCGTCGGTAACGACGTATGGATCGGTCGCGAAAGCGTCATCATGCCGGGCGTCACAATCGGGAATGGTGCCATCGTGGCCGCCTATTCGGTTGTGACCGAAGACGTTGAACCTTACAGTGTCGTCGGCGGCAATCCGGCTCGTTTCATCAAAAAGCGTTTCGACGACGAACTCATCTCGCTTCTGCTGCAATGGAAATGGTGGGAACTCGAAGGCGACGCACTCTTTGAGAGTCTGTCGATTCTCGTCAATCCCGACCTTGGTAACGTGCGCTTGCAAATTAAAGCGCTTTTGGCGAATTAGGCTCTTTTTGAGCTCACCGAAGAAGGCCGAGAAAATTTACAATTAGCGGGTTATCCGAATACCACCATAAAGCCGGAGCCGCGATTTTGTCCTCCCGATTTATCGACCAATTCAAAACGATTCCCGAAATGCTTGAGCGCACGGCGCGCGTTTATGCCGACCGTGAAGCCTACAAGTGGTTTGAACACCGCACCAATGAATGGGTGGGTATCACTTGGCGCCAATTCTCCGAACGCGTGATGCGCTGGCGCAAGGCCTTTGCCAAGATGGGCCTGCAGCGCGGCGCGCGCGTAGCCATGCTTTTGCCAAACAGCGTCGACGCGCTGACGTTCGACATGGCTGCTCTTTGCAACGCTTTGGTTCCCGTTCCGCTACATGCCACCGACACGGCCGGCAACTCTAACTACATTCTCAACGACAGCGGTGCCGAATTCCTCGTTACGGTTAACTTTGCGCGTTGGAATTCGCTGGCCACAGCCGGAGTTGATCTGCCTAACCTGCGTCAGGTTGTGCTCACCGGTGAAACCGACGAAGGCGTAAGCCTCGGTCATATCCCCTACTGCGGCGTGGAGGACTGGCTTGCCACCGGAAACGATATTGAAGAACTTCCTGCCGGCCCCGACACCAATGACCTGGCAGCACTTGTCTATACCTCCGGCACCACGGGTCGTCCCAAGGGTGTCATGCTGACGCATCGCAATGTCGTAAGCAACGTACAGCAGATTTCGCGCTATATGCCGCTTGACGAAAACGACGTGTTTTTGTCGTACCTTCCGCTGTCACACTCCTTTGAACGCAGCGCAGCCTACTATCATGCGCTTGCCACCGGCGCACAACTGGCTTTCTCGCGCGGTGTAGCCCACATCACCGATGACTTACACGCGATCAACCCGACCAATATGTGCTCGGTGCCGCGCGTCTTTGAGCGCATCCACAACCAAATTTTGATGGTGCGCCGCAAGATGACCAAGAAAAAGGGCTATTTCTTTGACTGGGCTGCTGAAGTCGGTTGGCGCCGTTTCTGCAAAGAAAATGGACTCCCTGTCGAACATACCGCCCGTGAGTGTCTCGACTTCATCATGTGGCCGTACCTTAAGCGCAAGATTGCCGACCCTGTCAAGGGCGTCTTCGGCAACCGCATCAACGTGCTGATGGCGGGCGGCGCCGCGCTCAATCTTCATGTCGCCAAATTCTTCTGCGGTATGGGTGCTCCGATCCGCCAGGCATACGGCTTGACCGAATCGGCCCCCGTGATTTCCATGTGCGAAGTCAAAGGCAATCATCCTTCCACGGTCGGCAAACCCCTAATCGGCATCGAAGCGCGTCTGGGCGAACTTGACGAGTTGCAGGTGCGTGGCCCCCAGGTCATGAAGGGGTACTGGAACCGCGAAGAGGACACCCGCCGCGCCTTTACCGAGGACGGCTGGTTGCGAACGGGCGATCAAGCTGATTTGAGCGACGGCGGACGCATCCGCATCAAAGGACGCATCAAGGAAATCATCGTCACTAGCGTGGGCGAAAAGGTCAGCCCCGTCGACCTTGAATTCGCGATTCTTGAGGATCCCCTGTTTGACCAGGTCATGGTGGTCGGCGAAAACCGTCCGTATGTGGCCGCATTGGTCGTTCTCAACAATGAACGCTGGAGAGCATTGTGCGCCGACCTGCAGGTCAATCCCGACGATCCTGCCACCCGCGGCAGCCGTGAAGTACGTAACACCATTTTGAAGCGCGTGCGCAGCGCAACAAAGTTCTTCCCGCGTTACGGCCAGCCTCGCAACGTAGCCGTGTTGCCTGACAACTGGACGACCGAAAACGGGCTTCTCACGACCACAATGAAGCTGCGCCGCCGTCAGATCGCCGAGCGTTACGCCGCTGAAATCGAAGAACTCTACAAGGGTCACGGCGCCTGATTCTGCTTGTGATGACTCGATATGCGTTTGTTTGATTCTCACTCGCACATCACCGCCCGCGAATTCGACGCCGACCGCGACGATGTCATTGCCCGCATGCGCGAGGCGGGACTGGAAGGCGCACTCGTCGTTGCTTGCGACTACGGTGAGGAAAAGGACCTCTTCACCGTTTTGGACTTGGCGCCGGACTTTTTGTACGGCGCCTGGGCCCTTCATCCCGAATATGAAGACCGACGCGAATGCAGTACGGAAGAGATTGTGTCAATATGCCGCGATCCGCGCATTCTTGCCGTCGGAGAAACGGGGCTTGACTACCACTGGTGCAAGGGCGACTTGACCTGGCAGAAAGAGCGCTTCGTGCGGCATATTGAAGCAGCGCGAATGCTCAACAAGCCCCTGGTAGTACATGCGCGCGAAGCCGAAAGCGATGCCCTCGACATTTTGGCCTCTCACGACGCGGGTTCCGTGGGCTTTGTGATGCACTGCTTCGGAGGAAGCCTTGAAGATGCCAAACGTGCGATTGATCTCGGCGGACTCGTCTCTTTTACGGGCGTGCTCACATTTAAAAATGCCACAGCTCTACGAGAAATCGCCTCTGCCCTGCCGCTTGATCGTCTGATGATCGAGACCGACTGTCCCTACATGGCTCCGGTCCCCTATCGCGGCAAACGCTGTGAACCCGCCTATGTCGCTGAAGTGGCCAAGACGCTTGCTTTCGTTAAGAATGTCGAACCGGATTACGCTGCCGCTGTTACAACCGACACGGCCAAGAATTTTTTTGGATTAAATTGAGATGATGAAAACTGCTTCCCTGATTTGCACGTGTCTGATTTCGCTCGGCCTGCTCGCTGGCTGCGCCTCCAACCAAACCGCCACCGGCGATCGTGCGGCAACGGCCGCTTCCGGTCCCGTCAAGATGGCCGGTCCTGAAGAAAACTGGGCTAACTTTGCGGGCGCCGTGGACCGCGACCGCGCCGATGTCGTGATCTATATGCTCTCTCAGGGCATCAGTCCCAACACAATCGTCAACGGCGGCGATCCCGCACTCGTACGAGCCATCCGCATGGACTCCTACACCGTTGTCGACGCCCTGTTGTCGGCCAAGGGCATTGAAGTCGACACAGCAAGCGAATACGGCGAAACGGCTTTGATGCTGGCCGCTTTCAAGGGCAATATGGAATTGGTACAACGTCTGCTTGCCGAGGGCGCCTCCGTTAACCGCATCGGCGGCTGGACGCCTCTGCACTACGCTGCAGCCGAGGGGCACAACGATATCGTCAAGCTTTTGCTTGAAAAGGGTGCTCGAGTCAACGTACAGACCTACTCGGGGGTCACACCGCTGTACATGGCCGCCCGCAAGCCCTCGCGCGAAGTCGTAATGACCCTGCTGCGCGCAGGTTCCTATCGCGACCTCTGCAATGATAAGGGACAATCTCCGGCCGATGCGGCAAGCAACGCGGGTGACGAAGAACTCTCCAAGTTCCTGGCAATCGAAAAGTGCGTGCAATCCGAACCGCTCATGCGCGCTCCGATCCGCAGCACGAAGTCCAAAAACGAACAGCGCGTCCGCGTGAAGAGCGCCCAGTAATCAATGCTTGAATGCTCCGCATCCATGCGTCCCTTTGCGCCGCTTGAACTCCTTTCACCCGCACGAGACCTTGAAACGGCTCGTGCGGCTGTTTTGCACGGTGCCGACGCCGTCTACATTGGAGGACCGGCGTTCGGCGCACGCCAGGCCGCTGGCAACTCCTTTGAGGATCTCGCCCGAGTCGCCGATTTTGCGCATCAGTACCGTGCCCGCGTCTATATGACGCTCAATACGCTTATTTACGACAACGAGTTTGATCAAGCCGTCGAAGCCGCCTGGAAAGCCAAGGAGTCCGGTATCGACGCGCTCATCGTGCAGGATCTGGGACTCCTCAAAGCGGAGCTTCCCGACATAGAAATTCACGCTTCCACTCAGTGCGACATCCGCACACCGGAAAAAGCGGCCTTTCTCGACAGTCTCGGCTTTGCGCAGGTTGTTCCCGCCCGCGAATTGACGCTGGAAGAAATTGCCGCTATCCGTGATGCAATGCCTCGCGCCCGCATCGAGTTTTTCATCGCAGGCGCCCTATGCGTGAGCTACTCCGGCAAATGCTATCTTTCGGCAGCTCTCACAGGACGTTCGGCCAATCGCGGTCAATGCTCTCAGCCTTGTCGCCTGCCCTACGATGTCACCGACCTCTCGGGCCGATCAATCGCGCGCGCCAAACATGTCCTGAGTCTCAAGGATAATGATCAATCGGCCAATCTCGAGAAGCTTGTCGCAGCGGGCGTTTCAAGCTTCAAGATTGAAGGCCGCCTCAAAGGCCCCGAATACGTCAAGAATCTCACCGCCTACTTCCGCCGCGAAATTGACGCGCTTCTTGAAAAACATGCGACGGAAGGCTGGGAACGAGCTTCCGTCGGAGTCTCGTCCTTTACCTTTGAACCGGATCCGGAGAAAACCTTCCGACGAGGAGCCACAGACTACTTTGTTAACGGTCGGCGTCCGCAGATCGCGGCTCTTGACACGCCCAAAAGCACAGGAGAAACCGTGGGCAAAGTGGTTGCTGTCGGCGGTTCTACCGTTGACATTGCCACCAAGGCTGATATCTCCAACGGCGACGGTCTGGTGTATCTGACGCCCGAGGAAGAACTCGAAGGCCTTCGCGTCAATCGCGCCGAGCAGCTGCGTCCCGGTCTGGTTCGCATTTCTCTGCACGAACCCCTCAAGCGTCATCCGGGACTCTTGCCGGGCGTGGTCATCAATCGCAACAAAGACCATCGCTTTGAAAAGCTTCTCGCGCAGGAAAGTGCTGAGCGTACGATTCCGGCCACTCTGGAACTCGTGGTTCGCAACAATGCGCTGGAACTGACCGGCAAAACGCTTGAACTTTCCGCAACGGTTCGTCTTGACGGTCCCGTACAGCCTGCCCGCAATCCTCAAGCGCTTGACAAGCTCAAGGCTTCTCTTTCGAAAGCCGGCGGCACCGTCTTTAAGATAACCGACATTACCGTTATAGCCTCGGGCGGTCCCGACATTCCCTTCGTCCCTGTTTCCGTAGTGAATGGTCTGCGCCGCGACTGTCTTGATAAGCTTGCGCGCGCCATTTGCGAAACGCATCCGCGCTTCGGTCGACTTCCCGCAACGTCCTCTCCAAATGAGCCATTCGAGGGCAAACTGCTGGACTTCCGCGCCAACGCAGCCAACAGCCGAACCATAACGTTTTACAAGGAACACGGTGCGAGACACATCAACAAAGCGTTTGAGACACTTCTTCAAACTGGCAACACACCCGATCTGCTTTCGGTCGCCTTGATGCAATGCCGCCATTGTGTGCGCCACACGCTTGGCCTATGCCCAAAGCAGTACGGCAAAGATCCGATCAAAAAGGAGAAATTCAAGCGCATGAACGGTGGACGCATGAAGCCTCAGCCTCTGGTTTTGACCGCCTCAGGCGGCACACGTCTTCTTGCGCGCTTTGACTGCCGCAGCTGTGAAATGACGGTGTCGCTGATACCCAAGAACATGTCGGCTGAAGAACTCAAAAGCCTTGCCGATTTGCATAGCTCAACTTTGAATTAACTTTTTTGCGTTAGCATTGTCGGCTTGAAGTTCCTTACCTACATTAGTCCTGTTCCATGAAATCGATTTTTGCCAAGGCCTTTGCTGAAGCGGCTATCCTGCTCACCTCGCATACGCTTGCCGCCAAGACATTTGCGGCATTCTGGAGCCGTGTGTCGCCCAAGTTGGCCGAAGGCGTCGGCTATTTCGAAAAACACGACAGCGCCGGACTGGAAGCAGACAAAACGTTTCTTGAGCGCATCACATTTCGCGATCCTGAAATCACTCGCATCGTTGACGGCTGCCTGAAGGAATTCCTGCACTCCGACGTGCTGATGCTGATTTCAAACGTTCAGAAAATCGAAGACGGAATCCGCGCACGTCAAGAACAGATCAACGCCTGGAAGCTGGCAAGCATTGCCGCGCCATCAACGTCACTCTCTCCGCTGAAAATGACGCGCACGGCTCTGGCTCGCCGCATCGAACGCGAACGTCAGGCAATCGAGACAGACAAGAGACGCATCACAACGCTCAAAACCGAAACGCTTGCTCGACTGGAACAAGACGGCATCGGCATGACGCCCGACCAGCTCGACGGTATCCTCTATTCCGCAGAAGGTACGGAACTCGCACAAGTCATGGCCGTGGCTGAAAACATCAAGGCCATTGAAAAGAATCTGGCGCAATCGCTCAAAGGCCCCGACGCCGGTCCCGAACAAATCAAAGCCTATACGGGCTTTTTGATGATGAGCTACCGCGTTTACATCGAAGCGATTGAGCGCACGATGAAAAAGATTGAAACAGTCTATCTGCTTGAGCTCGGCGAAATCATTGATGAAGCCGACACCATGATGCGCGAAGCAGACGAACTGAGCCGCCGATCCTCCAAGACAGTGGAAATCGCACAGAACAATCTTGACATCAACGCACGCACCATCAATCTAGCGCAACTCTACGAAGATCATCTCAAGAGCCGCTGGGTGGCGCTCGATACGCTCATGCGCGAAATGCGACTCAACTTTGCCCTGGCACGCAATACCTTTCGCACCATCAAGGTAGGTGGAGAGCTCATTGAAGTGATCAAAGCGGGTGAAAAGGATCTTGAAAGCATCTTCTCTTTTGAGCCGCCGAAGCTTGAGGCTTTCTACGACAAAGAACTGCGTCGCGAGTTTGATACGCTGACAGCTCGTTTAAAGTCTGCGAAAGCCTCTCGACGTTAATTTTGATATCGTTACAGGATTAGCTTTTCGGATCCGTCCTTTTCGAGACTACCATGTTCTCTGTTCTTTCCGCCGTTCTGGAACCTTTTCTCCTGATTGCCCTGGGCTATGCCCTTCGAGGCACCAAACGGTTCGGAGCCAAGGAACTCTGGGACGGCGTCGAAAAGTTGGTGTTCTGGGTTCTGTTCCCGCCCCTGCTTTTCAATAGCGTGGCGCACGCCAAACTCACGGGGCTCGATACCGCCGAATTTCTGCTTTTCGGAACGCTTGCAATGGCCACCGGCGTCTTCATGGCCAAGGCCGTGAGCAAAATGGCTCCGGCAGATCCTATGACCGACGCATCCGTGCGCCAGTCGGGCTATCGCTTCAATTCGTATATTTGTTTTGCTCTGGCGCTAAACATGTACGGCCAGGAAGCGCTCGCTCTGGTGGCACTTCTCACCGGCATCTGGGTTCCGATTTCCAACGCCATTGCCGTGGCCGATCTTTCTTATGCTGCCAAAACGGGCGGCAAGACAAGCATCGGCAGCATCGTCAAATCGATCTTCACGAATCCGCTGATAGTCTCGACGCTGGCTGGACTCTTTGCCAATATCCTTTCGCATTTGACGGGATTTCAGGTACCTAACTTCCTCACAAAGATCTTCTCGTCCCTGGGTTCCGCTTCAATGGCAACGGCACTGCTTGCCATCGGCGCGGGTTTGGCCGTCGAAGACTTTGCCCGATACAAGAAGCTCATTGCATTGTCGACCATTCAGCGCCTGATTGTTCTACCCGCTGTAGCGCTTGCCGTAGCCGTAGCCGCGGGCCTTGCCAACACACAGACGGCCGCATTGATGTGTTACGCCGTGGTGCCGACAGCCAACTCCTGCTACATCATGGCAGCGCGTATGGGTGGCAACGGCCCTGTCGTAAGCGATCTTACGAGCGTAGAAGTGCTTGTGAGCCTTGCTACCATTCCATTATGGTGCATGGCCTTGCAAGCATTTATTTTCTAGGAAAAATATTCCTTCAGACTAGCGTCTTGAGATACGCTTCAAGCGCGGGCAGCACTGCACGGTCGCCCTCGCGGTTCAGGGACATCTTTACGTCCTCAAAAGGCATCAGAGACACAGCCTGAGATTCCCACCCGGCCAATGCAGGAGAGCCGGCCTTGCGTCGCGCTAGGTAATAGCGCGTCACGACGATGCGGCGCGGCACATCAACAAGAAATGCAAATGGTTCGACCAAGAGCCCGGCCTCTTCCCATGTTTCCTTGGCGGCGTTTTGCGCAAGCGAAAGCACCGGCTCAAGTCGGCCTTTGGGAAAAGTCGCTTTAGTCCCCATGAACTCGTTGGTGGGATGCACGATCCAGATGCGTCGGTCGGGCTCAATAACAACGCATCCGGAAGTGGCGCGAAAACCCGGCGGCATCACGAAATCTGGTTCTCCCGTAACGGCATCGGGCACGACGTCACGCCAATACCAGGGATCTTCTTCGGGAATGCCGAGATTGGTAGTGAATGCGAGACCGTTGACCGAATCGGGTAAATCAGGCTCAGCCGTTCGGGAAAGCGTTGCGCTACAACGCGAATCAAGCCACGTATCCCGGCTTGTCGGCGGCGTAGGATGCTCTACCACGACAGGCTTGCCGTTTTCGTCCAAACATGGATGCAAGACCGTCGTCATGGCGTTGCCCTGAAGTCAATATCAGAAAACGTAATCGGCCTGAAGCTGGAAGGCGTGCGATTCGCGACCCTGTTCACTGCCAAGATAGCGGTAACCGGCATGCAGAATTCCTTTACCAGTCGTCCAGACAAGACCGACCATGCCACGGTAGAGCGTGTGGCTACCTGTGAGCGTTTCGTCATAAACCTGACCGTTGTAGGAAGCCTCGATTTCCGTGTCGCCGGCTGTACGAACCACGGCAAAGTCAATTTCAGGACGCAACGTCATGCCATTTTCAAACTCAAAAGTATAGGCAGCATTGAGACCGATCGGGAACTGCCAGATGTTGGCATTGTCCAAACTCCAATCCCCGTGATGACGGGGACGGAACATCGTGTATTCGATCTTGGCGTAGGGCACGAGGTCGAGGTTGCCAATTTCGATGCCGTAGCGGGCGGCGGCGTCAAACGTCCAAAGATTGGCGTTGGTTTCGTAGGCCATGCCGCCCATGTCGGAGTCACCCGACATATAGATCCACCCGGCCGAAAGCGCCAGATTCAAACCACCGAAGTTGCGCTGACCGAATGCTGAAATACCGAAAATATCGCCTTCACCGTCTGCTTTATCCGGTACCCCACGACTCTCGGTATCGGCTCTTGCATAGGTGTACACTACCCCGAAGAAAGCTTCACCCAGACGTATATCGGCACCGAGATTGACGACTGCAAGATCGTTTTCAAAACCAGCATTGTTGACCATGGTATCCGCCTCGTCACTTGCGGCTTTGAGATCAAGCCAGATTGAACCGCCGGCGGCGCGAGAGGTATCGGTGACAGCCCTCGTCATGCGTTCATCAGCGCTTTCACGAACCGTACGAGCGGTTTCGAAAGCAGAAATCGCAAGACCGGAGCTCACAAAGGGCGAAGCGACAGCGGAATTTGCCGCCAAAGCGGCAACGCAAGACAGACCGGTGATGAAAAGCGGTTTGAGGTTCATAGGTGCAGCAAAACCGAAAAGTTGTAAGTCAATTACCTTTAGTCAGGGCAACGTTTGAGTCTAATCTCTTTAACACGCTGCCACCTAATTCCACTTTTTAAACTTCGCCTCCTGCGGTCACTTTGCAACACTCGTTTTTCCGTCGCGGCCTCGTATGATCAACACGCATTTGTATTGGGTCTTTCTTCTCGTTGCCATTCCCACAATCCTCTCCCCTGGCCCAGGGGTGCTCATGTCGCTTACCAATTCCATGCGCTACGGCCTTAAATCGGCTCAACCGGGCATCGCAGGTGTCGCTTCCGGCACGCTTGTTGTGGGGTTCGTCTCCGTCACCGGTTTAGGCGTCGTCATCGCGACGTCTGAAACGCTATACGGCGCCATTCGCGTGTTAGGCATCCTTTTTCTGTTGTACCTCGGATACAAGAAGTTTCGCGCTAAACCCTTCGCCATTCGACTCGCACACATTGAAAACGAAGAGTATGCCGACACTCCGGTTGAGAACGTCAACAAAAAGAACCTTTTTATCGAAGGTGTTCTGCTGCAAATCAGCAACCCTGCGCTGATCATTTTTTATCTGTCCCTTTTTCCGCAGTGCATCGACAAAACACTGACTTATTGGCCGCAAGTAACCATTCTCACCCTGAACTACGCCGTTCTGGTTTGGGTCATTCACTCTATGTACGGATGGTTGGGTTCGTGGGCTGCGGGCACATTACTGAAGCCCAACGCCGCCGTCTGGATCAATCGTGTAGCCGGCGTCGCCTATTGGCTCCTTGGCGTTGCCTTCCTTTGGCAAATGTTCTCCAACTGGCACGCCTGAGATCAATTCGTACAGAGATCGTACGACTCAATGCCATAATATGAGAATGATTCTCGATTGGAAGCAAGTCTATGGCATTGACGTTTGAATCCGGTCTTGACAGTCTGATGCACTTCGTAGGCCTCAAAGGCGAGGAGGCATACCACGCCAATGCCGCCGATCCTTTGCACGCTGCCTTTCGTGCTAAAGCAGCTGTTCACGCCGGACCGATGGGTATGCCGATGATCTGGGCACTGGCACGCGGCAAACTTAATTCTCTATCCAATCGCAAGCGAGAAGGAAAGGCGCTTGCCTACATTCATGTGCCGTTTTGTGCGACACGCTGCCTCTACTGCATGTTCTACCAGAACGCCTACACCGATGAACTGGCCGATCGCTACACGGATCTTCTGATCAAGGAAATGCAGCTTTGGGCAGACCGCCCGGTTCAGCAGGAAGGCGATATCTGTGCGCTTTATCTCGGCGGAGGCACGCCGAGTGCACTCTCCGCCGCCAATCTTAGTCGCATCTTGAAGGCCGCTCGCACCTATCTGCCTCTGGCCGCCGATTGCGAAATCACGCTCGAAGGTCGCATGCACGACATGACATCCGAGCGTCTCGATGCTGCTGTTATAGGCGGTGTCAACCGCGTTTCTCTGGGCGTACAAACATTCAACGACGAGATTCGTCTGTCCATGCAGCGCTTGGACAACAAAGAAGAAATATTTAAACGCCTGGAGCTTCTCTCACAGTATCCTCAGATCGCGACGGTAATCGACCTGATCTACGGTTTTCCGATGCAAACCGAATCGGTTTGGGAAAACGATGTTCGCACGGCCGCAGCGCTGCCTCTGGATGGCGTTGACTGCTACCAATTGAATCTTTTTCAGAAATCGCCGCTTGCCAAACGCATCGAAGCGGGAAAGATGCCGCCGGCCGCTACGCTTGCTCAAGCCGCCGATCGATTTGCCGCCTCAGACGCCATTCTGAGCGCCGATCCGAATTGGGAACGAATTTCCAATACGCACTGGCGACGTACCGCGAAGGAGCACAACATCTACAACTCGCTGGGTAAAAGCGCCTGCGATTGTCTTGCCTTCGGCTGCGGAGCGGGCGGCAAACTTTTCGGACACGCATTCATGCAGGAACGCCATCTCGCCGCCTGGGAAAAACAGGTGCTGCGAGGTGAGAAGCCGGTCTTTGCCTTAATGAAGCCCACGGCGAATTGGCACTTGTTACGTACCGTGGCCTGTACCGTTGAAAATGGCCCATTTAACCTCAAGGAAATCGGCGCCGCTTTTGGTAAAGACGTGGACGGTGCCGCCGCCTCTTTGCTCGGGCAGTGGATCGGTGCGGGACTGCTCGAAAAGAGCCAAGACACTTACTGTCCGACCGTTGCCGGAATGTTCTGGCACGTCACAATGGCGCAATTTTTGGTCAACGTCATCTCGAAGCGCCTGTAAGAGGCAATGCGTTTTCTTTTGGATTCAGAGCCGTAGACACACAAAACAAATTTTCTGCCCAGAATTAGAGGTCAGTCTCTTGCACAATCGCAAAAGAATGTGCATAATGCGCATTCTCCGATTCAGGAGAACACAAAATTTGTTCTGTAAAACAGAAACCGCGGAAGGATGGCAGAGTGGTTGATTGTACCGCCCTGGAAAGGCGGCATGTCCGTTTAGGGCATCGAGGGTTCGAATCCCTCTCCTTCCGCCAGAATCCAATTAACCCTGTAGAGCTTTATCTACGGGGTTTTTTGTTGCTTGCTGATTTTTTCTTAGAAAACAGAAGCTTGCGCTTGTCGGTCGTTATCCGCCTTCATCGGTCTCCGTCGGTCAATGTCCATCATTTTGGGAAAAATTTTTCAAACCCCTGAGGTACATTCGAGGTACATCAGGTAATAAATGACAGGACAACACCGAGATGAAGCAATCTGATGTTTTGAAACTAAGTGACGGCAAACATCTCGCCGAAAAGGGTCTCTTTTTGTTGGTTCGAAACGGAGGCCGTTCCCGAGCTTGGATCTACTCGCGCAGAGTCAATGGCAAATACATCACTCGAGGATTGGGAAGCGCCTATCAACTCACGCTTGCGATGGCTAAAGCCGCCGCAGAAAAACTCCACGCTCAGATTCTGACCGGCTCCCTTCCGGAGAAAGCAAAGGCCGCTTCGGCCAAACGTACATTCGGCGACTGCTACATGGAAGCCATCGAGGCAAAACAACGCACTGCCAAATGGAGAAATTCAAAGCATGCCCAGCAGTGGGTCAATACTGTCAAAACCTACGCAGTACCGGTTTTAAAGTCGTTGGAAATAGATGAGATTACGGCGAAGGACATCCTAACCGTCCTAAATCCCATCTGGGAAAAGAAAACCGAGACGGCCAAGCGCCTGCGTGCAAGACTTGAAACAATCTTTGACTATTTCATTCGACAACACTGGCGAACGAAAGCTAATCCCGCCGTCTGGCAAGCTAATCTGGAATTCGATTTGCCCTCTCCTAACCGAATTCGCAAAATTAAGCATCACGGCGCCCCTACCCTTGGCGAACTTCAATTCGCAATTCCGCTACTGATGATGGATGGTGTGGTCGGCAAGGCAACGATTTTTGGAATTCTTACGGCAACGAGGGTTCAGGAATTTTGTATGGCTGAGTGGAAAGAAATTGACTTCCAAAGACGCGTCTGGTCAATTCCCCCAGAACGCCGTAAAGACGGAAAAGATTTTCCGCATCAGGTTCCTCTATCCAGACAAGCGGTTGAACTTCTTTTGTCGCTCAGGAGAAGAGCTAAAGAGATATTCCCCGGATACGAAAAGGAATATATCAGCCTCGATTCGCCCAGAGTTTCACTGCAAAGCATCATTATTCGTAAAGCAAAAAAACCACCTGTCACCATGCATGGATGTCGATCAACATTTAGAGATTGGGCTGCTGAAAAAGGAAAAGATATTATGGTAGCAGAAAAGTGTCTTATGCACGAGGTTGGCGGCAGCGTCTATCAAGCCTATCAGCGGAGCGATTTGCTCGAAAGCCGCCGACAGCTTCTACAGGATTGGGCCGACGAAGTGATGAAACTTTATAAATTGATAAAGCAGCGGGAATTGAAGCCCGCACGGTCAGCATAGCCTTTAATCTACAAACCGTGAGCAGTTAAGAGGCGTTGAAATGCTTTCATGCACAACGCCTTTTTTTTTGGTCTCGTATTCAAGTAAAACAACAGCTGACCACAGTTTGTGATTAATTTTGCAGGGAGCCGGAAAAATGCCCAAGTTACATTTTTCACGAAGAGTCTTGCGGCTCATACCGTAGCGGAGGCATACCTCTGACAACGTAAGGTAGCTATGCCCGTCAATAAGAGTGCTGTCCGAGTGTTCAAGCATGAAGCGCCACCTTGTAGGATCTACGCGCGAGTTCAATCATGCGACTTTCAAACTCTTCTATGACAGATTTAGGCCAAAGTCTGTCTTTTCCATAGCGAATGGGTTCCGGGAAGCGATTGTTTTTTATGCTCCGATAAAGCGTTGACTCAGACATACGGAATCGTTCGCGAATGTATTTGGCATCGTAGTATTCTGTGGCGTCCATAAGCTTTGCATTGCGACTAGTTGTGTTGATGCCAATCGTAGACAGCGATTCAAGCCGTGCAATTGCGTTAAATTGCAAAATCCTGCAATTGGGATAATCGGTTTTCTCCCCTCTTCCCAAAAAAATACTGGAAGGACGCTATGTCCAGAGTCTGGGCATTGAGAACAAAACCTTGCCTTTTGTATACGGGTGTTTTATCCTGCATGGAAACAACATTTGTATGCAAATATCGATGCCTATCTTTCTTCACCTTGACGGCAATTCCTTCTATTGTAGCTGTGAGCGCATTTTCCGTCCGCAGCTGCGCGGCAAACCCGTTGTTGTTCTCTCCAACAACGACGGGTGCATCGTTGCACTCACCAAGGAAGCCAAGGCTGCGGGACTCAAGCGCGGCATGCCGCTTTTCAAGGTCAAAGACATCGTTGAAGCCAACAAGGTGGCCGTGCTGTCCTCGAATTACGAGTTGTATCAATCCGTCTCCAACAGGATGCAACGAACCATTGCCAACATGGTGCCAAGGTTTGAGTCGTACTCGATCGACGAGGTTTTTGCCGACCTCACCGGTGTTGAAGGCGAAGACCCGGCAAAGCTCACCGCCCTTGCTCAGGATATTCGAGGCCGCGTGCTCAAATGGGTGGGCATCCCGACGTGCGCAGGCATCGCGCCCACGAAAACGCTTGCCAAGCTGTGCGACCATTTTGCGAAAACTTACCCATGCTTTAACGGCGTGGTCAATTGGCTGGAGCTTTCCGAGTCCCGCCGCAAGAAGGCTATGGCCATTACCCCCATCAAGGAAATCTGGGGAATCGGAAACCGCACCAGAGAAAAGTTGGAGGCCATGGGCGTGCGAACGGTGCTGGACTTTGCCGGCATGGATGCAGCTCTTGTCCGCCGCCGATTCGGCGTGGTGCTGGAAAGGACGCACCGGGAGATCAACGGCGTCTCCTGCATTCCTCTGGAGGAAATTGCGCCGGAGCGCCAGCAAATCGTCAGGACGCGCAGCTTTGCGCAAACCTGCGCAGACGTCGACTCACTGCGGGCAGCCGTTTCAGTCCACATGGCCGACGCCGTCCGGACGCTGCGTCTGCAAAAATCCGCAGCCGCCACCGTCGGCGTTCTCTTTCATTCGGATCCTTTCCGGGCGAACGGGCCGCACCATGCCGTCTTTGAGCTTGAGCGCCTGCCACACGCTTGCGCGGACGTACTTACGCTCACCCAAAAGGCCGTGGAACTGGTCGATCGCTACTACAAGTCCGGCACCGAATACAAGAAAGCCGGCGTCGTTCTCACCGATTTGGTCCCGGCAAGCGATTCGCTTGTACGTGAGACGCTTTTTGACGGGGAAGAGATCGCCGCTCTGCAACGACGCGAGCACGTTCAGGGGGTGCTTGACGCGATGACGCGCAAATTCGGCAAAGGAGTTCTCAACGTGGCCTCAGCGAAGGCATCCGACCGGTGGTGCATGCGACGGGATCTGCTTTCGCCGTGCTGTACGACTCGCTGGGAGGAAATCCTGAAAGTAAGCTAGTCGACTACTTCCAGGAACTTGGCTTTGGCCATTTCAAGCAAAAAATTGTCCACAAACTCTACGGAACCGATAGATTCCAGTTTTTTGCTGGCTACGGCGTATTCGTTCTTTGTGCTCACTTCAACGATGCGCATCGTCAGGTCAATCAGCCCGTAGAGCAAATCAAAAGCCTCTTGGGACAAAGTTCGCTCCTCAGCGGTGAGAAGTTTCGTCAAGTCCGCCACCCCCTGCTCAATTTGCAATTTCAGTCCCTGCGCATTGTCCATGTGCTCGGTCAGGAGCCACGCCTGTCCAAAGCAAGCAACAAGCACGCCAAGATCTTTTCCGTTGATGCCGGACAGACGCATGCGAATTAAGCTGTTGTCGAGGTCTTTTCGCAAACGCTTCACCATTGCGGCCGGAATCGGGTGATTCTGGAACGATGAGGTTCGGGGCGTATGGATTTTTTTGCGCTTTTTGGTTCGGGCATGGAGATGGTTACAATCGAATAAAGGCATGCAAGCGAGCTATGCCGAAAAGTGATCTTTTTACACGAAACGTTGGTCTAGCGCGTAATATTGTCATTCGAACATGCCATTTGAGTACCCCCAATTAACATGAACGGTCTCGCAAACGTTCTACCGCCCCGTTCGATCTGCTCATCGAACAATGAGTTTCCGAACTTCGTTCTTCAAGCCGGACTAGGCTAGCAAGGCCACGTATCAGGTGCTTGTTGATGTTCTGTAAGCGTAGAACCGCCCGCTTGAAAAGCGTGTACCCTGTTGCTTTGTTCAATGCTCTCAGTGTCAAAATTTTCAATAACACTGCTAGCTGTCCATCTCGACATGAGCGGTGTAAGAACGGACAGCACGCGTGAGGTTCTAGTCACGTGGTTTGACGAGAGCGTAAGTGCAGGCTCTTGGGCGAATGTCTCAAAACCTGTGGTGTCGAGGACATTTACGGATGGCCTCAAGGGTATGACTGAAGCTTTGGAGGCTGTCTACACACAGACTCTTCAGCAGACCTGCATTATGCACTTTATCCGAGCGTCCACTTTATTCGTAGCTCAGACGAATCGAGCGACAGTTTGCATTTGCTTAAGCTCATCTATCAGATTGTGGATACTGGTATTGCAGAACTCACTTTAAGCCACTTTACAGATACGAGCATGGGAAAGGAATACCTTACTATCTTTCAGATCCAAGTAAATGTCTCATCACTACGAACACAAGTCCGAATTTTATAACTCATTGTAATCCTTCAAGAACCACAGATAGCACTAAAAAGCCGTTCTTTGCCTTAATTGACAAAGAGCGGCTCCGCGTAGAGAACAATTAGCTTTGAATAATAAAAAACTTAGAGCAATGTTATTTAGCAGTTGCTAATGCTTTATTTACGGCCTCGATGATACCTTTGGAAGAATTTGAAGCACCACTTACTACTGCAATATTATCTGTACCATTCTGCTTAATTATTGCCTTAGTTAATTTTGTTTGTGCGGCATTAAGTAACATTTCTGTCTCTCCATGCTTCAAAACTTTTACAGATGCAATCTTACCATCGCTCACAACAACCTCAACTTGTATTTTGCTAGCGTTGCCGTTTCCTTCTCCAATATAAGTACCATCTTTGTAAGAAACAGCATGTGCGGTTGCACAAACAACTGTCGCAATTGTTGCAGTAATAATTTTTTTGATCATAAATGCCTCTTTATTACTAATAACTGCTATTGGTTAGATTACTTTTCACTAGGCATGCTTTTTCAACACTAAAAAAAATTAAAACATATGAACTAAAGTAGTAAGTGCCGTAAATACTTTTTCCTTCATATGACCATGCCTCAGATCGCCTTCTGTATCATATTTAGCGTAACTATACCCAATCAACGAGTAAACCTTTGTTCTCTTAGAAAGGTTGTATAGATAACCGATCGATGCTACATATGCGTCCAAATCTAGAGTTGTACCTTTTCCAAAATGATAGCTATCAAAAGATTTATGTAGCTCAGCAGATGCATACTGTAGCTGCGTCTTGAAAATGCCATTACCGAGAGGAGAATCTGTACCAATAGCTACAGTATAACCATTAAAGCCCCCAGCTTGGTCAATAGACTGACTGATGGAACTGGCAGACTTTCCCAAAACTCCTGATAGAAAGTACGAATTCACTCCCATAAAATCGATGGAGTGGTTGAGCCATTGAGCCATACCGAAGACCTTGACGGAATCAAAGTCGTAATTACCACCAATCTTTATCCCGAACCCATCACTTAGCTTAGATGGCATCCCACTAATAGGACTGTCGTCATGCATAATGAAGTCAGCCACACCAACAAGCTGAAGCTTTCCGCTTTTAAACGTCGCACCAAATGCACCATATCGATTATTGCGAGACAATTCATCGTCTTCTTGACCATTGAGGTTAAAAGAATACTGTGCATATAACTTGAGAGGCCCCATCTGGGGGGATACATATGTCAATGCGTTGTCCATTCGACTGTAATTTTGCGAATGCCGCGTTACAGTGCCGGAGTACGTACTCCATCCCCCCCAAAAATTGTCAGCAATAGGATGAAAAATCGCGTAGGATCCATAAATTCCACCTATCGAACAGAATCTACCCATTGCTAATCGACCGTAATCCCCTTCCACATAGAGAGAGGCTTCACGACCGAATATTTTGCCTTCTCCCATCGAAAAAGAACCATCGTCAACATTCAGTCCATTTTCGAGAACAAAACCAACTTTAATATTTGAATTTAACTGTTCCTGCCCTCGCAATCCCACTCTGGACCCCGAAAACAAACTTCCAGTCATAGCAAAACTATCATTGCTTCTTGAATGATTTTCTGCGTTGTTAAATTTGTAATTCTTATGAAAATATTGGACACCTTGATCAAGCAAGCCGTAAACCGTTACATCAGCTGCCGAAGTGGAACCAAAAACTACACTTGATATAATCGCAAATAAAAACTTTGATTTGAATTTCATTTCTTTATTCACTTATTGAAATACGGGACATGCCGTGTAAAACCATCATCTGTCTCGTTTTGTGCAGAAATTATTTAGCCGCATTACGTCCAGCAATTAAACCAAACGTGAAAATATCAGCAATGCCATTCCCTCCAACGCGGTTATTACCATGGATGCCTCCCGTTACTTCGCCTGCAGCATAAAGTCCGGGAATGACAGTACCGTCGCGGTCAATAACCTGTGCTTTGCCATTAATCAAAACCCCGCCCATGGTATGATGACGAGCCATAGCAAATCGGGTTGCATAGAAAGGAGCTTTGATGATCTTGTTAAGAAGCATCGATTGATCGCGTCCGAGTAAATCTTTTTTGCTTTCAACAGCTGAGTTATAGCTGTCAATACTCTTTTTCAGAGATTTAGCAGGAACCTTCATCTTTTTTGCCAGTTCGACAATTGTGTCGGCCTTAACAATTTCCCCACTATCAATGCCAGACTGAAGAAGATCACCTACGCGCCCCATTTTGTAGTGAACTTCATACCCCGTTGCATCCATCACGGAAAACGCTTGTTCTTTTGTTTGAGCTAAGAATGCATCGCAAAGAACGTCACGTGGCGAATCCTCGGCAATAAAACGATTACCTTCCCAGTTCACAAATACGAAATACTCGACAAAAATACTCATCGGATAGTACTTTTTCATATCCTTTGGTCGATTGATAACGCATTGAACATAATCCATTCCAACGGTTTCCGCACCGATATTGATCATGTACTTAAGAACTTCGCCTGTCGCACTTGGCAAGTTCGAAGTTCCAAGGTGTTCCAATCTGGGATCATGAAGTCCACACATTTTGGCGTTGGCAGCAAAGCCACCAGATGCCGCAATCACAGCCTTTTTGGCACGGATAAATTCCGTTCTCTCCTCGGTTTGAACCTGTACGCCAAGAACTCTTCCATCGAGCGGGTTTTCACGAACGAGGTTCTGAACCGCAGTTGAGGTGAGAAGGGCAATTCCGAGCTTATCAACATAGGCATTCAAAGCCTTGATATAAGACTGCCCGCCCTGAAGTTTTGGATTTCGTGTACGAGGATGTAGCCCACCATATACCTGATAGATATAGTCGACGAATTCAACCCCATGCTGTTTCAGCCAGACGAGAGCTTCATCCGCATTTTCAGTCAAAATCTTCACAAGTTCCTTGTTGCCTCGGTAACCGCCGGCCTGCATCGTATTTTTGTAGAAAAGCTCTTCACTGTCAGAAACCCCAGCTTTTTTGGCATCTTCTGGAACGACAGCGTTATAAGCTCCACCCGACACAATCGTATTACCACCAACAAAAGGATTTTTTTCCACGATGCAAACGCTCGCTCCAGCCTCTGCGGCCGCAACTGCAGCAGTAAATCCAGCTCCACCGGAACCAATCACAACGATGTCGTACGTTCGATCCCATTTCTTAGGAACAGGACTAACATTCATCGCTAGTGCGGAAGAGGAAACGAATGCTGTAGCTGCAGAGGTCGATACTGCAGCAAAATTCGTTAGGAAAGATCTACGGGTCAAAGCACAGTTCATGGTAGGAATCTCCAAAGACTACAATTACTAACCGTCCGGACGATTAGTAATCTACTCCGTATGTATAATCCTGACCATAAGGCAAAACCCTACATATTTTTGGAAAAAACGATGTCTTGTGAAATTCAATCTAAGCCTGTGACTAAACAAAAAAGAGCTCCAGGGAGGCCGTTGCGTGTTGATGAAAATGGAGTGCCTGCGAAGGCGTTGGCACTGGCAACAGCAAAGCATATTGTCCAAACTGAAGGAGCTGCAAAGCTAAGTTTTGATCGATTAGCAGCCGAGTCAGGTCTTGCTAAAGGAACCTTGTTGTATTACTTCAAAAAGAAGGAAAATCTCCTGCTTGCGCTTCTTGAGGAACACGCACAAGAATTGGATACGCGTTACCACAGTGCAAAAGAAAAATGCTCGCCCCTACAAAACATGGATCCAGTTTGTGCAACTTTTATAGAATGGGCCAAAGAGTTTTTTACTCGTGACCCTGCATCTTCCTCTTTTGGAGTCGCTATACAGCTTGCCTTTGAATCATTTGATTTCAAAGAACATCCTGTCAATCAGTGGTTTCAACAGCGTTTTGATGAAGTTAGGAAGTCAAAACAAAATTCAAAAGCAGAGGCAATGGCTTGTCTTTTAGCCGTTCAGGGCCTTTTTTATATGACATTCTTACGAATGGATTCATTCAGCAAAGAAGAGGCTCTCGAAGTCTTGAATTTTTTGCACGACAAGCTTAATGCTGACAAACCGGCAGAATAAATAAAATTAATAGAAAGAAGCGTTATGTGAAAAATTTTCTGTTATTTCTAACAAAGGCGTTTACAGACTAAATAAATACAGTTTCGATTTAGCAATTTGCATACTTGTACCAATAAGTATGGGTATATAAAAAATAAGGTTTGAAATTGCTTGTAGGACGTGTATTAAACCTCATAAGCCTGACGTAGGTATCTGGTTGAAACGTCCTTTCATCCGGAGAACGTTTCAACCAGAAATTTACCAATTCAATTTTGGGGGATTGCGGCTGTTGCTTTCCCCTCGTCATTTTCTTCAGAAGCCGCATCCCTTCCTGATGTTATGGTCCAAGGCTTCGGTAGTAAACAAAGGCTCTTGGGTAAGGATGCTTGGGCCGATGTAAAGCCCTCCGCGATTAAGGATGCTTTTCAGGTTGGAACGCCGAAAGAGACTGCGTACACGCAAGGTATCAAACGAATAGCCACGGCCCTTCATGATGGTTCTCACAGATAAGCCGGTTCGCGTATTCGGTTTAACCGTTGGCGATTGGAATCGGACAATCCCAGTAGCTGAATATCTGCTCAAAGAAGTTGTGGACGGTCTGAGCCAGATCTCGGAGACAATCGTATCGTACGTCTTCGGGAATGTTTGCTTCCCATTGGGCAAACGCCTCCATCGCATTGTCCTTAGATGTCGGGTTCTCGTCCCAGATGTCAAAAAACTTTCTTTGAGATCAAATGCGAAAGCCAGTGGCTGAAGAGCCGGGTCTGCACGAAGAAGTCGTATTTTCATGGCTTCTTCCGTGGTCAAGCCATGGCGTCTCGTTTTGAGCGTATAAGCAAGTCCTCGTTTTATGTTGATCCGCTCCTTTTTGCTCATGCTTTGCTGAAGCCTGCGTCTAAGTCGACACTTAGCAAATGTACAACTTCAATGTACAACTGTACCCTGCTTGCTCAAAAGCAAGGAGCGCAATTCATGCGCTCCTGTTCAATATACATTTAAAACCCCTAATCGCCAAATTTGGTGATTAGGGGTTTTACAATGCTTCGGGCTTCTGGCCAGATTTTCAGCAGGCCACTGTCGGCCCCTCTCGGAACTTTAACCCGTTAGAACGTGCCCATGCTGAGCACACATTAACAAGCCAGTATAACTGAGGCTTGTTATTTAAATAAAATGTGTTGATATCACATATAATCTTATTGGCGGTTAAACTTCACAAACATCTCCTAAACAATAATATCACACTTTGACATTTTCCATTTTTTACTTCTCAGCAAACGCCCTAAAGGCTTGCTAAATATTTAGCAACAAGACGTCCAAAAGTTACTGTTCTACCACATGCCATTCCATCAACAAGATTTGGGTACGTATTGGCAAAGTAACCTCCACTATCATTTCCAATAACATATAGTCCAGGGATCGGATTTCCTTCCGTATCAATGGCGTTCATCTTATCATTAATTTGAATGCCATCCATTGTGCAAAGAAGCCAACCTGTATTTTTTGCACCATAGAATGGAGCCTTGTCTACAGGCGTCAGTCTAAAGGCTTCTTTACCATAATCAAGGTCTTTACCATCTCTAGCTAATTTATTGTAACGAGACACTGTTTTTTTTGAGTTCAGAAGCTGGAAGACATAATTTCTCTGCCAATTCTTCAATAGTATCTGCTTTAACAACAAATCCACGTTTGATCAGATCAGGCATCATGTTTTGTTCAACGTACTGCCACGTGTAGTTTGGATCCGCCCCATTTTCAAATGGATAAACTCGCGAGCAACCATGCATTTTGAATTGTTGAACGTACTTAGTCCAGTTTGAATCAAAAAGTGTGTAATGGCAATGTCCCTTTTGATATTCATCCGCATGAAGGATATTTTCGTAAGTTCCCGATTCGTTCATGAAACGCCGACCATCTGCATTGACTTTGAGCCACGGTTGTGATCCTAGCCAGAATCGTGCGGCCTTACCACTTTTCGTAGTCTCCACGCCTGGGAATTGGTCTCGCAACAGGGCACAGCGGTCAAAAATCATCATTGAATGCGTTTCATCCATTTTGGCGCCAACCCATAAGCAGGCACGAATACCATCACCTTGTGCACCAGGCATTGCACCGTTGAGTCCGACTACGCGCAGATTCCAAGGTTGAAGCGCTTCCATCATCTTGTAATTTTGAGCGTAACCACCAGTTACTCGTTCATTCTCCTTCTCCAATTTCACCATGCGCATGTTGTAGTCAAATCGTGCACCTTTCTTGACAGCATAGTCATAAAGCACTTTATTACCGCTTAATTCCTTTCCCGTACCATCATTTGAGCCTCTCCATCTCGGAGAATGTCCGCAATCGTAAGTCTTGTAGCGTCCCTCAAAAACAGAATCCCCTGACTCATGCCATAGTTCCACACCGCGCTCTGCCAATCGGTCTCCATACCAGTCAACAACACTTCCCGAGTGTTCACAGAAAACTTTTACTAAGTCTTGATTAATATGCCCCGCTGCATATTTTGTAGCCATGGTGACAAAGTCAAATTTATCAATTTTCGTCCCCCACGACTTTTGGTATCTGGAATCAATACCTCCAACGTCGTTTCGAATACCAGTTCCACTTGAAAAACGATCAATGCCAATAACCTTTGCGCCTGCTTCCGCTGCAGAAGCCACAGCAAACATGCCACCAGTTCCGCAACCGATTACGAGAATTTCAGTACTGACTGTATTGACAATATCCTTTTCAGGGATTTCAGGCGGTTGCCCCAACCAGTCGGAAGAATCTTCTTTCACTTCCGTGTCAAGCGTAGAACAGCGAAAGCTACAAAACGCACTATATTTAAGCCACCTCGATCAAAAAAATTAGTTTTCCTTCAGTAGCTTGTTTTTCTTTGCTTGTTTGAGACGATAGCTATCCCCCATGATGGTGACCGGTGTGCAGTGATGCAGCAACCTGTCGAGAATGGCCGTCGCCACCGTCGGGTCCCCGAAGATCACTCCCCAGTCGTTAATTGATCTGTTGCTCGTCAGAATGATGCTCTTGCGTTCATACCGACGGCTCACAATTTGAAAAAACAGATTGGCGTTTTCCGTTGAGATCGGCAAGTATCCGACTTCATCAATGATCAGCAATTGCGGCTTACTCAACTGAGCCATTTTCTCATTGAGCGTCGATTCCTTCTTGGCTTTCTCAAGCAGATTTACAAGCCCGCTGGCTGAGAGGAATAAAACCGAATACCCCTTTTTCACTGCTTCTCGGCCTAGCGCGATCGCCAGATGTGTTTTCCCCACGCCGGGCGGTCCCAAAAACAAAACGTTCTCTCCGCCGCGAACCCATTTCATCTTGGCCAGCTCACGGATCGTTCCGGGGTCGACAGCAGATTGCGCGGCATAATCAAAGCTTTCCAGGGTACAAGCTCTAGGAAAGTGAGCCGCCATCATCGCCAACTTCACCCGATTGGCGTCTCTGCGATCCACCTCCTTACCCAACACGTACTCCAACACTTCTCGCGGCGTCATCTTCGATTCCGTTGCCGCACGCATCAGTTCAGGCATGTTGTCGCGCATATACGTCAGCTTCAGTCGAACTGCCTTTTGTCGCAGAGCTTCGTCCGTTTCACGAATGTTCATGACCTAGCTCCTTACGGCAATGTCGTACTCACTCAGACTGCGCTGCAGATTGTTACGGCAGAACAGCGGATCGGCGATTGTCGGCAAGTGCGGCAATTTTTCCGGACGTGGGTTTTCTTTTTGCAGCAGAGGTTTGTAAACTGAACCAGCCTTATCCAACTCGACGATCAAGCGTGCTTTTCGAGTGACCACGATCTTGAATTCATCAATTAGGAGTTGGACCTCTTGCTGAGCGAATTCTCGTGCAAGATGGTAAGCATTGCCGTCGACGCGGATAAGGCCCGCCGCGTCGACTTTCCTGGTTTCCTCACGCACCCTCACAAATCTGGGCATTCCGTCGAGTTCCAGCATCATCGGCTTTTCCACCAAGAACCGCTCCTTGGGAGTGCGAAGCTCCTTGAGATAGTCATCGAGCACTCGGCCGTCAGAGTACGTCAGCGCCCAACGCTCCAACCATTGGTTGATTGACTGAAGAGAGTCAAACGACTTTCCTATCAACGCGTTACCCTGAACGTAACGGATGGCTCTTTCAACTTTGCCCTTGCTTTGGGGATGATAGGGTGTGCAGGCAATGGCCTGGACCGACCAATAGTTGCAGAAGCTCTCGAAGGCTTGCGTCCATTGAGTCTCGCCCCGTTTCTTATGAGCGCGAACCAAACATCTGGTGTTGTCGCAAACGAGAGTACGGGGGCGCGCCTTGAAGTAAAAGAATGCGAACTCAATTCCGTCGAGCCAGGCAGACTGATTTTCTGCCGGATACGCTTTAGCGAAAATTCTTCTGGAGAAGCCCAATACGGCCACGAAGACATGGATCTTGACAGCCTCGCCGGCAACAACCACGGTCTTCTCGCAGAAATCGATCTGCATGTGGTCGCCGGGTGAAGTTTCGTAGCGACGGCAATACTTCTGGATCGCCTTTTGTTCCTGCCGGAACGGCTCGCTGAAGCGTTGCAGTTGCCGCAGGCCGACTTTGATGCCGCTTTCCTTCAAGTTGCGCTGCACGACTGCACAGTTGCAACCGCCATTGAAAAACTCTTCACGAACTCGTTCCCGGTTGTCTTCCAACCATTGAGTTTGAATAGACCTACGCCGTGCAACGGGCTCTGCGCCTTTAAGGTACTTGCTCACGGTATTGCGTGAGATGCCTGTCATTTTGGAGATGCGACGCATGGAGTGGTTACTGGCTGATAGCGCTCGGATTTGAGCGACTTGGATCTTGCTGAGCATTTGATTAGGAGAAGAAAGTGGACCTTCTCCAATTCTGCTCGCCTTCTTACGACTCATTTTTACCCCTTTCCGGGGTGGCTTTAATTTATGTTGTTTTGTGGCATCCTACTACCGCGCCCAACAGATTCTCTGCCCGGCGTCATGTGCAATTGTGGAAGTGGGGTTTGACAACCCAATATGACCTAATTGCAGATTTTTGCTAACAGGTAATACCGGCTGTATAGTCACAGTGAGTGCTTACAGGGCACTCTTCCGATGTACCTCGAACTATTTGAGGTACATCGAGTGGTACATTTCCTGAAAATGCCGGAAATTGCCTGAAAAATGGGACTCGTTGGAGGACTCTCCTTCCGCCAGCAGATAAAGCCGGACGATTCATAATCGTTCGGTTTTTCTTTTATATTCAGTCACTTGCGTCAATTTTTCATTCTTTGACGCCCTCTCTCGTTCGGCCAAATCCGCGACGAATTGATGGATAAATTGATGGATAGAATGGTTCGGTCATTGAAAAAACTGCATTTATCCATCAATTTATCCATCAATTATGGCCAGAACCTGCAGACCACTTACTGCTTGAAGTGGTATTGAATTTTTGGACACCATGGGAGTCAAACCATCCAGATACCACGAGACATTTGACAACAGTCCAGCAAAGACTTTTCACTATGTTCAAAGCTCCAAGGACTCGGAGTATCACTTCCTGAAAACATCCATCAACGCGCTTCCAAACTCGATTGCGTTTCGCACTTTACTTGCGTTTTCCGAGCTGCCCCCCAAACTTGACAGCCATCCCGATGTACTCTCGGCGATTCTGTCTGCCACCAATCGCTCAACCGTGTAGGAAAGAGCCTGCTGCATACCGTTTCTCGGATCAGACAGCAGAACACGAGCAGCCTGCTTGCGACAAGGACCGAGCACCAGTTTGGATGCAAGAGCCTTCGTCTTGCTGTTAACCTGATTGATCTTGGTCTGAGGAATCGACTGGACTTTTCTAGCGGCATTGGTCGAACCAAGCGAAACGTACATGAACTGCACGAGCGTATCTCTATCCGCGGAACTCGTATTGTTGTAGATGCAACGGCCAAGTTCCTCAGCATCAGTTGTTGCTGCCTGGGCAACCAACGGAACTGCTAAAAGAGCAAACAGAACATAAGTCAACTTTTTCACCTTTTACCTCCATATTCAAGCACCTGTTGACTAAATCACTGACGACCTCGGATACCGCTAAATCAAAACAGGCCGCCTCTTTTGAAGGCAGCCTGTGTAGACATCACGAAACTTAGCAAGTTACGGCTGGGCCGGTCCCTTCGTAAGCGACTTGTGAATCATACCGATTACAAAGCCGACGACGGCAAAAGGAATCCAACCGAGTCCATAGGTGTGCAACGGCACCCACTGAGCAAGAATAGCTTCAAGCCCGCCCATGGCAATCTTGGCTGTCTGCAGTCCGTTGTAAAGCGCCATCACGAACGTAAAGCCGATCGTCCAGGCCCACACGCAACGACGCCCGCCGATCATGTTGTGCAAGAACGAAAGAATCACAAGCGCCACGCAGAGCGGATACAAGAACATCAGAACCGGAATGGTCGAAACAATGATGGTCTTCAAACCGAACAAGCCGATGAGATAAGAAATCACCGTAAAGATGACAACCCAAACACCGTACTTGATGCGGCCGCCGGACAAATTCATGAAGTGAGCGGCAGTACAGCTGATCAAACCGATCGCAGTCGTCAAGCAAGCCAAAATCACCATGGCCGCCAAAAGCATCGCACCGCCATTGCCGAAAAGAAGCTTGGCGCTCAAAGCAAGGATTGGAGCACCGGTTTCCTGAATGCCGATTGCGCTCACGCTTTCCGCGCCGATCTTCGCAATGAAAATGTAAATAACGCCGAGCATCGGAGCGGCAATCAACGCAGCCTTGAACACTTCACGTGCAATATCGGACTGCTTTGTAAAGCCGGCATCACGGACAACCCCGATCGTAAGAGACGCGAAAATCAACGCGGCGATCGCGTCAAGCGTGTTGTAGCCATCAAGGATTCCCTGGACAACTGCCATCACAGGAGTCGCATAGGGAGCGGCGGGAGTCTGCGGTTCGCCCATCGGAGTGATGAAGCTCTTAATAATAAAGACCACCAACGTCAGAACCAGCAGCGGCGTAAGAATCTTGCCGACACGATCCACAAGCTTGGACGGAGACGCAGCAAGCCAACCGGCTACGCCTAAAAAGACAGCCAGAAAGATCGGCATGCCGATTTCTAACTGAGAAGGATCAAGGAAAGGAACAATGGCGATTTCCCAAGAGACCGTGCCGGTACGAGGAACAGCAAAGCAAGGACCGATAGCAAGAATGCATACGGTCGAGTAAAAAACCCCAAACCAAGGATGGACACGATTGCCGATCTCACGCACGCCGGGCAGGCCGGAATAGCCAACGGCCATAACCGTCAGCAACGGCAGACCGACACCGGTAATGCAAAAACCAAGAAGAGCCCACCAGACATCCGTACCGGAAGCTTGCCCCATGGAGGCCGGGAAAATCAGGTTACCAGCGCCGAAAAACAGCGCAAAGAGCATCAGACCAATAGGAATAAATCGCGTTCGGGAATCCGATTGCATGAATACACCTTATATTTATCAGCTTTTTGTTATGAAAGAGTGTCGGGAACCGCCGCGGTACGCCAACGCAAATCCGCGTCTCCGAGTCTTGAGTTCGGAAAAATAGATCGACAGAGACATACAGCACCAGGGGTCGCCTGTCTGTACTGTGTGACCTACTGCCGAATATGCGGTCCCAATGCTTAAAGGCGTGCGCGCGAAGCTGAGGGTAGGCTTCGTGGATGCGCGAGCGGGAATACGTTGCATACTTACAAACGAATTCCTATCCGTCCGAGCTTGGATCGCAAACTTGACGGCGGCATTGGTTTCCGAAGTCTGATTCTACGAATAAGATGACGCTCCCGCTAAGAAAAAGAGCTAAAAATGCGATTATTTTTGAGATTTCGTGTTCAAAAACACCAAAATTAAGGCATTCTCCCTAGCATTTGGGACTACCTACACACCGAAACGCAAGCTCTCGTAGTCTGGCGTTTTTTTCTTCAGGAAGAAAAACATTTGTTCGGTTTTCCGTATCTACTTTCTCAACAGCATTACAAGTTTGAAGATTTTTACAACTGAAGCCTCGTTTTTTACGGGCTCGTTGCGTAATCTTTGAGGCAGTCGTAGTAATAACCATTAAAATGAATCCCTAAGGCTCGGCACAACTCTGCGCCCGACAAGCGACAGCTTCCCAAACAGGTCTCTGGCTCCGGCCTCTCCTGTTTTTTTGTTTTGTCGGCATTCACAGATGTACGCGCACCGGTGCCTCTGCGAATCAACTCTCGAGCCAATTTGGTTAAAAGAATTACAAGCCGCCCATGCCCAGTAAAACTCTGTCGGACTTTAAAGACCGCTTTCTGAAGCCTAGTCCAACGAGATCGGAAGAACGTCACGCCGCCAAGCACACATTGCCGGCGTCTTTTGCTCTTTTCCTGATTTCAATCTTTATTCCGTTTGAACGTGCTTTCTGGCAGGGCATAATCGCTCGTCGTCGCGATCTCTATCCGCACGTCAATTTTGATCATCTGTGTTTTGCCGATGTTCTGCGCATCTGTATTCAGACGATTTTTCTTGCCCTCTTTACGACGCTGCCGGTACGCGACTTCTGGCAATTCAATCCGCTCGCGCGTTTCGTTCGAGCCGTCATTCGTACGGTCGGCCGCATCGGCGAGGCTATAGGGCGTCTGGGCGGACGAATTATCTTCAAGATCGGTGCCAATATTGTCAAAAGCCGTCGCCGCGTCGGTCGAGAGCATGTCTCGAAATTCCAAAACTCGATTTTTTGGGCCGCCGGCATCGTAGCCGGTCTTCTTGCCGTCCTCTGCATCACCCAGCCTTTTAATGTGCAAGGCCAGGTGGTGTTCCTTTCGATTGTGCTTTTATCGGCTTGGTCACTCACCCACATCAAGGCCCGCATCTCCCTGATGCTCCTTTTTGTGCTTTCGGTGACCGTTTCGGGCCGCTACCTCTGGTGGCGCTATACCTCGACCATTCATGCTGACGGCGCCGTCAGTCTCTTTTTGTCGTGTCTGCTTCTGGCAGCCGAAACCTACGCCTTCATCGTGATGGTTCTGGGCTATTTCCAGGTTTGTTGGCCGCTTGACCGTCGCCCGAAGCGACTGCCTGCCGATCGCACAACTTGGCCCACGGTCGACATCTTCATTCCGACTTACAACGAATCTCTTGAAGTCATTAAGCCCACGGTTTTTGCCGCCAAGAACCTTGACTGGCCCGAAGACAAAATCAACGTCTATATTCTCGACGACGGCAGTCGCGACTGGGTTGAAGCTTTTGCAAAAGCTGCCGGCGTTCACTACATCAAGCGTGACGAACACAATCACGCCAAGGCAGGCAACATCAATAACGCGATGAAGCACACCTCCGGTGAATTCATTACGATCTACGACTGCGACCACGTTCCTTCTTCAGACTTTTTAACAAGCACGGTCGGCTGGCTCGTGCATGACAAGAAGATTGCCTTGGTGCAAACGCCGCATCACTTTTACTCGCCCGATCCGTTTGAAAAGAACCTGCATCTCGACCGCGCCATGCCGTTCGAGAACTCGCTCTTTCACGACTACATTCAGAAAGGCAACGATACTTGGAACGCGGTCATGTTCTGCGGCTCCAACGCTGTGATGCGCCGCAGCGCTTTGGAAGAAATCGGCGGCATTGCCGTGGAAACGGTGACCGAAGACGCGCATACGTCTTTGAAACTAAACCGCCGCGGCTGGAAGTCAGCCTGCATTTCCAAGCCTCTGGCTTCAGGCCTCTCAACCGAATCGCTTTCGGCTCATATCGGTCAGCGCATCCGTTGGGCACGCGGCATGATCCAGATCTTCCGTCTTGACAATCCCTTGCTGAAAAAAGGCCTCACGCTGCCGCAGCGCCTGTGTTTCATGAACGCGATGATTCACTTCCTGCACGGCTTGCCGCGCATCATCTTCCTGCTGGCTCCCCTGCCCTACATGTTCTTTGACATCTATGTCATCTACGCCACGGCAGCGGCTATTTTCGCCTACGTAATTCCGCACATGGTTCACGCGGCCATCACCAACCAACAGCTGCAGCGCGGCTATCGATATCCGTTCCTGGGCGGCGTCTATGAAACGGTGCTGTCCTGGTACATTCTGCTGCCGACGACCGTCGCCCTGATCTTCCCGCACAAGGGCAAGTTCAACGTGACGGCCAAGGGCATGACTATCGACAAGAAGTATGTCGACTGGCGCATTGCAACACCGGTGCTCATTTTGATGGTGTTGAACCTACTCGGCCTTGCAATCGGCATCTATAAGACTGTAACGGCTGCCGACCCGCAGGTTTCCACCCTCATCATCAACATTGCTTGGATAGCCTACAACCTGTTGGTACTGGGTGCCGCTTTCGCTGTGGCTGTGGAAGAAATCATGGAGCATCCGCTGCCTCGCGTGCCGCTGAAGGCAGGCGCCGTCGTGATTACCGACGACGGCAGCAGACATGCCGTGCCGGTCGTCGAATTCAGTCAAACCGAACTTGTTCTTGATCTCAAGGGCCTCGCCGTGGGCGAATCGGTTGCCATCGAAATGACGGGCAACGGTCACACGGACACATTCAAGGCAACTGTTGCTCGAGAAGCTAAAGGCTTTACGGAATTTGATCTTATTTTCGAATCGGTTGAAGATGAAATTCGCTTCAACCGCCAAACGTTTGCGCGGGAAGGACATTGGGGCGACAAATTTGACCATCATGTCGACGATCGTTTTGTTGCCGGTTTCCTGCGTCTAGTCGGCTTTGCCGCATACGGCTTCAAGTCACTTATTGAATTTCTGCCGGGGACGGCAGGACGCATTGTTCGCTATGTCGTGAGCTTCATGCCGCGCATGCCCAAAACGTCCGTCGGCCTCTAATATTTTTGAGTTTCACCCAAATGAACAAAAGAGACTTCTCTTTCAAGCATTCCCTCACCACGTTGTCGGTCTGCTCCCTTTTGGCATTTTCCGCAACCCACGCACTGGCTCAGACCGGTGACGCACCTGTGTGGCGTACGGACCTGACGGGCGGCGAAACGACAACGTACGCACTGTCCGACCTGGCTCCCGGCATGGCGGGCAAACCCATCAAGCTCACAGGATCGAACAATTCCGGATACTTTGATTTCACAGTCAAACCCGATGAAGTGGTCATGGGCGGCGAACTGACGCTGAACTTCACCGTCTCGCCCTCGATGCTTGCCAACGTCACGCAGCTCAACATCTTTCTGAACGGGGAACTGCAGGAAACAGCGGCCTTGTCTGCCAAACAAATCGGCAAACCTCAGTCTCTTGTCTTCAATCTCGGCTCGAAGTCTTTCCGTACCGGACAAAACCAGGTTCGCGTGGAATTTGTCGGCCACTATCAGACGGTGTGCGAAAACGCCTCCAATCCCTCGCTTTGGATGGACATCGCCCCCGAAAGCGAACTTGCTCTCAACAAAGCTTTTGTGAGACTGCCCAACGATTTGTCGCAGTTCCCTGCTCCCTTTATCGCAGCAGGCGACTCCGGTCAAAACACGACTCTTCCGATCGTCTTTGCGCAACAGCCCACCGACAAAGAAGCCACCGCAGCAGCGATTGTCGCCGGTTACACAGGCAGCCTATCTCAATGGGGTAAAGCAGAATTCCCCGTCTACTTCGGTGAAGTTCCTGCCAAAGGCCATTTCGTCGTCTTTGCCACCAACGACCGCAAGCCGGCATTTCTCTCGGAACTGCCCGCTTTTGAAGGTCCCCGCATTGAGCTTCGCGACGTTCCGGGCGGACAACACGAAAAGATGCTCCTCATCAGCGGCCGTAACGATGAGGATCTTGTCGTAGCCGCCAAGGTGCTCACTTCCGGTACGCAAATGATCGGTGACAACCACCGCGTTCGCGACTTCAAAGACGAACCCGTGCAGGGCGCCTATCAGGCTCCGAACTGGATTGACCCACAGCAGGCCATCACGCTGAGTTCTCTCATGCGTTACCCGACGCAGCTCACCTCGCGCGGCGCCGTGTTGCCTGCCATTCACCTTAATCTGAATATGGCTCCCGACATCTACGCCATTGACGGAGCCAAGGCCGACCTCAACCTCTTTTACCGCTACAGCAAGCCCGCCGAAGGTCAGGTTGCGCAGATGCGTGTCCTCATGAACACGGCACTTGCCGGCAGCGACAACATGGACAGCGGTACGGATCGCGCCCGCTCCGAAGTGTTCGTGCAGGCGGCTCCCGGCCCGCTTTTCTCGGCCGTAGGTCCGCGCGACGGCATGTCACTCACCAATGATCTCTCGATAGAGGCCTTCTACGGCACGCAAGCCCTGGAAGGTACGCCCGAAAATTGTCGCACCGTGGCACTTCCGAGCCACAACTTCCAGATCGATCCGTCTTCGAGCATCGCCTTCAGCGGCTTTTATCACTATGCACAGCTGCCGGAAATTGCGCTCTACACCAGAGGCGGTTTCCCCTTCTCCAAGTACGCCGACTTGTCGCAGACAGTTGCCGTTTTGTCGGACGCCTCCAACACTCAGTACGTGACCACGCTTTTAAACGCCATCGGCCGCATTTCTTCTGCCACAGGCTCTGTGCCGTTGCAGGTAACCGTCACTTCCAAGCTTGGCAACGATGTGCTCAAAGGTAAGGACGTGCTTTACGTGGGCGGGCTGCCTGCCAACATCACAAGCCTGAACGACGATACAGCCAAGAATCTTGAAAAGGCTGTTGTCGATTTTCTTGGCGGCAAATCTGCTCAAACCGGTGTTGAAGATCCGGAAAATGCCCCCCTGGCGGCTTTGCTTTCCGTGAAGTCGCCGGCTGACAGCGGACGCGCTGTGGTGGCACTTCTATCCGACGGCTCGCGCGGCGCAAAGCTTCTCAACGATTCGCTTGCCAACCGCGCTCAGCTTCAGGATGCCAGCGGCGGCACGGTTTTCGTGTCCTCGCAGGGACTCACCTCCTTCAAGCCCTCGCAGACATGGTGGGTTGGAGATCTCCCCTGGTACCAACGCGTCTGGGTTTCCTTTGCCAATCGTCCGTTCCTGTTGGTGCTCTGCGCTCTGATTGCCGCAGTTGTGGCCGGCTGGGGCATCTTTGCCGGCATGCGCCGTTGGCTGCGCGGCCGTTCGTCGCTCTAATCCGATCGGAGAACAAAACATGAAATTCATTTCCCGTTCGATTTGCGCCGCTTCTGTCTGTGCCGTGCTGGCCGGTCTTTGCACCTCGGCTCAAGCTTGGGACAAGTGGGATGCTTTCAAGGCCGCAAATGTCAACGACTCTTTCCGCGTTGTGGATTACAGCGACAACCGCCGCATCACGACAAGCGAAGGCCAGTCCTACGCCATGTTTTTTGCCTTGGTTGCCGGTGATAAGGACTCGTTCGAAAAACTCCTGAAGTGGACGGAAAACAATCTCGCTTCTGGCGACATCACCAAGTACAAGCCGTCTTGGCTTTGGGGTAAGCACGGCAACAGCTGGGGCATCATCGACAGCAACAACGCCGCCGACAGCGACATGTGGATTGCCTACTGTCTGCTCGAAGCAGGCCGTCTGTGGGACCGTCCGGACTATACGGCCAAAGGCAAAGCCATGATGGATTTGCTCATGAAGGACGTGCGCGACATCAAGGGACTCGGCAAGGTTCTTCTGCCGGGCTACAAGGGCTTTGAGCAGGAAAATTTCGTAACGCTCAATCCGTCTTACTACCCGGTCTTCATCATGCGCCGCTTTGCGGTGGAAGATCAGTCCTGGAATCCGGTTATCGAAGGTACGGTACGCTCGCTCGTACGCTCCGCCCCTCGCGGCTACGCGCCCGACTGGGTGCGCTTTGACCGTCAGGGTAAGGTCATTCCCGAAAAGGGAGCGGACTACACTCTCGGCTCCTACAACGCCATTCGCACCTATATGTGGGCAGCCATGATGTCCCCGGCCGACCCGGTGCACGACATTCTGGTAGAGCACTTCGAGCCGTTTGCCAAGCTCACACGCGACACCAACATGCCGCCCGAAAAGATCAACATCATCACTGGTGAACGTCACGGTTACGGCTCTCCTGGCTTTGCCGCCTGCGTGCTTGAACTGCTTGGCAAGGGCCCCACGCAGGATTACTTACGCACCGTGATCGAAAACGATCCGATCATCGGCGAAAACTACTACCGCAATACGCTGATGCTTTATGCCATCGGCTTTGACCGTGGTCTGTACCGATTCGATCGAAACGGCTACCTGCAACTCTCACCTAAGGCACAGCTCACACAGGTACCGCCCAAGGCAATGGTGCCTGTCGATAAGTCTGCCGACAAAGAAGATCATCAGGAAGAGGCTGAAGAAGCGCCTGAGCAGGTCAAGACCGATGCGGCAACCCCCGCCACAAACAATGTAACGCCGGCTCCGGCGGTTTCGGCTTCCATGGCAACTCAGCCTACGGCCCCGGCTACCGCCGCTCCGAAGGCTGTCGAGCAAGCTCAGCAGCCCAAGGCTTCAGCCGATAACAGCTTACCGACATCAACTCAAGCACCAGCCGCCCCTGCTGTATCAACTCCTGCCGCTCCGGCGGCACCCGCAGGTGGTGCTACAGCAACGACTGAGGGAACCAACAAGTGAAATCCGTCGGAAACTTTACCGGACGCATGGTCGGCGGCCTCGGGTTATGGAACGTCTACTTCATCTGCAAGTTTTTCCTGACCCAGCTCGGCTACCTGCGACTCGAACTTTTTGCCAACATCGCGCTTTTCTGCTTCCTGTTGTTGCCTGCCAACTCCAAAGGCATGCGCGTCTTAAAGCAGCTGATCGCGTTGGGTTGCGGCATTGCACTGCTTTGGTCGGAAAGCTGGCTTCCCGGCCCGCAGAGCATTATGGCTAATGCGACCGGCATCACGGGCTTTTCCGTTAACTACGTCCTGCAGCTCATTTGGGACTTCATCAACTGGCGTATGGTCTTTGCAGGCTGTGCGATTCTGTTGATTTACTACGCTGCGCGCGACTTCATCCGAGTAACGGCCGTCACCGGCTGTTGGCTGTTGTTCCTCGTCGTCTCGCCTTTCTTCGGTTCGGCGCCTTCGCAGCAAAGCAACCTCGTGCCGCAAACAGCCACAGGCAAGACAGCTGTAGGCAACCCGACCGATACGGCCGCGGCACTTGCTGCTGCCAAAGGTACCTCTCAGGGCGAAGCATCTTCCGAAGAAATCGACAAGTGGTACCAGACGTTCATCGCCTACGAAAAGGATCGCGTGGCAAAGTTCCCGGACTCCATCAAACCTAAAGACACGCCGTTTGACATCGTAATCCTCAATATCTGTTCGCTTTCGACGGACGACTTGATTGCGGCCAACTTGATTAACAACAGGACGTTCAGTCAGTTCAACATCCGTTTTGATCACTTCAATTCGGCCACGTCGTATTCGGGTCCGGCTGCTTTGCGCCTGTTAAACGGCGCCTGTGGTCAGCCTTCACATGATGCGCTCTATGACACGCGTCGTCCAGAATGCGAAATTATGAATCGTCTCGATTCGCTCGGTTTTAAGCAACATCTGTTCCTGGACCACAGCGGTGTATACGACAACTACCTCAATGCCATGCGCACGCAGGCAGGTCTAACCGCACCTTTCGAGCGCCGCCGTTATCCGGTCAAGTACGTGAGCTTCAACAACGAAGAAATTGCCGATACGCTCTCCGTGTTCCGCCACTGGCGCAGCGTCGTCAACAAGGCCAAGGATCCGCGCAGCGTTTCGCTCTTTAATTTCATTGCTCTACACGACGGCAACCGCCAGCCGGGCAAGTCCCGTTGGGAAGAGTTTGAGCCTCGTGCCCGTGCCTTCATTGATGCGCTTGACGTCTTTATTGCAGACCTGCAAAAGAGCAAGCGCAAAGTGATGCTGATCATCGTTCCGGAACACGGTGCCGCCGTCCGCGGCGACCGCATTCAGACTCCTCGTCTGCGCGACATCCCGAGTCGTCGCATCACACAGGTGCCGGTCATGGTGAAATTCTTTGGACTGAACAAACTGCCGAAGACGCCTGTGCACGTGACTTCCGATACAAGCTATCTGGCTTTGTCGACTCTGATCGGCCGTGTCATCGAAACGAATTATTTCAGCAAACCTGAAGGCGCCGTTCCGATCGCCGATCTCGTCAACGATCTTCCCACGACACACATGGTGAGCGAAAATGCTCAGGCCATGGTGCTTGAATACAAGGGTAAGGACTATCTGAAGATGTCCAAAGGTCAGTGGCGCTTGTACGACGCCGACTAGTCGGTTTAGTGCCGTCCGATCTGTAAAAAGTCCGCTTCGGCGGACTTTTTGCTTTGCGGACGATCCGTTCTCCGAACGTAACGTTGATCGGCCAAAAACAAACCTCGGAAAGCTCGACAACCTTCCGAGGCAATTGAACTCCCGCATTCGGAGCAGACCGCATGCGGGGAGTTGACAGGTTCAGAAGAACCTGCTTACGACGCATTTTTTAGTTCTTGGACTTATCCACGAGCTTGTGCGCGGTGATCCAGGGCATCATTGCGCGCAACTTGGCACCCGTCACTTCGATGCCGTGTTCACTCGTCAGACGACGGTTGGCCGAAAGCGTCGGATACTTCAAGCCGCATTCCAGAAGGAAGCTCTTGGCGTATTCACCGTTTTGAATCTGACGCAGGCATTCCTTCATGGCCTTGCGGCTTTCGTCGTTGATGATCTTCGGACCGGTGTAATACTGGCCGTATTCGGCATTATTGGAGATGGAGTAGTCCATCGTTGCAATTCCGCCTTCGTAAATCAGATCAACAATGAGCTTCATTTCATGGCAGCACTCGAAGTAGGCCATTTCAGGCTCGTAACCGGCTTCGACAAGCGTCTCAAAACCCGACTTGATCAGTTCGACGAGACCACCGCAAAGCACGGCCTGTTCACCGAAGAGGTCGGTTTCTGTTTCGGCGCGGAACGTCGTTTCGAGCACACCGGCACGGCCGCCTCCCGCAGCGCAGGCGTAGGACAGAGCCAAGTCATGAGCTTTGCCGGAATTGTCCTGATAGACGGCAATAAGCATCGGCGTGCCGGCACCGGCGACGTAGGTGGAACGCACCGTGTGACCGGGAGCCTTCGGGGCGATCATGATGACATCCAGGTCCTTGCGCGGAACGATCTGCGCGTAGTGGATGTTAAAGCCGTGAGCAAACGCCAGGGCCGCACCCTCTTTGATGTTCGGTTCGATTTGCTTGTGGTAAACGTCGGCAATGAATTCGTCGGGCAACAGAATCATCACGACATCGGCGCCTTGGGTCGCCTCTTCGATGGTTTTGACCGTAAGACCGGCGTTCTCAGCCTTGGCCCAGGACGAACCGCCCTTACGAAGACCGACAACGACATCGCAGCCGGAGTCGTGCAGGTTCAGGGCGTGTGCGTGACCCTGGCTGCCGTAGCCAATGATGGCGACCTTTTTACCCTTGATAAGCGAAAGATCGGCGTCCTTGTCGTAAAAGACTTTCATGTTTTGTCTCCCTTTTAAGCAAACAGGTATGTAAATCAGATTTTGAGGATGCGCTCGCCGCGAGCTATGCCGCTTGCGCCGGTGCGCACTGTTTCCAGAATCAGTTTTTCGTCAATCGACTTCATGAAGGCGTCAAGCTTGCGGCTGTCGCCCGTGACTTCGATCGTGTAGGTTTTGTCGGTGACGTCGATAACGCGCGCACGGAAAATTTCCGTGATGCGCAGCATCTCGTCTCGGTCGCGACCGATGGCACGCACCTTGATGAGCATCAGTTCACGCTCAACGTAGTCGCTTTCCATCAGATCGTAGACCTTGATCACTTCGATGATGCGGTTCAGGTGCTTGGTGATCTGCTCCATCTTCTTTTCATCGGCGTACGACACGATGGTCATACGCGAAATGCTGTCGCTTTCCGTCGGAGCGACCGTCAGGGATTCGATGTTGTAACCGCGGGCAGAGAAAAGACCGACAACGCGCGAGAGCGCACCCGAAGTGTTCTTGAGAAGAACCGAAAGAATATGACGCGTCTGCATTCTTACTTCTCCTCCGAAAGAACCATCTCGGTAAGCCCCTGACCAGGACCCACCATCGGTCGCACCGGCTCTTCACGCTCGATGTGCACGTCAATGAAAACAAGGTCGTCCTTGTACTTGCCGAAGGCCTCCTCAATGCAGCGGTCGAGCTCTTCGTAGGTGGTGGCACGCAGGCCAACGTGACCGTAGCTTTCAACAAGCTTGACGAAGTCGGGTTGAACCTCCATCACCGACTCACTCATGTGACCGTTGTAATAGGCGCGCTGCCAGACGGCGACCATACCGAGGTATGCGTTGTTGAGCAGGAAGATCTTGGGCTTGACGCCATATTGCTTGGCGGTGCCCAGTTCCTGAATGTTCATCTGAATGGAACCGTCACCGGTAAAGCACACGACATCCTCGTCGGGATGTGCAAAGCACGCACCGATCGCTGCCGGGAATCCGTAGCCCATCGTACCCAAGCCGCCGCTCGTAAGCCACCTGCGCGGCTTGCGGAGCTTGAGGTACTGAGCGCACCACATCTGATGCTCTCCCACGTCGGTGGCATAAATGGCCTCTCCCTTGGTCTTTTGCCAGACGCGTTCGATCACGGCCTGCGGACGGATCGCTCCCTCAGGGTTGACGGTGTACTTGAGGCACTGCATCGCGCGCCATCCGTCGATGCGCTTATTCCATGCTGCCAGTTCGTTTTCGTCCAGTCGCTCGGTCGTTGTTTCCAGAATGCCGACCATTTCCTTGAGCACTTCGTAGACATCGCCCACGATGGGGATGTCCGTCGTCACGTTCTTGGAAATCGAGCTCGGGTCGATATCGATCTGAACGATCGTGTGGGGATTGGCTTCAAAATCCGAGGGGCAGCCAATCACTCGGTCGTCGAATCGAGCACCGACGGCAAAAAGAACATCGCAGTGCTGCATGGCCATATTGGCTTCGTAGGTACCGTGCATGCCTACCATGCCCAGGTGCTTTTCGTCGCAACCGTTGAAGGCACCCAGGCCCATCAGTGTCGAAACCACGGGGTAGCCGGTGAGCTGCGCAAAACGGTTGACCAGCTCGCTTGCGGCTGTCGAGGTCGCGCCGCCACCCACGTACAGAAGCGGGCGCTTAGCCGAAAGCAGAACCTGCATGGCCTTCTTAATCTGGCCGCTGTGTCCGCGCGTCACGGGACGGTAGCTCACGATGTCGCAACTCTTGGGATATTCGAAAGCACAGCTGCCGCACTGCACGTCCTTAGGCAGATCCACCAGAACGGGACCGGGGCGGCCGGTTCTTGCGATATAGAAAGCCTTCTTGATGGTGGCGGCAAGATCGCGTACGTCCTTGACAAGGTAGTTGTGCTTGACACAGGGCCGCGTAATGCCCACCGTGTCGCACTCCTGGAAGGCGTCCGTACCGATGAGGCTCGTGCCCACCTGGCCGCTGAAGACGACCATCGGAATGCTGTCGGCATAAGCCGTAGCAATGCCCGTAACGGCATTGGTGGCGCCGGGGCCGGACGTTACCAAAGCTACGCCGATCTTGTCCGTGCAACGCGAATAGGCATCGGCGGCGTGAACCGCAGCCTGTTCGTGACGCACAAGCACATGTTTGAAGTACTTCTGCTTGTAGATCTCATCGTAGATCGGAAGAACCGCTCCTCCCGGATAGCCGAAAACGTATTCGACTCCTTCGGCATGAAGAGCTTCGATGAGAATCCTCGCGCCGGTCATCACCGGTGCGGCGGCGCCGTTCTCTTCTGTGGTCTGCATAGGAAAATCGTTCCCTGTTGTTTCGCATCCATGGCTTTGTTATGGAGTACCTTCGGATGCGCTTTATGCCGTAGGAAGGGCAATCAGGGCGTGATTGTGCGGTGGCGTGCCCGTCAACGAGCACCAGTACCGGCTTGACACCGTTCGCCGCCCGCCTCTGCGGTAACAGAAGACGTCCGAAGGTGCGTTGCGTGCCGTGGTATGCAAAGAAATTCACAACGCATTGGTTAATTTATCGTTTTTCTTCTGAAAAACCAAAGGTAAAAGAACTTCTGCGCACCGTTTCATGGCAAGTTTTAAGCTTTTGTCAAATGCGGTAAGATGCCGATCTTAGGGAGAATTTATTAGAACGGTTCCGCGCTGGACTGTTGAAATTGTATTTCGCATCGAAAGCCCCGCATCGCGATCGACATCAGATCACGGTCGGCTAGCAATCGACAACCTACTTCCCCCCTCAATCAACACAACAAACAAACCAAACAATATGGCAACCACCGCAACAACCTGGGGGTCCAGGATCGGCTTCATTTTGGCCGGTGCAGGCTCGGCCATCGGCCTGGGCTCCATCTGGAAATTTCCGTTCTGGGCCGGCATCAACGGCGGCTCGGGCTTCATCATTCCGTACATTATTTTTACGTTCACAATCGGCATCACGCTGCTGATTGCTGAACTCGTCGTGGGCCGTGCCGGCCGCGGTTCGGCACTGCATGCTCTCAAGCACCTGGGAGGTCCAGTCTTTTCGGTTATGGGCGGCATCGCCGTTCTCACATCCTTCGTAATTCTGTCTTACTACTCCGTTGTCGGCGGTTGGTGCGTAAAGTACCTTTTTGACAGTCTGTGCGGCGAATTGGTCACAAACGACCCCAAGGTGTTGCAAGCCACGTTCGGCGCTCTTGTCGGAGACGGCCTAACGAACTCGCTTTGGCATTTCTCTTTCCTGACCCTAACCTGCGGCGTCGTAGCGCTCGGCGTCGTTAACGGTATTGAACGTTTGTCGAAGTATCTCCTCCCCACGCTCTTCATCCTGATGATCGTCATCATGATCCGCTCGCTCTCGCTGCCCGGAGCCATGGAAGGCGTGAAATTTCTCTTTGACTTCAGCTTTGACAAACTCACCTGGATGAGCGTTTTGAATGCCATGGGCTTTACATTCTTCAGCCTTTCGTTGGGCTGCGGCATCATGGTGACCTATGGCGCCTACCTGAAGGACTCCACCGACATTCCCAATTCGTCGCTGTGGATTGCTTACCTTGCCATTCAGACGGCTCTGCTTGCCGGCCTCATGATCATGCCGGCCGTGTTTGCCATGGGACAAGATCCCAACGCCGGTCCGGGTCTCGTCTTCGTAACTATCCCGTTCATTTTCTCGCAGATTCCTTTCGGCTGGTTCTTCATGATCCTCTTTAACGTGTGCCTGTTGGTAGCCGCGTTGACGAGTTCCGTTTCGCTTCTGGAAGTCTGTATCGCTTATCTGCAAAACGAATGGCACATGAAGCGCATCTCCGCTTCGATTCTGTGCTACGTAGGCCTGGCACTTTTGGGCTGCGTCTCCGCACTTTCCTTCGGCGTATGGAGTGAGGTCAAGATTTTCGACCGCATCATCTTCGACTTCCTCGACTGGTTCTGCTCGAACATCATGATGCCTCTGGGCGGCCTCTCGATTGCACTGCTTGCCGGCTGGAAAGCTTGGAATTCGACCTACGTACAGGTCAATCTTGTGAGAAAGTACAGTGCTTCGGCCAACTCCTTTATCAAGTTCTCGCTGCGCTTTCTGGCTCCCCTGTTGGTACTCGTTGTGATCGCCACGGGCGTCTGATAAGTACCCGGAACATAAAACAGCGCCGCAGCATGCGCCTTTTCATAAGGCGATCTGCGGCGTTGCTTTTATTCTTGCTGAATTTTTTGTCTCTCTCGCGTGTTTGCATGAGCTTGACCGTTTTGCCAACCGCAAAAATGCTATAAAGAGAAGCTCGGGACGGTCTGTCATAAACCATGACTTCAAAATGACCGCCAAATGCATAAGAATATTTCAGGGACACTTCAATGTCTGACAACAGATCAACCTGGACAAGCCGCATCGGTTTTATTCTGGCCAGTGCGGGTGCCGCCATCGGCCTGGGCGCCATTTGGAAATTTCCCTATCTGGCAGGATCCAACGGCGGTAGCGTCTTCATGTTCCCCTACATCATTCTCTCGTTTACGATCGGACTCGTGCTTCTCATTGCAGAAGTCGGTTTGGGGCGTACGGGCAAAGGCTGTATTGTGACGGCCTATCGCGCTATCGCCGGCAAAAATTGGACGATTTGGGGCTATCTTGGCGTTCTCACGGGCTTTATGGTGCTGTGCTTTTATTCCACCATCGGCGGTTGGACGCTTTCCTATCTGATAGATTCCGCCGTCGGCAAAGGGCTCGTTTCCAATCAGGAAGAACTCGGTGCAATTTTCGGCGGCCTCGTATCCGATCCTATCAAGTCAATGGGCTTTCAGGCGCTTTTCCTGTTCTTGACCGGCTGGGTGGTTGCTTATGAAATCAGCCGAGGCATTGAAAAAATTTCCAAAGTCCTGATGCCGCTTCTGCTCGTTCTCGTCATCGTCGTAATCGTGCGCGGCGTGACGCTGCCCGGAGCCTCCGAGGGGCTTGCGTATCTTTTTAGCTGGAATCCGGAAGCATTCAGCTGGAAGAGTCTGCTGGCCGCGATGGGCTTTACCTTCTTCTCGCTGTGTATCGGTTGCGGATGCATGCTCACGTACGGCTCCTACCTCTCGCAGGATTCCAACCTCATCAACGGGTGTGCCTGGATCACGTTCCTCGCAACCGCCGCCTCCATTCTCGGCGGTTTGATGATCATGCCGGCGGTTTTTGCCTTCAACCTTGATCCTTCGGCGGGCCCCGGGCTCACTTTCATGACCATGCCGGTGGTCTTTGCGCAGCTTCCCTTCGGACAGCTCTTTGCGTTTGCCTTCTATCTGTGTCTGGCTGTAGCAGCCATCACAAGTTCCGTGTCTCTTCTGGAACTCGTCGTGGCATTTCTCGTCGACGAACTCAAAATGCGTCGTGTAACGGCCTCTTTGGTAAGCTGCATCGCGATGCTCGCAGTAGGCTCTCTGTGCACGCTCTCCTTCGGCCCCCTTGCCGACATCAAGCCGCTCTTCGGTCGAAACTTCTTCGATCTGTTCGATTACTTCACGAGCAATCTGTCCTTGCCGATCGGCGGTCTGGTGATCTGTGCCTTGGTCGGCATCAAGCGATGGGCAATGATGAAGGATGAAATTCGCATGGGGTCGGGCGTCTCCGAGTCGATGATGTCTGTCTTCCGCGGCATTCTTACCGTCGGTTGCCCGCTTCTGATTATCGTGGTGCTGATTTCCGGTCTGATGCCTAGTTAAGTTTCCGACTTTTTCTGAAGTCGAAAGCGGCGCGACCAACTTTGTTTCAGAGGCGCGCCGCTTTTCTCATATCCGAACAGAACCTCAAGCCACGCCAACAAAAAAAACCGGACCGCTCACATAAGAGCAATCCGGTTTGCGTTAAACCTTTTTTTTATGGTTTCAGCCTACTGAGCAAACCATTTGGAGTAAATTTTCTTGTCTTCGCCGGCCTGACGAACGGCTTCAAGCCCCTTGTTGAGCTTATCAAGAAGTTCTTTGTTGCCCTTTTTCACGGCAAAGCCGTACTGCTGGGCGTCTTCAATGGCAGGCTGCAGCTGCAGTGACTGCGACATACGGGGCTGAGTCTTCATGAAATACGCAAGCACGGGACGATCATGCACCACAGCGGAGGCGTTACCGCTCGTGAGCGCCATGAAAGCCTCGCTCGTGGCGTTGTAATTGGTCACCTTGGCACCGGGAATATCCTTAGCCTTATCGGCACCAGTTGTACCAATCTGCACGGCGATCGCCTGATTTTGCAAAGCCTTGAAGTCAGGGTACTTGGCGGCGTCTTCCTTTCGAACGAGCATGGAGAGACCGGCCGTGTAGTAAGGTTTCGTAAAGTCCACGCGCTTTGCGCGTTCTTCCGTGATGGTAACGCCTGCAGCCACTACGTCAACCACACCCATTCCCAGAGCGGGAATCAGTGCGTCAAATCCCATGTTGACAACCTTGATGTCGTATCCTGCTTTGTCGGCGATAGCGTGAATCAAGTCAATGTCGTAACCCACAAATTCGCGGGTCTGGGTATCCATAAATTCAAACGGAGCAAAAGTGGGCTCCGTGCCGACACGAAGCGTGTCGCGAGCCGAGGCATCGTTGGCAGAGGCAACCGAGAGCGCCGCAACCGCGCAGACGCTCATGATCATTTTTTTTAAAACCATGTGTCCTGTAGCTGAGTCATACTCAACCGTTACGAAAAGCAAAGATCGGATTATACAGAGGCGTGTTTGACAGTAAAAGCGTACGGATTCAAGCTTGTAGCGTTAAGCGCCGGTCAATAGTCGTCGACGTCGCTGCTCGAAAAGACAAACAGCGGCAGCGGCCCCCACATTGAGCGATTCGCAGGCTTCTTCGATCGGAATCAGATAGCGTTCGTCGGCAACAGCCAACGCTTTGAGCGAAAGTCCAGGACCTTCGGCTCCCATCATCCAGACAACAGGCCCCTTTTCCCATCCCGGCGTACGGAACAAGTCCATGCCGCCGCGTGCATCGGCTGCAAGCACGCGTCCGGCAAAAAGCGTATGTATCTCTTCGGCCGAAACATTGTCGTAGAGTTTGGCACTGAAGTGAGCGCCCATGCCGGCACGCAAGACCTTTGGAGCCCAGAAACCGGCTGACCCGGAACTCGCCGCTATGTGACGAACACCTGCAGCCAAGGCAGTCCGAATGAGCGTACCCATATTGCCCGCGTCCTGAACACCGTCCAGATAAAGCGCATCTTCGGCAATCGGCTGCACGGGTCGATCGGCAAAAGTTGCTGCCACCTCCACCATGATGCCAGTCCCGTTCTCAACAGGACAAACCGCGTCGTAGAGTTTGTCGGTCACTGTGAGGAGCTTCGCACCGGTCGCCTCTGCCACACGTTCTGCCAAGGCCAAAACGTCCGACTGCACGTTGTTTTCACGAACAACGACAGCACGCGTCAACGGGCGTTTTTGACAGATCACTTCCGCCAAATGAATACCCTCGGCTAATGTCGAACCGATTTTTTTGGCACCTCTGGGATGTTCGGAGATTTTTCTCCACCGCTTGATGTTGTCGTTGGCTGCGGAATTGATGAACGTCATGGAAAGGAAACGAATCGGTGAAAAGAGGCGTTAATTCTATCGTTTACAGATCGAGAGTTTGGAAATCCAGACAAAGCTCGCAAAATGGCAACGTTTTGCACCATGTCAGTGCATATTTTGATTTTGCTCTTTACCAGTCTTTTTCTTAAGAGTGCTGATTATTTGATCTGCATCAAAATTTTGGTTTCAGGTTTTGCTCTGCTCCTTCGATGTGAAGGTGGTGATACCGGGCAACAAATGACTTTGAGCCAAGTAAAAACAATACCGTGCAAAAAACGACAGAGGCTTGTGGGAAGAGAAAACTTTTCCGGAGACTGAGTTAAGCAAAAAGGTTGACATCGTTTACTCAAATATGTCCGACGTCAACCTTTTTCAGATCGCCTGCTTGAAGTCTTCGGCGACCAAACCGAGCTTCAAATTCTGAGGAGCTGTTGAGGAGCAACGCATATGTGTGTCTGCGATCATTGTCAAAGTAGCACGTCAGCAAACTCCTCGAAAGAGCGGTTTTTATCCATTAGAAAGACTACATAGGGGTTTACGCGCACAGCGGCTTACACGCCGCTCAAAAATGCTCGTTTTTGGTGCACGTCTTCGATTCGCCTCTCTAGCTGCAACGCCTCTTCCTGAACGAATACGCGCTTGGAAAATGCATTTTTGAGAAACAATGCGCCGTCATTTCCGGCGGCCAGACGAACGGCGATCAGAAAAGCGACGGGCAAAAGCGCCAGTGTCATGCATAAGTCCGAACGAGTCTCGCGTTTGGCCAAAAGCTTTTCTCGTTCTTCGGGATCGGGCATCGCATAGGACAGCACGCTCATAGCAAGCACCGCGTGCAGTCCGGCGCTTCGCTTTTGCTGCGCCTGACGGCGATGAGCGTCAACCTCCTCCATGTATTGCGCAAGCCCTTCTTCGTCGTCTCGCTCTTTGTAATAGACCACCATCCGAGAGTCGGCTTTACGACCAAACGTCATGCAAACAACAAACACCGCCAAAAACGGCGCTATCACGGGAAAGGCAAACTGGACGACCGCAGCCAAGAGCACCTCTTCTTCCCTGTTATAGCGACATGCTTGAATCGAACAAAAGAGAACGCAAGCCGCAATGCTTGCAAAGTACGCCAATGCAAACCGTTCTGTCCCGCCAAAGACCAGAATCAAGACGGCAGCACAAGCCGCTGCAAAACTCCGCAGATTCGGATAGATAACGATGCCGTCATTGGGCGTAAGCTTTTTCATTGCCCGAGTACCACGACGAACAAAGCAGCCAAACACGCCGAGCAGTGCCATGGCGAAAACAACACACGCGACAAAACCAGCCGGCACGATCCACAATCGCATCAGCGTTGCAATCGAGGCATACCCCACGAAAAAGCAGGCCGCAAAAAGACAGGCAAAAAGTACTTGCCTCGTGTATTTGTTGCTGCGAAACATCCTTCTGATAACAGGCAAAAGTTTGGAACCTCGGACAATTTTGTCTTCCTGAGATTGTAGAAGTTCATAGGACAGTGAATTTCACGGTTGTGTGAAAGGTGCGAGCGACATCATCCGAACGGATGATGCTCGGCGGTATTGAATCGGGCGCGCGGTATAGTTCGAGGATTGCTTAAATGAATACCCCGACGGCAAGGATTTTGTTTATTTCAATGTTTCGAAATCGCCGTCTCAGAAAGGAAACCGCTGTGACCGACCCAACCGATTCCATGCAAATGCGCCGCGCCGAGCTTCAGCTTCTGCGCACGCTTCCCGAACTGCTCACCCATCACCTGGAGCATCGGCCGCAGATTCCGGTTTACATGCAGTACGATAACCGCGTCAAGCAGTGGCAGACACTCACCGTACAGGATACCTACGAGCGCGTGATGCGCTGGGCGCACGCCTTTGCCGCTCTTGGTCTCAAAAGAGGCGAACGCGTAGCCATGTTGCTTCCCAACGGTATTGACGCGATTTGTTTTGACATGGCTGCGCTCATGTGCGCTCTTGTACCTGTGCCTCTGCATGCCATCGATACCGCCGGATCCTCGGCTTTCATCCTGCGCGACTCGGGCGCACGCTTCCTTGTTACGACAAAATTCAATCGCTGGCGTGACATCGGCGCAGCCATGGATTTGCCCGACCTTCAGACCGTGGTGATCACCGACGAAGGCATTGAAACCACCGTTGCCGACGGGCGCACCGTCACGAGTGTTGATCATTGGCTTGCAACGGGCCAGGATGCCGTATTGCCTCCCGGTCCCGAACCCACAGATCTCGCCGCCCTCGTCTACACCTCAGGCACAACGGGCAAACCCAAGGGAGTGATGCTCACGCACCGTGCGATTCTCTCGAACATCAACGGCGTTCTGAGTAGCATCTGTCCGCGCGTCAACGAGGTCTGGCTCTCGTTTCTTCCCCTTTCTCACACGCTTGAGCGTCTCGCTTCGTACTACCTTGCGCTCGGCGTCGGCAATCTCGTGGCCTTCAACCGCAACATCGGCTTGTTGCAGGAAGATATGCGCGTCATACGCCCTACCATCATGCTGAGCGTGCCGCGCGTCTACGAAAAAATTTACGCCAAAATCCAAGACCGACTGTCAGCTCAGTCTCCCTTTGTGCAAAAAATCTTCCGGTGGGCGGTTAACGTCGGTTGGCGCCGTTTTTGCCGCAAAAACGGTCTGCCCTGCCCGGCCGGCTTTTCGGCAATTTTTGACCCGCTTGTAGCCGGTTTCCTCGACAAGAAGGTCGGCACCGGGATTCGCAATATTTTCGGCGGTCGTCCTTATATCTACATCTCCGGCGGCGCCGCCTTCAATCCGCAGGTTGCAAAGGTCTTTCTTGCCCTGGGAGTGGAAATCCTTCAAGGCTACGGCATGACCGAGGCCTCCCCTGTGGTCTGCGTCAATAAGCTTGGCTCCAATCATCCTCAAACAGTGGGCGTACCTCTTGACAACCTCGAAACCAAGCTCGGCCCTAACGACGAACTGATGGTGCGCGGCCCCAACGTGATGGTCGGCTATTGGATGCGTCCTGAAGACACGCGTGCCGTTCTCACAGAAGACGGCTGGCTCAAGACGGGCGATCAGGCCGACATCTACAAGAGCGGACACATCCGTATCAAAGGTCGCATCAAGGAAATCATTGTCACCAGCACCGGTGAAAAGATTCCGCCGGGAGACTTGGAGCAAGCCATCGAAACTGACAATCTGTTTGATCAGGTGATGGCTGTTGGCGAAGATCGTCCCTACATCGCTTGTTTAGCGGTCGTTAATCCCGAGCAATTTGACAAGTTTGTCAAGGAACTCGGCAAGGATCCCAAGAGCGAAGGCATCTTCATGGACAAAGAAGTGCGCAACGCCGCGCTGCGACGCATCAAGGCCTTGACGCGCGACTTCCCGAACTACGGTATTCCGCGCAACGTGCGTCTGCTCGCCGAACCTTGGACCATTGAAGGCGGTTTGCTTACGCCGACTCTTAAGCTCAAGCGAGCTAAGATCCGCGAACGTTTCCACGCTGAAATTGATGAACTGTACGGCGATCGCCGCAGCTAAGGTGTTTCGTCGGTTACGAATTCAGCGGGCTTTTGCATTTCGGTCAAAAGCCCGCTGTCTTTGATTCGTCAGAGCCGTAAAAAATTTTTCAGCAGTTCGTGCCCGAATTCGCTTGCTATTGACTCCGGATGAAACTGTACGGTTTCGATCAGCAAGCTTTTATGTCTCAGCCCTTGAATCTCGCCGTCCGAACTCACTGCCGTCACTTCCAGACAATCCGGCAACGTCTCTCGCTCAACCACCAGCGAGTGATAGCGTGCGACCGTCAGCGGCGAAGGCAAACCGCGGAAAAGTCCTTTACCGTCATGCGTGATGCGATCTGTCTTGCCATGCATAACCTTTCCCGCCCGAACCACACGCCCGCCGAAGACTTCTCCGACAGCCTGATGCCCGAGACAGACGCCCAACACCGGTACATACTCCGAAAAACGCACAATGGCGTCCTTGGAAATGCCTGCCTGCGCCGGAGCACATGGTCCCGGTGAGATGCAGACTCGGTCGAGTTTGCGTTTCAAAAGCTCTTCAACGGTCGCTTCGTCGTTTCTCACAACCTGCACCTCTTCTCCGAGTTCTTGAAAATACTGCACGAGGTTGTAGGTAAAACTGTCATAGTTGTCGATCATCAGGAGCATTTGCTTTTTCCTCGTCTCATTCATAACCCAGTTTCGAAACCGGCTTCCGCCTGTTCCGCCGCACGCAAGACAGCCCGCGCTTTATGCTCCGTTTCCGCATATTCCATCTCCGGAATGCTGTCGGCGACAATGCCGGCAGCCGCTTGGGCATACAAACGTTTGTCTTTGATGACGGCAGTTCTTATAGCTATCGCGAGATCCATGTCCCCCGCAAACGAGATGTAACCAACCGCTCCCCCATAGATACCGCGCGAAACAGGCTCCAGCTCGTCAATGATTTCCATTGCCCGCACTTTCGGCGCCCCGGTTAGCGTTCCAGCAGGAAAAGTCGCTTTCAAAACATCGATATTGTCGAGTCCGTCAAGAAGCTCCCCTTCAACGTGGCTTACCAAATGCTGTACTTGTGAGTAACGCTCAATGGCATATTTGTCGGTAACTCGCACCGTGCCCGGTTTGGCAATGCGGCCGATGTCATTGCGCGCCAAATCGATCAACATTAGATGTTCGGCTCGTTCTTTAGGATCGTGCAGAAGTTCTTCGGCAAGCCGGCGATCGTCTTGCACATCAACTCCTCTCGGTCGAGTTCCCGCAATAGGACGGATCGTCGCGATCCGTTTGCCGTCGCGCAATTCCTGTCGCACCAGGATTTCCGGCGAAGCGCCGACAACGAAATGGTCTCCGAAGTTGTAGTAGTACATATACGGCGAAGGATTGAGACTTCGCAGCGCCCGGTACAAGGAAATCGGACTTTCGGTAAAGCTGCGCTCAATGCGTTGACCAATTTGCACCTGCATACAGTCGCCGGCCAGAATGTAGTCCTTGGCCTTCCGCACAGCCTTCAAATAATTTTCCCTGTCAAACGGACGCTCGGATTCGTGAACGATGCCACCGGCAGCATACGGAGCTTCTACCGGTCGAGCCAATGCCTGTTTGAGACTTCGAATACGACGAACAGCTGCCGAGTATGCCCCTGGAACACTTGGATCAGCATTAATAACGATGTACATACGACCTTTAAAACTGTCGATCACAACGAGTTCTTCGCACAACAGCAAACAGATATCGGGCACCCCGATACCTCCGGCCTTATTGCGCCCCAATTTGCTGCGTTCGATCATTCGAACCGTGTCATAGCCGAAGTACCCGACCAGTCCGCCCGTCAAGCGTGGCAACCCCTTAGGCAAGGCAACACGACAGCGTTTGATAAATCTCTGCACAAAGTTAAGGGGATTTGTTTCGGTGTCGCGTTCGGTCTCTTTTCCGTCAGTCAAAACCTGAGTGCAAAAACCAGTATCTGTCAGATGACTGACGATCTTTATGTGAGCCTTTAATCCCACAAAACTGTAGCGTGAAAAGCTTTTGCCGCCTTCCGCACTCTCAAGCAAAAAGGTGTCGTTGTCGCGTCCGGCGAGCTTCAGGTAAACCGACAGCGGTGTTTCCAAATCACACAAGCATTCGCTTACCAACGCGATACGGTTGAAGCCTTCGCGAGCGGTCGCTTCGAATTCGATTTCGGTCATCATGATTGAAAAGTTCCTCAAGAACGGATTCCGCCCTACACTGAACAACACACTTTGGGCGTCATTCGGCGCATCTGTCGACAAAGGCGTCGCCAGCAAAACACGCGGAAATCAATGAATTTAAATCGGGAAAGAAACTCAACAGCTCACAGGAAAGCTGTTAAGACTTACGCAGAAAACGAACCCGACATTCGCCGGAGAGCATCTGCGAAATCAGGGAAAGTTTTAGGACCGCCAGCACCAAGCCCCCCGTGCATACCAGCCGGACGGCTTATGCACGCGGCGTACCGAGCGAATGTGTGCAAATTGTGCTGCAGACAAAATCATGGTGTCGGAACTGCCGATGGACAAATTCTGGGACAAAAAGAAGGAACCTGTATTGGTTGCCCTCTAGTTTTAGCGAATGCGATAGGGCTTCGCAATAGGCAAAAGAATGTAGAAAACGGAAGCGGCATTGGTTATCCGCTTCCGTTTTCTGAGGTCAATTGAAGTTATCGGAGCAAAGAGACAGGCTCATTACCAGTTGTTGATCTTGGGCCAAATCGTCTGAACGTTGTTGTTCTCGTCAACAACGAAATACTTGTCGAAGGCGGCAGCCGTCGGACAGGCGTGATTGGGCAGGATTCTCAAGCGCGTACCAATGGGAAATTCCTCAGGACGGATCGGCGAGCCGTCTCGGCTGCAGACAATACCGTGCTCTTGGTTAGCTGATTTCATCCAGAGGTTTTCAATCGGCTTACCTGTTTCATCGCAAACAAGGCCGTAACCCCAGTCCACCGCCTGAGCCGCTGTGCCTCGATCTCGACTCATTGCCATCCAGCCACCGTCAGTGATAATCCAGCCCTTTTGCGGCTGATGACCGATGACTGTCACAAGAACGGATATGGCAATATCTTCAACTTTGCAAACATTGAGGCCCGCCATCACCAGATCTTGGAAAACCCCCACGCCGCAACGGTATTCCGTAACGCCTTCAGTGTCTTTGACGGCCGTAAAGGTCGGGGTTGAGCCAACGGAAATGATTTCACATGTGTAGCCTGATGCCTTGAGCGTATTGGCTGCTGTCATGATCTGGCGAACCTCGTTGGCTGCGTAGGCTTCCAGTTCTTCGCGGCTACGGGAAAGATAACTGTCGCCGGCATGCGTCAGGACTCCCTTGAAGACGGCACCGTCGGTCAACGCCTTGGCAACCGTCACCAAAGCGGGATCGTCGGGTTTCAAACCGGAACGGTGGCCGTCGCAGTCTATCTCGAGCAACACGCCGATCTTGGTGTTGTGTGTGCGACAAAACTCACTTACGACCATGGCACTTGCTAGATTGTCAAGAATGATCTTGACATCAGCGCCGCGACTATTGACAAGTGCAATACGAGTCAACTTCTGCGGGGCGATGCCTACGGCATAAATGATGTCCGTGATGCCTTCCTCATCGAACATGTACTCGGCTTCCTTGACTGTCGAAACCGTAATGCCGCCGAACATTCCCTGCACCTGCATGGCGGCAATAGGAGCACACTTATGGGTCTTCACGTGCGGGCGCCAGTTGACGCCAAGTTCGTGAGCTCGTCTCTGGCAGTAATCGATGTTTTCAGAAAGCTTTGCCTTGTCGATCAATAGACTCGGGGTGTCGAGTTCGCTCAACTTCAGACTGATGGACATGTCTCATCTCCGGACTGGGTTTGCTGAAAAGTTATCCGATTTTACGGGCACGTACAGTAAGTGTAATCGTCGAAAACTGAGACATACCTCCTAGGCGTCTTTGCCTGTATTACTTGGTAAAGATCAAGATTTCTGTTCTAACTTGTCAGGAACTGAGCCAACAATCCCGAAAGGTGCTCAAAGTTTGCGACAATCAGAAAGTCTTGTGCGCGGCAAATCATTTTGACAAAACCGTTTGCCGTCACGCCTAACTCAACTAAAAAGAGACTCGCCCTATGGCCATTATTGTTCACAAGTACGGCGGCACTTCAATGGGAAGCGTCGAGCGCATTAAGAATGTCGCCAGACGCGTAGCCAAGTGGCACCGCGCCGGCTATCAGATGGTGGTGGTGGTTTCAGCGATGAGTGGTGAAACAAACCGCCTCATCGCACTTGCCAAGGAAATCATGCCCAATCCCGATCCTCGGGAGCTTGACGTCATCGCCAGTACCGGCGAACAGGTCTCCATCGGCCTGCTCGCAATGGCACTCAAAAGCATCGGCGTTGATGCCGTGAGCTTCAACGGTTCTCAGGTCGCCGTACACACGGACAGCGCCTTCACAAAAGCCCGCATTGAGTCGATTGACAGCGAACCGGTTATGCGTGAACTGAACGCCGGCAAGGTTGTCATTGTCGCCGGCTTCCAAGGTCGGGACAGCGCGGGCAACGTTACCACGCTCGGCCGCGGCGGCTCTGACACCTCGGGCGTAGCACTTGCCGTGGCACTTAAGGCCCAGGAATGCCTCATCTTCACGGACGTTGACGGCGTCTATACCACCGATCCGCGCATTGAGCCCAAAGCTCGCAAGCTTGACGTCATCAGCTTTGAAGAAATGCTCGAGCTCGCCAGTCTCGGCTCTAAAGTGCTGCAGATCCGCAGCGTGGAATTTGCCGGCAAATATCACGTACCCGTGCGTGTTCTCTCAAGCCTTACCGACCCCAACATTCCCGTTGACGTCGAAGCGTCCAGCGGTACCCTGATTTCTTTTGAGGATGATCCGAAGATGGAGAAAGCCCTTGTTTCCGGCATCGCCTGCACCCGCGATGAAGCCAAAATCACGCTCTCGCGCGTTCCCGATACTCCGGGCGTTGCCTATAAGATTCTCGGCCCTGTGGCCCAGCACAACATTGACGTTGACATGATCGTTCAGAACGACGGTCTCGACGGCACAACAGACTTCTCCTTTACCGTTCCGCGCGGAGACGTAGACAAGTGCTTAAAGGTGCTCAACGAAGAAGTCGTCCCGGTCTGCCATCCCGAGGGCATCCATACCAACGTTGATATCGCTAAAGTCAGTGTGGTTGGCATCGGTATGCGCACTCACGCAGGCGTTGCCTGCCGTATGTTTGAGTCGTTGGCTGCTGAAGGCATCAACATCGAAATGATCAGTACCTCCGAAATCAAGGTGAGCCTGGTAATTCAGGACAAGTACATGGAGCTTGCCGTGCGTGCCCTGCATAAGGCTTTCAACCTTGAAGGAAAACCTGCCAAGCTCTGATTACACCCAGATCTTTGCTTGTGAGCTGAAAACAAAGTCCTGTCGGCACGGTCGGCAGGACTTTTCGCTATCATTCGCGCAACTGTTTCATCTTCATTATTTCAAAGGCTTGCCCATGCAAAACACCGTCATTGCACCATCCATCCTTTCGGCCGATTTCGGACGTCTTGCCGAAGAAGTCCGTGATGTGGTCTCAGCCGGTGCCGATTGGATTCACTTTGACGTGATGGACAACCATTACGTACCGAATCTCACCGTCGGTCCGCTCGTGTGCGAAGCGATTCGTCCGCACACACAAGCCGTCATTGACGTTCATTTGATGATTGAGCCTGTTGATAGCCTGGTGCCGGCCTTTGCCAAAGCCGGTGCCGACATCATTACCTTCCACTGTGAAGCAAGCCGACACATTGATCGCACACTGCAGCTGATTCACAACGAAGGCTGCAAGGCAGGTCTGGTTTTCAATCCTGCCACTCCGCTCGATTATCTCGACTACGTCATCGACAAAGTCGACATGGTTCTTCTGATGAGCGTCAATCCGGGTTTCGGCGGTCAGAGCTTCATTGACTCGGTCTACAACAAAATCCGTGCCATGCGTGCCAAACTAGACGACTATGAAGCCCGTTCGGGACGCAGTATCCGTCTGGAAGTTGACGGCGGAATTAAAACCACCAACATCGCCGAAGTCGCTAAAGCCGGCGCCGATACGTTTGTTGCAGGTTCCGCCGTGTTCGGCATGAAAAGTCCCGAAGGCTACAAAGAAGTGATCACTGCAATGAAAAACGCCGTCGCTGCCGCTCGCTAAGAAACGTATTGCTCACAGGTGAAAAAGCCGCACTCGAATCAACGGTGCGGCTTTTTTACCTTGCCTGATGAATTTCAAAGCTTCTTGAGTTCTTCCTTGACCGTCAGCCGAACCGTGTTTTCCACGGCCTTCTGAAGATCGGAACGGATACGAGTTGCTGCCGTCTTGAGAGTAACGTCCACGATAATCTCAATTTGAGAGTTAAGCCGCTCCACAACCTTCGGAACAATTCTTGCAACGAGCTCTTCTTCGGAGAGCCCCAATGACGTCACTTGTTCATGCTCCGGTCGAGCCTGAACAGGCTTCGACTGAGGTTCAGGGTTCTCAATTGCATCTGAATGCTGTGTTGTTTCGGGCTGCGGTGCAATTGTCCGAGAAGTCGCTTCTACCTCGGACAGCCCGGGAATTGAGCCGTGCTTGAGCTCCTGCGCCGCGCGCTTGAGCTCCTCCCAATCGTACGGAACACGGTCTTTCAAAAGCGGAGAATGGTAAGAAGTCATTTTTTAACCTGCGCTACGGTCGTAGGCGTCAAGCGTCACACCGGCGGTCTTGTAAAGCCGATAGCGGGCGCGGGAATTAAGAAGTTCCTTCTGATTGGTTGAGACGATGTCCACGACACGATTAAAGGGCGCAAGCGTCTGCTGCCAATCAGGCGGGACCATTTCGTCAAGCAAAATGATGACGTCGGCTGGCTTCAACAGCCTGATGTCACTGGCAAAAACGACAGGCGCATCAGCTTCAAACGCAGAACCTGCCCAAGCGTGCGCGATGAAGGTCAAATCCTCAAAGCGCCAAAGATCGTCGTAGGCGCGCCGCAACAGCACTTCGTTGCTGCTCCAAACGGCAACGGTAAGTCCCATCTTGCGCACCTTCTTGATCAGACGACAAGTGTAGATCGTGCGTTGCGCAACATTGAAGTGAAAGTCGATTTGCTGCATACGGCGTCTTGTTCGGGGTCTCAACCTCTGTTACAGCAAAGCCTTACTTTGCGGTCGTCTTCGTCTTGGACGTTGCCTTAACCTTCTCAGTCTTCACTTTTGAGACCTTGGGAGCCGGAGCACGGGAAAGCAACCACTCAAGGAGCAACGGCAACGGACGCGCCGTACCGCCTCCCTTGCCTCCTGCAGCCTGTGCAGTACCGGCCACGTCAAGATGCGCCCAGGGGCACTTTGGGGCAAACGCCGCTAGGAATGTTGCAGCTGTGCAGGCACCGGCACCTGCCGTCCAGCTGATGTTGGCAAGATCGGCCACGGAGCTTTCAAGGGCCTTTTTGTAGGTGCCGCCCATCGGCATCGGCCAGACGGGATCGTGTGCGCTGTCAGCCGCGCAAGCAAGCGCTGCCGTGAGCGGCTCATCTTCACAAAACAGCCCCGAGACGTCGTTACCGAGTGCCACAATGCAGGCACCCGTGAGCGTAGCCACGTCAATGCAGACTTCAGGTGCAAATTCGGCAGCTCGCGCCAGAGCATCGGCCAGAATCAAACGACCTTCGGCATCGGTGTTGAGAACTTCGACGGTCAAACCACTCAGCGTAGTGATGACATCGGCAGGCTTCAATGCAGAACCCGAAGGCAGGTTTTCCACGGCCGGCACCAGCGCCACCACGTTTTCCTTAAGTTGCATTTCGGCGGCGGCCTTGACAGCAGCCATCACGACGGCAGCCCCCGACATATCGAATTTCATTTGATCCATCGTGCGGCTCGGCTTGAGGGAGATGCCCCCCGCATCAAAGGTTACGCCCTTACCCACCAGAACAACCGGAGCTTTGGTCGTTGCCGCCCCCTGCCAGGCAAGTTCAATGAAAACGGGATCGGTGTGGCTTCCTTTGCTCACGCCGATCACGCCGCCCATTCCGGCTTCGTCAATGGCGTCTTTGTCGAGCACCCTGACGGTAAGCTTGCCTTTGGTGGTCTTGCCCGCTGACTTATCAAATTCGCGCACCACGCTCTCGGCAGCTTCGGCAAGGAACTGCGGGTCACAGATATTGGGTGGAAGATCCTGGAGTTCCTTGGCCCATATCATGGCACCTGCGGAAATGCACCCCACTTCGAGACTGGATGCTACGTCCGTTTCGGACACCCAAAGAATCTTTTCCACGACCTGCGGGCCCTTTCCTTTGGTCTTGAGACCGCGAGACTTGTGGGAAGCAAAAAGAAGCTCACGCACAGCACTGCGCGCTGCCCACGCTTCGTCACGTTCGGGCAGCGTCCACTCTGCAGAAGTCAAAGCAACAGAGCCGCATTTGACAAAACGTGCCACTTTGCGGTGCACATTGATGAAGGTCTTTTCGCTGAAAGCGTCCTTCATGCCCAGACCCACAGCAATCACGCGCTTGAAATCCAAACCGGGAACAGCGTAGAAAACAGCAACTTCAGAAGGCTTGCCCTTGAAGTCGCCTGCTTTGATCTGAGCGCTCAAGAGGCCACCTAAATTATCGACGGCCTGAGCCGAAGCTGTGAGTTCAGGTTCACCCTCTTCTCCACCGCACCAGACACCCACCACGAGTGTGTCGGCCTGCAATTCAGTGAGTTTCTTTTCAACTTCAATTTTCATGTCTCGTCTCTCCAAATCTGTCCGAAGGGCCTTCCGACAAGCAGAAGGCTCTCAAAAAAAGAAGAATTTCGTTCCTTAATGGTAGGAAGCCTTTTTGGCTTCGTCGACACGAATGGGCGGAAAGCTGTCCCAGCGTTCGCAGCCCGGGCACTGCCACGAAAATGTGTGTGCCAGGAAGCCACAGTGACTGCACTGGTAGCGTGCAAAAAGCTTGCTCTGCTTGGTCGTAACCTCGGCCAGAAGTCGTGCCTGTTCGTCATCGGGATCGGCTTTGGATCGCAGATTGCACAAAACCGAGAACGCTGAAAGCGACGGACGGCTCTTGAGCGCTTCGCCGGCAAAAGCAGCGGCTGTAGGCGCATCGGCCCAAACAGACATGCGAGCAACGGCTGCGGTCAGAACATCGACAGACCCCGACTTCGCAAATGTCTCCTTTAAATATTTCATAGCAGCAGCTTTATCTGTTTCTGCCAGAACGTCAGCCTTTTTAGCGGCAATAAGCGGCGCGTAAGCAGGCTTGGCATTTTCGATTTGACTCCAAGCCGAAATCGCATCTTGAGTTTTGCCGGCGTCAAGCGCGAGATCTGCCGCCAATGACAAGGCACGCGGATTTTCCGGATTGGCCTGCAGCGCACTCGTCACGAATTCGGACGCGCGTGCGGCATCCTTGGTGCAACGAGCCAGATTAGCCAACTCACAATAGTAGTGACTGATCTCAACATGCAAATCTTTGCCGCTTTTTTGCAGTCTCTCCGCCGTTTCCACAGCTTTCTTCCATTCGTGTTCGGTGCAGTAGATGTGCATCAGTGCTTCCAAAGCCTCAACTTCGCGTCCCTTGAAGGTCGAAAGCTGCTCGTAGGCCGATTCTGCACGGTCGTACATACCGGACTTAAGATAATCAAGAGCAAGTTCGGCCATGGCCAATGCACGTTCTTTTTCGGGAAGTTCGGCTCGATTAACGAGGAAACTGTGCAGACGAATAGCACGGTCAAACTGACCACGGCGGCGGAACAGATTGCCAAGCGCATGGTGCAATTCGATCGTCTCGGGGTCCAATCGCACGACTTCGATAAAAAGGTCGATGGCTTTGTCTGCCTTAACAGGGTCGTCGCTCAACAGAAGAGAAAGCCCTTTGGCATAGTGCTCATCAATGCCCTGCGTCGCCTTTTTGTGCTGTTTGAAATCAACCCCGCGCAACCACCAACCGGCAGCAAAAAGAATCGGGACCGCAATCAAATACCAGAGTTCGAATTCCATTTATTTCACTAGTCAATAAAAATCACTTCAATCCTGAGGCAGGTTTTTCTTGGCAAACAGGATATCGTGCCAACCGAGTTCCTTGGCCACAGGATTGCGCAGCAGATAGGACGGATGATACGTGACCACCGCGGGCACCTTTCGGCCCGCAATCTCCACTTCGTACAAACGTCCGCGCATCTGCGAGATAGGGCGTGTTTCGCCAAGCAGTCTGTACACAGCATGCTTACCCATCAAAATCAAGAGTTTGGGCTGCAACAATTCGAGCTGACGGTCCAGAAAAGCGGAACACGCCGCTACTTCATCGGGTTTGGGGTCACGATTTCCGGGAGGACGGCACTTCAAAACATTACAAATGGCAACGTCCTTGCCTCGTTCCAGAGAACAAGACTTGAGAATTTCGGTCAAAAGCTTGCCGCTGTTGCCGACAAAAGGAATGCCCGAAAGATCTTCTTCTCGCCCAGGCGCCTCTCCCACCATCACGATAGGACAGCCCGGTGCTCCGTCGGCCACCACCGTGTTGGTGCGTTCGGACGCCATAGGACAGACGCGGCAACGATCGGCAATCGCCTTGATATCTTCCCAACGCGCCGTTCGAAGTTCGGCAACAAGCTGTGCGTCGGCTTGCACTTGGACCGAGACCGGCTGAGGAGCCATGATAGGACGCAGAGCAGGACGCGCAACGACCTTCGGTGTTACCGCAGGTTTGAGCGATACGGAAGGTTGTGCGGAAGTGATGGGGGCAGATTTCGCAAAAGTACTTGCCGCAGGGGACGCAGTCTGAATGTCAACAGCGGCCTGCTGGCGCCGCAAGCGCGTCGCCATCGGACCGCGGCGCACCATGGCGGGGACTGCAGAAGCGGAACCGGCCGAAATTGTTGCCGACGGCGAAACAGCCGCTGGCGCAGCCTCTGCCGATGCGTGAACGGCAACCACCGCAGGCTTGGGTTCAGGCGCAAGCGGATCAACGCCGTCGCGCAGTACCCACTGCACGCCGACATTCATTGCCTGCCAAATTTGACTTTGTTCCCGCGTAAGCGCCATCGATGGGTTTCTTTCTTTGTCTTCTTAGTCGTGTGACACAGATTCGGAAAACTGAGCCGTCATCAAAATCGCATCTTCCCGACCATTTCCCGTCGGGTAGTAATTCTTACGACGCCCGGTTTCTTCAAATCCGAACGAAGTGTACATTTTACGCGCACGGGCGTTGCTCTCCCGAACTTCCAAAAACATCCGAGCCGCGCCGTTGCGTCGCGCAAGACTCATCGCCTCTTTCAAGAGCGCTTTCCCGTACCCCTTGCCTTGCATGGCGGGTTCCACGGCAATTTCCAGAAGTTCCGATTCGTCGATGACGTGCATCACAGCGGCAATGCCTGCCGTCCTGCCGTCAACCGCTAAAACAGTGAGCGTGTTTCCTGAAGCATGCGCGTCCGAAAAGTTTCTCAACGTCCAGCCGAACGGATCAGCCCGATGCGTGAGATCCGCGACGACTTCCAGGTCAGCCGGTGTCAGCGCACGAAATACAACTTCGCTCAAAGCTTTTCTCCGGCGCGGCGTTGCTCAATCGTAAGGGCCACGCGATTGCGGACATACAAAGGTGCGGCCAGATGCGGATCGGTCGTCATGCCAGCGGCAAACATCACGGCGGCAAGTTCCACGATCTCCTTGGCGGAGACCTGCTCGGTCTCTATTACAGTGACACGTTCCGGAACTTCGATTTCTTCTCCATAGGCCGTAAAAGCCGTACCGATGACAGCCTCAATATCATCCGCGAGAAGACATTCCTTGACGTCACCGGGCTTGACCAATTCGGGAGCACGAAGCTCAAGTGGCATACCGCACTGCGCAGCGCGTTCGTATGAGGCTGTATAACACTCATGCATGCGCGCATCGTTAACCACACAAATACGATTGATATCCGGATGCGATTGGAAAACAGAGTACGCAGCGGCAGCGAGATTGCCCACCTGGACCGTGGGCTTACCGATCGCCCAAGACAGCCCCTGCGCTACCCCGCAGGCCACTCGCAAACCGGTAAAGGCACCGGGGCCCGCACCGAACGCAACGGCATCCATATCGGCCACCTTGAGGTTCTTGCGACTGAGTACCTCATCGGCAAGCGAGATCAAGCTTTCGGTATGACGGTTTTTCTCTTTAAAAATGCTACAGACGACTTCGCCGTCGGCCAACAGTGCAGCGCTGGCATAGTCACCGCTCGTTTCAACAGCTAGGATTCGAGTCACGATTTTTGAATTCTGCTTGAGTTATTCCTGAGGCTTCCGTCAGAAACAGATTCTTCCTCTTCACCAGGCAACGCAAAAAGCTGCGCCATCGGACGATTCAAAGCCTCGTTCGTTGAAAATTGTTTCCACCAATCGGCCAAAATACCGACGGCGCCATCTTTTCCGGCCAAGCGTTGCATCTTACTCGAAACAAGCGAATTGCCTCCGCTTACCGCAAAAAATTCAAATGCACGCAAAAGCGTTGTCTTCTGACTGTCAGCCACAAGCACCCATTCCTGCGTGCGGCCTCCCGCCTCCGTTGTCACCGGTGCCACATAGCCCGCTTCTGCCAATCGAGAAAGAATGCGTTCTGCGGCTTCAGGATAAGTATCCGCGGCATCACACAGTTCTTCCACATCCAAGATCGGTGGCTTTTGACGCAAACGCAGATGCACAAGCTCACGCAACATCGCCAAAGCGGTCAAAAATTCGTTACCCGGTCGGTAATAATCCAGGAAGCGCCCCGCGGTGAGTTTAGGAATCGTCGCGGCAATCGCAGCACCGGCAAAAAAGAGATACCAAGCCACATAAACCCAGAGAACAAAGACGGGAATCGCCACAAAAGCGCCGTAAATATTGGTCAGCGTTCCAGCCGTCACCCACATGCCGAAAAGTTGCTTGACAACCAAGCCGCAAACGCTCACGACTGAGCCGCCCACGAGCGCATGACTGAAATGCACGCGACAAGCCGGCACAAACTTGTAGATCACGGCAAAACCAAAAGCCTGCAGGAACACCTGACCGACGTTGTAAAGCGTCTTGGAAACACCGGGATCAATTCCTTCCAAAGCCATAGCTGCGTAGTGGCCGGTCATAGTAAGACTCACAGCAACTGCCAGAGGACCCACGGTCATCAAGGCCCAGTAAATCAACACTCTTTGAAACCAAGGACGCGGCGCCGTCACCTTAAAAATGCGATTTAGCGTTACGAAAAGCTTGTCTATCAGAAGAAACGCCGTGACAGCCAAACCGAGCAAACCGAAAGTTGTCAGACCTGCGGCGTGCGACGTGAACTGACTGATATAGCCCAGCAACTGCTCGCTATACTGCTCAGGCAGCAAGCTCATCACAATCAAGTCTTCTAGCGCCTGCCTGGCGCCGGCAAAACCCGGAAAAGCGGAAAAAGCCGCAAGCGACAAAGCGAGCACCGGCACGATAGCCGTCAATGTCGCAAGTGCCATCGTGGACGTGACTTCCGTGAGGTCGTTTTCCCGCGCGCGATCGGCGGCAAATCGCAACAGAGTACGAAAGCTAGAGATGAGTCCTTTTTTGCGCAATTTTTCGCGCAGTGTCAGACGATGACGCAAGCCGAGGCGCCGTCCGGGATTATTCGGAGACGAAGAACGTTCCTGAGTGTTTGCCGATGATGTCATGGAGATGAAAATTGCAGCCTGTTTTGTAATTATCGCAGGCTTGGCGCATAGCAGATGCGATTTGTATTGCCAACGGCTACGGCGGGTTTCTTGAAAAGCCGTCATTGATAAGCCTTTTCAAGCAACAGGCGGCCGCAGTACAATAACACGCTCTTTTTGGTATGAGACACCCTTTTCGTCTCTTTTTGCAATTCGACATTCATGCGCGCCAGTCAATTTTTCATCAAGACGCTCAAGGAAGCTCCGGCCGACGCCGAAATTCCCAGCCAGATCTACTCGGCCCGTGCCGGCCTCATCAAAAAGCTTGCTGCAGGTGTGTTCACGTTCATGCCGATGGGCATGCGCGTCATGCGCAAGATTTCCGCCATCATCCGCGAGGAAATGGACCGCGCGGGCGCCATCGAACTTTCCATGCCGATCGTTCAGCCCGCCGAACTCTGGCAGGAATCCGGCCGCTGGGCCAAGTACGGCCCCGAACTTCTGCGCTTTAAGGACCGTCATCAGCGCGACTTCGTGATTCAGCCCACAAGCGAAGAAGTCATCACCGATCTGGCACGTCAGGAAATCACGAGCTGGCGTCAGCTTCCCGTCAACTTCTATCAAATTCGCACGAAGTTCCGCGACGAACGCCGTCCGCGCTTCGGCGTGATGCGCGCCCGCGAATTCATGATGAAGGACGCCTACAGCTTCGATCGCAACGCCGAAGAAGCCGGCAAGTCCTATGAAGTGATGTTCGACGCCTACATGCGCATCTTCACGCGTCTGGGCCTCGTGTTCCGCGCCGTTCGTGCCGACAGCGGCGCCATCGGCGGCTCGCGTTCTCAGGAATTCCAGGTGATCGCCGATGTGGGCGAAGACGTGATCGCCTACTGCCCCGATTCAGACTACGCGGCCAACATTGAACTGGCCGAAGCCTTCTCGCTCATTGACGAACGCAAGGCTCCCGCTCAGGAACTCGTCAAGCACGCCACCCCGGGCAAGGAAAAGTGCGAAGACGTCGCGCCTTTCCTCGGCATTGCACTCACCGACTGCGTCAAGAGCATCGTTCTTGCGCACGACGAAGAAGATGAAAACGGCAATCCGTTGCCCGCCAAGATTGTGCTCGTGCTGCTGCGAGCCGATCATGAGCTCAACGAAGTCAAGGCCGGCAAACTGCCCGAAATGAAGGGCGCTCTGCGCTTTGCCACCGAAGAAGAAATCCGCACCCACTTTAACGGCGCCGATCCGGGTTCTCTGGGCCCCATCGGCATTTCCGAAGACGTCGTGGTGTACGCCGATCGCACCGTCGCCAACATGAGCGACTTCTGCTGCGGCGCCAACGAAACGGGCTTTCACTACACGGGCGCCAACTTCGGGCGCGACCTTCCCGAACCCAAGGTTGCCGACCTGCGCAACGTCGTCGAAGGCGACAAGAGCCCGGACGGCAAGGGGCAGATCCGTCTGCAGCGCGGCATCGAAGTCGGTCACGTGTTCTATCTCGGCACGAAGTACTCCGAAGCCATGAAGGCAACCTATCTTGATGAAAACGGCAAGCCTCAGGTTCTCGAAATGGGCTGCTACGGCATCGGCGTGTCCCGTGTTGCGGGCGCTGCCATCGAACAGTGCCACGACGACAAGGGCATCATCTGGCCGGATCAGATCGCTCCGTTTGAAGTCGTCATCTGCCCGATGAACTACGCCAAGAGCGAAGCCGTGCGCGAAGCCGCCGACAAGCTCTACGCCGAATTGAAGGACCTGGGCGCCGACGTCATACTCGACGACCGCGACATGCGCGCAGGCCCCATGTTTGCCGACTGGGAACTCATCGGCGTGCCGCACCGCATCGTGATCGGCGACCGCGGCTTGAAGACCGGTGAAGTCGAATACGTCTGCCGCCGCAGCCTCGACAAGAAGGAAATGCTGCCGGTGGGCGAAGCCGCCGCAATCGTCAATTCCCGTATCGTGCGGGCGTAAACGCTTCAAGGCTTTTCGACCCGGGCCGACATCAACGCCGTTTTGCCTTTCTCTGCAAAGCGGCGTTTTTGTGTCTGGCCGCCGGCTCGGATTTGACAAATATCAAATTAATGGTTTTACCCTTACATTCTCAGTCAGATCAAACCCGGGGCCATAGGAAGCCCCTTTCCGATCCTGTCAATAAACCCTTCATTTTTAACGATTTTTTCGCCTTTCCGGAATCTTGATCCGTAAGATTCTTCCTGTCGGCGGCACTCTTTCTTCCGGCGCATCTACGTCTTTCTGTTTCTCTCTCCTTCGGTCCGACAAGGATCCCGGTTCCTATGAAATCTTGGATTGAGTGCCGCTGGCGCGGCGTACTATCTTCCGTCGTGATCGGCGCCGCCGCACTGTTTGTCTCCAACACGTACGGCGGCCCGACCGTTCTCTACGCCCTGCTTCTCGGCATGGCGTTTCATTTCATCTCCGAGGACGATCGCGCAGTGGCGGGCATTGAACTGTGCGCCAAGAATTTCCTGCGCATCGGCGTGGGACTTCTCGGCGCGCGCATCACCGCCGAAGAACTCGCGCAACTCTCCCTGGGCTCCATCACCGTCCTCATCACGGGTGTCTTTGCAACCGTGGCTTTTTCCATGCTTTTGAACCGCTGGATCAGATGGCCGCGTGCGGAAGGTGCTCTGGCCGGCGCCTCGGTTGCCATTTGCGGCGCCAGTGCCGCAGCCGCCTTAGCGCTCGTGATCGACAAAAAGGCATTAAGAGAGCAGGCTCTTTTGGCCATCATCGTGACCGTGACGGCCTTGTCCACGATTTCGATGATCCTCTACCCGATCCTCTGCGAACTTCTCGGGTTTGAATCGTCTCGCGCCGGATTGCTTCTGGGCGGCACCATCCACGACGTAGCCCAGGTGGTGGGCGCGGGCGCAATGCTCGGCAACGACGCGCTTCAGACCGCAACCATGACCAAGATGCTGCGCGTGGCGATGCTCATTCCGATGATGTTCGTCTTTACTGCGTTGTTTGCCGCCAAGGGCGAACACGGAGAACCCAACGGCCCCAAGACCGTCAATCCCTTTGCGCAAATTCCCCTCTTTCTGATCGGCTTCGTGGTGCTCGCCGCACTCAATGTTGCCGGAGTCATCCCGACGTCGGTAAGCGACACGCTTGCTCAGGCCTCGCAGCTTCTCATTCTCGTAGCAATGGGCGCGCTCGGCATCAAGACGAGCCTCGGCAAGCTCAAGGCCGTAGGCTGGGCGCCGATCATTCTGATGACAGCCAACACCGTCTTTCTCTTTGTCTGGGTGCTCGCAGGTATCCTGCTTTTGGCTTGACCATCCCGAAGGCGCCCATTGAGGCGCCTTTTTGTTGTTCCCACGAGCTTATAAGTCTAGACAACGCCCCTCTTCAGATGGGAGTTGTTTAGATCCCATGCACCGAGGACCGATTTTCCAGGTGAAGTTTTCCTGAACGATTGGGCCGAGGCAGGCCTACCGAAACCGTCGGTAGCACGTTGCTCAAAATTGGCTTAAATACCTTTGACAACGCTGAAGGAAAGCTTGTTATACGCGATTGAGTAATCCGGATGCAATTAAGGCATGTCAAGCACTTCAGAAACTCGGCGTTCTCTCCAGTTTCTGAAATTTTGTAACGGAAGCTTTGCCTGTTGCTAAAATGCGCGGCATGGTGGATAGGTGTCTGAACCAATGTTTCGACACTGCGTGTAATATTGTCAACCCTGCCGACAAACAGGGTTATATGACCGGAGAAATCAAAGTGGAGTCGCTGAAGCCGCTGGTGCGCGTGATTGACGACGATGACGCAATGCGTCGTTCATGGGCCTTTCTGATCGAGGGTGAAGGCTGGGATGTGGCAGTCTATTCCGATGCCCTGGACTTCATCAGCTCCGGCGATTTCCAGCGTCCCGGCTGCCTCGTTCTCGACGTTCGCATGCCCCGCATGAGCGGCCTGGAACTCCAGGACAAGATGCGTGAACTCGGCATTGATCTGCCGATCATCTTCATTTCCGGCCACGGTGACATTGATATGGCCGTGCGCACGTTAAAGCTCGGCGCCGTTGACTTCCTGCAAAAGCCCGTCGACGATCAGCGTCTTCTGACCGCCATCGGCAGCGCTGTGATGAACAACCTCAACCACCGCCGCACGGAAATGGAACTCTCCTCCTTCCGCAGCCGTCTGATGCAGCTCACGCAGCGCGAACGCGAAGTGATCCGCATGGTCGCCCACGGCATGAGCAATAAGCAGGTTGCCGAAAATCTCGGCATCAGCGAAAAGACGGTTCAGGTGCATCGCGGTTCGGCCTATCGCAAGCTCGATCTGCACAACGCCGCCGAAATCGCACGTCTGTTGTTACGTTCGGGCGACCCGCTCTGATGAATTTCTTCACAGGACCCCGCAGATAACTGATTGCGGTTCACTTTTCAGACAAAAACAGCGCGAATTTCGCGCTGTTTTTGTCTGTCCATGAAAGACTATCGGTTCCCTGTCATTTTTTCTTCTCGACAACAACGGGGACGGTCTTTTGAACGCCCATTCGATTTTCGTACTTCAGAACATCAATGACTTGCGGGTTGTTAATCCGGACCATCTTGTCGTCGTACAACATTCCGTCCACAGATTTGGGAATGAATACGATTTTTCCAAAACAAACCAAAGCATCCGGTCTGTCACAGCTTTCTGCAAGTGCCCATCGTCCAGAGTCTGGAACACTTTGTAGTACCCAACTTCAGGTGCTTCTGCCTCACGCTCCTGCATTGATACTTTTTTTGCTTCGGCAAGCTGAGCCTCAAGTTCGGCAATCCGCCGCTTCATCAAGGCTTCCGAATCCGTGTTTGAAGTTACGGTAGTCACCTCCGGGTCATAGGACACGGCAAGCGATTGAGATTGGGACTGAGGCATTGTTTCGCAACCTGTCAACAGGGTTGCGAAGCTCAAAATAACAATTAGCTTTCTCATTTGCGTTCGTCCTCCGGAATAGGGAGCGTCAACACAGATAGATCCATTGTAATCGGTACCGTTCGCCCCCTCCCCGACTTCGGAATTAAGGCAACGACTCTCCTCTTGCCACCAACACGCGCTTGGCCTTGCCGGGCAACCCGCTCATCCACGGAAACTCCCGTTCGTGCTGCTCGCGAAAACGCTTGACCTCATCGATTTCGGAGAGCGTCGTATCGACCATGTCAAGGCCCAGCTCGAGCATGCGGCTGTGACGCGGTGCAATCGCAAAGCTGACAACAATGTCGCCGGTACAAACCGTCCGTGCGGCGAGATCAACAGTAAAAACAGCTTGAGGATCCTTGCGCAGGACATCAAAAAGCTTTTCCAAATCGTCGACCGAAACTTTGCACGCCAAAAGGCCGTTGTTGAAACAATTGCTGTAGAAGATCTCTCCGAAGCTCGGCGCCACAACCACTCGGAAACCACCTTGCAAAAGTCCCCAGACGGCGTGTTCGCGGCTTGAACCGCATCCGAAGTTAGGGCCGGCCAGGAGTACGGCGGCCTTAGCCGCAGCAGGGGAATTGAGCACGCACTTCGGATCCAACGAGCCGTCCGCCTTGTGCCTGAGGTTGTAGAAGAGCCCCTTGTCGAGTCCCGACTTGTCGATGCCTCGTAGAAATTGTTTGGGCATGATCTGATCGGTATCGATATTGTCAGCTTCTAAAGCGACGGCTCCGGTTGTCAGCGTGGAAAACTTGTCCATTTTGAGCTCCTATCTGTTACAGCGTAGCGGGATCAGTGAGTTTTCCCGTAATAGCGGCAGCCGCTGCAGCGGCGGGACTCACCAGATGCGTTCGGGCTCCTCTGCCCTGACGTCCTTCGAAATTGCGGTTTGTTGTTGAGGCACAACGAACGCTGGCCTGCAAAATGTCGTCGTTCATGGCCAAACACAGTGAGCAACCGCTCTTTCGCCATTCAAAACCAGCTTCCCTAAAGATGTCGGCCAATCCTTCGTCTTCTGCCTGCTTGCGTACGCGCATACTGCCCGGCACCACCTGCGCACGAACGCCCGTTGCCACCTTTTTACCCTTGACAACAGTCGCGGCAGCTCTCAAATCCGAAATACGTGCATTGGTGCACGAACCGATAAAGACGTGCTGCACAGAGAGATCAGTCATTCGCTGTCCTGCTTCAATGCCCTGATATTTCTGCGCACGAACGGCCGCCGCTTTCTGTACGGGGTCATCAAACGAAGCAGCCGCAGGCACAGGTTCGTCATAGGCCACACACTGATCGGGGCTCGTTCCCCAAGTCACCATGGGCTTGACCTCGCTTGCGTTGATTTCAACGGTTTTCGCATAGGTTGCATCGTCGTCGGACGAAAGCGTTCCCCAATAGCGTGACGCAGCCTCGAACTCCTCTTCAGAAAAATCAAGCCAATGTGCGCGAACCCACTCAATCGTCTTCTCGTCCGGTGCGATGATGGCACCGCGTGCTCCCGCTTCCACTGTGAGGTTGCAAAGCGTCATGCGCTCTTCAACGGTAAGTGCCGTTACTCCCGTGCCCTGGTATTCAACGACACAACCCAAAGCGCCTCGGGCCGTGATTGCTCTGAGGACAAAAAGCGCCAAATCTTTCGCCGTGGATCCCGGTTTCAATTGACCATTGATACGGATCAACATGGGCTTAGCAAGACGATAGACAAGTGTTTGCGTCGCCAAAATGTGTTCAATTTCGGACGTACCGATACCAAAGGCAAGAGCGCCCAGTGCGCCGTGCGTCGTCGTGTGACTGTCGCCGCAAATCACCACCATACCGGGACGCACCAGACCCTGTTCGTCCATCAGTACGTGTTCAATGCCTTGCGCCGGATCATTGGGACCGTAGAACGCCGTAATGCCGAAGTCACGGCAATTCTTGGCCAAGTTTGAGGCCTGCAGAGCGCTTGCCGCATCGTGAATGACGCGCGGATTGAGATCAGCAGACGGAATGATGTGGTCAACCACGCACAGATGTGACTCGGGCGCCAATACACCGCAACCGCGTTGACGCACACCGCTAAACGCCTGAGGACTTGTGTATTCGTTGGCAAAGTGAGCATCCACGTAAAGGAGCACCGTTTCATTGTCAATGCGCTTGACCGTGTGGCTCTCCACAATCTTCTCATATAGCGTCCTTGCTATCGCCATCTTCGCCTCCTTGTTATCGCTTATATTTCAGACAATAGGAATTCAACAATGCCTGTATTTTACGCCTCGCCCGCGGGGACTTCGCCTTTACGGACGGTTCTGAAAACACGATTCGCTCGTTTAGAATGCCATCGTTTCTCGTCCGTTGTTTCAACTTCGCTGTCATGCCGCTTCAAGTACGCAACAGTTTCATTCTTTTCTTGTGCGCCGTCATCTGGGGTTCCGCTTTCGTTGCGCAAGCCCTCGGCATGAATCACATCGGTCCGTTTGCCTTCACGTTTGCCCGCTCCATCATCGGCGGTTTGTTTTTGCTTGCCGTGCTACCGATTCTCGATCGCCTGACCCGCAAGAAGAATGAAACGCAGAACGCCCCCAAAACCTCCCCCTGGAGAAACCCAAAAGTCTGGACGGGCGGCATTCTCTGCGGCCTCGTACTTTTCATTTCCGAGTCTCTGCAGCAGTTTGGGCTTCTATACACAACGGTGGGAAAAGCGGGTTTCCTGACGTGCTTGTATATCGTCATCGTTCCCGTCGTGGGGATGTTCATCGGACGCAAAACGGGTTTTCTGGTCTGGATTGCAGTTGTGCTTTCCTGTCTGGGCCTCTACTACCTGTGCATGCCGCCTGGAGAGTTTTCGCTTAGCCTTGGCGACGGACTTGTGCTTGCCTGCGCGTTCAGTTACACCGCACACATTCTCGTCATTGACCACTACACGGATCACGTTGACGGAGTGCGCATGAGTTGCATTCAGTTTTTTGTCGGCAGTCTTCTGGGGTTGATTTTGATGATGGCCTTCGAACCGCCCTCGCTGGACGCCATGAAAGCCGCTGCTCCCGCCTTCCTTTACGCCGGCATCTGCAGCAACGGCATCGCCTACACGCTTCAGATCATCGGTCAGCGTGGAGTCAACCCGACGGTAGCCTCGCTGATTCTGAGTCTCGAAAGCGTCGTGAGCGTCATTGCTGGCTGGCTTATTCTCTCTCAGTCCATGAACGCACGGGAACTTCTAGGCTGCACCCTGATGCTGAGCGCCGTCATTCTGGCTCAGCTTCCGAGATCGTTTTTCAAGCGTCTGTTTGCGTGACGCATGAGCCACTGACAGAAAACCGTATCCTACGATTGATTTTCTCAAGCCTGGGGTTGCCTTTGGCCCTAACCACCGACGTTTCGTCGCCATTCGCCTTTATTCGTTTCTGTGGCTAGGAACCGACTCTCGTACAATTTTCCTCAGGCTTACGGACACAAAAAACCGGAAGGTCAGCTATCGATCTTCCGGTTCCTCGTTTCGATGCCGCCGTGAAAGCGGCACCTTGAGAGCTAAAGCTTATTCGGCCTTCTTTTCCTCAGCACCCGGCAGGTAGTCCTTGCTCAGGACCACAGCGTTGTGCTTGGCGCGCAGGCTGTCGAGATAGGCGTTTTCTTCGGCCTGACCGAACATGCCGGCCAGCTCGTTGCGCGTGCCTTCCAGAGCGGAGGCGTCGGGCTCAACCGTCTCGGACTTGGTGATATGCACCAGCGTGTAGCCCGTGGGAGTGCGCACGCCGATATATGCGGGCAGTTCCTTGGCGGGAACTCGCATGAGCGAATTGATCAGGTTGAAGTCCCAACCCAGAGGCTGAGAACGGGACACGGTCACGGCTTTGTCGAACTTCACGTCCTTAGCTTCACCGGACTTGATCTTGGCAAGCAGAGCCTGACCGTCCTTTTCGGCGGCGTCAAGAGCGCGTTCGGTTGTCAGAAGCGAAAGAATATCGGCGCGAACGTCTTCAAACTTGGCGATGTGAGCCGGCTGATAAGCCGTCACGCGAGCGGCAACGAGCGTGTTGGAAGCAACTTCGATGGCCTGCGTGTTGCGCTTTTCAACCAGACATTCTTCACCGAAGAGGCTTTCCATGACGTGCTGGTTGAGGAACTTCTTCTGAACCGCATCGCTCGGGCCTTCAGCCGTCACATTGTTGAGCGTCATGGGCTTGAGGTTGTACTTTTCGATCACGCTCTTGAGCGAATCGCTTTGTTCGTAAACCATGTTGGTGAAGTTGTCGGCTTCTTCGGCAAAGCGCTTCTGGCTTTCCTGATCCTGATAGAGCTTCACGATTTCGGCACGAACGTCGGCCAGGGGCTTGGCGGCCGTCGCCTTGACGCCGGTGACCGAAATGATGTGGAAACCGAATTCGGATTCCACCGGACCGACAATGTCGCCTTCCTTGGCGTTAAAGACCGCGTCTTCAAACGCCGGCACCATCATGCCCTTCGTGAACCAGCCCAGATCGCCGCCTTCCTTGGCGCTGCCCGGATCAGCCGATTCCTTCTTGGCCACGTCTGCGAAAGTCTTGGGGTCAGCCTTGACCTGCTTGAAGATTTCTTCAGCCTTGGCCTTAGCCTTGTCCTTACCCTGACTAAAGTCAATCAGAATGTGGGAGGCACGGCGTTCTTCCGGAGCCTGGAAGCGGCTCATATTCTGCTCGTAGAACGTTTTGATGTCCTCTTCACTCGGTTCGACATTCTTAAAGAGATCGGGCGAGAAAACGACATACTCCACATTGACGGCGTCAGGACGCTCAAACTGCTTCTGATTGTCCGTCCAATACTTCTTGGCATCTTCGTCGGAGACCTTCACCTTGACCATGTATTCACCGACGCTCAGATTGTGCACGGCAGCTTCACGCTTTTCGGTAAGAAGGTTAAAGATGTTACGCGAGGCGGTATCGGGCACCAACGTCGTGCGGGTAATGCCTTCTGTAAGAAGATTGCGGCTGATTTCACCACGGATCATGTGCACGAAATATTCATCACTCATGCCGGAAGCGGCCAGATAGTTGGTGTATTTCTCGGCGTCGAATTTGCCGTCGGTGAGAAAGCGCGGGAAGGTCTTGATCATTTCGATGGCGACCTGTTCGCTCACATGAATGTCTTCAAGAGACGTCTCACCGATGAGACTGCGTTCGTTCATGATCGCTTCGAGCAGCGCGACCTTGGCCTCCTGGCTGTCGAGCATATTGGAGCGGAATTCTTCACCGAGACGCACGCGCAGGTTTTCCAGACGTTGGCGCTTGGCTTCGTCAAACTGCTGCGGAAGGATCGAAACGTCGTCAACCTTGGCGATGGCGCCGTCGTCGCTGATCATTCGGTTGTAGGAATAGATACCTGTGACCACAAAGCTGGGAATCACGAGCACCATGGCAATGAACATCAGCCAGCGCTTGTGATTGCGGAACAACTCAAGAAGCATGAAATTAGCCTTTGGATTAAACAAAAATGCGGACTGCCGCATAAAGCCGCAGGGCCGCTGCGCGCCCACGACAAACGCTGAGCGCACTTTTCTACTCAATAGCCGTGCATTCTAACAAAAGCAAGCTGTCGGCTTGCTTAATTTCGCGCATCAGCCGCGTTGCAAAACGTTTTTTTCGTAACTCTGAAATCAGACGATCTCGTCGACTGCAAAGACCGGGCACTCCAACCAAAGCGCTTCCGGGAAGTGGCTGAAGCAATACCGCTTCATATATTCGCGCGTATCCTCTTCAATCGTTGCGTCGGGCATCGGGTTGCATTGATTGAAGATCACGGCCGAAAGTTCGGCCCCGCGTCGCTGCAGCGCCTCAAGAGACAACACGGCGTGATTGATGGAGCCTAACCTTCCCGAAGTCACGAAAACAAAAGGCCAGTTCTGCGCGCACACAAAATCAACCGTCAGTAAATTTTCCGTCAGGGGCACGGCCAAACCTCCGGCGCCTTCGACAAGCACCACATCGTAGCTTTCGGCCAGTTTGTTCGCGCAGTCAATCAAATGAGCGAGATCGATCGGTCGGCCATCGATTTTGGCTGCCAGATGAGGTGACGCCGGGTAGGTGAAAAGTTCGGGCGCGGTGATCCCTTCCTCGTCTTCGGGCAGCGTCACCCCCATCAGACGCCGGTGCAGGCGAATGTCCGGACTGTAGTCTCCGCAACCGGTCTGCACCAATTTCATGGTGGCCACACGACGTCCGCAGCGCAGAAGTTCGCGAGCAAGCCACCCCGTGCAGACGGTCTTTCCCGCATCCGTATCGATGCCGCTCACGAAATGAATTCCTGAAGATAGCTTCACTACATTGTCCTGCATCAGTGCCATCGTTGATCACTCATAAACGGTTGCATTTAATCTGTTATTGGTGTTGTCACGACAAGGATTCTTCTTCAATGACATCAATATTTTCCGGCGTCACGATGGTCACCGGCGTATCAGGATAAGCGCGCTCGAAGGCTCGAATCGACGTCGTCTTGGATTTGTTGCTCGACTTGCATTCGAACGCTCTGACTTTTCCGTTATGGACCTCCAGAAAATCAACTTCATGCTGTTGGCGCGTTCTCCAGAAGAAGATCTCTGCGCCGTCACAACGAAAAGCGTGATGTTTCAATCGTTCCGTGAAAAACAAATTTTCCCAAAGCGCTCCGACATCGGTTCTCGCCGGCAGTGGAGAAAAGTCTCTGATGATTGCATTGCGAATACCGTTGTCGTAAAAGTAGATCTTCTTGCCAAGCTTGATTTCCGATTGCGGGTTACGTGAAAGCGATGGCACAACCTTGACGATGAAGCACGATTCGAGCAAGTCAATGTAACGCTCAATGGTTTTATTCTGAATGCCGAGTTCGCTGGCCACCGTGCCGTACTTCACTTCGGAACCAACGTTGAAAGCCAAGTATTTGACCAGCTTCACGAGTTCGGTCTGTTTTCGCATTTCCGCAAGCTTGAACAAGTCCTTGTAGAGAACAGCGTCGGCAAAGTCGAGCAAATATTGTTGAGCACGACGAGGCTCGTTGACAACAGCCGGCAGGCACCCGAAGATCATACGATCGTGAATACTGCGCTTGACTTCAATCCAGGAGGTGTGCTCGGCAAGTTCAGCCAAAGAAAACGGCCAGAGGTTGTAGGTGTTGAAGCGCCCGGCAGCCGATTCCTTCATGCCTCCGGCGAGTTCAAGCGAGCTGGAACCGGTCACAAAAAGTCTGTTATCAGCATGAGATGAATCCACCATGCGCTTTACGATGCGACCGATTCCGGGAACGAACTGAGCCTCGTCGATGACAATGTACGGGAACTGATCCAGAAGCTTAAGATACGACTTCGAATCCGCAAGCAAGGCCAGATCGTCATCATCTTCGCCTGTGAGTATCAAATGCCGCTTGCCTTCGACAAGCTTATTGAGAAGTGTCGTTTTTCCGACCTGTCTCGGCCCCAGAATGATTTCAGCCCGCCCGGACGAATTCGGCGGTGACAACACATTTTCCATCTGCCTGGATATGTACGGAAAATTGAGCATTTTGGTATCGTAATCCCAAATCGTTTAACTTTTTTGGGATTGTAATACCAAAATGTTTAAATTTCGTGTTTTTTGGCTGCCTCAGACTGGTTTCAGTTAACACCCCGAACTCAACGACCTTCTTTGAGCATTGACCGAGATTAACAGCTTATATTTGATCTTTAAATCTTCTCTTCCACCCAATTGCGCGTCACCTTGACGAAACCGACAATCAATGTCTGCAGTTCATCGGGTTCGATCACAAAGGGCGGCATCACGTAGAAGATATTTCCGAAGGGACGCACCCAAATGCCTTCCTTGACGAACTGTGCGGCCAGAATTCTGTTGTCGGCAGCACGCTCGGTTTCCACTACACCGATGGCTCCGAGCACGCGCACGTCCTTAACACCCGAGACTTTGCGCAAAGGCTCCAAACCTTTCTTTAGTTCGGATTCAATACGACGAACCTTGGCTTCCCAGTCTTCGGACATGTATACGTCCATCGCCGCGACAGCCGCCGCGCAAGCAATCGGATTGGCCATGAAAGTGGGACCGTGCATCAATGCATTCGGCGCATGACAACTCACCGTATCAGCCACCGCATTGGAGGTGCACACGGCGCTTAACGTCACCGCGCCTCCCGTGAGAGCTTTTCCGAGCGTCATGATGTCTGGTACGATCTCGGCCCAATCGCAGGCAAATCGCTTGCCGGTCCGACCGAACCCCGTCGCAATTTCGTCAACGATTAAAAGAATGTCGTACTTGTCGCACAAGCGGCGCGCTTCACGCAGGAACTGCGGGTGGTAGAACCGCATAGCGCTTGCACCCTGAACGATCGGTTCGAGAATCAGCGCGCATATTTCGTCCTGTAGCGCTTCGAAAACGCGCTCAAGTTCCTCAATGTCCCCCGGGTTCCATTGACCTCCGAAAACGGAAGACGGTTCATCAATAAAGATGCGCTTCTGCAGCGCTCCTGAAAAAAAGCCGTGCATTCCCGCAACCGGATCGCACACCCCCATCGCGTTCCAGGTGTCGCCGTGATAACCCTTGCGGATCGTCGCGAAGTTCGTGCGCGTCTTTCGGCCTTTGGCCAATTGATACTGCACGGCAAGCTTCATGGCCACCTCAACGGCAACCGATCCGGAATCCGCATAGAAAATCTTCGTGAGCTTCTCAGGCAGCAGACGAGTCAATCGTTTGCCCAGTTCCACCGCAGGTTGATGTGTAAACCCTGCAAACATGACGTGAGTGAGTTTGCTTGCCTGTTTTTGAATCGCCTCGACGATTTCAGGACGGTTGTATCCGAAGGCCGCGCACCACCAACTCGAAGTACCGTCGATGAGTTCTCTGCCGTCTTCCAAAACAATGCGCGCACCATGACCTCCCGCAGCGACATTGACGGGAGGCGGTAAGGTGGCCGACGCATACGGATGCCACAAATGCGCTTCGTCAAAGGTTTTGATATCTTGCGTCTGATATCCGACCTCGGAAACAAGCTCGCGGTCGGCATCAATTGCACTGCCCTTCGTCGTCAGCATGTCTCCGGCAATGGCGGCGTTGATCCCGCACTCGAGTGCCGCCTTCTGAACTTCTCGTGACAAACGGGCTCTTCCACCCGCAAAGCGCAACTGAGCCTTGGGATTGATCAGTCGAAACAGAGCGACAGACCTCAGAATCTCTTCGTCGGACAGGAGCGGCTGATGCTCGAGCGCCGTGCCGGCAATGGGCGAGAGAATGTTGACGGGAATCGAAAGCACGTTGAGCGCACGCAATTGAAGTGCCAAATCGATGCGATCGCTTTCGCTCTCCCCCATCCCGATGATGCCGCCCGAGCAGACGTCCATGCCAACCGCGCGTGCCTTCATGAGCGTTTTGACTTTGTCAGCGGTTGTATGTGTCGAGCAGAGTTTTCCGAAATACGATTCACTCGACTCAAGATTGCAGTGATAACGCACGACGCCTGCTTCAAAGAGACTTTGCAGTTCCTTCTCAGTCAACAGACCCGCGCTCAGGCACATCTGAAGATTCGTTTCCTTGCGAATAACTCGCACGAGTTCAATTGTTTCACGCACTTCACGCGCAGAGAGCTTTCGGCCGCTCGTCACGAGCGAAAATCGCGTGAGACCGTTTGCCTGTGCTTGTTTTGCAGCTTCGAGCGCCTTGTCGGCATTGATGAGCGGATAGATGGGAATGCCTGTGACAAAACGCCGCGACTGGGAGCACCAAGCGCAGTCTTCCGAACAACGGCCTGATTTGGCATTGATGATGCCGCAGAAGTTAAAAACCCGATCTGCGAACTTGATCGTCGCCTCTTTGGCGGCGGCCACGAGCGTCTGCGTGGAATACGCGCTCAGTTTCAGAGACTCCTCCCGAGTCGGCACGCGTTCCAGCGATCTGACGGTAAAGTCCAGGCAGGCGTTTTTTTCGGCTATCGGTTCCATTGTCTGCTTCTCATCCTTGAATTCTCTTGTGTGGCGGTCAGAAACTAATATATTGCAAATAAGCTGTTATCGCCTCTTTTTTTTCTTAACACATCAACCGTGCAGGGAAGAAAAAGAGTCCTTAAAAGCAATGTTGTTCAATTTCGACCGTCTCGGCGAACAGGCAGGATACCAAACATCCTCATCCGTTTCGCTTGTTTTGAAACGAGAATTTGCAGACAATAAAAAACCCTGAAGATGCAAATCTACAGGGCATTTGGTGCTATGGCGGAGTGGACGGGACTCGAACCCGCGACCCCCGACGTGACAGGCCGGTATTCTAACCAACTGAACTACCACTCCGTTCGGATCAATTTGTTCTTCAAACTTTCGTCTGAAGAGAAGCGCATTTTACAGACTCTTTTGAAAATTGCAAGTCCTCAATGAGTTCTTTGCTTTTCAAAACTTGGCTGTGTTCTGCACAACGACTGCGCATTCTACAGAAAAATAGGCATTTGCCAAGAGCTCAAACAAATTTTTTTGAGGCCGGAAAAATTTCCCTTGAAATATCAACGAACGCCGTCAGAAACAGCTTTCTCAGAATCGCTGAAAACTTTCACTCAAGTTTCAGGCTTTTATTGCATCGCTTAACGCTGACAAATCGATGACAGGCATTTTTCCGGATGCAGCCTCCTCCGGTACAACGAACGGCACCATATACCAAGGCAGGTAGGTTACGGCGTTGTCTCTTTCAATGTTGCCACGACAAAAGACTATGGCTCGCTTCAGATTCCATTTGTCGACCGCAAGCACCTTTGAAAGCGCAGAATGCTTTTTGTAGTCTTTACAGTAGAGGCCGTAAAGCCCCTGACTTCAGCCAGGGGATACAAGGCCGATCGTGCACCGCACGATAACAAACGGGCAATACTGGCGTGTATACAAAATTTCAGGCATGATTCTCTGATCATGAAAATCATCTGCGGTTTCCAGTACGAACTCTATACGACAGACGAGCAGCGCTCTGCATTGAGCAGAAACGCCGGCTGTCGTCGTTTCGTGTTCAACAAAGCCCTGAAACTGCAAAACGAGCGCAAGAAAAACGGTCTTTCTCTCTTGCGCTACAAAGAGCTATGCCTCGAGCTTGTCAAATGGAAGAACGAGGAAAAGACTGTTTTTCTCAGAGAGACGATGTCCCAACCTCTGCAGCAGGCGCTCAAGGACCTCGATCGAGCCATTGCCGACAGTTTTCGTCCTAAGAGCGATTCTGCTCGTAAAGAATGGCCGAAATTCAAATCCAAAGATATCGGAGACGGCTTTCGCATTCCGCAGTTCAAGCCTGAACATATCGATGATGCTAACGGCC